>Ga0315306_10000001_pt1 | contig 391520 bp, 399 predicted proteins | sample TDP1_MG_FD_203803 | JGI IMG/M metagenome (GOLD analysis project Ga0315306, IMG submission 203803) | Freshwater sediment microbial communities from Lake Towuti, South Sulawesi, Indonesia - TDP1 | ecosystem: Environmental > Aquatic > Freshwater > Lake > Sediment | place: Indonesia: South... | reverse complement strand
TCGAGTTACCCATAACATGGCGCCGATCATCTCCTAACAAGAAAAAGAGAGGAGTTTTGGCTTTATTCCATTAGCTTCTTCTTCAGAAATTCTCTTCGTTGTTTCTTGTCCATTTTCTGAATTTCAGCCTTGTACTTTTCGCGTAGGATTTTCAGTTTTCCATAGGTGTAAAGTGCATCGTACACTAGGCTTGCCTTTTCTATGGCCTCATGGTCGTTCTTAGCGGTTGTAGTGATTCCCGTCATCACTGCACTTAGTCCAGCGCCCTCTGGAGCGGCTTCAGAATCATCCGTATCTGCCCCTCGCACAATCTTTGCTAACTCCAAAACCGCAGGATCTTTAATCTTGTACTTTTCCATTATCGCGTCGAAGCTGCACTTGCCGCCGTGATGACCTAACTCAACGCCGGGCGCATCGAAAGGTATCGCCTTCTCCTTCTTGACAACCTCCTCAACCTTCTCCGTGGGAACAAAGATGAATTCCGCCTTGGAGTCGACGAACCTCTTGATAAGCCATGGACACGCCGTCCTATCGACATGCACACGTTCGCGGGTTACCCACTTCAAGACGTTTCACCCTTAAGTAGATAAACTACTTATCCATCACACATATAAAACTTACGATGCTAATAGTGGCTTGGATGGCGAGGGGAATTGCACAGGTTAATGCCGAAGGGAATGAAGATCGGCCCCGTCCAACTTTGGATGCTTTTGCTTTTGGCTGAGAAGCCAATGTATGGCTATGAATTAATCCGCGAGCTAGAGAAGCGCTTTTCAAATTTCTGGAAGCCACAAACAGGAACAATTTATCCTGCTCTAGAGAAACTGGAAAGGCGAGGCTTGGTAACGAGCCGCATTGAATTTCGAGACAGTGGACCTGACAGAAAACACTATGCAATAACTAACGCGGGAGAAAGAGAATTAAAGAGTTCGATGGAAAGCTGGACGAAAATGACAGAAATAATCGAAAACTACCGTGAAATTCATGAGTCGATTTTCAGATTTAAATCGAAACAATCAAAAGAAGAGTTAAGCAAAACACTATTAGACTTAAGCCAAGCCATCAGAAAGGGGAAATTCAGCGTTAACTCAATTCTGCCCACTTCAAACAAGGCAAACGTTTCAATCACGGAACCGGTAACCTTCAAGCTAGTATACGCCAAAGAAAACAACAAAAAGGAATTTCATGTTGAAATTGAGTGGACCCCAACTAACCACTGATTTTCCGGAGCGAGAACTCGCACACCTAGCGAAGGTGACTAACATAGTTCCACGAGCAGGCGCTAGCAGAAATGAGCCGGCGCGTCGTTCACGGGCTTGTTGCATAGGGGCCTCGGCGTCTAGTGGTGTTTTGTTCGGGGGAGAGGAACCCTACATAGTCTACGCGAGTGCTTCAGCATCGTCGTTTTTCATTGTCATGGGTGATGCAGTTTCCGTTGTTGTCTGTTGCGCATGTGGGGGCGCAACTTTCAGTTCATTCTGCTTTGCAAAGGAAACCCCAAACACGATTCTAGAGTGGATTTCGACGGCCGCGTCAAAACCGTCGACTTCACCATCCTGTGCAAAACTGGTTCAAATACTAACTTGGCTAGACACCCCCATTCCATGTAAAACCCTAAAACACTTCACTCTTTATAAGCTCGCAAGGAACCAGCTGCCAACCCACTACACCTGCGCGTTAGGGAACTGGTGGAAATACCCGGTTGACTCAAACTAACTCGCCTCTTGAGCTGATAACACTAACATATTTAAGTGAAGCTTCCTTTGTAAAGGAAGGGAACATAGGGGCGAAACCTTGGGTAAGAAGAAGGTCAAAAGTGAAGAAGACCTCGGAAACATGGTGCTGCCCGCCACCACCGACGTCCTCGGCGTAGCGGTGAAGATGCTGGGTTTCGACCGGATCATGGTGAAGTGCCAAGACGGCCACGAGCGCCTCTGCCGAATCCGGGGCAAGATTAAGAGGAGGGTCTGGATAAGAAATGGAGACATCGTCTTGGTCTCCCCGTGGGACTTCCAGTCTGACACGCGGGGCGACATCATATGGCGATACAAGAGAAATCAGGCCGATTGGCTGAGAGAGAAGGGGTACCTGAAGATTTAACAGAAGAAATTGACTTATGGTTCATGGTCTTTAGGTGTTTTTCCTCTTCTTTTACGCCTTACAGAGGCCCAAAGTTGAGGGGGCTGTAAACGGAAGGGCGACTAGAGTTCAATTGTGTCTCCGGTTCTTAGGCGCCTGCATCGTTCCCCGAGGGCTTCGGCCAGTCGACGGATGGCCTTAGTTCCTGTGCAGTGGCAGGGCCCCACGACTTCGGGGTTGACCTTAAGAAACTCCTTTAGGGTCGATTCAATCCTTTTGTCGTCCGCCTTTTCAAGGTGGAATCCTCCCAGAACAGCGCCGATCTTATCGAAGCCCGTCACTTTTTGGGCTTGCCTCATGGTGTTTACGATGCCCGAGTGGGCGCAGCCGGATACGATCGTCAAGCCCTTCCCTTCAACGCTAAATATCAACGCTTGGTCGTCAGGCATCGTGTCCTCTTTAAAGTTTCCTTCATCTACCGTCCAGAAATCCTCGACCCTCTCACAAGGTGTCTCCCGCCCTATTTCGCCGCTAGTCATAACCCCCTTTGCCAGAGTAACCGGGTTTCGAGCCAGCAGCATAACTCCACCAGCCGCTTCCACCTCGGACAACTTGGAGGGGAAGCCTATGGATATGAGGCTCGGTTTAAGGGCCAGCTTTATGTCGAAAACCCTTGGGTGGGCTATCACGGGAACCTTCTTACCTACGTGTTTCAGAATGCCGACCAAACCGCCTGTGTGGTCATAGTGGCCGTGGCTCAAGAACACCGCACCTATCTTTTTAAGGTCTACGCCCAAGGTCTCGGCGTTCTGTAACACGATATCTGGGGAAGGACCCGTGTCCATCAACAGGGAAACCTTAGGCTTCTTCGTCTCTGCGAGAATACACAGACCGTGTTTAGCTGTTAGATCCAGTTTTGACGTGTTCACCGAGTCCTCGGCTAGCACTGTTAATCTCAGTTCCTTAACCATTTTAACTCCTTCATTGATCAGTGAGTGGTTAAACGTCTAGAGGGAGCCCTGATAATAAATTATTGTTGGGCATCTTACGCACTTTTTTACTGGTATCTGCGGCAGCTCCTGCAGTCGATGCCACATGAAGCTGAATCCAGCATTAAGCCCTTCTAACCGCTCTTTTCAATGATTTCACCTTTTCTTCCATGCCTCTTTCAACGTCTCGTCTGTCGTCGATTTTAACTGTGGTGACAACCCTTTTCACGTCGCCTCGGAATACTGCCTCATGAGCAGCCTTAACCACATCAAAGGCTTCCCCTACGCTCTTCGCCTCAAATACGGTGCACATCGGCGTGATCTCGTGCTTCACCCCTCGGTCTTCAAGCTCCTTCAACCCTTGGGCCAAAAACCTGGAGATGCTAGTCCCTTTACCTATGGGGATGATGCTGAACTCCACGATAACGGCCATTCTGACCACCTCGTCTTCCCCGTTAAGATAATCCAGAGGTTAAAGATAAGCAATACCACATAAAAAGGGTCACGGTGAAGCCGGGTGTCAAAGTCGCTGAAGCCGTCGAAAAGGCGCTGAAATGACGGGATGGGATGGACACGCCTGAGGAATGCGACAGTATGTGAGCCCAGAGAAACACCCGATCCCTTACTCTTCCTGTATAGATAGAGGGTTAGACCCCCTAGTTTTAATAGCCTTCAAATATGCTCCAAATATACGATGTGGCAAGTATCGACCCAAAAAAAAGGAAGAATGACCAACTGCTTGCTACTACCATTAAATGCTAGTGTATGCTCCTTTCACTCAGAGAAAAGATGAAGAAACAGAGACGAAGCCAAAGACCACGCCAGAAAAAATAGTCTCATGAATGATTGGCCCTTCGTTAATTTGAGGGTTGAGAAGATTAATACGCAACAAGATGACAGATTGGTTATTCGAGGAGAACAGGACGGGCAGAGAAGCGCAGACACCTCACGTGGAGGGTGGAGGTGACGGGTAAGTGGAGATTAAGGGTGTCATCGACGTCAGTTTAGTGGATTGGGACGGAAAAGTGTCCTCTGTCTTCTTTCTCCCGGGATGCAACTTCCGTTGCCCCTTCTGTTATAACACCGCCCTGGTTCTTCACCCCGAAGAGGAAGAGACGACCCCGTTTGAAAGGGTGGAGGAGTACCTGAAGAAGCAAAGAGGCTGGATAGATGGCGTCTGTCTCACCGGGGGAGAGCCAACCGTCCACAGCGACCTGCCAGACCTCTGCTCAAAATTGAAGGGGATGGGCTTCCAGGTTAAGGTGGACACGAACGGGACAAACCCGGCTATGGTGCGCGCGCTTATGGAAAAGGAAATCGTTGACTACATAGCCTTGGATATCAAGGCTCCGCTAACTGTGGAGAAGTATTCCGGGGCAACGGGCGTCAACGCGGAGAAGCTTCTTGGGCGAGTGGAGGAGACGGTGCAAATCTTGTTGAGGTCCGAAATCGATTATGAATTCAGAACCACGGTGGTTCCCACCCTCCACAAAGAAGAAGACATAGAGAAGATTTGCCGCGGCATAGAGGGCTGCAAGAAATACGTGCTGCAGAGGTTCAGAGCCGAGAGTGAAACCATAAATCCGTCCTTCAGCAAACTGAAGCCCTTCACAGACGAGGAGATGAACAGGTTCCTAACCAAAGCTCAAAAAATCATCACCCATACAAAACTAAGATAAATCCTCGGGTTACAAACGCTAATAGGCTAATCAGGGTTTTGTAAAGTCTTAGGTTGATTCTCTATCTTTTCTACTTTGAGAAAGAACCTTATAGTTAGCCTCGTTAATTCTCTTAATTTAACTAGCTCTCTTGTTTGCTATTTCTAAACCTCTTTCCATTCTACAGTCATCTTTATGTGCTTTGGGAGGAACTATGTCCCTTGCAGGGTTTAATTCTATCACACGGGTCAACTCCATCAAGAGGATGTTTGGTCTGGCATCCTCGTCCTCTTGCTAGTAATATTTACCTTTTCTACCATTTATACTTTACTATTTCTACCGCAAAGCTTATTAAGAAATCCAAGTAATTATGGATAGTAAAAATAGTAAGGAGGTGGCTCATGTGAAAGTTGGAAAGTATGATACCCCAACATTTAGACTGCATCCCAACTTAGTCGATGCAACAAAAATACTCTATGAGAACTTCAAATCCGATGAAGCACCTGACTTGCTAACTGTAGCCAAACTACTAGGTCATAAAACACATAGAAGCGGGGGGTTCTTGACGAAGATAGCTGACCTCAGATCATACGGACTTCTGACAAGTCGGGGAGTAAAAGTTACTGATTTGGGGAAGAAACTCACCTATGGCACTAGTGATGAGGAGAAAAACGAGGCATTCAAAGAAGCACTGCTTAATATTCCATTATGGAAAGAGCTTTACAGTAAATTTGGTAAAACTCTTCCCACTGGTAACTTCTGGGTTGAATTAACCAAAATAACTGGTCTAGAAGCCCCAGACGCTCAAAAACTCGAGGAAAACGTCAGAAACGCTTATTTAGCCGATTTTCAATATCTAAAAGAGGAAAAGAAGCCCAAAGAAGGTGAATTTGGCATGGAAGCACAAGACCAAATTGACAAATCAATGGCAACTTCACCATCTGTAGACAGGCAAGCAAACATAGTTCAAAATCTTATAAAAGAAGGTGCATACGACATAGCCAAACAATTCATAGACTTTATCAAAGCCAGAAAGGAAGAGAAATCTAAAGAGGAAGGTTAAGCCGTCCTCACCCCATATTTTTTAGTCAAAGAAGTTTTATTTGAACCTAGGTTTCATTAGAGACCTGAAAGTACTCTGTTAGAATCTGTCAACCGATTTTTTACAGGGAACTAAATCAACATAGAACTTTACAGAACCAGCATCAGCAATCTTCTTGTTATTCCGCCGACAGCGATCGCGAAGAATACCTCAAACACCGTGATGAATAACGCCTTCTTCCATCCGAACTCTTTAGTTAGGGCGGCGATGGTTGCTATGCAGGGTATGTAGAGCATCGTTACCAGGGTGAAGACGACTATCGGCACCGGATTGCTTGGATTGGTAAACTGTGTAAAGCCAGTTTCCCCTAGAAGGGTCATAAGCATTATCACTGTCAACTCTTTTCTGAATATTCCGAAGATCAACGCTATCCCCGCGACGGCGGGCAAACCAAGCCAAGCAACAGTGACAGGGCTGAGGACGTTTGCGATAGGCTCTAACAGTCCAAGAGCCCCTATAAACTTGATAGCGAGGCTTCCCACGATTATGAGGGGGAAAGCAACCTTTATGAACTCCTTCAGTCTAAACCACGTTTGGCTCAACACTGTTTTTAACTGAGGAACTCTGTAATCGTTCATCTCCATTATCAGGGCAGTCGGTTCACCTGGAAAAGTCTTGAAGGCCACCCTTCCAAGGAGGAGGATGATCGCCAAATCGATGATATATAACGCGAAAGCCCACTGGAAACCGAGAGACGCTCCAACTAGGCCGAGTATGATGGCCGTTGTTGCGGCACACGGAACCAAGGTGACGACGAAGCCGGTTAGGAGCCTCTCCCTCTGGGTCTCCATTATTCTGCATCCCAGACACGCCGGAACTTTGCAACCGAAGCCCAGCATCACAGGTATGAAGGCCTTTCCATGCAAGCCTATTTTATGCATGAAGGTGTCCATCAGAAAAGCTATTCTGCTGAGGTATCCGGAGTCTTCAAGGAGATACAGTATAAAATAGAAGGGAATTATGTACGGCAGCGCCACCGTGACGCCCGCTATAATCCCCTCCATGGCTCCCCAGGTCAGTTCCCCCGCAATTCCCGTCCCGAAGACTGTTTCGAAGACTGGTTTCCAACCGTAAAAGAAGTCGTTCGACAATCCTGACGTATAATTTCCAAAGGTGAAGATAGAATAGAAAATTGAAAGTATCAAGATGGCCATTATCGGGTATCCCCAGATCTTGTGGGTTGTCAGAGCATGCAGCCTATCCCTTATCTGCGGCCTTATCCGTGGCACTATCTGCTGAACTTCCCTAGCGATCTTGCCTGCAACCTCGTACCGTTCACACGTGATCACGGTTGAACAGGAGTGCCCATGAATCTTCTCAATCTCCTTCGCAAGCCTTTCTGCAGTTGACAGAATCTCAGGGTTTATTTCTCGAATCTCCTTCTCAACCTGCTCGTCCCCCTCTAGGAGCTTAATCGCAGCCCATCTGGCTGGATACCTAAACTGAATTCTCTCAATCAGTTTGGCGATCTTTCTAATCCTTTCTTCGACCTCTTCCCCGTATCTTGTCTCGGGCGGCTTTGTTCCTCCTTTCTCGATTGTCTCAACCGACCTTTCTAACAGTTCATAGATGCCGGTTCCCGTTATTGCCACGGTGGGAATCACCGGTATACACAAGAGTTCCTGCAGCTTTTCGTGATCAATCATTATCCCCTTCTTCGTCGCCATATCCGTCTGGTTCAACGCCATGACCATGGGAGTTTCCAGTTCCATCAACTGCAAAGTGAAGAAGAGGTTCCTCTCAAGAACCGAGGCATCCACAACATTTATCACCAAGTCCGGCCTCTCCACCGCAATGTACTCTCTAGAGACCAACTCCTCTATGGAAAAGGTTGACAGGGAGTAGATTCCAGGCAGGTCAATGATGTCTATAGTATAGCCTTTAAAGTGAAGGGTTCCCTCCGCCTTCTCCACGGTTTTCCCAGGCCAATTTCCTATATGCTGATGCAACCCCGTCAGCCGGTTGAATAATACGCTCTTGCCAACATTCGCGTTTCCGGCCAAAGCAACAGTTAACTTTTTCTCAGTCACTTTGTCGTCTCCACGAAGATTCTCTCCGCCATGCCTCTGCCCAGAGCCAGCCTGGAACCCCTCACAGAAACCTCTAACGGGCCATGGAAGGGCGCCGACTTCACGACAGTCACTCTGGTGCCCAGGGTTAGACCCATATCCATGAGCCTCTTCTTGAACCCCCAGCCTCTTCGCCCCCTTCCCCGTCCCCCGTGCCCCGTCTTTATAGAGGTTATAATTCCGCTTTCTCCACCCCTCAGGGCAGTTAAAGGTAATTCCGCTTTCTCCATCCCTCTTCGTCTTTCCATGTAAACCACCTGACCCCCTCACTGGGACTTCTTGACCTGGACGACTGACGCCACTTTGCTACTTAACGCGCGGCTGGTTCCAGCCACCTTAACGGTTATGGGGCCGTTGAATGGGGCCTTCTCCAAAACCTCTATGTTCGTTCCCGGCTTGAGACCTAGTGTGGCGAGGTATCGTAACAATTCAGGTTCCTCATCCCTTATTCTCGCTATGACTCCTTCTTCTCGTGGGCTGAGACTTGTTAGGGGTTTTGACTTCTCCTCGAAGACGCCTCCACGTTTTGTGGGTATGGGGTTCCCGTGAGGGCAAGTCTTTGGGTGACCCAAGGCTTTCTCAAGGTTTTTGTCGATGTCATCCGTGATGCCATGTTCGAGCCTACAGGCTGCATTGTGGGCCTTATCCCACTCCACGTGCAGGATATCTGTAAGCAGCCGCTCCGTTAGACGGTGTCTCCTTATCACGCGCAGGGCTATTTTGAGGCCTTCCTCCGTAAGCTTGACGCCCCTATAGGGCTCGTGTGTCAATAAGCCGGCCTTCTCCAGCCGCTCCACGGTGTTAGTAACCGTTCCAGGAGCCACCTTAAGCCACATAACGATCTCGCTAGTCTTGGCGACCCCGCTCTTCTCCTGAAGTCTGTAGATGCCCTCAAGGTATTCCTCAGTTACCGCTGAAACTTCCCCGCCCATGACACTCACTAGCGAGTATGCTAAAAGCAAAGTACGACATCTCGTATACTTAAACCTTCCCGCCTTCCCCTTTTCCTAAAAAATGCTCTTAACTCAAGCAGCTCGTTATGCTTTTTAGGTTTACCTAAAATTTATAAGTCTAGGCCAATTAGAATGAGCTTGACTGAATATGGAGACGATAACCCGCAACATGAAGGATTACCTTAAGGCGATCTACTCTCTGGAGAAAGGTGAGGCGAGGGTAAAGACAACTGAGCTTGCCAAGGTTCTCTGCATCGCGCCGGCTTCGGTCACGGAGATGATCCGAAAAATTGCCACAAAGGGGCTGGTTGTCTACAAGTCGTATCGTGGGGTGAGGCTGACCGGCGAAGGCCGAATGGTTGTTTTTGGGGTCCTCAGGAAACACCGCCTCATGGAGAAGCTGCTCGTGGACTTCGTGGGCATGGATGCGTCCTCAGCCTGTGACGAGGCTTCCAAACTTGAACTTGCCGTGTCCGATAAAGCTGCAAACGGTATCTGCGCCGCTTTCGGTCACCCAGCAACCTGTCCTTGTGGCAAACCGATTTTCAGAGACGAAGACTGCTGTGGAGGATGATGGAACGGAAGAGCTAACGATCCTCGGGGCCTTCACCATTGGATTAGCCCATAGCCTGGTGCCATGCGAAGACAAGGCGGTGGTTTCGCTTTACGCGCTCTGGGGAAGCGAGCGGTGGAGAGAGGGCATCCTACTCGTCGTCCTTTATGGTCTGGGCATGATGCTCATAAACACCTGCTTCGGTTTCGCCTTCGCCCTTGTCGGGGCGGGCCTGTTTGAAACCTTTATGGGTGTCAAGGAAACCCTAGAAATCGTATCCGGTGTCATCACCGTAGCGTTTGGTTTCTTCATGTTAAAAGGGCACTCTCTCGTCCATCTGGTCCACCACCACAGAAGAACTACGAAGGAAGAGTCCGAGGAGACTGAGCTTTTGAGCTTCGGAAAATCCGCCGCACTGTTGTTTGGGCTAGTTAGGGGGCTTCCGCCCTGTCCATTTGAGTTGGCAGCCTACTTGTTGGCGTCTTCTATGGGCAACGTCTTGGCTGGAACCGCAGCGGTCTTCATGTTCGGTTTAGGAACAACCCTCGGCCTCATCCCCATCGGATTCGCCATGGGCGGGGTGGCAAGAGCAGCCAAACGCAGCAGGTACAGCGTCCTAGTGCCCAAGGTCTGCGGCCTCATCATCATGGTCATAGGAGTCGTCATCGCCCTCTCACCACTCCTCAACATAGAAATCTAACCGCACACACCCTAGCCTCTAGCTGTTGCGCTAACGAGTTTGGGTTCTTCGGAGATTCTTTTACCTACAACCCTAGGGCCTTGATGACTTCTCCTGTGCCTTCTCCTGTTTTCATGCTTGTTTTAACTGTCCTGATCTTTGGGTTGATCTCCTTAGCGTCTTTGGCGAGCTTGTCAGGGTTTACGCCCATGGCCTCGGCCAGGTCTATCTTGTTGATGACCGCCACGTTGGAGGAGGCGAAGATGAGGGGGTGCTTGACGACCATGTACTTCCCTTCGGTTACGCTCACCACCACAACCCTCATGTGGGCGCCCAGCTTAAAGTCGGCCGGGCAGATCAGATTTCCGACGTTCTCGATGAAGAGCACATCCGTGTTTTCCAAGTCCAGCTGCTTCAGGGCCTTGCTTATCAGGTTGGCGTCTAAGTGGCACTCCCTACCCGTGTTCACCTGCACGGACTTGACGCCGTGTCTCCGAACCCTGTCCGCGTCGATGGTGGTGGTAACGTCCCCCGCGATCATCGCAACGCGACGTTTACCCTTCAGTCTTTCTGCCAGCGCCTCAATTAGGGCCGTCTTTCCGGAGCCGACGGCACCCATCACGTCGATTCCCTTCACGCCGTGCTCATCTAGGACCAGCCTGTTCTCTTCAGCGAGCTCGTCGTTTCGCTTCATTATGTCCTCTTCCAACTCTATGTCAAACACCTCGCCTTCTCCAGCCACGACAACTTTCACGTCTCCTTTCACGCCACCACCTCCATGAATACTTCATGCACACAACTGTAGGAAATGGGCACCTTTAACATATGCAAAGCCTCTCAGCTTCTGGCCCCTTCTCTCCTTCAACTGCGCACGAGATAACGTGTAATCTTCGGCTCTAACATTTGCCTCGGCATGGCGCCTATGATCCGGTCTGCGAGCTTCCCGTCTTTGAAGATCAGCAGCGTGGGGATGCTCATTATCTGGTGTTGCCTTGCGACCTTCTGGTTCTCATCCACGTTCAGTTTCCCGAACAAGATTCTTCCGGCGTAGTCCCGCGCCAACTCCTCTATGACGGGGGCAACCATGCGGCATGGACCACACCACGGGGCCCAGCAGTCAACGACCACTAGAGGATGGTTCTGGATCACCTCTGGTAACGTCTCGTCAGTCACCTCGACGGGTTCATTTGGAGTTGATTCCTTCTTCTCGGTTCCACCGGCTCTTTTCATTAGTTGCCTCAGCTTTTTCATCCGCATCCTTTTGAGTTCCTCATCTTCCTCCATGAAAAAACCCCTTTCAACCAAGTGTTCAAGGTTAAATATAGACATCTTGCACGTGCGCATAATAAATCTTCTGGGCTAGCTAGAAAAATGGTTAACAATCTTCCGCGCGTCTAGAGGGCAGAGGACGTTTACAGGGCAGGATCTGCACAAGGGCTTCCTAGCTTTGCAGAGGTTACGCCCAAGCGAGATTAGCAACAGGTGGACAGGAAGATACTCTTCCGGCGGGTAGAGGGCCTCGAGGGATCGCCGAACTTCCTCATAGTCGGCTTTCGGGGGAGCCAGCCCCAGTCTCTTGGAGACGCGGTTCACGTGGGTGTCCACGGGAAGGGTGGGCTTTCCAGCGGAGAAGAGGAGGATGACGTCGGCGGTTTTGGGCCCCACTCCAGGAAGAGCTATAAGGATTTTTCGCGCCCTCTCCAGCGGTAGGGAGTGGATGAAGTTGAGGGATCCGTTGAATTGTTTGAGAATGGCGCGGGAGAGGTTTTTTATGGCCTTGGCCTTGTTCCTGTAGAGGCCCGCCACGGTTATGGCCCTTTCGACATCTTTCACGTCCGCCTCCGCCAGGTCCTTCGGGGTTATGGGAAACCTCTCCGAGAGGTTCCTGAAGGCCCTCATAGTGTTTATGTCCGCGGTGTTCTGGGAGAGCACGGTCCTGATCAAGGTCTCAAAAGGTTCCCTGGGGGAACCTGCCCACTGCGGAAGATGAAAGGTTTTCCGGAGGATGCGGAGGATTTTGAGGGCCCTCTCCTCGGCCATGACGGATCCGCCACTGGAGATACAAACATAAAATAAGCTGAAGGTTTAAATAGGGCACGGTGGGGATCGGCACTTGTCTCATCCAAGGGTTGTTCACGAGGAAACCACAGAGAAGGGCGCGCTTTTCGTGGCCACCTACTTGGAGGTGAAAAACGCCAACTTGATCCTCCTGAGCGAGGGTGATGATCGGCTGGGCACCTTGGCCGTGGCTATTCCGCCCGCCAGGGAAAAGCTGGGTCCACCTCTTTCCTCCCTTCTTCTCGGCGACCGGAACATAACCATCGCTCGTCTTCTGGCTGAACGCCTCGCTGGAAACACTAAAAAGATCGCCTTGGTATCCGTCTTCGTTAAGACCATGGACGAAACGGAGGCTGGACCAATCCTCCTGAGGCTCGCCGAAAAGGCCCTCAGAAAGGAGGCTGCGGAATGAGTCTGCGGAGCTTCCTCGGAGAAATGGAGAAAGCTGGGGAGGTGATCCACGTCAAGGATCGGATTTCGCCCCGCTTCGAGGTCTCCTCGGTTATGAAGGCCTTCGACGGAGGTCCGATACTCTTCTTCGAAAACGTGGAAGGTTACGCCGCGAAGATCGTGGCCAACGTCTGCGGAACCCGTGAAAGGCTCTGTTCGGCGCTCCACGTGAGCCCGAAAAACCTTTATCAGAAAATGATCGATGCGTGGCAGTCTCCCGTGCCGCCGAAGATTGTAGAGGAGGGCCCCGCGAGGGAAGTGGCGGAGAAGGCGAGGCTGTTCAGGCTCCCGGTTCTAACCCACTTCGAGAGGGACGCCGGGGCCTACATAACCTCCGCCATCGTTTCCGCCCGAAGCTCTGACGGAAAAGTGGAGAACGTCTCCATCCACCGCCTCTTGGTCCTGGACGACAGCCACTTGGCCATCCGTCTGGTCCCCAGAGACCTCTTCAAACTGTGGAAGACGGCTAAAGAAGAAAAGAGAGACTTGGAGGTCGCCATAGCCCTCGGCATACACCCCGCCGTCTCCTTGGCCGCGGCGTCATCCCTCCCCTACGGCGTAAGTGAGTTTGGCGTAGCTAACACCCTGCTCGGAAACAGGTTGCGCCTGATAAAGTGTGAGAAAGTAGACGCCTACGCTCCCGCCGACGCAGAGATCATCTTGGAGGGAATTATGTCCACGGAGAAGGAAATCCTCGAAGGCCCCTTCGTCGACATCACCGGAACCTACGACATCCAGAGGAGCCAACCCGTCATTGAGGTAGCCAACATCACACACCGCAAGGACTACCTGTACCAGGCCCTCCTACCCGCGGGGACGGAGCACAAGCTGCTGATGGGGTTGCCCCGAGAAGCCGGGATCTGGGAGGCCGTCGGAAAGGTAGTGTCCCTGGTGAAGGCCGTAAACCTCACAGTCGGCGGGTGCGGGTGGCTCCACGCCGTAATGTCTATGGAAAAACAGAGGGACGAGGACGCGAAAAAAGCTATTATGGCAGCCCTTGAAGCACACGGTAGCCTTAAGCATGCGGTTGCGGTGGACACGGACATCAACGTTTATGACCCTTCGGAAGTGGAGTGGGCGTTGGCGACGCGCTTCCAGGGCGACGAGGACCTAATTATAATAAAGAACGCTCGAGGCTCAACCTTGGATCCATCGGGTGACCAGGAACAGGGGCTGACAACAAAAGTGGGGTTTGACGCAACTAGACCCCTGTCAAAACCCCGAGAAGGGTTCGAGAAGGCCCATATCCCCAAAAGTTCAAGTGTGAAGCAGATTCTCCATCGATTAGGAAAAGGCAGGTAGACGAAGCGTTGATCTTAAAGTACTCACAGAATCCCTGCTTCCCCTAGTGCTCTCCTTAGGATTTCTCTCTGGGCCTTGTCCAGAGGCGTTACGGGCTTTCTCGGGTAGCCTCCGGGCTTGCCGACGAGGTTCACGGCTTCTTTAATCCCAGCTGGGTTAGTTCCAAGCCTCAGGGCGTCACTTATAATATTCACCCTCTTCTGGAGGCGCAGGGCTCCTTCATGGTCTCCCCTCTTCGCAGCCTCGTACAGTTCCAGCACAAGCTTCGGGGCGAAGTTTCCCACAGCGTTGACGGTGCCTCTGGCCCCAACGGTTAAGGCTGGATAGATCAGCTTGTCTCGGCCGATGATCACGGATAGCCTATCTCCCACCCGTCGGAGATACTCCTGAAAGAGGATGAAGTCTCCACTGCTGTCCTTCATTCCGGCGACGTTGTCAACTTCCGCTAGCCTCTCCACCACCTCTGGGGACAAAGTAACCCCGGTTCTCGGGGGGTTGCTGTATAGGAGGACGGGTAGGGAGACGGCCTCGGCTACCGTTTTGTAGTGGAGGAAAAGCTCTTCGTCGCTGGGCTTCACGAAATAGGGGGTGATGACGGTGACGGCGTCCACGCCCACGTTCTCGGCGTCCTTGGAGATGGAGACGGCTTCTCTGGTGGAGTCTGAGCCTGTTCCGGCGAACACGAGAGTTCTGCCGTTGACCTCATCCACGACGACTTCAAAAATCCTCTTTCTCTCGTCTCTGTTGATCACGTTGAATTCGCCTATAGTCCCGGCGGTTAAGATGCCGTGAACCCCGCTCTCCACCAAAAAGTCAACCATGGCCCTCAAAGCCTGCTCGTCAATCTCTCCGTCCTTGTGGAAGGGGGTAATCATGGCGGGGATGACGCCCTCCACCTTCACTTCACTCACCTCTCTTTTCAGTTCCAAACACTTCCGGGTTTATCACGTTAGTGGGCCTTTCACCCTTTAACCCTTTCACCACGTCCTCGGCCACGCAGACAGCCATTCTTCGTCGGGCCTCCCCGGTATGCGCAGCCATGTGCGGAGTGACGACTACGTTGTCAAGCTTGAACAGGGGGTTTTCAGGGCTTGGAGGCTCCTTCTCAAACACATCTAAGGCGGCTCCAGCCAACCTTCCGGAAGTCAAGGCCTTCAGCATCGCCTTTTCGTCGACCACGGCGCCTCGGGCGGTGTTGACCAAGAAGGCCCCCTTCTTCATGAGGTTGAATTGGCGCTCCCCGATCATCCTGTGGGTTTCCTCGGTCAAGGCCACGTGGATGGTTATGAAATCGGAGGATCGCAGAAGGGTTTCCAAGTCTACCAGCTGGGCTCCGATCTCTTCGGCTCGGTTCTTAGTTACGTAGGGGTCATAGGCGAGGAGTTTCATGTTGAACCCCATGGCTCGCCTAGCAACTCTCTGCCCTATTCTGCCGAGGCCTATGATGCCCAAGGTTTTGCCGCTGACGTCGCTTCCAATGTACTCTTCCCTCACCTGCCACTTCCCCTCAAACTTCAATGCATTGTGAGCCTGGGGTATCTTCTTTGCCAAGGCGATCATCAAGCCGAAGGTGTGGTCAGCCACGGTGTCGCTGTGGGTTCCAGGGGTGTACAAGGCAATTATGCCCCGCTCCGTCGCCGCCTCCACATCAATGTTGTCGTACCCCGCTCCGTGGCGGGCCACCACCCTCAACCTCGGTGAACTGTCCATGACGGCGGCTGTGATCCTGCCGTGAACCCTTATGATTATGGCGTCCACATCCCTGCTGTCCCTGATCAAAGTCTCCTGTGAGAAGCCTGAGGCAAACTTGACCTCGCAAAAGTCTTTCAGGACCTTCAACCCCGCCTCGTCAATTTTTTCGGTTAACAAGACCTTAAACCTACTCGACAAAGAGGAACCTCCGGTACACAGCGATCATCAAAGGTTTTTTACAACTTATGTGTTTTCATCGAAGACTTATGTGGTGCAGGCGGTGGCGACGACCACGCCGAGTGGGGCTACACCGACTGCCGCTTCTTCACACTGAGGAGTGGAGGGCTCTCATGGGTGTTCTAGTCGGTGATTGCCTCGAGGAGGCTCATGACGTTCCACAGCCTCACCCTCGTGTAGGGCGGCATGTTGGGGTCCTGCAGGATCTCGTCGAGGATGGAGACCGCGTTGGAAGCTCTGACCGCGGGAGTGTACTCTATGGAGTGGAGGGCGCCCGCAGCCCCCTTCGCGGCCCTCCTGATGTTGCGGGGGGTTGTGGTGTCCTCGGAGACCTGACCGAGAATGACTAGGGCCTGCTTAATCCTCTCGTCGTACTCCTTCAGCTTCTTTTTGCTTACCATAAAAGTCCCTCCTAATGGGCCCTCAACAATGTTCAACAGTCAGAACTTAATGCCCAAGCGCCAATTTATACTTTCCTAACACTGCTGATGTCCACTGTGATTTGGCGCGCCGAAAAGGTGGGATGTTCGTGTGCTGAACCGGGTGGATTGTAGGATACCATCTTAGGATGCGTTCTGCTTCAGGAATTTCCCGTTGGGCAGCATGCCGTGATCGTTGTTTAGATATATGTACTTTCTACTGGCGTCGCGCTCCCTCATGGCCCGTAAGATTTCCAGCAGTTCACGCTCCGAGTAAACGTACGCGTACCACGCCTCCCTTCCGTGAAGCCTCAGATAAATCGCGTCGTTCACCGAAACCATCTCTCGAGGCAAGCCCGGGGCGTCGACGGAGCAGAAGGTGGCTCCAACCTCTTTGCAGGTGTCCTTTTTACTCCACCAGGATGGGTGCCTGAACTCGATGACCGCGGAGTTGCCGAGGTTCAGCTCCGAGAAAAACCCTGAAAGGAGCCTCCTGTTCTCCTCGGTGGCGGTGAAGTTGGCGGGCATCTGAAAGAGCCAGAAGGCGATCTTGTCCTCCATCTCCTTAAACCATGACCGGAACTTCCTCCAAGTTTCGAGGGCATTCCTCCTCAGCCTCCTGTAGTGGGTTATGGATCGGTGAACCTTGATGCTGAAGTCGAAGCCGCTCGGGCACTTCATCCAGGTCTTGATCCAGCTTCCAGAAGGGAAACGGTAGAAGCTGGCGTTGATCTCCACACTGTCAAAGTCCTGTTTGCAATACCACTGGAAGGGGGTAGGCACCCCCTCATTCCAAAAGTAACTGTAGCCCGAGGTTCCAACTCTGATTCTGCCCATGGGAACCACCATTCCAAACCCGCCGGTGGAGCAGATCGGTTAAGCTTCACCGAAAAAAGAATAAACTGACAAAGATAAGATTTACTTGAGATGAAAAGGAGATTCCTTCCACGTACTCCCCGACGCCACCGTAGAGCCGAGATCATAAAGAAGGCGAAGGAGGGAGCCTTCGACCGTAATCCCCTATTCGCTACTGCCCATGAATTAATTTGCAGGGCCTGCGGGTGTATGCATAGGGAAACCTACTTGGATTACCTGAAGACTGGGCGGTTTGAGCTGGGAAAGACGGAGACGGTGGAAGCGGACCATTCAGCCTCCCCTATCACCGGTCTAAGCCGCACAGTGGAGAGGATAACTCCGATAATAATCAGGGTCGCCTGCAAGCGGTGCGGAGCAGAGACGGCCTACAGCCCCGTCAGCTTGGAGTACCTGTTATTCACGGCCAGAAAACAGCGGGAGCCGGAGCACATGTACATTTGATGATTGAACACTCCCGGCGTACCCGGCTTCATGAGTCAAAGGCGAACAGAAGGCATTAAAATACCCGTATGAGAGGGGGAGCCGACGGTGGTGGCCTTAAGATAGGAGTGGCTGTTCGCGTGTGCAAAGAAATGGTGGGAAAGAAGCCGCTGACCGTTGGTACACAAAGGGTATAAATCAGCGCCGGGGCATAAATTAATCGAAACTTCCAAAGTCCATTTCGAGGTCTTCAGAATGCCGGAAGAAACGAGGAGCCTCAGAACCATGGCGGACCTGCTCCGCGGAGGCGCCACCCTCACCGAACGCTCCTGCCCAGCGTGCTCCTCCCCCCTCTTCAAGCTGAAGAGCGGAGACCTCTGGTGCGCCCAGTGCCAAAAACGGGTGATCGTCGTAGAGGAGGGGACACAGCCGGCGGAGACGACGGGGCCCATGCTCCTCAGCTCCCTAGAGTCCACCGTCCTCACCAAGATACAGGAACTGGACGGAAAAATTCGGGGGGAGACGGAGCCCGAACGGTTGCAGACCCTGAGCACCATCCTGTCCGGCCTGTTGGAGAACCTTGAGAGAATAAGGCGGCTGAAAAGAAGGTAGCCTAACTGATGAAGGGTGTGCCGGAGCCCATCGGTCGCTACGAAAACTTTCCCCAGACCCTCCACGGCGTCGCAAGGTTCACCTATCGGTCCCCAAGGGGGGACCTGCAGCGGGTGATCCTGGGAACGCTTCACCAGTTAAACCGGGAAACCCATGAGTTGGGGGATGTCACCACCCTTCCCCTATCGAAGTGTGAAGTGAAATTTGAACTCGGGATAGCCGATGGAGTCACCTTCAACTATCTAAACCGCCAAGAGACGAGCAGAGTTCAAAAAACCATCGTGAAAAAAGCGTTGTCGGTGCTCGACTTCCTCTGCGTCGCCTGCTACCACGTCTCCCCTCGAGGGAGGCGCGGCGCCCTGAAGTTTGACTACCACCTGCTCCGCTTCACCTTTCACGGGAAAAACGCGGAACTACGGGTCTTCCACGAGCGCGGACCGAGACACGTCTCCCCAAAAGACCTCCTAATCTACATAAAAAACCGCATAAACGAGGACCTCCAACGAAACCAACTGAAACCGCTGACCCTCGAGCACCTGCAAGCCACCTGATTTTCCGGCATCCTCCACGGAGGGCTACGGGGACTCTCACCGCTCTTTTATGAAGTCGACAACTATGGACAGTATATCCCTTGCCACTTCTCCTTTCGGTCGGTTTCCGTCCACGAGCACAAGCCGCCCGTCCTCCACCAGCCTCAGGTAGATCTCCCGAACCCTCCGTTGGGTCTCCAGGTCCTCCATCACCGACTTACTCTTCCTCGTCCTCTCCATCCTCTCAGCCGCCACCTCCGGAGGGACATCGATGTAAACAGCCAAGTCTGGGATAGGGGCCTCCCGGTTGATCTCCTCGATCCAGTCCAGGTCCAGGCCCGCCGCCCCCTGATACGCCAAGGAAGAGTAAACATACCTGTCCGAAACCACGATCTCCCCCCTCTGCAGGGCGGGCTTAACCATCCTTTCCACATGGTCAACCCGGTCCACCGCGAAGAGAAGGGCCTCCACCACCACCGGAACACGCCTCCCCCTCTGGAGGACACGAATCCTGATGAAGCGCCCGATCTCCCCCCGACTCGGCTCCGTGGTATACACGGCCTCAAAGCCCCTCCGCCGCAGACTCTCCACCAGAATGTGCGCGTGGGTGGTTGTTCCGCTGGCGTCGAGCCCCTCGAGGCAGATGAACATTCCCTTTTTCTTCATTCCCCTCAGCCCGCTTTATCCCGTGAAGGTAAGGGCATAAATGGTTTTTCATCACGTCAGAATCTATCGAGTCCAAAGACTCAAGATTGGCCAAAACGCTTTTCCAATTTTGTCTACCGTTGTTTCAATCAGAGAAACCTTTTAACTCCCCACAGCAACCTAATAAACCTTAAGGCTCAACGTCAAAATGTAAAGGTGTTAAGGGTGGGCAAGGATCTTTCAAGGGTGAAGGCGATATTGTTTGATTTAGATAACACGCTGATGGATTTTATGAAGATGAAGGAGCACGCAATTGAAAATGCTGTAGAAGCGATGATAGATTCTGGATTACCACTGTCAAGAAATGAAGCGATAAAAACGATAAATAAATTATACGAAAAATTTGGAATAGAATACCAAAACATTTTCGACGAGTTACTAAAGCAAGTAATGGGTAGAGTTGATTACAAAATACTTGCCGCAGGAGTTGTTGCATACCGGAGAATAAAAGAAGGGTACGTGGAACCATATCCTCACGTGATCCCAACTTTGAAAGAGTTGATGACGCGGGGTTTCGTTCTGGGCATTATATCGGATGCCCCTGCGTTCCAAGTTTGGACGAGACTAGTGGGCATGAATTTACATCACTTCTTTGATTTTGTCATATCCTTAGAAGAAACTGGAGTGAGAAAACCGAAGGAATTGCCATTTAAAGCTGCAATTAGGAAGCTTGAACTAGAGCCGGAAGAAATTCTGATGGTTGGTGACGACCCTCGGAGGGACATTGCTGGCGCGAATATGCAGGGCTTCGCAACTGTTTTGGCCAGATACGGTTCTTTCGTAGAGTGCGACCCAACTAAACCTGAACAAAAATCGGATTATGAAATAGATGACATAAAACAGCTCCTAAACCTCTTACCCAAATAATGCAAAGTCACAGAGACTAGTAGGGGGATACTCGAAAATCAAGACACTGAAGGGGCGCCCCCTGGTTCCCGGACGCAGCAGGGGACCGGCGCTGGTGTCCACGAAGCCCATCAGCCTCCTCGGAGGCGTGGACCCCCACTCAGGGGAGATCGTTGAGAGGGACCACGACCTGAAGGGAGTAAGCGTCAAGGGGAGGGTCCTCTGCTTCCCCCACGGCCGCGGGTCCACGGTGGGCAGCTACGTGCTCTACTCTCTGGCCAAGAAGGGAGTGGGCCCCAGGGCCATCGTCAACGAGGCGGCGGATCCCGTGGTAGTCGCGGGGGCCATCATCGCAGAGATCCCAATGGTGGACGGCGTGGATCTGGGACTCATCGGGACGGGGGACGAGGTAGAGGTAGACGGCGGCGCCGGGACCGTCACCATCCTCCGGAAGGGCGAGGCGGCGGCGAAATAGCGGATATCTCTTTCGAATGCTCCAGTGATGCGGGAGATGTACTCAATCGAGGATACTCTAGGGAGCGAAAACCCCGTTTCCTTGCATGCCCAAATTGCTTCCAATACATTGGGCTTTCCAGTGTTTCTGGGTATAAGCACCCTTTCTCATCGTGTTACTTTTTTAACGATTTCCGCGAGGCTGTTGAACTCCACCTCAACCTTGCAGAGTTCTGGGGCGTAGTTGGCGGCCTTCGCGGAGTTGGTGGCTACAGAGTCGATCCCGGCCTCTCGGAGCCAGGTTACGATGATGCAGGTGTCGCAGAAGACCTCGACGCCGGCCCTCTCCAGCCTCGCCGTCAGGCCCTTCCTGTCCGCCTCCGCCTTCACGTGGCGCGAGGTGCAGAGCCAGAACCTCTTATCCCTCTTCACTCTTCTGCCCTCCATCAGCTTGGCGACCTGCTCTGTCTCGGAGATGGAGCAATGGGGACATCCAACAAACGCCAGGTCGGGGACATCGATGCGCGTCGTCGTTAGGCTGGAGTAGGCTTCCTTCAGTTGCCCCTGATCCACCGTAACTACCTCTTCAGGCCTTCCTTCGAGCCACATGCTCCTCGCCTTGTTCTCCAAGGGCCACTCCGGAGTTACGCCCTTGACGTGATAGAGGGAGACGGCGCCGCTGGCCCCCATGGCGGCTCCCAGCGACTTTAGCCACTCTCGTTTACGGTCTCTGATCCCGGTGAACACCGGAACCCTCATCTTCGCGGTCCGGCCCACCAAGATCCCAAGGGCGCCGTAGTCAGCGGCACAATCTAGGGGAGCCCGGACATCCACGAGGTAGCATCCTTTCCTGTTCGCGTCGAGGTGGAGGCCGTATTGGGGCGTCTTTCCGGTCAGGGCTGCCGCCAGGGCGCTCGGAGCCCCTTCCCGGTTTGTCCTGGCACCCAGCAGAGAGTTGGCGTAGGATATGGCGGAGGATTCCGCCCATGCGAGGTGGGCTCCTTTGCGGATGCTTTTGAGGTAGTAGGGGGTGCAGGTTAGGGTTGGGTCCACCCCTATGCCTGAGTAGAGGTTGACTATCCGGAGTTGCGCTTCATACAGGCTTTTTGACACGGGCATCTCAGCCCACTTTTCGAGGTCAAGGCCGCAGGGGTTAAGTGTCGATGGCACCCTTGTTTTCGCGCCTTCCTCCAGGAGCCTTTCAAGGAAATCGACGGCGTCCCCGAGGGTTTTGTAGCTGACACCCGCGATGTGGGCTGACTCGATGGGGATCAGTCGGTCGGCCCCGAACACGTCTCCGAGGGCAACCAGTATTCGCATGGCGACTTGACTGGCGAAGCCGCCCTCGCCCTCTAGAATCCTCTCCTCCTGCTTGGTGAGGTACATGCTTCTCCCCCTGGCATGGAAAGCCCAATGAGATTGTTAAATGGTTTATGAATGTAAAGCCTTAATAAGCAAGTGGAGGGTGGGTGGTCGAGTCGGCATCGTAGAAAAATATGGTTGAAAATCGCCTAATAGAAGGATAGTGGCCCAAGCATCTTTGGAGGCTAGGAGGTTTTCACCGTTCAGCCCGAGTTAGGAGCCTCTGAATGCCTTCATATACGGAGGGGTTTGCGGCGGCTATGAAGGACACCCTCTGGGCTGGGTCTAACGGGGCGTCCATCTCTTCTCCCTCAGGGGTGACCATCAGCCCTCCGGCCTCCCGGAGTATGAGGTAGGCGGCGGCGATGTCGGTGACTCGGATTCTCTTTCGGAGGTCGATGAAGGCGTCGGTGGTGCCGTCGGAGACGTAACAAACCTCTAGGGCGTTTGCCCCTAAGTGGCGGATGTGTTTCACGTTTCTAATTACGGCGGCCAAGAGGACTTCAAGGCCTTCACCTTGGAAGGAGTTAAAGTCTACGCCCACCACTCCATCCTCTAGCGAAGTCTTCTGGGAGGGTGATATCTTCCCTTTGTTGCGGCGGGCGCCTCTTCCCTTCTCGGCGGTGTAGGTGACGTCGTGGAGGAGGTCGGCTACCAGTCCAGCCTCCACTTCCCTCAGTTGGGGCCTTTTTGAAACAGCCAGGGAGGTGCACATGAAGGGCAGTCCCCGAAGGGCGTTGGTGGTTCCGTCCAAGGGGTCCACGGTTAGGTAGAACTCTGGGGCCTTGGAGCCGACCTTTCTAACTCCCGCCTCTTCGCTGATGACAGTGCAGGAAACCCCGCGGTCTAGGAGAGTCTCCACAATGGCCCTCTCGGCAACGAGGTCTATCTCCCGCATCACGTCGCCCCCAGCCCCCACGCCTAGGGAAGCCGCAGCCTCAGCTGAACCGAGAACCCTGAGAACCTCCTCCTTCACCCTCTTGGAGCAATTCTCAAGGAGAGCCAAAAGGTCAGGCAACTTCCACCACCCTCCGTCCCTGAACGGGCATGATATGGGAAACCGGCCTTTTAAGGTTGAGATGAGCGCATAAACCTAAAATAAAGGCTTCCATAAGAGTAGAGGTGGGCGGGGGTTGCCAAGCCTGGTCAAAGGCGCAGAACAGCCGTCTGCGTAAGCTTCAGGAGCCTGTCCCGTAGGGGTTCGAGATTAAGGGTTAAACAACCCTTAACGAGAGGGTTCGAATCCCTCCCCCCGCACTACTTGACAAAATCACTACCACTTCCATGGTTTCGTTTGATGTGACAATTCGTTATGTGTTTCAAGGCAGACTGGCAAGAATTGTCTTGACGAAACATCAGTGGAAAAGAACTGAAACAGCAAAAAGACATTCGCATATTGATCCTGCAATTCAGATGAAGCAGTTGTAACACTAAACTCATTTGACCCTTCCAGAGGTAAACATAAATCTACATCTGATTAAATCTAGAAATGGGTGTAATGCGTTGTCTACTGAAGACTTCCTTCTAACTGAAATAGAACAACAGTATAATCAATACCGTCATCTGGACCAACTAAGAACTCGATACGTGGAATATTTTACAGCATTCACAGCTGCCGTCACTTCAGCATCATTAATCTTTAGCGGTGGCGATTTTCTTAAATTAGCATTGCTTTGGCCAGTATATTTCCTGTTGTATTTTATTGGAGTATTCAGTATATGGACATCAATCACTATTAGAATGAGACAACGAACGATTGCGGAATATATAACGGCCATACGTCACTATATAGCTTCCAAAAGCAATACTAGAGTCGTGGCGAATGCCGAACTTACCCGTTCGGAGAAAGGCTTTACCATATATGAATCAGCCATTGTACTAATACTTTTCTTAATTTTCCTAGACAGTGTTGTGCTAGGTGGAGCTGTTCTTGCCGTATTTTATTCCGTGAAAATCTTTTGGGAAAACTGCCCACTTAACCTTGCATTATTGGGAGCTTTGAGCATCTTCATTTCGGCTCTGCTTTTCGTAACATTCTATGGATTGTTTAGACGAATGATGGAAAAGAACGACAAACACATCGAGATGTTCCAAGGGAAATACAAGCAGCTTAGCGATAGTATGAACTACGATGAACTCAGGCAGGCACTATTAGATTTTAAGAGTCAAAAAAGGCTATTCTAGAAGATTTAAGTCCCTTTTTCGAAATCCTTTTAGACAAAAAATTCCGAGAATTTAAACCGAGATTTAAACTCTCTCTTGATGGCTGCTAAGACTGTAAAAGAATTCACAATTAAGCTGCAGTCACTAGTTTCTCGGTTCTTAAAATTTTGCTTACCAACTCCTTTCCTAAGTTTTTCGATGCATCCAATATTTCTATCCCTATGATGCGCCCGCTCTTGTCGAGGTCTATGATCACGTTTTCTGCAAGCTCTTCGCTTATCTCGTATCTGGCTTTCCTAAGCCAAACATACATCGCATCTGCCTTTGGGTCGTACTCAACTCTCACCATTATCGCCTCATCCTCCTACTACAATAAACTGTAACAACTGTTATTTTATCATTACTCTTTTCATAAATCACCTTAAGAAACTTATCCTCATACTTCTTCAATGCCGCTGACCTGCCAAGACGCGTGATAAAAATGAAATCCGGGTTTTGAACAGTATCTATAACGCTAGCTTTAGCTATCCTTCTATGCCTCATCCGAAATATGGCGTATTCCGTGTACTCAATTACCATCTCGATTCAGTACATGTTCTTTAACGGCAAGCATAAAACACTTACTAAATGTTAGTACAAATTCCAAGAATTTAAACCGAGCTTTAAACCTAAACCCCCGCACCTTTTTACACATTTTGAGCTTAATTTTGAAGTTAAATTTGAGGAGTTACAAGAAGGGACCAAATTGAACACCAATTTACCGGTAAAAGCATTGAAATCTCTATGTCCTGTTGCAATCTTTTTTAAGTAGTCCTTAAAGAGTGGGTGAAAGAGTTGATACTGACCTCGCTCTTTTTTTAGAAGTAATCCCTTCCGTTCCAATGGAGAAAAGAATCGTATCATTTGTTATTTTTGTTATAATTGTTATAAAGCACTTTCGGCAGTTTTATCATTGTTAAGGAGCTAAATTAGGATAAATCTATGCATGAGTCTGGTCAAAGGAGATAGGCTTAGGACCTATTGCCGTAGGGCTGCGCGGGTTCAATCCCCTCCCCTGCACTTTTGACGCTGGCGTTAACTCCATCGAGTTACAGTAACTATTTTTCATCTTTCTGAAAAGTCTGGTGTTCCAAGAGCCCCAAAACCAGCGCAGATAAGGTAACTGTCACAGCCTATCTCCAAAATACCGAAACTCCGGCCCAGAAATGTTAGAGGCATATTTGGGGTCTATTAAAATATAGGAGGGTCTACTCTCCATGTGCAAGGGGAAAGGGGGCGGTGCACAACATGTCCTTGAATGATGCGCCTGACTAGGACTGATCATAGACCCCCCTCTCCGCTAGACACATCAAAAACATATTAGAAGTATAGAGAGAACATGGGGTTAACCACGGTCCACAAGACAGCCCTATGATGCAACTGCTCATGAATGCTAATGAATGTCAGCAGACCCCCCTCCTCCAGAGAGGAAGATATAAAAATAGATAGGAAACCCAAAAAACCCGCACCAAAGAAGAGATGTTCGACCATTTAGGTATACACTTGAAATAAGTGAAGGTTCCCACTAAAATATGAGTTGAAGGCAACAAAAATGGAAGAGAATGAAGAAGAGAATAGAGGAGATCAAGAAGTATCGAAGGAAATGGTATGATAATCGTGCGAGTGTCTACGACAAATTGTGGTGGGAGAGCGAGGAGTCTAAGGAGGAGATAGAGGATTCAAGAAGCTCCTTTTTAGACGTGAAGTCATTCTATCTTTTCCATGATAAGCCGATTATCTTCTTCGTTGATTGGGGTTCAGTCTCCAAGTTTCTGGGGGAGGCCCACAGGCGGGGTTGATCCTCATCTTTTTTCCGTCATACTGTATGAAACCGTACCTCTGAAAGAACTCGGCGATGATCTTAACCTTATCCGTCGTCAGGTTGACGGCCTCCTCCACCGCCTCCAGGTTGTGCCAGTCGCCGTCCAAGGCGAGGAAGTTCAGGAAGTCGTCTATCTTCTCCACCGGTTTCCGCTCGTACACGTCCCCTCCCCGCCGCAAAACCGACCGAATCTACCTGAAATACCGAAGTTGCTTCTAAAGTTTGCGCTACACTCCACTGTGAAGCGCCTCACCCCACCCTCAGGAGAAAACGCAAAGAAAGGTTTTAATAATCACCCCTTCGTCAAGAGAACATTAAGGGTTGAATCCCATGCCCCACAAGAAGAGGAAGGTGAGGAAGCAGCGCGGCTCCAGGACCCACGGCTACGGTCGGGTAAGCCAGCACCGGGGAGGAGGCCAGAGGGGTGGAAGGGGCAAGACGGGCTCCCACAAGCACAAGTGGACGCAGACCGTGAATCTCCCCCCGAAGCTCCGAGAAGAACGGGGGTTCCAGCCTCCCAAGGGGCCCGTAGTCAATGCCATCAACATCGGCAAGCTGGACGAACAGGTTGAGAGGCTCTTAGAAGAAAAGACGGCCGAGAAAACAAAAGAGGGAATAACCGTAAACCTCACCCAACTCGGCTACGAAAAACTGCTAGGCGGCGGAACGGTCAACCACCCCTTGATCGTAACCGTTAAATCCTCCTCAAAGTCCGCAGCCGAAAAGGTTGAGAAGGCCGGAGGACGGATTCTGCAGGCCGAATAGTAAAGCGGCGCACGCCTCTTCAGGCCCTAGTCCCAAGGAACGTTTGGGTTTTTCGTGAACAGTTTCTCAACCATCTTTACAGCTGGCTTCCGTTTCACGGTTCTATGCCAAAGTATCAAGGCGCGGTGCAACATTTGGTGTACAGAAGGCTCGCACGTGAGAAGTGACGACGTAAAAAGGGGAGTCGAGGGTGGCTTCACCGTCAACGCCCTGGGGGCTGGTGTCTGAGGTAGTGTTTAAGAGAGGCTTAAGAAATAGTTATAATGGGAACAAGGGGATTAGGGTGTCACGGTTAGAATTCGCCATCGAAACTACAGGCCTGACGAAGAGATACGGGTCCTTGATCGCCGTGGATGGGCTCGACCTCAGGGTGAAGGCGGACACAGTGCACGGCTTTTTGGGTCCTAACGGCGCGGGGAAGACCACGACCATCAAGGTTCTGGTCGGGTTGTTAAGACCCGACGGCGGCTCGGCGAGGGTTCTCGGCGAAGAACTCGTTTGGGATAAGCCAGACCTCCGGTTGAGGATAGGCTACATGCCGGAGCTACCGAGGTTCCCCAAGCACCTAAAGGGGCGGGAGCTTCTCGACCTCTACGGGAGAATGTACGGCATGACTGGGCAGGAGCGCAGGGAGCAGATCCCTAGGCTCCTCGAGAGGGTCGGGTTGAAGGAGCGGGAGAACGACCTCATCGGGGAGTACAGCAAGGGGATGCAGCAGCGCTTGGGCATGGCTCAGGCGTTGCTGAACGAGCCTGAGATGATCATCTTGGACGAACCGAGCATCGGCCTGGACCCCGTGGGAATGGTTGATGTGCGAGAGATGGTGAAGGGAATCGCCAAGGAGGGCGTCACCGTCTTCCTATCGTCACACCTCCTCCATGAGGTTCAGCAGGTCTGCACCCACGCCACAATTATCAACAGGGGTATGGCCTTAGCCTCCGGCACTCTCAAGGAGATCTCCGCTCAGGTGGCGGGAGCCGTGACCATAGAGGCTGATGTGGACAGGCTCTCAGACGCCGTAATCGAAGAGGTGAGAACCCTCCCCTTCGTCGCAGGCGTATCCAGAGAAGGCAGCAAACTCCTGATTGAAGTGGACACCCGCGACGATGTCCGTTCTCAGGTCTCCCAAGCGATCACAGCCGGAGGGGGCGTCGTCCTCTCCATAAACGTGACGGGGCAGACTCTGGAGGACACCTTCATGCGGCTCTTGAAGAGAAGCCGAGAATCGGGGGCTGCAAAATGAGCGGAGGCGACGGATCCAAGGGCAAGCCGAGCTGGACGACAAGGTTCCTCGCGGTGGTGAGGTATGAGCTCCTCTGGAACCTTCGGAAGAGGAAGTTCCTGGGGATGATCCTAGTGGGGTTCGCCCTCGCCACCTTGTCCCTAGCCGGGGCCACTATTCTGAGCCGCCTGACCGATCAGCCTCTGGAGCCGAACCCGGACTACGTTGTCACCTCAAACCTGGGCCTCGCGGGACTGGGCTTCTTCCTGTTCGCGGTGGTGACTGTGATGAACAGCGTATCCGGCGAGTTTGAGAGCGGAACCATCGTCCCCCTGCTCTCCAAGCCCGTCTCGAGGACGACCGTGTTCTTGGGCAAGCTGTTTGCGGCCTTCCTGACCCTCCTGGGAACGTACTCCCTCTTGACGGTCTACCTGACCGTGGGCGGCCGCCTAGTATACGGGCCCCAGAACAACCTGCACCTGTTGCCCCTCGCCCTTCTGGGAAACCTTCTCAGCACCCTCGTGTGGATCGCCATTATCCTGGCCCTGGGCTCGGTTTTTAGAAGCTCCATGATCGCCGCCCTCGGGGCCTTCGCCGTCTGGATGGGGGCGGGCATCGTCGGGGGCCTGTTGACGGTGTTCTCCGACTTGGGGTGGGTCTCCACCTATGTTCCCGGAAGCGGTACTTCCGGATACATAAAGATTGACGGCAAACTCCCCCCGGTAACTCCCGGCATGAGTGGACAGATTTCAACCGGCACCGACAGCATAGGATCAAACTTGGTAAAACACATCCTGCAACCCTCAACGGAGGTGGCCATTACCAAAATGGGCTTCCACCCGGGAGGCCCCCCAGGAGGGATCGAACTAATCGAACTATACTCCGAGTCCCTCTCCCTCATACTCCTAAGGGGTATTGTCCTAGCCCTAGTCTACTTCGCCATCTTCACACTGGTCGCTTGGTACGCGTTCAAGCGGGCACAAGTGACCGAATGAAACACATATTAACTCACACGAGTAAATTGTAGGATGGCGTGTTCTTATGGAAGCTCCTCCGCCGACGGTCCCACCGAGCGTCAAAAAACCTTTGCGTGAGTTATCCGTTGGGGAGATGCTCAGTCAGTCGTTCAGTCTGTACTCGGCTAGGTTTGTTGATTTCTTCCTGCCGTTCCTAGCTGCGGGTTTGATCACCGGCGTGTTCAGAATGGTGGTGAGTTCATACTTCCCGTTGCCTGAGCCCCCTGCACCCACTGCTCCACCCGACGTCATTTTGGAATGGTTCTTCAGCTTCTTAGGGGGTCTTGTTGCGACGTTAGCTCTAGCCGGGCTGGCATCTTGGATTGTGAGCACCATAGCCAATGGGGTGGCTGTCAAGTACGCCTCGGACCTACTGGAGAAGGGCTCCGCCGACCTTGTGGAGGGGGTCAATTTCACGGTCACTAGGCTTGTTTCCCTGCTGGCAGCGGGGATCATAACTGGCGTTTTAACTATAGTCGGGCTTATCTGCCTCATCGTGCCCGGCATCATAGTTACGATCATGTTCGCTCTGGTGGTGCCGGCGATCATAATTGAGCGAATCGGCGCACTGGACGGCCTCGGGAGGAGCAGAAGGCTGGTGAGGAACCGCTGGGCAAAAACTTTCGTCCTCCTCCTGCTCATAGGCATCATTCTTGCCATCGTTGGCCTCGTAGCGGACTGGATAGGCAGCCCCTTGGGCTCCGCGAGTTCCCTCGTCACCGGCGTCATAGCCGCCCTCATCCAGCCAATCCTCCCCATAGCCACGACCTTCCTCTACTACTCCATGGCCGCAAGGGAAGCCCAACTCGCAGCACCACCGCCACCCCCGCCTCCGCCACCGCCATCCTGGCAGCCCCCGCCACCTCCACGAGCTCCACCGCCCTCCGCGCCACCCGCCCAGAAATACTGCGTGAACTGTGGATTGGAGATGCCCGGGGACGCGGTTTACTGCTCTCGGTGCGGGAAAAGACAGCCGTGACCGAAGCACGGTCTAAAGCTGAACATGGAAAGCCATTTATACCCGTTGCCAAGGCTGGGTCTAGCTACGTTGCCGGAAGCGATACTTCCGGATACATAAAGATCAACGGAAAACTCTCGCCCGTAACTCCGGGCATGGGAGGATAGATTTCAATCGGCATTGACAGCATAGGCCTTAAACCGGCAAACTACATTCTGCATCCATAAACGGAGGAAGCCGTCTGCAAAATAGAGACATGTTTAGCAGATTCTTGGAACGGGGTCTCCTATTGGGGGTGCAATGATCCTCTTGCCGCCCACCACAGTTTCCAGCGCCACGCCCTCAAAGTCGCCAGTGGCCTCCCCAATTATCTGGGCTTCCCTTCCTTCCTTCCTCTCCCTCAGCAGGTTCAGCACCTCCTCAGCCTTCCGTGGAACGACCCCTATCACCACCTTCCCCTCGTTCCCCACCTCCAGGGGGTCAATGCCTAACATCTCGCAGGCAGCCCTCACGTCCTCGCGTACAGGTATCTTTTTCTCATGCACCAAGATTCCGACCTTCGACTTCTCACTCCACTCGTTCAACGCATTGGACAAGCCGCCCCTCGTCGGGTCCTTCATCGCCACAATCCCACCCACCTCTAGGAGGCCCATGATCAGCCTGTTCAGCGGAGTTACGTCGGACTCGATTCGGCTTCCGAAGCTGTAGCCCTCTCGTGACGAGAGAATGGCCAACCCATGGTCCGCCAAGGTTCCGGAAACAATGACCCTGTCCCCTTCCCTGAGGTTAGAATCAAGGATCCAACGCGACTCGAAGGGACGGTGCCTCCTCACCTCGGCAAGGTTCCCCTCCAAGGCTTCGGTCCTCCTGCCTATCCCCGAAGTGTTGATGACGCACCCTCCTAGGCCCCCTCTCTCCACCACCTTGGTGTCGCCGGTGATGACGTGAACCCCAGCCTCTCGGCAGGTCTCGCCCATGCTCCTCAAAATCCTCTCCAAGTCATCCACGGGAAGGCCCTCCTCTATCACGAAGCCCGAGGAGAGGGCCAAGGGCTCCGCCCCCATCACGGCTATATCATTCACCGTGCCCGCCACCGCCAGCCTCCCGATGTCGCCTCCCGGGAAGAAAAGCGGCTTCACCGCGTGGGAGTCCGTCTTCAGGACGATGTCATCCACCACGGCCGCGTCGTCCAGGGCCTCCAACGGAACCTCCACGCCGCTCCCGCCGAGGTGTTTCAGCACGTAGTTCCTAATCAACTCTTGCATAGCGGTTCCGCCGGCGCCGTGGGCCATCGTGACACGCTTCATGTCCAAGCCTCCTCAAGCCACCTGAATGCTGACAGCCATAAAGTTGACGGACGAGCTTTTAAACTCGCATAAGCGGCAAATCCATATGTCTAATTCATAACCGGTTTATTCTTGGAGCGCGTAATGCCTGTTTAAGGGGCTCGTATGATACACGTAGATGTCAATAAGGATCTTGAGAGGGCTTTCAGGGCCGAGGTTGCCAGAAGGCTGGGGGATGGTGAGGGCGCCTTGACGAGGGCTGTGGAGGAGGCCATTAGACTTTGGCTTGGACCTGAAACGACCCGGGATGAAGCAGCCCTAGAGATGGTGGAGCGCATGCTGGGCATCCGCGAGGAGGAGAAGGACGGAGCGTTTCTGTTTCCACCTGAGCTTTATCCCTCCGTGAGAAAGACAAAAGGTTGACCCTGACCGACCCGTGGATGGAAGCGTAAGCTCCAAAAGGGAGCACTGTTTGGGCGGCGCCGTTTAAGTCACGCCTCACTTAGTGACGGCCACGGTTAGGGTCTTGCCGCCATATCTGTTCACGGGGTCTCCGGATCGAACCGTGACATGAAGATAAGTGCCGTTTCGTTCCTCTTGAGCCTCACGGATAGAACATCCGCCTTCCGTAGCACCCGTACACAATAACCAGCATAAAACTAATTTTTGTTTTCTCTTCTGGGGCATAATCTGCAAACCTTGAAAAACGTGCCTCCTAGAATCTTTAAATATTAGTGTTCCGTCGCTAGTTACTCTTCTGGACGGCCTGCTGGGGCGCCCTCCCCGGAAGGATTAGCATGCCCATGAAACTGCTGAAGACCGAGAGAAAGCAGGAACTCGTGGTCGAGAGAATCCTGCACGCAAAACGTTACTCCCTGACCTTGGACAGAACAAGGTGCACGGGATGCGGAATCTGCGCTGAGGCCTGTCCTAAGGAGGCCATAGAGGTCAAGAAGGCCCCTGAGACGGAGGAGGGGGAGGCGAAGCCCCCGGTTATTGACATCGACGAACAGAAGTGTCAATACTGCGGGATATGCGAGGCCCTCTGCCCCTTCGGGGCTCTGGAGCACAGGGTCGACGGCAAACCTTGGGTCGCCGTGGTCGAGACCGAAAGCTTCCCGCGGCTCATCCGGGAGATAGCGATCAACACAGAGAAGTGTGAACCCGGCTGCTTCGACTGCGCAGAGGCATGCCCGCTGAATCTCATCAAGGTCAGCGTGCGGACCCCCGACGGCGAAGAAGTTGCAGACGTAGAGTCTAGGCACGACAAAGGAAGCCTTAAGGTTGTGGTGGATTTAGACGAGGGCCACTGTCCTTGCTGTCGACTGTGCGAGGTGAAGTGTCCCCACGACGCCCTCCACGTGAAGAAGATATTTCACGGGCGCCTCAAGATAAACCCGGAAAGATGCCCGGAAGGTTGCCGAGCCTGCCTCGATGTCTGCCCCATCCCAGGATCCCTCTACCCCTCAGAAGACGGAAGGGTGCACGTTAACGAGCTGTACTGTGTTTACTGTGGTGCCTGCAGGATCGTCTGCCCCGAGGAGGGGGCGCTGGAGCTTCAGAGAACCTACATACGCCACACGCCGGTTCGGTCAGGGGCGTGGAACAAGGCCCTCGAGAAGCTGACGTCCACCAAGGAGATGAGCAAGGAGCTGCGGGTCAAGGGCCTGACGAGGACTCGGGAGTCCGTGGAGAAGAGGCTCGCCTGGAGGAGGGCCTAGGTGCCCGAGGAACCGAGGGTGGGGGTTTTCGTCTGCCACTGCGGCCTCAACATCGCTGGCATCATCGACGTGAAGGCTCTCGCGGAGTACGCCCGCACCCTCCCTAGCGTGGTCTACGCCGAGGACAGCCGCTACACCTGCGCCGACCCTGGGCAGGAGGGCATCAGAAAGGCGATAAAGGAGCACAACCTCAATCGGGTGGTGGTGGCGGCCTGCTCCCCTCGCCTCCATGAGCCCACCTTCCGCCGGTGCATAACCGAAGCCGGCCTCAACCCATACCTCTTTGAGATGGCAAACATCCGGGAACTCTGCTCGTGGGCGCACCCCAACACTCCGGAGGAGGCCAACGAGAAGGCGAAGGAAATCGTGAAGATGGCGGTGGCCAAGGCGGCGCTCCTCCAAGGCCTCGAAACCCTCAAGGTTCCTGTAACAAATAGGGCCCTCGTCTTGGGGGGAGGGATCGCCGGGATAAGCGCCTCCCTGGACCTGGCGGACATGGGGTTCAAGGTTTACTTGGTCGAGAGGGGCGAGAGCATCGGGGGGCACATGGCCCAGCTGGACAAGACCTTCCCCACCCTGGACTGCTCCATCTGCATCGAAGGACCGAAGATGGTTGACATGTCCCGCCACCCGAACATTGAGATCATATCGTACGCTGACCTCCTCAGCGTGGAGGGCTTTGTGGGCAACTTCCGGGTGAAGGTGAGGAAGAACCCGAGGTACGTGATCGCCGAGAACTGCACCGGCTGCGGCGAGTGCCGCGACGTCTGCCCCATCGAGATTCCCAACGAGTGGGACATGAACATGGGCGTGAGGAAGGCCATCTCGGTTCCCTTCGACCAGACGGTTCCCCTAGTTTACACCATCAACATGGACCACTGCATCGAGTGCTACAAGTGCGTGGACGCCTGCGGAGCCCGGCAGGCCATCAACCTGGATCAGAAACCGGAGGAGATTGAACTTGAGGTGGGGACCATAATCGTTGCGACGGGCTTCGACATCTACACGCCCGACGACAACAGCCTCTACGGTTACGGCAGGTACGACAACGTCATCACGGCCCTGGAGCTGGAGAGGCTGGTTCTGGCGGCAGGCCCCACCGGCGGAAAAGTGGTGCGCGCCTCTGACGGGAGGACGCCTAAGACCGTGGTTTTCATTCAGTGTGTGGGCTCTAGGGACATTGAAAAGTATGAGTATTGTTCCGGATTCTGCTGCATGTACGCCCTGAAAAACTCCATTTTGCTCAAGGAACATTATGGGAAAGATGTGGAGGTTTACATTCTTTACATGGACATGCGCACCCACTTTAAGGGTTACGAGGAGTTCTACCGCCGGGCCCGCGACCTAGAGATCAACTTCATCCGAGGAAGAGCCTCCGAGATCATTGAAGACCCCAAAACAAAAAACCTCATTGTGCGAGCCGAAGCCACAGAGTTGGGAGAGCCCATCGAACTCGAAGCCGAACTCGTGGTCCTGTCAACAGCCGCAATTCCGAGCAAAGGGTCAGAGGACATGGCGAGAATCCTGAACGTCACGCGGGGAACCGACGGCTTCTTCATGGAGAGCCACCCCAAACTCAAGCCCATCGACACCGCCGTGGACGGAATCTTCTTGGCAGGAGCATGCCAAGGACCCAAGGACGTACCCTACAGCGTGGCTCAAGGAAGCGGAGCCGCCGCCCGAGCTGCCACCATCCTCTCTAAGCCCCAGTGGGAGATCGAACCCATCGTGGCCGTGGTGGACCCAGACAAGTGTAGGAACACGAGGGTGAAGTGCGCCATTTGCGAAAAAAAGTGCCCCTACGGAGCCGCTAAAGCCCCAGAGGGAGAACCAGCCCGAGTGACGACGGCCATGTGCCACGGCTGCGGAACCTGCGCCGCCGAGTGCCCCTCCGACGCCATCACCCAGATGCACTTCACCGACGCCCAAATCCTCGCCCAAGTCAGGGCCGCTCTAGAAGAGAACCCTGAAGAGAAGATCCTAGGCTTCCTCTGCAACTGGTGCAGCTACGCCGGGGCCGACCTCGCGGGCACGAGCCGCTTAGAGTACCCCCCCAACATCCGGGCGATAAGGGTCATGTGCTCAGGGCGCGTAGACCGAGACTTCGTCTTGGAAGCCTTCCAGCGGAGCGCCGGGATGGTGCTGGTGGCGGCCTGCCACCTCCCCTACGACTGCCACTACATCTCCGGGAACGCAAAGATGAAGGTCCGAATGGAGGCGTTGGCTGGGATGTTGGAGAAGCTGGGCCTCAGCCCCGAGCGGTTCCGTATCGAGTACATCTCTGCGGCCGAGGGAGTGAAGTTCGCTGGGCTTATCAAAGAAATGACGGAGCAAATGAAAACTCTGGGAAAGGAAAGGATTAAGGCAGAAAACGCCAAGCTAAGGCCTGTCTTGGATAGAATGCTGTCCCGGAAGGGCATAAGCTGACAGGCTCATAGAAGCCACGATCCCCTGCGTGGGGAGGGAGGCCTAGCGTCCCTTCTCTCCGTAGAGGCGGAAGGGTATGGTGTATAGGTTGACGGCTCCAGTGGCTTGGCGTTGGTCGAAGCCGCCCTTCTTGACGGACCGGAGTTCTGGGGCGAAGAGGGAGCTTTTGGATTCGCGTTTGGTAATCTCCATGTTACCCTTGTACAGTTTTAGGTGGAGTTTTCCGTTGATGTGCTTCTGGGTGGAGTCGATGAAGGCGTCCAGGTCCTTCCGGAGGGGGTGGAACCACATGGCGTGGTACACCATGTCCGCCCACAGCCGGTCCACCTCATGCTTCAGGCGAAGCTGCTCCTTAGTCAGCGTCAAGTGCTCCAAGTCCGCGTGGCTCCTCAGAAGGATGGTGGCGGCCGGAGCCTCGTAAAGCTCCCGCGACTTTAATCCTATCATCCCGTCTTCTAGCATGTCGATCCTGCCCACCCCGTTCTCTCCACCCACCCTGTTGAGATAGAGGATCATCTCCACCGGGTCCTTGATTCCGTCCACGTCCACGGGCACACCCCCCTCAAATGTGACCGTGACAGGCTTGGCCTCGTCGGGGGTCTTCTCTAAGGGCGCCGCCCAGATGTAGTCTCTGGGATACTGGGATTGGAGGTCCTCCACTTGGCCGCTGCCGATGGAGTGGGACCACATGTTGACGTCGCCGCCTAAGTCGCCCCGCCTCTTCTTGGGTTCGATGCCCCGCTCCTTGAGCATCTTCTCCTCCTCAGGCCTTGATAGGTCGAACTCTCGTACTGGGGCGTGAACTTTGAGGTTTGGGGCGAGGAACCTGAAGGTGGTCTCCATCCGGTATTGGTCGTTGCCTTTGCCTGTGCAGCCGTGGGCTACAGCCTCCGCCCCCACCTTCTTGGCTACCTCAACGACCTTGGTGGCGATTAGCACCCGGGACATGGAGGTTCCTATCGGGTATCCTTGGTAGCTCCCGTTGGCCTTGATGCACCGGAAGATGTAGTCCCTGGTGAACTCCTCCTTGGCGTCGAAGAAGACCATGTCAACTCCCAGAATCTTGCTCCTCTCTCGGGCGACCTTTATCTCCTCGTCTCCCTGGCCAACGTCCACGCAGACGGGGACCACGTTCTCGTAGCCGTACTTCTCTCTGAGCAATATGAGGATGAGGGTGGAGTCCAACCCTCCCGAATAGGCGGAGATGACGGTTCCCTTAGATTTAGCCATCCTGGTTCACCTCACTTCTCCATGTTACCCTCTAACCGCGGTTCGCCGTCCGTATGAATGACACGTGTATATAAGGCTTTTTCACACCTTTAAGTTTAAGTTTAAATTTAGGGCGATCTTCCAGAAGGTCAGTCGCTAATCTTATAAGTTACCGACAATTAAATCCATTTTCCGGAGGTTCTCCAATTGGGCGACCTAGACGAGGACGACGTGAAAATCCTGATGGAGCTGCAGAAGGGCGGAAGGATGAACTATGCCGAGCTCTCTAGGAGGACAGGCATCCCCGACTCAACCGTTTACAGCAAGGTCGTGAGGTTGAGGGAGAGGGGCGTGATAAAGGATTTCACAGTCATTCTGGACGGTGAGAAGGTTGGATTCGGCATAGCCGCCCTAATCGGGGTAGAGACGGGGGCTCAGTTGTATACGGGTGTGGCGAGGGAGCTCTCCCGGCTGGATGAGGTGGTGGAGGTCTACGGCACGACCGCCGAGTTCGACCTGATGGTTAAGGTTAGAACGGTCTCCCTCCAGAGGCTGAGCGAGATCCTGAGCACGATCCGCTCCATAAAGGGGGTAGACGACCTCTTCGTCATGACGGTCCTAGAAACATTTAAAGAGGATCACGGGATTCCTTTGGATAAGCGCCTCTAACCTTGCGCACACACTGACGATGTGGCTCCATCAGCTTCGGGTTTTATTTCATGCGGTCTGAGGAAGTTTCACGATTACATCGGAGGGATGCAGTTCCCGTGGGCCTCAACTGGCACGCCATGGAAATCGACGAGCTAATGAAGGCTCTACAAACCAGTCACAAGGGCTTGAGTAAGGAAGAGGCCACGGCTAGGTTAGAGAAGTATGGATTTAACGAGCTGGTGGTGAAAAGGAAAGTTTCACCTTTCAAAATTTTTCTCAACCAGTTTAAGAGCATCCTTCTCATCATACTTCTTATTGCTACAGTGATCTCTCTAGCCACAGGCCACAAGGTTGACGCTGTAGTTATTTTTACTATAGTTCTCGTTTCTACCGTAGTTGGCTTTACCCAAGAATACCGTGCCGACAGGGCTTTAGAGGCATTGAAGAAAATGCTCAGCCCTACAGCCATTGTTATGAGGGATGGGAAGGAGATGGAAATACCTGTAAGAGAAATTGTACTTGGCGATGTCCTTGTGCTGGGAGAGGGGACTAAGGTGCCTGCTGATGCCCGATTGATAGAGGAAATAAACCTGCAAGTTAATGAAGCGTCTTTGACAGGGGAATCCATGCCGGTAGTAAAGGAAACAGTAAGGGTTCCCGAAGATGCTTTTCTTCTCGATAGAAAAAACATGGTGTTTTCGGGCACTGAAATAACTTATGGAAAGGGAAAAGCTGTTGTAGTAGCGACTGGCGCGAACACAGAATTTGGAAAGATCGCAGAACAAGTAACAACCATTGTTAAAGAACAAACTCCGTTAGAGAAAAAAACAAAGGAATTAGGCAAGTGGTTAGGTGTCGTAGCTTTAACCATCAGCCTATCAGTGTCCATTCTCGGAATTATCAGAGGTATGCCTCCTCTCGATATGCTCTTGTTTGGTGTCGCTTTGGCTGTTGCCGCTGTTCCAGAAGCTTTGCCAGCGGTTGTAACGGGAAGCCTTGCGATCGGCATGTACAAAATGGCTCGACGAAACGCCTTAGTTAGGAAAATGCCAGCTGTCGAAACGTTAGGTTGCACGACCGTAATCGCTTCGGATAAGACTGGCACATTGACTAAGGGCGAGATGACAGTACGCAAAATTTACTTTGGCGGTGATATGATGAACGTTAGCGGGGTTGGCTATGAGCCGAAAGGTGAACTCCACGCAAGTGGAAACGGCCATGTTCTCCGAGGTGAACCATTCTCTCTACTTATGAACGGTTTTCTGCTGTGCAATGATGCTGAATTACTGGTTGAAGGAGAAAGATGGCATATTAAGGGCGATCCGACTGAGGGCGCACTTGTAGCGGTTGCTGCAAAAGCCGGTTTTCAAAAGGACGAAGTAAAAAAACAATACCCGCGCGTAGGCGAGTTGCCCTTCAGCTCCGAAAGAAAACGAATGACTACGGTTCACACAACAACTCACGGTGATCTAATTGTATATGTGAAAGGTGCGCCTGAAATAGTCTTGGAACGATCCGCCTATGTACAGGAGTTAGACAAAACGGAGAGACTAACTGAAGAGAAGAAAAAGGAAGTTTTGAGAATAAATGAAGAAATGGCTGCGGAAGCTCTAAGGATTCTAGGCATAGCCTATAAGAAAATGCCAGCTACCATTAGGAATTTTGATGAGACAGTTTTGGAGGAGGACTTGGTTTTCCTAGGTTTGGTAGGAATGATGGATCCGCCTAGAGAAGAAGCGATAAAGGCTGTGGAAGCGTGTAAGCGAGCCGAAATAAAACCCATCATGATAACAGGAGATCATAAAATTACTGCCATGGCTGTTGCCAGGGAGATGGGTATCTACCAAGAGGGGGACTTCGTGCTCACAGGTGAAGATTTAGACAAAATGATTGACGAAGAATTTGAAGAAATCGTCGGAAAGGTGACAGTATACGCACGAGTCTCTCCACTGCACAAGTTAAAGATTGTTGAGGCATGGAAAAAGAAGGGGCAAGTGGTTGCTATGACTGGTGATGGCGTCAACGATGCTCCAGCGCTTAAGCAGGCGGACATTGGAGTTGCAATGGGTGTGACTGGGACAGAAGTGACCAAGGAGGCGTCAGACATAGTGCTTGCGGACGACAACTTTGCCACAATAGTCAACGCTATAGAACTTGGCAGATGGATTTACGATAATATAAAGAAATATCTCACGTATCTTCTGCAGGCGAATCTCGTGGAGATAGTGGTGCTCTCCATTGCAGTTCTAGCTGGGTTTCCTTTGCCACTTCTTCCAGTGCAAATTCTGTATGTCAACTTAGCCACAGATGGTCTCCCAGCTATAGCTCTAGGCGTAAGCCCATCAGACCCTGATGTCATGAAGAGACGTCCTCGAAACCCTAAAGAAACGATATTTACAAAGGAAGTGAAGTCTTTCCTTTTGCGTGCAGTGTTGGTAGAGGTTCCTCTTTTGCTATGGGTTTTCTTAAGCTCTTTGCCTCACAGTGAGGAAATAGCTCAAACCAGATTGGTCATAGTCTTAGTTTTCTTTGAGTTGATTCTGGCGCTGACCTGTCGTTCATTGAAGTACACGCTCTTCGAAGTGCGGCCTCACAAATTCCTTCTGTTGGCTGTACTGTGGGAGGCGCTAATTGTACTAGCCTTAATCAACATTCCCATCGCGCAACAAGCACTTGGAATAGTTCCAATAGGCATGTTGGAGGCTGGACTCGTCGCCGGTCTATGCCTCATAACGCTGCTCAGCATAGAAGTCACAAAACGGCTATTACGGGCACATGAAAACAAAAATCTGAAGACAGAACAAAGGTGACATAATGGATATGCTATTTCTTGTTACCATCTCTGTTCTTTCTGCATTAACCTTCACTTACAAAAACTAAAGGGGTGCCATAAATGAAGTCATGGCATACCATCGAAACTGATGAGGTTATACATGCACAAGAAACGCTTAAGAGGAGGAGCCTGCGCGCGATAAGGCTGAAACCACCGTTCCCTTAGACTTCGCCATCCTGACCTCAACCTCGCCCCTGTTAAGTAGAAATATACTTTTTAACGGTTTCCCTCAGCATCCCCCTAGACTTTTCCAACGCCCTAACCCTGGACGCCAACTTGCCCCTCTGATCCTGCAGCGACCTCCAACAATCCTTCAGCATCCGCTTCACCTCTAAAGGAGCTGGGCTTCCAACCGTCCTTCTCCTCAGGAGGCAAGACTGGGGGTCCACGGCCTCCCGAACCACCTTGGCGCTCACTTTGAGCCCCTTTCCGAGGACCCTCTCGGCCAGCTCCTCCAGCATCTCGGGCTTCCATTCCGGCGGCTTAACCCCGGAGGCCACGGATTCTTTCACCAGGTTGCCCACGAGCTTGTGGGCCTCCCTGAAGGATAGGCCCGTCTCCTCCACGAGGCGCTCCGCCAGGTCCACCGCGACCACGTAGCCCTCTGACGCCGCCTCCCGCATGCGCTCCTTGTCCACCCTGAGGGTGCTGATCACACCGGCTAACACCTCGAGGGAGGCCTTGACGGCGTCGAGGCTCGTCCAAAGGGGCCCCTTGGTCTCTTGGAGGTCCCGGTTGTACCCAGTAGGGAGCCCTTTCATCGTGGTCAGTAGGCTCGTGAGGGCGCCGTAGACTTGGCCGGTCTTCCCCCGGATCAATTCGAGGGTGCAGGGGTTCTTCTTCTGGGGCATGATGCTGGAGGTTGAGGCGTACTCGTCGGCCAACTCCAGGTACCCGAACTCGGCGCTCGACCAGGCTATCAGGTCCTCCGCGATTCTGCTTAGGCCTGACATGAGGATGGCCAAGGCGCTGGCGGTCTCCAAGGCGAAGTCCCGGCTGCTCACTGCGTCGATCGAGTTTTCCAAGACTCCGTCGAATCCGAGGAGGGAGGCCGTTCTGGATCGGTTGATGTTCAGGCTAGATCCTCCTATGGGTCCGGCGCCCAGGGGGCTGAGGTTTACTCGGTCATAGCAGTGCTGAAGTCTTTGGAGGTCTCGGAGAAGTCCTTCAGTGTAGGCTAGAAGGTAGTGAGAGAAGACTCCGATTTGGGCATGTTGAGTGTGGGTGTAAAGGACCATGGGGCTTTCCGTGTTTTTTTCAGCGACTTTCAGAAGGGCCTCGACCAGATCCAGAACTTTCTCTGAGACCTCGTTCAGCTCCGACCTCACGCGCATCCTGATGTCCACTGCGACTTGGTCGTTCCTCGACCTCCCAGTGTGGAGTTTTCCCCCAACCTCGACGCCGACCTCCCTGATCACGTGGGCCTCCAAGAACTCGTGGACATCCTCAAATTCGGGGCCCATCTCCAGCTTTCCTCGCCTCTTTTGCGAACGGAGCTTTTCCAGGGCCGAGAGAATCTTTTTCAGGTCGTCCTTGGAGATGATTCCCTGTTCGTGCAGCATGATGTTGTGGGCCTCGGTTCCGTCGATGTCCTCCTCAAAGATCCTCTCGTCCTCCCGGAGTGAGGAGACGAAACGGGCCGTCTTCTCGTCAAACTTCCCGGCGAGCCTAGCTCTATAAACGCCACGATCCACCCTAACACCCCCCTAAGGAGCAAACACCTCTCTTGCTACAATATTCTAAATATCCATTATGACTATTAAATGATAGCTTGAACGCCGTTTTTGTCGTTTTTCTTCTAGCGGGTTTCGCTTGGCTGGGATGCTGCTTTCAGGAGGCGCTGGACTAGGTTCACGTTTTCCTGCACTTGTCTCGGATGGTGTTTGGTGTAGACTCCGACACACACGAGGTCTGTGGGCTTGATGTTTCGGTATGCGTAGGTGAAGGCCTCCTCGGGGTTGTTCCTCCCGGCTGCCAAGACCTTGAAGGCTATGCAGGGTTTCCTGATCTGCTGGATGGTTTTGACGGCTGCCTCCCTGTCCTCTGGCAGGTACACGTCGCCGCCTCGGAGTGTGAGGTTGTAGAAGCAGACCAGGTAGAACTCGGCTCCGAGCCTGTGCTCCTCAGCGTACAGAGGAACCTGAGGGTTATGGGCTGCCATTCCGGGAACCATTCCCAGGTCCTTCATCAGGGCCAGATACTCTCTTGCGGAGTCCAGTTTTCCCTCGGCGAAGAGATGGTCAACCACCCCTCCGTGGAGGTAGCAGCCTATCGCCCCATGATCTGCAATCTCCCTGATGTTCTTCTCGATGGGAACCCACTCAGGCGCCTGCTGCCCTATCCACTTGAGCCTTCCACCCTCGTTCCAGTACTCGTTGAGGGCCCTCATGATGTGGCGGTCACCCCTGCCCACGAAGGCGTTGATGCCGCATTCCTCGCATGCCCTCAGGGTGGCCTTTATCCTCTCGGCGGTGTAGTAATCGGCCATCTCCTTGTTTCGCTCGGCGGACTGGTGGGAGAAGCCGCTGAAGGGGTTTCCCCCCACAACCAGCCTAGTTACCTCATGCCTCCCGATGTTAACCCTCGTCAAACTCAAGGTTACACGGCCTCAACTAGCCAGGTTTGGTTTGATGCAGGTTCACTGCTTGACCCGTCTATTTTCTCCATGTTTATAGGCTTAACGTACAACAAGGGGTGACATCTGTTTCTCTATTTCCGCCATCTCTGCTGGAAGGGGTTGTCTGGGGTAGTTATAGAGGGGTCCACCGGGTTTCTCGTTGTAGTATGGCCGGTTGCAGCCGGGACAGCCGGAGGTGAGGAAAGAAGTGCCGCTCCTGACCGCTTTCTTCAGTTGCTCCTTGGGGACGCCGAAGTCGACGAGGCAGCCATCTCCATCGAAGGTCATCCTCTCAAGTCGCGTTTTTCCCCGGGTTATGAGGTGGTGGGCGGTCTGGATTCTCCTGTAGCTGCCGAGGGGCGGCTGCGGACGGTTTTCCAGGGCGGTTCCTGGGATGGGGGTGAAGGCGAACATGCCGGGGTACACCCCCGAGTCGGTGCACCACTGAATCGTCTGAACCATCTCTCGCTCCTTTTCTCCAAGGCCCGCTATGAGGTGTGTGGTCACCCGGTTTCTTCCGAAGACCTCCACGGCCTCCTCCAAGACCCGGCATTGTTCCTCCCACATGTAGGGCCCGCCGGCCGCCGACCCCTTCACCATATCGAAGACCTTCTCGTTGGCCGCGTCCAGGGGGATGCAGATTCGCTCCAAGCCGGCCTCCTTCAACCATTCTAGTTTCCCCCGGTTCAGAGGCTGACAGCAGACTGAGATAGGCGCCTCCACGCGGGACTGAATTCCCTTCACTAGGCTCAAGATGTCCTCGAAGACGGTGGGATAGTTCAGCGCCTGGACGCAGACCCGCTGTACCACCCCCCCTCTGAAGGCATCCCTTATCGTGGAGATCACCCTTCCGGTGGGAAAGGGGGGCCAGGTCACCCGGGAGAGCATGTCCGCCCTGCCCTCACTTCCCTTGGCCTGGGGGCAGAAGCCGCAGTTGGCGAGGCATCTCCCGCGATGATAGGTGAGCAGGTAGATGGTGGTGGGGCGGGCGTCCAACCTGCACCGCGTCAACTCAAGCACCGCAGCGGAACCGATAGACACCCGGACCTTTTCGGGCAGGCATCCTCTGCTCATCGTCCAGCCTCGGGGAGTTCGGGCTTCTAAGTAGGGAATGAACAGCCTTAATACTTTTCTTTATCCCGCGGGCTTAACGTGAGACTTGAGGGACCTAGTTTTAGCCTAGGCTGGCTTCAAACCTTTTTGCTTCTTTCAGATATGGGGACATAAAAAGGTGAAACCAGCGCCAAGAAAGCTCGTCTCAACCATCCCCAGGGCATGGCCCATGTCAGAGTTAATTTTATATAACTTTGAACCGAATAGCAGACTGCTTCAGTCTGAGGTGAAGAACTTGGTTAAGGTGGACGACCACGAGGTGATGGAGGGCCTCTACTACTCCACGGATTACATGTGGGTGCGGGTGGAAGACGGAAAGGCTAGGATAGGGATCACCGACTACGCCCAGAGGCAGATGCGGGAGATCGTCTTCGTGGAGCTCCCGGCCGTGGGGGGCGGGGTCACGGCGAACGACCCCCTCGGAACCGTGGAGTCTGTTAAGGCCGTCTCAGACCTAGTCGCTCCCCTGAGCGGCACCGTGGAAGAGGTCAACGAGGAGGCGACTTCCAAGCCGGAGCTCCTCAACGAGGACCCTTACGGAGAAGGTTGGCTCCTAGTCATTGCCCCCATCAACTTGAAGAAGGAACTGAAGGACCTCATGGACTTCAACCAGGCCGTGAAGTGGCACAAGAAGCTCATCGAAGAAGGATAGGGCATGCCCAAGAGAATCGTCATTGTCGGAGCCAACGCCGCCGGCGTCGACGCCGCCTCAGCCGCCAGGAAGACCGACCGAACCGCCCAGATCCTCCTCCTCACCAAAGAGAATCGGGGAGCTTACTCCCGGTGCGGCCTCCCCTTCGTTTTGGGTGGTCATATCCCTCGCTTCGAGGACTTGGTGGTCTATCCGCCCTCCTTTTACCGCATGATGAAGCTTGATCTCAGGTTGGAGACCACGGCTACGGGCGTCGACTTGGAGGCTAAGACCGTAGACGTGCAGGACAAGACTGGAAAGCAGGAAACCCTTGAGTACGATAGCCTGATTCTCGCCACCGGCTCCAGCCCCTTTAAGCTGCCCATAGAGGGCATGGACAAGAAGGGGGTCTACGCCCTCCACACCATTGAAGAGGGAAGGTTGATTGATGAGACCATAAGGGGCTCCAAGAGTGCTGTGGTCATAGGCTCCGGCTTGCTTGGATTAGAGGCAGGCGTGGCCCTCATGGAGCGAGGATTAGAGACCACGGTTGTGGAGATGCTTCCCTACGTCCTCCCTAGGATGCTGGACCAAGACATGGCCAATGTAGTTCAGGGCAGACTTGAGGAGAAGGGCATGAAAATCGTTGTGGGACACCCTGTGGATGCGATCCTTGGAGGCGAAAAGGTGAAGGCTGTATCAGTGGCCGGAAAGGAGATTCCAGCCGACTTGGTTATAAACGCTGCTGGCGTCAGACCCAACACTGAACTAGCCCAAAAGGCCGGCGTAGCCATCGGAGACACTGAGGGCATAAAGACGAACGTGAGGATGCAAACCAGCGTAGAGGACGTTTACGCGGCTGGAGACTGCGCCGAGACCGTCCACATGGTCACCAGGGGACCCGCCTTGCCCCTGTTGGGGACGACAGCTGCTAGGCAGGGAAAGGTGGCGGGCGTGAACGCCTCGGGGGGTTACTCCCTCTTTCCAGGGGCCTTGATGTCCGCCGTCTCAAGCATGTTTGACTTTGAGGTGGGGGCCACGGGCTTGACGGAGTTCTGGGCGAACCGGTACGGCATAGAAATCGTGGTGGGCCGGATCACCTCCAAGACCAGGGCGGACTACTATCCGGGAGCCCTACCCATCGTGGTGAAGCTCCTAGTGGAGAGGGAGACCAAAAGGATCGTCGGGGGCCAACTCGTGGCCGGAGAGGAGGTGACCCAACGGGTGAACGCCCTCTCCTTCGCCATCCAAAAGCAGATGACCGTCTATGAACTGGCCAAGGCCGACACCTGCTACGCCCCATCGGTCTGCGAGACGTGGGAGCCCATGGTCCTCGCCGCCGAAATGGCCATCCGCCGACTCTGACCGCAAACATTTCAGAACTCAAGCCAAACTCGGTTTAAGCGGCCTAAAACATGTTTCCCACTTACTTTATGAGTAGATAAACGCTTATTTTGCGTTGTTTCATTGATGTCTTAGCTTATTCGGAGGAAAAACAATTATTTTTCTATACGCGTGTAGAACTTCTAATCCTATGTCTCGGACGCGCATCTGCGTGTTTTTGGGCGCTTCTCTTCTCCGCCTGCCTTATTATGTTGTTGAGGCGGGCCAACTTCTCGTCTAGGCTCTTCTCGTGTTGCCTAAGGACTGCGATGATGAAGTCCAGGACGGTGAGCCTGCTTGAGACGTCTTCCATTTGCCTTGTTCACCTATGATGGGCTTTTCCCTTGGTGTCTTCTTTTATAAAGGGGTTGTGATTGGCCGGTCGAGAGGGGAGGTATGTATCCCTCTCATTTATCGTTGGGACCGACGCCCTTGGATAGTCCCTTGATACAAACCTTTGGTACTGACTAGGCGACGAAAACCGGAATACGCACGTTTGGTTCACACCCTTCGGTCAAACCTGAAGTTTGGTCCGCCTATTCACAAACTGTTTATAAAGAGACGGCTAACCCAGTGGCTAAAACCGGAAAGGTGCAGATGGGGTACAACAGATGGCCAGGCTTAAAGGCGTCCAAACCGAGAACCTTGAGTTCAAAGTTGACTACAAATCCCTAGAGGCCCACCGATCCTTGAGAATAGAAGATGCTTCATCCATCAAATACTCCGTTTCCCTCTACCTCGGCGAGGCGATCAAAACCTTCAACAGAGACTTGTATCTCCCCTTCACGATGATCGTGGAGACCGTGCCGAAGGGTATCTCCTTCAGGGTCCATGGCGAAATCTTCGTCCAAGACTCGCCACATACAGTCAACCGATGGATTTCATCCACCGACGGCAACCCCCCTAAAATCTGGGTTCAGGTCTACGAAGAGGCCCTAAAGGCGCTGGCCCCCCTTGTGGACTATCTGCGAGCTCCCTCCCTCGACGGGTTACCCCACGTACAGTTAAGCCATACAGGAGGGAAGCGACCATGAAGAAGAGCAGGAGAATAGTGCTACTGTTGCTGCCTTTCCTGCTGGCCTATGTCTTTCAGGCCACGCAGTACGCGCGGGCTCCGGTGAAGTACGGGTACTTCGTCGTCTACGCCAAGAACGCCGACATCGCCCTGAGGCCTGGGGCGGACCTCGGGCCTAACGGGGAGACCCTCCTCCAGAACAGCACCGCCCAAGAAGGCCTCTATAACTTGACCCTGGGCAGGTGGGGTCCCGGGTACAACGTGAACTACACGGATGCCTTCAACGTCACTAACCGAGAGGTCTTCAACATAACCATGATCGGTTTCAACTTTACCGCCGACTCTAACGGCCAAAACTACCTGAAGATGTACGTCCTCAACGACACCGACGGCGACGGGTATGGGAACGCAGAGGTCTTAGCTTGGGACGGCTCAACCTCATCGATAAACTCCACGAGCTACATCTTCTTCCTTAAGGCCTCCAGCTACGGCAACGACGGCGGAACCTCCCAGGTCAAGATCATGATCGACATCCCCGAGACCGGCGTCACCCTCCAAGAGTACACCGGAACCCTCCTCATGTGGTTCAAGAGCGCATCGTTCTAGGGAGCAGTTCCCTCCCCTCCTCTTCTTTATAGAGGCCGAAATATTGAAACTAAGGCCGGTCAATCAAATTTTAGAGAGGATTGACGGTATTTCTTTAAGGGAGCTGATGGTGTAGTCTGGTTTTTCGAGAGGTGATGTAATTTCTTCTTCGTATCTATTGTTCCATTTATAGAGGAAGGACTTCATGCCAAGCTTGTTTGCTCCAAAAATATCCCTTGATATTCTGTTTCCCACCATTGCGGCTTCACTCGCTTTGACATTGAGTTTCTTCAGAGCCGTGAGAAATATTTTTTCGTCAGGTTTTTCAAATCCAACGTCAACAGATGTGACTATAACGTCAAAGTAATGTTCCATTCTAACTCTTCTTAAGGCTATTCTGACATGTTCTTCTCTTGAAATGACCGTGTTCGTTATTATTCCAAGTTTATATCTCTTCTTTAGCTCGGTCAAAACCTCGTCAACATAGGGAACCTTTTGCAGTTCCGCTTCCCATAGATGTTTGTTGCCAACGCTCTCTTCTACTACAAGAGTGTCACCGAGATCAAAGAACACCGCCTTTATCACATCCAACTCCTCTCTGTATTGCAGAAGAACGATAATTTACTGCATAATAAAATTTTGCAATAGTAATTTATGTGTTGCTGACAGTTGATGCCTGTCAATAAGGCGTTTAAAGTTGTTTACGATTTTCGTAACAAAATTACAGAAAACGAAACATTTATATAGGCTCCAAACCATTCTTCAGCCCTCAGTGAGGTGAACTAAGTGGGCGTATTCAGTGGCTGCTACACCGCGCTCGTAACTCCGATGAAGAAGAACGGTGAGGTGGACTACGAGGCCCTGAAGAGGCTGGTGGAGTTCCAAGTGGAGGAGGGCGTCAAAGGCATCCTCACCGTAGGAACGACTGGAGAGAGCGCGACGCTGAACTGGGATGAGCACAACAGGGTCACCAAGAAGATTCACGAGGACATCGGCGGAAGGTGCGTGACCATCGCGGGAACGGGAAGCAACTGCACCCAAGAGACCATGAAGGCAACCGAACACGCATGGGAACTCGGGATCCGGTCAATCCTGCTGGTGGACCCCTACTACAACGGACCCAGCTCCCTAGAGATAAGGAAGGAATATGTGGAGCCCGTGGCTGAAGCCTTCCCCGAGGTCCAAATCATCCCTTACGTGATTCCGGGAAGGACGGGCACCCAGCTTCTGCCCCCGGACCTAGCCACCCTCCACTCTGAACATGTGAACGTCAGGGCGGTGAAGGAGGCCACTGGAAACTTGGAGAACATGAGGCTGACTAGAAAGCTTTGCGGCGACGACTTCGACATCCTCTCAGGAGACGACAACATGACCTACACTATGATGGGCTCCCCGGAGATCAAGGCCAGCGGCGTAGTCTCTGTCGCATCCAACGTCGCTCCCAAGGCCGTCCAGAACATGACACAACACCTCCTCAAGGGTGACGTGAAGGGCATCGCCGCCCTCTCCAAGGCCCTCGACCCCCTCTTCGATTTGGTCACTGTAAAGACGGAGGAGGAGACCCCCTTCGGCCCCGTGCTCTGCAAGGCAAGAAACCCCCTGCCCTACAAGACCCTGATGAACGCATTAGGTATGCCCTCAGGCCCCTGCCGGCAGCCCCTAGGAAAGATGACCAAGAAGGGGTTAGAGGCTCTCCTGGGCAAGGCTAGAAAGGTTTACGAGGACAGTCCAGAGGTCCTCAGGCCCATTGAGGAATTCTTCGATGTAGACCTAGGCGAGCGCCTGTACAGGGAAAGGTTCTGGCGAGGTCTCTCCTATGCTTAAGATCTGTGTAGCCGGCGCCACCGGCCGGATGGGCAGCACCCTCATCGAGGAGGCTGTGGACAGGGGCTTCCAAGTGGTCGGGGCAGTAGTCGCTTCCGGCGAAGCCAGCATCGGAAGAACCTTGGAGGAGGCGGGGATCTGTCGCTCCAACGTTAAGATTGTGGGGCCGGACCTTCTGGGCAGAGCGGTTGAGGCTGCGGATGTTTACATGACGTTTACTACACCGAGCGCGGAGGTGGAAAACCTTCCCGTGGTCGCCAAGTTGGGAAAGAGGATTGTGATGGGAACCACCGGCCACACTGAGGAGCAGATGGCCAAGATTCGGGGGGCGGTCTCAGGCAGGGTTCCGGCCGTCTTCTCCCCTAACTTCGCCTTAGGCGTCAATGTCCTCTTCAAACTGGCCAGAGTCTGCGGGACCCTTCCACCAGACTACGACTTCAGCATCACTGAGATCCACCATACTGGGAAGAAGGATGCCCCCAGCGGAACGGCAAGTAAGCTCGGCGAAGTCGTATCCAGTTCAAGGGGCTACTCCAAGAGCGTCCACGGCCGCCAGGGCATGAGCCCTAGGAAACCAGGGGAACTTGAGATTCTCTCCATCAGGGCTGGAGGCGTCCCCGGCGTCCACGACCTAGTTATAGCCGGCCCCAACGAGATGATCAGGATAGAACACACCGCCTTCTCGAGGAGGGTGTTCGCTCAAGGCGCCCTCTACGCTGCGGAGTGGTTGTGTAGGCAGAGGGAGCCCCGAATCTACTCTATGGAGGACGTCTTACGCTGAATCCGGCGGTGAAGGCTGTGGGCGGCAGGGCAGTCGTCAAGTTCGGCGGCGCAGACCTCTCCACAGGCGAGAAGATCAGAAAAGCCGCGGAGATGGTAGTTAAATCCGGTTATAAGGAGATCGTCGTGGTGGTTTCAGCTATGGGCGAGACCACGAGCAACCTCGTCGAGACCATATCCAAAATAGGCGCCGGCGACCGCGACTACGCTGAAATCGTCTCCATGGGGGAGAGAACCAGCGCCCGTGTCTTCTGCTCCGCTCTGAGGTCTCTCGGGGCGAAGGCCGTTTACTTTGATCCCCTTCAGGAGGAGTGGCCTATCATCACCGATTCAGATTTCAGGAACGCTAAACCGGACGTGGAGGCGACGAGACGGCTTGTGAAGAAGCATCTTGAACCCCTGTTAGGTGAAGCCATTCCCGTGGTCTGCGGTTTCATCGGTCGCGACCCCGACGGAAACGTAACCACCCTCGGAAGGGGCGGAAGCGACATCACCGCCCTGCTCCTCGCCAACTGCTTAGGGACCAACGAGGCGATCCTTGTCAAGGAAACTGAGGGCATCCTTTCAGCTGATCCCAAGATTGTTCCGGACGCCAGGCCATTTGACCGACTTGACATCCACGAGATGTTCGCTTTGGCTCAGGGAGGTGCGCGGATCATTCGACCCGAGGCCTTGAGGTATAAGCTTCCAGACCAGAAACTGAGGATCGTCCGGTTCTCCTCAGGCGACCTCGCCAAGGGAGGGACAGAGATCACTGGGGTCTTCCATCCGAACTCGGCGGAGATCAGCCGGCAGGATGGTTTGTCAGCCATCACCCTGGTCTGCAGGATAAGTCCAGAAAACCTTAGCAGCCTTTTCTCGGCGCTCCGTGGAAAAGAGATTTACGGCGTCTGCACTGGAAAGAAATCTGTCACCGTCTTTTCTCGTGTGAGGGACATGGGGGAGACCGTGAACAGGCTGCATGGGCTCGGATGCTTCAAGGCCGTCAGCCACGTGGACAAGGTGGGCATGGTGGAAGTGACCCATCCGGTCTTCATCGACTCTCCCGGTTGGGTTGCCAAGATCGCCGAGACCTTAGCCTCTAGGGGCATAAACATCATCGAGATCACAACCAGCAAAGCCACCATCAACATTTTTATCGAGGAAGATAAGCTTAAAGAAGCGTTCAAAGCGGTGGGTGACGTGTTTGAGACGTAAAGTCGCTATCTTGGCCGCCACGGGCGCTGTGGGACAGAGGTTCATCCAGCTGCTCCAGGGCCATCCTTGGTTCGAGGTCACCGTGCTCACGGCCTCCGAAAGGTCCGCCGGCAAGAAGTACCGGGAAGCCCGCAGCTGGATCCTAGACACGGAGATGCCTCCAGAGTTCGGGGAGATGACTGTAGTGAACACCGACGTCAAATCGGTAGACCAAGCAGGAGACGTGGACTTCGTCTTCTCCGCCCTTCCGGGAGAAATCGCTGGGCCCGTCGAGGAGGAGTTTGCCAAGAAGTACCCAGTCGTCAGCAAGGCCAGCACTCACAGGCACGATGAGGATGTTCCCCTCCTCATACCGGAGGTGAACCCGGACCACTTGGGCCTAATCCCAATCCAGAAGAAGAAAAGGGGCTGGGAAGGCTTCATATCCACAGACCCCAACTGCTCCACCATTCAGCTGGCAATCTCCCTCAAACCCCTCATGGCCTACGGCCTCAAAAAGGTCCTCGTCTCCACCATGCAGGCCCTCAGCGGCGCCGGCTACCCAGGAGTGGCCTCCCTAGACATCATTGACAACGTCGTTCCCTTCATCTCCAAGGAGGAGGAGAAGATGGAGTCTGAGAACCTGAAGATCCTAGGGTCCTTCGACGGCACCAGAGTGCAACCGGCAGACATCATCATCAGCGCCAGCTGCCACCGGGTCAACGTTCGGGACGGTCACCTTGAGGCGGTCTTCGCGGAGCTGGAGGACGCCCCCAGTGTAGAGGAGGTCAAGCGAGCCTTCGAGAATTTCAGAGGTGAGCCCCAAAAGTTGGGGTTGCCCACGGCCCCGGAACGGCCCATCGTCGTGAGGGGTGAGGTGGACCGGCCTCAGCCTAGGTATGACCGGGACGAGGGAAAGGGAATGAGCATCGTGGTCGGCAGGGTGAGGAGCGACAAGGTTCTGACGGTTAAGTACCTCTGTCTGGGCCACAACACTATCCGAGGTGCCGCGGGAGCGGGGATTCTGAGCGCCGAACTCTTGGCTGCGAAGGGATACATCTAATTAGACTGTCTGTTCAGTGGGAGGGGGCGGGGATGCGGCTTCTTGGGACGTTGGAGAACAGAGGGGGTGAACTGTACGTCGACGGCGTCTCAGCCCTGAAACTGGCGGAACGTTTCGACACACCCTTGTACGTGACCAGCGAAACAAGAGTCAGAGAAAACTATCGACGCCTCCACCGCGCCCTAACCCGCAACTACGAAAAAGTCAGAATCCACTACGCCGCCAAGGCCAACACAAGTCTATCCCTGCTGAGGATCCTAGAAAATGAAGGCGCCTACGTAGACGCTGTCAGCCCGGGAGAGGTGTTCCTAGCCTTGAGGGTTGGCTTCCCTCCGAAAAGGATCTTGTTCACAGGCACCAGCGTGAGAGACGACGAACTGAAGTTTCTCTTGGACTCCAACGTGACGATAAACGTGGATTCCCTGTCGCAGCTGAACAGGCTACTCAAGATGGCCACGCCCGACACACTCTCCGCGAGGATAAACCCGGAGGTAGAGGCGGGCTTTCACGTGCACGTCGTCACCGCTGGCAGAGATTCTAAGTTTGGGGTATGGGAAAGCGAAGCCGTGGAGACATACAGACGAGCGAAGGAGGCGGGTGTGAGGCGGTTCGGCATCCACATGCACATAGGGTCCGGCATCCTGACCGTGGAGCCGTTCCTCTTGGCCGCGGAGAAGCTCTTAAGGGTCGCAAAGGAAGTTCACGATCAGACTGGCGTGGATTTTGAGTTCGTCAATGTGGGGGGCGGGCTTGGGGTTCCTTACAAGCCGGGGGAGGAGGAACTGGATCTAGACCTCTTCTCGTCTAGGCTCCTCTCCCTGTTCCGGCGCAAAATCGAGGAGTACGGTTTAGGCAATCCTTTTTTCTGTGTGGAGCCGGGCCGGTACATCGTCTGCGACGCCGGAATCCTCCTGACCCGGGTGAACACCCTGAAATCTACGCCCTTCAAGAAATTCTTAGGGGTCGACGCCGGCTTCAACACCCTAGTCAGACCCGCCATGTACGGGTCCTACCACCCCATCCTCGTGGCCAACAAGCTGAACCTCCCAAGCCAAGAAACCTACGACGTAGCGGGACCCCTCTGCGAATCCGGTGACATCCTGGCCAGAGACCGGAAACTGCCCGAGGTCGAGGAGGGAGACCTCATTGCCATCCTGAACGCTGGAGCGTATGGGTACTCCATGAGCTCCCAGTACAACTCCCGACCGAGGGCCGCCGAGGTCCTAGTGAAAGACGGAGAGTATGCGCTGGTCAGGGAAAGGGAGACCGTTGAGGGCCTAGCCTCCGGCCAAAAGATCGCCGGGTGGTTGAAGTGAGGTTCTGGAAGATGCACGGGTTGGGGAACGATTACATCATCGTGGATAACAGGGATGGAAAGATTCGGGAAGGTGAAATGAGTGGGTTAGCCAAGAGGCTTTGTGAGAGGAGGTTTTCGGTGGGGGCGGACGGCTTGCTCCTAGTCCACGGTTCCTCTGTGGCAGATGTTAGGTTGAGGATCTTCAATTCAGATGGGACTGAGGCCGAGATGTGTGGCAATGGCATCCGTTGCTTCGCCAAGTACTGCTATGAGAACGGCGTCGCGAAGAAGGAGGAGCTGAGGATAGAGACCTTGGCCGGAACTAAGAGGACTTGGCTGACCGTGGAAGGAGGGAAGGTGAAAAGTGTGAAGGTGGACATGGGGTCTCCGGTCTTGGAGAGGAGCAGAATTCCCATGCTTGGAAGGGGCACGTGCATAGACGAGGAACTGAAAGCTGGAAAGGAAAAGTTTAGAGTCACGTGCCTCTCGGTGGGGAATCCCCACTGCGTCATCTTCGTGGACGATGTGATGGGCTTCCCTGTGCGGGAAGTCGGTTCTAAGATCGAGAACCACCGGCTTTTTCCCAACAGGGTTAACGTGGAGTTTGTGCAAGTCTTGAATAGGGGTGAACTGAGTGTCCGCGTCTGGGAGAGGGGTTGCGGGGAGACCTTCGCCTGCGGCACCGGGGCCTGCGCCAGTGTGGTGGCGGGAAACCTGCTCAAAAAGGTCGCCCCAAAAGTAACGGTTCACCTGCTGGGCGGAGACTTGGAGATCGAATACTCAGGAAGGATTCTGATGAGCGGCCCCGCGGAGAAGGTCTTTGAGGGCGAACTGTCTTAGGAGAGGAAGCATGTGAAGGAAAAGGTGGACTTCGCAGACCGGGTGAAGAGGCTTCCGCCTTACATCTTCGCCGAGATGGAGAAGCTCATCCTAGAGAAGAAGAGGCAGGGCGTGGACCTCATCTCCCTGAGCATAGGGGACCCTGACCTGCCCCCGCCTCCCTTCGTGTTGGAGGCCCTGCGGAGAGAGGCTGCAGACCCCAGAAACCACAACTACTCCCTCAGCCAAGGAGAACCGAGCTTCAGGAGGGCGGTGACTGACTGGTACAAGAAAAGGTTCAACGTGGACCTAGACCCAGAGAAGGAGGTCGTCGCCCTCATCGGGTCCAAGGAAGGCATAGCCAACGTCACCAGGGCCTTCATCAACCCCGGAGACCGCGTCCTAGTCCCGGACCCCGCCTACCCCGTCTACGCCAACGGAGGCACCCTCCTGAGCGACGGCGTCCCGGTCCCAATGCCCCTCCTAGAAGAGAACGGTTTCAAGCCCGACCTGAAGGCCATCACTGAAAGAGAGGCAAAGATGATGTTCTTGAACTACCCCAACAACCCCACCGGAGCCGTGGTGGACAAGGGCTTCCTCAAAGAGATCATCGAATTCGCTGAGGAGAAGGGTGTCTCCGTCTGCTACGACAACGCCTACTCAGAGATAACCTTCGACGGGTACAAGGCCCCGAGCATCCTTCAAGTGGAGGGAGCCTTGGACATGGTCGTAGAGTTCCACTCATGCTCTAAGACCTTCAACATGACCGGGGACAGGATAGGGTTCGCCGTCGGAAACAAACGGCTAGTAGATGGGTTGACCAAAGTCAAGGCGCAGATCGACTCAGGGCCTCCCGTGTACGTCCAGAGGGCCGCAACAAGGGCCTTGGAGAGCTACACTGGTGAAGGGCCTCCGGAACACTTGGCGAGGCTCAACGAGACGTACAGGGAGAGGAGGGACGTGTTGGTGGAGGGGTTGAGGAGGCTTGGCTTTCGGTGTGAGAAGCCGAGGGCTACCTTCTACGTTTGGCTGAATTGCGGATGCGACTCCATGGAGTTCGCGGAGAGGCTGCTAGAGGCAGGCGTGACAGCCACCCCCGGGGCAGGCTTCGGAAACTACGGGAAAACCTACATGAGATTTGCATTAACTCGGCCGAAGGATGAGATAGAGGAAGCCTGCGAAAGAATGGCCCAAGTGCTGTGAACAGCACCTCCTGCTAATCACCTCGGCGCCAACGACGTCACTCCAAAACGTGAGCCAGTTTGGTCCAAGGGGCCTAAGAAAGGAGTTCATATTAAAGCCCTTTTTAATGAGAAGAAGCAGGATGTCTTAAGCTCCTTTCCTTGCCGTACCGGGCTATACCTGATTTCACTGACCCCGACTCCGACTTCCTTCAGTTGTTTAGATTCAGAAGGCGTTGTCTACATGCACGATACACGCGATGATACAACAGGGAGGTGCGCGCGCCCGGTCTGCCTCAGACGTCCAAGCGCGTTAAAGGTTACTCAATACCTTACACTCCACGGTCAGTGTTATCTTGACCCTTTGATCTGGTTTCCACAGTTCTTCCACAAGTTCTCTGGAGAGGCAGCCGGCAGCCTTGTCCGCCCCTACCGCCACAGTTCTGCCGCAGACGTAGCCGCTCTTTCTCACCACCATGTCCGTGGGATGAGTGAAAGACAACCGGGGGCAACCCTTCGCCTCGACCACTTCCCTCACCCCGCCGGACTCGACCGTGATTGTTATCTTAGCGTCCCTGCCCCTCGCGGCCTCCTTGAACTCCAGGCTCAGATCCAAAGCTGCCTTTGTTGCGGCCACGGCGATTATGCAGTCACCCCGTTTCGTAAGCACGGGCTTCTTGGTGACCTCGAAGGTGGTATTGTGGGTCGAACGGACGTTTTCGTGCCCGCGTGCGTGGATAACCTCGGTGACTACTCTAAAAAATTTGCAGTAACCACCTCATAACTCTCCAGTCAACATTTATACTTTGCATATTTACATTAATGTTTTATGGGATCTTCGATTTCGAAGGTTCAAGCTTGACGACAGATTAAAGGGCTGTTACCAGAGAAAGGGGTTTCTCCTTGACTTGTTGCCGGTGTAATGAAAAACTGTTAGTGATGTCTTGCTTACTTAGATACCATAATTAAGTTTCGCGGGTTTTATAAGAAGAGGGTATTTGCTTACTATTGGACAGGTGGATGAAGTGAGAAAACTCGTGGTGGTTCTGGCGATCCTTTTAGTCGCCACGCAGTTCAGCGCAAACCTTACTGATAAAGTAGATGACGATGAAATAGATCCGGACGAGGGGGTCGCCCAGCCTCCAATAGCCCTTTTCTCTTCAGCTATCTTGCATGTTTCCATACCGTCTGGCGAGGATAGAACCGGGATGTGGGACCCAGACCCGTGGTTAAGCGAGTGTTGGCTCCTTAATGTCAATGGTGCATCCGGGACGTTCACCGTAAGGATAGAAGACGTAAGTGGGCACATTTGGTCTGACGACACGCACTTGATCATCGCTCTTAATGATGCCGCCCTCCACAATCTTGTCAGTTTATCTGTTAACGGAACCCCAATAGGGAAGTTCGACTTCAAATACGGCGAGCCAAGACCATATAATATCCTCCGGAACTGGCCATCTTGCGATGTATATCCAACGTGGTTTAACGACACACTCGTGAACGTGGGAACCATACCTCCTAAAGGACACAAGAACGTGACGGTTGCTGTAACCTTCTCCAACGCAACAGGCGCAAAGATGCACTTCGACGCCTACGGAATTAAAAAATTAACTCCGCCCACGGAAGGGCAACAAAAGTCTTACATAACCCATAACCCACCTTCTGAGGACTCTACCGTTCTGTTCTATGGAGAGCCGCCACACGCCTGCTTCACTTGGTCTCCGCCTTACCCACAGGTTTACGAAACGGTTACCTTTAACGCTTCCTGTTCAACCCCAAACGGCGGACACATCATCAGCTGGGACTGGGACTTCGGCGACGGCAACATCACAACGGTAACTGGCCCAGTCATAACGCACGTCTACACGGCGCCAGGTGTCTACACCGTAAACCTGACAGTGACAAACAGTGATGGATTAAGTCAGAGCGTCACAAAGTCCATAACAGTCGGGAAGATAAGCAGCATCATAACACTCAACGTAGACCCTACAGCAGTGACCGTTGGCTCAGACGTGACCGTAAACGGAACAATCATGCCTGTCAGGGTTGACGTTAACGTAACAATTTCCTATAGGTTTTCCTGCGGGGCGTGGACCACGCTAGCCACGGTTAAAACCGACTACAACAGCCACTACACATACATATGGAAAACAACAGGCGAGGGCATATATGAAATTAAAGCCAGCTGGCAGGGTGACGAAAACACACTGCCGGCAGAAAGCGAAACGAAAACTGTCGTAGTAACTGTCATGGTAGATTCTACCCCTCCAAAAACTTTTCATGACTACGATTGTTTATGGCACACCACAGACTTCATCATTAACTTGGCGGCCACAGACGACCTTAGCGGAGTAGCAGAAACCTACTGCAAAGTAAATTATGGACCAACAAAGAAAGTAAGCCTCGACGGGCAACCGATCATCACTACAGAAAGCCCTAACAATACCTTAGAATACTGGAGCGTAGACAAAGCTGGCAACGAGGAACTTCCCCACAAAATTTTAACCGTAATTAAATTGGATAAGACAGCTCCCTCCGGCTCCATCATAATTAACAACGGCGACACATACACAACTTCAACATCAGTTACATTAACTCTATCAGCAAGTGATGCAACATCCGGCGTAGCTGAGATGCGCTTTTCCAATGACAACGTAATATATGTAGATTGGGAAACCTATGCCACATCAAAATCTTGGAACCTACAAGAAGGAGACGGTGCTAAAACAGTATACGTCCAGTTCAGGGATCAAGCAGGACTAATCTCCACCTACTCAGACACGATTATTTTGGACACTGCATCGCCCACTGGTTCTATCACAGTTGCTGGAGGCGCATCCTACACAAACTCAATATCAGTGACTCTAACTCTGTCCGCAGACGACGTTACCTCCGGCGTCGTTCAGATGCGCTTCAGCCATGACAACACAACATGGACGCTTTGGGAAGCATATTCCGCCTCTAAATCTTGGAACCTAACTCCAGGTGATGGAACAAAAACAGTCTACGTTCAATACATGGACAACGCTGGCTTGGTCTCACCGTCATATCAGGACACCATCATATTAGACACAACAAAACCCATAGCCGATGCCGGCGACGACCAAACCGTTGCCGAAGATACAGTGGTAACATTTAACGGCTCAGCTTCTTGGGACGAGAACGGTATCACAAACTACACGTGGACCTTCACCGACGTAACGCCACAAACCTTGACCGACGTAACTCCAACCTACAACTTCACAACCCCCGGCACGTACGTCGTCACACTAACAGTCGAGGACACGGCGGGCAACACCGCCACGGACACGGTCACCATCGCCGTTCTCCTCGACACCGACGGAGACGGAACTCCAGATATCACAGACTTGGACGACGACAACGACGGGATGCCCGACGATTGGGAGACAGAGCACGGGTTAAACCCCTTGGACCCCGCCGACGCCTCTCTCGACCCCGACGGGGACGGGGCGACCAACCTCCAGGAATACGAGCGGGGCACGGACCCCAATGTCTCCGATGTCCAGGTTTTCCCCTGGTGGACGGCGGCCGTCGTGATAGCAGGGATCATCGCAGGGATCATCGCGGGGATCATGGCGGTAATGATCTACCGCCTGAGGACCAAGGGACCCCTTAGGATCAGGAAACCTTCGTCAAGTTAGTTAGACGGACGGATAGAAACGTAGCAAAAACTATGAATTCTTAATGTTCATGTCTTTGAGTGGACGGTGCCTTGAAAGATAGGGACATTAAGGCGTTGGAAGAGTCATTCAAGGACTTCTATGGAGTCCACTTTTCCGTCTCCGTCTAGGTCGAAGCCCTGAACCACCGTGGCAAACCCTTCTTCCCCGTCGAAGTTCTTCAAGGTTTCCTCCCCGAACCTGGCGAGGGCTAACACGCAGGACTTGGTTCCCACCGCCTTGTTCCCGGCGAGGACGATCACCCTCTTCTCCCTGTTCCAGGGGTTGACGATCCTAGCTATCAGCCCCACGCTGTCGCCCGTGTAAACCTTTCCTGTTTTTTCGGAGACCAAGCCGCCCAGGAGGAATCCGTGCTCGGAGGGCATCATGTTGAACCGTATGGGCAGGAACTCGTTGACCTCCTGGGTGAGGAGGTTGGTTCCCGGGCCGCCGATCAGGATCAGGTTGTTCGTCTCATCCTTCTCAGCCCTCACGTCAACATCGAGCTTTATCACAAAGTCCTCTGGCAACTCCACAAACCTTCCCAAGAAGAGCGTCAGGTACGAAGCGTAGTGGCCGTCCCTCGCCCTCGCCTTGAAGGGGCCGTGGGGGTCAGGACTCCCGACCACGATTCTGCCATCGAACTTGCCGTCCTTCAGGTAGGGACGGAGGAACCGTTCCGTCCTCTCGTCGACGCCGGGAAGGTAGATCCTCCTGATCCTCCTTTCTCCAAAGGGGAGTTCAACCCCGAAGGAGGGAAAAGAGGGCTTGTAATACTTCGCCGTGGCCCCCTTCCGTTCCTCCTCCCTGACAACCTTTATCACACCGGCTTCCGCCAGCCTTCTGACGTGATAGTAAACCTTCTGTTCGTGCAGCTTCAGCCTCTTCGCGATCTCTAGGGGGTACATCTCTCTCTCGCTGAGGAGCCGCAGAATTCTCCAGCTGACCTTGTTCAAAACGGCTCTGAGTTTCTCGGGGTCGTCGAAGATGGCGATGTCCTTGCCCTCTTCGCCGTGGAGCAGCAGCTTCTTCTTCATGCCTTCACAACCGGGCAAATACCCTTATAAACATTTTTAGAATGGTGGTGTAGCACACTTAAAATTTATGTGCCGTTAAGCCATAACTGTTGAGGGCCTTTTTTTAGGTCTAGCGACTGGTTTTGGTTCTTTAACACTGACAAGGATTCGGAAAACGTTGGCCGAGAAATCATCGTGAGATACAATAATTTATAAATCGTTCGCATAACCTTCTTAAAGAGTAAGGACCGCGACCGGGAGATGGCAGACGTGAGCGAAATGACCACCCAGATCCTGGAGGAAAGCCTCGGCAAAACCGTTCTCGTGAGGCTGAGGGGTGGAATGAGCCTGCGGGGGAAGCTGAAGGGCTTCGATCAGCACCTCAACCTGGTGCTGGAGGAGACCGACGACATCACGGACGCGGATGACGTGAAAGGCCTAGGCTCCATCATCGTGCGGGGGGACAACGTCGTGATTATCTCCCCGCCCCCGAGGTGAAGACCCCTGGGCAAGGGCACCCCAGCCTTCGGGAAGCGCATGGGGAAAACCCTCCACATCCGGTGTCGCCGGTGCGGAAGGAGGGCCTACCACGTCACGAAGAAGCGGTGCTCAGCCTGTGGATACGGGGAGTCCCCTAGAATCAAACGGTACTCATGGCAGACGAGGACACTGAACCGAAAAACGTATGGTCGCCTTTAGAGTGCGGCCCTATGATGTACTCAAAAACTTCTGTCATCCTCTCCACGACCTTACGCGCCCCTTCATGACGGGACTGGACACCGTGACCACAGGTTCCTCCTTCCTGAGGCTAGATGAACCTTCTCCATTCTGTCAAGCTTCAGCTTCATGTTTGCGCAGACCGCGCCTTCGTAGGCAGTTGTTACGTTAGCCACCGTGAGAGACGGGAATGATAGTTACTTCATCTCCGTCGCACACCTCGGTTTCAAGCCCCCTCAAAACGCTGACCTCCCTCCCATTCAGGAGGATGAGCGCGTTGGGTCTGGGGTCTTCGAATTCCGAATCGATCAGCACTCGCTTGAACTCAGAGGAGAGAGGCTCCACAAGCCTTTGGACCACTTCCCTCACGGGGGTGGGCTCTTTCAACCTCAGGAGAAACCCGCCTTTTCCGGAGAGCCCCCGAAAGACTCCCAGAAGCCTTACCTTCACCTGGACCGCCAAGATTTATCCCCGAGCAGACATAAGTCTTCTCCGTACCCGCCTAATCGCCTGCGCTTTCACCCGTGAACAGCTCCACCACATCTGAGGCTACCTGAATGAGGGCGCTCGCCTCCTTGATCGCTTCCTGATAATCCCGTCCAGGCGTGTGGGCAGCCCGCCGCACTATCCGCTCGATCTCCACGAGACACCTCAAAAGGGGGTCCTCCAACACCGGCTTCTCGTGCAATGTCTGTTGAACGATCGTCTCAACGAAGTAGGGTTCGCCCAAGGTGTAGTAGATGGCCGCTTGGGCCTTCCTCATGGCATCCAAAACCAGTTTCGGGGCCATGGAAGGTGTCTCTTGAGCTACGGCTAATCCCACCCTGGCTTCCCTGAGATAGCGAAGGGCCCATCCCCTCCGATAGTCATCCATCGTTGACACGGGGCCTCTCTCCTTCTGAGCGTAACCTACCTGATCTTCAGGGAAGATGAGGAATTATGGGTTATAAAGTTACCGTGAAACCCTCTGGGCCCCCGAAAGATGACGGAGGACGAATAAATCGGCGCCCTTCCGCGTCAACGTTGCTTCGCGGGGTTCAGGCGCCTTCCTCCTTTTCCGTTTCCTCCGCCGCCCCAGTGTCTTCGGCGACTGGGACCCTGCTCAACAATCGGGTTACGTAGCCGGCTATTCTGTTTCTCAACCTAGGGGAAGAGATCTCGGTGACAGCCTCCACGCTCTTCTTGTTGGCCTCGAAGTCGGCGGTGAACCTGTCGGGGAATCGAGTTATCAGCTCCCGGGCGATCCTCTTCACCCTCTTCGGCCGCACTTTACCCAAGCTCCAACGCGCCCTCCATGCCTGAAAGCTCCCTTTCACCCGCCTCGCCAGGCTCACCAGCCTAATGTTGTTCCCCCGCTTTTTATCGCTTACGCTTCAACATTCTCCCCAAAAAGGATTCTATCGCCATTTTTCGTGATTAACGCCAACATTTCGATCCTACGCCTACTCTTGGTTGGTATGGGCGTGAAAGAGGGCGGAAACCAGACGGATACACAAGGACAAGATTAAAATAGAGGCTTAGAGAAAAAAGAGGCTAAGGAGGAGGTTGTATGGTGAAGAGCGAGTTGGCCACAGCGCCCATGCACCGAATATGCAAGAAGGCCGGGGCGGACAGGGTGAGCGAGTCGGCCGCCGAAGCGTTGGCGAAGGTGCTTGGGGATATCGGCATCACGATCGCCAGGGAGGCCATGGACTATGCCATGCACGCAGGGAGGAAAACCGTGAAGGCCAGGGATATCGAGATAGCCGCCAGAAAGGTGTCGGGCCGATAAACCCGCTTCCCTCACCCTCTTATTTTAGCGCGCTTAACGTACCTCGTGAAGAGTAGTGAATTTAGGATTTAGCAGGGGATAACTCTCCGAGTAAACGACAGGATCGACCTCCCTGACTTCTCCTCTGTCCACGTCGATGAGGCAGACGGTGTGGAGGAGGCCATACCTCAGTTCTTGGAGTCTGATGGGTGGATTCTTATAGTACCGGTCGCACATACCCTTCACTTCCCTCAGGTCCCCTTGGTCCCTCTCCCTGGGGGGCTTGAGGAAGACTTGGGGTATCTGTAGAATGTGGTGGGGTGGTGTGGCAAGCCCAAACTTGTGGGCGTGGGCGCTGTACCTTGCGATCTTGCTGGCGATCCTTGCCTTCCAATAGGTTATGGGGTAAAGGGCATCTTCAGGGGGGACGAAACCGGTCTCCACCTCTAGGATCACGGTTCCCATCCCACGGGTGCCGTACAGGTCGCAGACCAGATTTCCCGCCAGCGGATGCTCAACCGTCACCTCGTAACCCTTCAGGATCAGGTGTTTGGCGCACACCAGTTCCATCACTGAATGGTTGATCTTCACTACATTCTCTTTGTGAAGCCTGATCAGCCTGTTCCTTTGGCTTTCCAGTTTCGGTCCCGCAGCCTCATCTGCACCGTGCTTCAACCTCGCCAGCAACAGGTCTAAGTCTCTCTCAAACTTTTCTCTGCCCGTTTCTTCCAAAGGCTCTCCCTCTGGATTATGCCTCGAATTTTATGGTTAAAATAGTTCAAAATTCTGTGTAAAAAATCTTATATACATATATACGTAAATAATATGTGCCCAAGCTGAGGAGCACGCTTGGATGGGCTGACAAAGTGCGGTCGAGCGCCCAACCGACCGATGGAGTCGCCCTTGCGATGGTATCAATTGGGTGACCTCAGAAGAAGGCTGGACGGCTGATCAAACGGCGTCGACCCGCCTAGGCTTTGACTCGGCTTGGGCTCTTCCATTTTTCCTAAGAGCACCGTTCTGAAGGGAAGTTGACAACCCATTCACCGAATCACCTTCTCCTTGTATTTCCTGAGTGTATCTTGGGTTAGCTGCTGGTTTTTGGTTTTCGTCTCTGCTTTTCTTTGTTTTTATTATATCTTTTGAGTAGGGGAGGGGGGTCTATGATCAAGCCTACTCAGTCCTAGTCAGGCGCGTCATTCATGGGCGTGCTGCATATGGGCCTCGGCGTCTTTCTGTGAAAGGGTTTTAACCTTTTTCTAAACCTTGCTTGTGCACATGGAGACTCATGCTACCGAATTGCGCATCAAGATAATTGAGGAGTCGCCAAACCTACAAATTGTAATGATATGCATGCAAACCTAAAACCACTGAGGAAAAGCTCAAAATTTGCTGGGTATAAAAACGCACCAACTAAGACATAGAAAACCACATTTCATCTGTTTGATACAAAAACTTAACTCTCCTAATCCATATCAACGAAACACATAGTGAACAAATCTTGTAAAGTCATGGCAAGGTTGACTCAGATGATAGTAACTGTAAAGCCTCATGCTGAATTGAGGATGAAGGATCGAGGAATCACCATAGCTCAGGTTCATAAAGTTTTACGGAATCCAAGGGAGGTAATATCGGCTAGATATGGTCGGTTGGCTGCGTATGGTGAGGTCGAAGAAAGGAGGCTAGTGGTTATATATGAGAAGAAAGATGAAAATATTGAGGTCGTCACCACGCTGTGGGTGGATGAAAGGAGGTTAAGAACGCTTGGCTTCACTAGAATATGACTCCAGCAGCAATGCACTATACATTCGGCTGAAAAAAGGAAAAGTGGCAGAAAGTGAACCCATCTCAGATAACCTGATCCTAGACCTAAACAAAAGAGGAGAAATAATCGGAGTAGAAGTCCTTGGACCAACGCCAATAGACGTGACAAAAATTTCCCACCCAATAAAAATCATCACTAAAAAACAACCGAGTTGAGCCATCAAGAGAGATTTGAGGATACTAATGAATTGTGCATCAAACAATGTTTCAGTTTCTGCCTCATCGTCTAAGGCTCTGCAACTTCAATGGTTAAAGCTGAACTCATAAAGTTGAGTTGAGGCTAGGTATATTCAGAACAAATTATGAGAAAAACCTGAGATAACATTAAATAGTAAAATAAGCAATCGAAAGATGATTGGAGCAAAATAGACGCGAATTCTCATAGTTTCTTGGAGGATTTGGGGAAATAAAGGTGGAGTGGAGGTTTTCCATTTGTCGTATGATCCGGTTCAAAGACATTTGGCCATAGAAGAGATGGTTGTTCGCGGAGGCTCAGAAGGGCAAGAAAAGAAGTATTATCGAATTAGACCAGCGAGATGGTATGGTGGAATTGTAACTGCTGACTGTGTTGGTTGCGGTTTGCTGTGCAGATTTTGCTGGGTTTCTAACCAGGTGATGAATAGGCCAGCAGATATTGGAAAGTTTTACGCTCCAAATAAAGTTGCTCATGGCTTAGTCACTTTGGCGAAGAAACGCGGTTTGGGGCAACTACGTGTAAGCGGTGGGGAACCCACTATAGGAAAGCCACATTTACTTCAACTTCTTGACAAGCTTGAAGGAAAGGGCTATAACTTCATCCTTGAAACCAATGGGATATTAATAGCCTACGATGAAAATTATGCTAAAGAACTTTCAAAGTACGATTTTGTTCATGTAAGGGTTTCACTGAAAGGATGTAACGAAGAAGAGTTTTCTATGTTAACAGGAGCAAAGCCAGAAGGTTTTAAACTGCAATTGAAATCTCTGGAAAAATTGGTTGAAACTGATGTAAGCTGCCATCCTTCAGTAATGGCGTCATTTTCTCCAAAAGAGAGCTTTGACGCACTTGTCGAAAGCCTTGGAAAGATAAGCCCAGAATTGGTTAGGGAAGTAGAAATTGAGGAGTTAATTCTCTATCCTCATGTAATCAATAGAATTAAACAATATGGACTAAAGTATTATTCTGCTCACACGCCTGACAGAGTTCCTCCAGAACAGATCTGACGTGAATTGATAAGAAAAGGCCTAAAAACAAAAATAGAATCTAAACTTGTATAGGGCGACTAAATGTCTCTGTTGAAGGGAATAGTTGACGGGTCACGCATGAAGGGAAGCTCCAGCCTCTCTGAGCACGAAATCTTTTCTAAGATTCAGGTTCCACCCGACACTCCCTTCTTTGTCCGACTCGACGGAAGACGCTTCAGAAGGATCGCCGAGAGGGTCAACGCCGAGAAACCCTTTGATGAAAGGTTTGCCCAATGCTTGACGGCAGCCGCGAAAGCCATGTTTCAAAGCAACCTCAGTCCAGCCTTGGTCTATGTTGCCAGTGACGAGATAAACCCCCTGTTCCTACACACGGCTCCCTTTCAGAGGAGGGTGGAGAAGATAGACTCAGTCCTCGCCGGCATCGCCTCCAGCGCCTTCTCTCTGAGCCTTCTAGAACTCTTTGAGCAGAAGTTGGTGGTGGCCTTCGACTCGCGGGTCGTTCCATCCTCCTCAGAAAAGGTCTCAGAGTATCTAACTTGGAGACAGAAGGACGCGTGGCGGAACCACAACAACGCCTACGCCTACTGGCTCCTCCGTCGGATGGGGCACAGGTCCTCTGAGGCCGCGGGGATGTTGAAGGGCTTGAAAACCGAGGGGCTCCATGAGCTCCTCTTCAGGCACGGCGTCAACCTGGCCCAGACACCGGTTTGGCAGCGGAGGGGAATCCTCGTTTACAGGGAGCCCTACCAAAAGCCCGTGGAAAAAGGGACTGTAACCCGCAGGCGGATCGGCGAAGACTGGAACCTCCCCCTATTCTCATCCACGGAGGGAAAGGCCCTAATCCAACGGATCCTTGAGTGGGCCAAGCCCGGCAAGGAGGCTGAAAGATGAAGTCCCTTGAAGAGAGGATCGCGGAGCTGGACCGCGAACTTGCCGCGCTCAAAGAAGAACGAGACAGAGTAAACTCTGAAGCCCGGAAGTGGAGCGAAAAGAGGGACTCCATCCACGAACAGATCAGGGGGTTGCGTGCGGAGGTCGCCGACCTCAGGGGGAAGCGTGACGCATTGAACAGGGAGGTTCAGAGGCTGAAGGGCCTGCGGGGAAAGGCTCAGGCGGAGCGCAGGGAAAAACGCGACCAAATGTCAAAGTTGAGGGAAAAGTTGAGGGGCCTCATAGAAAAGAGGCCGCCCCGGAGCATGCGTGAAACAGAGAAGGCGATCGAAGGTCTAGAGTGGAAGATTCAGACCAGTTCCCTCTCGCTGGAGGAGGAGAAGGAGTTGATCGGCCAGGTGAAGCTCCTCGAGGCCCAGCTGCTGATCCATAGGAAGATACAAAGGTTGAAAGACCGCCTCACAGGATTGCAGAAGGAAAGGGAGGCCCTGAAAGCCGAGGCGGAGCTCAACCACGAGAAACTCTCTGAACTTGCTGGGCAGAGCCAGACCTTTCACGAGGAGATGCTCAAAGCCTTGGAGCGGATTCGCGCCCTTCGCGAGGAAGCGGACGGCGCCCATCAGAAGTACGTGGCGATAAAGCAGAAGGCTCAGCCTCTCCGCCAGAGACACGCTGAATTGTCACAACAAATCGCCCTTCTGAGGCAGGAACTCCACCAAGCAGAAGAAGAGAGAGGAAAGGAACGCATACAAGCCCTCCAGAGAGAGCTGGAAAAGAGGGCGCTGGAGAAGTGGAAGCGGGGCGAGAAGCTGACTCTGGAGGAGTTCAAGGTCCTAGTCGAACAGGGAATCCTCTAGCCACGGAGAGACCACAGGCACAAAAACCCGCGCGGAACCTTAAAGAGGACGGATGTAAATAAAAAAGTTATATCAGTGAAGTAAGTAACGTTATTTTAAGGGACAGGCGAAGAGCGATGCCGGAGCCCGTGGGGGAGAAGGCGGAGCGAGTCCTCATCCTCTGCGTTGACAGGGACGACGATCTAGGCAGAAAAACCGGAAGAAAGACGCCGATCCTCGGAAGGAAGGAGAACCTAAACGCAGCCACCGAACTCGCCCTACAAGACCCTGAGGAAGCAGACGCCAACGCCATGTTCGAAGCGATCAGGATCTACGACCGCTTAAAGCAGAGGACCGGAACCCCAGAAGAACACGAGATCGCAACCATAGGAGGCTCGGAGCTGGGCGGCGTGGAGGCAGACAGAAAGCTCGTTTCTGAACTCACTGGGGTGTTAGAGGCGTTTCCCGCCAGCGGTGTGATTCTTGTCACCGACGGCTTCGCCGATGAGGCGCTACGGCCCCTGGTTGAGTCGAGGGTTCCTGTGACCTCGGTGAAGAGGATCGTGGTGAAGCACAGCGAGTCCATTGAAGAGTCTATTACACTTTTTTTCCGATACTTGAAGATGCTTGTGGAGAATCCTCGCTATTCTAAACCACTCCTCGGCTTACCTGGCATCTTGGTCATTGCGTTGGTCCTCCTGTGGTTGTATGGTCAATTATTTTACGCTGGGGTGGCCATCCTTCTCATCGTCGGATCATTCCTTTTTGTGAAGGGGTTCGGATTCGACAAGAAGGTTCTAGGCTTCTACAATTGGATTCGAAGCTATTCTCCTCCGCCCCTAGAGAGACAGGTCATAGGTTTTTCCACTGTTGCCGGGGCTTTGTTGATAGGGGTCGGCTGTTATCGGGCAGCCGCCTCTATTTACACCGGTGCCGTTGAGTGGATGTCCATTGTACAACGGGTGTTGGGTGTCTATCCTCCGATAGACTTCAGTCAATGGCTTGCACTGCTCCCTTACCTTATAGGATATTTCATTTCTCAGTCAATAACTCTCATCGTGATAGGGGTCTGCGTTCTGCTCTCGGGCGGAGCGGTTCGATGGTTCTTGGTGCACGATCCCAGGTTTTTGCGCACCCTCGTCGTCATGGCTGTGACCGCGTGGTCGCGACAAATCCTTTATGAAGCATCGAAGATTCTCATCGATCCTAAAACGCCCTCTCAGAACCTAGTATTTGCCATCGCTGTCGGTATACTCTTGGCTACGGTCGCCTCCCTAACCGCTTTCCTGTCGCACCGAAAGTACACCCACTTCTTCAGAGAGAAGGAAGGGAAAGTTGAGGAGCCCAAGGAAGGCTGACGTAGCGGTCATCGGCGGCACCGGTCTGGAAACCCTGCTGGAGGACGCCGAGCAGGTTCGGGTGGGAACCCCCCACGGCCTTCCTCCCCCCATCTCCGTCGGGGAGCTGGAAGGGAAGCCCGTCGCATTTCTGCCCCGCCACGGAGTCCACCACTCCCTCCCACCCCACCAGGTGAACTACCGGGCCAACCTCTACGCCCTGCGCGAGATGGGCGTCGAGCGGATCTTGGCCACGAACACCGTGGGCGCCATCAACTCTGACCTGAAGCCCGGAGACTTGGTGGTCCCCCACGACCTGGTCGACTTCACAAGGCTTCGACGCCCCACCTTCTACGATGAGGCCCCGGTTACCCACATCGACGTCTCAGAGCCTTACTGCCCAGAGATCCGGAGGCTCCTAGTCAAATCCGCGGAGAAGCACGCCCCGCGGGCCTGGGACCGGGCGGTTCTGGCGTGCACGGAGGGCCCTCGCTACGAGACTCCGGCGGAGATCGAGGTGTTCAGGCGGCTGGGTTGTGACTTGGTGGGCATGACGGGGGCACCTGAGGCGGTGTTGGCTCGGGAGCTGGAGATGTGCTACGCGGCTGTGTGCCTCGTTTCGAACATGGCGGCTGGGATGCAGCAGCGTCTGACCGCCAGGGAGGTGGTTGAGGCGGCTGGGGGAGCAGTGCCGGTTATTCGGGAGGTTTTGACGGAGACCATCAGGAACCTGCCAAAAGCACGTTCTTGCCCCTGTGCCGATGCGCTTAAAGGTGCGAGGTTTATCGCCTGATTTCCAGCCGGTAGGCTTCTCACTTTTGAGATTTGGTTAGGGTTAAGTGGCTCCCGCTTAAACCAAAAGCAGGGGCGGAAATAGCCCGGCCTTTCGTCATCTTACGTCAGTTCATGGTAGACCCTTAAGGTCTGGTCTGCCACGTTGTCCCAGTTAAAGACGGTTTCAACGGCGCGTCTGCCGTTTCTTCCCATCCACCTGGCCTTTTCAAAGTCAGAGAAAAGTTGCTTTATCCCCCAGCATATGGAGTGGGGGTTTTCGTACACCTTCAGGCCTGTTACTTCATGCCATACGAGTTCACCGGCCCCGGTCCCGTGCGTGGCTATGACCGGTTTACCGGCCGCCCATCCTTCGAGGGTGACGACTCCAAACGGCTCATTTCGGGAGGGAATGGCAACGCAATCGCAAGCCTTGAACAAGTCTATCTTTTCATTTTCTGGTATGTACCCCATGAACTTCGCGGCGTGGGCAACCCCCAACTGACGGGCTTTGCTCTCCAAGTGTATCCTCGTGTAACCGTCGCCGACGAAGACGAATTTCGCCCGGGGATAATCCCCCAAAACATTCGGAACCGCTTCAAGAAGCAAGTCAGGGCCCTTCTGGTGAGTCATTCTTCCCACGAAGAGGACGGTTGGATCCGTAGGACCAATCTCATACTTTCTTTTGACGGGTTCTGGGTTTATCCAACCGTCGAAGTGATGGAAACTGATTCCGTTTGGAATTACCCTCATCTTCCAGTCGGGAACCCTGTGAAGCCACTGGGTTTCCTTTTTCATGGTGTCAGAGCAGGTTATGAGCCTGTCAGCGACATAAGTCCCGTACCACTCTATGTCGTTTATTACTTTAGCCTTGCCTCCGTTGTGCTTGTTTCCGTCTCTCCCGTACTGGTTTGAGTGGATCGTCCAGACGACCTTCTTGTTCCTCTCCTTCTTTATTCTATCCAGAGCAAACGTCACATGCCAATCATGACCATGGACGATGTCAAACCTGCCAGAAACGTTCTCGCATCCGAAAAAACTTTCAGCCATGGAGTGGCTCATGTTTTTCATTTCTTGGATGAAGTCCGAATTAAAAGGGAAGTGACATCTGTGGTAATGAACGCCATCTATAACCTCATACTCTCTCTGTCCAGGACCGATCCTCGTGAACACGTGAACCTCGTTGCCCTTTCTCTCCAAAGCGGCCGCCAGTTCCGTGGTAACACACGCCAATCCGCCCACTTGTATCGAATGGAGCGACTCCCAGGAAAAGAATGCTATCCTCATCGGCCATCCATTCCAAGATACCAGGATAAATTTTCTGGGTTCATCCTCTATAACATTGCTCTATATATATGCTTTCCTCTTCTCTTTCTATAAACTGCTTTCTCCCGCGAATTTCATTGGGATTCAATGCTTCACCTCCATCCCCCGGAGTTGACATAGAAGAGAACCGTGGTCCCTTCGAATCGCCGGGAATATTTTTCGCAAGCAAACCATATACCCTTAATCCTTCGTTTCACCAGTTTTCCCTCGCACCTCGCTAACCCATTATGAGGTGTAGGTTCTTAAATGTGTGTGACTGTGAGAATACAGCAACACCAAATTTCGAGTCGGAGTGATTTATCTTGCTGCCTTTAAACGAGGAATGCTGAGACACTTTCCGATTTAGGACTCACCCGTAAGCGAGAATGTGGACGAGACCTCCTTCCCTCTGAAAGGCCCCACAGCGGTCAGTCGGAAATTATCACGTTAAGTCTCGGTCAAGAAGGATGGCGGGCCCGCGGGGATTCGAACCCCGGATCTCCGGCTCCGGAGGCCTGCGCACCACCGCCAGGGCGGTTCGGCGCCTTCATCCTGGCTGGGCCACGGGCCCAGATGAAATGCCGGGTGCATTGATTAAAAGATTTCCTTCGGAGCCTTGCAGCTTGAAGCTTTGAGGTTCGCCGCTGATCCGGGACAGACCACCGGGACCTCCAGAAGAAGAAGCAACAACAACGCCTTCTCTTTCGATACGACCGTGCACCTGAAACCTTTATTATAAACAAGAAGCATCTAAAGTTGAGGCTCCGGTAGTATAGTCCGGTCAGAAGCCTAGATTGTGGCGATATCTCCCGCAAACCCCCCTTTTTTGTGGTCCTTTTTTGTAGGAGGTTAGATTCTTGAGTAGTCGATGGCCTTCTCTTCCGCTGCTAGAAGGAAGTATGTGTCGTTCTTATCGTCTATCTTGATTTCCTCAAGCCTTTTCAGGGTCTCAGGTATAGATGCCTTTGGAACCAGTAGGGGAAGGATTGCGGCAACCAGTCCTACCCAAGTTAGACCGGGAACAAGGGTGGTTGTGATGCCAAGGGACGATATGAGGCCTTGAGTCGCAAGCTTCACCTTCACGGTTGTCAAGTCCTTCCGAATTCTCTCAACCTCGGGGATGATCTCCTCCGTCCATAGCTGATTGGCATCCTTCTGGAAGTCTGAATCCCAGGGCATCCTTTTGAGCTGTCCACATACCTCTGTCCATTTTCTACGGAAGTCTTTGAACCTATACTCGTCGGAGGCCCTTAGCTTCCCGATCTGGCTTGGTTTAAGTCCCTCAAGGAAGCCCAGCTTCGGGATCTCCAGGCTTAGGAGGGCGGCTCCAGCCCTCAACTGTTCAGCATAATCCCTATCTAGAAGCCCACCCCTAACCACAAGGTCCATTCTACACCGCAACCAGAAGCCCAAAAGCCTCCAAGAGTACCGAAGATCGGCTGTGGGGGCGCATCCCCCACCCAACAAACCAGCTTTAAAAACACTATCACATAAGCAAATTGAGGCCCCCCCTGTTATGGATTTGAGGGCATATTCTCTCACACTACCCCACCTCCGAATGTTATCCTCAGTCCTCGTTGCTTGAATTCTAGTTTCAATATACTTGATTAGGTCTTCTCCCTCTATTCTAAAGTCCTCCATTCTTAAGGTTTGACACTGCCAACCCTCATCCCTCATATCCTCATTAACCAACCATCCTATGGCTAGTTCAATCCCTTTCCACACTCTTGCTAACCTTGGTGTGTACTCAACTAGCCCCATGTCGGCCCACGGCTTTAGAAGGACCCAGTTGACGATTTCATTAGAAACCCTTTTTCTCAATCCCTTGGGCGTATAACTCTCTCTAACATGGAGGGCTTGTTCTAGAAAATCTTCGAGGATCAGTTTGTCGTAGTACAGGGCTGCCTTTCTAATGAAAAGATATGGCGACTCACTGTTTAGTAGGATTGGGCTTGATAACCCATAATGTATGCCCTTTTGCTGGGTGCCTTTCTTGTCCTTCCTTTCGATTTCTTTAAGGATTGATGGTAGGTTGCGTTTATAGTGTTCTTGGACCTGTTCCCATAGGGTGTCGGCGAAGGCCATTATCTGTTTGTCTTCCATTCTCCTGATTTCTTCTAGGCCTTTAGGGTTTAATCGGTCCTTCTTGAGGAGGCCTGCGACTTCCAGGATGGCGTCCACATACCTCTTGGTCGGAGTTTCCTCCACCAACATAGCCTCCCCTGCGTAAATGGTGTTTTATCACAGGAATAAACTTTCCCCGTTTTCATATGAACAAGAGATGCACTTTGCAACTCCCTTTTAGACCCCTCTCTGCTTCTCTGTCTCTCTCGGTGAGGGGGAGGGGGGTCTATGATCAGGCCTACTCAGGCCTAGTCAGGCGCATCATTCACGGGCGTACTGCATACGAGGCCTCGGCCCCTTTCTATCAAGGCGTTTAACTCCTTTTCTAGACCTTGCTTGCACACATGGAGGGTTAGACCCCCTATATTCTAATAGGATCCAAATATGCCTGATCTCTTAACGCGCACGACGGAGACTGGGCAAGGCCTCTTTCTTTCGGCTCTCTTCCCCTATCTCTAGGCTGTATTTGGGTGCCAAGCGATACGTTGGTTCTTCGATGATGTCTGGTGGTTCTCCTACTTTGTTGGACAGGTCCTTGAGGGCCACTTGACAGTAACCCATTTCCTTGTACTCCTTGAGGGCTTCTTCCACCTTCTCGTCAAGCTCATTGTAGAACCATAGCGAGTATCCCCGTTCGGTCTCCTTCAAGATTCTCTCTTTTATAAGGAGGGGGCGTAGTCGGTAGAAGGTTGACTTGTGTATCCCTGCATTCCGGCACAAGTCATCCAGCTTCTGGGGTTGGCTCTTCAAGAGGGCGGTGATGACCCTCGCATCGGCGCTCAGCCCCTTCCGGTGTGATAGGCGATAATTCGCAGCTCTGTGGCGCCTAGTCTCATTCATTTCGCAACCCTGCAACTAAGCTCTGAAATGTGGTTCGCACCGGAAAGGGTTATCGGTGGTAGACGATGATTAAACTCAGTAAGCAGATCGGTGTCCGGCTCACCCAAGAGCTCTATAGCCTCCTGAGCCGGGTGGCTGAGTCCAGGGGCGAAGACGTCAGCGACTTTGTCCGGCGGGCGGTCTACAAGGAGCTCGCCGGCCTCAGCTATCTCCCTGAAGACCAGAAGAAGGCCTTAGGGATCCCGGTGTGACCGCCATGAGCAAGGTTACTAACGGGGCTACGCTGCGGCACTCCAGGGTTTGGGACATGATCACCTTCATCGCCAGCTTCGACGACATCGGCGTCACCTTGACCCAAATCCAAGCCTACATGCTGGCTAACCATGGCCTCAAGTTCCAGACCACCGCCCAGTACGTCTACGAGTGCCGCCTAGCCGGCTTCCTAACCGAGAGGGACGGCCTCTGGCACGTCACCGAGAAACAACGTAAAAGCCTACTGAAGAAGGTGGCCTAGTGAATACACACACATACACACACCATGCACCCGAAACCGGGACCTTGACACTGCAGCGCCTCGAGGCCTCTCCAAGCAATATAGATACAGAGAGACAGAGACAGACAGAGAGAATACATACACACATACACGCACCACGCTGGTTCCGGGGCCCGGAGGAGGCCTTGCGCAGAAGGGACTTTCAGAGGCAAATCGCTGAGACGCCGTTTTTGGCCTTCTTTAGCTCGGTAAGGCTTGTTCTTACCTTCTCCGAAGGGGTGCCCTAACCATGCCTGTTAAAGCATCTAGACCATTTAACCTAGAAACCCCCCGGCTTGAGAGCCTTGGAGGAGCGAACTGTGCCCAGTGTGAAGTCGTCCTCTGAAGAGCCCGCACAGAACGTGGAGAGGCCCTGGAAGGTCCTTTGGCAACGTCTAGATCGCCTAGACCGGAAGGTAAGCCGAGTGGATCGGCGGATCAGGACCATCGTGAGAGGCTACAAACCTCTCCTAGAGTTTTCTGAGGTCTTCATACGGGAGGTCATCTGCAGGGATGCGGTGGACGAGGCCGTCCTTGAGGTTCTGATGCTGGCCGGAAGGGATGGGATGCTGCCGAGCCGTATATCCGGGATCCTCGAGGAGCGGGGCTTCAAGGGCGTTAACCGGTGGCAGGTCACCCGTAGAATTCAATCCATGAACCGCCGCCTGAAGCGGGAGGTGGAGGAGAAGGCCGCCGAGAAGAGGGGCCACCGTTGGGCCCTCACAAGCTTCATGCTGGACGTCTGGGGCGCCACCCTGAAGGAAGCCAAAGAAGGGAGACTCGTCTAGGCAAGGGGAATGGCTGGCTTCCACATGGAAGAGGCGTACTCGGCGAGAAGCGGGTTAAACTGTGGGAAGTCCGCCGGTCCAGGCGGCCCGCACCAGCCCCCCATATGCCCCCTCTGCGGATCTGGCCGAGTTTGGCGGGATGGCCTCCGGCGAACAGTGAAAGGGCCTGTTCAACGTTATCTCTGTCGGTCATGCGGTTACCGGTTCAGTGAGGCCTCCGAAAGGCGTTCAGACAAGTTTGAAGGGCTTCAAAGAGTTCAGAACAATGCGTTATATACTTCCTCTGGCTTACTTTTCACTCGCCGAGTATGCGCCACCGAGACAGAAGGGGCGAAAAACTTGGCCGAAGTGGAGTCCCGACAAAAGAGGGCTGCGGGAGCCACAGAGACGCCGAGGACGCCGTCGGAGTTAATCGTAGATCACGCTTGGCAGATGAAGAAGCGTGGCCTTGCAGAGTCGACCATTAGACAACGGGTCTACCGCCTCAAGTTGCTGGTCAAAAGAGGGGCCGACCTACTGGATCCTGACAGCGTGTCCACAACTCTGGCTACAAACAACTGGACCGACATAAACAAACGCTTGTTTATCGTAGCCTACAAAAGCTTCGCCAGGATGCATAACCTTCCATGGGAGCCACCGAAAACAAGAGTGTCGCAGAAACTACCCTTCATCCCAACAGAGGAAGAGATCGACCAGTTGATCGCTGGCTGCGGAAGGAAAACAGCCACGTTCCTACAAGTGTTGAAGAGCACCGGCGCCAGAACCGCTGAAGCAGCCAAGTTGAAGTGGACCGACATAGACGAGAAGTCATGCACCATAAGGATCAACAACCCTGTTAAAGGCAGCCTTGCCAGAGTCATTAAAGTGCCGCCTAAGACAATCGCAATGATCAACAACCTGCCCAAAACAAGCGACCTCATATTCAACCCTAACACCCACACCATAAGCCAGAACTTCTACAAACAGCGCCAAAGGATAGCGAGAACCCTTCAGAACCCCAGGTTGAAACAGATCCACCCTCACACGTTCCGACACTGGAAAGCCACCATGGAATACCACAGGACGAAGGACATCAAACACGTGCAATGGCTGCTTGGACACAAAAAACTGGAGAACACCGACATCTACACCCACCTAATAAACTTCGAGAGCGACGAGTGGCATGTAGCCCACGCTAAAGACCTCAACGAAGAAAGCAAACTGATCGAGGCAGGCTTTGAATACGTACGCTACAGCGAAAAAGACGATGTGGCTATATACCGAAAGCGAAAGTAGTCTAACTCAGGGCTCCGGTAGTATAGTCCGGTCAAGTATAGCGGCCTCTCGACGACCAAGGGCGAAGGAAAGCCGCCGACCCGGGTTCAAATCCCGGCCGGAGCACCTTTTTTACAAGGTAAGGTTAAATATGTAAACACCGTAGTCAACGGGAAGAATTCGAAAAAAGGATTCCCAGGTGCGGGTGAAACAGGTGAGTGGATTTAAGATCTTGGTGGTTGATGATTTCCCTAGGGAGTTCTTTGATGAATTAACCAAGTACGGAAAGGTTGTCAAGGCAGCCAACGTTGATGAGGGCCTCCAGTTGGGTGATGTGGACATCCTCGTGGTTAGAAGCAAAACGAAGGTTGACAAGGAGCTTCTGAATAGGATGCCAAGTTTGAAGTGCGTCATAAGCGCCACCCACGGCAGAGACCATGTGGATGTGGACCGCCTAAGGGAGAGAGGGGTGGAGTTTCATGACGTTCCCGTCCAGTCCCGTGACGTTGCGCAGGGTGTCGTGGCATACGTTTTGGCGCACGCTACAAAACTCGTGGTGGGAGACGGATTGATGAAGAGGGGGGAATGGAAGAAGGGGGAGCTGAAGGGGTCGAGGATAGCGGGTAAGACTCTGGGGATAATCGGGTACGGCAGAATAGGGAGAGAAGTGGCTAAAATGGCCTCCGCCTTGGGAATGAACGTTGTGGTCTACGATCCCTATGTCGAAGAGGTTAAAACCGCGGCAGCTTTGGATGAACTCCTAGAGGCGTCAGATTTCGTAACCGTACACGTCCCTTTTACAAAAGAAACTAAGGGTATGATCGGAAGAAAGGAAATCAGCAAAATGAAGGACGGGGCATACCTGATAAATACGGCGAGAGGCGGCATTGTGGACGAAGGGGCCTTGTTAGAGGCGTTACGCCAGGGAAAACTGGGCGGTGCAGCACTGGATGTCTATGCGCGCCAGCCGCCCTTTAACAATGAGACGGCTAGTGAACTGGTTAGGGACGATAGAGTAATAGCAACGCCGCATAGCATAGCTCAAACCATCGAAGCGATAGAAGAAAAGGGAGAAGGAGTAATAAGAATTATCAAGGACTACGTCAGGAAGCATCCATCTAACCGAAACCGGTTACGATGCTAAGCCTCCATCTGCATCTTCTCGTGCATCTTCTCCAATGTCCAGTGGACGGCCGACTTGATTTCCCGAAGCCGGTCAGGCGAGACGTTTCTCACGGTTATTTCGCGGATGATCTCTCCCTCCTGGGCGATGCTGTACGATAGAGCTTTCTCCGGGGGAAGCTCTCCCCTCTCAGCCGCCTCTTGGTCCTTCCTCTGCATCTGCGCCAGCACCCTCTCCACGAAAAACGAGGAGAACGGCGGGGTGTTCACGTTGAAGGCCCCCTCTCCGGCGGGCACAATTCGCACATGTCCCTCGCGAGTGTAAAGATTTGCGAGGAGGTCGCCGGTCACCGTCCTAAGCGGAACGGGTTTTTCATCCTCTGCAGCGGGCGGAACACGTGGGATTTCCGGTTGAACGGGAGGCTCTGTGACCTTGGGGAGTGAAGGGGCGTGCACGGACGGCTTCGTGATTTCCGCCCTCTTGAACCCTTCCTCCAGCAACACTGTGTTGGCCATGTCCAGCAGAGTTCGCAGTCCTTCCAATTCGGTTTCGGTTTCTCGCACGCGCTTTTCCAGCAGCGTCCTGAACTCGACGATCTTCTTTATCCTCTCTTCTCCCATTCTTCTTCCCCTATATCAGGCATCCGGCGTCCTTCACCGAATCTTCTTTCAGGTCTCTTATAAAAGGTTTGCAAGGGGGCGTCACGTTTGCCTCTAACTGGCGGCGTCACCTTTGACGCCGTTTCAGCCCATGTGATCGGAGACAGTTCCATCCCGTGGCGTGAAAGCCCATATCTTGTGTATGCGTGGTGCGACCGCCGTTGTATAGTTTGCTGCTGGGGACAGTTAAAGATAAATTTGGGGCTGAAGCCTTGATAAAGGAGGTTGAAAAGACCGCTAGGGTTGGTTGGACGGTGTTGTTTCGCATGCGTGAGAAGAAGATGCTGATAATTCCCCAGGGGCTTGTCGAGAAGATCGACGGCAACCGGGGCGACATGAGCAGGGTAGACTTCCTCGACTACTGCATCAACCTCTGCCTCCGCGAAGGGGAGACTGAGGGAGACCGATACGTCACAAGGGAAGAGTTCGAGAGGTTGAAGGCTGACGTAAACGAGGTTAGAACGGTGGGGTTGAGGATTCTGGAGAAGTTCGAGACCGTTGACGCCATCCGAAGCAGGCTTGACCAGGTCGCGGCGGGTCTAGTGGAGAAGGGGCCGAAGGAGGAAAGGGCACAGCTGAAGGGCATTCTGGCCAAGTTGAAGGGTGAAGAGCGAAAAGAGGTTGCGCCAGGGGCTCTGGTTCTGGTTGAGTGGGACGAAAAGTTGGGTCCGGTGGTGAAGGCGACTTGCCCGAAAGACTGGGAGTTAGACGATAGGCTGGATCAGGAGATGATCACGGCGGTTTACACCCTGAACGTCATGTCCAAGGACCGGACTGAGCACATGCGCCTAGAGTTCAAAGACTCTAAGGTGGTCAGCGTGGGAAGCAAAGAAGCATCTGTGGTTCTCTTGGTGCTGGACCCTGATCAAGACATCCAAAAGTATCAGGAAAAGATCATGGACATGACTGCTGAGCTGGAAAGGGGCGAGGACTGGGAAGAGGTTTTGCCCGATCTGTACCAAAAATATCTGCAACCAGGTCTGTAAACCCGAGAGCAGTAGGAACTTCTCTTAGGAGACCATGCCAACTCCACATGTCCAGCCAGTCGAACGATTCTGTCAATCCAGTGTACGATTACACGCAGCTCTAGGCTTCACCTTCGGTCTTCAGTTCGCTGGAGAACGGAGCGATGATTCTTTCTTGACCCTGTCTTTCTGCAGCTCCCTTCTCTCCTGTAAGCTTTCAGTTTCTCTTCCGCAATTTCTCTTTCTTGCATATACACGTCTTCTTTGAGCCTTCTCTCCCTGTGTGCAACTTCCAGCTTACTCAGTACAGTCGTAAGTTCAGCTTCGGCGGTACATGGTTCCTCTATAGGCGTCCTTTCCGTTCCTTTTTTCCTCCGTGAAAGCCCTTGATCCTTGGGGATCACCGTTAGTGTGGCCTTTCCCTTTTTGGACAAAAGAAAATCTTTGTCTCCTTCAGCGAAGTATCGTTCCAGCAAGCGTTCATCCACCTCTTTCCGATGGTAACCGTAAATTCCGAGGATGACTTCGGCCTGTGTCAGCGAATCCTTAGACACGTTGTGGCAGGAAATTACTTTGTTGCTCCATCTCCAAGAGGCCTCGGCCTCAAATAGACCTAACAGAGGCGGCAGATCCGTGAGGGAGATCAGTTCGTCTTCTTCCGTCACGTAGATGTACAAGTTGTTGCAGCTTACCGTGTAGAACTTCCCCGTGATGACCTATGCCTCCTCTAACTCGACAGTTGCTTCTTCCCGAATACTGCACCCTTCTAAACATATGCTTACATTAAGTTTTTGTGCTCCGGCCGGACCCTTGATTTATAATTCAGGTCCCGACCCCACTTTTCTTGGCTCTGGTGCTTTCTCGCTGGATGGGAGCAGGAGACTAAAAGGAGGGAGAAGAAGCCACGTTTTTAGAACAGCAAAAAGGCTTTCCTGGCAGCTTTTCTTTGCGGTCTCGCTCTTGTTGAGTGTGCATTACTTGCGGTCCTTGGATTCTTGTATCTTTCGGTTGGAGACTATCTTTGTTCGTTCCTTGGTACGGGCAACAAAGGACCTAAAACAGAAAAAGGGAGGAGTGTTTTTGGTTTGAGGGATCTATGGTGCAACTTTGTATGGACGCATCATTTCGTTGTCTTCGTGGTCTAGGATGTGGCAGTGCCAGACGTATCCTGGTCCTTGAGTGACGTTAAATGGATAGACAGGATTATATCCAGGATCGATGGGTGCAAAGCGGACTCTGATTATTGTGACCTCACCTCGATTCACTTGGATGGTGTCCTTCCAACCCTGCTCGTTAGGCGGTGCAACCGTTGGCTTACCTTGCAAGTAGGGTGCGAGATCGAGATTGTAATCGGCGGGCCACACCGTAGGTGGATAAGGTGGGCCGATCCACGTCTTGCCATTTCGCGCCATCCATTCAGTCAAGTACTTGGTAACCTGAAAACTTTGGCGGCTGATAAGCTGGAACTGAACTAGGTGTAAATGGATTGGATGTGTGTCTGCTGTTGGGTTAACGATCACCCACTCTTCAACAGTTCCTTTTGCAACGTTCTCAGAGATTGGAGCGCCCCACTTCTGCCCGTTAAGAAGGATCTCTAAGGGACCGCCTGGGCCCATGACTTCGATCAGGGTTAGGATCCTCTGAATTGTAGTTGTAGGCAAGGTTGGGAATTTAGGAACATTGTTCACCCAATCCCAAAGTGTTGGGTTAAGGGGGGTTGGCAGTAGGGCTGGTAGTTGGGCGCCTTGCTGGAATCCACTGTTACCTGTTACAATGAATTGCATGATCTGGCCAACGGTGTTTGGGTCTGCTGGAGCGCCCTTTGGGAATGGTGCTCTGGCTGTATTCTTTAGTAATATTGGGTTAGCTACGTTTGAGAAGTCAACGAGGATATCTGCTCTTTCACCCGGCGCGATAGTTATCTCTTTGAGCGGTGGGGACGGCGCTGTTAGGTAGCCGCCGTCGCTCCCGATCTGATAGAAAGGTATTCTGACCCCCAGTACCGTGTCCCAGAAGCTGAGAGTGTAGAAGCGTGCATTCGAACCGTCCAGAAGGCGGAAGCGATACCATCCCTTGTCCACATACATTTTAGGCCAGACTTTGCCGTTCACCATGATGGTGTTGCCGAAGAACTCAGGCAACCAATAGGGATGGTCTGTTGGGTTGATGCCGACGCTGGGGAAATAGAATTGACCCGTCGTGTCAAAAATTCGGTCCTGAATAACAAGAGGCATTTCATATTTTCCGCTTGGCAGAAGTTGAGCAACGGCATCGCGCGTGGCATTATAGTCCCTTAGGAGGTAGAAGCCAGCGAGTCCCGAGGCCACGTTGATACGAGTGATGCCCAAAGCGTGATCATGGTACCAGAGAGTGGCGGGCGGCTGCTCGTTGGGATAATAGAAGACCGCTGAGCCAAGAGTCGTAGGTACAGCAGTATTATACGCAGAACCATTTAATCCATTATGGGTAAACCAGGCTTCTGGATGGCCATCGGAGGTCGACTGGACTTCTCCACCATGCAGATGGGGAATAAGCGGAACGGGATACTGGGCGTTGAAATTCCCCGGATTCAAGTTGAGGTAGTTACTACCATCAAAGCCTGGAGGAAATGGTGGGAAGATTCCTTGCTGAACATACATCATCAATTCCGACATACTAATCTCATTAGGATTCGCCCAGTGTAGAGTCGGGTCGACTGCAAACATTTGTGGCGAGGTAATGTTGTTCTTCCATGTCACTTGGATGGGGACGCCTCTGATAGTCTCAAAAGTGGCGCCAGGCGAACTCTGCAAATAGCCCAACCATGCTCCCGTTATCAGATCTGTGGCATTGCCCGCATAACCCCATGTCCACGTTTCTGGAAAGTTTATCCCTAATGCTGGGTTGTTAGGCAGAATTTGCTGCTTAAAAAGGTCCATGGAAATTGTGTAATCCTGTCGAATCAGTGTTCCGTCCGATGTCACATTTTCAGGCACATACACTGGCGGTGGACCGGTCAATTGGTTCACAAACTTCGGAACAGTCAGCGGGTCTAAAAGACCTGGAGGAGGAGGCGCTGCAAAAACAGGCCATGCAATGGAAAAGACGATGGTTAAAATGGCTAAGGCGACACTACATGTCTTCATTGTTTGGTTTTTCATTTTCTTCTCCTCTGTTTGGCGCATCACCGAATATCCGAAAGCGCTATTAAACTTATGTGACTGTAGGACTACAGCAACAACAATATTCCCATGACACTCCCATGACACGTCCCAATTGGGGAAGCGATCAGATAACAGACAAGGGGCTCTACGAGCAATAGCGGTATGCGCGCGCGTGGAGAAGGAAGGAGGGCTCAGAACTGCTACTCAAACAAAAACAGGACGCGACACTAAAATTAAATCTGGTGCTCCGGCCGGGATCGGAACACGAATTTACCAGTAAAATTATGCTCATAATATGCTTAGCGGGAGTTCGAAACTCTCCCAGACTAGCATCAAACCCTGGTTTGGCAACTTTTCAAACTCTTGCACAGAACCTATCAGCCTATCTGACCAGCGTGCCATTTATTCCAGGATATGTTAAATGCATCAAAGGACCGATAACGAGAATATGTAAATCATTATTAGTCATTCCAAACACGTGACAGAAAAGAATTTGAGAAACTTCGAATCTACCTTAATTATGGACAAACAAGCAATTGAAGAATATGAAGCTAAAGAGAAAGACGAAACTGAAAAACTTGCAAGAAAAGCAGAACACAAGATGAAAAAGGGCGGCAAGTTGTCCGTCACTGATTTCTTTCCAACCCTTGAAGGGAAGTTATTCAGTAATTATATATTGGATGAACGATTGCCTGTTCAATTGCCTTTTTCAACAGGTCTTTTTGTGAGCGTTGAACCTTTTAAGACAGCGGAGATGTTTCACAATCACTACGGCGTTTCAGAGGATGAATTGTATGAATTAGCCATTAATGGAATGATCTCACCAGTGATAAATTGTGGTCTGTGGAGGTACGTAGACGTTGACTATTTAGATGATATTTTCGAATTGAGACCACCGACTTACATTAGACTCACTGGATTCTTCAGTGTACTATCCAACCACAGATATTTGCAGTTTTTTGAAGAAGGAGAAAAACTATTCAGGAATAACTTGTCAGAAGTAGCAAAGCGAAAGAAATGGGACGTTTTCTATCCCTGCGGGTTAGAGGCATACGAAACCAAAGCAAGTTATGATTATGCAAGAATAAAGTGTCTTTATCCTCAACTACTTGAGGGAATTGACTTCGGAAATGTTGTTCATGCCGCCGACCAGATTCTCTATTATGATGAGTTGCTTGTTGATGCCTTTACGCATGCATACGAAGGCCTTCACAAAACCAGTTTTAGGAAACTAAAGTTTCAAATTCCAAGTATATCAAACCTTGAAGTCTTTCGGAGCGACATTGCGAAAGTTCTTGTAAGAAACTTTAGGTTAGAATATCCCAGAGACATAGGATTAGATACCCTAAAGGAGATAATGAAAGATTCCGTGGTTAGTAAAGGAAAAAAGGTTATTGTTGATTTGGACAATGCAGTGCAGAAATTCCAGGATGAGAAAGCATGTGAAAGGGCAACTGCCCTTAAAAGTGTCTGGAACGAAACCTGTGACACGATGGACTCACTAACTAAGTGGAAGTCTAGAGTTGAGAGAACAATTGCTTCTGTGGGCGTTGCCGCCATCGGTATTGGTTCTTATCAGTTAACAAAAAATGTCGTGGATAGTGTTAGTCTAGGCGCATTGGCATATTTGCCGTTAAAGTCTAAAACAGAAGCTCTTTCAAGTAAAATCGTTAAGCTTAGGAGACCAGTCCATGTAAGTACATGCTGGGACTATACTTCCAAGATTAACAAAATAAAGGAGCGCACTCGTTCATTATGAATCACTCTTCCCTGTTTTTGGATCGTATGATTTACTGTAGTTGTTCTCTGTTAAGTGCGCTTTTCCTTTCCATATTTTCACCGGATACTTTCTCTCATTGATTTCGAGTTTCGTCAAGATTGCATTTGCTACGTCTATTTTCATAGTATTTGCCATGCTTAGACAGTAAATGATCACATCTGCGAGTTCCTCAGCGACTCTTATGCTTATTTTAGAATAATTGAACTTTTGCAGATCATCTTCGTTCATCCACTGAAAGATCTGAAGAAGTTCTGCCGCTTCAATGCAGATGGATTCAGAAATATTCTTAGGAGTATGATACTTCTCCCATTCTCTCTTTTTCAAGAAAGACTTGATTCTGATTTTCAGATCCTCGATGTTTGTGTTTCTGTCATTCGCTGTTGAATCGTTACCTCTTTTCATGATCCCTCCCCCTTTGAGAGACATGAGAGGAGTATGTTAACAAAGAGCTTAAAAAACTGCAGGTGCTAATAACCTTCGAAACAGCTAGCAATGTTGAAAAAAGGGCAAGAAAAATATGGACCTCTTAACAAAACGACACTGTAAAATAGCCTGGGATAATCTTGCTGCAGAATACTATTCCGAAGCGCACGAGACATCAAGAAATTTCGATGCGATTATTAGTTATCACTTGCCCAAAGTAGCTCCAAAACTATGTTCTATTGGTTTGTATCTTGACCTTGGAGGTGGTAGAGGTAGAATACAAGAACTATATGGAGACAGAGATTTTCAAATAGTACTGGGAGACTTTAGTGTACCTATGATGAAAGCAAGACATGATCAATCTAAAATCACTTTTCGTGTTCAAATGGATGCGTTCAATATGCCGTTTAAATCACGTACCTTTGACGGAGTTTTTTCTCTTATTGGAGATTCATACGCTCTGAGAAAAGCTTTCCAGGAAGTCTTCAGAGTACTGAAAAGAGATGGGTTTTTCCTGCTGACGCTCCCTACAAAAATTTGGAGGCAAAATCTAATGTCGGCTCTTAGCATAAAGGAAAACGAGACAATTTTCAGACTCAGCAATGGCACGCAAGTGAAGGTTCCCTCTTACTTGTACAGCATCAATGGTCTAAAGAGAATTCTGCATAGTTCCGGGTTTAGAAAGGTGGAAGTAGGAGAGTGGAAATCGATTGACATAATTGAAAGATCTAGTTTTTCTAAGCATGTTATAATTGCTGCAGAGAATTTGCGTCTAGTCCCTGAAGAACTACCTTTAATAATTTACGCCATTGCATCAAAAGATCAAAAATCTAAAAGACTGAAGGCTTAAAGCATGCCATGTAGCTCTTTCGATCTATTAGTGGTGGGAAACATCGGCCTTGAACATGTATTTAAGGTCAATAGAATCCCACTGAACGACAATACTGGATTGATTCTACAAGAAAAGATGTATTTTGGAGGAAGAGCAGGAAACATTGCATTAATATTGGCCCGCCTTGGTCTCAAGGTTGCCATTGCATCCTTTGTCGGCAGAGATTTTATAGAAAGTGGGTACAGAGATTTTCTGATAAGAAATCATGTAAATATCGACAAAATAAAAGTGATTGCGCACAAGAAATGCACAAGAACTGTAGTACTATACACAGAAAAAGCGGAGCTGGTCTACTTTTTTGAACCAATTCTTCGTAGTTCTCCATCAATATTGGATCTTAGCAAGAATGATGTTGAGAGTTGTAGCATTTTGTACATGACTTCGTTTGATGGAGAGAAACCGATTAGAAGATTAACAGAATTGACACGAGATACACAGAACATTATTGTTGTTGCCTTAGGAGAAGAGGTCTATAGAAAAAGCAGAAACTTCTTGGAAAGCCTAGTAAGTGCTGCAGATTATTTGTTCGCAAATCAGGCTGAAATCGAGATTCTCTTTGGAAAGATTGGTCTTTCGAGTGTCACGGATCTTTTTGAAAAGAACGAGAGATTGAAATGTATTGCAATAACATCGGGACAACATGGAAGTATCTTGCATGCGAGAGATGCGATCCATAAGATTCAGCCAGTTTTTCCCAGCCGCATAGTAAATGCTTTGGGCGCAGGAGATGCTTATGTGGCTGGATTCATTTACGGGCTTCAAAAGAGATTTGATATTCAAAAATGTGGAAAGATCGCTTCGGTTATCGCTTCTTTCGCGTTAGAGGTGGAAGGTGCGCAACCTTCAAGCATTAGCCTTCAAGATGTGAAAATGAGGTATAGTAAGGCCTTTCAGCAGTTCAAGATGAAAAATGGCTAATGTTTTGAAGTTTCTTGCTAAATCTTGAAGCCAAGCACAACAAGAGCGAATCCGACAATGCCGACCAAGGCGAGGAGAGCGTATATTATGCGGAAAATGTTCTCTGGTCTGGAAAATCCTTGCTTGCCCCTCTCTTCAGTGATTGTAAGTGTCAAGCCGGAACTTGCGAAATCGTACTCTTCTTCAATATCCATCGCATATTTTGCAGTGACCCCAAGATAGGCCTGATATCTACGGTCAATGAAAATAAGGGCTATGTTCAGAAGAGGCGATGCAAGGAATAGCGGTGAAACATGGAACTCGAAAGCTATCCCTATAAGTGTGACGCTTGCAGTCAGACCAAACGTTCTTAAATTACCAAGCACACCGTCAAAGAACTCAGCAGTTCTTCTTACAACATCCCATTCTAAGAGAACCTCATTGCTGATAGTCTTCTTTGTCATTACTACCTACCCATCGTAGGGCGCGATAAGCCTGAACGTCATTATAAAGGTAGCGTTTATGAGCTTTTTGGTGTAGGTTCCGGAGGGACTAGCACCCAAATGGGTTCAAGTCCACAACCAAGACGCGCTGGATACCTTGTAGCTCTTCCAAACTAGGGCAACACACTTATGTCCAAAACTTCCGTCAGCGTTCCAGTATGGTTTCTGCGCAAGAGAGACACGTCGTCTCGCCTAAATAATCATCCGCGTATCTTAAACTCATTTCACGCTTTTCTGGTCCTGAGGATGAAACGCGATCTCTAACCGCTATCACCCAGTAGTTCCTGTAGAATGCATCCAACGCTGTTTGTGGTATACAGACATGACTCTGTACACTGCATAAAAGCAATGTGTTGATATTCCCTAACTGCAGTTTTGACTCCAAATCAGTTTTAAAGAAAGCACTGAATCTTGTCTTGATTAATATGTCTGTTGGTTCAAAATTGATGTCATCGACTATTTCGGAACCACTAGTTTTTTCAATTGCAGAATCACCCCATATCTCATGATCCAATCCGTATGAAGAGACATTGTTAACTCCCTACTGGAGCCAAATCGCCGAACCGTGACGTGTCGATTTAATTGACATGTTTTCAGATGCTTGAGGCAGTAGTAAGTCTTGACACCGCCAAGGCTCAATGCGCAATTAGCTTCTTTATCGCACTTGGAATATTCGCAGTATTTCATGGCATCAAAAGAGTTTTGGAAAAAAGGGTAAGAAAAGGCTCTTTCTCTTCTTGCTAAAGAAATTGCGAGTAATGGATGAATGAACTATTTCAAAATTAATAGCGGGCTATTGAGTCATCCTTCAACAGTAGATGCCTAGCCTTGGTTGAATGGCAAAGGAAGGATTGTTATTCCAGGAGAAGTGAGGGAAAAGCTTGGATTGAAGAGAGGTGACACCCTACTGTTAGATGTCAGAGACAACGAGGTAGTGCTGTCGATATTTTCAGCAGAACCTACTATACAAAGCGTGACAACAGACAAGCTGAAAGATTTTCTCATGAAGGAATAGCTTCGACAAACAGAACTATTGTTTTCCGAATGTTCGAACAATGTTGAGAATCAGTTGCGAAGCATTCAGAACAAAGTCTTTGTTGTTCTTGAGAAAGTCCTTAAACTTTGTAATCGTACTTTTATCTTTCTCTGTTGACGCCTTGTCTGCTATATTGGGAACGACTACATCACTGATGTGATCTCTAGCAGCAAGAAAATCCCTTACGAGTTTCTTGTGCCTGTCAAAGTAGACTTCGGACATTACGTTGCCTCTTTTGAATTCGTCATCTAGGTGGCGCAACTCTACTAATGCCACGCGCATGTCAGCAAGATTTGCTTTAAATCGGAGAAGTTGCTCCTTGATCACTTTATCCACAACTTTCTCAGTAGCTCTTCCTGTCTCATCGATGAGTGCATCAAGACCCGACATTGATATATCCTCAAATGTCACTTCTTTTCCACCTCTCTGCCTTGTTTGACACTGGCATCACTCAATAGTTCCTCGATTTTGTTTGTCAGGTCGCCTTTTACACGAGCTTGAAGATTGACAAGTTCTTGCTCGATTTTCTTCCAGTTTGTCAGCGATCGCATTCGTGACACTTCGTATGTCTCGAATGTAATCATCTTCTTTTCAAGATTATCGTCAAGCTTCCTAAGGTCGTCCTGTGTAACTTCATGCTCTACTTTCAATTTCTGATATTTATCCTTCTCTTCGTCTAGTTGCGCTCTGGCCGCTTTCATTTTCTGTTGCAGCTCGTTTGAAAGTCCTTGCCGTTTGACAGAGCCCAATCGATCCTCAAGCCTTTGAAAAATGTTCTCCAAGCCCAGATACTTCAAGAAATCAGTTTCCCCAACCTTTGCACTTTCTTTGACGCGCTGAGAAATCTTCTTGATTTCATGGTCGACTGGTTGGAATGCGGTCGTAAGCCCAAGTATTTCTGGTTTTAGCCCCGACTTTTTTGACAAGAATGATAGCACATCATTCTTGCTGTTTATGTTGAACGCACCAGCTTCATCATCAATGTATGCTTGTACTGCTCCTGTTTCTTGGTCAATTTTGGTTTTGACTGGATATGGCTCTCCATCAACAATCAAAGTTGGAAAAGCCCCAACTACCTTTTCTTTTAATGCCTTTGGAGAGGTGCGTGGATCCGCATACATTTCAAGTTGTACATGCTTAGTGGCTGTTTTGGCACGTTTCAGCGCCCTGTTCATGAATGGCGTTATAAACTGATCATCCTTTTTGCCTATGAATGCCACAGTTAACACATAATCCTTCACCTCGACAGTTTGTGCGGTAACTCTGCCAACATACTTGTATATCTCAACGTCAAACAGTGGTTGACCTACAATTGCTCCATTCTTTTTGTCGACTGTGACCTGAGACCAAACTCTAAAGACATAATCTTTCACATCGGCAAATTCAGAAATAGTACCGTTGAGATAAGAGTAAACTTGACTGGCTAATTCAACGAGGGCCTCTTTGTTCTTTCTGCTAGTAGCAGACTTGTAGAAGTGATCCTTAGCTTCTTTGTTAGTACCGTAGAGCATTGCAGCAATAGCTCCACCAACCACCTTTTGAATCGCCCACGGTATCCCATCGAAACTGGTAACTGCCGTTCGAGGCTCCAAAATCACGGTGCCAAAGTCTTGCTGTTCTTTGATTTCACGATTTAAGCGTTTGCCCATGGGAATATATTGAGTGGCGAATACTTTTATATGTTTATAACTATCTCTTCAATGCTCGTAGAACCTTTTTAGCTTCGACCATGCAGTAACGCAAATTCAAGATGCCTTTTAGTTAGCTAGTTATTGTTTGCAATCCTTAAAGAATGGAAATGGAAGAGAAATTCGAGAAGTTGTAGTTCAATTTCTCATGTGCGATCGGTATCCATGTTTTCAAGCGTCCCAAATTTAAGAGAGAAATGTTGAAAATAATTTAAGATGATTTCAAATAGTCACTAAGGCTATTGGGAAGATTTCCAGTCTGGGTAATTAGCTTCCTGACAATCTTGTCTATCTTAAGTATTTCTTCGGAGAGCTCAGACTTTATAACCTGCCGAATTTTCCCAATGCTGAAGTATTTTGTCTCAAGCTCAGGAATAAGTTTACTCGCCTTTTCTTGTGCTTCCTTGGTGAGTTCAACAAGTTCCATGTGCATTTTGTTTTTTGGATTGAATTTTGGTAAGGGCAGCTCAAGAACCTTTTTCACTATGTGACGTTCTCCGAAAAGCCCTCGAGCTTGCATGGGTTTGATTATCGCATCGACAATGGGTGCATTTAGAAGAGCAGTAACATAGTACGCTTCATCTTTGTTTTCACAATCAAACCAGTAAGTTGTGTGGCCTGCAACTTTACCCGAAATAGATAGCGTCATATTGTTTGTTATGAAACTGTCTGGTCCGCTTTTGACAATGCTGGCAACAACGTAAGTTCCAGATGTATTGTAGAGCACCTTGTATCTTGTTTTTGAAGTCTGTTTCGTCAGTTTGTTTGCATAGTTTAGCCATGAATAGACGTCAACTTTTTCAGCCTTCTCACCTCTCTTATCTTCCCATACCTCCTCAACATTAAGTAGCCACTTCTTGAGCCCCGAGTATCCCTTTCTCTGAGCTTCATCCGACCTCACAATATGGTATGTGCTTCCATGTGGCTCAATCGGAAGAACAGCAATTGGAAGCGAAGTTGTACAGAAGGGTGCCAACTCTGAACCCGTTACTACGTGATAAAGAAATTTTGATTCAACTTCTCCTTCAAGGCTAACGTCTGCATATTCGGGCTTTGCGCGATCTATAGCCCTTTGCGAAGTCTTCAATCTAGGTTTTGTTGGGTCGATTCCTAGCTTCGGATGAACCACTGGCTCTACAAACCAAAATTGTGCTGGAACAACAGTAGCTCCTTGTGTGAATTTCTCGTAGTAATGGCTACGTTGACCCTTTTCAATTGCCTTCAGTACTTTCTCAAAGTCCCGACTTTCAAAAAAGGACCTTTGACCTATCTCATAATATTCGAATTCCTTTTTGGTCTGCTTCAGACACTTCAATGCTTCGTCTAGCTTTGAATTTCTTTGTGGCAGAGCACCTTCAAAAACAATACCTTCAACCGGATATTTTGGTTTTCCATTCTTGGCTGTTATTACGCAACTGGGCACACGGAACAACGGTTCCACATCTTCAAGATCCACCAATTTAGTTATCTTCATTTTTGGAGTGTACGACCCATTTCTGAAATTATGATGTTGGTCGCTGACAAACACGCTGCGTGGCATGACAAAAGAAATTGTGCCATCTTTCTTAAGGTAGAGGTCGGATGCCCGTAATAGAAACAATGTTGCAAGTTCCATCTGCGTGATAAGTTCTGCTCTTTCGGAGCTCAGCAAGTTATAATCCTTCAAGATTAGCTCCTTCAGAAAAGTCTGGTAGTCAGTGCTTTCAACATATCTGTAGGACAACCAAGGAGGATTTCCAATGACTATATCGAATTTTTGACTTTTAAGAAACAAAGGCTTATAGATATTCTTGAGAATAAATGCCCAAACCGTATCTTTATTTTCCTTTATCAGCTCAGCCATGGCTTTGGATGTTTCCAGCAGTACTTTTGGGGTGTTCTTGCCTAGCTTACCTTTTATTTTCTGGAAAAGTAAATTCTCAAAATCCTCTAGTCGTGGTTTTTCTCCGCTTGCGATTGTCCTCGCATATTCCTTCAGCGTATCAACTACTCTGTCAGTTAAGTGTGGGTCTTCTGCAACTTCAAGCGGCAATCTAAGAATTTTCTTCCCTGCTTCTATCCTGAAAGAACGAACACCGCCGTAAAGGACGATATCCAAATCTGGCAAGCGAATCGAATCGGCCAAGTATACAGGAACCGATACTGGCCCACGCCTCGCAGAGAGAAGGTCTGTTCCAAGCGCTACCAAGAAATTCGTTCGCGACAAAATGACTGCGAGAGGATGTACATCCACACCTCTAACTGAATTGAGAATAAGGTCAAGTTGTTCGTAGGGTTTTTTCCCACCTAACATCTCCTTCTTTTTGCGGATACTAGCAACCAAGAAGGTCCCAGAACCACATGCTGGGTCAAGTATCGATTTAGTAGGGTCTTTTCCAATGATTTCCATAACCATAAATTCGGCTAACCAATCCGGTGTGTAGTATTCACCAAGGTCGTGTCTCGCCTGAGGGTCGATTAGTTCTTGATACAGCGATTTCAATATGTCTTCATCGATAGTCGATAAGTCGTAAGATGCAAGTCGCTCCAGCAACATGCTTGCTGCTCTAAGGCCAGCTTCACTACGAGCCACCCATGAAAAGAAATCCTCTTCAAGAAAATTATGCACATTCCATTTCTCGAAAATTCTTCCCTCAAGGATTTCAGCTATCTGTTCAGAAGACACTGGAAGTGCTCCACCAGAAAAAGTAGAATATGCGAGTAGCTTTGCTAAGGTGGCCAAGTATGAATGTTTTATGAACAATTCTTCGCTGTCCACGCTCGATCCGTAGACTATGCGCAGAAAGCCAGCCCATTGGTCATAAAGGATTGTCTCTTTATTGTCCTTCCAAGCCTGCCGAAGAAGTGCCTCAGCTTCACGGAATGCTGGTTTGTTCAGTCCGAACTGATTAGAAAAGTCATCAGCAGTCGCAGGTCTCAGAACTTCAGTGAGCATATACCTGTCCAGCCAAACGAAAGCTGCCCCGGGTTTTGTCTTAGTAAGGTCTATTCTGTCTATCTGATCAAGCTGAACGTCATCAGGGACCACCTCACCGGCTTCTACAGTAGTTCTAGGCCTATAGCTAACAAAATGGATGCCGTCCGTTGCTATAGCGATGTAGGACACTCTGCCTTTTTTCTGCTGAGTCCAAAGCATTGAAATATAACGTCTCAGTTCAGACTCAGCTTCTTCCAAACTTTTCTTTTCCAAAACTTTCTTGAATTCAATTATCAGATTCCCAAGGAATGCGTCAATTCGGCCTTTTACAACAAGTGTCTTGGCTTTCACAGTCATGTATTTCTCAAGGACTGGAAACAAATTCTCTAGATAGTCAACGTTGATTTGCTTGAATATGTTTCTCGAAAATTCCAAGAAAAGGTAAGCCTTGCTGGCTTCAGAATTGGCTTTCTCTACGTCATCGAGATAATGTTGCAACTGTTTGTCGAAATTTGGCGGCGCAGACGACATGTGTTACCCTAATTTATGTTTTCGTCTATTCTGCTTATATTTGTGTGCCTTTATATTAAAAGCCACATTTTGGAAAAGAAGAATATTTTTGCTAAGCATACTTAGATTTTGCTTGATACACTTAGATTTAAATACTTGTTCCACCTAATTCTATGTTATGAACAAAACGCTAGGATCCTACTTAAAACAAGTTAGGAAAGAGAGAGGACTTACATTAAGAGCTGTAGAAGAAAGGACTGGAATTTCAAATGCTTATCTAAGTCAGTTGGAAAATCAGAAGATAAGCGATCCGTCTCCACGAATCTTGCATAAACTTGCAGATTGCTACAAAATACCTTATGAACATTTGATGGAGCTTGCAGGATACCCATCACCACTAAGCTCGATGACTGAAGGAAAGAAATTGCAGCCTTCTTTTAGGTCGAGCATTAGTCTTGATGATTTGACCAAAGAAGAGAAGGAAAGAGTGGAGGAGTTTATTCAGTTTTTGAGGTCGAGGAGGGTTAGAGGATGAAGTGGTCGATTACAAAATCAAAGATGTTTTCAAAATGCCAAAGAAAGTGGTACTATTCAGAGATTTTGGCAAATCATAAGTCAAAGGACCCTTTGAGAAGAGAAGCCTATCTGCTGAAACAATTGCAGAGCGTGTATGCTTGGAGAGGTAGCCTAGTCGATAGCATTATACAGAAGCTTATTGTGCCGAGAATGAGATCTAAGAATCTCCCTTCAGAAGATGAAGTGATTGATTTTTCTATGAAACTTATGGATAAGCAGCTTGAATTTGGAAAAGCTTCAAAACACAGATGCCCCAATGTCACAAAATCGAACAAAAAGGGTGAATACTGCGCATTTTACGATGTGGAATATAACAGAGGAATAAGCGATGAAACATTGCAGGAAGCAAGGCAAGATGTTTTAACGGCTCTCAGAAATCTAATTCATTCAGATTTTCTCAGACAGATTATGACTGATAGCACTTACGTTACTGCTCAGAGGTCGTTGGTCTTCCAGTTTGAAAACACGACCATATCTTGTACTCCGGACTTGCTCACGTTCTTCAATGCTGCACCGCCGTTAATTGTTGACTGGAAAGTTCATTCTTTTAGCAATGCTGAATCATGGCTTCAGCTAGGAGTCTATGCCGTCGCCTTGTCAAAGATAGAGCCTCACAAGGATTTCCCCGAAGGCATCAAGCCTCAGTTGGGGGATCCTACAAACATTCGCCTAGTTGAATATCAGCTTCTAAAAAACAAGCAGAGAGAATATTTGGTTTCTCCAGAAGACATAGCTGACATTTATGACTACATTTTCACATCGTGCACCGAAATGAACCGCCTAGCTAATGGGAAGAAAATACACGGTTCACTTGACATTAATCAGTTTCAAACTGCACGCTCACCAAAAACTTGCGAAACATGTCAGTTCAAAAAACCCTGCTGGGCGAAAACGCCGGTTCAAAGACCTTTGTTCGGGGTGGCCTGGACATGAACCAAATTGAAACTAACATCTATCTCATCGAAAACCTCGAACAATTAAGCTGCAAGTACAGAATTTATCAGGTTCGAGGGCTGTCTCCTGATTCAGAAGACTACGAGAAAAATATTCAGTTACTCATTCAGTCTTTGAGTAATGAAACAAAGTCGCCTTGTGTCGCATTTAGGGCAAAAGACGGCATTTTCATCGCCCAACCTGACGGTTTTAAGGAATTACCAGATTCCTACGATTTGGTCAGAGCTCCTGTCAAAATAGAGAGAATGCCAAAGTTGCAGGAGTTAAGGTTTGATTCTCTTGACTCAACAACCGCAAACCTAACACTTAGATTCTTGCAGAGCAGCATACAAGGAAAATTCTACGATAATCCTTCATTGTGGCAGCCACACGCAGGATACCCATTCTACCACAAATCTCCAGACCAAGAGTTCAAAAGATTATCAAAAGATGTTGACCTGCATAGGGGATTTTCTTTTAGAGTTGTGCTCTTGCCTAATGGAAAAATCGGGCTCTGCGTCGATGTCAGCAGCAAGTATGTGTCTCGTTTTCCACTACCTACTCATATCGGACATGAAGATTTCAAAAGAAAGTACCAAGGAACGAACTGCTTGTACGAATATGGCAATCGGTGGTATGAAATAAAAATAGAGGGTCTGAGTGATTTAAATGCTGGCGAGTTGACGCTACCTCCCGAAGGTATTTCTCTGTTTGACGACGTTCACCGCAAAGCGGGCCTTCACAAGTCGCCCAATCTAATTGCTCTTCCGAAAGATTGTTCGGTCTTCATTTACTATACGACTTTCAGAGAACCCCGGCATGCACCTTCAGGGCTATGCAGATTGACTTTTACTACCGAACACCCTCAGGTAAAACCCTTTCATTCCATAACTATCAAGCGTCCTCACGTAAGAAGAAAAGAGATACAGTTTGTGGTTAACAGGTATTTCAGAGACCTAACATTTGGCTCAAACAAAATAATCCTTTCAGAGAAACTAGTCTCAGTACCTGAAAAGAGGTTCATCGTCCCTGACCTCGAATTTGGAAACAAGAAGATTCTATCGCTAAGAAATACTCCAAATTCAATTCATAGTTCTTTAGAGCAATTTCCATTAAAGAAAAAAGAACTTCTGTATTCTAACGATGCTGGCCTTTTCGTAAAGAAACCTTTCGATCGCCAGTATTTCATCTTGCCAAAATCAATCTACGAATCGTTCGGTAAGAAATTCTTAGAAGATGCCATAGCAGAAGTCCAACAACTGTATTCTCCTGAAGATGAGATATCCTACTCACTAACCATAATCACGTACGACGATTCAGTCCAAAAATCCATATACGCCGTTGGAAGGGCAATTATAAAATCAGTAGAAGAGAATGGCGTAGGTCCAGGGTTTGGTGTTGTCATGATACCAGAAATAAAGTCGAGGAGGATGAGAAAAGAGGACGAGTTAGCAAACTTAGCAATGCGAGAACTACGAGAGAGGGAAATTTACGTCTCAGTAATTCATAGCACCGTAGCAACAGAAAGTTACGAATTTATCACAACCGAGGAAGGAAGTGGAGAATGGGGGCTGGTATACGACCGAAAGCAATTAGGAAGGTACAAAGGATATCTAAAGAATGTGGTTTTGAACAAGATTTTGGTCCTAAACTCCTCTTGGCCATTTGTCTTAAAGACCCCTTTAAACGCAGACTTGACCATCGGGATTGACGTAAAAAATAAAGTAGCAGGGTTCACTGTAATCCACAAGAATGGTGCAGATATCACTTTTTATTTTAGTGAGTCCGATCAAAAAGAGCAATTGAGGGCAAGCCAAGTCTGCACGAAGATAATCGAGATAATAAGTAATGAACAAAAACTGTTGCGCAAAAATATAAGGGACATAGTTATTCACAGGCAGGGTAAACTATTTCCTCCAGAAAAAGATGGTATTGTTCAAGCTCTGAACATAGTTGCGGAGAAAGGGCTAATAGCTAAAGATTATCAGTGCAGCTTTCTAGAGATTAGAACAACTTCTAGAGTGCCATTCAGACTACTCAATGTCACAACCTCACCTGGCACTCAAAAAGAAATGATATACAATCCTACAATCGGCACTTACGCTCTTCTTTCAGAAAATGATTCCTTCGTTTGTAACACAGGTCCGCCTTACGAACATCAAGGAACGACAAAGCCTTTGCATGTCGTTAAGGTTGAAGGCCCGCATGCTCTCGAACGTCTTCTAGAGGACGTCTTCTATCTGTCAAATCTGACTTGGACAAAAATAGACGATTGCTCTCGTCAGCCCCTATCCATTAAAATGACTGATATCAGGCTCAGAGAGTTTGCTGGAGAATATGATGCCGATGCTTTGAGATTCGGCGAAGAGGAGGAGTGATAAACATGGGTGATTTGGGTGTCTATGCTTCAAAATTCAATATCAACAGCAAATCCTTGAAAGAATTCGACGACGCTCTCCGTTTTCTAAAGGAAAACAAGAAGGTAACAAGAACACCTGAAGTAGCCGACATCATAAACAAGTTGCTGAATGTAATCAATCCAATTCTAGAATCAATTAAGGGAAACCTTTCTGAATCAATTGCAATAAATGAACGCAGCATCGTTGACATCATCAAGAACAGACACAACCGCGAGTGGCCAACCTACAGGGAAAGAATACAAGAGCTGCATTTCAAGTTAAGCTCGAATGAGTTTACACTATCGCAGACTGATTTTCAGCTCCTAGATGACATTGCTGATGCTTTGGACGCGGAATGTGCGAACTTGTTTCGTAGAATGAGTGAAAGAGGATGAAAGAATATTTCCGAGCTCTGATTTTAGAGCAGATCAACCGTGGCTTATGCTTGAAGAAACTCATACCTCACCCTTTGAAGTATGCGGAGCTTTCCAGCCTTGCGGATCGCTGTGGCAGGATAATAGACGATACGATTGGGCAACTCAAATTCCTTCTCGAAGAGCTCCAAGGAAGAGATGAAGACGACACCAGAGATATATTCCGAGGCATCAGGAGATGTGCCCAAAGCATTGAGTTAGTAGAGTATTTTGGCATTTCAGCCTTGTATTATGAGACACCTGAAATAGGATATTTGAACAAGCTTGTTTTCAAGATTCATCAAGAAATCAATTTGCCTCTAACTCCACCGTCAGTTGCTTGCATATCAACCAAGTATTATTACTTCCATCCGTTCACAAACGTGATATTCGTTCCTGTCGGAGAGTCTAGCTTCCTTTTGCATTTACCAGACGTATTCCATGAAATAGGCCACGAAGTGTTGTTTAACATGGAGAACGAATTAAGGCTCAAGAAAGTAAAAGAGAGTTATTTTTCAGCAATAGAGAGGGTGACCAATTATTATCAGGATTTGTTGGCAAGGAAGATGCGGGAAACTGGTCCGCCGAGAACACCACTAATAATTGCACATATTCATTCACAATGGAAAACTTATTGGATTAATGAATTCTTTCCTGACCTCTTTGCATTATACACTTTGGGACCTGCCTACGCCTGGTCTCATCTTCATTTAACAACAAAGAAGTCAGAAAATGTCTACGAATTTTCTCCTGTTCTGCCACAAAGCCATCCTTCCGATGACTCTCGGATGAAAATGTTGGCTATAGGCTTAGATAAGTTAGGATTCCAAGATGAAGCCACATCTGTTTTGTCTAAGTGGAAGGATATCCCATTAGTCGTGAACACCCAGCCTGTGGTCGAGTACCAATATGCTTATCCAAAGAATTTGATGAACGAGATTGCAGACCTTTTCTTACTCGGACTAGAGGAGAGTCATTTCTCAATAGCTACTCCAAAAAGGTTCGAAGGGCAAAATCCCAGAAGCATCGTAAGGTTGCTTAACGATGCATGGAACCTGTTTTGGAATAATCCAGACAAATTTAGAGAATGGGAAGAAAGCGCTATTCAAAAACTGAAATCTTTCATTTAAGCTAATTGTAGTAAAAGCTTCCTGATGTCACTTCTTACTCTCTTTTTTTTACAACCTCCCATCCTTTCTTGATTATCTCTTCATACACATTCGATTATTTCAGTATAGGCTTCTTGAATAATTAATGTACTGATTTATTTATGCTTCTCGAATAATTAATGTACTGGAAAGGGGGTCTAGTTTGGGACCGACAGTTAAAGAGTTCTTTGAATCGACAAGAGGGTTCCACGGAGAGAAGCTGATCGAGTACTGGAAGAAGTTATCATCCAAATGGTCGGTGTCTGAAAAGATAAGGTTTGCAATTGAACTTGCTGAACAAAATGTTTGGTATTGGGATACGATTTTTGACGATATTCTCTGTTCCGAAGAGCCCAAAGACGGTTATCCATTATTGGCTATAATGGTTGAGAAAGGCAGTATAGGAATAAAGCTAGATAGATTCCGAATTCGTTGCCAAAAAGACAGGTCATTTTCAAGGAAATACGTTAATCTTTTGGATCAGGCAGGGACTAGAAATACAGCAACGTTTTCTGGGCTCCTATTAGCACTGTCATTTCAACGCACTCAAGAAGATTGGTCCGAAATCGAATCAAGACTTTCCTCCGTCGACGAACAAGAACAACTCTCTGCCGCCTTTGCAATCAGGGTTCTTGACAACAACAAACAGACCACAGACATACCAGAAAGTTTTTCTGACAAGATATTTGACTGTATAAAAAACGGAAACTACGAAGTAAAAAGGCAACTAGTTTGGTTTTTCATATCTCATTTTAATCCAGCGGATAAAAGAGTATCTGATTGCTTGGATGCTATATTTCATGACGTAGGAACCCTTGGAAACACTTTGGATGCCCTTTCAATTGAAAGCCCTGTCCCTCGAGATACCAGATTTCAGATTCTTGAGAAAGCAGGCATCATCCAAGACACTTGCATCGAAGATAAAATTGGCAATTGTTTGGTTGCGTGGGGAAGAGAAGATGTTACTAAAAGCTTAGAGATTATTAAAAATATTTCAATAAAGAATCACCATCAGACACCGGGAGCTTTGAAATGGGCAGCTGAGGAAATAGGCAAGAAATTCGTCGAGCGGTCTCTTGATGTCGTTGAATCTTGGCTAACAGAGGATGTCCCTGAAGGTGAAAAAATGCTAAGGGAACACTTTCTTTATCCTGACTTTCTAATCTTTTTAACGGAAAGAGATAGGGACAAATTGGTTCAAAGACTGAGCAAGCTATCTCAGCAGGAAGGAAACGATGACCTTGTAATAGCGACTATCCAGGAATACATGAAAACAGTAAATAGAAAAAAGGACTGGAACCCAGTAAATAGCCAAGATGATATGCGTCTTCAATCCTGTATTGAATGTCTCAAGACAATTGCGCTACGAAAAGGTAAGGATGCTAGTAAGTTTCCCAGTGGTGCAAAACCAAAGATTTTTCAATGTGGAGGGTTGATTGAACTCATTGAAGAAGTTGAGCATAAGCCTGATTCTAAACTTCTGAGGACGGCTTTAGATGATTATCCGAACATCAAGCGTTTCGTAACGGTTTCAGTTGACAAAGAACTTAAATCTCCTCCTCCAATCCCCTTCTTCATTCTGCTTGGTTCGGATAGATGCAATTATATAGGATATCTCAAGAGGGTTGACCAAGCTGAAGTTACACTTAATGGTGGAAAACTGGAAGTTGAAAAATTGCGAGCTTACGATACACTTAGGAGACAAGGCCTTTTGAATCACCTAAATAATTGTCTTGCTAGGATAGATGAGATGGAGTCAGGCACCGGGGAGCTAAGGAAGAAACTATTTCATGAAGATGAAGAGCAATTCAGGTCAGCACTTAGCGAGATTGAGGTTATAGGCAGACTACGTTCGCAACTAAGAGTTGGCATATCAGAACTTTCGGAAGTAGTTATGGAGGATGGAACTCGGATTCCAAAACGGCCTGATATCTCTGTTCAATTCGGTGATTATTCAATTAGAATCGAAGTTATCACACCAGAAATGGCAGCTATCTTGAGATACTTGGGGGGAGGAGGAATTCCAAACAGATTGACAGGCAAGATAATCTCGGAGTTTAACAGACACTTCAGAGGACAAGCGGATGATAAGGATGTGATAATCATAGTGGATACAAGCAGGACAGAGATAGATTACTGGGATGCTATTTCAAGCATGCGAGGTACCCCGTCGATACAGATGTTTTTCGATAAAGATTCCGGAAAAGTCGCTGCAGAACGCCCAGTTTATGCGAAAGATTCAGTGAGTGCAAAAGAACCAGAAACCAGATCCATTCTTGGGGTACTTCTTTTCAAAGAAAAAATGAGCAAGGAGGGGCATTTGCTTCTAATAGGTAAGTTTTTCCCAAACATTTATTCAAGAGCTCCAGATAAGTTGATTTTCTGCAAGGTTATCGAGGAACAATTACTTGATGTAGTTGAGGCTAGTTTCTAAGTTAAAGTGCGATTATGGTGTGTACAATTAGTGCACACGCGTACAATTAGTAGAAGTTCCTACTTTACCTAGCGCTACCTTTTCTACGATTCCTACGTTAGTAAATTGCTGAGTTAACCCACATTTGTTCAAATATTTTCTCTGTTTCGTGTTTTGTTTCATGTGAGATTTCCTTAACCATAGATAATTTCTTTCCGATGTCCTTCAAGGATGCCCCAATACTCCAACCTTGAGTTTGAGTCAAAATGAATCTGTCGTGAATCAACTTCGGTTCACATTTTCTTACTAAACTTTGGCAAATTTTTAGGTTATCTCCATCTTGTACAGCGTTTTCAGGCCTTTGAGGTCTGACATGGTTAGCTTGAGGATCTCGTCGGGGTTTCTGGCTTTTCTTGCAAGCTCTGCAACCAGCTTGATGAAGGACCTTAGGACCTCCATCGCCGCGTACCTGCATCTGGAGCCGACTGTTGCCAGGCCCGCCTTCATCCACCGTATGGGTCCGCCCCTCCGGGAGCTGAGCTGTAGGAAGTCGTGGGCTAGGAAGACCATGAGCCAGTGGCGTCTTATGCCCCTTAGCTTCCTCAACTCGTAGCTCTCCAGGCCGAGCTCCTGCTTAGCGTCCCTATAGGAGGAATCAACCTTCCAGCGTTTCAGGTACGTCTTGATGATGGTCTTCACGTCCCAGTCAAGCCTGTTGGATGCGATGAGCTTGGGCTCACCCTCCATCTCGTTCTCGTAGGAGGCGACAACCCTCACCCTCCACCCCTCCTTCATCGTGACGTTCTTCGCGTATGCCCAGAACCTTCTCTCACCCTTCGCCGTCCGGATCTTGACCTCTCTGAACTTGCTCCTTGGAACGGTCTGGATATAGGCTGATATCGGCGTCCATCCTCCAGGCATGAGGATGAGGCGGTTAGATTTGCAGCCTGCAACCCAGTCCCTACCAACTTCTTCTACGGAGTGCATGTTCTTCTTATTGAAGTACCAGATGTCCGTGACCACGCATGTGAATGGGAGGCCGTCATCAGCAGCCCTCCTCACCAGGGTTCGGAAGAGCTCCTGTTTCGTCTTGAAGTCTCCTTGACCCTCATCCCTCCTGTAGAGCTCGAAGTCTATTGGGAGGCTGAGGTCCCCGGCCACCAGGTCGCTTGTGACGAGCTGATGGCCCAGGACGTACCTCCCCTCAGCGTGGTCATAATGGACGTTGACGCCTTCCATATGCTTGCCAGTCTTGTGGTTAAGGGTATCATCTACAACCAGGACGCCTCTCTTTAACCTCCTAGCTCGGAGGACATCGAGGATCATCGCCTTCCTAGCCTTGTCCAGCTTCTCCTCGCTCCACTTGGAGTCTGTTAGCCAGTGGTTGAGCGCTGACTGGTCGTTCCTCCCCCATGAAGCTCCTGTTTATCCCAGTCACCGTCTTGTTCTCGCAGACGACCAGCCCAGTCAGGTACCGGGCGAAGTGCTTAAGCTGAGGCTTGGTGAAGACCCCACTCAGCCTAGGCAAGAACTCCTCAACAAAGCTCGGGTATCTCACAATCGGCAACATCACAACCACCAAAACGAGAGACTTAAGCGAAAAGGAATAAGCGCTTCCAACATGCAGATATATATGTCAGAGCAGCCTCGAAGATACGCGGAGCCCATGAACCGCAGAAAAAGTTAAATTTGCCAAAGTTTAGTAATAATAGTTAGGAGGTGGGAGAATGCCGTTTATTAAATATGGGAATCACACTATTGAGGTTAGATTAGAAAGACATGGAGAAGAAACTGTGTTTTATGATGGAGAAGTCATGTCTTCTAAGATGACTACATTTGGAGGCACTCATAGATTTTCCGTCAAAGAAGATGATGAAGCCGTTAACTATGAAGTGAAAATTAAGCCAAAAGGGGGACTTTTTGGAGTTGTCACTGGCTTCGGGCTGGCTACAGCTCCCACAGTCGAAGTACGCAGGAATGGTAAAAAGATTTATCCTTGATGAAGGGTAGTAAATGAAGGGGTTAAAAGGCATTATTTTGATAATTTCAGGTATTCTGCTTGCGCCTTTAGGATTCTGGATTGGTTGGCGCATAGAATATACTGGACCCATGGGTATGCCCACGATGCCTTATACGGTTCCCGGTATGGTAATGTTTTTTTTTAGGCTGTCTTCTTATACCTGTTGGCATATACTATCTAATCAAGGGAGTCGAGGAATAATAAGTCACTCTTTCATAGTCATAACTTTTTGATTCTTTATGATAAAACGTTGAGGTTGGGTCATCGTAGATTTCCTTCAATCTTTCAGCATGGCTAGTAGTTCATTTTGTAGTGGCTCTATTGTCTTTAAGACCCTCTCTCTGATATTTAATAGGAAGGGTTTATAGTAGAATCTCAAGAAGACGCTTTGGCTCACTCTTCCCTGAATTAAGTCCACCAGTTCTTGAGGTAAAGACTCTCTAAGTAAGGTGGCATGAAACTTCCTCAATTCCTTCGTCCTAGTGGGTAATCCTCTCCTTCCCAAAGCTGAGTCAACAGCTTGATAGTTAGTTTTCGGCTTAACAGTTGTTACTAGATCCAATAGTTCTGGAGTCATAAAGGAAATGTAGGCGTTTTTGCATTTGCGAAGGAATAGCTTTTTGAATTTAAAGTGTTCCAACATTAGGTATTCTCGATTTAAGTAGTCTTCAAGCCTATTCTTTTCGGTTAACTCAGAAATTAACCTGCAAGAAACCATTGCTTCTGTAGGTCTTAGACCAGTTAGGGCATCAAAAATTAAGATGGTTCCGTATTCTACGGGTAGAACCTTTAGAGCTTTTTCCAGCCAGATCTTTGTTCCATCAATATTCGTGTTTAAAATGTTAACTACAGTGTCTAAAGTTGATCGGCTTTCCCATTTCAAGCCACTATTTTTCGCAACGTATCTCCAATAGTCATAGATTCCCAGAAACTTAGAGAGATTAGCTAAAGAAGCCATTGCTTCTCTACGTGTATCCCTTGTTAAAATACATATTTCAGAAGCCTTAGATGGGCTGTAGAGCACATAATAATATTTTCTCGCATTTCTTAAAATCTCAGCTACATTTTTCTTAGCATGGTCTCTACTAAGCCATTCACTGAAAGAATCCCAATCTATATTCTCAATATTCTTAAAATTCTCCATTCTCATGTCGTTAGGTTTCCTAACGTCTATTTGAAACGACTTGCACTCAGGAGCCCATGAACCGCAGAAAAAGTTAAATTTGCCAAAGTTTAGCTAGTTAACAATAACGAAATCGATGAAAAGACTTACATAAAGACAATAGTCGAAGAAGAAGAGGGAAGCATACAAATACCCCATGAACTATGGATAGCGAAAGACGAAGAAGTCGAAATTGCCATAGAAGGGAAAAAAGAAAACACCGAGTCGTGCCAAATAAAGAGTTTACAGGATATCCCCAAAATATTTATTGCATTTCCGCTTTTTGGCACACAGGATTTGCCTTTTCCAGTAGTAGCTAACAGCAGAAATTTTGAACCAACTGAAAAAAGAGACGGAATTTATCTGGGAAGCAAAGATACCGATGAGATTAAACGAAACAAGGGGCTTCTGGAAAAAGCCTGCGATTTGTTCGTCAAACTAATTTCTAATCAAGACATCAGTAAATTGCAGAATTTTCATATTTTGTTTGGTTTGGGGGTCCCTCCTGATAAAGAGTGGCTTGATAAGGGGTGGTATACTGGTTTACTAAAGAAACTCATCAATGAAATCATTAATGTGAGAGTGCTCAAGACAGAGAATGGAAGCATTATAGCTCTGAAGGAAGGCTTTATACCAAATGTGGAAGGCTTAGAAAAAGAAAAAGTGGAAATATTATGGGATTTGTGTTGTTGTTTCCTAACATATCAAGATAAGATACCATCGAGAGGGCTGGCCTTTGAGTGGGCAAAAATAATCCATGGGTGGAAATCTCTTGAACTAGATTTAACAGAAAGAGAAATTACTTTGTTAAAACTAGCAGAAGAAATAGAGATATGCGGAAGCCTTCTAGGTCTTAAAACTAAGTTAGAAACCGATAAAGATGAATTAGGTACTCTTAACGATTTCTACAAACTTTTGCTTGATTTGGAAAAGCGAGGATTGTTTGATAATAAAAACATCTTACCAAATCAGAATGGAAATTTTAAGAAAAAACCAGAATTGTTTAAAGACGAGGGAATTGATGAAATCCTTAAGGATATTTCTAATAAATTAGGTGAAGATTACCGCAATCGGTTGCTTCATTCCAAAATTTCTGAAGCTGTTCAAAACTTATTGCCAGTGAAAAAACAAGATGAAATTCTGAATCAGGTGGTAATTCTCATTAAGGGGCAACTTTCTCCAGAGGATAGCCAGTATCTTCAAGCCAATATAGAATTGTTCAATTGGCTATTAGAGCATAATAGGTTTGAACATTTAGAAGGATATCCACTTCTTTCGTTAAAAGAGAAAACATTTGCCAAGTTGAGCACAGAAACCGAGGAAAAACTTCTCGCGCCTAAAGACGTTTGGAATGAAACTGCAAGGATTTACGCAGACCTGTTTCCTGAAGAGCTTATAATTTCCTCATCATATTTTGAAAAAGTTTCGGAGAAAGAGAAATGGGACAGACTTGAAAACGAGGGGCTGGTTTTAACTAATCCACTTTATGAAGAAAATGAAAAGGTGCCCAAAAAGGATCTGGACTATCTTTTATTATCTGATGAAAGATTGGAAGAAGAAAAAGAGCATGAGATAACTGAAGATATAGCACTAAGTAAAATTGCTTTCCTGGAGACAAAAGATAAAGGCATCATAGATTCCATCAGAAAAAGTAAAGAGAAGGCACGGAGGTTTCTCGGATTTCTTTTCGATTTTGTCATTCAAAATGACACTCGGTGGTGTGCTCCTTTGGAGGTTAATTGCACATGTGGTTCAAAGCACAAGATATACCCTGCATTCTGGATAAAGGTTCTTAAAGATCGTGAATGGGTTCCTTTAGGAAGAGGTAAAGAGGAGAAACTAAATTCCCAATGTTTGGCTTTACTTATAGAGAAAGATAAGAATCTACAGCAGAGGTGTGTGCAATATAAACCTTCACTTGCATTAAGCATTCTCAACGTGAGCATCGGCGAAGTTATGATGCACCTTGTGGCTAAAGACCAGAGAACTAAGCACGAACTAGGTAGGGCAATGGGCTCATTATATAGCACATTCATGGAGAATCCAAATCAATTGAGCAAAATTGCTCAGCTGGCAGAAAGCGAACCAGAATTATTCATAAAAGAAATCGAAGAAAGGATACTGACCAGAGAACAGATTCGAAAGAATCAATCGGTGGGTGCTCTGGTCGAAACGCTTCTTGGAAGAGTGCTTGAAAAGGAAGGTTTCAAGGTAGAAGTAACGGGGGTAGGAAGCGACTTTGTGGTAGAGCACGATTTTGTAAAAGATAACATTGAACAAATATTGAAGATTGAAAAGGAAGGAAAAATTTACTTCTACTTAGAAGTAAAATCTGCCTATCAAGAATTCGTAAAAATGACTCTTCCTCAAGCCAAGGAAGCGAGGGATAAGTCAGACAAATATGCTCTCTGCGTTGTCAAACTAGACGGACTAGAAATAAACGAAGAGAACATAAAGAATAACGTAAAGTTCGTTACGGATATTGGAGAAAAGATTCGCGATAAAGTTGGCAAAGCAGAAAACCTCAGGAAGGAACAAGAAGCACTAGCTGAAATGGGAGATATTGAAATCGAAATGGGCGAAGGTCCTATCCGTTTTAAAATAAACAAGAACCTTTGGGAAAATGGTTTCTCATTTGAACAATTCCTAGAGTTTTTAGATCGCACGCCAAAAAATTGAATATAGAAAACACTCAAGAAACAAAGGTCGCCAAATCTTTCAATCTAAATGTCAACAAGTACCTTAGTGATTAGAGAGAGGATTCAAAACCATTTATAGGAAACCCGCCATAGTTGCCCGAATTTTCTTATCTCCAAAGTCATCTTGGCTAACATTGGGCAATCTTATTATCGCTTCATCGGACGGAAGTTTTGTGACATACTCCCATCCCTGCAATATCCGGTCCTTTACCTTGGCCAGTTTTCTGCCGACGACCTTTTTCAAGATGGTAAGCGCGGAAAATGATAGAGTCCTCAAGGAAGTCCGAGATTGCGATAAAGATAATCATTGAGATGAACAGGATGCCGGACTCGATAGGGATTCCGAAGTAGTCTTGAAAATTGCGAATTAATAAAAATAAGGCAAACCAAATAGTAATTGTAAAGAGTTGGAGGTGTATAGCAAATCACTTCGCATATCTCCGTCAGACTTGTATGGCATGACAGGGGATGGGATGGCTGCATTTGCAACAATCCAAAGAAGAACGTATTCTGTAGCGGTCAGTTTTCGCTCGCTGGGGATTATGTCAAGGAAAACAAGGATGTAAAGTGGGAAACAAAGAATCATGGAAAGTTCTGCACTAATGCCGACAAACTGCCGCCCTGCACGTGGACAATAAACGCTTTCTCCAGCAGGGAAAACAAACATCTAAACGTTCACCCATTTCTGGATTTCGTCCCTCCTGTAAGAGAAGATGTCCCCTCATATTCTGCAGGTACATGGTCATATGACAAGATGTACGATAAGACGAGCCCCGGGACTCTCTTCCCTCTAGAGACCCGTGAGAAACAGATCCAAGAATATTTCGACAAGTTTGAACGAGGAAAGTCCCTAGTCTTTTTCTATCTAAATTATGACAACTCCCTCAATTCGGAGAACAAGAAGTACGTGCTTGTGGCAATATCTCGATTGAAGGACATTCGGGATTACAGGCATTTTACTGGATTGAACAAGTTTCAACTTGAGCGCTACGGCGATCTAGTGTGGAGCAGGTTTGTGGTTCATAATTTCCCTGAAGAGGGTGTGAGGATTCCCTACCAAGAATATCTTGACAAGGGAAAAGATATCTCAAATATTCTTTTTGAGATATCAGGCGATTTCACTAGGCAATTCAAGTATGTGAGCAGGGAGCTTAGCGATGACATCGCTACCGAACTCGTCGAACGAATGATTACAATTGTCAAGCGGCTCAAAAGGGACAATATTGTCAAAGAAGATTGGGATGCGAAGCTTGAATGGCTGAACAAGGTTTTGGGCGAAGTTTGGAAGAACCGTGGTGTCTATCCAGGGCTTGGTGGGATACTAGAGTATCTAGGTTTCGAGAACGGCACGATCTTCGTCAAGGAGCTTCTCGCAAAGATTGACCATAAACAACACTTACTCGACGAGGTCCTAAGGATACTTGAGGGTACGAAAGATGCTGGGGAAACATACGAGCGTCAGGTTTCCAGGGCAAGAAAAAAGTGGATCGTACTGTCAGACGAGAAGCGTAGCCTCCTCAAGATTCTTGCCAAGTTCGAACTCAGTACTGAACAGGTGGAAAAGATAGTTTCAGAAAAGAAAAACAAAACAAACATTGTGTCGAGCCTGAAGCAAATTCGAGACAATCCCTATCTTTTATGTGAAGAGTATGTTGGAGAAGATGAAGACGATATCATAGGATTCCATCGTATCGATAATGGTTTCTTCCCTGATAGAAGTCTTGGAGTGACACATGAAATTAGACCGAATGACATAAGACGCCTGCGAGCACTGGTCATCGAGAAACTCAGACAAGAAAAAAACAATGGCAATTGCTTTCTGGATGCTGAGGACATTTTCGAGTACGTTGAGAACAAGCGTATTGATTGGCGTGCGTGCTCTATCGACATTGACACAATTAACGCGGACAAATCGTTTTTCGAGGAGAAGCTAAGCATTATTGAGCGAAGCAACAAGTCGTATGTCTATCTGAAATCTGTATTTGAAGATGAACGCTTGGTCGAAAATCGAATTCGGAAACTCTTACAAAGACCAAGAATGCCATCACCTTCCATGCCATGGAAGCAAAAGATATCACAAAAACATGAGCATATTCCTGAAGCAGTTTACGAGAAGGTCCTAGACGAACAATCAAAAGCTCTTGAGAATAGTTACAGACGAGCTTTCTCGATAATCACAGGAGCTGCGGGTACAGGAAAAACCCAGGTTGTTGATGCATTAATCCGTGGAATCAAAGAGATCGATGGAAAGCAGACCTTCATGATTCTTGCGCCAACTGGGAAAGCGGCGACTCGTCTGGCTCAACGCACGAGAATGCCCGCAAGGACGATACATCGCGTTCTCATCGAAAACGGATGGTTGAACAAGTGGAATTATAGATTCAAGCTGGACGGCAAGCCTCTCGTCGCACAAAACATCATTGTCGATGAGGCGTCAATGCTAGATCTTGAACTTATGGCTCACCTTTTCAAAGCGATAGATTGGAATCATGTCAAGCGATTCATTCTCGTAGGCGATCCGAATCAACTTCCGCCCATCGGTTTCGGAAGACCCTTTCTAGACATCATTAATTTTCTCAGAGTTCAAGCAGAGCATAATGACGCTATAGCTTATTTGACCATCAACTGCAGACAGATGGAAGAGAGCAGTACAGCTCTTGAACTATCTTCTCTTTTCCTCGGTAGGCCACCACCCATGAATTATGAAGACCTCCTAAATCGAATCGCTAATGCTCCCAAGAGTGACGGTATCATTGGGAACGATTTGGAAGTTCATTATTGGAAAGGGGAAGACGACCTAAATGATTTGATGATGGGAAAACTTGACGAGTTGTTGAGAGCCGAGTTCAAAATCTCTGGCGATGCGAGCTACGCTGATTTCAATAAACTGCTTGGAATTCCAAACTCTTCAAGCGATAGAAATCTTGACTACTTCCAGATACTTACTCCATATAGGGGATATTATTTTGGGACTGGGGCAATGAATAACGTTGTGCAGAAGAAGTTTAGAGCCGGACTATTGGCAGGGAAACAAATTCGCGGGTTTACTACGTTTGACAAAGTCATTCAAGTTGTCAATACTACGATTTATCGTAAGGGTGGGGACACACTTTCAGTCTTTAACGGACAGTTGGGCTATGTGAAAACAATCTGGGGACGTGGGAGACACGGCGAGGTAGCCTATGTTAGGTTCTTGGATTCTGACGAAGACATCGCTTACACATCAAGCGACAGGAATCCTATTCTGGAAAATCTGGAACTCGGTTACGCAATAACTATACACAAGGCCCAAGGGAGCGATTTCAGTGTGGTGTTTCTCGTCCTGCCAAAAGAGAACCAATCCTTGTTGTCAAGAGAGTTGGTCTACACGGCACTAACTCGTTCGAAGCGAAAAGTTGTTTTGTTGTTACAAGAGGACATCGATTCATTGCTCAAAGCGATGAATCCAGCAAATTCAGCCATATCACAAAGAAACACATCGATTTTCATATTCCGTTTCACATCAGCAAAGTACAGAGAAAGTGATCTCATACATATCACAGCAAACGGCGACCAAGTGCGGAGCAAGTCAGAGGTGATAATTGCGAACGAGCTGAAGTCTCATGGATTGTCTTACGAATATGAAAAAGTTCTACATTCCACGGATGGAAGCAGTTTCAAGATACCAGACTTCACGGTGTACTACGAAGGAGAAGAATTCTACTGGGAACATCTTGGTCTGACTGACGATGCTGAATACATGGCCAAATGGGAAGAGAAGAAGAAATGGTACGAACAAAACAGTTTCTCAGATCGGCTCATTGTTTCCAAAGAAGACGCTAGAGGGTTGGATAGCCGGGTGATTGTAGAGTTGATTAAGTCAAAGTTCAAGTAGGATTCATTAGTTCTAGACCAAATTTGTGGTTTATCTAATCTGAGTGGCGTTCTTGCAGCTAAAGCATTCGCCCTTAAGAGCTCACGAGAACCTTATAGTAACTATTAGGGGCTGATCGGTCTGGAACAGTGCATCTGAGGCGTCATGTTACTTTGCTACTATTGCTAGCAGTAGTTAGGGCGAATAACCGATAACGCGCACAATAACATGGGTAACGGACAGAATAACAAGTGCCCATAGCCGACAGAATAAGGTATCTATAGAATGCACGATGTTGTCAAGTTTTTGTTTTTAGTAGTGTGTTGTACCAAGTGATGTAGGTTTCTAGGAAGGTTTCGATGCTTTGGATGGTGGAGTTGTTTGGGAAGTTGTTGTAGAAGCGTTTGGTCCTAGCTTTCAGGTTTCCGAACCACCGTTCTATCCTGTTGCGCATCCCAAAGGTCACGTGCCTCCACCTGAGGCCTAGGCTGCAGAGGGCTTCTGGGTACCATGGTCCCTTGTCCACGAGGATTAGGGGCTTGTTGCTGCAGGCCTCCAAGACCTTCTTGAGGAACCATTCGGCGTCTAGGATGCTCCTGCTCCACGAAACCCTGCAGGCCAGAACCTCCCTAGTCTCCACGTCTACAGCCGCCCAGACGAAGAGCTGCTCACCCTTCAGCTTAAGCTTCGTCTCGTCTATGGCGACGACCCTTCTCCGCCGCTTCCCAGGCTTCGAGAAGGCCATCCTCAACCTGTGGAACCAGAGGCGGACAGCCTCATGGCTGAACTTGGCTAAGCCCCCTAAAACCCCTGCGACAACCCTATAAGAGAGGCCGGAGTAGTAGAGCACGGTGGATAGGGTCTTAACCTTAAGGGGTTTCCGGTTCCAACGAAACACTCCAAACCTCTCAACCCTCTCCACCAACACAGAAAAGGACCCAAACCATTCACCAACAAACCAAATAAGAAGAACTCACAGAAAAACTTGACAACATCATGCACGAAGACCACACTAGCTGACACAAAAAGAGGACAAGATGACAAAGAAAGTGAACCTCACGAATGATTGCTTAGTTTTCTATTTCTTCTATGCTTTATTATTCTTTTCATCTGCAAGAACTGAAAAAGCAAAGCCTAAGACAAGCCTTTTGTCTCAAATTCTTCCATCAACTTTTTGATTATTTCTTCATCGCTGAGCCCTTTCTTTTTGAGGATTTCAGCTTTTCTTCTGATCCTGTCTGTCAGCTTCTTTTCTAAAGGCCTTATTAGCTTCTCAATTTTTTCCCTTAGTCTTAGCTCATCTAAGAATTCTTTTGGGATGTTTTCTACGAGCTTTCTCTCGATAATATGGAGGATGGTCCGTGGAGGAAGCGACTCAAGCTCCCAAGCGTTGTCACCATATTTTAGGATGTACTTCTTCGCTCTGCTGTCGGTTCTTTTCACTCTTATTGAGGGTAAATGATACTTCTTGATCTGGTCCATGGTTAAGAGGATTCGCTCTAATTTTATGGGGAGCTCTCTCTGGGTTACCTCGTTAATCTTAAGGCCCGAAGGGTCATGATCAGATACGAACTTTATCTTCTCAATTCCTCTCTTTCTAACCCTTTCTATGGCTTTTCTTAACATGGTTATGGAGCTAAATCCCCTCGTGGATTGTGTGGGTACATGATACTTGTCGGCGAGCTTTCTCAGGAAGAACTCTAAGCTTGCCTTCTCCAGCCAGAGTTCTATTCGAGGATTCGGGCGTCTGGGCTTTATGAGTGGCCTTGAGGGATCCTCAAATTTCTGGTTCAACTCGGGAAGAAATTTTCTAAGCCTCTTGAGAGAGTATTGAAGCCTTTTGTAGAAATTACGGTCGTTAGGATAGTTGTATAGCGACACTAGCCTGTAGAATAACATTCTGACAGTTATCTTAGCGTAGCTGGAAAGCAACCCCAAGATTCTGAGGCGAAGCAAGAGCACTTTTTCTCCTCTGGTGATGCTTGCCACAAACTGTTTAACGTCAGGTCGGATTCTGGGGAACTTGCTAAACAATTCCTCCTTGCGAAGAGTGGTTTTTCTTCGGACACGCCTTCTAGTTGGCAACTAATCAATTCGCCTCTCTAGGTCGCACTCTTGCAAGCAGTGTCTACCATTAAGAATCGACCGATCTGGGAGATTTTGGGCTCTAACGGGTCTGATGTCGCTTCAGCCTTCCGTAGCCCTTTATCCGATTTTTTCACCTCTCTGATTCTCACTGTTCCATTATCAAGCACTAGGATGGCAAGAGACCTCCCAACTCGCAGAAGATGCTTATGCCTAGCAATCACCGCGTGACTAAGTTTCAGACGGTATTTTGCCTCGCTGGCGAGGATGAGTTCATCATTCGAAACGGACTCAACGACACCTAACACCTCTGACCAGGCGGTTATCTCAAATGTTTGCTTGCCTTTCATGTTTCGACCGATAGATTTATTAGTATTGCTAAGGAAAAGACTTTTGAATAGTTACACAAGCTCTAAGAGAAGACTTGGTGAGATGGGTTTGGAGAAAGATTATGGCAAGCTATTGGCAGGTGCGAAAGGAACAGTATATTTGATGTTTTTACAAAGGCATGTGAATACTTTTCATATTGCACAAAAAGTAAGGGATGCCAGAATAGTCCAAGAGACTTCAACCGTTTATGGTTACGTAAACGAGCTTCAACGTAAAAATTTGATTCGCTTAGTTGAAGTTGAAAAGGGGAAACGTGGCCCCTCAAAACTTCGAACCGCCAATGCTGAGCCGTTGATAGAGACTATAAAGCGGTGTTATGGGCTATTCGAGGAGGGATGGCGTGGAGAATTCCAAATACTTTTCAGAAACCTCAATGGCATCCTTGACTACTTCCCTGAGTACCTCTCGGTGAGGGCAAATAAGAAGGTGGAGAACCTTTACTGGGAGGAGACGTTAAGCATATTCCTCTCCTTCTGCAAACAAATAATCAACGAATGCTACTGGCTTAAGAAAGAGCCCCAGAAGAACGTCAGCATTGGCTATTCAAGCCTTGAGAGGGATTACACTGAAGGGAAACTTGATCCGGAATTATATAGATTGCTTAAAAAAAGCTACATTGTTATGGCACCCTACGGCTACATTAAAGAGATTCTTAAACAGAGAACCTTTACTGAGAAGAATCTGACTAGCCTAGCGAACTTATCAGGCGATCCTCAATATGATGTCTACGAAAATACTTTTTCAGGGGAGTTGTTCTATGTGTCAGTCGCCATTAAGGATCCCGATTTAGCATACACCTTGAAGCGTTACATAAAGAGCGCTGTAGAATACAGTAAGTATATGGGAAGGTTAGAAGGCTCTCTTTTATCAAAGGGAAAATAGTGCGTAAGTCTTTCAATCCTTGTGCTTTCCTCTTTGGTAAGCCTCTCTAGTTGTTCCGCCTGCAAAAATAATGGCTCCAGTTGCCAGAAAGACTAAGCCAAGTTCTTTAACTAGAGATTCCTAGTGAGAGGGATTGAGCAAAGTTCCGTGTACTTAAAGACTAGTGTGGAACACGTTGCTTTTTATACAGTATACGGGCTGTGGTTACGAGTGCCAACGAAAAACTAGGAAGAGATACTCAAAACACGGATGAGTAGGAATCTCACTAGAAGAAACACTCCTCAGAAGAGTTGGAGGAACACTCCTTACGGTCCTTCCCATAGCCAGTAGTTCGTTTTAATGTCTTTGAGGCTATACACGTACTTGATGGCGTTGAAGAGTCTTGGACGTTTTTCCAGAAACGCCCTTTTGTAGAATAGGAGGGCAATAAGAAAGGCTTCGTCAAACGGGACATCTATCCGTGGTGCTATGTAATATCTGCGTCTAGGTTTGCCTGCCTTAAAGAAGGCGTTTGCCAGATCTCTACGTGACACTTGACAAGCGTTCACAAATATGACTCTGGCTTTTATCTGCAGTTTCTCGATGTCATCAGCTGTTACTTTGCCGCCTTGAGTTAGGTAAAGTGTGGTGCGACCTTTCTCAACTCTGCCATGCGATGAGATATGGAGGAAGTCCGTCTTGCGTTCTAGCCATCGAAGGAAGTCTTCTTTATCCTTGGCTGTATGTGAAGTTATTTTTAGACCTCTGGTTCTTCTTCCATCATAACCTTTCATCATTAGACGGAGAGCATCAGCGAGGGCTTTCGCCTCGTTTATTCCTTCGTATTTGGGCAGGCCCTCAAGAAGAATAAGTTTTGGTATTATAAACACCACGCGCATGATTTGCAAATGCGGCGCAGTTTGACTATTGGATGAATTCTCTTGTTTTCGCTTTCTTTTCCAAGTATATTTCTTTCAAAGCGATAGTTTTGGCTGCTTGTAGATAGCCAGCTTTTCGCAATTCTTTTAGTTGTGGCTTGATTTCTGTGTCTGGATGGTCTTTCATGTAGAGTTCTATGGCTTTTTCTTGCATGCGTTGGCGCACAAGGGGCCAGAAGGAACCTTTGGGTTTCTCTTGGGTAAATGGTTGTAATATTTCCTTTGGGGTTTCTTGTGATTTCACCCTGCTGAGAGGCATAGATTCTGTTTCATAGTCAAAATTAATGCTTCCGCTCATTACTGCAAGGGCTTGGAGGGCTCTTTCGTTGAGGTCTTCATCGAGCCATTTGCTTGTCCAGAACCATATTTCTTCGGGTGTGGCGTTTAGTATGTATCTGGTTCCTTTCTCGATTTCTGTTGAGGTTCGTGCCTTGCTTATGAGTGCTGCAGCTAGTCCGATTCTGTAGGCCGATTCATAGGCTGATGTGTCGTTTTCGTCTAGGAGTATGTGAGTTGTGCTTCCGTATTTTTTGGTTGGGTTTTTTTGGGTTGCATTTTCGAGAATATGACGTATGGCGAGGACGCCGCTTCCTTCTGTTTGTCCAATTATGAAGGCTGGTTTGGTTTTTTCTTCTTCTGTTTTTGGGTAGCGGTGGTAGGCTTCTACGCTGACTTTTTCTGGGTGGGTGCGGCGCCATTTGATGATGTATTTGAAGGGCATTATTTCACCTGTTTGGGTTTGAGTTCTAGGCCTAGTTTAGTGTTTGGGTCTTCGGTTTTTAAGGTTTTGAGGAGTTCTTTGAGTTCGTTGACGGGGATTTTTTCGGCTTTTAGTGTTATTTGTCCTTCGAATTCGGGTAGTGTCCATCTGCCTATGTCGTCTAGTAGTTTGGCGGCTGGTGTGTCGAGTCCTGTGTCGTCGGCTTCGAAGATGCAGTCTAGTCTGAGGTTTGTTTCTAGGGTGCGTGCTGTGACTTTAACTTTGGTTGTCAGTCGTCTCCCGGCTCGGGCGAGTCGTATTAGGTTTCTGAATTGGGTGGCTACGTCAGTTGAACCTCTGACTTTGATTATGGCTTCGGATAATGTATCGATGCCTTCGCGGTTGACCCATCTATCCAAGTCTTTAAGTTGTGTGTTTGGAGGCGCCATTTCAAAGAGTTCCCATTCTGGCGGTGTTGGACCTTCTGGGATTCCTATAACAGTCGTGGGTGCTTCGATTTTTCCGCATTTGCATGGCCATGAGAGGCAGTTTTTGCATAGATGTCCTCTTGGGTCTGTGAGTTCACGTCTTGCTGCTTCTTCGGGTAGTAATAGTTGAACATCGGAGCTTATTATGGCACGGGTTGGTGGGTTTTCTGGTGCGTGTACTTTGTTTTGTTGGATTAGTACCCATGTTCCTCGTTTTACTCCGTCTAGGATGGTTTGTTCGAATAGTGATTGGCTTTCGGGGAGCACCACGCCTGTTTTTTTGTGGATGTTCTCGTAGAAGGCTCTGGTTGTGGTTTCTGTGGCTTCTGCTGGCCATGCTTCGCTTTTGGCGTAGTCTGGGTCTAGGGATTCGTTTGTTACTCGGTGGAGTATGTCGGATAGAACATGCCAGAGGAGGTCTTGTCCTGTTACGGCTGTGCCGTAGCCGCTTGGTCTGAATGATTTTGCTTCGATTTTGCCGGCTCTTGTGGCGTAGACGAGGAACGTGAATACGGATCTTACGGCGTCGTTTACTGTAGTTTCGTATGTGGCGACTCTTTGTTGGAGTTTTTTCTTTTTGTCGTGGGGGATTCCGTATTTTTCTGGGTCTTCGGCTAGGGCTCTGGCTACTTCTAGTCTAGCCGCTGCGTCTCGGAGTGTTTCCCATGCTTGGTCTCTGGCGGCGAGCAGGAATGTATTGTTTCGGTAGGCGCGTAGGTTTCCTCTAGCGTCTCGGTTGAAGATGAAGGTGGCTACTTTGTCTGGGACGTGTTCTTCAGATGAAATTGTGTGGGTTAGGAGTGGGTTGAGTATGGCGACTTTTAGGGTCATGTCATCAGATATGGCGCTTGGGTCGTCTGGAAATATTGAGATGGAGAAGTGTCCTTTTCCTGGTTGGGTGAATAATGTTTGGAGCACGCTATAGACTACTTTTGTGACTTTGGGTGTGGGGACGTTTTGGGCTTCTTGGTCTATTATTCGGCTTTCGGTTGGTTCTTTTTTGAAGACATAACGGTTGCCTATTGGTTCGATGTACCAGTAGTTTTCTAGTTTTGGTAGGACTTGGTCTCGGTACCATTTGATGTGGTCTTCGTGTTCTGGTGTGGCTAGGGCTGCTATGAGTGTGTCGGCATCTATGCCTTTGGCCTCTTCTTTGGCGCCTGTGAGGCTGTAGAGGTATATGGTGTTGCATGCTCTGCGGAATAGTGGGGCTTGGAAGTGGCTACGATAGTCTTCGTCGTTTTGTTGGGCTTTGGCTTTTCTTCCGCTGCGGCTGTAGACATCTGAGGCTATGGCGTTGACGTATTTTTCTTCGTCTAGTCGGGTTGTGAGTTCTTCGACTATTTCTGTTACTGCTAGGTCGATGTGGTGGGGTTGAATGAGGTAGGTGTCTTTTTCTTTTGTTTGCCATATTTTGTTGATTGCGTGGGCTAGTAGGCGGAGGGCGCCTCTTGTTCGTTGGAATTTTGGTAGTGTCGATAGTCTTTCGTAGAGGACATCTATAAGTTCTGGGTGGAAGGGATAGGTCTCGATTATACGTTGTTTATATTCTTCTCGGCGGAATCGGTCTGGTGCCTTTATGTTTTCGTATAGTTGTATGTAGGCTTTGGCTGTGGTTTCGGCTGTTTTGGGGTTGATGTGGTCGAAGAGGCGTTTTTTGAGGATGTGGGGTACGTCTTCGGTTTTGACGGGTTCGATGGATTGCATTTTGCGGTTGAGAATGTTCATGGCGTCCGTTAGTTCTCTTCGTACTGAGTCTGCGGCGTCTATGTAGGCGTCGCTGGCTACGCTTACGATTAGTAGGCTGTTTTCTGCCTGGCTGACGGCTAGCGTGAGTGTGTGGATAAAGTGTTTTACTTTGGTTAGGAGTTCGGGTTGGTGTTTGACGAGGTCTAGGTATTTTGGGATTTCGTCGAGTAATATGAGGGTGGGTTGTCTTTTGAGGAGTTTTGTTATGGTTTCTCGGTCTGGTAGCCCTTCTGGTGTGTCGCTTTCTGTGGCTAGTTTATTTTCGCCTAGTTGGTAGAGGAAGTCTGCCCAGAAGGTTTTGAACTGGTATGGTCCTCTTTTGACGCCTTTTCCGCCGTATTCGTCTCCTGAGATTATTATGATTGCCGTGTTTTTGGGTATTGGCATATTGCACAGAAGTTTTTTAATTTGTGGTTCTGTCGTGTGTTTGGTGGCGTAGTATATGGCTGCCATGGCGTGGGTTTTGCCGCCGCCGAATCCTGCGTCGAAGACGAGGATGGGGTTTACGGTTTTTTTGTTTCCTGTTAGGTGACCTAGGGTGTCGTTCAGGAGTTGTTTTAGCGTGGTGGTTAAGTGAGTGGCTTCGAAGAATGAGACAGGGTTGTTGTATGGGGGTTTGGCTGTGCCGTTGGCTATTGTGTGGAGGTCTAGGGCTAGTTCGGCTTGCAGGTATCGCCCTTCTAGGATGTCTTGTTTGGGTTTGCAGGCTTGTGGGTTCCAGATAGGTGTGAGAGTGGGCTTGGTCATAGCGGTCACGCGGGGTAACAATTACTGTTTTAAATATTTGTGGATAGATTATAAAGATATTTGCTTGTGCTGGATTGGCGTTGGTTATGACCGAGAAAGAACGGTTTGGACTCGAGAAGGGTGAGCTGCTGATTAGCAAGTGGTTTCCAATAACAGAAGTAAGCGTAGAAAGCGTCAGAGAGCGAAGCACGATGGATTTGCCCCCACTAAATAGTCTCCATGTGTGGTTTGCTAGGCGCCCGCTTGCCACTAGTAGAGCAACTATTCTTGGCAGTCTTCTGCCTGCAAGTGTAAAAAGAGAAGATTTTCTTGGGTTGCTAGGCATCCCGGCCAATGTTGACCTTCAAGAGTCTCAAGATGAACTTCTTCGAGCCAAGACTTCTGGAACCCATCTCAACAAGAAACCTTTCTTTTGGAAAAGGGCTTACGAGCATGTGCCTACAGCTGCTGAGCTGGCGAATTTTCATTCTTTTCTTCGGGCGTTTTGGAGTGTTGAACGCCCTCTGGTTGTTGATCCTATGGCTGGCGGCGGCAGTATTCCGTTCGAGGCTATGCGTTTGGGGTTGCCTGTTATTGCTGGAGACCTGAATCCTGTTGCCTTTATATGTCTAAAGGGAACGCTCGAGTATCCAGTAACGTTTGGGAAAAGATTGCTTCATGATGTTGAAAGCTTCTGCAAAGGTGTCCATGATGCAGCGAGGGCTGAGCTTGAAGAGTTTTTTCCGAAACAGCCGGGTGAGAAGGTGTATGCGTATCTTTGGGCACACACAATTAAGTGCTCTTCGTGTGGATTGACTATTCCTTTGTCACCGAACTGGTGGATAGTTAAGGCTAAGAATGATGAGAAAAGTATTGCAGTAAAGGTTGTAGTGCCTAAGGAAGACGATGAATGCGGCTTTGAAATTGTCAAGAGCCCAATATCTCATGGGTTGAATCCGGACAAAGGCACTGCGAAAGGCGGTCAAGTAGAATGCCCAAGATGTCACACTGTCACATCAAGTGAGCAAACAAAAGAAGAAGCCCAAAATAGACGACTAGGACATCAGCTCTATTGTGTCTGTATAAAGAGCAGAGGATTAGGAAAGAAACAAGCAAAATGGGATTTTAGAGCACCGACAAACGAAGAATTTGACGCGATTCAAAGGGCCGAAATAAGGCTTAGGGAAAGGTTACCTGTTTGGAGGGCTCAAAACCTTGTGCCAACTGAGAATTTTCCAGAAACAGCGAACGATACTAGACCTATACGGTATGGAATGCCTAGATGGTGTGATCTATTTAATCCTCGTCAGTTGCTTACGCATCTTACTTATTTGGAAAAGTTTATGCTAGCGAAGGAAAGGCTATTAGTTGGCAAGCAGCGAGGTAGTGAAGAGTGGAATTTTGCAGGGGCAATAGCAACCTACGGCTCTATCGTTTTTGATACCGCGGTTGATTATAATAGTCTTTTAGGCAGATGGGATTCCACTCGTAGAAAAGTAGCAAACTCGATGAGCCTCCAGGCCTTCCCTTTTAAGTGGAGCTACGGAGAATGGGACCATTCTCAGATGCTGTGGCCTTGGGCTCTGTCAAAAATTCTTGTTGCACTCGAGGAAATCATTCAGCTTCTTCCAGAGAACACAGCAAACCCGGGAGTTTATTGCGGAACAGCTACGAAAATTCCGCTCAAAGACTCGAGTGTCCCATGTATTATTGTTGACCCGCCATACGCGGAAAACGTCATGTACGCCGAAGTTAGCGACTTCTTTTACGTGTGGCTAAAACGTCTTCTAGGCGACATATTTCCTGAGGTATTTTCAACAACATTGACTGAAAAGGAAGAAGAAGCTGTTGCCAACTTGGCTAGATTCAAGGATATGGGACAAAGCGCCAAAAAACTGGCCCGAGAGGACTACAAGACCAAAATGGAAGCTTGCTTTCGAGAAATGCACCGGATACTAAACGAGAATGGCGTCATGACAGTCATGTTCACCCATCGCACGGCGGAAGCGTGGAGCAGCCTCGCAACAGCCCTAATGAACGCAGACTTCACTTTTATGTCATCGTGGCCTGTGCACACGGAACCTCTAGAGAAATATGGCAAGAAAGGTAAAGGAGTGTTAAAAGTCACAGTTCTACTTACTTGTAGAAAAAGAAAAGCAAATCACCCAGGCATCTGGGAGCACATAGTCGAGGAACTCCGAGAGGTTGCCAAACAAAAAATTGAAGAGTTTTCCAAATTAGGCATAGAAGAACCGGACCTCAAAGTAAGCGTCTATGGCCCAGTCCTCGGTAAATTCGCAGATTATTACCCCGTCAAAACCGCCACAGGCAAAGAAATCGACCCCTTACAAGCCTTAGATCTCGTCACAGACGTTCTAAACGAAAAATTCCTTCAAGAAGCTGGCATACAAGCCGCTGACAGAGAAACCGCAGCTTACATCAACCTACTTGCAACATTCCCCCATACAGAAACAGAATACGAAGAAGCCAGACTCGCCACAGTCTTCGGCGGACTAGTCACACTCGACACACTAGACATAAAAGGCACATACGGCCTAATCGAAAAGAAAGGCAAAAACATCAAAATCCTATCCGCCCGCGACCGCCTCGCCAACGGCATAATCGACCCACATGACACAAAAACCCTCAAAATAATGATAGACAACGTCCACGTAGCCCTACTCCTCTACGAAAGAGGCGGCTTAATCGCAGTCAAACAACTCCTCCGCGACAAAAACCTAGACTACGGAGGCTCACCCTTCCCAACAGTCCTACAAGCATACGCAAGATACGCCGACGCCAGCTACAACGACAACTTCAGAAAAGACGCAGCCATGGCAAAAGCCCTACTCGCTGCACTCGGTCAATCAATCGAATTCGCACCAAGAAAAGAAGAACGCCTAGACACCTACTTCCGAGAATCATGAAAATCCATAACAGGCTCAACCCTAGGCACATCACCACCACGAGCAAAACTCTGCCAAACAGGCAAACGCCTCTCCAAATCCTCCAACTGCCCCAAATACCTCTCCGCAGCATCCAACTCAGCATCCAAATAACCACCAAAAGTCTCCCTCAAACGCTCACGATTACGAATACGATGAGGCAAAACATCCTCAGGCTCCACAAAAACAGACTGCTCAACCAAAACCTGCCAATACCTACGCACAAACTCCTGCAACCTCGGTCTAGCAACCACAACACGCCTCACAGCCTCAACCGCCCCCTCCCTACTAACATCACGAGAACCCTCCAAATCCAAACTAACCCTATACACGCCAGCTCGTAGCAAACGCCTAGCCACCAACTGCACAGCACCCAAACTCATCGCCCCAGCAAAAGCCTCAAGCCTACGAGGCAAATCCCTCTCAAGCATCTTCCTAGCCTCAGCCCGACGCGAATCAGCCATAACACGAAAACGCTCAACACACTCACAACTCAATCTCAGCCACCCTCAGCCAAATCAAGAATCTCCCTAAAATAATCAACAACCTTCTGAGAATCCGTCACCCTAACGGGTCTGCCATCACGTTCCATCACATAAACATCCAACAAACCATCCTCAGTCCCTACGCCATACAAACTAAAAGGCAACTTCTCCGGCATATCCGCATACAACTCAACCTGGGAAGCCAACCACTGAACAAAAGGATGCCCAGGCACCAAAACATTAGGTCTACCAGGCTCCAAAGAAATACCATCTTCAACCAGCCGCTTAACACCCTCAGGCAACCGCTCCAAAGGCTCAACAAACAACAACCCATCTCTCCTAACAACATTCATCCCAAGCGACCTACAAGCCAAAGAAACAAATCGCTCCAAAACCCGACCAATCTCAACTTCCACAAAAGTAGGCATCAAGGGAACATCCTCGGGAAATATCCGACTCAACCTAATCGCATCATCCTTACTCTGCTCAACCTGCTCAACCGTCTCCTGAATCCGACGACGCAAGCTCTCACCACTCGCACCAGCCTCAAAAGCCTCAACCAATCGCTGAGCAATAATCCCAGAAGCCGGACCCGCAATAATCCACCAGATTTTTTCGCGCTCAAATAGAACTTTATACATCTTAGCCTCGTAAGTTTCAGGATACCAAACATTGACAACCTTCACAACGTCAGTCGTCTGCCCAATACGATCCACACGACCAATACGCTGCTCCACACGAGCAGGATTCCAAGGCATATCCACATTCACAACAGCACTCGCAGCCTGCAAGTTCAAACCCTCACTAGCAGCCTCACTACAAACCAAAACATCCACCCGCCCCTCCAAAGCCTTCCTAACTGCGTCTTTCTCCACAACACGCCAAATCCTCTGCCCTCCATCAAGCTCCCCACCCTTACCAGTGTAAGTCCCAACACGGTCATTACCCAACTCCAACGAAAGAAAATCCCTAACCACATCCACCGTATCCGTAAACTTCGAAAAAACCAAAACCTTGCGACCCTCGTTCCTCAGACCAACAACAACACGACGAATCTCACGCAACTTCGGATCATCAGCCGCAGTCACAGCCCTACTATAACTAACCAAGCTACCCTCCAATGCCCTAAGCTTCGCAAGTTCTCTGTCGATGAGATTTCGAGCCTTCTCCACCGTAGACCTCATAAATTCAATCAGTTCTTCCTCGTCTATCTCATCCTCAATGTCCTCAAGCATTTCACTCGCCAACTCACGAAGACGCTCCTCATCACCCTCCAACAACGCCTCCAAAGCCTCCTTCCTACGCTTCACTGTCAGATACGCCGCAGCAAAACTACTCACAAACCTTTGATGATATACCGCCCTAATCAAACCAAAACCACGACGCTCATCCATCTTCAAATAACTCAAATACTCATTGTAATAATTCGACAAATAATCATTGAGATCAGCCAACAACGCAGCATGCTTCTCATCCAAAACAACGTCCACATTAGTAATCGGGCGTTTAGGAAACCTATAGCCCACTTTCTTAAGGCGCTCCCTCGTATTACGGATCATAAACCAAGAAAAAGGCGCCAATCCCCTCAAAACCCGATCCAAACCGTCTCGCTTCTCTGGATCCAAACGCCTAAGGAAACTTCGAAAAGCATTTTCATCCTTTTTTGAGAGAGTATCTAACAGTTCCTGCACTAGTTCTGGACTCTTCTCCTCAAAGAAAGCTTTAACAACCGCCTCGATCTGCTCAGATTTCAAATAGGTCTTGGCAAACCATGAAATAAGACCAAAAAGATGAAACCAACCATCCTCATCCCTCTCCGAAGGACTTTGACTAAGCGCCCGATAAAACCTAGTAAACTCATTCTCATGAACCCAAGGACCACCCAAACCTAAAATCCGAAGAAGATCCAAAGCCTCTAACTCATTAAGCTGCAGAGGCGTAGCAGTCACAAGAAAAATATGAGGCGTAAGAGCCGATAACGCCATCGCCAACTCATGAAGACGAGTAGGCCTAGGCGAACCAAACTGCGACCTAGTAATCCGAGCAGCATGAGCCTCATCAATCACCACCAAATCAAAGGGCTTCGCTTTGAAAAGCTCAGGCTCATACCCCTTCCTACCTCGAACATAATGCCAAGACGCCACAATAAGATCCACAGCGTCAAACGGGTTGCCCAGAACAGGAATATCCTTCTCATCAGGAGCAACAAGAACATTCGGCTTTCCCGACTTGAGCAAGTAAGCTGGAAGACTAAATTTTCCTCGAAGCTCATCCCACCACTGCCTAGACACGTTCTTCGGAGCCAAAATCAAAACACGTCGGACATAACCGGTCATCCACAACAACTTGATACAAGCCCCGGCCTCAATAGTCTTGCCCAGCCCTACCTCATCAGCAAACAAAATCCTAAACGGATAACGCTCCCTCGCCAAATTAACTGCCCGAACCTGATGAGGATAAAGACGCACTGGACCTAACCCCATATGAGCTAGACCTCGAACACGAGGCAAAATCCTTGCAAACCGACAAGCAGGCAAAAGCCCACGAGCCACAGGCTTGACCAACTCTTCATCTTCAACCGGGTCCCAACTTGGAACAGATTTAGGCGTAAATTTTACAATTGCTCTATAAACTGCCTCAGGAAGATTGAAACATTCGAAATCTGGATGCTCAGCATTCCAAGTTCGCTCAAAAGACTGCACTAAATCATCCACACGCTCTTTGTCGCCTTCTCTCCAAGAATAGAAAACGACAATTCGCTCCCCATTTACGGTGTAAGCAGGCTCAGTTTCGTTCGCACTTCCCTCAGCAGCAATAATGTTTCCTTCACGATCCTTGAAGATAAGCGTCTTAATATGAAAAATTCCTGTTTGACCTAAGTAGAAATGACGCGGCAAAACAACTTTAACCTCCAGAATGCCTCTGCTAAACATCCAAGCAAGAGCCTCTAAACGCTTCTTTACCAGCACGTCCTCGACAGTCTCCAAACCCGAGGCAATAAGACGTGCAATCTCTTCAACCACCTCCTGCCCAGAGCGGGTACCCATCTGATAGGCCTCCCACAACTCCCTAGGAACATCATGAGCCCCCAAAATAAGGCGCATCCGGCCACCATTCCCGATTAAACCTGCAACTCCACTTGCAGCGTGAACCAAAGAATCTACTGTAAAGTAGCCCGTAGCCCTATCATATTCCACAGACTCCTTCAGAACAGGGATGTAAAAACCTCTAGCTATCCTTTCACCGCGTCCCTCGAAACTCAGACCCGTTACTCCCGCCTTTCTAAGCGACAAATCAAAACCCCATTTCCAACGTATAAATGTATTAGGTAAACCTTATTCTTTTACTTTTTCACGTGCACTGTATTTGTCATGTGGCAGATAGAGCGCTAGTTCCTAATGAGTGACGATCATCATTCCGATAGTCGGCATTCAAGCCTTATGGATAATTTAGTTATATTTACCGATTTGTTGATGGTCATAAGGCGAGGCTAGCGCTAACACATGACCCCTAGAAGACTCTTCGTAATTGTACTCCCGCAGGTCACTGAGTAACAAGGTATTCTGACTTAGAATCAGAAGCTTATGTTGCTCCAAAACCGAACGAAGATACATCAACATTTTCCGTTTGAAATCTTCTTCCATAAAATCGTATCAAGCAACATGAACACATTTTGTGTTAAATCTTTAGCTACAGTGGAAACTAACGCTTTCTCGAGTTTCCCTCTTCTAGTTTCAATATGCACAACACGAAACTCATCATCACCCTTTTTGCGAACTGCAACACAAACAGTTTGAGGCTTCTCGGAAAGCACATGCTCACCAACCGATTTCCACTAACTACTAACAGGCTCAGAATAATGCCTCTATTGAAACAGGGCCTTCGCCACCTTATTCCCTCGTTGAGCTTCGTCTCCTTCATCCCCTAACGCTTAACTTGAACCCTCAGGCTTATCGCCGTTTTTACAACTGCATGAATCTCTAAATCCTTCCTTCATCCCATTCTTTATTAATTAGTAGAGAAACTCGTAGAAAGGTTTGTTGAGGTTAAAGGAAGAGTAAGCTCTAGGGTAAAAGAACAGGTGCATTTCAACCTCGGGATCGGACAACGCTGGCATTAGACTCCTAGTTTTGGTATGTAGGCTAAGTATGCTCTTCTGAGCTCTTGCTTGTCTATGTGGTGGTATATGTCTATAGCCTCCCCCCTCCTATCCCCCCTAAGCTCCTTAACATATTCTCTAGGCATGCCGTTTCTCAGTAGCCATGTTGTGAACCAGTGCCTGAAGCAGTGGGGTCCGAAGTGGTCCTCAAGCCTGGGCGATTCGGGGTTGTGGAATCTTAAACGTTCAGCGTACTTGACAACCGCGTTGTAGACTCCATTTCTACTCAGCCCGCCCAGCGTATTGTAGCTTATGAACAATGCCTTTGTCATAGGGTTGAGCTTCTCCCTCACCCTTAGCCACCTCCTAAGCACTAGGGCGCACTCATCGTCGAAGAAGACAACTCTGTTGCTCCTTTTAGGCGTGGGCTTCAGGGTTATAGAGTAGTCCTCCCAGTTTATATCGCCAACATCGATTCTCAGTAGCTCTCCTCTCCTCACGCCTGTTTTGGCGAGTAGCACAGCTATGGCCTTGTCCCTAGGGTCCATCATAGAGTTGACCAATCTGCTCATTTCCTCAACGCTGAGGAGCCTCCTCTCAGGATCGTCGTAGTCCTCCTTATATCGCCTCAGGTACCTCTTCCTGAAGGGCGGGACTATGTTTGCGTTGACTATTCCCTCGAAAACTAGATAGTCGTAAAAGGTTGACAAGGCTGAGAAGTACCCTTTTATAGTCTTGTGCTTCAATCGTCCCTCAAGTTTCAAAAAGCCTAAGAAGTCTCTGAGCACATGGTTGTCAATCTCGTGGAGTCCAAATCCCATTTCAGTGATAAAGCTTTGGAACGTGAGGAGGTTTGATTTATATCCTGCAACAGTCTTTTCAGTCATTCCCCTGAGTCTGCAGTCTCTGCAGAAGCCACTGACAATGCTCCTAAAGTCTTGAACAGCTCTTAACGTCGCCTTCATCCCTTCCACTTCCAACCCTTGCCAGTATACTCCACTAGGCCGTAGCCTTCTAGGGCCTCGAGTTGCTTGCCTAAAGCCTTCACAAGCTCCACATCGGACGGATCGATATTGAGGTTGGCTAGGATATCTTCGTCTGTAAATGTGCCTCCAGCCTTGATGAGGCGAATAAGTTCCTTATCGAACATCCTAACCCCTTCGAAACCCTCCTCGAGGAAGGGTCTAGCCCTATACCGCTTCAGCTCCTTGTCTAGGTTATCAACAAGCCTCCTCAACATCCTGTTCTCATCCCTCAACTTTTTCAGCTCATCCTCAGCCTTCCTCAAACGGTCAATGAGCCCCAGCCTGGTGAGGTAGCCTTCTTCCCCCTCATCCTTCCTGATGGAGTCTTCAACCCTCTCAACAACAAACTTTGAGACAGAAACTCCAGCCTTACCAGCCCTACGCTTCCAGTCCTCAACCATCTCCAAGGAGGGCAAGTAAACGTAGATGGCCCTAGCCTTAATTGTCTCAGTCTTACCCCTACCAACCCTCATCATAAACCATCAATAATGAAATGATAATGGAGGTATTTAAAATTTACTGGTAAAATGGTGCTCCGGCCGGGATTTGAACCCGGGTCTCCGGCTTTCTCCCACGTTGAGTGGCGAAAGGCCGGAATACTTGGTCCACCTGGTGTTTAGCCTGACTATAGTGGGCAGAAGGGGCTGGCCCCCTCTTCTACCGGAGCTGTTGGCAGATTCTTTTACCGGAGCCGTTGGTAAATTCTTTTGCGTTGATTCCTTTATTTGTGTTGTTCTTTTTGGTTTGTTTTATCCCGGGTGGAAAAGTATGGTAGTCTTTTTCTGTTCGATTTCACATACCTTATGGAATGGAGGTGTTAAGTTGGCAAAATGGACCTTTCCCCAGGAGGGCCACATGGAGAAGCCGAGCGGAGTCTACTTCCAAAACATGACCTACAAGGAGATTAGGGACAGGTTGAAGAGGAACGACCTCATAATAATACCCCTTGGAAGCACAGAAAACCATGGACCCCACGCCTGCCCCGGCGAGGACACCTTTCTGGTCACGAGGATGGCGGAACAGGTAGCCCAGAAAACAGGCTGCACAGTGGCTCAACCCCTTTGGTACGGTTCTCACCCATATCATCACCTCGGCATGCCAGGCACCATCGTCGTGGACGACGACGTCTTCAAGGCTCTGGTCAGATCGGTTATGGCGGGGTTCTGGAACGCCGGATTTCGGAAACAGATCTTGCTTAACGGACATGGGCAAGAGTACGTTATACCCTCAGCGATCCATCAGTTCGCAAAGAGGTATCAGGTGCCGGGCGTCTTCGTAAACCTGAACTGGTACCACGCCATTCCCCAACAGTGCAGGGACAAGGAACACGGCGGCCCCTTTGAAACTCCCTTCATCCACGCTGACGAGTGTGAGACATCCTTCAGCTTGGCGCTGCTCCCGGAGTTCATAAAGATGAAGGACGCCGTGGATACCGAGCCTAGGGGCTACTTGCCTGAAGGGCACATAGACAAGGCGGGTTGCCTGTATCAGAGGCCGTTGAGATGGTACGACCACGTGGGCTGCGGTCCCATAGAAGTGACTGCATACCCGGAAGGCGTCGTGGGCAGAGCCACCCTCGCTGAGGCAGAGAAGGCTGCCAAAGGGGTAACCGAGCTCCTAGACTACATAGAGAAGCTGATAAGGGACATCCTGAAAAGGTTTCCACCGGGAAAGCTACCGCCCATCAACGAAATTACCCAAAGAGTTGCTGAAGATGTTGAAGCTGTGGTTAAGGGTCCCTTGACAGAGGGGGGACGTAGCATCTACACTCTCGGCTATCCGCCCTAGGGATAGAGAACAATCTTTATGGCTTCGCCGGACCTGTGGGCGTCCACTGCGTCGTGGAACTGCTCTATACGGTATTCGTGGGTGATCATCACGTCGGAGTCTACGATCCTGTTGTGCATCGCTTCTATTGCAGGAACTATGGTGTAGTTGGCTATGTAGGAGCCCACTATCTCCTTTTCATACCGCATGATGTCGTAGGGCTCTATGGAGACCTCGGCGCCCTTCTTTGTTGTGCCGAAGAGAACAGCCCTTCCTCCGTACCCTATGGAGTTTAAAGCCTGTTTAACCGTGTCAGGGTGACCGACAGCTTCGACGCAGACGTTTGCGAGTTTACCGTCTGTGGCTTCTTTTACAACTTTAATAAGACCTTCTTCTTTCGTGTTGACGGTTATGTCGGCCCCGAGCCTCTTTGCTATCTTCAACCTTTTTTCAGCCAAGTCGCTCACTATAACACAACCGGCGCCTCTGCGCTTCACCAACTGCGTCCACAGGAGCCCCATAGGCCCTGCGCCTAATATACAAACAACGTCGCCGACTTTAACCCTCGCCCTTGCTAGGCCGTTGAGGACGCATGAAACAGGCTCCACTAGGACGGCATCCTTCCACCTCATGTCTCCGGGAACCCTGTAAACTGCGCTTTCCGGCGCCACGTTATACTTGGCGAAGCCTCCGTTGAGGTATATGCCTAGAGTTGTCATGTTTTCACAGAGGTTTTCTTTGCCCGTTCGGCACCTGTAACACTTGCCACACTTTATGTTTGGGTCGATCACCACCCGGTCTCCAACTTCCACGTTCCTGACCGCCCCACCGACTTCCACGACCGTTCCGGTATACTCGTGACCTAGAATGACCGGGGGAGACGCCGGATGCCTTCCCTCCAAGATTGCCGGGTCTGTGCCGCAGAGACCGGCGGCTTTAACTTCTATGAGGACGTCGTCGGCCTTCCTTACTGAGGGGGTGGCGACCTTTTCGACCTTTGCACCCTTGTCTACGCCGTGAAACACTACGGCGGTCATTTCCTTCATACGACCACTTCAGGGCTTCACTGTTATCTTCACGTCCTCTCTCTTCGTCGCCTGTTTCAGGGCTTCTATCGCCTCGTCTAGGCGGTACTTTCTGGTGATTATCCTTGTCATGTTTATCCGCCCGGAAGCCATCAGTCTGATCACGTTGGGGAATATGCCGTGTCCAGAATGGCCTTGGGACCCAAATACTTGACCCCTCCTAATTTGGAACTTCTCCATAGTTATGGGGGCAGCCTTTTCAGCCCTTCCGATCCACGCTATCTTGCCATTTATCGCTAAAGCCTTCTCCATCTCCGGCAGATTTCGAGTTGGGACGCCGGCTGCCTCAACCTGCAGGTCCGCTCCCAGCCCATCGGTCATCTCCATGATCTTCTCAGACGGACTCGTTCCCAATTTCTCCAGTTCCGCCGGGTTAAAGACATGATCTGCCCCCATCTCCTTCGCCAACGACGCCCTTCCAGGCATCAACTCGAAGGCTATCACCTTCGAAGCCCCTCCAGCCCTTGTCAACTGAATAGCAGCCAGTCCTATGGGTCCGGCGCCGTAAACCGCCACGTGGGCTCCGGGATTAAATCCTCCAGCTCTAACGAAGATGGCGTTGTAGGCGACGGAGGTGGGTTCAACCAGCGAGCCGGCTTCATAGGCTTCCTCTTCTGACTTGAAAACGTTAAGCAGGGAATCGATTTTCCAACAGTATTTCGCTCCCACCCTTATGTACTCAGCTATGGCTCCGTCTATGGTGAACCCTAACTCCTCAAGGTTTTCGCAATGGTTTGGAAACCCGTTTCTGCAGGGGGTGCATTCTCCGCACCAGATCATCTCCTCAGAGGTCACCATGTCCCCAGTCTTGAAGCCCCTAACTTCTCCACCAACCTTTTCCACCCTCCCTGAAAACTCGTGCCCTATGGTGCACGGGAACTTGGTTAAACCGGGGTAGAGCATGTAGCCCTCCTCGTCCCTTTCATAAAAGTGAACGTCGGAACCGCATATTCCACAGGCCCTCACCCTTATCAACAGGTCCTTTGGTCCCAGTTTAGGCTCCTTGGTCCTCTCCAACTTCAGTTCCGGGTGACGCCAAACCCTGCTTCCCTCAAGGGCTTTCCCCGTCCTCCTCTCAAAATCGGATAGGCTGTATCCCGCCCTAGGCTCCCTTTTCGCATAGATTTTTAAGGCCTTCATGTTCCTCAAACCTCTTGTGCAGCAAGTTCGATGTTACCTTTAGAACTTAAGGCATTATTCTTTTAAGGTATTCGATGGCCAGTTTCGCCGCTTCGTACTGGGTGGGTAAGGGCAGGATTTCCGCTGTGATGAAGTTCTCGTAACCAATCTCTTGGAGGGTGCCTATGATCTTCTTGAAATCCAAGTGACCTTGGCCTGGTGCCCGTCGGTTGCTGTCTGAAAAATGGACGTGGGCAAGGTATTCCTCCGCTCTCATCATGCTGTCGCAGATGGACTTTTCCTCTATGTTCATGTGGAACGTGTCCGCCATAACTCTGACCCGATGAGAGCCTATCTCCTTAACTAGAGTAACGGCTTCCTCTAGGGTGTTTATTATGTTTGATTCGTAACGGTTGAGGGGCTCTATGAGCATGCCGGTCCCGCTCTCCTCGGCAAAATCAGTGCACTCCCCCAAGCAACTCTTGAGATTTTCCACCCCATTCTGAGGGTTCTCAGTCCATCCTTTAACCGAGCCCACTATTACGGGCGAGCCTAACTCCTTTCCAACTTTCAGGTAATCTTTAACTCTTTCAACGGCCTTTTTCCTTGTTTCCTTGTCTGAGGCGACGAGACTTAAACCATGCATAGTATAGGCTGGCCCAGTCCCTATTGCGGGGATTGAAAGGTTGTATTTTTTAACCAGCCTCCTAACCCTTTCTATATTGAGCTGATTCGGGTCTCCTACAAGCAGTTCTACCCCATCATATCCCATTCTGGCGGCTCTCTTGAGGTTAACCTCAAAGTTTCCCCCGAGCCCTAAAGGCTTAATCCCCGGTTCCGTGGCAACAACGATGGCGATCCGCATCCCGCTCAACCCTGAAACTCCGCATCAGAAGTTATTCCTCACCTCTTTTAAGCATATAAGGACAAAGCCCTCTAAGGGAAAGGTGAAAGAAAAAAGCGGTCTCCCCGGCCGTCCTTCCCCTTTCCAAAAGACTAGTCTGTATGCATAATGAAAAATGTATGCGTGTCCCCCTATGGTACATGCGTATTCTTTATATACTTAAAGTGCAAATATGCTTGGAAGGTATGCAGCGGAGGTGGTATCCATGGGAAGGCTGACAGTGGTGATGTCGGACGAGCTCGAGATGAGGTTGCGGGGGCACCTCGTGAGGGTGCACGGCCTCAAATACTTCGGGAAGATCAGCGAGTTCGTGTCCAGCGCCGTGGAGAAATTCTTGAACGACCTCGACGGAAAAGAGGTCGCCTGAGAAGGGAGGATCCATCCTCCAATGCCGAGGTCAGGTCGGGTTATACGGGAGTTTCTCAACCGAAGAGATGGAATGCCCTAAACGGTTTCGATCTTCATCAATTCTTTCAGTGCCTCGTACCTTGCGATAAACTCCCTGCCCCTCTCCGTGGTCTTATAGAGAGTGCGTCCACTGGACTCGTTTTTACGCAATAACCCAGTCCTCAACAAATAGTCTAAATAAGCCTGAACCTGATAGTAACTGAGCGCCGCCTTCCACATAATGTAAGTTTTGGTTTGGGAGTCATAAAGGGCGATGCTCAGAATGGTGGCTATGATATCCGTCTCCGTCCTTCTAGCATGCATAGGCTTGTTTAGGGTTGCCGGAGGCAACAATGAGAGGATCCCTCCTTCCATTTATCGGCCACTTCAAGCTTTCCTCTCTTGCGACCAGCCTCCGCGTGGTAGCCTGAAGCGCCCTCCATATAAATCGCATAATGACCAATTATGAAGTAAGATATCCTCCCTATTAAATGTTATTGAATTATAGTTTAAAAATCTAGATTTTTATTCTATTTAGCCCGGTGCATCACACAGACGGAAGAGGTAGCCTTAACCCCGAATTATTAGAGGGGCTCGACGGAAAGAGGGTCGCATGTAAATGTGGAGTTGGTTCCGGTTTGTGCAGGTTGTTGGATATGATTTTTGACATTGGATTTGTTATATGGAGGGGCGCTTCATAACGGTTTTACTAATATAAGCTCCCTATATTCCGTGAAACTTCGGGTGAAACAGCCCTTGACAGTCGCAGAACAGGCTTTCCTAGATGACGAGCAAGAGAGACTTGAGGAAATTGCCCGCCTGGTCAGGCCCGCGGTTTCCGTGGTGGGCCTCGGTGGGGCCGGGTGCAACATAGTGTCTTGGATCAAGGAGAGGGGGATGGTGGGAGGTAGGCTCTTCGCATTGAACACCGACGCGCAGCATCTCGGCATCAGCAGGGCCGACAGGAGGATTCTGATAGGCAAAAAGGTCTGTGGGGGATTGGGGTGCGGAGGCTATCCAAAGAAGGGGGAGTTGGCGCTGAAAGAAAACTTAGATGAGGTGACGAAGGAGCTGTCGGGAGCGGGCATCGTCTTCCTCGTGGCCGGCCTCGGCGGAGGCACGGGGACAGGGGCCTCCTGCGCCCTGGCGGAGGAGTTCAAAGATTCTGCGCCGTTGGTGGTAGCGGTTGTCACCGTGCCGTTTGCGGTGGAAAGAGTCAGACTCGACACCGCGAGGAGGGGCATCCAGCGGCTCAAGGAGTCCTGTGACACTGTAGTGGTGATCGACAACACCAAGCTCGTCAAGGTTGCTGGCGACCTCTCCTTCACACAGGCCTTGGGCGTGGCGAACGAGTTGGTGGGGGTCTTTGTGAAGGACATAACGGAGACCATTGCCACCGCGAGCCTCATCAACTTGGACTACGTCGATTTGAGGGCCGTCATGGAAAAACGAGGGATCGCTGCCATAGGAACCGGCTACGGGCAGGGGGAGAACCGGATAGAGAAGGCGGTCAGGATCGCGCTGGAGGGGCAGCTACTAGACATAAATGACATCACCAAGGCCTACGGGGTGCTAATCCACATCTCCGGCGGAGAGGACATGACCTTGGAGGAGGTCACCAAGGCGGGGGAGCTGGTGGTGAGGTCCCTCCCGTCCAAGGCGAAGATCGTCTGGGGCGCCAGGGTGAACCCCGAGATGCAGGGAAAAGTCCACGTCATGGTCATCCTCACCGGCGTGGAGAGCGCCTTCCTCAGCCAGCAGCCCAAAATCCGTCTAGGACCCATAAAACTCTTCTAATCCCTCTCCCCCGTCATTTAACCAACCCCGCGCCAAAATCGATCGAAAGCGTGCCTTCCCTCCAAAAGACGTACGTGAGCAGGAGTGGGCGCAGAATGTCCGTGAGAATAGACGACCTAACCATACGGGACTACCACGTAAAGACCCACGAAATGGTACTGAGCCTCCTCGTCTTGAAGGGGGAGGCATCCGAAGAAGCCGGGAGGAGGATCTTCAGGGGCTTGAAACGATACAAAATCAGGGATGCTGTTCAAGTTGTCGACGAAGTAAACCCTTCCTACTCCGGGGTATACGAAATAGTCAGAATGGAACTGTCCAAGTATGGAGGCACCCCAACCTTTTACAGATTTAACATGGAACTGCGCAGATGTTAAGGAGCGCCAAAGCCACCTATCCTCTGTACAGCCACACAGGGCAGGCTGGCAGGATAAGTTGCAAGCCTCTTCGACGACCTGAGAAGCGAGACTAATTTTGACATTAGATTTATCTCTCCACCCTGTCAATTATGTTGGTGAAGGCTGTCTGAATGGCGAAGATGAGGGAAAGGGTGGTTTTCGCTTCCTCCCTGTGCAAGGAGTACCGGATCGGGGATGTGGTGATTGAGGCCCTGAAGAACCTAGACTTGGAAGTGGGAAAAGGGGAGTTTGTCTCCCTCTACGGGCCGTCAGGCGCCGGGAAGACCACGCTCCTCAACCTCGTGGGGGGTCTAGACAAGCCCACTAGCGGAAGGATCATCGTCTTCGACCAAGACCTCGGCGCATGCGACGAAGACTTCTTGGCAGCCTTCCGCGCCACCCACGTGGGCTTTGTCTTCCAGTCCTACAACCTCATCTCCACCCTCACCGCCCTCGAGAACATCGCCTTCCCCATGGAACTGTCCGAATGGCCGGAAGAACGCGTCCAGAAGCGCTCAGAGAAGCTCCTGAAGACGGTGGGCCTCTCCCACAGGGCCGACCACCTCCCAGCCCAACTCAGCGGAGGCGAACAGCAGCGGGTAGCCTTCGCCAGGGCCCTAGCCAACGACCCGCCCCTCATCCTCGTCGACGAGCCTACGGGAAACTTGGACTTGGAGACGGGCCTTGAGATCGTTCGGATACTGGAAAAATTGAAGGCGGGAGGGAAAACCGTCATCGCCGCCACCCATGACGAGAGGATAGAACAATTGGCGGACCGTACGCTGCGTATGCAGAACGGGAGGATCGCGGCGGCTGATGAGTGACCTCGGCTTTCCTTGGAAGGACCTAACTCGGAGGAAGTTTCAGACGGGGTTAGCCGTGGCGGGCCTGACCGTCTCCACAGCCACCACAGTCTTTCTCGTCGCCTTCGGGGAGAGTCTCGGCTTCTCGGTCACCCTCCTCGCGGGGGGAGGGTTCACCACGGGGTTCTCCTATGTCTTCTCCGGCTTCATCCTCGTGGTCAGCTTCCTTGGCTTTCTGGCGGGGGTTTCTGTGACCTCCTTTCTCGTCTCCACCGCCATGGCGGAGAGGGTGCGGGATGTCGGGGTCATGAAGGCTACTGGGAGCACGGCCGAAACAGCCTTCAGCTATTTCCTCACGGAGCTCTCCATCGTGGTCTTCACGAGCTGCACGGTCGGCACCCTCCTGGGAGTCCTAGCGCAGAAGGCCTGCGTCAGCCTCCTGAACCTCTTGGGCTTTCAAGTCTCCCAAAAACCCCTCAATCTGTGGGTGCTCCTCATAATCTTCGTCGCCTTCGCCCTCGCCTCCCATGTCCTAGGGGTTCGTCCCATCAAGAGGGCCACCAAGGTGAAAACAGCAGAGGCGCTATCCCCCATCTTCTCCCTCGAGAAGACCCCGCAACCCCTTAGAACCACCCCCTCCAGACTGGGCCTCACCTTCAAAATCGCTTACAGAAGCCTTCTGCGGAGGAGGTCCGCCACCCTCCGGGCAATAGCCTGCCTCTCAGTGGTCTTGACCCTAACCACCGTGGCGACGGTCGGGGGAGCCGTCGCCAACCAGACCACCCAGAGCTACGCGGAACGAGCCATCGGCAGAAACGTCATCCTCATAGGCCACCCAGACCTCACTGAGCAGTACGCCTCCTTCCTCGCACGGGCTTTCGAGGAGGCTGAAGAGACGAAACCCATTGACCTCCTCGACCCAAAATACCTCATCAACGAATCCCTGATATCCGAGCTGAACTCCCTCCTCGGAGACGGCCGAGTGGACCCCCGCCTCGTCTTAGCGACCACGGTGCACGAGGTTCCTGGGATCATCATCGACCCCGAAGAGCCGGGCGGTTATATCATAATCGGCGACGAACGGTCCCACGAGGCTCTTGTTCTCGGCGTGGACCCCGGAAGGGTCGTAAACGACTGGCTGACCCTGGGGAGGTTCCTCAACGAGACCGATGAGTACACCGCCGTCATCGGAGACTCCCTGGCAACGGAGAACTTCCAGAACCCCCAGAAGCAAAACGTCAAGATCCTCGGGGAAGACTTCGAGATCGCTGGGGTGTGCCTAGACCCCCTCAACAAGGGGTACGTCGCCTACGTGCCCCTGGAAACCTTGTCCATCCTCGTCAATCGAACCGGTTATAATCTTCTCTTCCTCAGGATTGATCCGTCTGAGCGCTTGGAAGCAGTTGCTGACATAGAAGGGGTCCTATCGGGAACCGGTTTGGAGTTCTTGGAGCTCAACGGGGTTCTGGATAAACAGCTGGATTTCCTTAACAGCCTCTGGTCCATGGTCATGTTCTTGCCTCTCCTCTCCCTCGTAACCGCGGTGCTCTGCCTCCTCAGCTACACCATGCTCTCCGTCACCGGGGAACAACGGGAACTCGGCATCATGAGGGCCCTGGGAGCCAAGCCCAGAACCATCCTGAAGATCGTCCTCACGGAGACCGGCCTCCTTGTGCTCGTCAGCGGGGCCATCGGTATCACAGCCGGAACCCTCATAACCTGGCTGTTCCTGATCCCAGAGCCGGTCATTCCTCCCCTTTCCCTCGCCCTCACTTTCGGGTGGCTACTTCTAGCCCTGGTCGTCATCAGCCTCACGAGCCTCTACCCGGCCGTAAGGGTCGCAAAACAGCCCGTCGCCAAAATCGTGTCCGAGCCCCCATGATCCTCCGCTCAAGGACTCAGCTATAACTCGGCGGCGTACACCATGGCCAAGGCGCCGTAGAGCACCACATCCTCCTCGAGGGGCGTGATCTTGATCTCGGGAACCCGGTTAATCGCGTACTGGTGCACGTGCCTCCTGATCGGCTCAATTATGAAGTCCCTGTTATTCAGGGCCATGGCGCCTCCCACCGTGACTAGAGCGGGATCGTAGGCGTTGATAACGTTGGCGAATCCCATGGCGTTGAGTTCACCGATTCTCTCGACGATTTCTCTGGAGAGGGTGTCTCCTGCCCTCGCCGCCTCGTACAGTCCCTTTGCGGTGATGTTTTGGCGGCTGCCCTCGGCGAGTTTCATGAGCAGGCTCTTCTCCACCATCTTGGCGTCCATTCCTTCCAAGAGCAGACGGACGTAGTTAGGGATGTTGCTCGCCGAACAGTAGGCCTCCCAGTGGCCTCGCCTTCCGCAGCCGCACCGGAGGCGTCCCTCCAAGTCTATGGTGAAGTGGCCAATCTCGGCCGCGTTTCCATCCTTTCCGATGAGCAGATGGTCGTCCACGTAGACCCCTCCTCCTATCCCCGTGCTCAAGGTCACGTAGACGAGGTTCTGTAATTTTTTCCCAGCGCCAAACTCCTTCTCCCCTAACACCGCCGCGGTGCAGTCGTTGAGGAGGCGGACGGGCACTCTAAACTCTTTCCTGAGGGGCTTCACCAGCGGAACGTGATCGAAAGGGAGGTTGGGAGGGTGCGTCAACACGCCACTTTTGATGTCTAGGGGACCGGCGGAGCCTATGCCTATCCCCCTGATGCCTTCGGGCTGGAAGCCTGCGAGCGGGATGGAACGGATCATCCTCGCTATCTGCCGGCTCACCCCCTCCGGACCATGCTTCACCTCCGTGGCTTCCGAGAGTCTAGCCAAGATGCGCCCACCCTCATCTCCCACCACCACCCTCACGTTGGTGGCGCCCAAGTCAACCCCCACAGCAAACCTTTCCGACATCTTCATCTTCCTTCACTCTAAATATACACCAGAAAGATAATAAAAGGAAAAGAAAGGATTTTTGCCTTGCAAATACGCTTCCCCAGTATAAGCTTCCGCCGGATAGGTTATTTTGCTGGTGTGTCAAAAATACTCATGCGATGTCGTGAGAGTGAGCCTTGATGAGCTTGGAAGCTGACATCTTAATCCGCGGCTGCACCATCCTCCCCATGGACGGCAGAGGGGCTATAGAGGACGGGCTTATCGCCACAAAAGATGGCAGAATAAGCTACGCGGGGAAGGCTTCGGGGGCGCCGAAGGTGAGGGCTGACAGTGTGGTGGATGGCTGTGGAAGGGTAGCCCTCCCCGGCCTCATCAACTGCCACACCCACGTGGCTATGACGCTCTTCCGGGGAATCGGGGAGGATCAGCCCTTGGACCGATGGCTGAGGGAGACCATGTGGCCCCTGGAGGCGAAGCTCAAGCCCGGGGATGTCTACGACGGGGCCCTCCTCGGTTGCCTTGAGATGATCAGAAGTGGCACCACCTGCTTCGCCGACATGTACTTCCACGAGGAGATGGTGGCGGAGGCCGTGGAGAGGGCCGGCTTGAGGGCGGTTTTGGCTCCGGGCATCCTCGAGGCAGGGGAACCGGAAAGGGGGGAGAGGCTGCTGAGGGAGGGCGTCGAGATTGTCCAGAGGTGCCACGGGAGCGCCGGCGGAAGGATCAGCGTCCGCTTGGGCCCCCACGCCACATACACCTGCAGTCCCGGCCTCTTGAGGAAGGTTCGAGAAGAGGCTTCAGCTCTCCGGGTGGGCATTCACATGCACTTGGCCGAGTCTAGGGAAATGGTGAGGACGGTGAGGGAGAGGTATGGTCTCACCCCCGTGGAGCTCTTGGAGAGCCTGGGCTTCTTGAAACCGGATGTCCTCGCAGCCCACTGCATCCACCTCTCCGAGGAGGAGATGCGGCTGATGGCGAAACGCGGCGTCAAGGCGGCCTACAACCCCGTGGCCAACATGAAGATTGCCCTCGGAATTCCGAGAATCAAGGACCTTATGGACTTGGGCGTGACCGTGGGTCTGGGAACCGACGGCCCCGCCAGCAACAACAACCTCGACATGCTCAAAGACGTGAAGGTCGCCGCCCTCCTCCAGAAGGTCCACTACATGGACCCAACGGTGATGCCGGCTCAAAGAGCCCTGAAAATGGCTACCATCGACGGAGCCAAGGCCCTGGGGCTGGAAAAAACCGTAGGGTCCTTGGAGGCCGGAAAGAAGGCCGACATCATAATGATAAACTTCAAGAAGCCCCACTTGACGCCCATGCACGACCCCTACGCCAGCGTCGTTTACTCGGCTCAGGGGGGTGATGTGGAGACCGTTATCGTGGACGGGGAGGTATTGATGGAGGGAGGAGAGGTTAAGACGCTTGACGATGTGGAGGCCATGGACAGAGCCCAAAAGGCCGCCCTAGACCTATTGGGAAGATAAACCAAGATGTGCTCAAGAAACAATTATTATGCCGTGTTTGCATAAGCTTGTGTGCTTCACGGACCTATGAGGGAAGCCTATGTCAAACATGATCTTCAGGGCCCTGCTGGGACTAAGTTGGGAGGCCATCGCTCGCACGCTGGAGCTGCGTGAGCGGGCCAAAGACATCGGAGACGGAAGAATAGAAGGCTACAGGTACACGATCATTCGGCGCGGAAACGAAATCCTGATTCTCTTGCCCGATTACCAGCCCCGAGAGAAGTGCCTCGAGGCGGCCAAGAAGATACTCTCAAAGCTCGCCCCCGAATCCAAGGTTCAAGTGGCGGAGATGGGACACACCTCCTCCCACTGCAACTACTGCCTCAAGCCTACGCCGCTGCCCTACCGGTGCTACCGATGCAATGGGTGGTACTGCGAGGGTCACCGCCTTCCGGAACAGCACCACTGTCCCGGAGGGGAAAAAAGAGCGAAGCCATTCGCTGAACAGGTCAGACCTAAAAGGAAGGAAAGGGGAAAGAAAAGGAAGAGGGAGATCGTCGTCGCGGAGGTCCCCTGCGGCTGAACACGTGGGGAAAGGGCCGTGGTTAACCCGCTCTTGGGCGAGGAACTGAAGGAGAACGTGTTAAACCTCTGCAGGCGCACAGTAGGCTCCCTCGAGATCGTTGCCGCGTGCCTTTACGGCCCGCGGGTTTGTGGGTACGCCGACGAAGAGAGCGACGTGAACGTCCTGCTGGTGCTGAGTGAGTATCGGCCCCGGTTGAGGGGTTATTTGGAGCCCCTGAATGGGGTGAGGGTGTTCGTTTTGGCTGCGGATCAGGGTGCCTTCGAGCGGGATGTGGATCAGGGGTGGCTGGGGGAGTCCGTCGCTGAAAAGGTCGCTGCACCCTACGAGCCCTTGGTCAACGGGGAGTACTTGCGGCGTCAGGAGGTGAAGTTGAAGAGGCGGGCTGTCTGGGAGCTCCTGGAGAACTTGGTCTCGGAGTTTCCGGAGCTGTCCCACGAGCTTCTGATCGGGGCGGAGTACTTCCTCTACGAGTCGATGACGAGGAGGGCCCGCCTGTTTCCGCCTCTAACCTACAGCTTCCTGAACATGTTAAGGGACAACCTGAAGGAGAAGAACGTGGAGTTGATGATGGATGGGTACCGGGCGGCCCTCCACGAGCTGGCCCAAGAGGGCTGGATAACCTTCTCCGACGGATATGTTAAGATCATGCGAAGCTTTGCGGAGGCCGTCGGAAAGAGGAGACTTCCGGTTTCCAGCCTCCTCCGAGGCGTTCAGAGGGCACTGTTCCGCAACGTCCTCAACGTCCTTCCCAAGATGATGCACCCTTCTCTGCAGGACCAGGAAATCTTCACAAGATCACAGCCGAGGGCCAAAGTCGAGGAGTTGACCTCTCAGATCGGGGACTCCAGGAAACACCTGCTTATGCCTACGTCCCACGGGCTGGTGGCTCTTTCGGACAAAACCACCATCGAAGGCTTCGTGGAAAAGGCGGTTCCGGGCGGAGAAATTATGGACATGAGGATCGAGGATATGGGTGGGGTTTTGAACTCGGTCTACCTGCTCACGTTTCGGAGGGACCACCAGAAACAGAGAGTGGTCGTGAAGAGGTTCCGGGACTGGCGCAGCGTCAAGTGGTTCCCCCTAGCGCTGTGGGCCATCGGAACCCGGGGCTTTGCGGTCCTCGGGAGGTCCAGACTGGAAAGGGAGTACGCCATCAACCGTTTCCTCCACAGCCAGGGCTTCCCCGTTCCTGGGGTCCTCTACGTCAGCCTCCAGGAGCGCCTAATCTTTGAGGACTACGTGGAGGGAGAGAACCTTGTGGAGGCCGTCAAGCGGGCCGTCTCTGCTAGACAGGCCGCCTTGGAAGAGGCTCCCCTGATGAGGAGGGTAGGAGCGGAGATCGCGGAGGCCCACCAGCTCGGCGTCACCTTTGGGGACTGCAAGCCTGAGAACATCATCATCGCGGGGGACGGGAAGGCCTATTTCGTGGACCTTGAACAGGCCTCGAGGGACGGAGACATGGCCTGGGACATAGCCGAGTTCCTCTACTACTTGGGCCACTATGCCTCTCCTTTTTCCCCAGCCGAAGCTGCGAGGGTCACCGCCCGAGAGTTCCTTGAGGGTTACCTAGAGTCTGGTGGAGATGCCGAGACTCTGAGAAAGGCCGCGTCTATACGGTACACCAAGGTCTTCAGCATCTTCACCGCCCCCCACATTGTTCTGGCCCTATCTAACCTCTGCAAAAGGGCGGAAAGGGAAGTTAAGGGGGACACCGGGTGAAGACCGTGCTCAGCTTTTACGGTGGAGTGAACGAAATCGGCGGCAACAAGATACTTCTGGAAGACAGAGGGATCAGAATTTTCCTAGATTTTGGTCAATCCTTCACCGCGGGTGAAGACTACTTCGTCAGCTGGCTGGGACCTAGGGCGACAAACGGCTTGGGAGACTACTTCGAGTTCAATCTGTTGCCGAAGATAAGAGGACTGTACGCCAGGCAGCCACTAGAACCCACGGATCTTCCGTACACTGATCCAGAAATTGACGCCGTGTTTCTATCTCACGCCCACTTGGACCACATGGCACACGTCGCATTTATCGATGAGAAGATCCCCGTGTATTGTGGAGCTGGAACTAAGATATTCATCGAAGCGATGGAGAAGACAAGTAGCTTTCAACAATTCGGAGAACACAAGTTCAGGACATTCAGAACGGGGGAGAAAACAAAGATTGGGCATCTGGTGGTGGAGCCGATACACGTAGACCATTCCATCCCTGCCGCCTACGGCTTTATCATTCAGACTTCCGAAGGCTCGATTGTTTACACTGGAGACCTTAGGTCGCATGGTCCAAGGAATGAGATGACGAGAGAATTCGCCGAGAAGGCACGCGAATCCGAACCCATAGCAATGGTATCGGAGGGAACCAGGATGGTCGAGAAGGAACGGAGAAGGAACTATTCTGAATCTCAAGTCGAGGAAAAAAGCAACGGTTTAGTTTCGAAAACGAACAAGATTGTATTCGTTACGCACTATGGTCGAGACACTGACAGGTTCAGAACGTTCTACAAGATAGCCAAAAACAACGATAGAAAGATCGTCATCTCACCAAAAACTGCGCATCTATTGACTAGACTCATGGAAGACAAACGCCTCGACCTTCCAGATCCGATGAGGGACGACAACATTCTAGTCTATTTTAAAAGGAAAAAGACTGGGAAGTTCAAAGAAGAGGACTACTATACTTGGGAACGAGAATTTATGGAGAAGATGGTGAACTTCAAGTACATTCGTGAACATCAAGGAGACGCAGTCATGGATCTGGACTTCTATCAATTCGGAGAACTTATCGACATTAAACCTGAGGAAAACAGTCACTTCATCCACAGCATGAGTGAACCCTACAGTGAAGAAGACATAGAAGACACCGTGATGCACAATTGGCTTAAACACTTCAACATCAAGTTTCACCAACTCCACGCTTCAGGACACCTCAACAAAGATCAACTGACAGACCTGATAAGGTATGTAAACCCAAAGAAACTGTTTCCTGTACACACGGAACACTCGGAACTCTTCAGCAAGATTACGAAACAACTAGGAAACGAAATAGTGCTCGCTGAGAAAGGGAAGGAATACAAAGTTTAACGCCTTCCTATCCCTTGATGATCTGAACATGCCTGAAAGAGTGCGCGTTTATTTTGTGTATTATGGATGGACGGGGGAGGGGGGTCTATGATCAGTCCTAGTCAGGTGCGTCATTGGCGGGCGTGCTGAACACGGGGTCGATGTCTGGTGGTGTTTTTGGTTCTGGAGAAGAGGTTCTGCTTGGGCTTGGTCGGGTGGAGTTATAGAACAGTTCATCACGAGCTTGATAAAGTTAGTTTAAGCTTTGAATGGTGTTTAGTTTTCTGAGAATCAATTGTTGAGATTTATAAAGGCAGTTTTCTATTATAGCTCGGTAAGTTTGATGATTGACTTAGTGCTTTGGGTCGCCGTGCTGTTGATTAGTATCTTCTTCTTGTCGAAGAGTGCAGATTGGACTGCTGACTCCGTTGTTGCATTAACTCACAAACTGAATACCACAAAGGTTGCTTTAGGGATACTTTTGGTCTCCCTAATATATATCATCCCAGAGCTTTTGGTTTCGCTTTTAGCAGCTGCACGAGGAGAACTCGAAATAGCCTTTGGCAATATTGTCGGATCGAATATTTGCAATATCGCCTTTATGATAGGGCTTTCGGCTGTGTTTTCTACGCTTGTGGTTCACAGAAGAATGATAATACAAGACGGTATTTTCTTAATGGTCACCACAACATCTGCCTTCGCATTTATGTTGGATGGTTTTGTGTCGCAAACCGAAGGAGTAGTGCTTCTGTCCTTAGCTATGTTCTATGTCATCAACGTCTATGAGCAAGAGAAAACTGAGGCTCCAGAAGAGAAGGAAAGAGAAGCTGTAGAAATCGCAATCGAATTCGACTTGCTGACAACTTTGACCGGAAAGCGTCTCGAAATAAGAAACGCCTACGTATCCTTCGCCCTTGGAATAATAGTATCATTGATTACCGCAGACCTTCTCGTACGTTCAGTCGTCACTATTGCCAGCATTCTGGGCGCTTCAGAGTTGTTGCTGGGAATGACCGTTGTCGCCTTGGGAACCTCCTTTGCAGATATTGCCACTGCAGTTGCGGCTTCAAGAAAAGGACATGGTGACTTGGCTGTTGCTGGTTGTCTGGGCGCTAATCTATTCACGTTAATGATTGTGTTGGGGCTTACGGCACTCGTAAACCCGTTGCCCATTTCAAGTGAGACGCTGTTATTGAATGGTAGTATTTTCCTTGCCATAACCGCTCTATTCTTCACTTACATGATCACAATGAAAATTGGAAAATTGAAAGGCCTCACCCTGCTCTCTATCTATGCGGTCTTTCTTTTGTTGACAATAATCGCAGAAATCTAAATTAGAGGTGTTTGTCAAAGTTGACTCATCACTGGGGATACGTCGGAGCTATTACATCAGCCATTTTCTTTGGAATGGCAGCAACTCTCAACAAGATTGTCTTGAAAGATGTTCATCCGTTAATAGTCGCTGGACTGATCTATTTTATTGCTGGTATAGTCTTGTTCTGCGTTCGCTTATCTCCTCTTCAAAATATGGTCGTATCAATGATGGAAACGCCAACTAAAACAGAAACTGTGATCGGGAGAAGAGATTTTGAAGTGCTCGCATTCGTTATTCTATCCGGAGCAGTTATCGCTCCTTTTCTATTCTTGTATGGCCTTAACGAAACAACTGCAGTTAATGCGTCCTTGCTTTCAAACATTGAAGCATTATTTACGGTGTTTATCGCCTTTCTTTTCCTTAAGGAAAGAGGAACCAGAAAAGACTATGTTGGTATCCTTCTGCTGATCATCGGTGCCATCTTTGTGACGACAAACGCTGAATTCCAGAAACTTAGTTTAACCAAAGAGGTTTTAGGCAACACGTTAATTGTAGGCGCATGTTTATTCTGGGGGATAGACAACAATCTAAGCAAATTGATTAGCAAGAAACGTGACCTTGTCTTGCTAACTGCGCTGAAATGTTCCATCGGAGGAGGAATATTGTTGCTTCTTTCTATTTCCTTAAAACTTGATTTTCAAATCCCGTTATTCTCGATACCCTATTTATTTTCCGTAGGAGCTTTTAGCATCGGCTTTTCAATTCTCCTCTTCCTTTTTGCCCTGAGGGAAATAGGCTCGATGAAGACAGGCGTTATATTCTCAACATCTTCACTTTTTGGAGCGGCGTTTGCGTTTATTATGCTTAAGGAGACCTTTTCCCCCATTCAATTGATGGCTGGATTTACAATGTTGGTGGGAGTTTATATCATATATCAAAAAGGTAGGTAGCCCCAAACGTGAAAACCGTAAATTTGAACGTCGTCCTGACAACGGTTTATTGGTAGCCCGGGGGAGAAAATAAAAATTGGACATCTGCTCGTGGAGCCGATACACGTAGACCATTCAATTCCTGCCGCCTACGTCTTTATCATCCAAACCTCCGAAGGCTCCATTGTATACACTGGAGACCTCAGGTCGCATGGTCCAAGGAATGAGATGACGAAGGAATTTGTCGAGAAGGCACGCGAATCAGAACCCATAGCAATAATATCAGAGGGAACTAGGATAGTTGAGCAGGAACGAAGAAGGAACTATTCCGAATTCCAAGTTGAGGAGAAAAGTAACGGTTTGGTTTCGAAAGCAGATAAAATCGTGTTCGTTACCCATTATGGTCGAGACACAGACAGGTTCAGAACATTCTACAAGGTAGCTAAAGACAACGATAGAAATATCGTCGTCTCGCCGAAAACCGCGCACCTATTGACTAGACTCAGGGAGGATATACGCCTCGATCTTCCAGACCCGATGAGGGACGACAATATCTTGGTCTACTTTAAGAGAAAGAAGACTGGAAAGTTCAAAGAAGAGGACTACTATACTTGGGAACGAGAATTCATGGAGAAGATGGTGAACTTCGAGTATGTTCATGAACATCAAGGAGACTTAGTCATGGATCTGGACTTCTATCAATTCGGAGAACTGATCGACATTAAACCTGCGGAAAACAGTTACTTCATTCACAGCATGAGTGAACCTTACAGCGAAGAAGACATAGAAGACACGGTGATGCACAATTGGCTCAATCACTTCCACATCAAGTTTCACCAACTCCACGCTTCGGGGCACCTAAACAAAGATCAACTGACGGACTTGATAAGTTACATTAACCCAAAGAAACTGTTTCCTGTACACACGGAACACCCTGAGCTCTTCGGCAAGTTTGTGAGAAAACTGAGGAGCCGTTTTGTTCTTCCCGAAGTGGGAAAGAAATACAAAATTTGACGCTGGACTGCTCCGTCAAGCCTGCGCTCCGACACCCAAGTCTTAACTAGGTTCTATTCTTCTCTCGGACGAGCGTCAGGAGCGCTAGGGAAGAGGCTGTTAGCAGTAACGAGAGGGTGAAGGGGGCCCTAGGGCCGATGAACTTCCAGAGAAGCCCGGCGATGACGCTGGCCGGGAGTGAGGCTAGGCCTGTGATCATCTGGAAGGCTCCGAGGGTGCTGGCTCTGTACTTGGCGGGGGAGAGTTCGGAGACGAGGGTTTTCTGGACGGGTTCTATGGCCGCCCTGTGCAGGCCGTACAGGACAAATAGCACCAAAGTTATGTACATGGAATTCGTGGAGGCGAAGCCGAGGCACATCAAGCCGAAAAGGAAGTAGGCCAAAGCTAGAATGGGTATCCTGCCGAGCCTGTCCGCGGCTCTCCCGAAGGGCAGGGACATGGAGGAGGCCACCACCGTGAACAGCAGGTACAAGACCGGCACCAAAGTTTCTTGGAACCCCTGTCTCTCAGCGTACTTAAGCAGGAAGGAGTAACTGAAGTTGCCCACGGCGAATACTGCGCTCAGAAGCAGGAAGAGCCTGAAGTTGGCGTCCAAGTCCCTCAGGGAAAGCCCCCTGTAGATGCGCTCGGTCTTCCTCTCCCTTATCAGGGCAAGAACTAGGGAGGCGCTGATCAACGACGGCACCGCCGCCAGAAGGAACAGGGCTCCATATCCCAGAAGGGGAAACAGCACTATGCTTGTGACGATCCCGCAGACGGCCCCCAGGTTGTCCATGGCCCTGAGGAGCCCGAAGTTGCTCCCTCTGTTCGCATCGGTTGAGGCGTCGGCGACCATGGCGTCCCGGGGAGCGCCTCTCATCTTCCCGCTTCTGTCCAACACCCTGAAGGGGACGAGCCACGTCCACGTTCTCGACAGGGCGTATCCGACCCTTGAGGCGGCGCCGAAGAGGTAGCCGGACCATATGAATATCCTTCGCCTGTTGAACTTGTCTGAGAGGTAACCTGAGACCGCCTGGGAGATCGAAACGATAGCGTCCCCTAGGCCGTCGACCAGGCCGAGGATCATCATGTCGGCTCTTAGGAAGACCGTAACGAACAGAGGCCAGAGGGGATAGATGACGTCCGATCCGAAGTCGTTCAGGAAGGAGGCCACAGCGAAGACGCCGACCACCCTCTTCTCTTCCTTCCCGTTGTCCAAGGTGCCACCACAAGGTACTTACGTCTTGAGGAGAGAATCAAACTCTGAGAGCTCGCCTTCCGAGATCCATCCTTCATCCTTCAGTTCTTCCAGTCCCTTCTGTACTCTCTCACGTGATTCTTTTGTTCGAAGGATGTCGGCCCGGCTCCCGGCGTCGCCTATTTCCTTCTCAAACACCGGGTTGCGCACGATCAGGGGAATGAGCTGATTAAGGAGGTTCGTGATGGGCTTTGAACGGTTCTCCAGGATGGATTTTATCTTGGCCGCGCCGAAGACGCCCTTGAACCTGGTTAGGGCTCCCATGCCCATCGCGCGGGAGGGGGGGTATACCACGTATCGTTTCTTCAGCCCCCTTCGGTAACAGGCAAGGTAGAAGGGCAGGTGCACCAAGGCGTATTTCCTGCGCCTCTTCGGTATGCCCATCCCGCCGAACTCCCTGAGGGCCTCCCTCCTTCGCTCCAGCAGTCCGTCGATTTGATTCACGATCTCGGAGGAGAGTTCCTCGAGCTTCTGTATTTCTTGCTCGCGCATCCGCTTTTCCGCCTCGTGGGAGGCCTCGAGTTCCCTTAGGTTTCCCATGGCTGCCTCGGCCTGAGCGTCATACTCTGCCCTGATTTCGGATACCTCACGCCTCTTGGCAGTTTCCACCTCGTCAATTCTCTTATGCAGGTCTTTGATGCTCTTCTCCACCGTTGGAAGCTCCTTTTTGTATTCTTCCAGCTTCTGCCTCCACTGAAGCTCGCCAGCCTCGTCATTGTAAAGCCTGCAGGACGCGATTTCAACCTCGCAACGATCTACTCCGACGGATAACCGTTCCCCAGCCTTTTCCGCTTTAATGCGCTCTCGATGAAGGACCTGAAGTTGCTGATCGAACTGTTTGGAACGCTTGGCGATTTCCTGATCGTACTTCTTCTGGATTGTGCGTCTCTTCTCCATGGCGGAGGACCTGACAGCCGCAAATTCTTTGTCAAACTCCTCCCGGGTCTTTTTGATTTCGTCCCGGATGATTCTGGTATGTTTGTCGGTTGCTGCGTTGAGCAACTTCATGGCTTGACGCAGGCTGTTCACGTCCATTTTCAGCGCGGCTCTGTGGCTTGAGAGTTCGTGAAGGGAAGAGGAGATGGCGGATTCGTCGAGGGTGGGGGACAAAATTATCTCGTCCACCACGGCCTTCCCGGTCCTCCTGGCTTCTGGAAAGTAAGAGATGAGGCCCTGGACCAGGTCAGAGCTTGTGATGAAGCCTTCTATCCTCCTTTCTTCCTGTCCCTTGAAGTTCCGGAAGAAGTTGAGGTGATCGTGAAGAAACGCCAAGTAGGCTTCTCGCGTCTCCGCGCTTCCTTGAAGGTCGTCAATAAACGCTTGGACATCGGGCAACACGTCGTGGGACAGCACATGCGCCTCGATGCTAAAACCGTCAACCAACAGGCTTCTCCCCCCCAGCGGGACCAACCAGATGGGGTAACGGGCCCCGGCGACGAAAACCAGTTCCTCCGCCTCCCTTTTTGAAATAAAGCCCCCACCCTTGTCCCTCTCCATCTCAGCCAAACAGAGAACCGCCGCCTCCTCCATAGCCCTTGTGAAGGGTTTCTCACGATCCTCGGCGGGAACGATGAAGGGCAGAGAAAACCTCATGACCCGTTTAGACAAACTTTCCACCATCGTTGCATGCGTACATTCGTAGTAAAAGCGGCATACAAAATTAAATAGTTTTGGGGAAGCTCCGTCCTCGGTTTAAAGCCCTCAAACAGGCCCGCGCCATCCAAAAACGTTATTATCCCGCTTCCCAAAAGGGGCATGGAAGGCTCCACCATGCCACAGGCCATCCGCGAAGGGGACGACATCCTCCTCTACCTAGATCAAAAAAGGACGTACCTGGTGAAGGTGGAAAGGGAGAGGAGCTTCCACACCCACAAGGGCTTCATCCGGCTGGGCGAACTGATCGGCAAAGAGTACGGCGCCCAAGTCATGAGTAGCACGGGAACATCGTTCGTGGCGCTCAAGCCCACTCTCCGGGACCGCGTCTTCAAGATGCAGAGAAGGACGCAGATCACCTACCCAAAGGACATCGCCCTCATCCTCCTCTTCAGCGGCGCGGGTCCAGGAAGCCGCGTAGTCGAGGCAGGCGCGGGAACCGGGGCCCTCACCACCGCCCTCGCCCACTACGTCAGACCCACCGGCCGCGTCCACAGCTACGAAGTACAGAAGCCCTTCATGGAGGTAGCGCAAAAAAACTTGGAGAGGGCCGGAGTATCCGAATATGTGGACCTAAAAAACCGGGACATAACCCAGGGCATCGAGGAGAGGGACGTGGACGCCGTAATCTTGGACATGGCCACACCCTGGCTCGTGATCCCCCACGCCTATTCGGCGCTCAAGGGAAGCGGAACCCTCGTCTCCTTCAGTCCCACGGTGGACCAGGTGGTGAAAACCGTAGAGGCCCTGAGGGATAACGGGTTTGTGGACATAGAAACCGTGGAGTGCCTCATGCGGGGAATGCAGGTCGAAAGAGGGAAGACTCGACCGCAAACCCTCATGACCGGCCATACTGGGTACATCACCTACGCGCGCAAAGCCCTTAAACCGTAGATTCGGGATTATGGAGTGCCGCTTCTCAAGGAAAAGGGCGTTGAGGGAAAGCATTAATAGTGAGACGCACCCACGCACTTGCCGGTGGGATTCCATGAGCAGGGGGAAGGGGAGGAGGCCTAAGAAAACCGGGCTTAGAATCCTAACATTCAGAGATGCACGGTGGTGCTGGCCCCTCTTGATCGCCTCGGTCGCCGTGCCAGTGATCGTTACAGTCTTCTTTTGGTACCAGGCGGGTTTTGAGACGCCCATGCCCAAGGAGGTCTTTGACACGGTTACGGGCCACCCCCTCGTCTTTCCCGTATTCGTCGGTTTAGTGGCAGCTTCTTCTTTGATTCGATTTTACTCGTTCCCCGTGGAAACCCGAAATAGAGAGACGATCAGGAGAACCCCGATTCTGATCTTTATGGGGGTTGGCGTCGCGGTGGTAACCGCGGCGCTCCTTTGGTGGCAAGACCCCGGTGTCTCCGCGAGAACGATGATTTCCGAGATTGTGAACAAGCCCTTCATCATCGGATCCGTCGTCGGCTTAGCAGTGGGAGGGGTCAGCCTCATCTTTCTCCTCTCACCAAAGGAAGATCAGACGAGAAGCGTCAGAGTTGCACTGACGATGCTCGCGGCGTTTCTTGTGTTCGGGGGTCCCACGTACCTGTTATACGTCCTTCAGAGAACCGACGCACCTTACTACCTCATCGCCCCCCTCGGCCTAGCCTCCTTTGTGGCGGGCGTGATCATCTTGGCGCGCCAGATCGGGGAGGAGAGAAAAGACTAAATCCCTCACTTTCCCTGCTTCTTTTTCATGACCTCTTTCAGTCTTTCTAATATTATCTGGTTGGCCAGTTGCGGATCGGCTTTTCCGCCGGTGGCTTTCATGAGTTGTCCCACGAGGAAGTGGACCGTCTTCTCGTCCATCAGCGCGTCCTCCACCGCCTTGGGGTTCTCGGCGAAAACTCTTTCCACCGTTTCCTCGAGCATCTTCCGGGAGGTTATCTTCACAAGGCCCCTTTCCTCCACGATTCGGTGTGGCCGCCTCCCCGTCAGCACCATCTCCGGGAGGACGCGCTTCCCTATCTTTCCGCTTATGACCCCCTCTTCGATGAGCCTGATCATCTCCACAAGGTGCGCCGGGGTGATCTTAGACTCGGGGAGCTCCAAGTTGTTCTCGTAGAGGCAGCGCAGAAGGTCGCTCATCATCCAGTTGCTGACCTCCTTCGGCTCGTGGTAGAGTTTGACGCAGTCCTCAAAGAAGTCCGCCAGCGCCTTCTCCCCCACCAGCACCCCGGCGTCGTAGCCTGGAAGACCGTATTCCTCTACGAATCGCTTCATCCGGGCCTCCGGTAGCTCCGGCATCTTGGCCCTAGCGCTTTCAACGAAGTCCCTAGTGATCACGATGGGGACCAGGTCCGGCTCTGGGAAGTACCGGTAGTCCTGCTCCTCCTCCTTGGTGCGGAGGGTGATGGTTAACCTCCTCGCCTCATCCCAGTGTCTAGTCTCCCGCTCAACCGCCAACCCCTTCTCCACCAAGTCCTTCTGCCGCATGATCTCGAAGGAGAGGGCCCGCTCCACCTCCTTGAAGGACGAGATGTTCTTGACCTCCACCCGAGTTCCACCAGCCAAAGAGATGTTCGCATCGCACCGCATGGCTCCTTCTAGACCGCCGTCGAAGACCCCCAAGTGCTCCAGTATCGACCTCAGCCTCTGGAGGAAAACCCGTGCCTCCCTAGGGGAGCGCAGGTCCGGCTCCGTCACAACCTCTAGGAGGGCGATGCCCGCCCGGTTGTAGTCAACCAAGGTGTAGGGCGACTGGTCAATGGACCCCAAGTGGACTAGCTTTCCCGGGTCCTCCTCCAAGTGAACTCGGCTGATCTGAATCTTCTTCCGTTTTTTGCCGACCTCAATGTGGAGATAGCCGTTGACAGCCAGCGGGACTCCGCCTGCCCGATCATACTGAGAAATCTGAAAGTTCTTGGGCATGTCAGGGTAAAAGTAGTTTTTCCGGAAGAAGAACATGCGCCCCGAAACCCCGCAGTTCAAGGCTAGGGCTGCCATCACTGCGCACTCTACCGCCTTTCCGTTGACCACGGGAAGCGCCCCCGGGATTCCGAGGCAGACGGGACAGACCAGCGTGTTCGGCTCCCTATCCCGATAATCTGAGGAGCAACCGCAGAAGAGTTTGGTCTTCAGGCTGGTCAACTGGCAGTGAATCTCAAGCCCGATCTTCACCCCAGGCGCGGCCATGATGCTCACCCCAATGGAGGCCTCCGGTCCTTATATGTCGTGCTCTGCTCGAAGGCGTAACCCACCTGCAGGATCAAGTCTTCCCGAAACGGTGGAGCGATGATCTGCATCCCGACGGGCAGGACGCCGAGGAGCCCACAGGGAACGGAGACGGCGGGCAACCCCGCCAAGTTCGCCGGCACGGTGTCGATGTCGCACATGTAGAGGGCGAGGGGGTCCTGAATCTTTTCTCCAATCTTGAAGGGGGGGATGGGCATGGTGGGTCCGACCAGGACGTCGAACTTCTTGAAGGCGGCTTCGAAGTCCCGTCGAATCAGGGTTCGAACCTTAAGGGCCTTCAGGTAGTACTTGTTGTAGTACCCCGCTGACAGAGCGTAGGTGCCCAAGATTATTCGGCGCCTCACCTCGTCCCCGAAGCCGACCCGCCTGTTCTTCGAGTATACGGTGGACCAATCCTTTTCGTCTCGACCAATCCGGTACCCGTACCTCAGTCCATCATACCTCGCCAAGTTAGAGCTAGCCTCAGACATGGCGATGACGTAGTAAGCGGGAAGCGCATATTCCAAGCTGGGAAGGGAGACTTCCCCGCGGAAAGCCCCCAACTCCTCCAACTGATACACGACATTCCAAACACATTTCTCCACCTCCTCGCTGACTCCCTCGCCGAAGAACTCCTTTGGCACGCCAACCTTGAGACCCTCCACATCCTCCTTGAGGAACTCCGTGTGGTCCTTTAGCGGCACCTTCACAGAGGTGTTGTCTCTTGAGTCGTGGCCGGCGATGACATCAAGAAACAACGCACAATCATACACGCTCTTAGCGAAAGGCCCTATCTGTTCGAGGCTGTTCGCGTAGGCGATCAAACCGTAACGGCTCACCAACCCGTAGGTAGGCTTCAGGCCAACCACAGAACAGTAACTCGCAGGACACCGAATGGACCCCCCAGTGTCGGAACCCAAGGCCAAGACGGCCTCACCGGCGGCGACGGCCGCTCCGCTTCCACCCGAGGACCCACCGGGCACGGTGGATGGGTTCCAGGGGTTGTGGGTTGGGCCGAAGTGGCTGGTCTCTGTGGAGGAGCCCATGGCAAACTCGTCCATGTTTGTTTTCCCTATGATGACGGCGTCCTCTCCTTTGATCTTCTCGACGACGGTGGCGTCGTAGGGGGGAACGAAGTTCTCTAGCATTTGGGAGGAGCAGGTGGTGCGGGTGCCCCTTATGCAGATGTTGTCCTTCACCGCCACGGCTACGCCGGCAAGCTTTCCAAGGGGCTTTCCCTTCGAAACCTTCTCATCGACCGCCCTCGCCTTTTCTAAGGCTTCTTTCTCCATTAAGGTGACGAAGGCATGAACCCTGCCCTCTACTTGGCGGATTCTCTCGAAGATGGAGAGGACGCACTCTTCCGCTGTGGTTTCTCCGGTCTTTATCTTCTCCACGGTTTCCCGGGCGGTCAATTCCCAAAGGCTGGGCATAATCCTCAATCCTCAAACTATGCTGGGAGCCCTGAAAAACCGCTTCTCTTTTTTGGGCGCGTTCTTGAGGACATCCTCAGCTGGCAGGGAGGGGTGCACCTCGTCCTCGCGGTAGATGTTCACGAGGTCTAGGACGTGAAAGGTCGGCGGGACATCCTCGGTGTCCACTTCATCGATCTTCTGAAAGTAGTCGAGGATTTCGTTTAACTGCCGGGTGAAGAGGGCCTTCTCATCCTCGGAGAGTTCTATTCGGGCGAGCCACGCGGTATGCTCCACCTCTTCCTTTGATATGAGACGCTTCTTCATGACGCAACCTTCTTGACAAGAAAATGTAGTCTTCGCAATTTAAAACATACCTTCGAGAAAAATGGGGAGGCCGAGACAAATCAAACCCCCACGCCGGTAGACTAGCTTCTGAGCTGTGTTTATGAAGACTTTTTCCTTCCTCAATCGGTGTGTTCTAAAACGTAGATTTATATATTCTAACCGTTTTGGATTTATAATGAAGGGAGAGAAGGGTTGAAGGTTAAAACTGTGAAAATTCTGCTCATAACCAGCATACTTTTATGCGTTGCAGTTGCCACAGTAGTGGTGGCTCTGAACCTATTAAAGAACCAGAGGAAATTGACCCGAGAAGAGGCCATTGAGAGAAGTAAGGGTTCGAGTTTGGTCCAAGATGGCTTAGAGATCGCACATAGTTATTCCATTGAGGTGAATTATCTCGATTTGGAAGCAATAGAACAACGGAAGGAAGGACATTTGCATGAAATATTTATAAAAGTTCCAGAGAACCACACGGCATGGGAGATAATATGGTACATCAGTAAAGGAGTGGGCGGCTACAATATAATAGTCATTGTGGACGCTGATACAGGGGCAATAATCCACGAGGAGAAAGGAGTTGAATTGCTTTGAGTGTGGGCGCTCAATTTATATCAGCAGATCAGGTTACTTTTTGTATCCGATTTTTCTAAGCAGGTCTTTTCGCCACTTTACGCCCTTCTCGTCTTCGATTCCCTTAGGCTTTAGGCCGTCCACCACCCCGAGGATCGCCCTCCCCTGACCCGTCTCCGCAACGATGACCTCCAAGGGATTAGCCGTTGCCGCGTAAACCGTGCACACCTCCGGCACCGCCTTTACGGCGTTCAACACGTTTATCGGGTAGGCGCCGCGCAGGAAGATGAGGAAGGAGTGGCCGCAGCCTAGGTTCAGCATGTTTTCAGCCGCAGCCTCCTTCAGTTCTTCGTCGGTTCCGTCCAGCCGAACTAGGCACTCGCCGGAACTTTCACAGAATGCCAAGCCGAACTTGACGGCTGGAACAGAGTTCACTAGGCACTCATATAGATCCTCTACTGTCTTTATGAAGTGGGCCATGCCTAGAATCGTGTTGCAGTCTTTGGGTGTCTTTATTTTCACGGTTTTGATTTCCATTTGAAGCACCATTATACTCACTGTTTGTTGGCATCCTAACTTTATGGTTTTTACGCACGGGTTCGCGACCACAGGTACGCGGCGTTCTTATACTGATCTCGGACAATCTCCACGTTTCCTGAAACGCTGTCGTGGAGGGAGTAGAAGATGTAGCAGAGGTAGGCGCATTGGTCGCATTTGTAGTACTCCCTCCGGAGGCCCTTAAACTTGGGGCTGTCCCAGACATCATGCAGTTCAAACACGGAGGCCACCGGCTTTAGGCAGTGGCACCCCGCCACTCTGCCGGTGTGGTCTATCATGAAGAAGCTCTGGAGAGCCTTACAGTTCCATGTTCTTTTTCCGTGGAGGAAGAATTGTTTCAGGGCAGCCAGTGTCCTGTTTGTTATGAAGATTCCGTTACGCTCCTTCTTCATCTCTGCAAGTGCATCACAGACCTTCGCCAAGGCCTCTTTGTCAACGATTTCAAATTCGTCCGCCCTCCTACCAATTCCGAACAGTTTATTATCAGCCGAAAAATCGTATTCGTAGAGACAGTACCATACTGGGATGCCGCGGTCAGTGAAGTACCTTGTAAAATCAAGGATTTCGTGCAGGTTCATCTGGGAAATCGTAGGGGAAACCCCCACAGAGATATTCTCCTCATGCAGTTTCTGGATGGCTTCCATGGCCTTCCTCCAGGCTCCGGGCACCCCCTTTATGTAATCGTTCAGTTCTTCATTCAGCGTGTCGAGGGATATGGCGACGAAGTCTACGCTGCGCAGGTCGTCGATCTTCTCCGCAGCCAAGCTGCCGTTGTCATACACTGTCGTTATGAAACGACTTGAGGCGTATTCGAGGATCTCGCCTATGTCGTCCCGCAACAGAGGGTTTCCGCCGGAGAACACTATCTCCGCGACGCCCAACCTCCTGAGAACATCCAACCCCTCCTTGATCTTTTCGGCCGGTAGTTCCCCAGTGCTTTCCTGTTCACGCCAAACATCACAGTCCCTGCATCGATAATTGCACCTTCTGGTCAGGAACCACTGCACGTGATAGGGACGATTAGGAGTCATAAGACGCCTCAATACGCTCAGGCGCCCGCGAAACACTTGGGAAGCCGTCATTCTCGTATACCCCAACGGTGGTTTAGGAGTCAGATGCCAATACTTAATGGACAAACGAATTTTAAGTCTTCCGCGTCTCAGCGCACAGCGGACTACATATGATTGAGGTTCCCGGGAAGAATGATGGAACGTGGTTAGGTCATATAAATGCGACGCAACACTAAAGAATCCGAAATTCAAAGACATAGGCCACGATTGGATCGTCTTTCCCGTCATGACGCTCTTAAACAACAAGAGAGGATGTTCGTGGGTCCGCCTTCAATCTTCACTTGTCGTTATTCAACAATTGATACGCAAAATAGGCGACGTAAAAACCGCATGATAGCAACAATGTAGGATACCTGGTTAATAAGCCACACCTCATATAATCCGCGGCGATGTTGACACCTGTTTTCATATTCCAAATGTACCGTGGTCTAAGGTGAACGCAGTAGGGTTGATAGGTGGAAATCACTCTGTACTCCTTCTTAATTATCCATTTTTCGATATACGCATCTTCAAAAACATGTAAATCATAAGGAATGCGAATGTCTTTAACCGCTTCATAACGTACTAGCAAATCGTGTGTTCCACCCCTTGTTTGAAAAACCTTCATAGCAATCTGCTTGAACAACTTTAGTACTCTTGGATTTTTAATTATTGGCCATATTTCTATCCCCCACACCGCGCCAACATCGCTTTTCATAAACTTTTTTGCCTTATCAAACCATTTATCGCACAATATCGCGTCGCTGTCAACAAACATGAACCAGTCGGTCTCCACCTCCTCTATTGCCCTTTGTCTTGCACTTCCCCTCGTCCCTTTATCCCAAATTAGAATTATGTTGCCATGTTTTTCCTGAAACTTGCGGAGTATCTCCATGGTGTTATCCGTTGAGTAACCGTCTACAACGATTACACGGTTGACAGGAACATTCTTGTACACCGAATCTAAGCAGCTCTCAATCGTCTGTGCGCTGTTCTTCGTTAAGACGGCTACATCGACCCTCATACATCACTCAACCTAAAGAGCTTCAACGGTCACTTTTGGGAGGAACCTTGGGGCCCATGAGTTCTCGGCGGAAACCGGCAGGAATTGCCACCGATCCGATGGCCCGTAGATGGCGTAGGGAGATACAACAAGCGACAACCACACCTGCTGGAAGTCGCCATCAACCATCCCTAATCCCCACAGCCCTTAAAATCAGGTGAGGAGGATATATATAATTTCCGCAAAGATGGCAGCCGCGGTAAAGATACGGTTTAAATACCGGAAAAGACCTTATTGTTCGGGAATTTGCCGTGATCTCGCTCGTTAGCACCGTTCCGCATCCCGGAGGCCTGCGGTATGACCGGCTTAAGGACCTTGAAGTAACCCGTGGGACCACCTTAGTGAAACGCGGCTTCGCGCACATGCAGAAGCACGGCGTGATAATGGACGTCACAAATGTAGAGCAGGCGCAGATAGCTGAGGATGCGGGAGCCGTCGCAGTTATGGTTCTGGATAAGCTTCCCTACGACGTGAGGAAGGCTGGTGGCGTGGCCCGGACTGCCAGCCTGAAGGCCATCGAGGAGATACTGGATAGTACGACCATCCCGGTCATGGCGAAGTGCCGCATCGGCCACACCTACGAGGCAAGGGTCCTAGAGGCCAGCGGCGTCGACATGATTGACGAGTCAGAGGTTCTGACCCCGGCCGACGAGGAGAGGCACATCTGGAAGTGGGACTTCACCACTCCATTCGTTGATGGCGCTAGGGACTTGGGCGAGGCGTTGCGGAGGATCGAGGAGGGCGCGGCCATGATTAGGACTAAGGGTGAACCGGGAACGGGAAACGTGGCTGAGGCTGTGAAGCACATCCGGATCGTGAACAACGAGGTCAGGAGGCTGAGGTCCCTCTACGTGAACGAGGATCAACAGGAGCTGGTCAGGGCTGCTAGGGAGCTGAGGGCCTCCTACGAGATCGTGGCCGAAACAGCCCGGTTAGGGAGGTTGCCCGTGGTGAACTTCGCCGCAGGAGGCATAGCGACACCGGCGGACGCAGCGCTTATGATGAACCTTGAGTGCGACGGGATCTTCGTCGGCTCAGGCATATACAAGTCCGAGGACCCGAGGGAGAGGGCCCACGCCATAGTTCTGGCCACGACCTTCCATGACGACCCATCCATAGTCACAGAAGCACAGAAGACGGTGGATGAGAGGAAGTCAATGGCCGGCCTAGACGTCCACACATTGGAACTGAAGATGCAGGAGCGAGGCACTTCTTGAGGAAGCCGACCGTCGGCATCTTGGCCCTGCAGGGAGCTATAGAGGAGCATACAGCGGCCACTGAGACCGCCCTCGACCGGATGGGACTGAGGGGGAGAGTAGTCCGGGTCAAGACGGTGGAGGAGGTGCGGATGGTTGACGGCCTCATTATACCTGGCGGAGAGAGTACCACCATGGGCAGACTCGCCAAGTTTAACGAGACCCTGCAGCTGATCAAGGAGAGGGTCTCCCACGGGATGCCCGTCCTAGGAACCTGTGCGGGCCTCATCATGCTGGCTAGGAAGGTCTCTGACCGCGTCGTGGGCGAGACAAACCAGCCGACGCTGGGCGTGATAGACGTGGCGGTGGAGAGGAACTCCTTCGGTCGGCAGAGGGAATCCTTTGAGGCCGACTTGAAGATTCCTGTCTTGGGCAGAAAGCCGTTCAAGGGAGTCTTCATCAGGGCACCGTCAGTCCGCGAGGCGGGGCCGGATGTTAAGGTCCTCGCCGAGCTTAATGACGTGATCGTGGCTGTTCAGCAGGGTGCCGTGATAGGCACGGCTTTTCACCCCGAGTTGACGGATGACACTAGGTTCCATGAGTACTTCCTCGGCGTCGTGGCACAACAGAGGAAAACCAGCGAATAGCGGCGCTAGCACGGCGAGGTAATGAGGATTTAGTTTCAAGCGGTTATCTCGTGAAGCTTGGCGTTTGCTTAAAGGGCTTCAGCGTAAACTGCCTGTTAAGACTTTAATCTCGACCAGTTGAGTGGCTATGTAGCCTACAAGGAGCCTGAATCCGAGGGTTACAACCCTTGTTAGGATGGTTGCCGCGGCGCTGACTCCGGGGAGCACTCCAAACGACTTGTAGAGCCAGGTCATGACGATTTCCATGATGCCGACGGGGACGCCTAGAGGCGCGACTTGAACGGCGTTGCTGATGGAGAAGACGATGAACAGTATGCTTAAGGGAACTGTCTGGCCGAGGGAAAGGAAAACTAGGATAGAGATGAGGAAAGTGGAGACCCATGCCGCCACGGAAAAAGCTATAGGGAGGATAAAGTTTCTTGGGCGTCTTCCTAAGACATTGATGCCCTGGCGGAAGGCTTTCAACGTTTTCTGCGCCCTTGTTCTTAAGGCGGCTAGGCTCCAGCGGCCTCTGGAGAGAAACGCAGTCAGACGTAGGATACGATCGATTATCTTCCAGGTTGTTCGTTCTCTCACACTTAGGAGCCACAGTAGAAAGATGGAAATGGCTGTGACGACGGCTGCAATTACTAGAAGGTTTAAGATGAGGGGTTCATGGAGTTCGGGTTTCAGGATTATTAGGGTGGAGCTGAGGATTAGGCTGCTTAGGAATATCGTCATGTTGACAATTCGGTGGCCTACCACTGACGCCGCCACCTCCCCGGCATTTCCACCTGAGCTTTTGGACATAAGGTAAGCCCTAGAGACTTCTCCGCTAACTGACTCCGCCGGAACTAAGATGTCAACGAACGTTCCCACCCAGACGAAGAGGTAGGTTCTTCTCAAGGAGGTTTTCACCGAGAGGGGAAGCAGAAAATACCGCCAAGCTAGAGAGAAGAAGAAAGCGTCCAAAAAGGCGAAGGCGAAGGCTAACGAATAGAAAAACGGGTCTGCTTGCCGAAGTATTTGCACCATTTCTCCTATGCCGACAAAGAAGTACAGGTACAAGACGAAGGCCAGTAAGCCGATCAACAGCAAGGGAACCGTCTTCTTCACCGTTAAGCGCTTTTCCGGGATCATACAACGCTGCACCTAACGTAAGACTGAACCAAATAGCATCCACCCCATATTATATTTTTAGACATTACAGGAAAACATTAGAAAACCGAATCATCTTCTGAGGAGAGGTTTTATGAGCTTCTCAACGATGAAAACCGATGCTTGGCTGATGTTGTCCAAAGTGTCCGCCCCCAAACTGGGAAAGTCCTCCAGAACCACCTTCAAGATGGAAGCAGACTGAGCCTCAGGAAGATAGGACAGGCTATCCCTCATGCTGCGCTCCACCTCTTCCTTGCACGCTTCGTCAAGCAGTAGAGGCGCTACGCAGCCCAAGGCCTTCAGGCATGAGATTAAACAAAAGATTTTTGCCAAGGGCTTGCCCTTTGACATCCTCCACGAGAGCATGTCGTCCTCAGAGACCGTTAGCAGGTGCTTTGTATAGGCTACTTGGTCTTTGATGTAGCCGCGGCTATAAAGGAGTTGGGTTACTTCGTAGTCTTTCACGGCGATGGATATTAGGTAGAGGAGGTTCGTGGCGTACTCCGAAGGGAGACGGAAACGGTCCATCAGTTCCAGCAGGGCTGGAGGAAGTGGGAGAAGGTAATACAGTATGTTGCCGTGCAGAACCGAGTGGCCCACCTCATGCCGAATTCCCCCCGTCTGAATCAGTTCAGGCAGCCTCCGCATCCTCTCAAAGCACAGAAGAATCCTCGACGTTCCCCGCCAAGCATCGTGCATCCCAAAAAACAACTCGTCAAAAGCCGCGGATACGATGCCAACCTCCAAGCGCTCCTTTGCCAGAAAGGCCTCAAGGGATAACGACCGCCCAAACACATACAAATCCACCAAGGTTACGCCATGAGGCGACAGCCGATCATAGCATTCTTCCATAACCTCCACAACGCGGTCCACTTCTCCACCGCTAACCTCGCCGAACCTTGATACCACGATCCGCACCATACGCTCACCCCTTAAATCACGTTGAAGATGGTTGTAGCCGTGTAGGCCGCCCGACTGATGGAAACTCTGACGATACTCTCCAAGGATTTGAGACACTTAAATTGTTAGGAAGGTTTATAAGTTGGTATTACATTATGTATTACGGTGATCCCTTTGGGTGGCACCATGATCAGTGTCAGGGTCCCAAGCGAGCTCAAGGAGAGGCTTGAAAGGTACGGGATTAGCGTGAGCGAGACGGTGAGGGGTTTGCTCAAGAGGTACGTGGAGGAGTTGGAGCTGAAGGACCTCGCCGAGAGGCTGGAGGGCTTGAAGGGGCGCATGGGCGGCAGGGTGGACCCTGAACTGGTGGCCAGACTGGTGCGCGAGGATAGGGAGGCAAGGTGAAACATCTCCTAGACGCCTCGGTGCTGGTGCCGTTGCTGAACGATCTTGGTGAACAGCTGATCGTGAAGGCCGCCGAGATGCAGTTGCTCACCACGGACCTGGCGGTGTACGAGGCCAGCAACAGCCTGTGGAAGCTCTCCACCCTTTTGAAGCTTATAGCTCTAGAGGATGCGGTGGAGGCCGTAGACGTACTCGGAGATTTAACGGCAAGGGGTGTCATACGCGCGATTGGATTTGGAGAGTTGGATCTCTCCAGTGTCCTCAGGCTGGCGGGTGGAGAAGAGCTGACATTCTACGATGCCTCATACATAGTCGCCGCAGAAACTACGGGAGCCACCCTCGTAACCGAGGATGGGAAGCTTAAAGAAGCGGCAAGCAAACACGTAGACACTATGACGTACACTAACTTCAGACACAAAGTAACGCCCAGCAAGGGGCCATGAAGCTAGAATGACCTTAGTGTGAATCCCGTAGTTGAATTATCGTAAGGGTTACGATTACCAGCGGATGCGGAGGGTTCTAGGGAGCCCCTAACACGCGCTCCGCTTACGAGGGAACCCGTTTTAATCTTTAAAATCCATTTATTGAGGCACTACACGCCTCATAAACATACTTCGAGAGCGCCGAGAAGGCAGCCTCAAATCGACCAACCCCCTCCTTTAAGCCTAGGAGGCAACCGAGGGATGACGACCGCTCAAACACATACAGATCCACCAGAGTTACGCCGTGAGGCGACAACCGACCATAGCATTCTTCCATAACCTCCACAACGCGGTCTACAGCCTTACCGTTAACCTCACCGAACCTTGACGCCACGATCCGCACCATACGCTCACCCCGTAAATCAAGTTGAAGAGGGTTGTAGCTGCATATGCCAGCCAGCCTGACGAAACCCCTGATGACTGATGATATTTCCAAGGATTTGAGACACTTAAATCGTTAGGCTCGAACAGAAAAGTGAGCGAAAAGTTCCCTCAAGCCTATTGGGATAAGAATTACCGATTCTTTCGCTGAACAAAGACTAATAAGCATTCAATTGAGAATATTAAAGAGGTTTTGCGATCATTACGGAGAGGAGAAGTCGTAAGGGAGAGTTACTTGTCTATTGGAAGTACATATAAAGTGGAAAAGTCATATTATTAGTGCGAGTGAAGTTAGGATGAAAAGGCCAATGCTATTCCTGTTTCTTGTTGTTTTCCTTGCTGGCTGTTTAATCCGTGTAGGCGCCGAAGGATAAAGTGAGGGGGCTAGCGATTCTAGTTCAGGCGTAGTCTAGGTAGTTGATGGGCCTAGCGATTCTAGTGAGGGAAAGGCTAGTGTAGTCGCTGGGTCAAGCGATTCTAGTGTAGGCGTAGCGAATGTAAGTGAGGCATCTACCGGATCACCTGTGGACCGCCCAAAACTTGTCGATGGGACGCAACCTGCGTCTTGGGTGGAAACTTCTAAGATTATAGAATTGTCTGAAATTTATATGGCAATATGTATCAGTAAGCTACGTCAACTTCTAAATCGTAAGCTTAAAGAACCGGTTGAAGCTGCATTAAAATCCCTTTTGGCTTATTTGGAGAGAAAATCTCGGGGAAATAAAAAAACCGTAGTGATGATTAGATTTGAGTAGCGGATGAACGGTTGATCTTGGAGCTTTTCGCAGCGTTCACGGCGGGCTTCATCTTAGGCGTGTAGGCGGGGTTGTAGAAATCCTCGCGGTTCGTGTAGTCCCAATTTTTAAGCACCTGTCCAGCACACTTTTATACTTTAAACACAAATCCTCATTGAGGACTAAGCATGAAAAAGCGGAGGGGCCTACATTTTCTGCCGGGTGGAACCGGCAAATATGTTGACACGCTTATAAAATGCTTAGAGTTCATTAAGGGCGAGGGCCCGGACGAGGAACGGCTGAAGCGCTGGTTCTATGAAACGTTTCCGCAGGTGAGGAGTGAAAGGACAGTAAAGGGATGTGTATATGTGCTCGAAAACCAACTTGCATTAATTAAGAAGAAAGAGGAGCGATTCATATTAACAGAGGATGGCAAGAGGTTCCTTGAAAACCGAGATTCTAGATTTCTCTTCCAAATCATGGCTGACAGGATTAATGGGGTCCACGATGTCCTCCAGCTCCTTAGTGTAAAGCCATGCTCCTCTAAGGAGGTGGACTCAGCCCTTAGAACCCGTTTCGGATGGAAGAAGCAGTACCAAACTCATTATAGGCTTAGTTGGCTCCAAAGCCTGGGATATGTCACTAAGATTGGGCAGATGTATAGCCTGACGGAGGCTGGGAAGAAAGCGGTGGGCGTAATTGAGCCTAGCCACAACGAAATTAGGGATATGATTTGTGAAATAGGCAAGTTTGAGGGCAGGATCAGCGAGAGTGAATACCCAATCGATAACCTCCGTTTAGATGTTGCCTGGAAGAAGATTAAGGCGGGCAATCCAAGCCACGCCTTTGAGGTCCAGATTGGAGGAAACTTCTTTGAAGCTCTAACCAAGCTTAAGCACGCCTGGGATAAGTGGAACAGCAAGCCCTTCCTAGTGACCACGGAGAGATACGAGGCGGAGGCAAAACTGCTCCTGGAAGGCTCATTCCACGAGATAGAGCATGTTGCAAGGATCGTGAACTGGAGGAAGATTAAAGACCTTTACGAGGCGGAAAGGAAAGCAAGGGACATAAAGGCTGAAATTGGAGTGGCATAGGTGGAAGAGGCCTAAACACCGAAGTGTAAGTCATCAATGAACAAAAGAAGAGCTTAGGTAAGCACCTTCAGCCCAACATATTTGGATCCTATTAAAACTATAGGGGTCTAACTCTCCATGTGCGTAGCCAAAAATATTAGAAGCGTACAGAGAACTCGGGGATAATCAACCGTCCACTAGACAGTCCTATGATGCGGTTGAGTAGGATTGTCTATGAATTTCTATAGACCCCCCTCCCTCCTAGTCAGAATATAAAATAACAAAAACACACCAAAAAGCCACTAACTGCCAAGTTTACAGAACCAATAATGGAAAAAGTTTATTAGCTTCAGAAAAAGGTTTAAAGTATGCAGACAAGGTACATTTTCATAACCGGCGGAGTCATCTCAGGCCTAGGAAAAGGAATCGTCACATCCTCAATCGGCAAACTCCTCCAATTCCGCGGCTTCAAAGTAACCGCCTCCAAAATCGACCCATACATCAACTTCGACGCAGGCACACTGAGACCAACAGAACACGGAGAAGTCTGGGTCACCAACGACCAAGGAGAAATCGACCAAGACCTAGGCCACTACGAACGATTCTTCGACATAAACATTCCCAAGTCCCACAACATAACCACAGGCCAAGTCTTCTACGAAGTCATAACCAAAGAACGAGAAGGAAAGTACCTAGGCGTGACAGTTCAGCCAATCCCACACGTCACAGACGAAATAAAGAAAAGAATCAGGGACATAGCCAAACGATCCGAAGCAGACTTCCTCCTGATAGAGATCGGCGGAACAGTAGGCGACTACGAAAACGTCCTATTCCTAGAGGCGGCTAGGCAGATGAAACTGGAAAAGGAGGCAGTCCTTTACGTCCACGTTGCCTACCTTCCCATACCCCAATCTCTGGGCGAGATGAAGACCAAGGCAGTTCAGCACTCCGTCAGCGAACTCAGAAAATTCGGCATCCAACCTGACTTCATCATAGGGAGGTCGGAGAAACCCTTGGACGATGTCAGGAAGAGGAAAATAGCCCTGTTCTGCAACGTGGACGAGGAAGACGTTATCTCAGATCCAGACATCAGAAACATATACGAGCTGCCCATCATCTTCGAAGGGGAAAGCTTAGGGGACAAAATTCTGAAGAAATTCGGGCTGGACCTAAAAAAGTCTCACACCGAAGAATGGAACGGATTTATTGAAAAAATAAAGAGCCTCCGCAAAACAGTGAAGATCGGAATAGTTGGAAAGTACTTTGACATCGGCAGGTTCAGGCTCCCCGACTCCTATGTCTCGGTTATAGAGGCCATAAGGCACGCCGCCTGGCACAACAACAGGAAGCCGCTGATAGAATGGATCGACTCCAAACAATTCGAAAGGGACGAGAGCCGCCTCTCTGTTCTGGACGAGGTCGACGGGATCATCGTGCCCGGAGGCTTCGGCAAGACCGGCGTGGAGGGCAAGATTCTGGCGATAAAATATGCGAGGGAGAACAACATTCCCTTCTTGGGTCTCTGCTTCGGTCTGCAGCTGGCCGTGGTAGAGTTTGCGAGAAATGTTTGCGGTCTGAAGGACGCCCACAGCACGGAGATAGACCCTGATGCGCCTCATCCGGTGATCGACATCCTGCCTGGACAGAAGGAAATCTTGGAGACATCTAAGTATGGTGCGAGCATGCGGCTGGGGGGACAGGTTGTCAAGATAAAGCCCGGCACCTTGGCCTACAAGCTGTACGGTAAAGAGGAAGTAACCGAGAGGTTCAGACATAGATATGAGATAAACCCCAAGTACGTTGAGACCCTGGAGAAAAAGGGATTTGTGTTTTCCGGCATGACAGCCGACCAGAAGATAATGCAGATAGGCGAGGTGTCGAACCACGCCTTCTTCATAGGAAGCCAGTTCCACCCCGAGTTCACATCCAGACCCCTGAGGCCCAACCCCCTGTTCAGCGGCTTCATCCGGGCCTGCATGAAGTGAACGACTCTGGCATTTATTTCTCTTGAAGGACTCTGGGACACCTTGAAACCCAGGCTTATGCTCTGCGAAATTGATTTATGTTGGCTGTCCCTTAGGATTAGGATTCAAGGAAGAGGCGATGAAGTTGAAATCTAGGCTTAAGATGGAGAAGCCGGGAATGGTTGTGTCCTCCATCTTCTACGGGATCGCGGGGGGAGCCGAGTTCCTCGTCCTGTTTCTCTCAGGTTTCCGTCTCTTCCCCCTAGGGATTCTGGGTTTCCTCAGCTTTGCAGCTGCGTACGGATTGATTAAAACGAAAAAATGGTCTGTCTGGCTTGTCGCGATTCTCCTCCTCTTAGGGGGGACCTTCGGCGCAACCACCCTTCGGGCCTCGGTCATGAGAAATACTATTAATCCAAACGCAGGTGTGCTGTCCTTTCACCTGATGCTAATTGCCTATCTCGTCATGACCGCGGTCGCGTCCATCTACGTGCTGGCAAAAAGGAAGAGTTTGGAGTGACGTGACTCAGATCGAAGGACATCCCCATTTTTGTTCGGGGGAAGAGTTTTTAAGTGACATGTTGCTTATTTCCGGTTGAAGAGCGTGGGTGAATTGGTTTGAGCCTGTGGAAGCTCCGTCTCTCCATGATCGGGACCTTGACCCTCATAATCTCGGTATCCACCGCCTTCTTCGCGGGGATTCTATGGTACTTCGGTGGACTGAGCGGCCTCTCGGGGCTACTCACCCTCATAATCTTCGTGGCCATCTTCAACATCGTCCAGTGGCTCCTCGCCCCCTATCTCATCAACGCCCTATACAGGGTCAAGGACGTGAAGCCAGAGGATTCGCCGAGGCTTCACGAGATGGTTAGCAGGCTCGCCGTTAGGAGTGGCATCAAGAAGCCGAGGCTTGGGATTGCGAACGTTCCGATTCCCAATGCCTTCGCGTACGGCTCGCCCGTCGCCGGAAGCCGGGTGGCAGTGACCCAAGGCTTGCTGGACACCCTAGCGGAAGAGGAGGTGGAAGCGGTCTTGGGCCACGAGTTCGGCCACCTCAAGCACCGGGACGTTCAAATCATGATGATGGTCTCCTTCCTCCCGTCCCTCTTCTACATCCTAGGGAGGTGGGCGATGCTCTCCGCTTACTATGGCGGGGGGAGAGACCGAAGGGAAGGGGGAGGTGGTGCGCTCCTGATCGGGATGGTAAGCATATTTGTGTACTTTATCTTGCAGGTCTTTATCCTCGGCCTCAGTCGGCTCCGAGAGTACTATGCGGACAGTCACAGTGCCTCAATTGTGGAGGAGGGGCCGCGGAAACTCTCGGAGGGCTTGGCGAAGATCGTCACCAGAACTGGAAGGATGTACACCAGTCGCCAACAAGGGGCCTTTGCGCTCAACGGCTTCAAGAGCCTGTTCATATCGGACCCGGACAGGGCGAGGGAGGACTCGGCTCAAATCGCCCAGTACGCACCGGCGCTGTCGGATAGGGAAATGGTTGAGAGGCTGCTGAGCAGAAGGGTGACCTCCGGTGAAAGGTTCTTGGAAATCTTATCCACCCACCCCAACATCACGAAGAGATTGAAGGCCCTACTGGCACTAGAGGCGTAAGGTCGCTAGAACATCCGATCTTCAACCTTCGAGGGAGCAACGAGCGCAACCCATCAGTCCTGACTTTTCCACACATCACCTGCATCAGCCCATCGAATAACTTAATTTAGCATCGTTGTAAGGGCCTTCATCTTCTCTTGTAAGTTGCGATGGAGCATTCTGGAATTTGAACTAACCTCAGTATGTTTTTTATCCGGAAACTTGAAAACCGCAAGCCTGAAGCCATAGTTCTGTACTCCAATGTGCGTTGCGTCGCACAAAATTTAAATATCTCCAAAGGATTTCTCACTTTCCGAAAAAGCAAGGAGGATGACGTGGACTTGTCTTCTCAACTGGCCGGAACCCCCGTTCTCATTTTAAAGGAGGGGTCTAGCAGATCGAGGGGAAGAGGAGCCCAGCACGCCAACATAACGGCGGCTAGGATCGTGGCAGAGTCGGTGAAGAGCGCCCTCGGACCGAAGGGCATGGACAAGATGCTGGTGGATAGCCTCGGCGACGTCACCATCACCAGCGACGGCCGCACCATCCTGGACGAGATGGACATCCAACATCCAGCTGCGAAGATGATGGTGGAGGTGGCCAAGACTCAGGACGAGGAGGTGGGGGACGGGACCACCACCGCCGTGATCGTCGCCGGCGAACTGCTGGGAAAGGCTGAAGACCTAGTGGATAAGAACATCCACCCTACGGTCATCATCGACGGCTACCGGAAGGCGGCGGAAAAGGCCCTTGAAACCCTCGAAAAAATCGCCATCCCCGTGGAGCCCACCTCCAAAGAATTCTTGAAGAAGGTGGCCATGACCGCCATGGCCAGCAAGCTTGTGGCGGAAAACCGGGAGCACCTAGCTGAGATAACTGCCTCCGCAATCCTTAACGTCGCCCAAAAAATCGGAGACCACTATAGAGTGGATGTGGACGACGACATCATGGTGGAAAAGAAGGCCGGCGAAGACCTCACCGACACCCAACTAATCAAGGGCCTCGTGATCGACAAGGAGGTGGTCCACCCGGGCATGCCCAAACGCGTAGAGAAGGCCAGCATAGCCCTACTGGACTGCCCCTTAGAGGTGGAGAAGACGGAGTTTGACGCCAAGATCAACATCGAGAGGCCGGAGCAGATGGAGGCCTTCCTGCAGCAGGAGGAGAACATGCTGAGGAACATGGTGAAGAAGCTCGTTAAGAAGGGTGCCAATGTAATTATCTGCCAGAAGGGCATCGACGACATGGCCCAGCACTTCTTGGCCAGAGAGGGCATCCTCACGGTGCGCAGGGTTAAGAAATCCGACATGGAGAAGCTCTCCAAGGCCACCGGGGGGAGTATCGTCACCAACCTCGACGGCATAACGAAAAGGGATCTGGGCTACGCCAAGCTCGTGGAGGAGCGGAAGATAGCCGACGACAAGATGACCTTTATCGAGGGCTGCCGGAACCCCCGCTCTGTCGCCATCCTCATCCGGGGCGGGACCGAACGCATCGTCGAGGAGGCGGAACGATCTATCCATGACGCCCTCTGCGTCGCCCGCGATGTGGTGGAGGAACCCAAAATCTTGGCTGGAGGCGGCGCACCTGAGCTAGAGGTTGCCAAAGAACTGAAGGAGTACGGGGAGACGCTTCCAGGCAGGGAACAACTAGCGATTCAGTGCTTCGCCGAGGCCCTAGAGGCCGTGCCCATCACCCTAGGGGAGAACGCAGGCCTCGACCCCATCGACATTCTCTCAGAGCTTCGGGCCCGCCACGAGAAGGGAGAGACCTGGGCCGGGATCGACGTTTCCGGAGGCAAGGTTGAGGATCTTAAGAAGCTTGAAGTCTACGATCCCCTGGCGGTGAAAAAGCAGATTATCAAGTCCGCCACCGAGGCGGCCTCCATGATCCTGAAGATCGACGACGTCATCGCGGCTGGAAAGATGAAGGCCCCGCCGACACCGCCTACTGGTCCTGGAGGGGAATACGGTGGAATGCCACCAGAATATTAAAGACGGAAATTAACAAACATGTTTATGGAGGTGTTGATTTGGCGTATTTAACCACGCAGGCGGGACAGCCGGTCCTCATCCTGAAGGAGGGGACCGCCCGCACCCGGGGCCGAGAAGCCCAGAGAAACAACATCACCGCGGCGAGGATCATCGCCGATACGGTGAAAACGACCCTAGGTCCCCGCGGCATGGATAAGATGCTTATCGACAGCCTCGGAGACCTCACCATCACCAGCGACGGGGCAGCCATCCTAGGCGAGATCGATGTGGAGCACCCGGCGGCCAAGATGATGGTGGAGGTGGCCAAGACTCAGGACGATATGGTGGGGGACGGGACCACCACCGCCGTGATTTTGGCCGGGGAGCTGTTGCGGAAGGGTGAGGAGCTTCTGGACCAGAATGTTCACCCCACGGTCATCGTGAGCGGGTACCAGAAGGCCTTCAGGAGGGCTGCGAAGGTCCTCCAAAAAATCGGGATACCCGTGGACCTCGGTGACCGTAAGACCCTGAAGAAGGTTGCCATGACCTCCATGGCCAGCAAGATAGTGGGGGTCGCGCGGGATCATCTTTCTGATGTCGCCATCGACGCGGTGAAGCAAGTCGCTGAAAAGAGGGGCGAGAGGAACATCGCCGACATCGACAATGTCCAGATCACCAAGAAAGAGGGGAAGAGCCTCATGGACACCCGGCTCATTCGGGGCATAATCTTGGACAAGGAGGTGGTCCACGCTGGGATGCCCAAGCGGGTGGAGGATGCCAAGATCGCCCTTCTCGACTGTCCCTTGGAGGTGGAGAAGACAGAGTTCAGCGCCGAGATCCGTATACGGGATCCCAAGCAGATGGAGGCCTTCTTAGACCAGGAGAACCGTATGCTTAAGAAGATGGTGGAGAACATCAAGGCCTCAGGTGCCAACGTGGTTGTCTGTCAGAAGGGCATCGACGACATGGCCCAGCACTTCCTAGCGAAGGCAGGAATCTTGTCTGTCCGCAGGGCCAAACAGTCAGACATGGAGAAGCTGGCCAGGGCCACCGGGGGAAAGGTCGTCACTAGCCTCGAGGACCTGAAACCCGAGGACTTGGGCAGGGCAGAACTCGTGGAAGAACGCAAGGTCGGCGAAGACAAAATGGTCTTCGTGGAGGGGTGTAAAGACCCCCGCTCCGTGGGCATCCTAATCCACGCCGGCCTGGAGAGGATGGTGGACGAGGCGGAGAGGGCCATGAACGACGCCCTGTCCGTCGTCGCCGACGTCACCGAGTATAACCAAATCGTCGCCGGAGGGGGAGCCGCTGAATCAGAGATAGCCAAGGAGCTCCGCAGGTACGCCACCAGGGTGGGTGGTAGGGAGCAGCTCGCCATCGAGGCCTTCGCTGAATCCATGGAGATCGTGCCCAAGGCGCTCGCCGAGAACGCGGGGTTAGACCCCATCGACATCCTCGTCGCCCTGAGGTCAGCCCACGAGAAGCCCAAGGGACAGACTATGGGCGTCGATGTCTACACCGGCGAGATAGTCGACATGTACGAAAGGGGTGTCGTCGAACCAGTGTGGGTGAAAGAACAGGCCATCAAGTCCGCCACCGGAGCCGCCTCCATGATCCTGAGGATCGACGACGTGATCGCAGCCACGAAGCCCAAGGAGGAGAAGCCGCCGGGACCCCCGGAAGAAGGAGGAGAAGAGGAGGAGTTTTAGCGGAAGCTGAGCCTTAACCCTCAGTTTCCCTCCTTTTTAACAACGGCAACGGTTCTATCCGTTTTACTTTTTTTTTGTGTATTGTCAACCGAGTGGAAATGGCTTAGGGTGGGTATGAAACGAGTTAAGACAGTCTCCTTCGACGTGGAGGGTACCCTGATCGACCATAGGTTCAGCAGCCTCATCTGGGAGAGGGGAATACCTGAACTGTACGCAAGAAAGGAGGGGATCGGATTTGAACGGGCGAAGGAGCATGTCCAGAGGGAGTACAGCAAGATTGGAGAGGAAAAGGTGGAGTGGTACGACATCGGCTACTGGTTCAAACGCTTCGGCCTGGGCGACGACTGGAGAAGGCTGCTGAGCACCTACGAGCACGAAATAACAGTCTACCCAGAGGTACCCGGTGTCCTAGAACGCCTAAGCAGGAAGTACACCTTAATCATAACCTCCAACTCCACCAGAGAGTTCATCAGCCTGGAAATAAAGAAAATCGCGAGATACTTCACCCATGTCTTTTCAGCGACCTCGGACTTTAGACAGGTCAAGAAGAACACCGACTTCTACTCCAAGGTATGCGAGACCTTAGGGGTCATGCCGAGGGAGATGATTCACGTCGGCGACCACCAAAACTTTGACTTCACAGTCCCCCGAAACCTCGGCATCCAAGCCTTTTACTTGGACAGAAGAGGAAGGGAAACCGGGAAGTTCGTCGTCCGGAATCTGACGGAATTTGAAAAACGGATAAAAACTGCTTATCTTACCTAGAAAGTTGGTGGACCGGGCGTGATTTGACCATGCGGCCCTTAACTGTTTCTTTTCGCGTATCTTAGTGCTTGTTCTATGCTCTGGAACCCGAATTTGACTTCCTCGAAGCCCCGCCTCAGGGCGATCGTCTCCTTCCTTACCTCGGAGGGCTTCCTCTTTTCCCTTATAACGTCCATCATGAGATCACAGAGGTGTTTGACATCCCCCTCCTTGAACCCTCTTCTGGTCACGTCTTGGAAGCCGATCCTGAGGCCCGAGGGGTTCCCCTTGTTGTGAGGGTCGTCATAAGGCAGCAGGTTTTTGTTGACGATGATGTTGGCCTCTTCGAGCCTTTCGGCGACCTCCTTCCCGCCCCCGTGTTCCTGGACATCCACCGCGATCTGATGAGACCTTGTGAAGCCCTTGTTCTCTCCCAGGACCTTCACGCCGTTCTCAAAGAGGTACTTGCCCGCCGCCTGGGCGTTTCTGACCGTCTGCCTCGCGAGCTCCACCCCGAAGACCTTCATCTCCAGCGCGGTTAGACCCGTCGCGGGAAGCCTCGCCAGGTGGGTGTTGGAGGTGGTCAGGGGAAAAACGGCCCTTTGAACGCTCTTGATCCCCGCCTCCATCCTCTCGTCCTCTAAATTCGCGAGGATCAAGCCTCCTTGGGGTCCCGGGAAGGTCTTGTGTGTTGAGGCGGTCACGAAGTCCGCCCCTTCTCCCAGCGGATCCTGAAACTCTCCGCCCGCTATCAGCCCTAAGACGTGAGCGGCGTCATAGATTATGTAGGCCCCAACCTCCTGGGCCACCTCTTTCAGTTCCTTCACTGGATGGGGAAAAAGGAAGAGGCTCCCGCCGAAGGTCACTATCCCCGGTCTCGCCGCCCTTATGATGAGGGCCGACTTGTCCGGGTCAATGTTCATCTCGTCCGGGTCGTATGCGTGATCTATGGTTTCCAGCCCTATGACCTTTCCGGCTAGGCCGGTGTAGTCGTGGGAGATGTGGGCTCCGCAGCTGATGGGCGCCACCACCATCCTATTGTTCTTGGTTCTCATGGAGAGGCCCTTGAATGCGGCTAGGTTGGCGTGGGTTCCGGAGACGAGTCTCACGTCCACCCAGCTGCAGCCGAAGAGGCTTTTCGCCAAGTCGGCCGTGCGGTTCTCGATCTGGGTTATGTATCTCTGTCCTTGGTAGTGTCTCGCCTCCACATGTCCCTTCAGGTCGTTCTCCCCCTCGGCGTACCTACACTCCAAGTCGTGGCAAAGGCTCAGCATCTCCCTCACCGCGGGCGACTTCAAACCCTCGCTGGCTATCAGGTTTATGCACTCCTCGTCCCTGTACCTTTCGTGGGCCCTGCTCGCCTCGACCAACTCCAGAGCCATCTCGAAAAAGTTTTCCATGGTCATCTTGACCCCAACCAGCGTTTTAGCCATTTAAAATCTGGCGATATTAATCTTTTCTGGATCGTGCCATCCGGGTTCAGGGCACCTAATTTGCCGCGGTTAGTCGCTTTTGGCGATTTTTATGATAATGTTCCTCACGGTCTCCACGGGGGCTATTATGTTGATCTGGTAGGGCTCGGCTATCTCGAAGAGCCTCTTGAACAGCCTCGCCCTCACCTCTTCCTTCCGCTTCCCGTAGTGGATGAGGTAGTTGTTGTACCACTGCTCCGGGGCTCTCCGCAGGACCTCCACGGCCTCCTCGGGCTCAAGAGACCTGGCGACCACCCTGTCCTCGGGGTCCCTCGTAAGCAGGAACGTCTTCTGAATCCGGATCTCGTCCACCACCTTCTCCGGCTTCACGATGAGCCTCGGGTCGATCATCACCCTCGGGTCGGGAGGCAGGAACTTCTCCTTGGGGTCGTCGGGCCTCACGTTCTCCAGCTTGCTCTGCCGGAAGGTGGGTTCCAGCCAGGGGAAGTTTTCCATGGAGTTGGTCCTCATGTAGAACCTCCTCTCGGAGGCGTGGCCCACGGCCTTCCCGTTGGTGAAGTGGACGTAAATCCAGTCGTCTTGGTGGAACTCGCCCTTTGGGTGGTGGATGACGGGGCCGTAGGAGTGGGTGGTCTTCCCGGTGTTGGTGGGCGCGATCAGTAGGTAGCCTCTGCCGTCGACGGCCGCCGAGGCCCCGTGGACCGAGAGGACGCCGAACTCCTCTAGGATGTCCGCGGCGATGCCGAGGCCGACAGGCTTCGTCTGCCCGTAGTAGTCGTTGTTGAAGATCACAGCCGTCTTCGTCTCCGGGTTGTAGAATCCTCCCGCGTTCTCCTTGGGGTTGCAGAGGGGCTTGTCGTAGAAGTCCCTGAAGTTGATCTTCCCGCCGTCGTCTATGGTGTAGATCACGCCGTGGGGAACCACGTGGGGCGAGTAGGGCCACCAGTTCTCGCGCCAGAAGTCGTGGACGTGCTCCATGTTGGTGTAGAGCCGGATGTTCAGTCCGTCGAAGTACGCGTCGGCTTCATACTTCACGAAGCCCTGGCAATACTCTACCAGCCCGTCCTTCGTCTCCTCGGAGATCAGCATATCCATCTGGGGAGTGAAGTAGTTCACCCTCCCCGGATACTTTGTCTTGACCCAGCTCACTCTCGCCACTCCTCTCACGGTTTTATGCCAGAGACCTCCTTATCCTGCCCAGGTCCAGTATCAAACGGCTCAGGTTCTCCAAGTTCGTTCCGTTCAGGTACTCGGAGACATCGCCCTCGCCGACCACCAAGGCCAGCTTCTTGGTTTTAGAGGTCTTGCCAGCCAGAATGTCCTTTATGTAGGAAGTTGCCACCCTGCTGAGAATGATGTAGCTGTTGTCCGGCTCCTCAAAGGGGACGAAGGCCTCCAAGGCCCTGAGGCTCTCTTCCAGCCTGCGGGTCAACAGAATGTTGTAATCACGGTCCCTGTCCAAGAACCTGGACGCAAACTGAATGTCTACCTTGAAAGACGGATAAATCTCCCCTAACAAGGCATTCACCCACTCCCGGCCCATGGATGCCTCAATCTCCTTCAGGGCACTGCCCGCACCGATAAACTCAGGAGGCAGCCCACAGGTGTAGGTGGAAGCCACAAACTTCACCCACCTCGGAGGCTTGTGGAAGGCGGTGTGGGCAAACCCCATGATGCTTCTTTTCACCCCCTTGTCGGGGCAGAACTTGAGGATGTTCTCCACGTTTCTGAGTTCCCGGTAGTAGGCTACTTCCTCCACGTTGAGGAGGCGATCCCGCTGGTTGGGCATGTAATTGGCCATCGTGGAGATCTTTTCCGCTATCTCGGATAGCTCCAGCAGGTAGTTTTTGGCGAAGATGAAGATCATCCTCTCCATGCTTGCAAGCTGATCCGCATCGAAGTCCAGGGGTTCCTTGGGAACGGCGCTTCTCATCTTCCTGATCAACTCCCGCGTCTTCTTGAGTCCGTGGTCGTACCTCAGACCGGACTGTATGGTGTAGGTGCGAACGCCCCGGTATTCCTCAAGGATGTTTTCCGCGTTCTCCAAGGTTACGTGACCCCTGAAGGGTAGGGCGCCCCCGCCAAGTATCGGGTAGACCTCCACTCCACTTTGAGCCTCGACCTTGTGGCAGCCCGCGATCGCGATCTTACATGACAGCGCCGAGGCCAAATGCCCGTAGAGAAGGGACGCCTCCGACTTTCCGATGAACACCCTCGCGTAGTCCTTTACGTCCGCGTCTTTCATGAACATGGGAAGTATCTGTCGGATGGAGATGTGTTCCGCGATTCCTCCGAAGAGGGGGATGGTGCGAAGCTCCATGCCCTTGGTAGGCATACTGAGATGTTTGCCCACCAGTTCCAAAAGGCCCTCACACCGCTCCCTGCACTGCCTCAGCTCTTCCACGGCCGCGGTGACGGCCTGAACCACCTCGATGATGCCCTGTTCCTTGAAGTGTTGCACGCAGTAGCGGATGCCCTCCGTTATGGCAAGGATGGTCATAAGCTGCCTAAACGGCTCCTCCTGGAAAGAGCTCACCATCCTGGGGGTGACGAAGACGTCGCGTCCGGGGACGAGCCGGGTCTCCTGGCGGATCTTCTGGATGATCTGCCCCACCTGGTGATAGGGCGTGAGCTTGCCCATGTAATCCACTAGATATTCGTCGCAGCCGAAGCCGTCCCTCCTCTTGAGGCAGAGGATCGCCTCGTCCGGTTCCTCCCCGACCGGGACGTGCCTCGTGGCCGAGTCCGCGTGCTGGGTCGCCATGGCCACCGGAACCTTCCGCTTCAAACCATCACCCCAGATCACCCTCTGGGTGCACCAACATCCTCTTATATGTAGCTGTTCCTTTGAGCTTAGTCCGATCCTCCCTTTACCTCAACACGGCCGGTATGACCCCCATTCGGATGGCGTGGTCCGCGAGAACCATGGCGACGCAAGACTCAACCACGGGAACCGCCCGCGGGACAATGCACGGGTCATGTCTCCCCGAGAGATCTATCTCCACTTCCCTCTTCTGGACGAGGTCCACGGTCCTCTGCTTTTTAGCTATGGATGGAGTGGGTTTAAAGGCGACCCTTAGCACAATTGGCATGCCCGTAGAGAGGCCGCCCAACACTCCTCCCGCGTTGTTGGTGGACGTGACAAACATTTTTCCCCTTACAGTGAATGGATCGTTGTTCTCCGACCCCCTAAGCGAGGCCGCATGGAACCCGGACCCAAACTCCACTCCCTTCACGGCCGGAATGTTGAAGAGCATCTTGGCCAGGTCCGCGTCCAAGGAGTCAAATATGGGGTTCCCCAACCCGGCTGGGACACCCAGGGCTACGCATTCCACGACTCCTCCGAGGCTGTCTCCCTCCTTTGTAACTTTCACGATCTCCTTCTCCATGGCGGCGGCTGCCTCGGGATCGGCGCAGCGAACTGGATTGCGGTAAACGTTCTCGCGAATGTCCCTATATTCGAGCTTTTTCGAGAGCTTCACGGGGCCGATTCGAACTGTGTGCGCCAAGACCTCCACCTTTATGGTGCTCGAGAGCTTCTTCGCGATGGCCCCAGCCATCACGTAGGCCGCGGTGACTCGCCCCGAAAACCGGCCTCCCCCCCGGTAGTCGTTGAAGCCCCCGTATCTCACGTGGGCCGGGTAGTCCGCGTGGCCTGGGCGGGGCCTGTTCCTGATGAGCTCGTAGGGCCTAGAGTCCACGTCCCGGTTCCACACGAGGACACATACGGGCGCGCCGGTCGTAAAGCCTCCGTGCACCCCGGACAGAATTTGGGCCACATCCTCTTCCTCTCTTGCGGTGCTTATCCCGCTGAGGCCGGGTCTCCTCTTGTCCAGTTCGCCCTGGATGTCATCCTCGGACAGGGGAAGACCGGCTGGGCACCCGTCCACCACCGCCCCTATGCATCTGCCATGGCTTTCCCCGAAGCAGGTCAGCACGAAGGCCTTCCCGATGGAGTTACCTGACAAGGGCCTCACCTCCCAAAGAGCGCAGATCCTTCACAAAATTGGGATATGACTTATTTACGCATTCTATTCCGTGAATCACGGTGCTCCCTTCAGCTCCTAGGGCGGCGACGGCGCAGGCCATGGCAACCCTGTGGTCGTTGTGTGAATCCACCTCGGCCCCGTGGAGCCTGCCGCCTCCCTCGATTACGAGGTCGTCCTCCGACTCCGTGATCCTGCCGCCTAATTTCCCCAACTCGCTGGACAGGGAGGCTACACGATTCGACTCCTTGAAACGCAGCCTCCTCCCCCCGCTGATGACAGTTCTGCCCCGGGCCAAACAGGCCAACGCAGCGCAGACGGGAGCCAAATCAGGCACGTCCAGTGCGTCGATTTTTATACCCTTCAGGCTTTGCGGCTCTCCCTGAACCTTGACGTAATCCTCCCCCACCTCCACCCGAGCGCCCATGTCCCTGAGAACTTTCACTATTAAACGGTCGCCCTGAAGGGTTTCCTTGGGGAGACCTGTTATCTTCACCTGTGATTCGGTGATTGAAGCCGCGGCCAACAGGAAGGCGGCGGAGGAATAGTCCCCCTCTATGGTGTGGTTGAAGGGAAGATAGTCTTGGCCGCAGGGAACTGTGAATCGACGGTACCCTGATGAAGGCCTAACTTCGACGCCGTGGTCCCGGAGAACGGCCAATGTCACGGCCACGTACGGCTTCGATTCAAGTTGAGTGGTGACCACGATCTCAGTGTCGGATTCAGCCTTTGGGGTGCCGAACAACAGGCCCGAGATAAACTGGGAACTTACGTCCCCCCGGATGGAGGACACACCGCCCCCGATACCCCCACCAAACACGACGACGGGAGGGCGGCCGTCGGCTTGGGCGGAGTAGCAGCGGACCCCGAGCTGCCTCAAGGCTGCCAGCAGGGGCTCCATAGGCCTCCTTCTGAGGCCCTCATTCCCTGTCAGAACAGATATGCCGTCGGCCAAGGCGCAGACGGGTGTCGCAAATCTAATGGTGGACCCTGAGTCTCGGCAATGGATAACGTCCTCGGGAGTTTTGGGCTTCGGCGTCCCCTCGACCGTGAACCCGCTTTTCACTTCTCTGATCTCGGCGCCCAGCATGGAGCACGCTTCAGCGGTGGCCACCGTGTCCTCGCAGATCAGGGCATTTTCAATGGTGGACCGGCCCTCAGCGAGGGAAGAGGCTATCAGGGTCCTGTGCGTGTAGGCCTTGGAGGGCGGGGCTTGTATGGTGCCTTCCAGCTCCTCGGTTTTCCTCACAATGAGATCCGTCATGGTATCACGTCAGGGCATGCGCTTTCTCTCGATTTACCTTGGTCTCGATGATGTTGCCTTCGCGGCTCTCCCAAGCATCCTTGACCACGTCAACGTTCTCGGCGGGAACCACCGCAGCCACCGCAGGTCCCTTGCCGGATAGGCTGGCCGCAACCGCCCCGGCTGACAATGCCTCGACGGCGGCGGAGGGGTCGTACCCCAGGACGGCGGAGTAGACTAGGCCGTTGAGGGTCATGGCCGCCCAGTAGTTGCCTAGGAGGGCCTCCTGGTGGATGGTCTCCACCTCCCTGGCTATGAGCCTCATCTTGTCGACGCCCGATTCAGCCGTGTAGACTTTGTGAGGAGGGGCATGGATTAAAACTGTGTAATCATCTTTGGCGGCGAACCTTTTCAGGACCCTCCGTGACCGGTTGTCTGTGACGACTATGTTCCCAAAGTAGGACGCGCAGGCGTCATCGAAGGCCCCGGTGATGGTAACACCTGCTTCCATGGCCGCGTCCACCCCGAGGTTTACCACAGTAATGTCTTCGACGTCAGCGTTGAGGGCGGCGAGGGTGGCGAGGGCGATGGCGTTGGCGGCGGCGCTGCTGCTCTTCAGGCCTCGGGCTATGGGGATGTTGGATCGGGTCTCCACGTGGGCGCCGTGTTCCTTATCTAGGTTGAGGTGCCGTAGGACGCGGTGCACGGTTTTTTCTGTCAGCACAGGGCTCTCCTCCGGGTCGGACATAATCTTTCCCTCAACAACTCCGGGCTCACCCGTCAGCTTCACCGAAGCCTCGGTCCAGAGGTCAACCCCCAAGGCGGCCCCCAACCCGCAGGAAATAGCGTTGACGATTGTGACAGCCCCGTGCGCTATCGCCCTTCCCACCACAGCCAAGATACCTGCGCCCTCCCTCACGCCTCGCTTAACTTCTCTCGGGCAACCTTCATCATGACTTCGATCGGCGCCCTTCTGCCCGTCCATATCTCAAAGGAGGCGGCTCCCTGAGATACAAGCATGGTCAGGCCGTCGATGGTCTCTGCCCCAATGGACTTGGCTTCCTTGAGCAGCCTAGTTTCAAGGGGGTTGTAGACTAGGTCGAAGACGCGCAGGTCTGGTCGCAGCAGGTCCTTTTCCACGGGCGTCCTTTCCTTGTGGGGGCTCATACCCAGGGAGGTGGCGTTGATGAGTGTGTCTGCGTCCCTCAACTCCTCTTCTATGTCTTTCCTGCAAAGTTTTCCGCACTTCACCTTCTCCCCGAACCTCTTCGACAGCTCCTTCACCAGCCTCTCCGCCTTCTCCAGAGTCCTGTTCAGGATCACGACCTCGCGGGCCTCTCCGGCCAAGGTGTGGGAAATAGCCCTGGAGGCGCCTCCCGCGCCCAAAATCACGATCTTTTCTTTAGCCAAACTTCCTTTACCTGCCTCCAAGGCCATCAGGGCTCCCCTTCCGTCTGTGTCGTAGCCGACTAGGGCTCCGTCTTTGTTGAGGACTGTGTTGACCGCTCCCACGGCCTCTGCGCTCCCGTCGAGGCGGTTGAGGTACCGGATGATCTCAACCTTGAGGGGCATAGTCACGTTCAGCCCGTGGATGTTCAGGCTCCGTGCACCCCGGATGGCGGTTCCCAATTCCCCCAATCCCACCTGGAAGGCTACGTACACGTAGTCAAGTCCGAGGTGTTGAAAGGCTGCGTTGTGGATGCACGGGCTCAGGGAGTGATGGACGGGGTCTCCTATGACGGCGCAGACCCTGGTGCTCCCGGAGACCTCCATTCATTCCACTCCCAGGCGGTCGTAAAGGTTCTTCAGGTCGGATATGGAGAGTTGTCCCGGCGCGGTCTCCCTCTCCTCCTCCAGCGAGGCGTAGGTGAACTGAGCTCCAAAGAGGGGGGAGAGGACCCTGGACACTAGGCCCTTCTCGCCCATGGCGAAGCAGACCACCTTGGCTGTCTTGCTCATCTCCCACGTGGCCATGAGGCACGGTATGTTGTCGGCCACCTCGTTGGCGGTCGTCACCAGCTTGCACACCTCCGCCCCCTTCTCTAACTGGGAGCGCATCGTTACTTTCAGCTCCGCCGTGCTGGGCGTCTGCTTGAAGTCATGAAAGGAGACAATGGGGGTCACGCCTACCTCCTTTAACTCGCGTAGGCTGGACTGAAGGTCCGCCGTGGTCAACTCCAGGTCGGCGTATTCAAAACCCAGACGGGCCGCGTCGAGCAGGGCCCGCACCCTCTGGCTCTCCTCCTGGAGGCGGTGGCCTCCCTGTCCGTGTTGCCTGTTGGTGGCGATGAGGGGGAGCGCGGTGGCCTCCAATATCCTCCTGAGCATCCTGGTGCTGCTGAGAAAGTCCAGCCTTATCTCAAGGAGGTCGGCGCCCAAGGCTTCCGCTCTCTTAACCAGGGATACAGCCTTGGAAACCTTCTCCGCGGCTATGGGGACGCAGATTCGGGGCTTCAGCGCTCGATCACCGTCTCTTCCTTAACCAAGGTTCCGAAGTGTCTTCCCCCCTCCTCCAAGTGCACTAGGACCTCGTCCCCCGGCCCCAGGTCGGCGACGGACTTGTGACCTCCCTTGGTCACGACCCTTATGGTCTCGGCGTTTTGAACTATGGTCTTAATCCGAGTGCCTTGGCACTCGGCCTCGATGAGCATCAGCGGCCTCCACTCGATCTTGACCCGACAGACGCTGGCGGTTCTGCTCCCGCCCTGCCGATCCACGATCAGAACCTCGTCTCCAGCCCCTATCTCCGAGAGGTACCTCGTCTTGCCCCCCGGCGCCAGGACGTAGAGGGCCGCTGGTCCAGCGTTCACCCTGAAGGGACGGGGCTCCACATATGGGCTTTCGTGGGCCTCCGCTTGGATCAGGAAGAAGCCTGAAGATTGGCACCCCACAAGCAGTCCCTCCCCGACCTTCATCATGTCGCACGTGTCTACGCACACCCTCGCACCCGACCCCAGAGGTTTGAGCTCCACCACCTTCGCGGGCAAGAGGGCTATTCTCTCCGCCGCTTCTTTCTCCGCCGCCCTAGTCTTGACCCTCCTTAACTCTCCGTGGATGCCCTTGACCTTCCCTAGGTCTGAAACCTCGGCCACCACGCCGTCGGCCCCGATCTCCAGAACCTCCAGCGCCAGCTTTGCCTCTCGGGCGTCAGAGACCCACGCCAGCAGTCTGCTCCTTCCATGAACCATGGCGATCAGGTTTTCCAGCGGGATGACCTTCCAGTCTAGGCACTTTATCGCCACGTAGTCGGCGGAGGCTTGGGCCGCCCTGACAGCCTTCTCCTCATCCTCCTTAGAGCCGACGGTCGCCATGAAGCAGGCAACCCTTCCGCCCATCTTCGCTAATGGGATTTTACCGACTTCATCCACGAGCAAGATCTCCCCCCCTTCAGAGGAGACTATGGTCTTTGCTCCAGTCTGCTTCGCCAGTTCCACATCCGCTGGATCCACAACGTATGCAGAGCAGAAGGCTGAAGTAGCCTTGATGAACGCCGTCTTCTTCTTCCTCGACCACGAGGGGTCGATCTTCACCCAGAGTTCCCTCATCTTCCTCCACCCAGTATCCTAGAGGCCTCCTCTATTGTAAATCCTTTATGAACGATGCCCACGATGGCTCTCGTCATCAAAGAGGGGTCCTCATGCTGAAAAACATTCCTTCCGATAGAAACCCCGGCGCCGCAGGCCTCAATCGAATCGTAAACGGTCTTCAAGACCCCATCCTTCGTCTTCGCCCTTGGACCGCCCGCGATGACGACCGGCACCGGGCAGCCACGCAGAACCTCTCGGAATGTCTCGACGTCACCGGTGTAGTTGGTTTTGACGATGTCGGCGCCGAGTTCCACGCCCAGCCTAGCGGCGTGGGCTACCACGCCAGCTTCGTGTTCGTCCTTGATGCCAGGTCCCCTGGGGTAAATCATGGCAAGCAACGGGACGCCCCACCCGCTGCAGCTGTCGGCCACCTCACCCAGCTTGGTCAACATTTCGTGTTCCTGGGCGGATCCCACGTTGACATGCACGGAAACCGCATCGCAGCCGAGCCTCACCGCCTCCTCGACGGAGCAGACCCTCACCTTGTAGTTGGCGTCGGGGCCGAGCCTCGTGCTTCCGGACAGGTGGATCACCAAACCGAGCCCGCCCGTGTCCACGCGCATGGCCATCCCCCTGTGCAACACCACGGCATCGGCGCCCCCGGCGGCCACACGATCCACGGCGCCCTGCACATCCCGGAGCCCACGCATTGGGCCGCTGGTGACGCCGTGATCCATGGGGACGATTACGGTTCTCCCGTCTTCTCGGAAGATTCTCCGCAGCCTCTTCTCCTTACCGGAGACCATGCACTCTCTCCTCCTTGTCTGACAGACGCTGGGAAACGTGCTCCAAGAAGCGCGGTTGGGTCATCTCGCCTTCACCTTTATCGATTTCCGTATCAACTCCACGGCTTTCTCTCTGTGCTCTGAGTCCACGAAAACCAGGACGCTGGAGGCGATGGTGAAGAGGCCGAAGATGTTGATGCCCTCGGAGTACAGGGCTTCGGCAAGCCGGCTGATGATTCCCGGGGTCTCCTCCAGCCCCACTCCCTTCACTTTGATGAAGGTCAGTTTTCTCCTTACAGCCATGGCCAGGGTTTCTTTGTAGTTGATCACCGTCGAGTGCAGGGCCTCCAGCAGCCCGCTTGTGCCTCCCTCGGGAAGGTAGAGGATGAAGGAGTTGTAGTCCATGGACACTCCTAAAATGGGAAGCCCGGCATCCTTCACCTTTTGGAACACCTCTTGGAGTATCTGTGGAGACCTAGACACGGCGTCGCCCACCACGGTGACGGCCATCGCCGGAGACGGGTACTCCACCCCCACCGTCACGTTGTTGGGAAGGCCTCCGCGGATCATGGTTCCCTCGGAGTCGAGGTCGCCCGAGGCGTAATTGATCACTTTGATCCCTATGGAGGGGTCCTTGTACTTCAGGGCCTTTTTATGGATGAACTTGGTGCCCGAGTCCGCCAGTCCTGTGAGGGCGCCGACATCGATTTCCTTCAACCTCTGAGGATTCTTGATGACCTTAGGGTCCGCTGACATGATCCCGTCCACATCGGTTACTAGGACCACCTGATCCGCTTGCAGGGCCCGGGCCACGATCATGGCGGTGGTGTCGCTGCCGCCCCTCCCCATGGTGGTGATCCTTCCTTCCTCGGTCGTGCCGATGAACCCGGGGATGACCGCGACCGCCCCCTCCTCGAGCAAAGGCAAAATGTGCTCCCTGACCAGCTTTTCACAGTCCTGCAGGATCGGCTTGGCGTTGGTGAAGGACCCGTCGGTGATGATGGGCCAGATGGGATCGGAGGGGTCTAGGTGGCGGCACGTCACCCCTTTGGCTCTCAAGGCCGCGGAGAAGATTCTTGCGCTGGTCCTTTCACCCATGGACAGGATGTCGTCCAGATCGTCGTTGGATATCTTTCCCTTGCATGCCTGCTCTGTGGTGTTCATGAGGAAGTCGGTCGTCTTGCCCATGGCCGAGACCACCACCGCAACCTTGGTTCCCTTCGAAACCTCCTTGGCCACGGCCTCGGCCGCCTTGGAGACCTTAGACTCGTCCGCTAGGCTGCTGCCTCCAAACTTGGCCACCAAATAACGACCAGAGCCCTTTCTTTTTGTGCTCACTCCAAAACCCCCGGAGAAGACGAAACAGACGGTTCAACAAGACTTGGCTGTTCGGCCTCTCCATCAAGCGCCGAAATAGGGATAGCCAAAGAAGAAGAACGCGGTGAAGCTGCGGGTCGATGCTTTTCCTTTGCTCATGGAGAGTCCCTTAGCATTCTTACTGAACATGACTTGGATATATAAGTATTGTGGAGCTATAATTCAGCCTATCAAGGGTCAGCACGTGTTAAAGATTCTGTTGGTCCTGTGGAAATCTGACAAGGAGCTGACAGTGTACAAAATATGTCAACATACAGGACTTGGGAGAAGCGCAGTGTCTCGCCACCTACATAACCTAGTCGAGGCTGGACTAGTTTCTAGAAGAATTTACGGAGAAATTCTCCTCTACACCATCAGCAAAGATAACCCTAACGCAAGAGCTCTAACCGAATTTTTCACTAAAACAAAACTCTAATTGACAGAGATAGAAACTACTCAGGCTTCGCCATCCGTTGCAACATAAGTTTGGCAACCTTCAGATCTTCGTAAGTGTTGACGTTCACAACGACTCTTTCATCGTTGACGACCAAAATTTCCTCCTCCAACTCTTTTTCCTTTATTCTTTTTCCATCAACCACATTTACGCCTACAGGAACCAGATTTCTTCCTTCGACCGTGAAGACGTAATCCGTGCTTAACCCAAACTTTTTATAAATTTCTAGTGGAACCATGACTGTCAATGCGGGTTTCTTGCACTGCTCATAATGTGATATAACTCTGTCGATGAATTCGCTTGTGATTAATGGAAGGTCTGCACATACTGTTAAAACAGTCCCAAGTTTTAGTTTTTTAATAGCGTATCTTGCGTCTAAGCAGAAACCTTTCCCAGGAGTTTGCAAAACTTTCAAAGAATGTTTTCTTGCAAATGCTGCTGTTTTCGGAGTGTGTTGACTTACAGCCACAATTATCTCATCAACTTTTTTGGCCTCTTTTAAAGCATTTAAGACACGCTCAATCATAGGTTTGCCGCCGACTTTTAGTAAGGGCTTTTCTTCTTCAGTCTTTAACCGTGCGCCTTCGCCCCCAGCCATCAATAAAGCAGTTACACCCATCTAACCACCCCTAGAATGGCTATAAGGGAACTTAATCGAGCAAGCTCATTCCCAGCTCCAAAAACATCACCTGTCACGCCTCTGAAATGCCTGTTTGAAATTCCTACGATAACTAAAGCAGCAACTAAACCCGCGATTATGGCAGAAAAACCTACAAAGCTTAGAAGGGATAGCGCTATACTAAATGCGATAAATAGAGTAGCTATTAGGCGAATGTTTCGGTGCTGACCATGCATAGCGTTAACAAAGCATGTGTTCATTCCCTCATGTGCGGATCTTCCAACCCAAGCCATGAGCACCATGGCAAGTTTAGCCGAAGCTTCGCACACAATCAAGCTTTGAATGACGAGATTCTGGTTAAGCTGTGCTATACAGAAAGCTGTTGTTAAAATCGTCACAAAGCCAAGCGCCAACCCACCCGCGCCTGTTTGCTGATCATGCATGATCTCGATCTTTCTCTCTGCCGGTCCTTGATACATTACGCCATCTCCGAAGTCGAGCAGCCCGTCAGTGTGATGAAGCCCCGTGATTAGCAAGATGAAGCCTAAGGTTAATATTCCGACGATTGAAGCGTCGAGGACTTTAAGAAGCAACCAAGCGAATATGCCCGCTAACAATCCGATAAAAGCGCCTACTAAGGGAAATAGGTACATGTAGTTAGCCGCATCGGCTAGGCAGTCTTGGTCCATGCCTACTGGAATTACAGTGAGGAAAGCCATCAGGTTCTTCATTTCCTTAAGCATTACATGCATCACTTTGGTGCTACTAACTGCTCGTAATTTCTCTCAATTTCTCCAAGTAGGGTATCTTTTGTTATTGAGCCTTCCGACTTCGCCATCGCAGCTATGGCTACTCCTCCCGCACCGACCCCTTCTTTTACCATCCCTGCCTCGTATGCCCTTAAGCCCTCAAATCTCGATTGGCTGAAGTCGAGATCAGCGGCAAGTATCGGAGCGTCTGCGATTTGAGTAATTATTCCTTTTAGATCAGCCGTTTTGTCCGTTATAATCCATCGTGTGGTTCCAATGGCTACATTATTCAAGACGTCCGGGTTTAATGCTTTAATAACGGCTAATACGGCGCCCATCTGGGTTCCACCAGCCATCAAAATAGGCACTTTATCCGCGGCGCCGAGGACTAATCCAGCAAAGGCTGGTATCATTGGGTCTCCAACGCACGAGATCGCCCTTATTGGGTCTTTTGCCAAAGAACCGAACTCCACCTTTGAAGCTTTCAAGGCCTCTTCAACAGTTTTAATCTTAAGCTTGTGGGGGTTGCTTGGCATGCTACTGCTGACTTTTCCTTTGGCATCTATGCCCATAGCTAACAGAACACCGAGAGCGGTCGTTGTGCCGCCAGGAATACTTTCACCAACCACAAGGTAATCAGCTGTCCTAGACAGGTTTTCTCCAGCAATTTTGGCTCTCCACAAAATTTCGTCTGCATTGTCTACAGCCTTACCTGCTCTTATATCGCCTCCGGGTTTTCCTCCTAAGTTCAAGAATGGAACATACGGATTTATCTCAAGTCCGCCACTGACCACGAGGGTAGACATGTTCACCAGCTTTAGTGCCGACATAGTAATGAGGGCTGGAGTTGGTATTCCTTCGGGTGTTACAGGCACTCCGGTGATACACTTACATCTTCCCAATAGGAGCAGTTCTACATCTGCAGGCGGGGTGTAGTCGGTCAGTTCTGGGTATTTTCCCGCGGCTGATATACCATGAATCTTAGCCGTATCTGTTGTGCCTATGGTGCAAACGAATAAGGGTTTCTTTCCAATCAGCGCCTTTAAGAAAGCTTCGGCTTTAAGCTCGTTATGAGCGAGAATAACATCAAAGATTTTCTTCACCCTTCTCTCTGACCCCATATTCCTTTGGCTTTGATATTACCATTCTCTTAGTCATAGCAATAATTCTGGGGGCAACAGTAATAAATAAAACCGCATTGCTGATGAGGGCTGTGACCATGGATACTATGCCTCCTCCAAAAGCCAGCATAAGGGCTTCAACAAGCGGAATTCCCGAAACTATAAAACCATGTAGTGTAAAGGTTCTGAAGAGTCTCACTCACCAAGGTTAGAATCACAGCTGCTGTACCAAAAAACGCAACATTTGGGTTTTCCTTGACATGACGTAGCAATCCCGCGCAGACGCCGAGCAAGCCAATGATCGTTGCAATGAGTGGCGTCCAAGGTCCTGCCCATGTAAGTACGTCAGAGACAACGATTATCAAAGCGCCTGTGATGAAGCCTTGTATTGGCCCAAAAACAAAGCCAGAAACAAACGTCAAAGTCTCAGCCAAACCAATCTTTACAACAACACCATACATAGGAAGAGGCAAAGCGAAAGCCACCCAATTCATTCCCACTCTCACAGCAGCCGCGGTAGCAACTAACAATGAGATAGTTGAAAGCTGCTTTACAGGAATCTTTATTTTCATATGCTCACCATGATATTGGATGGATTGTCCAACCAACGCTTAAATCTTTCGATGGAAATAACTTAAAGAAGGTTGCATGCAAAGAAATGAGTTGGAGATATGTATGGAAGATGAATTTTCCAATGTGCCTCTGCTCAAGCATCTTGAGGAACGAGGGATAACGTTGAAGGATATGATAGAAGCAGCTTTGGAATTGTTTGTTCCTCACCCAGGCGTAGAGACAAAAGAGAAAGCTATTGAACTGCTTAAGAAAGAGTTCTTTGAAGCTCTATCAGACGTCAACGTCTCCTGCTTGGAAGTTGCATGTTTCCGCGCGGAAGAGGACGCTAAATCTGGCTTGATTCCCGGCCTGACAAAAGAAAGGTTTATGGGACGACCGGGTCTAGTGGCTGATGAACTTCTTGGGATGACCATAGCTAACTATATCGCGGGAGCAAAAGGGATTTTTGAGTTTATCCGATTTGACCAAGCCAAACCGGGCATCCTAAAAAAGCTGGGGCCAATCATAAACGACGCGATCGGCGGGCTTATAGCAGGCGTTTCATCGAACATGTACACACGCGCTAAACTGAACGAAAATCTCTGGGTCAACGCTTTTTTTTCGGCTTTCAGGTGCCGATGAGGGTGTTGGTCTGCTCGATCTCCGGGAGCCTCCGGATGTCGCTGATGGCCCCGTCGAGCTTCTCCAGGTTCTCGGCCTCGATGCGTACCACGAGGTCCCACATCCCGTAGGTGACGAGGGCGTCCGCGACATTCTCCATCTTCCGAAGCTTCTCGGCGACCTCGTGCTCGGTTCCCCGCTTCACGATGGCGAGGACGTAGGCCTTCACGGAGTACTTGGACACGCCAACCACCGATATGTATGATTAGCCGAGGGACTTAAATCCTTTTTCTGCGAGGGACCGTACACATTTTATCCGGTTCCTTCACGCCGCGTTTCGAGGAATTCCTCGGCCACCCACCAGGCCTTCCTCTTCCCGGACCGCAGCCCGGGCTGATACTCCACGATGGGCTTTCCGAGCTGCCTTTTGGAGAGCCTCGTTATCCTCTTGAGGCGGTTCAGGATCAGCCAGCGGTTGGTTCCCAGGGCTTCGGCCAGCTCGGAGGTGGTGGCGCCCTTCTGCTGGAGGAGGTGGTCCATGAGCTTGTGGTCGAGGCCGTCGATGCAGAAGGCGTGGGGGTTCACCCTCTCCCGATCGTACGTGAGGATTTCAAGGTCGGTCAAGTACTTCTTCACCTCGGAAAGGGAAGCCTCCAGCCTGCCGATCCTCTCCTCCAACTCGAAGACCTTGTCCGGTCGGGGAATCTCCTGTAGCTTCTCCTCTATGGCCTCCCGGATGAACTTGCTCCTCTCCCCTTCCGACACCCGGAGAACCATCTCCTTGTAGACCTCCTCCGGGATCTTGGCGGATATGACAGTCAGCTTCCCCATACTGAATCCCTATACGTAATGGGGCTTGAAGGATAAAAAGCGTTGACGCCTCGAAAACCGGCACCCTCTGAAAGCTTTCTAGGTTTCGCCGTAGAATCAGAAAGGGGCTAACCGCTGTCGCCCAGGAGCGGAGTTCTCTCGGCCAGAATGCTGGTCCGCGCTTCAAGTTTAAATACTTGAAGGGTCTTCATTTGTAGGACTAGACAAGAACTTTGAGGTGTGAACGAGATGCCGGAGAAAACGACCATTTCCATCATCAAGTGTGATGTGGGATCCTTGGCTGGACACCACACGGTGCCGAAGCCGCTGCTGGACATCGGTGAAAGGCGTCTGCGGGAAGCCCAAGAAAGCGGGCTCATTAACAACTACTATGTCTTCCACGCTGGAGACGACCTAGAGCTTCTCATGGTCCATCAACGGGGGGAGAACAACCCCGAGATCCACAAGCTGGCCTGGGACACTTTCCAAGAAGCCGCCGGCAAGGCCACGGATCTCAAACTCTACGGTGCAGGACAGGACATCTTGAAGACGGCTTTCAGCGGAAACGTCCGTGGAATGGGCCCAGGCGTGGCCGAGATGGAGATCGAGGAGAGGCGCGCAGACCCTATGGTGGTCTTCGCCGCCGACAAGACGGAGCCCGGGGCCTTCAACTTTCCCATGTTCCGCATCTTCGCCGACCCCACCAACACCGCTGGGCTGGTGATCGACCCAAGCATGGGTGGAGGCTTCAAGTTTGAGGTTCTCGACGTTATGGAGAACAAGAAGGTCATTATGAAGTGTCCCGAGGAGATGTACGAGATGATCGCGTTGATCGGAACCCCGGGGCGTTACGTGGTCTCCCATGTGTGGAGGGCCAGCGACAACCTCGTATGCGCCGCCACCAGCACCACAAGGCTCTCACTGATCGCAGGCAAATACGTTGGGAAGGACGACCCCGTCTCCATCGTGAGGAGCCAGCATGGCCTGCCTGCGCTGGGCGAGGTCATAGCGCCCTTCATGCACAGCTACTTCGTGGAGGGGTGGATGCGCGGTAGCCATTGGGGGCCCCTCATGCCTGTGGGACTGAAGGATAGCAGATGTACGGCCTTCGACGGGCCTCCGAGGATGGTTGCTCTCGGGTTCCAGGTGGCTCACGGCAAAATCTCCACTGACGATGACGGAAATCCCTTGATAAGCGACCTCTTCGAAGACCCTGCCTTCGACTTGGCACGCCGGGAAGCCTTAGAATACATGGTCGCCCTTCGCCGAATGGGCGAGTTTGAGCCGGCCCGTCTAGGCGCTGAGGCCATGGAGTACACTACTCTACCAGAGGTCTTGAAAAAGCTGAAGAGTAGATTCAAGAAAGAGTGAACAGTGTAACTATAAACAGCGTAACCCCCTTTCTTTTTTAAAAACCCTTGAAGTCGTCAAGCGCCCGTTATAGCCTCAGCGAACTCCAACAGCACCTTTCGTGGATCCTCAGCCTTCACTACGCCGCTCGCTACTAGAACTCCTTCTGTGCCCAGTTGTAGAGCTGATGCTACATCCTCTCCCCTGGTGATGCCTGCCCCGCAGAGGACCACCACGTCAGGGTTCACCTGCTTCACGAGCTCCACCGTCCCAGAGACAACCTCCGGCTTCGCCTTAGACACAGGGATGCCAGTTCCAATCAGCTCAGGCGGCTCCACGGCGATCATGTCGGGCTTGAGGGAGGCGGAAGCCGCGCTGACGGCGGCGTTGTTGGCGCAGACCACGGAGACCAGGTTGACCTCGCGGGCCCTAGTTATAATCGCGTCTATGTCGGCGAGCCCAAGCCGCCTCTCCGAGTGGTTGATAAGGGTCCCAACTGCTCCGGCCTCCTTCACCGCCTCGGGGAGAATGTGACCTGTGAAGTTGCCGGGGCTTATGGGGTCGATGTGCTGGGCGAAGACGGGAACGGAAACGGAGTTTGCGATAGGCGCTATATCCGGGAACTGGGGCGCTAAGCCTACGCATACCTCGGTCTCTAGGCTCACCTTCTCCGCGACCTTAGCAAGCTCTAAGGCCTTTCGGCCGGTGGCCTGCGAGTACGTTTTGAAGTTCACGAGGATTATGGGGGTGTGAACCTTGTTCAAATCAGTCACCAACCTTAGAGGATGCGCTCCAGTGACTAAAATAATTTACCGAATGCCAGCTGTGTATTATTATAAGTTTGTTCGGCTTGGGATCAATTTGTGGGAACGATGAATGAGATTAGGTTGAGGTTTGATGGTATTTGAGGTGTGTTTCTTGGAAATAGTAATATTAGGTATCCTATATCACCTCTAGTTAAGAATTTGAATGGTGATGGTGTTGTCGGTCTTCTCGTACAGGGGAAAATCGCCTAAGGTTCATGATGGTGCCTTGGTTTCTCCGTTGGCAACTGTGATAGGTGATGTTGAAATCTCTGGGGGAGCGTCAGTGTTTCCTGGAGCGGTGATTCGTGGAGATATAGCCAAAATCACTATCGGCAGGTACTCTAACATTCAGGAAAACGTGGTCCTTCACGGTGGAGATTTGTACGAAGGAGATGTCTTTAAGAGAGGCTTGCCGGTTGGGATAGGTGATTATGTGACGGTTGCTCATGGAGCTGTAGTTCATGGAAGCAAGGTTGAGGATGTTTCTTTGATTGGGATAAAGGCGATAGTCTATGAGGGTTCCATAATAGGCAGAGGCTCCATTGTTGGAATGAATGCAACGGTGCTTGAGAAGACAAGGGTGCCTGAACGGTCCATCGTCGCTGGAGTTCCAGCCAAAGTGATTAATACCGTTGACGACGTGACTTACTCAAAGATTAAGAAGCATGCTCTGCGGTATCATAAGCTCGCCAAATCTCATAAAGGAACCATCTTTTGACGCCTTATAGGTGAATTAAAAATCCGGTTTTCTTGGCGTGGTTTTGGGCTTTGTTTCTTTTTCTTTATTTACGTCTGAGAGGGGAGGGGGGTATACTGACATTGTATGGCAACAACAAGCAGGCGCATCATAGGGTTGTCTTTTGGCTGGTTGGTTATCTCAGGGTTCTTCGTGTACTTCGAGGCTTCTAATATTATATTTATTATGTGTCTGGTGGAGAGGGGGGACTCTACTCAGTCCTAGTCAGGCTTAGTCAGGTGTGTCAGTGGCGTCGTGGGTTTGGTTTTCTATTTTGTTTGTGGGTGGTTGGTTTAGTTTGGAGTGAAGACTGTGGACTTGAGCTCCCAGGCCTGCACTGACGTGGAAAACGCCAAGGAGGCCATGAATCGGTTCAGCTTGGCTTGGCACACCGAGTGCACCGAAGAATACACCGGGTCAAGTTTTTATGTGTCTCATAAACAGGTTCCTATGCTTTTCACTCCGAGCCTTACAAGTTCTGCAATGTACCCGCACATTTGCAGGAACCTTCTAGCGCTTTTCGGTTCATAATGTGATTTCGGAGAAAATCGGCTGAACTTCCGGTCTAGACCCCTGGTTCACAATCCATAACCTAATTCCCGCTTAAATGCCCCGGGGGGAAAAAGAAAGTGGGGAACATCCGCATTAGGACCACCGTGCCTCCGGACAAGCAGATAAGGGAGGTTTTGGAAAACACCATGGCCAGTCTGGGGCTTGTCGCCCAGTCCATAGTAAGCGCCGCCGACTTTCCCGACGACAGGGCTAAGGCCATCTTCTACGTCAGGGTTGTGACCGGCATTGTCCACATGGCGTCTCAGATGATGGTGGAGCTGAATAGGATAGGGGTGGAAAAGATAAGGAGAGAGTTCAGGATAGAGGATGAAGAAGTCTTTAGGAAAAACCCGGGGTTTATTGTTTAACCGCGTCTTTTAGGATGTCGTTGCTGGCCTTTTAGAATGGATTGTTGAACCGCTGGAGTTCTATGTAATAGTTGAGGAACTGCATTCCCTTCTCCGTGGTCTCGATGAGGCCTCCCCTCTCCACGTGATTTGTTATCAGTCCGGACTTCTCGAGATCGTCCAGATACTGGTGCAGCAACTTGAAGTTCAGGTTAGCCCCATAGACGATTTGCGTCTTTTTCGCCCCGTCCTTTGCGATTCGGAGGATGTCCGCGGTTATTTCGAGGTTATTTCTCCTTCGGACCATTTCAATCTCCTCAAAGGAAACCTAAGTGATCGTCATAAGCTGAAATGCAAGCTCCAGAACTTACCTTTCTTTTTTCCTTGTACAGTTTTTCGATGGCCGAGCGAAGAATCTCGGTGTTTATCTCAACATCCCTTGTGTCTTTCAACATCCACCTTCCCTCCGTCTGCACCTCTGTTACTGAACAAACTTCTGAGTGAATATAAGGGTTTTCTAACAAAATTGGAAAACTTTTTCCGCTTTTGGAAAAAATCTGAGCCGATTTCCCATTTTAGGAACAAAGTTAAGAAGTCAAAATCCATAACAGTTTTACGGGTGGGTTATTCATAACCCTTTTTTAGGGTTAAGTTCTATTCTTCCGAGCGCACGCAGAGGGACGGGAGGTCATCCGAGCTAGGCCTACACCCCTTCTCCTTTGCCTTCCTCCCTCCGACTCATTCTTCATAAACCCTTTTACCGGCCCAGCGGCGCTCCTTTTCCACTCTCAATGTCCATAAAAGCCAAAAAAGGCTACTCTTCACCCTCAACTACGTAATAGTACTCCCCGAGTTTCTTCTGATGCCGGTCGAGTTTGGACCCCTCCTTGTTCACCCTGGGCCTCTTTGTGGCGGGGTCCCGGCGGAAGGTAACCTCCATCTCCTTCAGGAAGGCGTTCATGCCCTTTCGGAGGCTGATCGGAGGGTTGGCCGTTCCTTGGGTTCCGGGCTCCCCGGTGAAGATCATGAGGCGGTCCGCGATGAAGTCCTGGGCCACCACATCATGCTCCACCACGAAGGCTGTCACATCTCGTTCTTCCACGATCCGCCGTATGGTTCGAGCCATGGAGAGCCTCTCTTCCACGTCAAGGTAGGCGCTGGGCTCGTCGAGGAGGAGCAGCTCACCTCTTCGGGAGAGGCAGACGGCGATGGCCACCCTCTGGAGTTCGCCCCCGCTGAGTTCGGCCACGTCGCGGTCGAGGATGGACTGGACGTTGACGGGTTGCAGGATCTCGCTTCGGTACCAGCCGGTGGCGAAGTCTTCCTTGGTCACGTCCCTTAGCAGGTCTCCCACGGTTCCCTCGTACTCCGCCGAGATGTACTGGGGCTTATAGCTCACGGCTAATCCGTGGGGGGCCGGTGTCTTTCCCTTGTCGGGCTCTTCAATTCCCGCCATGAGCTTCACGAACGTGGTCTTCCCGATGCCGTTGGGTCCCAATATGCCGATGACCTCGCCCCGCTTGGCCTCCCCCGACTCCACGGTGAGGGTGAAGCCCTCATAGGACTTCTTCATCTCCTGCCACTTCAGCAGCGTCTCGCCGGCCGCCATTCCCGCCGCAGGGGGCTTCACGTGGAAGATTATGGGCTCCTTTCTTATGCGCATGTTCTCGTCGGGGATGTAACCTTGGAGGTAGATGTTGATTCCAACCCTCACCCCCTGAACATGGGAGACGATTCCGTAGACGCCGGGCGCCAGCGAGTAGAAGATGCAAACCTGATCGGAGAGGTAATCTAAGATGGCGAGGTCATGCTCCGCCACCACCACGGCCTTACCGTCTTCCTTGAGGCCCCGTATGGCCCTCGCGGCCTGAAGCCGCTGTTTCACATCCAAATAGCTGGAGGGCTCATCAAAGAGGTAAACGTCCGCCTCTCGGCAGATCGTGGCGGCGATGGCCACCCTCTGAAGCTCACCCCCACTCAAAACGGAGAGGGGGCGGTTCCAGGTGGTGGAGAGCTGAAGCTGCTCCGCGAGGAGCCCTAAATTTCCCCGCTCATCGATCCCCTCTAGGAGGTCTCCAACATTCCCCGAAACCGCGCGGGGGATTTTGTCCACGTACTGAGGCTTGTGAACTACCTTAAGTTCGTGGTTGCTCAGCCTCTCGAAGTACCCCTGGAGCGTGGACCCACGGTAGTTCCGGATGATCTCCGGCCAGTCAGGTGAATCCTCATATTTTCCGAGGTTCGGTTTAGTCCTTCCCGAGAGGATGTTGAGGGCGGTGGTCTTTCCCGTTCCGTTCCGGCCCAAGAGCCCTAGGACCACGCCCGGGGAGGGGAGGGGGAGGCGGAAGAGCTTGAAGGTGTTGGGGCCGAACCGGTGGCTGCACTCCGCCTCCAGCTCGTCGGGGAGGTTGACGATGGAGAGGGCGTTGAAGGGGCACTTCTTGATGCAGATGCCGCACCCCACGCACAGGGCCTCCACTACCAAGGGCCTCCCGCCCTCGAACCGGATAGCCTCCACCCTGCTCCTCACTTGGGGACAGAAACGATAGCACGCCCTGTCGCAACGCCTAGGGCTGCACCGGTCCTCATCCAACACTGCGACCCGAATCGTGACCCTCTCCATCTCGCATGGTTGACGTAAAAAGCGCGGACGCGAATAATAAACTTAAGGTTTTCAACAAAACCGAATTAACCCTAAAAGGCGTAGAACAGGTTCGTACGATCTCTTGCCGCTTCTGCCTTACAAAAGGAATAAATAGGAAGGCCACTAAATCCTTTTGGGATGATGTGAGGCGACGGCTCAGAGCGTCGGCTGTGACTTGGGCCTAGCGAGTCTGACCTGTCAAGTTTGTCATGCAGTGCAGCCGGCTGAAAAGAGCAAGAGTCTAAAGGACGTCAACAATGAGCTTAATTTTGCTCTGGCCCATTTATGGCGGGAGAAAGCATGAAGACCTTGAGTGCTACGGCGGAGAACATCCTGGCCGCTTCACGGTTGATCAGGGGCGGAGGGCTGGTTGTGTACCCGACCGACACGGTGTACGGGCTGGGCTGTGACCCCTTCAATGTCGAGGCTGTTAAGCGGGTTTTCAGGGCGAAGGGTGAGAGGGAGAAGCCCCTATCCGTGCTGGCATCAGACATGGAACACGCCGAAAAGATAGCCCAACTCTCCGAAGGGGCCAGAAGGATCGCGGCGAGGCTCTGGCCCGGGCCGCTCACCCTCGTTCTCTCTAGGAAACCTGTCCTCCCGGGACTCGTGACCCGCAACTTGGATTCGGTGGGTGTGAGGATACCCCGGCACGACGTGGCCCTCCAGCTGATCCGCCTGTCAGGGGGGCTCCTCATAGGGACGAGTGCCAACAGAACGGGAGAAAAGTCGCCGAGAACCGCCCGAGAGGCCGCCGAACAAGTAGGAAGGGCGGTGGACGCCGTTCTCGACGGGGGGTTCGCCCCCATTGGCGTGGACTCCACCGTGGTCGACTTGACCTCGGAGAAGCTGAGGATTCTGAGGGAGGGCCCCGTGAGCTTGGAAGATGTTTTGGAGGCCCAAAGGACCTGAGACGGCCGCGAGAATGGGTTTAACGCTGGGTTGCGATCAGGGCCCCGTGTTCGATCACCAGTTCAGTCAGGGCCTCTTTTTCTAAGCCGCTCCTCTTTAACTGGGCCTGAAGTTCGAGGTCGGAGATGCCGAACAGCCTTTTGATGGCTTCAAACTTTTCATCCGTCAGCTCGATGACACCGTCGTCGCGTTCACCGTGGACCAGTTCAGAAACGACCTCCAGAGTTTCAGTTGCCATCCTCCGCTTCTCGGCTACCGCGAGAACGGCCACCGACGCAGACTCAGGTTTGATTCCAAGGAGCTCCAGGGCCCTCCTGATCTGCCTCTGAGCCGAGGCGAAGAGGAGGGCCTCCATGGCCAGGCTGTTGGAGATGTTCCTCCCGCTCTCGAAGGCCCTCAGCGCGTTCAGGGCGGCGAAGAACAGGTGCTCCCAGCCCGCTACCAGCCCGGCGTCAAAGAACTGCACGCAGGTATCCTTCGCCTCCACCCTTTCTCGAACGGCCTTCAGGAAGCCTTCGACGTCTCCGATCATCAAATTCTTGAAACCGGCTATCGCGACATGCTTTCCGAACCCTTCTATTTTCCTGATCAAGCCTGTCCCTCGGGCGTCTCCAGGCGGAGGCGCTTCGCCCGCTCTCAATCCATTCCGGGCTTCGCCAGCCTTCCATGGCTTCCTGAAGCTTATATTAATGAAGGTTGCTTCTTTTAAATAGCTGACGAGGGGGTTACTTGAAGTTCCTGCACATGACGTGGGGTGACATCCAGAGGCTCTGTGAGGCCGTGGCTGAAAAGGTTAGGAAGGCCGGTTACTGCCCGGACATGATCGTCGCCATCAGCCGCGGAGGCTTTCCTCCCGCCAGGATCCTCTGCGACCTCCTTGACGTGAAAGCCCTGGCGAGCGTGGGGATTGAGTACTACAAGGCGGTGAAGGATACGAAGAGGAAACCGGTGATTCTGTATCCGTTGAACGCCGACGTGAAGGCTAAGAAGATCCTGATCGTGGACGATGTGGCCGACACGGGGCACTCTCTGGCCGTGGCGAGGGATCACGTGCTTGGGGAAGGGGCAAGCGATGTCAGGATAGCCACGCTTCACCGTAAGCCTTGGTCCGTGGTCGAGCCGGACTTCTACGCGGAGGATACGGACGCGTGGATTGTGTACGTTTGGGAGGTGAGGGAGACGGTTAGACAGCTGACCTTAAAGTTGAGGGGCGAGGGAAAAAAGGGCGAAGAAATCAAAAAAGAGCTGATGAGCCAGGGCTTCCGGGAAAAAACTCTGAGAGACCTGTTAGGTTAACGTCCTTCTAACCCTCCAGTGTTACAGTTCCAAGGCAGATCACGAGTGCCCGGTGGGGTTCCACGATTTCTCCCCAGAGCTATGCTTGAGTATCGGCCAAAACACATATCTTTTAGACTCCTCCTACCTGTTTAACTGTCGCGTGCGCGCCTGTCTTCTTGAAATTGAGTCTTAGGTAGGTTTAGAGCCTGTTTAACGTCTTTACGAGACGCTTCTTGAAGAAGAATTTCTGCGAGGCTTTTTCTCTCTTGATCGATTATCCTGATGAGCCCCTAATGAGGAGGCCAGTCTAAGGTTTATGTTTTCTCACCCCGCTCCATTAGCTTGATTTTCTCGATTTTTTCCCTTATTGCTGATTCGACGAATTGTTGACGGTTGTAGGATAGTTCGGGGTGGCCTTCGATGATTCTGTTTATCTCGTCCGTCATCGGTTTCGGTATACGAATGCCCACTCGCTCCAAGGTTTCTCGCGTTCTTGCCATTTTCTGATCGGATATATTCACACACAGATGTTCTTATTAAGCTTTTCCAGGTGGAGATGTACACAGATGTATGTATAGAACCCTAATATAGAACTATGTTCAACATTTATGTTACATCTGTTCCAAGTAGAGTGGAGGGTGACGCGGCGGGCCTCGAGGGCGGCGGTACGCCCTGACGGGCCTACATGGAGATCATGCGGAACGTAATGTGGTTCTGCCTAGAGGGAAAGACCCGCACCGAGACCCGGCGCGGATGCGGGATCGACACGGCTAGGATGAGGCACTACGTCGATGACTCCCTCCGGGCAGACCTCCTCGAGGAGAGCGGGTGAAGATGCTGAAAAGAGGGCGCCTAGGGAAATTTTTGCTTTGAATCCGAGGAAGCTGTTCACTATGGGAGACGGGCTAGGAATGTCTGAAGGCTTATGAGCGTCTGACCGGGCTCCTTTCCTGTCCTGAGGTTTAGAGCCGTGTCTTACTCCCGTCGCGGGCGAAAGCAAGCGTATGACTTCACACGATTAGGATTGTGTTGAACCAAACCTCGCCTTTAAACAGGCACGTACGGTTCGCCTGTCCTCACTTCCCATGAACCGCCCACCCTTCACTTGGTGAGGGAGACCGCGGCGTACCCCACCACGGAAGAGTAGTCGCCGACCACGTCGCCGCTCGTCTTATAGCACAACAGTTGAGCCTTCCCTGCGCCCAACGCCTTCGCTGCGGCGATCGCGGCGACCGTGGGGCCGTAGCCGCACATGGATATCCCCCGGGACTCCACGGTAGAGTAAAGCTGCGTTTCGTCCAGCCTCAGGATGGCGTCTATGGCCATCTTGTCCTTCCGCTGGGCCGCGGGCTGGGGCTCATAGTGGGTCATGTCTGTGGAGGCAATCACTAGGGCGTTCTTCCCCGACAGAACCCTTGCGACAGCCTTCCCCACTTCGCGGCTACTCTCTAGGTCCTGCATGAGGAAGCAGATGGGCACAAACTTGAAGGCCTGGCCGTAGAGGTACTGGAGGAAGGGAAGCTGTATTTCAATGGAGTGCTCCCGCGCGTGGGCTGAGTCGTCCACGTCCACAAGGCGGCTTTCCTGCACTATCCGATCGGCGACTTGGCCGTCGACCTCCACGTCTCCCAGGGGCGTGCGCCAGACGCCCTCCTTCACGGTGGCTAGGGCGCTTCCCATTCCCCAGTGATTAGGACCGAAGAGAACGACGGTTTCGGGCCTCCCGTCTTCCGCCAGCCTGTGATAGGCGTGGGCGGCCACAGGCCCTGAGTACACGTATCCCGCGTGGGGGCAGATGAGTCCAACTACGCTTCGGGGGCCTTCTCCCTTGACTTTGGGGACTTTGCCGGGTCCGAGTTTGTGGGTGAAGCACCCCTCTATCTGCGTTTGGAGGGCTTTTTGGGTGCCGGCGTACCATGAACCGGCGACAGGGGAGTGTCTAACCCTCATTTTCTTCTCGCCTATCTCTCCTTCGTCAGTTTCATCTCGAAGTCCTCGATGGAGAGGGGTAGGTCCCCGTCGGGCGGTATCTCCCCCCTCTCCCGCAGGGTCTGTCTTGCGAGGAGCCAGTAGATCACGGCTAGGGCCCTCCTGCCCTTGTTGTTGGTGGGTATGACAAGGTCCACGTCGGAGAAGCTGTTGTCGGTGCTGCAGAGGGCCACCACCGGTATTCCCACATCCGAAGCCTCCCTCACCGCCTGCGCGTCCGCCTGAGGGTCGGAGACCACCACGATGCCCGGTTCGAGGTGGCCGGGGTAGAGGGGATTGGAGAGAAGCCCCGGAATAAAGCGGCCGATGATGGGAGTTGCCCCTGTTGTTTCGCAAAATCTTCCCGCCGGGTTGCGCCCGTACAGCCTCGCCGCCGCCACCGCCACCTTGGAGGGCTCAAATCGGGAGAGAAACTTGGCGGCGGCCATTATCCGATCATTGGTTTTTTTGATGTCGAGAACGAACAGGCCGTCCGGCCTCACGCGGTAAATGAAGGGCTCTATGTCCTTGGTCTTGATCCTCGTGCCGATGTGGACCCCCGCGGAGAGCAGGGTGTCCTGGGGCAGCAGAAACTCCTCCTCGGCTGGAACCTCCGCCTCTTCCCCTTCCGGTGCCTCTTCCCCTTCCTTTTCACTCTTGGACATGCCCTTCCCTCCTAGATGGAGAGGGTGGACAGCTTAGCCCGGCCTCCGAGGGCCTCCTCTATCCTGATGAGTTCGTTGATCTTCGCCGCCCTCTCCCCTCCCACCACCCCAGTTTTGATGATGGGGCAGTGGAACGCCACGGCCAGATGGGCCAAGTGGGTGTCAGTGGTCTCCCCAGAGCGGTGGGACATGACGGAGGTGTAGCCTGCCTTCCTCGCCGCCTCCGCGGCCTCCCAGGCGTCAGTGAGCGTTCCAACCTGGTTCACCTTTATGATGACGGCGTTGGCCGCGCCAACCTTCACCCCTTGGGCCAGCCTCTCCCTATCGGTGACGAACAAGTCGTCGCCGCAGATGAGGCAGTTTTTTACGTTCTTTGTGAGTTGTGCGAATCCCTCGAAGTCTTCCTCGTGGAGGGGGTCCTCCACGTAGACGAGGTGGTATTCCTTTATGAGGGACCGTACAAATTCGAGTTGTTCCCCCGAGTTCCTCTTCACCCCGTCCCGAGGGTACGTGTAACAGCCTTCTTTGGCGTCCCACAGGCTGGAGGCTGCCATGTCCACGCCGACCCCGCACTTCACTCCCAACTCCTCCGAAACCGCCCTACACGCCTCCGCCACGACTTCAAAGGCCTCCTTGTTCCCTAGCTTGGGGGCCCACGCCCCTTCGTCCCCCCTTCCGCCGGTGAAGGTGGCATCCCTCCCTTGGATTAGGGAGCAGACCCTCTGGTGAACCGCGACGTTGGCCTCCGCCGCCTCTGAAAACGTGTCCGCCTTGAGGGGGAGCGCCAGGAACTCCTGCACGTCAGGTGTCTTTCCCCTCGCGTGTTTCCCTCCACCCAAGACATTTCCAAGGGGATGGGGGAGCCTGTTGGCTAGGGAGCCGGCGAGGTGCTGAAACAGGGGCATCCCATAGGAGTCGGCGGCGGCGTCCGCGGTGGCCAAGGAGACAGCGTAGGCTGTGTTTCCGCCGATGTTCCTGAAGTTGTCAGTTCCGTCGATCTCGCGGAGGAGGCGGTCGACGGCCTCTTGCTCGTCGGCATTCCTGCCGATCAGCTCCGGTGCGATCAGCTCCTCGACCTTCCTCACCGCCTGATCCACCCCGCCCTCGGGGTAGGGAACCGCCTCGGCCCTGCCCCTGCTTGCGCCGGCGGGAGCGGAGGCCCTCCCGAACCCCGCCACGGTCAGTACGTCGACTTCCACTGTCCCTTCTCCGCGGCTGTTGAAAACCTTTCGGGCTGTGACCTCTTCAATGACGGTTGACACCCTCATCCTCTCCTGCGTTAGAACGGTTCCGTCTCTTCCATTTTCTTCGGCTTCTCATAAAATTGGAGGACCTCATCGATGATCTCCACGTGAGAGAGGAACATGCGGCGGCAACAGTACCGCGCCATCCCTAGGCTGTCCAGAACAGCCCCCGCGTTCTCTCCCTCCTTCACCCTCCTCGCAAACTCTTCCCACTTGTCACCGACCAGCTTTCCGCAGCTTAAGCACCTCACGGGAACGATCATCCAGCCGCCTCCAAAAGGTTCCCGACCCATCACCACGGTTTCTAGCCTCTTGACGCACGTAGCCCCTAATTAAACTTTCCGAACGGATACTGTTGATTTATTTGTCATAACTTATTTTGAGCGTTTTTTGATCGGTCTGTGAATTGACTCAAAGTTTGCTGTTCATGTCGGGTGCGGGTTGATAGATTATTGAGTTCGTCAATTTCGTTTGCCTCTATGGTTTTTCTTTTTCTATTTTCATTGTAGAACGATATTAATGTGTCATAGAAAATGAAGTTCCACTTGTATTGCTCTATGCTTTCCTTTAGTATTGGTTCAGCAACCTTCATTAGGAGAAGTTTTTGCCTTTCTTCTGGAATCACTATAAATCTTTTGACATTTGCTGAGGGAATGTTTGATCCCCGAATAATAGCGTCTGAGATACCAGTTGTATTCTCAACTTCAAACTCGTAAAAAACTTCTCCATTCTTAAGCCATAAAACATCAATTTCCCTTATACGGTCTATTTTTTCCTTTGAAAGAGGTAAGTCAAGTTTTTCTCTATAATTAGGTATGTCCGCATAAACTTCGAAACCAGCCTTCTTTCCCAACTCGACAAGCATCTGAATTATTTGATTATGTTGAGTTTGTCTAAGCCTCATTTCCTTCTTCAATTGCCATTTCCCATTAGTTTTCTCCGCATATTCTTCTAAGATGGCTTTGATGCTTTGGGTGTCTGGTGTAAGCGCATTTTGAAATTTGGTGAATATCTCTTCGAGAATATCATCAAAAGATACCACGATTCTTCTATTCAGAACATCAATTATGGTTCCCTCAACTCTCTCACTCAATGAGGCACGGTCAAGGAACAAACCTTCTTTTAGCCACCATTTCTTACCTACAAGTTTTCCTTTCTCATCTCTTACATCAACAAGAACAAATTCTTTGTTAAGATACTTGCGAAGAACTTCCTCTATTCCTTCTGGAGCACTGAACTTGTAACCATTCCTTTTCAATTCTTCAAAAATAGTTGGATAACTGTTAATTATTATGGAGTAAGTCACTGGCTCTCTTCTTTCAGCAATGATGTACTTGACTGTGTTGACAATAATTCTTTCATATCTTTCCTTATCAATTTCTGATTCTAAAAGAAGTTCTCCTTTCTTCAGTGGCTTCCTAAAACGAATATAGTAATCACCAACAGCACTCCCATAGGGTTGAATTAAACCCTTTGCTGAGGGTCTCGCTGGTGGTTGATAGATAATCTTCTCCAAATCAAAACCTGCAAGAACTACCGCCTTTATTATTGAGTTATAAATCTTAATGTCTGTGTTATGAAAAGTGACCGTGAGTGGTTTTCCAGATTTCAAAACGTCGTAAACTTGCTCGAATGATGCTTTTAGCATCTTATGATAGTAACTGAAATCCTTCTTTTGAGCATCATTTATAGTTATTTCTTCATCAAATTTCAACTCAAAACGAGGGTCATTTTTTTCGCCTTTTAACCATGAAGCCCACAATGTGCTCAATTCCATATATTGAATAGAACCACCATAAGGCGGGTCAGTAAACGCATAGTCAATACAGTTTGACGGAATTCTTGCGGGGTTTATAGACAAATTTAAAGCTGACTGTGTGCAAATAAGAACATTCGCATCTTTATTTAGGTCATCGAACGTTTTCGCCTCTTTATAATAAGGAATGACTTTATTTGATTCCTTCTTGCCTTCTAAAACATGCTTGAACCTTTCCTCAAAATAGAACCATATTGGTAGTTCAACTCTTAATGGTGGCACCCAATATCGATGCACTATCCAACTGGTAGAAGGGTGTTGACCTCTTTTCCATCGAGGTTGATGAACTGGGTTCAATTTAGAAACGTTATGTAAATTACTACTGAAAACGAGTTTCATCAAATCTCGGATATCTTCATTCTCTATCTTTTCTATCTCTTGAAACAAAATCGAAAGGGCAATTAGGCTCCTCTTAGTGAATAGGTCTTTAATAGCAACTCTTTTCTCTTGATGCGTCCCTTCTTTGAAATGAACACCGTTCGGATAGATAAGATATGCATCTTCGGGATACCAGTAAGGGATATCTTTTTCACTAATCTCGGTTAAACGAGTCTTATCGTCTTCCAGATTCCCCTTTTTAATCTGAAAACGCACTTTCTTTTTAGATTTGGTTAGGCAAGACTCGCAATAATATCCAATCTCAATAGGCTCTTCAGAAACCACATTACTTGTATCTAAGGGCGAGCCACAAGAGCAAAAGTAATTTTTTCCCTTCATTTTTGCTTCTGTAAAGAGAATATCTTTATTGCACGCTTGACATCTTACCGCATCTGACCAAATCATATACACTTCCAGACATCTCTGACCACAATTAGGACAAACGGTTGTGTAAAGTCCTTCGATATTTCTACGCACATTTTTCTCAATTTCTTCAAAGGCTTCTTTGAATTTCTTTATATTTACTGGTTTGAGCGTCATGCGGGAAACAAAGGTAGCAATAGGGTCAATGTCTATCGCTACCGCCTTTCGTCCTAGTTTTAGTGCTTCTATGGCTGTCACTCCGCTTCCAACAAAAGGGTCTAAAACAATTTCTCCTTTCTTTGAATAATGTTTAATATACTCTCCAACAACGTTATGTGGTTTTCTCGCCCAATACTTGTGCATCAAATACATCGGAGTATGGGCTTGAGGCGAAATGGCATGGTCAATATGTGTAACCTTAGGGTTCATGTTCTCTTTCTCTGTCAAACAAGACCACCGACATGACTAAGGCATATTACATATTAAATTCAATTAGATTTTTAAAAGCATTTTGAAAGAAAGAGACTGTAACTTCGTTGGTTCATCATGACAAATAAGTTAACAGTATCCTCCGAACGGTAGAGCGAAGACAGGCTCCACTAAACCCTTTCAATCAGCAATTTATTTGTCGCATATTTGAAGCCTATTAAAACTAGGGGGTCTAACCCTCCATCAGCACAGGGTTTACCGGTACGACTTCTGGTCTCGGGCCCTGGCCCCCGGACCCCCGAACTTCTTGGGCTCCTTCCTTCTGGGGTCTCCGGCGATCATGGTTCGGTCGTAGTCGGTGAAGACGGTTCGGAGGCGGGTGCTCTTGGTCCACTTTAAGAGCGCCCGGGCTATGGCCATGCGGGAGGCCTCGGCTTGGCCCATGAATCCTCCGCCGGACACCCTGATGAGAATGTCCAGCTTTTTCCATTCGTCGCCGGCCTCGAGGAGGGGCTCCATGATCTTGTCTCGAGCGATCTTCGGTTCGAGGACCTCGAGGGGAACGTTGTTTACGCGGACCCTCCCCTTTCCGGCCTTGACGGTGGCCCTCGCGATGGCGGTCTTCCTCTTTCCGCTAGTCAGCAGAACCCTCTTGGGACCCGGCACTTCACCTATCCCCCTTCTTCCACCCCGTCTCCTCGGCCAACTCCCCGAGGGTGATGTAGGGACACCTCAGCTTCTCAGCGTCGGCGTCGGGGATTGTCTTCGTTTCCTTGCCCTCAAACTCTTGGGGCACGCCGATGAAGACCCGGAGCCTCCTGTAGGCTTCCATTCCCTTCGGCTTCTTCCGGGGAAGCATGCCCCGCACGGTCCGTCGGAGGACCTGGTCCGGCCTCCTAGGGTGGTATGGGCCCTTTCTCGGGTGGCCGACCTCTAGGAAGGTCTTGGCCTCCCTGACCCGGCTGAGCCTCCTGCCCGATATGACCGCCTTCTCCGCGTTCAGGATGAAGATTTTTTCCCCCTGAAGGAGGCGCTTGGCCACGTTGCTGGCTATTCTGCCGAGGACCAGTCCCTTGGCGTCGATTACCACCGCATTTTCCATCACGGTCACAAGTCTCACTCCAGGATCTTCACACCCGCGCCCCTCGGCACCTTCTCCATCAGCTCCGGGATGGATAAACACTTTCCCTTAGCCTTCAGGATCTTGGACTGCGCCCGCTCGGAGAAGGCGAAGGCCGCCACGTGGACGGGGTGGTTAATCCTCCCCGCGCCCAAGACCTTGCCGGGAATCACTACAGTATCCCCCTCCTTCGTGTGGCGGTTTATCCGGCTCACGTTCACGGTTGCCCGCCTCTGCCTCGAACCTGAGAGTCGGTCTGCCACGATGCGCCAAATCCGTGCGCCGCTCTCTCGGGAGGCCTTCTTTAACATTCGAATGAGCATGATTAGCTCGGGGTTGGTCGTGCGACTGATGGGGCACACCTCCTTATTGACTTGACCTGCCCTCTTCCGTGAGTTGGCTCTGGAAGTCCTCTAATTTTTTGTCGAGGATGTTGAGGGCTTCCTGCACGATCCGTTCTGGAGGGAGGGCGCCGGTGGATTCGATGTTCCAGACGAAGGAGTTCTGGTCCCACGTCACTTGGACGGCCGGAGGGTTGAGGGGGCAAGCCTCGACGCAGTCCCGGCAGAGGGTGCACTCCATCGGGTTTTGAATCTCTATTCTCTCTCCAACCTTGACCAGGATTCTCTTGGGGCAGATCTTTACGCACTGGTTGCAAAGGTTGCAGTGCTTCTCGTCGATCTCGATCCTCGGCAGGTACTTGTAACCGCATGTGGAGACGGGCTGCCACTTCGCGTGGGTCTTCCCCCTCCCTAAACGGGCGTAGGCCTCCAACTTTATCTTCTGGCCGGAAGCCAGCTTTACGATGGGTATCTTTTCGCTGGTGGGTGCGATGGCGGGGTCTTCAGGCGTTAGGTCCCCGGAGTATACCGTCATCGTGTCTTCGGAGGCTTCCATCTCCAACGTCAAAACGGAGCGGCAGAGGCTGCACCCGAACTCGCTCTTGCACGGGCACTCCTCGGGGAGGTTGTAGGCGTCTAAATCTGTCCTGAGGGGGATCAGCCCCAGCCGGTGGGCGAGGATCTCGTCGTGGAGCAGGGAGGAGTTCTCGACCACCACCACCTCGTCTATGGCCATGGTGGGGACCTCGGCGAGCACAATTCTGCGTAATGTGTTCATGAGGGAAACGTCCACCTCCTGAACCACTAGCCTCATAGCAACATCGTCCTTCTCCACCAATCGAACCTCCACCATGTACAAACCCTCCTACTCGACTCCCACAAGCCCCGTGGGCCTAGATCCTGCGGCCCCTACGACCTCCCTTCCTCCTCGTTCCATCGTGGGGGATGGGCGTCACCTCCTCGATGCGACCTATGCGAGAAAATCCTGCGCGCGACAGGGCGCGTATGGCGGCCTGCGCTCCGGCGCCGGGGGTCTTGGCGTTTGATCCTCCTGGAGCTCGAACCTTGATGTGAATGGCGGTTATGTCCCTGTCTTGGGCTATGGTGGCGGCGTGAGTCGCTGCCCGCATGGCGGCGTAGGGCGAGGACCCCAGCCGATCCTGCTTGACGAACATGCCGCCGGAGGTTCTGGCGATGGTTTCGGCGCCGGATATATCGGTGAAGTGGACGATAGTGTTGTTGTAGGAGCTGTAAATGTGGACTACGGCCCAGCGTTCTGGAGTCCTTCTGCGGGGGGCTTTTGTTTTGCCCTCACTCTCTTCAATCATCGTCTTCCGCCCTTCCTTCTACGCTCACGGCCTTTCCCTATGTTCCCCGGGGGTTCCCCTTTTGGTCTCTGTTTTCTCGGTTGCCACGCCAACAGCCTTCAGCAGGGGGTGATCGGAACTTAACAGAGGGCTGGCGGGGGCATAGGTTATTTTTTCTTCCTCTTCCTTCAAAACCAAATAACTTGGGGAAGATATCTTTCTCCCTTCAATGGCTACGTGCCCGTGGGTGACGAGTTGGCGGGCTTGGTGTATGGATCTGGCAAGGCCCCTGCGAAACACGATGGTTTGAAGTCTGCGCCCGAGAATGTCTTCCAATCCCAAGTCTAGGACATCGTCTAGCCCCGCCGTTTCTGGCAGGATTCCGAGGCGACGGAGCCTACCGATGACCTGCCCCTCCAGCTTTCCCCGCTCCTCAGCCGGCATGCCCAGAATCGACCGGGCGATTCCCCGGAACTTGGAGAGCATCGTCCTGTGGCGCCACAGCTCCCTCTTGTTTCGGAGCCCGTATTGGCCTAGGAGCGAGAGCTCAGCCTGCAGGGCGTCGGTTCGCCAGGGAAACCTCGGGGTCTCGTACTTCTTCCGTTGCTTTTTGGGATCACCCATCAGCGGCCACCCCGCCTCCTCTTGACCACCAGGGTCTTCTTCTTCCTGCCCGTGGTCTTCGTGCGCTGCCCCCGCACCTTCAACCCGTGAGCATGACGGAAGCCCCTCCACGATCGGATACCCTGCATTTTCTCCACGTCTGATTTTACTTGGAGAGCTATGTCGGGCCCGATGAGGTGCCGGTTCTCCCCGGTCTCCCGGTCCTTGGAGCGGTTGAGAAGCCAACCCGGAACCCCGTACTTCGCAGGGTTCTGTATAACCTCCTCGATCTTATCCACCTTGGCGTCGGGGAGGAGGCCCAAGCGCATCTCGGGGTCGAGGCCAGCCCTCTCCACGATCACGTGGGCCAGCCTGATCCCTATGCCCCTTATGCCGGTCAGCGCGTGAGCTACCTTTCTCGTGCCGTCCAGATCAGTGTCGGCGATCCGGATGATGTGGCGGAACTCTTCGGGCATCCTCAACCATCCGCGGTCTCTCAGAGCCAACTACGGAAAGTGACGCGCACTTTATTTAAACCTTTATGTCGACGGATACGCTTGGTTCAGCTTAGGTGGCTGCTCGACCCAGGCGGTATCCCGCCAGTTTCTCCATAGCCACTATCAAGGCTTGCGTGCCCTTACCCGCCATACCCTCGGCTTCTACGGCTCGAAACATCTGCTGCACCAAGGAGGCCCCTGGTAAAGGGAGGCCCAGCTCGGCGGCGGCCGACAACGCCAGCCTCAAGTCCTTCTGTTGGTGGCTCACCCTGAAGCCGGGTTCAAAGTCCCGTTTCACCATCTTCGGACCCAGGTTAGAGAGCATCCACGAACCAGCCGCCCCTGCGGTAACCACTTCAAGCAGCTTCTCCAAGTCGACTCCAGCCTTGGCTCCCAGCATCAGCCCCTCACACACGGCCTGGATGTTCAGCACACAGATCACTTGGTTGCAGAGCTTGGCGGTCTGCCCCATGCCGCTCCCGCCCATGTACATAATCCTCTTCCCAAGCACCTCCAGAATCGGCAGACACTCCCGGAAAGTCTCCTCCGGGCCGCCCACCATGATGGAGAGGGTCCCCTCCCGAGCCCCCACGTCTCCACCGCTCACCGGGGCGTCCAGCATCCTGGCACCCTTCTCCGCTAGGGCTTCGGCGACACGGCGGGTCACGCGGGGCGAGATGGTGCTCATGTCGATGACGGTCATGCCGGGTCTCGCTCCCTCAATCACTCCGGAGGGTCCCAGAACCACCTCCTCCACGTCCGGCGAGTCGGTGACCATGGTGATGACGACGTCGGATTTCTCCGCCACCTCCATGGGCGAAGCCGCACCTGCAGCTCCCAGAGACAGAAGCTCCTTCATCTTGGACATGGTCCTGTTCCAGACGGTCAGAGGGTAGCCCGCCGCCAAAAGGTTCTTCGCCATGGGCTTCCCCATTACCCCCAGTCCTATAAAGCCTATCTTGGTTGTCCTCATACTTTTCCATCCACTGTAATAATATTCTAGGCTTTTTAATACGTTGACTTACTATTATTTGGGCATTCTGCCACAGATTTTCTCATAAACCCTTTTATTTGACAACATTTTCCTCATCTTAACGTGGGACTTAACGTGGGAAGAGCTAAAGCCTCTGGGGTCCACCAAAAGGGAAAGCTATCCTTCTTCGACGTCTTAAAGCGGGTCAGGAGCCATCCAAGCTTCCACAAGGCGGGGGCTGTCGGGATCTTCGTGGGGGTGGTGCGGGGCGAGACCTCCAGGGGCGAGAGGGTGGAGAAGCTGGAGTTAGAGGCCTACGAAGAGAAAGCCGACAAGGCCCTCCAACGCATCTGCCGGGAACTCCGGGAGAGGAAAGGGGTCATCAACGTGCAGATCCACCACCTCCTCGGAGAGTTTGAGGTCGGAGAGGACCTCGTCTACGTGGTAGTGGCCGGCACACACCGGCAAGACGTGTTTCCCGTCTTGGAGGAGGCGGTGGAACGATACAAGGGGGAGGCGCCCATCTTCAAGAAGGAGTACGTCATCGACGAGAAAGGAGCCACAAAGTCTTACTGGGTCAGCGAGACTGAAAGGGAGTAGACTTTCCTTCTAGTTCAGCCTTCTTCACGAGGAGGTATCCACTGTGGTCTTCCCAGACCCTCTCCGTCTGGAGCAGCCGAATCCTCTTCCGGAAGAAGGGAGCGTCGAGAACCAGGGTTTCGTACTCGCCTCCCTCGCCCACCGGAGATACTCCATATTTCCTATTCAAGTCCACAAGCTCCCTCACCGTTTCCGAGTCGATCCTTTTTCCGAGCCAGTCTTGGTCGAAGCCGTAGGCGTACACACCCACCACGACCACGTGAAAGTGGAGGCCAACCATATCCCTCAGCAGTTTTACGGGGTCCTCCCGCCAGAGGGGGGCGATGGATCTCAGATTCAGCTCCCGGCAGACCCTGTCGATCCGGCTTTTCTGGTACCGTGACGCCGTGGCCCCGTGGACGACTCCCTCCACGTCGAGGCTGGAGAGGAGGCTTTTGAGGTCCTTGAGTTCCTCTTCCTTGACGCCCTCGGTCTCGGCCTTCACCAGGGGTATTCCCACCGCTTCAGCAAAGAGGTCGGTCAGGTGGATGTTGGGGAAGTGGAACATCCAACTGTCCTCCCGCTTGGGGAGCATGGTGACCAAGTGTTTCACCTCGTAGCCCCCCTTCAGAGCTCGGTGGAGGGCGAGGGCGGAGTCCTTCCCGCCCGTCACCAAGGCTGCCACTCGCATGTTCACGCCCCGTTTCACCCTTTGCTTCCACGATTTCCTTATTAAACTATCTTGACGCCTCAAACCTTTACGGGGAAACTGGGGTATACGAGGGATACTCCGTTACACTTATATTGGAACGTCGCGGGTACATATAACCAAAGTTTGGGAGCACGACATAGGAGATCTCACGCAATGTGTGGACTCGTGGAGGAAGAGGGAGAAGAGGAAGAAGAGGAAGAGAAGATAGCCGAAGCACCCGAGGAGGCGCCTTGGGAAGCCCCTGAAGGGGTTGCGGTAAGGTCGATGACGGTCATGGAGTTCCTCAAGTGGCTGTTTTTCGTTTCCGGAATTGTAGGTTTCATAGGATGGCTCGGAAACCTACTGTACGAACACCCCATTATGTACGGCCTGTACACCCCAACAATCCCAGGTACCCACATACCCCTCGCCACTGTCGCCTTTGGCGCGACCCTGATCCTAGGTTGCGTCATCGCCGCCAAACAGCGGTCCAACGAGATCAACGCCCGCGCTAAAGGTGTGGAGGGCCGCCTCGACGAGACGACCTACAACCTGTCCAAAGTGTCCGCGGAACTGAGCGCAGCCACGAAAAAACTTTCGATGGAGATGGGCAGGAGCAGACGCCTCAGCCAGGACTTGGAGAAGGCACGGGACACCGTCTCCCAGCTGAGGACCCAAACTCGGAAACTTACCAGTGAAAGGGACGCTCTGGACAAGGAGCTGAAGGCGACCCAGGAGAGACTCGTCCACGCCCTCGCGCCGAGCCTCTCCGAAATCAAGGGAATCGGGTCCAAAATCGCCGAAAGACTCAGGGACATTGGAATACGCGACGTTATAGACCTGTTGAGCACGTCGCCCGAGGAACTCGCTACTAGAACGGACATCTCTCCTAAAATAATCGCCCGATGGTTTGAACAGGCCGTAGCCCTCCGGGAACAGGCTGGCGCCTAGAACGGAGAACCGACGTTCCGGCTATCTCCAACTTCTCATCCGGAAGCGTTCAACCTATCCCCGACGGTGATCGTTGAGGTTGAAGCAGGTATCGAAACCTGGGCGCAGAGGATGGCGTACAGAAATGTCCATATAACATATAGAAACCTTGGCAAAAAACAGTAAATGTTATGAGTATGGGATGGCGAAACAAAATTGTTAGAGGGTTTTCCCTTGGAAAGGTTTGACGTGATGGTGGTTGGTGCCGGAACTGCCGGATGTTTGGCTGCGAAGACGGTTGCAGACGCAGGCCTTGATGTTTGCCTCATCGACCGGAAAAGGGAAGGGGAGATTGGGGAGAAAGTTTGTGGAGACGCTGTAGGAAAGCATCACTTTGACTATTTGGGGCTAGACTGTCCCAGAGGAGAGGAGTTGGAGCGAAATGTGATTGGTCTCAGGATTTACTCGCCTGACAGAGAAAACATGTTTGAGGTTAAGGGGGAATACCTCTACGGGTTCATCGTTAACCGCCGCCTTTTTGGGCAGAGACTGTTGAAGAATGCCATCGATGCAGGTGCGACCTTACTCGAATCAACTCACGCTTTAGAACCGATAATAGAGGATAATTTTGTCACTGGAATCTTGGCAAAGAATCTGAAAACAGGAGAAAAAGTGAAGTTGCTCAGTCAAGTTGTGGTTGACGCAAGTGGCTATCCTGCTGTCTTACGGAAAAAGCTTCCTCTAGAAATGGGTGTCGAGGCGAATATTGACCTTAAAAATGTAATGGTCTGCTATCGGGAGATTCGTGAAGTGAAAGCGCAGGTTGCTGAGCCAGACTACTGCAAGTTTTACCTCAGTCAAGAGTGGGCTCCCGGGGGTTACTCATGGGTCTTCGCGGAAGGTGAGAAGAAGGTTAACGTAGGCTTAGGAGTTGCCATGACCAACAACTTTCCGAACCCCAAAAAACAGCTTTACGAGAATGTCTTATCGATGCCACTGTTTGATGAATCTTCAGTCATTGATGCCGGCACATGGTACGACCCAACTAGGCATCCCCTTGACTGCATGACTGGAAACGGCATCGTAATCGTTGGGGATGCAGCTTGCCAAGTGAACCCGATTTCTGGCGGTGGAATTGGGTCCTCCATGAGGGGAGGGGCCTGTGCAGGGGAGACTATAGTTGAGGCGATTGAAGAGGGAGACGTAAGCATGGATGGTTTATGGCTTTACAACGGTAGGTATATGCAGTCTTATGGAGCTAAACAGGCGGGTCTAAATGTCTTCCGCCTTCTCCTTCAGGGAGTAGGAGACGAGGGATTAAATTATATAATGAGGCATCGTTTGATCACGGAGGAAGACATCCTTAAGGCGGGTATGGGCGGAGACGCCCACATCAACGTAACCGAGAAGACCCTTAGAATCTTCAAGGCACTGAGAAAACTCGACTTACTCAAAAAGCTGCGTGACGCGGCAAACCTCCTGAAACAGATGCGTCACCACTATCAGAACTACCCTATTTCACCCAAAGGCTTCGACCCTTGGAGGAGAAAGGCACAAAACATGGTTAGAGAAGCAGAGAAATGGCGGAAAGAGAAATAGTTGTGTCGGTCAAACTTAATATGGAACGTTGAGGCTACCCTGATTCTTGGCGGTCCAAGCGTGTCTTCACGGAAAAAGGCCGAGAAACTTCTGTATCATCGTGACGCCGACTAGGAGTAGAACTGTACCGAAGATTCTTTTGAGGTTCTTTTCTGAAACTTTCCTGGAAACATGGGCTCCAAGCTGGGCTCCGAATGATACTCCTAAGATTATGGGAACCACGTATTCAAGGTTGACGTTACCGAGGGAAAGGTGGGTGACTGTTCCTGACAGGGAGGTGAAAACCATGACGAACATAGATGTTGCCACACAGACATGCATCGGAATTCCAGTCATTAAATTCATCATAGGAACCAAAACCGACCCGCCTCCTATGCCTAAAAAACCCGATGCTAAACCCCCCAAGAACCCCATTGTAAAACATAAGGCAACACTCATCTCATATTCGAAAACTACGCCTTTGGAATCGACGAGCCTTCGACGCCAACTCTTAGAGTTAATTTCCCTCTTTGAAACTGAGGATTTAAAGTTGTTAAAACTAAAGATCATCTGAACCGAAACTAGAATTATGAAAAAACCGAAGATGATCCCCAACTGTTCATTTGACACCAAACTAGTCAAGTAGGCGCCCAACGAAGACCCTGGAACGGTTGTGGTTGCCAAAATCAGTCCCATCTTATAGTCAATCCTTTTCTGTCTGTAATAAACTAGCGTAGACGCCAAAGACGTAAAGACGATCGTAGCCGTGCTGGTTCCCACCGCCTGCTGCGGATCTAAACCATCCAAAAAATAACCAAGCGTCAAAAGGGGCACTATGAAAACGCCTCCCCCAACCCCTGTCATCGCCGCGATCACACCAACACAAAAGGACGAGACCAGCAAAAGAACCGAGATCGGCAACAACACGCGCCATCTACCCTCCGACGATATTTCCATGCACGCGCTCAGGACTTAAATTTTTATTTTGGATTACAATTCCCCAATTGTTTTACCGCCATCCTTGTGGTGCTTAACTTCCACGCATTCGTATTCTTTCAACTTAACCTCACCTTCGCAGCACTCTATCTAAACTAAATGGGTACACTTGCCAAGTTTCATAGTTTCCTATGAGTCTATGTGACTGTGACACAACAGCGACATAAACTTAAGAGCGCGCGCTCATTTTCCAGCCTCAGATTATCCAAGTTTGTTTATCTCCTTTGTCGAATCCGTTTTGGTGCTATGAATCTACGCTTTTTCACAGAAGCGTAAAACAGGCCGGGGGGTTAAGGGTTGAGTTTTTGAAACTATCAAGGTTTTCTGCCCTTTGTGCACGAAGAATGAGAAAGAAGTGCCCTAGATTTATTAGGGGGTGTCATATGCAGACTAGTACGTGGCGGTGGCGGAATGGCCCTCCACTTATAGACGGGGTTTTCCACAAAATGAGGGGAAGCCTTAAAGTCCTCCTCGCAGACAAGCTTGAACCCCGGGAGCTGAGGCTTCTCTGCAAATCCTATGACGTTATCGGCGACATCGCCGTCATTCGGGTCCCAGACCCCCTTGAGCATAAGAGCAAAGTCATCGCCGAAGCCGTCATGCAGACTCACAAACGTGTGAAGACCGTGTTGCGCCAAACCGGCCCGGTTTCCACCGAGTTCCGCCTGCGCAGGCTGGAGTGGGTTGCCGGCGAAGAGAAAACGGAAGCCGTTCACAGGGAGCATAGTTGCGCCTTCAAGGTCGACATGAAAAAATGCTACTTCTCGCCCCGCCTCTCCCACGAGAGGATGAGGGTCGCCCGGCAGGTTCAGCCCGGTGAGGTGGTGGTTAACATGTTCGCCGGTGTGGGATGCTACTCCATCCTTATCGCCAAACACGGCCTAGCTGACAGAATCTACTCCATAGACCTCAACCCTGAGGCGGTTCACTACATGCTCGAAAACATCCGACTCAACAGGGTTCAGGACCATGTTGTAGCCATCCACGGAGACGCAAAGGGTGTGGTGCAAAAAAAGCTGAAAAACGTGGCGGATCGGGTGCTTATGCCCCTGCCCGAGAGGGCCTATGAATACTTGAGTTACGCCATCCTAGCCCTTAAACCGGTGGGGGGTTGGGTTCACTATTATGACTTCGAACACGCCATGAAGTCTGAAGACCTCTTTGAAAAGGTTAAAGCAAAAGTGTCGAAAAAACTTCAGGGGCTTCATGTGGATTTTGAGATACCCTTCTGTCGAGTCGTCAGGACCACGGGACCGAACTGGTACCAGACAGTTCTGGATGTGAAGATATTCAAGAAGTAGCAACTTGTGCGCCCTTAAGGTGAGAATTTCAAATGAGGCGAGGAGGTTACGGCGAATATTTTATATCCTCTCGGATTGACAATAGGTCAAGTGGGAGGGATGAGGGATTAAGAGAAAGCTGATGGACATCCTAGCCTGCCCCATCGACAAGCATTATCCCTTAGCGCTTCATGTCTTCGAGGAAAAGGAGGAGATCGTGGAGGGGGTGATCATCTGTCCGAAGTGCCTGCGCTGGTATCCCATCCGGGAGGAGATCCCTGAGATGCTGCCGGACGAGCTGCGGGAGAAAAAGGAGGAGCTTCCCTTCCTGCGGAAGTGGAGGGCCAAGATGCCCAAAAGAATTCTTACCGAGGGCAAACCCTTCAACCTAAAGGGTGAAATTTAGACCTGTAAGGCTTACCTTCTCGTCTCCGCTTAGAGGGTTTAATGTTTCAGTTATGGAATATAATAGGTGAGCAGAATATTAACCGTAGAGTATCCAAGCTTTGCTTCACATTATTTCTTTTTAAGTTCATTGTTGAGCCATTCCAGATAGTCTTTACTTCCTTCAACAATAGGCAGGGCTATCATTTCCGGTGTCTTGTATGGGTGAATTTCTTTAAGGTGTTTTTCGAGGTCCTCGTATAAGTCTTTCTTGCTTTTGACGAAACACAGCCACTCATCTGTTGTCTTTACATGACCCTTCCACCAATAGGTGCTTACTATCGGCCCCAAGATCTGGATGCACCCCGCCAGTCTTTTTTCCAGTAAGGCTTGAGCTATTTTTTCAGCATCTTTCTTTTTTTCCGTGGTTGTAATCACTTGGATGTATTCTTCCATCATAATTCACCTCCTTACCTGTTATGATGGATGACTTAATACCCCGATTCATCCTTAGGCTCCGTGACAGATATCATCTTATGGCTCTTTCAATCTCTTTCCATCGGCGGGTTAAGCCTCAGCCCTTAAATGTGTTGGCTGTAGACTGAGGTTAGGAAAAATTGGGGGCCCCATAACTACAGGTTTTTCAGGGTCTTTTCCACTTCCTCTATGTCCTTGTGGGTTTCTATGGACTTCCAGAAGACCCCCTTGTATTTCAAGCCTTTCAGCTTCCTCTTATCGGCTAGCTTCGGAAAAGTGACATCTTCTATCTCCCCCTTCTCCGGGAGGTAGTCGAAGACCTCAGGGGTGAAGCAGTAGACCCCCGCGTTGATCCAGTACTCGGGGATCACGGGCTTCTCCCGGAAGCGCCGGGCAAAGCCGTCCTCATCGGTGTCGACCACCCCGAAGGGCGACCTGAGGGGGACGAGGGCAATGGCCCCCGCGACTTCGTCGACTGCTTCCACCAGCCTCTTCGGGTCTAGGTTCGTAAGGATGTCCCCGTTGACCACCAGAAACTTCTCTTCCCCGTTCAGAAAAGCCTCCGCATTCTTGAGGGCCCCACCCTTACCTAGGGGCTGCTCCTCCACCACGTAGCTAACCTTCAGCCCAAACTTGCCGCCTCCGCCTACATACTCAATGATCTTTCCCTTCAGGTACCCCACGCAAAGCACCACCTCGTTGACTCTATGCTCCTTCAGCCACTCCACTTGCCGGGCGAGGATGGGCTTCCCGGCCACCTCTAGGAGGGGCTTAGGCTTAACATCGGTCAAGGGACGAAGCCTCTTGCCGTAGCCACCCACAAGGATAGCGGCCTTCACCTTCAACCCCACCTAACTATTTTAGACGTGTCTGTGATAATTGATTTTATGTTCATTGTATTTAAAAGGATTGAAACTTGGCAGTGGATATCTTACATCTCAGGGAAAGCCTAGGCGATCTTATTATCTTGAGCACCCAATACCATGCAGGCAGTACCATCAACCTTTATTTTTAAGGTTCTTTTTGGTTTCTATTCCGGGTCTCCTGTGAGAAGGAACGGATTCAACGGTTCCATCCATTCCACTTCCTTTAGGGGAAGCCTGGAGGCGTTTCTTTTGGGTGGAGTGTAGTGGAGAGAGGCGTTTTTCCTGTAGTCATCCCGTTTCACCATGGTTACGCGAACGTTGACGATCACGGAACCGTCTTTGAGGTGGATATTCACATGCCTGCCGAGGTAGGGCCTCGCCGAGTTCAGATTAAATCCCTCCAAGTGTTTCACCACCCAATGTTTCTGCTCACGATTTTGGTCCAGCAGTCCCGGCAGATGGGCAACTGCCTGCCCTTATAGTAAATGTAGACCCCGATCTGCGTACTCCTACACTTGCCGTTCCACGGATTCCTACACCGCTCCACCGAACGCCTCACCAGACACTCCCCAACGTTAACGCTCAATTGTACGCCATTTAAGGCGATCGATGCAACGACACCCTGCGAAGGGGACGGAGGAGAATGAAAGTAAAGATGCTGGTTACCTTAAGGAACATTCAGAAAGGGAAGAAGGGGTTGAAAGTGACCTTTATGACAAAGCTTAAGATTAGCCCTTATCATCTTCAATGGAGCCACTTGAGAGAAGCGCCATGAGGCCGAGACGACTATTCGGAACCAACGGGATACGCGGTGTGGTTAACCGTGATCTGACCCCCGAGTTCGTGATGAGGGTGGGAAGTGCCGTCGGAACCTTCTTCAGGGGCGGTCGGGTCTTGGTTGGGCGGGACGGCAGAACCAGCAGCCCCATGTTCTTACACTCGATCATTGGAGGGCTGGTCGCAACGGGGTGCACAGTCTACGATGGAGGGATGGCCCCCATTCCTGCGGTCCAGTATGCGGTCAAACACTTTCAGATGGACGGCGGGGTTATGATCACCGCCTCTCACAACCCTCCGGAATACAACGGAATCAAGGTGGTCGCCGAAGATGGAGTTGAGTTGCCTAGGGAACAAGAAATTGAGATCGAGAATCTTTTTTTCACTGGAAAGTTTCGGTGGGCCGAGTGGCGCACGGTTGGGACAACCCGTCAGTTGCCGGGAATTTTGAACGTCTACACAGAGGCTGTGAAACGGCATGTGGACGTTGACGCCATCAAGAAGAGGGGTTTTCACGTGGTGGTGGACCCCGGAAACGGTGTAGGGGTTTTGGCCGCTCCCTACCTTCTTCGGGAGATGGGGTGTCGAGTTACCACGATGAACGCCAACGTGGACGGAACCTTCCCCAGCAGACCCTCGGAGCCCACACCGGAAAACCTGGGGGAGCTGGCGTCGATGGTGAGGGCGGTCGGGGCGGACCTGGGCGTGGCCTACGACGGAGACGCGGACCGCTCCATCTTTGTGGACGATAAGGGAGAAGTCCATTGGGGTGACCGAACCTTCGCCCTCATTGAGAGGCACTTCTTGCAAGAGCACCCTGGGGAAACCGTCGTCACGCCGGTGAGTTCTTCCCGTCTCGTCAAGGAAATAGCGGATGAATACGGTGGCAAAGTTGTCTGGACCAAGGTCGGAAGCGTCATCGTTTCCCACGCGATAAAAAGATTGAACGCAAAACTCGGAGGCGAGGAGAACGGCGGCGTGTTTTACAGTCCCCACCAACCGGTTCGAGACGGTGCGATGACCACCGCCTTGATCTTGGACATAATGGCAAAAACCGACAGGAAGCTGTCAAAGCTACTCTCCGAACTGCCCGCCTACCGCATAGAAAAGGACAAGCTGGAATGCCCTGAAGAGCTTAAGGGGCAAGTGCTAGAGGAGTTCCTCAAGCAAATCGGAGAACTGAACGTTGACACCACCGATGGCGCGAGGATATGGTTCCCCGACAAGAGTTCCATCCTCATAAGGCCCAGCGGAACCGAGCCCATCTACCGATTCTACGCCGAAGGTAAAACAAGAAAAAGGGCGGTTCAGCTCGTTAAAGAATATAAGGCTAAGCTTCACGATGTGGTTGAAGAACTTAGGGCTGATCGGCAGGTTTAGACGCTATCAGAGGAACACAAACATGTACGAAGCGATCCTCCCCCTCGCTTTCTCCTTGGGTTTTCTCGCCTGTTTCGTCAGCCTTCCCCTCATCATGAAGAAGATGAAGTCAGCGGGGATAGTGGGCCCGGACGTTCACAAAAGGAATAAGCCGGCGGTTCCCGAGATGGGGGGCATCGGAATTTTGGTCGGACTGGCCGTCAGCATGGTGGGCGTATCCCTTCTCCTCCGCGAGGAAGCCTGGACATTCCTCTGTTTTTTGGGTGTGGTACTAGCTACAGGGCTTATCGGCGCGTTGGACGACCTGAAGCCCCTAAATCCTATAGTCAAACCGGCTCTTACCGCCCTCACAGGCCTACCTATTCTTCTTGTAGACGCATTTGTCACGGACGTATACACGCCCCGTCCGGTTCTTCCATTCGTGGGAAGCACCCGCCTGACCATAGTCTATCCATTGATGATACCCCTCGTCACGGCCGTGTTCGCCAACGCGGTGAATATGATGGACTCCTTCAATGGGGAGATGCCCGCAACCAGTTCAATCACGGTGTTGGTTCTACTGGTGTCTGCGGTTCTTCTGGGGGAGCGTGGCAACGCAGTTGTCATGTGCACAGGGCTTCTGGGCTGCCTGCTAGCCTTCTACTACTTCAACAGACACCCTGCGAAGACCTTTGCAGGCGACGTGGGAAGCCTCAGCGTCGGGGCGGCTATCGGAGCGACAGCGATCATGGGTCGACTGGAGGTCGTCGCCTTGGTCGCCTTTATGCCGCAGATAATGAACGCCTTCTACGGCCTAGCCACAGTAGGCAGACTATACGAACGTCGGGAGGTGCCTCGCCCCACGCTTCTTCTCGAGGATGGGCGGTTGGCGGTCAGCGACGATACCAAGGCGCCGATAACCTTGGCCCGGATGGTTTTAGCTAGGGGTCCACTTTACGAAGGGGAAATAGTTCGCGTACTCGTGATTCTGCAAACCATCTCGGCTGTTCTCTCGCTTTTCACCCTGTACTTGGTGGCGGTTGCACCATGATTCGCCGGATCCTAGACTTTGTGTACGTCCTGCTTTTCGCCTGGGCGAGCATGATCTTCGGCGTGTGGCTCATCGATGTGTTCATTGTACCTATTGACCTGGGGAACGCCTTCCTGACGGGCTTCGCCAAGGTGACGGTAAGCGCCTTGCTCGTCCTCGTCTGGCTCTGGCTGTGGAGGGATCTGGTGAGAACGAATTTTTGGCGGGCTCTAAGGAAAAAATAACCTACGGGGTACGGATGAAAAAACGTGGCTGAAAAAGGGGCGTGACATCTCTTGTCTCACCTTAGGGTTTTCATAGACATCCTCACCCCGAAGCAGTGCATGCTGTTTTCTAAGCTGTCGGAGAGGCTGGAAGGGAGCGGCCACTCTGTGCTCAAGACCACCCGCCAATACCGTGAGGTGGTTCAGCTCCTCCGCCTTAAGGGGGTCGATGCGAAGATCGTGGGGAGACACGGCGGGGGAACCCTGCTGGGCAAGTTAGAGGCTAGCGCAGACAGAACGCTCCACATGGCTTCTTTGGTCGAGGGGTGGAGCCCTGATGTGGCGGTCTCCTTTTCCTCCCCTGAGGCAGCTCGGGTCGCCTTCGGACTGGGCATACCCCATGTCTGTGTGAACGACTCCCCCCACGCCGAGGCGGTAGCCCGGTTGACCGTTCCCCTCTCCGAGAGGCTTCTAACTCCCAAGGTGATCCCCAAAAGGGTCTGGACAAAATTCGGTGTGTCAGAGGATAAGATAGTTCAGTACAACGCTTTAGACCCATGGGCTTGGCTAAAGGATTTTAAGCCCGACAGAGACATTCTGAAACGGCTTGGTCTGGACGAGTCCAAGCCCATCATCACCCTCAGAGCGGAAGAAGCCCTTGCCTCCTACCTTTTGGGCAAGACGGCAGAGAGACCCTCCATTCTCCCCATAATCCAAAGCCTCCTCAAATCTTCCCTAGACCTCCAGGTGGTAGCTATACCCAGACACGGGGAGCAGGAGAAGATTCTTAAAAGAACCCTAGGGAGAGAAGTCATCGTCTGCGAATCCGTCTTGGACGGCCCGAGCCTCCTCTCCTACACGTCCATATTTGTCGGGGCGGGGGGAACCATGACCGCCGAAGCCGCCCTGCTGGGGGTACCGACCCTCTCATGCTACCCGGGCGAGCCCTTCCTGATTGAGAAGTACCTGATAAACAAGGGGCTGGTTGTCCGTGAAACACGCCCTGAAGAAGCCGTGAAGCATGTCTTGAGGACCCTCGAAAACCTAGAGAAAGCCAAGGCGGAACAGAGAGGAAAGGCCCGAAGGTTGACCGAAAACTTTGAGGACCCCACCGAAGTCATCGCGGGCGTCATCATGGACACCGCACGCCCATCGGCGTGACCCCAGCTTATAAAACGGCGAGAAGACATAATAGCGAAAGATGAATGAAGAATGGAGACGGCGTGAAGCGGTATGCCTGCGGTCATGGGTCTCAGAGAAGTAGATCTGGACTCCCCTGCGAAACGTGGGGGGTATGTGGTGAGCGTGATAGGGTGTGGGCGGATGGGCCTGCCGACGGCCTGCCTCTTCGCTGAGGCCGGTTTCAGGGTTATCGGTGTCGATGGAGACCAGAGGGTCGTTGATCTACTGAAGAGGGGTAGGGTCCCCTTTGCTGAGCCGGGGCTCAGCGCCCTCCTAAAGAAACATGTTAAGGGGGGGCGCATCACAGCCACCAACGGGACCAGGGAGGCCGTCTCGGCGAGCGACTTCATCGTGTTCGTTGTTCCAATGTCTGTTGACCGGATGAAAAAACCGGACTATTCGCCAGTGGAAAGGGCGTGCAAAGAGGCGGGTATGGGGCTGCGTTCCGGGTCCCTAGTCATCTTTGAAAGCACGACAGGTCCGGGAGTAACCGAATCCTTGGTTCAAGAGACGCTGGAGAAGGCGTCCGGCCTAAAGGCTGGAGTCGACTTCGGTTTAGCCTACAGTCCGATCCGCGCCTCCTCGGGGCGGGCGTTGCGAGATATCGCTACATATCTCAGAGTGGTTGGCGCGGTTGACCAGCGAAGCTTGAGGGTGGCTTGCCTTTTCCTGAGCACGGTAACCAAGGGGGAAATGGTTGGGGTGAGGGACATAAAGACGGCGGAGGCCGTGAAGCTGTTTGAAAACGTGCAGCGCGACGTGAACATCGCCTTGGCCAACGAGTTCGCCCTCTTCTGCGAAAAGGCCGAGATAGATTTCATCGAGGCCGCAGAGGCGGCCAACACGCAGCCCCACTGCCACCTCCTCCTCCCCGGGCTTGTCGGTGGGCACCTTCCAGAGGCCCCCTACCTCCTAGTGGAGGAGGCGGAGAACGTGAACGCGGGTCTCCGGTTGACTGTGCTCGCGAGGAAAGTAAACGATGAGATGCTGACGCACGCGGTTCGTCTGACCAGCGATGCCCTGCGGGTGTGCGGGAAACCCCTCAGGAGGGCCAAGATCTCGGTCTTCGGGGTTTCTTACCGTCCAAACGTAAAGGAGGCTAGGGGTTCTTTGACGGGCGGGCTTGTGGACACGCTGCGCGGGAAAGGGGGGAGGGTTCGGGTTTACGATCCCCTCTTCTCCTACAAGGAGCTGATGGAGCTGGGTCTTCCCGCTGAGGGGACGGTGACGAAGGCCGTGGAGGGGGCGGACTGCTTGGTCGTGGTCGTGGGGCATGACAGGTTCAAGAGGTTAAGTCTGAGGAGGATCAAGTTTCTGGTCAGGATGCCCGCCGCCATTGTGGACATGGGACACGTGGTGGATCCCGCCAGGGCGGAGAAGGAGGGCTTTGTGTACCGCGGCTTGGGAAGGGGGGTCTGGACCAAGTGAAGGAACTGGGTGTGGCGGTCATAGGGACAGGCTTCTGGGGGAGAAACCACGCCAGAGTCTTCAGCGAGCTGCCCAACACCGAGCTCAAGGCGATCTGCGACATAAACCCGGAAAGGGCGCAAAGAGCCTCTAAGGAGTTCGACGTGAAGGGATACACCGAAAGCGGGAAGCTGCTGAGGCGGGAGGACGTGGAGGCCGTGAGCATCTGCACATGGTCCACTGTCCTAGCCGCGGAGGCGGGGAGGGCTTTGAAGGCCGGGAAACACGTTTTCGTGGAGAAACCCATGGCGAGCACTCCCAGACAGGCAAGGATGGTCATTGACCTCGCGAGGAGAGGAGGGCGCCACCTGATGGTGGGCTTCATTGAGAGGTTTAACCCCGGTGTCCAGCGCGTCAAGGAGGCCGTTGAGGGTGGGGAGATAGGGACCGTGGTTTCGGCCACGGGAAGGAGGGTTTCGAGGTGGCCTGAGAGGATCGGCGACGTGGGGGTGGTGAAGGACACTGCCATCCACGACATAGACACTGTGCGGTATCTTTTCGTCCAAGATCCGGTTGCGGTGTACGCCCAAGTGGGCAACCTGAGACACGCCAAGTTTGAGGACTACGCCCAGATCATGCTCACCTTTGAGGGAGGGAAGACGGCCTTCATAGAGGCCAACTGGCTCACCCCCTACAAGGTCCGCAGCCTTTTGGTCACGGGAAGCGAGGCCACCATCTACCTCAGCTACCTGACTCAGGAGATCACTATAGAGACCATGGGCCAGACCATGACGCCTCGACACGAAATGGAGGAACCCCTCAAACTGGAGCTGGAACACTTCGCCGACTGCGTCCTCAACAACCGAGAACCCTTGGTCACCGGCGTCGACGGCCTGATAGCCCTTCAGATAGCCGAGGCCGCGCTAAAATCCGCCGCAAAACGGAAGGAGATCAAGCTCTAACGGCCAAGGCTCCTTATGCATTTGAATAAAGTTTACTCAGCGCGCCCTGAAGCACGTAATTAGTTGACTGTTCACCAGATATATTAGAGCGGATATGTGATGAGGATGCTGAGCCCCTATTAGGTTATTTCATAAGGCTCATATTCAGGCTTTAGGGTCTGTACGTCCCCAGTTTTAGGCCCGATATGTTCATCTTCTTCTGCTCTGTCTCCTCTTGCCCTTCTTCCTGTGAACCAGCTTCCTTCTGTGCTCCTTTCTCCGCGTCATTTCGCAATCCCTTTAATGAGCCCTACTCGTAGCGCACCAGCCCCTTGTCTTCCAGCTCCTGATGGAGCCTGTTGACTGCCAGGTGGATGTCTTCCCCCCTTCTGGCGCCGGTGCAGACCAGCTTCCCAGTTGAGAACAGTAGGATCACCGTCCTCGGGTCCTCCGTTCGATAGATCAAACCGGGAAACTGATCCGGCTCATACATGATCCTTCCCCGCATGCGCCTCTCGGACTCGTAAAGCTGTAAGAGGTCAACCGTCCCGCCGAGGCTCCCGGAGGCGACGATGTTTATTACCTTTACTTCCGGCTTGCCCGTGATGACTATGCCGCCTCTCTCTAACTCTTTAACAAGCTTCGGCAGGGCTCTCTCTGCCTCCCTCTCCGACCTCGCCCCAGTGCAGATCATCTTGCCGGAGCCAAAAATCAGGGTGGTGGTTTTCGGCCTTTTCATTCGGAAGATTAGCCCCGGAAACCGTTTTGGGCGGTATTCTACCTCTGGAAAAGCCCTCACCACCGCGTTTAACTCAATCCCATGCTTCAGGGTGGCCGAGGCAACCACGTTTTCGATCTTAACGACCGGCTTAACCTTCGACATCCTGTTATCCCTTCACCGCTATTCGAGGAACCTTTTGGGCGCCTTCATGGAGTGCCAACATTATATTGAATGCTAGCACTATATAAGTGAGGTCCACTCTATTACTAAAATGCCGATCACGAGGAAGTTAGCAAATGAGTTACAATTATAGACCGCGTCGTCCGCAGAGACCTGCACCCGTGAAGGAAGGGGAGGAGCACGAGGTTACTATTCAGGCGATAAGTCGAAGGGGTCAAGGAATAGCTAGGGTAGAGGGGTTCGTGATCTTCGTTCCGGAAACGGAAGTCGGGGAACGAGTGAGGGTTCGGATAAACCAAGTTGGTCCACGGTACGCCACGGCGGAAAGGATCTGACAAAGAAGGACTGTGAGTTGCCCAGAGAACCAAACGTCGTGTACATAGGCGGAAAGCCCGCTATGAGTTATGTGCTGGCTGTCATTTCAAGCTTCACCGCATCCGACTCTAAGGAGGTTACCCTGAAGGCGAGGGGGCGGGCGATCTCCACCGCCGTCGATGTCGCCGAGATAACTAGGCGCAGGTTCATGAAGGAGCTGAGCGTAGGCAAAATCACCACGGGAACCGAAGAGATGCAGCGAAGAGAGGGCGGAACGAGGATGGTTTCAACCATCGAGATCACGTTGACGCACGAGTAGGAACGAGTTAAATGAGAAGGAAAGCATCGACCGGGCGGGGTCGACCCCCCGGTGCAGATCACGCGCGCGCCGATGTTGGGCTTCTTGAGTACCTCGCTGGGATTTCAACGGAGTATGGAATTGATTCGGAGAGATTTTTTGAAAAACTAGTTAACGCCTGGAAAAGTCAAGAATCCGCATGCAAAAGCCTCACGATCAAATGCCGTAAAAGGACAATAGATAACGCGAACGTCTTTCTCATAACCAGCGGGCACCAGGTGGTCGCGCAACTCCCTATACCCGAACGCATCCTTACCAGGGCCGGTCCCCTCGGAGAGTTCGTGCAGGCGAGACCGCCCAGAACCTCAGTCAGAGAGGCTAAGGCGGACCGATTGCGGATTGTGGATCTGAGGGCTGGAATGAAGCGGATCAACGTGAAGGTGAGGGTTCTCGAGATCCCGGAGCCGAGGTTGGTCTTCACCAGGTTTGGGTCTTATGCCAGAGTGGCGAATGTCCTCGTCGGCGATGAAACCGGGACCATCAAGCTGTCCCTATGGAACAAACAGATAGACGCAGCTTCTGTGGGCGACCGAATACGAGTTGACGACGCCCAAGTCGTTAGGTTCAGAGGCGAACTTCAGTTAAGAGTCAGCCGACAGGGAAAATTAAACATTGCCAAAACAAAATGCGGGACTACAAAAATGTACGGCTGAGCTTCACTGACAATCGCGCCGAAAGGAGGTGAGCGGGACGGCGGAGTCAATGGATCACGTGATATACAGGGCCATCAGGGACCGTGGCGGAAGGGCGACGAAGCAGCAGATATTCGAGGCCTTGGGGGACGACGCGGGGACCAGAAAGGCCATCGAGGAGAGGCTGAGGCTGATGGCCACCTACGGGATCGTCGCGATCGAGGGTGACGAGGTCAGGTTAACGTGAGAGAAAACTACTTCATGTCTGGATCGAGGAGGAGGTAACGAAATCCGAAGCTTTGGTCACGCACTTAAAGATCACTCAGCACGCGCCCTTTTTGAATAGTTCCCTTATGGGGGCGTAGACCTTCTTCAGGGGCCACTCTACCTTCATGCCAGCGAACTTGAGTCTGGCCAGCGTGGTTTCATAGCCGTCCATCACCTCTTCCTCGAGGCTCAGCAACAGGCGCGGGTCGATTTCAGCCAATCTCCTTATCATATTTTCCCGCTCCTCGGGGGTTACTATGCGGGGGTCGGCGCTCATGGCGGCCACATGGAAGCTCACGGGGTAGTCCATCAGGTTTCGGATGGCCTGGAAGGGGATCTCGAAGGCTTGGGGCTTCGCCCCCGTTTTCCTGGTGAAGGCTTCAGGGGTTCCCGCCTTCAGGGAGACTCGAACGTGGGGCTTAGTGAACTTGGAAATCCTTCTGACGTAGTCCCGGTCCACGCCGAAGGGGATCCCGTTGGTCTCCAAGATGAAGAGGGGGAACTCGGAGGCCTCCACGTGCTCCAGCAGGCTGAGGATGTGGTCTCTGCCCAGAGTGGGCTCGGCCCCCGAGATGCGCAGCTTGCTAACCTTGTGCTTGAGGGCAGCTTCTCTCAGCTGGTGGAAGGCCTCCTCGGGTGAGTGGAACCTGCCGAACTTCTCGGGAAAGTCGCGGCTCCAGTTCACCCAGCATTTGCCGAGCGCACCCTATGGTGGCGCTCTGAAGCAGCACCGGAGGCAGCATCCCACCGTGTAGCCTGTGGCGATGCCCCCGTAGACGCCGGCGGCGTAGAAGTCGGTGTACTTACGCTCGCACCTTCCCTCCCGGTGTCGAGTGACGGTTTTCTCGGTCTCCCGAAGCAGTTCCACCGGGTCGTAAGGTTCGAAATCCGGTGTTACATAGCGTGGGTATTCCCTCAATCAACACCCCCAAGGAAGGATGCATAAGGGCACTATAAGTTTTTCACACTCTGCCCCCCGCCAAATTGGACGTTGAATTATAAATGTCACATGTTTTGGTGAGGTGAAGGCGGAGAGTTATGCTGAGGGTGAAGTTTGCGAGACAAGATTTAATTGTGGGCGTACATGTTAGTAGTGTGGCTTGGGCGGGGGTTGCCAAGCCAGGTCAAAGGCGCAGCCCTGTGAGGAGCTGTTTGGTTTTGCTCCTTGGGTAGAGGCGGCTGTCCCGTAGGGGTTCGAGATTAAGGGTTGAAGGGCCCTTAACGAGAGGGTTCGAATCCCTCCCCCCGCACCACATTCTGAGACCAAAACGTTTTTCAGGTTCTTCCCTGAGGAATTGCTGTTTTTGTCTTTAGAGTTTCTGCGGTGGTTCACGGGACGGTGGCTTCGTGGTTTGGGTTGAGGCCTTTTGCGGCCTCTGTTTCTCTTTATTCTCTTTCTTGTGCTCCCGGAGAGGGGGTCTACGACATTTGATGGCATTAGCAAGCAGTAACAAGCAAGCGCGCCATTCAGGCGTGTCCTGCACGTGATGCCTTGGCGTCTTCTTGTGTGTTCTTTTGTGGGGAGGGGACGAGGGCTCTATACAGGCTGTTCAGGCTTGGTCAACCCCCTCATCATGGCGTTGTAAATGTAAGCATTTGTTAGACTTGCGTAGCCCAAAGTGTTTCGTAGGCGTCTTATGTACACTTGAGGTTATTATTTTTTTGGGATATTTTCGTGACTTATGAGGCATATTAGAGATGAAATGAAATTGTATTCAATTATAAGGCATTAATCAAATTAATTTTTGAATAAGGATTGTTTCTTGGGCTTTCGCAAGCGTGAAAAACCAAGATTCGACACAAATTTGTGCCACATAAACTTATTTGATTCCTTTGAACGTTTGGATTCTACGGGGTGAAAACATGTCAAGGAGAGAGGAGGAAGAAGAGGAAGACTGGGGAGAAGAGTGGGAGGAAGAAGAGGAAGAGGAAGAAGAAGAGTGGTAGGGGGTCAAGGGACTCCTGGCTACATGAAGCCGCCGTGAAGAAGAAGCACGTAAGCAAGGGAAAGGGCGACCAGAAAGGCAAGAAAAAGAAGGCTGAAGGTCAGGAAACCACACAAAGATAACCGATAGGAGGTGCCCCTCATGGCAAAGGAGAAGAAGCCAAGGAAGAAGGCAGCAAAGAAAGAAAAGAAAAAAGAAGAGTGGTAGGCCATCGGCGCGGACGGGCTCCACAGGGCCCAACGGCCTCGACAGAACACCGCTTTTTAACTCTTTTTTTCAAAACTCATTTGCTCGGTGAAAAGAAGTGTCCCAAACGGTTAAGTGTCTGATGTGCGGAAAGGGGTTGGGACACCGGCAGGAAGTGGAATGCTGTTGGCGAAAGCCGAGGATCTGATATACAAGAATGTTCACCCAACAATCATGATGGATGGATGTCGAAAGGTGGTGGATAAGGTAGAGGTCAAACCTGTCCATAAACTGGCGCGCGGGACTATAGGGAGGTGACTATGTTGTCCCGAGATTTTTTGAAGAAAAGAATTGTGCCCATCGACATAGAGGGGATCGATACTATTTCAGGGATGTTGTCAGCGTTCAGCAATACGTCTTTTCAGTCCAGGAACTTGGCTCGGTGCGTGGAGATATTCACAAAAATGTTGGAAGACCCCGATGAACCAACGATTTTCATGGGTCTAGCTGGTGCCATGATTCCAGCTGGAATGAAGAGAGTCATTTCAACATTGGTCAAGAGAAAAGTGGTGGATGTCATTGTCACCACCGGCGCTAATGCTTATCATGATTTAGTTGAAGGTTTCGGGTACTACCACTACAAGGGTTCACCAGAGATTAATGACTTTGAACTTTATCAGCGGAGAATCGACAGAATTTATGACACTTTTGGTGATGAAGAAAAATATCGGCTGGTCGACGAAAAAGTTGTGACGCTTGCTGATAGAATTAGAGCAGAAAACTCCGATGTAGTGGTTATGTCCTCTAGAGAGTTCTTACACGAACTGGGCGGGCTTATTGACAGAGAGGGAAAAGAAGAAGAGAAGGAGAGTTCATTTCTTCGAAACTGCTGGCAGCATAAAGTGCCGGTTTTTGTTCCAGCCCTATGCGACAGTTCCATCGGCTTAAGTCTGACCAGACACTACATCAACTCGATTAAAAAAGGGCTAAAACCTCTTGTGATCGATCAGATTAAAGACAATTACGAAATATTTGAGATAAAGAAATCGTCAAAGAAAACGGGGGTAATCTACATAGGGGGCGGCGTTCCTAAGAACTATATCCAGCAAACGTCCTATTTAGAAGAAACATTTGGCCAACGTAACCGCGGTCACGACTATGGTTTTCAAATAACAACCGACAGACCGGAGTGGGGAGGCCTATCCGGATGCACCTTCAAAGAAGGCATAAGTTGGGGGAAAGAAAAACATACCGGAGAATTCGTAACGTGTTATTGTGATGCAACCATCGCTCTCCCCTTAATTGTAAAGGCCGTCTTAGAAAGGTTAGAAACTGCTACCGTGGTGAAGAGGAGAACAGAAAGATGATTCCCAAAGCGTTTTTCGTAACGAGTGGAAAGGCTGTCAGCCCAGTTTCTGAGCTCAACGCTTTTGACTTGGCTCTAAAAAATGCCGGGATAGCCCAATGCAATCTCGTCAGCGTAAGTTCGATACTTCCTGCCAACTGTATGGAAAAGAAGCGAAGAAAATTACCCGTCGGCTCCATAACCTTTGTTGTGATGGCCAGAATGGACGGAGATGAGGGGACGCTCATAGGCGCGGGCATAGCATGGGCTTGGGAAAAAGACAAGAAGTATGGGCTTGTGGCGGAGGCCCATGGCTACATGGATCAAAAGGCCCTGAAAGAAATTCTTGAATGGAAGATCAAGGAGATGGCGAAGATACGAGAAATAGAAATTGACGGAATTAAATATCGATTTGAAAATCTAAGGGTGCCCATGGACAACTACGGCTGCGTCGTAGCCGCGCTAGTCTACATCCCATAGTTCTAGAAAACATAGAGGATGAAAGAGGCCTTTGACGGTCAAGATTCAGAATGTAGTAGCCTCAGCGGCTTTTGACCAAACCTTCGACCTGAAGGCGATAGCTAACGCCTTCCTTGGGAACACCGAATTTAAGGGGCGGTTTCCGGGCCTCATCTTCAAACTGAAGAAGCCAAAAATAACTATGCTCATCTTCAAGACAGGAAAGATGATTTGTGCTGGAGGAAAAAGCGAGGACGAGGCGAGAAGGGCGATCATGAGGGCTGTTCGGAAGCTGAGGAAGGTAGGCATCGATGTCACGGGAAAACCATACGTAAAAATCACGAACATCGTCGCCTCGGCGATCCTCGGCGGGTTCATCGACCTCGACAGGCTGTACGCTACGAGGATGGGCGGCAGGATTATCTTCGAGCCGGAGCAGTTCCCGGCCCTGATCTACCGATGGAAGAGCCCCAAGGTGGTCTTTCTCGTCTTCTCAACCGGCAGAATCGTCTGCACCGGCGCAAAGAAGGAGGAAGAGGTCTACGAGGCCGTGGAAAGGCTTCAGCGAAGGCTGGAGGAGAGCGGGGTCCTGATCAGGAGCCAGCGCGTTTAAGGGTGAAACGGGGTTTTTCCATGCTCGCAGAGCCCGGAACCTACGATGAGATCATCACCGTGTTTTCCCCGGATGGGCGTCTCTTACAGGTCGAGTATGCCCTTGAAGCGGTAAAGCGCGGGGCAACCGTTCTAGGAATCTCCTGCTCCGAAGGAATCGTGTTGGGGGCGGAAGAGCACGTTGAAGCAGAACTGCAGGATCCCTACTTCAATTGGAAAATCTTTGAAGTGGATGAGCACATCGGAGCCACGGTTGTCGGATTAGAATCCGACGCCCGCATTCTTATTGACCAAGCGAGGATCTACGCCCAAAGCAATTGGCTGACGTACGACGAGCCCATGGACGTGGAGGCCCTCACGAAGCGCATCGGAGACATAGAACAGATGTACACCCAGCACGCGTGGGTTAGACCTTTCGGCGTCTCCATCATTTTTGGTGGCGTTGACAAGACTGGAAATGGACTGTTCGCTACTGACCCAAGCGGCTCCTACCGGGCTTACAAAGCCGTCGCAGAGGGCTCCGAGCGTGAAGTGGCAGAAGCCATTCTCAAGGAGGAGTACTGTGAGGACCTGAAGCTTGATGAAGCTGTTAAGCTCGCCGTGAAGTGTCTCGTTAAAGTCCTTGAGGCTCAGGGGAAAAAATCGACGGTTAGAATAGCGGTGATCCCGTCCAAAACTAAAAGGTTTACGATGTTAACCGCAGAAGAGGTTGAGCGTCATATACGCTGGGCGACCCGAATGGTCCGGGGAAGCAGGAGGAGGAAGTGAGCGCCTTGGTGAGAAGAGTGTCGGAGGAAGAGGAAGAAGTCGTGAACGCCGGATTGGTTTCCCTGAGTAGGTCGGGTAAAAGCTTAATTACAAGGGTTCTGAACCAGAGGTTCTTCGTGCCTCCCCGTGACTTGCAGAAGATCCTCGATAAAGAGAGGGGACGGGCCAACGTCAAACAGTGGATCGGCATGCGGCGTCCATGTGAACAGTCCTCGGGGTGACAGACTTGGATTCAATCCGCAAGGCGTCCCGGCAGCGTGCACTCGCCGACTTCAATTATAACATCTGTCTCTTTGCTAGGCATCTGTGTTACCTCGTCAGAGCGAACAGGGCTGTTCTCGACGCTGAGGACATTCGCGACTGTTGTGGCTTCATCGGCGGGCTTTGCAGTGGGGCTGGTTGTGGGGCGGCGGGTGACCTGTGTGCCGAAGCGGCTGAAGCGGTCGCGGAAAGCGAGAGGCGTCACCTTGAACTCTGTGAGCAGAGCTGCAGCCTGTGTTGTGAGGGTAAAGCGCCGGCCGAGCCGCGGCTGATAAGAATCTCTTACGTGACGTGAAAGGCTCAGTACAATTTCACTAGTACATGTTTTTGTCTTTTGCTTCGTAGTGACCAAGTATCAGTAAGTGGTCCCGTACTTCTCATAAATTAGGGATCGCACTTTCCTTTTTGTTGGGTAGGGTTTTGCTAGAATATTCGAAAGGTCCATCCTTAACCATTCTTCATAGAATGCAGCTACTTTCCTAGCGATTACAAATCTCTTTCTAAGTTTCTGCGCCGTCCCGGCGGCATGTCGCCCATCGGTTTCTCCCTTTTTCACTTTTTGGTAGAGGTGCCCGTATCCCTCGACGATGTTGCCAACCTCTTTTTCAACTCGTTTTCTCGTCTCTTCCAAGAGTCTTTCCACAGACCGATTGCTGACAACAATTAGACGTGGGATCATCACAGCATTTTCATCGATTTCTCGAATGAATTTCCAAAAACTTCTCGCGCCAACAAGCCTATGGGTTCTATCAAAACGCTCGTGCTGTTGACAGAAGGCGTAAACTCCACGGCAGAGACGGATGCAAGGAGCTCTCTTCAAAAGATTCACGATCTTCACCTTTTTCTCCTCTTTGGGAACTCTGTATGCGATGACGATAAGGCTTCCAAGTTCGCTTCTTCTCCCTCCCTTCGTAAAGCTTGGCTTCCTAATCTCTCTCGCCCTCTTCAGAATCACTGGAGAATTTTTCTGAAGCAATTCGGCGACCGTTTTTATTTTTTCCTCATTCACCTCCCAAAAGGATTTACGGATCTGTTCACATCCAAGCCCCCGTAGACGGCGAGGTACTCGGCTCATATTTTTTGGCTCTTCTGAAGCCTTGTAAGTCACATAATATACCATGTTTACGAAATCGTCTAGGTCAAGAATTTAAACTCTTCGCAAATCTCAACAGCCCGCGCCAAGGGAAGATTAAATTACGGGAAAATAAGGTGGCTTCTGTGGTTTGGGGTGAGACCCTTTCCTCATGGCTGGCGGGCGTTGTCAAAAAGGTTTATAGGTGGGTTTTTACTACTTTTTCTACTTGGTGGATTAAATGGTGGATGTGAAGACGGTCAAGATCAGCAAGGAAACCTATGCTAGACTGTCTGAGGTCGCGGGGATGCTTCAGATGAGGTTGAAACGCCCTGTTTCTCTAGATGAGGCCGTGAATCATCTGATCAGCCTAGGGGTGAAGGGCGCAAAGATAACGGATCTAGCCGGTTCTTGGGACGTTTCCGAAGAAGAACTTGTAGAGATCAGGGCTTCGCTCACAGAGGCTTGGAGAAGATGGAGATTACCAGAGTTGCGATAGACACGGATGTCCTCATAGACCTCCTCAGAAACAAGGGAAAGGTCGTTGACTTCATCGGCGACATGGAAAGAAAGGGGTACCTGCTGTCAACAACAGTCATAAACGCCTTCGAGCTAATCCACGGCGCCTACAGATCAAAGAAAAGTACAGAGAATTTAGCTTCAACAAAGAGGCTGCTCGAAAGACTGGTTGTTCTGGAGATGGACCTCAGTTCCGCCGAAAACGCAGGGCGCATCTACTCCGAATTAGAGGCGAAAGGAAAATCCATCGGATTAAGAGACGCCATGATGGGCGCCATCGCCTTAACCAAGGGTTATACCTTAGCCACCAGAAACGTCGGGCACCTCCAAAAGATCGAGGGTCTAAACCTTATTTCGGCCCCCTAAGAAACCAACAGGAGAAGTCAGCCCATCCACATGTTTCAGGAAGATTTTTAAAGGAGCCGTGAAGGCCGCGGTGACCGGGGGCACCCATTTCTCAGAACTTGCAAACCTCTGCCAAGCCCTAGAAAAAACCACCAAGAGAAAAGAGAAGACTCGGCTCCTCAGTACCTTCCTCCTCGGCCTCGAGGAAGAGGAGGTGGTGCCCGCGGCCTATCTGGTGGTGGGAAGAGTCTTCCCTGAGGCTGACCCAAAGGTTCTGGAGGTGGGCTGGAGCACCGTTTCTAGGGTGAGGAGGGGAATCGGGCAGGCCGCGTTGGTTCGAGAGCCCCTGACTATCCTGCGGGTCTACAGGTACTTCGAGGAGATCGCCTCCGCCTCCGGGAAGGGCTCGAGGAAGAAGAAGGAGTACCTTCTGGCGGGCCTCTTCAATGAGGCGAGCCCCTTAGAGGCAGAGTACATTATGAGAATCCTGTCCGGGGAGATGCGCATCGGGGTTTCCGAGGGCATGATGCTGGAGGCCGTGGCCGAGGCCGCCGGAGTCAGTCCGGAGCTGGTGAGGAGGAGCCACATGCTCTTGGGGGACCTCGGAAGGGTCGCCGTAACAGCCCTGAAAGAGGGGAAGGAGGGCCTCCGGAGGGTCGGCGTTCAGCTCTTCAAGCCCATAGAGCCTATGCTCGCCGAGATGTCCTACGACCTAGAGGAAGTGGTCGCCAGGCACGGTGGCAAAACGGCCTTCGAGTACAAGTTCGACGGGGCCCGCATACAAATCCACAAGATGAGCCGGAAGGTGCGCATCTTCAGCCGCCGGCTCACCGATGTCACCGAGAGCCTGCCCGACATAGTAGAATTAACCCTTAGGGAGGTCGGGGCTGGGGAGGTCCTCCTTGAGGGGGAGGTGGTGGCGTTCGGGGCTGACGGAAGACCTCTTCCCTTCCAAGACTTGATGAGGAGGTTCAGGAGAGTCCACAGGGTAGACGAGATGGTGCGGAAGATTCCCCTCAGGCTCCACCTCTTCGACATCCTCTACCTGGACGGAAGATCCCTCATAGACACACCCTACAAGGAACGGTGGAACATCCTCGCACAGATCTGCCGCAACGAGCTCCTAGCAAGCAGAATAGTCACGGGTCAAGTTTCCGAGGCTGACCGATTCTTGAGGGAGGCGATGGAGGCGGGCCACGAGGGGCTTATGGCGAAGGCCTTGGACAGCCCTTACACGCCAGGGGTTAGGGGGAAGAGGTGGTTTAAGATCAAGCCCGCCGACCACTTGGACTTGGTGATCGCCGCCGCCGACTGGGGCCACGGGAGGAGGCGTGGGTGGCTCAGCAACTATTACCTTGCAGCGTTGAACCCTGAAACGGAGAGGTTCGAGTTCGTGGGGAAGACCTTCAAGGGGTTAACTGACGAGGAATTCGAGGAAATGACCCAAAGGCTTCTGGGTCTCAAGGTGTCGGAGACCGAGTACACGGTGCATGTCAAACCGGAAGTCGTCGTTGAAGTCGTCTACAACGAGATTCAGAGGAGCCCCCGCTACTGGTCCGGCTTCGCCCTCCGGTTCGCCAGGATCACCCGAATCCGAGAAGACAAGGGCCCCCGAGAAGCGGACACCATAACCCGAGTTAGGGAACTCTACGAAAAACAGTTTGAACGTAAAGGAAGAACAGGCCTTCAACCCTCCAAGAAGCCTAAAGAACCCTAAAGCACCACCACAAGCCGCCCAAGAAAGGTTTAAATGAGAACCACCTTTAATATCCTGAGGCAACCTCGAAGGAAACCTTCAGGCGAGGTTCCACTGAGAAGCGGGGTGGGGTAGCCAGGTTAACCCGCTGGGCTCATAAATCCTCGTTGGGAAACCCAGAGATAGCAGCTTAGGTTGAGGCTGCCTCTAACGGTAGTTCAAATCTACCCCCCGCTACCATCTACCGAACTTTATACACTACCACTTAGTCAAAGCAGAGACACGTGCGCACATTGGTGTGGTCGGCGCGATATATGATTCAAATAGGCTCTAAATAGACCCTACTGCCATTTTTTTTCATGTTTTCATTAGGCGTAGAGAAGAGACCAAAAATACTTAAATGAGATAAACAACATCGAATACGAGGCTGAAACATGCTTACGGAAGAGAAATCGGAGATAATTGGTGCTCTTTTGGGTGATAAATCTCTTTTGGGATTTTTCGCAGATATGGTCATTACAAGGGATATGATTATTCACGTTATAAACAGGGAATTGTTCGCGTTTCCCTCGGCAAAGACGAGGAATGGGGGCATCATCTTTCTGAACTAGTTTTTAAATCATACGGGATTAAAGGGAATATTTATCGAGATAAACGACAATGGATTTTCAACATAACTTCTGCCCGAGTTGTTAGGGACCTTATGAAGTGGTATGATCCTGCATGGAATAGTCATAGCTGGAGGGTTTCACCCGAGATTCTTAATTCTTCCGATCAAGTGAAAAGAAAACTGTTGCGTGGTTATTGTGATGCAGATGGCTCACCGATTTTTAATAAGAGAAGAAGACAACCGCTCGTAAAGATAGAGTCTGTGAATCATGAGGGATTGCTGGATGTAAATAGAGTTTTTCACGAGCTAGGATATAATACTCACGTTTGGCGAGAGTCCAAAACTAGGGAAACATGGGGTTTATACATCACAAGGATACGTGAACTTCGTAGATTTCGACGAGAAATTGCATTTAGTATAAGACGAAAACAATCCCGTCTTTTGGAGATTTTAACCCTAAAGCAACAATAATTACATTTAATCTTTGGATTTGATTCTATCTTTTCAAGATTCGGTGGATGTTAAGATATAAATATAAACCTCACAGATGGAGACCTAGACCCCTATATTTTATTTGCCTTCCAATATGCTGCAAATATGTTTTAGAGACTTCAGAAAAAGGGTTAAACCCTGTTTGGTTCGATGATTACTTTTAGGGATTCGCTTGCCTCTGCTACGAGCCTGAAGCCTTTGGCTGTCTCTTGGAGGCTTAGTCTGTGGGTTACCATGTCTTTGACGTTCATCTCCTTTTGGGCTAAGATTTTGAGGGCTTCCTCCAGGTCCTTTGGAGCCGCCCCGTAGGAGGTTTTTATGGTTACCTCATCTCTCCAGAACCGGGTTATGGGCACTGGAACCTTTACTGTGGGGTCTGGAACGGCGAAGAACAGGATGGTTCCTCCCCTGTCTACGCATTCTAAGGCCGTAGAGACTGCTTGGGTTGCTCCTGTGCAAACTATCACTTGGTCCGCCGGTCTTCCTCCGTTTACTTCTCTCAGTCTCTGCGGAAGGTCTTCTCTTGCGTCTATCGTGTTGTCGGCTCCAAACTTTTCAGCCAGTTCTAGGCGGTACGAATTTATGTCGGCCACAACTGTCTTCTCAACTCCCCTAGCTTTCGCCAGCTGCAGGTGCAGGATTCCTGACACTCCGCCTCCAATTATTAGTAGGGTGTCGTCTTCCCGAATGGATGCAAGCCTTTGGCCCCTCACTACGCATCCCAAGGGTTCGATGAAAGTTCCCTCTTCAAAAGACAGGTTTGACGGCAGCTTGTACACGCCGTGCTCCACGTTTATCTTCGGCGCCCTTATGTACTGGGAGAAGCCTCCTGGATAGTAGCTTGTGGTGTGCAGGGTTTCGCAGGCCGTGTGGTGTCCCCTTCGGCAGTATCGACACCTGTTGCATGGCACATGATGCGAAACGAAGACTCTCTCGCCAACTCTACACTTTGTCACCTTTCCTCCGGCTTCCTCTATGGTTCCCGTGGCTTCATGCCCCAAGACCCTCGGAGCCTTCGGAACCCTGTACCACTCCATCACGTCGCTGCCGCATATCCCGCACGCCATGACCTTTACCAGTATCTCGTCAGGTCCAATCTCCGGTTTAGGCATCTCTTGGACCCTTACGTCCTTGTTGCTGTAGTAGACGGCTGCAAGCATCGTTTCACCAAAACTTTGGAGGTTTAGGGGCTAGGGCTTTCCCTTCTTCGCTTGGTCGAATAGGTTTTGGGCTTCCTTCGGCGTGTTGTCTTCGTGGATTATGCCCCTTAGGGCCCTTATCATAGCCACCGGATGATCTGACTGCCAAACGTTTCTTCCGAGGTTCACTCCTATGGCTCCCTTCTGCAGGCCGTCGTAGACGAACTCGAAGACTTCTAGTTCAGTGTCCACTTTGGGTCCCCCAGCCATCACCACGGGCACCGGACAACCTTGAACGACCTTTTCGAAGTTCTCCGGGCAGTAGTAGGTCTTCACTACTCTGGCTCCAAGTTCAGCCGCTATCCTGCAGCACAGGGCTAGAAACCGGGCCTCCCTCTTTTCAAGCTCCCGGCCTACGGCCGTCACCGCCATGACTGGTATCCCATAATCCTCGCACTCGTCCACAAGCCTAGCAAAGTTTATCAGGGTTTGATGCTCATGCTTCGAGCCCACATAAATGGACATTGAAACGGCACTGGCGTTAAGTCTGATGATCTCCTCAATCGACGTTATCTGTCCCTCGTTGGAGAGGTCTTCTCCCACAACGCTTGTGCCTCCCGAAACCCTCAGGATTATGGGCTTCGTGCTGGTCGGGTCTATACAGTTCCTCAAGACCCCCCTCGTCAACATTATGGCATCCACATACGGAAGCAGCGGCTTCACGGTCTCACCGGGCTTCTCCAGTTTACTGGTCGGCCCCTGGAAGTAACCGTGGTCTATGGGCAGGAAGAGGGCTCTCCCATCCTTCTGTATCAGTTGGGCCAGTCTGTTCTTCATTCCCCACTCCATCTTACTTCCCTCCTGAAACCTTTGGTTTTAGAATTAAATAGCTTTTTTCCATAAGCCAATGGTGGAACTGCCAAGCGGTGTACCTGCAACCGGTCCTGCAAGTCCCTCTAATCCTTTCATACTCCTCTGACCCTTCTTGCAGCCTGTTCAGCTCCAACTGCACAGGGCATTCCACATAGTTGCAGAACTCTCTCCGCTTATACTCTACAAATCCTTCCAGAGACATGTTCATCGCTGGTTAGTGGTCTGCTGGGGCTTAATAAGCACTTGGCAGGTGGTTGGAGAAATGTTTTAAAGGTAGGCGACGGATTAAGCCAGAATCAACCTTTAGATTTCTGGGGAAGCTGTCTTTGAAGTCGGCGGGGCTGAGCCCAAGGTCCACTGGATTTCTATATGTTACAGTGGCGTCTGTAATATGGGGTTCCAACGGGGTCATCGTCAACCGAGTTCCCTTAGAATCATACGCCATCGCCTTCTTCAGGGTCTTCTCCGCCGGGTTGACTCTGCTGCTAGGGATTCTCCTCACCCGAAAGTGGACACTATTGAAGGTCCGTCACGTCTGGCGGAGCTTGGTAGCCCTCGGCATCCTCTTATCCCTAGGTTGGGCATTCCTCTTTCAGGCCATGAAACTCATCAACATCGGTGACGCCGTCCTACTGAACTACACCGCCCCCATCTTCGTCGCCCTCCTCGCCCCCATCCTACTGGAAGAGAAGCTTAAGCGAGCCACCGCCTACGCCCTCGCCATATCCATGGTTGGGGTTCTGCTGATCTTCTCTCAGCAGGGCCTTCAGAGCTTGAACCTCCCGGGAGTGATTTGGGGGCTGTTGGCGGGCTTCGTGTACGGCGTCTTCACCGTCCTCTCCAAGAGGACCTTGACCAACCTCTCAAGCTACTCCGTGGCCCTCTACTCCTACCTAGTCTCCGCGGTCTTCCTCGCCCCAACCCTCAGTAAAGTCAGCCTTTCCATAAGCCCAAGCTCTTGGCTGCTCCTCCTCTTCATGGGAGTCTTCAACACGGCCTTCGCCGTCACACTGTACTTCAGAGGTCTCCGCCTCATCAGGGCTCAGGAAGCGGCGGTCTTAACTTACCTAGAGCCGGTCAGCACCGCCGGATTCGGATACCTCCTCTTGGCTCAACGACCCACGTTGATCATGGTGGCGGGTGGACTTTTGATTCTCTCCGCGGGGTACGTGGTCTCTTCAAGAGCAGGGTAGGAGACAGCTGAAACCTCTCGCGCGCAAAATACGTATAATCCCGATTTCAACGAAGTTTCTTCGAACTCGTATAGCCTAGTCGTCTGTACCAAGGGTTCACAACTATTTTTTATACTTGCGTGGAAACGGGCTGAGCACATATCTGAGGTGTGGTTCAGTTGAGAGGTTTCAAGAAGAAAGCTTTCTCCACAGTCATCCTAGTGCTCCTAGTAGCCATCATCTTCCCCCTTCCCCGAACCGCGTACGCCCAAGAAGAGGATGGCGACAGACCAGAAGAGTTTCCCCCTCAAGACTCGTGGAACGGGACCCTCGTCTTCTGGGACAAGGAGCACAGCACCTCTCAGGAGTCATGGAGTTGGTTGAGCCAGTCTTGGGAGTTCGGGCCCTATCCAAACTTTGCCGTGTACCTCTTAAACGGCACCCCGGTGACCGACTCCAACTATGTCCCCTTGGGAGAGTTGTTCAAGGTTGTGATCGAGGTTCAGAAGGCCATCTTCACGGAAAACGCCACGCTTGGAAGGGCTGGCGTCAACTGGCATAAAGACCTGCGGTCTCAAAACGGAACATGGACGGGCTTCGCGGACTGCCGGATGGTCTACATCAACAAGATGGAGACCAAGTACTGGAACGAGTCCAACACATGGCAAATAGAAAGCCGCATCTTCAACGGAAGCGCGGATGCAGGACCACGCCCCCTGCCGCCCATAAAAGAAGATCAGCCGCCATCACTGAAAGAGGGGGGAGTACCCTTACTTCTGGTTGCGAGTGACCTCTCAGAGGGCGACACCATCTTTGACCGTCCTGAAGCTCCAACCGTAGATAGGACCGTTGAGAAAACTGTCTCCGGCACAATCCGCCTAGTTAACTACGTGAACATAAGCGGAACCCCATCCGCATACGAACTTATGGGCTGGGACAGGTCCACGGGCATCCTCTGTGAGTACACTGCCATCAATGAGGAGAGGCAGGGCATTGACAACTTCACTTCGGTAATGGTGAACGTAGCGCTGACGGAAACCAATCTGTGGAACGTGTCCACACCCGGCCAGAGCCTTCCAGCAACCGGGACGACCACCTACACGCCCGGAGTCAGCGTCGGCGATGCGGCAAACTACACAGTCACGGCCTTATGGGACAGCAGTGACCCAATGTTCAGGTATGCAGGCCCCCCCAACGGGACGGCCAATGCAGAAGTGCTGGAGGTCGACGGGTCTAACGTTAAATTGTCCGTAACGATATTGGATTCCGACTCGGGCAACGAGAAGACTGAAATTCTCTGGATTGACGTAGCGACAGGGGAGATCGGCGGAGGCTTTTCACCTCCGTCCCCACCCACGGGGGAACAGATGGGATTTTATCAGTTTAACAGAACATTGAGCAAAGTGACGGAAAACGATGAAATGTGGACCATAGAGTTCGTCGGCTCCTTCAACGCTACATCCACCCCTATGGGGCCCTTCTGGGTGAACCTAGAAGTAACTGATTCATCGGATCACTGGATCGACTTCGGCTATGTAGCCTGGTCAGGGAAGACATCTCCCAACCGTATGATTGCGGTGGGTAAACCCGGGCTGGTTTATGGTGGTTTCGGGGACACTTGGACCTTCCAGAAGCTTGACATGGAAGACAAGGAGGTTTACTCCGTCTCCAGGGGCGCCCTCTGGAAGATGAGGGTCAACGTGACCTCCAGTGAACTGGTTAACGTAACCTTGGCCTTTGACCTTGATTGGGGCTTAAGAACCTATGTGAACGTGACTGGGTGGTACCAAACCACCGTAACCGAGTACGGAGGATGGATGTACAACGAGACCGCGGGAACCTACTACTGGAACAGCACGGTGCCGGTGACCCGCACAGTTCAGGTGTATGGTCCCCACCTTGAAGAGCGTTGGGTGTCTCGGGAACATGAACAGAAGACGGTTAATGTCACTCGGCGAATCTGGAACTACACAACCGGCGAAGAAGAGCTGGTCAACTTCACGGAGACCATCTGGAACGAAAAGCTCTTCATGATCTATGATCACTTCAGCCACACCTTCGCCGTGAAGCAAGGATACTCATACTGGTCCTACGACCCCCGCATATATGGAGAACGGGAGCATCAGGTTCTAGGACCCTTGAATGTGTCCGACCCTGCCACGCGCTTCTATAACTTGTCCATAAGTGACTGCGGGTGGCAACAGACTGGACCAAGGGAATACATGATAGAGTTTGTGGGGTATTTCTCCAACGAAACCTTCTCAGACCGGGACCGGTACTGGATTCAGCAGCCCGTGGTGTACAGCGAGCACGGTCAAATATGGGCAAACTGGGAGGACATTGATTCCAGTGATTTCGAAATCGCTGTAGATAAGCTTGTAGCCATAACCACAATCATCGACGATCAGGGTCGAGAAGTCAAGGGCGGAATGTTCCAAGTGGATCAGGGCGATTTCTTCACAATCCGGAGCAAGTTGCAGGGCGCCAACGTGAAGTACAGCGACATCGACGGTTTCGGCGTCGTTTTCCGTGGCGGAGAGGGCAGGTGGACCGCCAACGAGAGCTACTGGTCTGACGTGGAGGTTAGGCTGGTTAAAGACCTAACGGAGGACAAGATGATCTCCGAGACCTACAACCGAACATGCAGGGACTCTTATGTCTACGGGCCCTACATGGGTTGGGCTCTTGTGAACGTCACCGACTGGCATGAAGAGTACAACTCGACCTCTGGCAAGTGGGAGTGGGTGGAGAGCCCCTACCTGATGTGGAACTACACTGAGATGGTGGGGTGGCACTGGGAGCACCTGAACCTAAACCAGACAGAGTACGCCCTGGACCCCGACTCCCCCAACATCTGGATCAACAGGGATGAGACTTGGATTCCCAATGATGACCCGGCTTTCAGGATGCCCACAAGCTACGCCGCAATGAATTCCGCCAACATCTCCCTTGTGGAGGGCATAGTCACGGTAGACCTGAACATATCCTTCTCCCCTGACGCGCCCTCGTGCAGGTACTGGTGGGACCTGACCTTTAAGAACCTAACCTACAGCAGGGACTGGAGCCAAGGATGGGGCGACCACAAGATCATCGAATGGACGTCGGAGCCCGTCTACTACGTGAACGGAACAGCCACCAACAGCGAACCTTGGTATGCGACCAAGCCTTCGACGCCCCTCTACACCATATACAACGGGAAACGCTACCTCCTCGAGGAAGCCCCCTACATAGTCATAGGCGGCGAGAAACTTCCCCTAAAGGCGCGCATCTACTACGACTGGGGAAGACAGGAAGACGTCAAGGAATACCTCTTCTGGGATCCCTACAATCCCAAGCTCGGAAAACAACCGAGGTACTATGAGCTACTGAACGGAACCAAGATATACGTGAACGAGGGATACAGGGCCCTCATCCGCACTCTGACGTTGAACTGCACAGAGGCCTACAAGACAAGTGGAACCGTCCCTGTTTCACTCCCCAACAGAACGGTCTTCAACACCTTCATGGACCGTGCAGAACAGGACTGGTCTAAGCGAATTTGGAACGAGTCCCTTGGCCATGAAGTAGTGCCCTACTACTATGAACTCCTCAACGGCACGCGAGTTTACAGAAATGAGGGCTTCGAGACCCAAACCTACAACTACACTACTTACCGATGGGACCTCTCGGACCCCGTGTACACGGACAGCGTCACCTCTCTGATGGTGGACCGAGCTGGCCAAGGCGTCGCCCTGAACTACACCACCATCGTCCTACTTAGAGATATGAACTCGTGGTGGCAGCCCCTCCTGGACGGGACGGGATACTACCTTGTCATGAAGAACGGAACCCGCATCATCGTCGCTGACCCTTGGGTGTCCGATGAGGAGCGGATCGTGACCTTAAACGGCAAGAACTACCTCATCAGCTGGCCGCAGGATTACTACAAGGCCGTCTACCAAGACCAGACCTTCTTGATAAGGGGCGGGGGATGGCAAGGCTACGTACGTAACTTCTACTACACGGACCTCGGAAAGACGGGCGGCGAGAAACATGAGCTTCCCTATCCTGGAGCCATGGCAACCTCCTGGTGGGACTTAGAGGGCATCGAGTCCGAAGGCCGTAAGTTGAAGACCTTCAAGGCGTTCACCCTGAACGGCGCCAAATACGTGCTCCAAAGAGACGTGGGCGGCGGGTATTACGTAATCGTTGATGGAAGTCGTGTCTCTGTCACTCCGCCAGCAAAGGACCTTGGCTATTACTACTGTCAGATAAACGGGGAAGAATACTGGAACGTAACCCAGAACGGATGGAGTCTCTACTTGGGAGAATACTCCTACAGGTCAGGCCAGTTGACCCCTAGTTCCTCCTTTATAACTACCACTGGATACGACCTTGAAAGGCAAACGTGGACCGAGTACAACCGGTACGGCTACGACCGGGAAAACTCCACCTGCTACCTGCAGGCTGCCAACGGCACACGGTACGATGTTCACTCGGAGATACGCTTCTGCGTTTGGAAAGTGGAGATAGGCGGCAAAAACTATTATACGCTGGACCCATACGGCCAGTGGGAGATGGAAGAGATTGGGCTCGGGCAGACGGTGTACAAGTCTTACATTGTGACCCTGAACGGCACTAAGGTGTACTTCGACTGGGAAAGAAAACCGTGCAACTGGGTGGAGGAGATTTATGTTCCGGTGCCCGGAACCAACTACACGAGGCTTGTACCCTTCACTTGGCAGACGAAACAGGTATTCGACACCGTCTACATATACAACATAACCATTTCGGCTCTACCGTGGAACCCAACGCACACTGAAGTCTTCTACGATGACGGCACCGAGGTTCCGGTTGGAGCAACCCTTAAAGCATATGGTACAGCCCGTGGACCAGGCACCCAAGGAAACTATGACCAAGAAGGAAACCTCTTCGCTTGGCTACCCAGTATGCAGGCTCCTTGGAACGACACTGTATGGGTTGGGTACATGACAGCCCTGAACGGAACTAGCATCTACAGCCAGTACCACTTCGGTTGGATGGGTGACCGTTGGGGTGATCCGGAGAGTGGAGAACTGCGCCAGTGGAATTACACGAACGATGATCCTTTCACTGGAAACGTTACCGCGAAGGTCGTTGAGAGCGGGTATCGCATCTACCTTAACAACACTGTTAGGCTGGATGTCACTACATCCTACATGCAGGGAGGAATGCCCGACCAGTACCTTATCCTGACGAACGGTTCCTACCTCCCCGCTCACTGGAACGATGAACGCCATTGCTATGTCACAGTCATTGGGGGAAACGTCTACTGGTTCAGGTCGCCCATAACCTACTACAATGTAACAGACATGGACACGGTGTACAACCTCCAGAACTCTGAATGGGAAGCCCCTGATCCTTACCAGACGCTGACCCCCACCATGTTCCTCGTGCCAACCATAGCCACAGACCGTTCAACTTGGATCTGGATGAACGCCACCTCTGACGCTGTGCTCCGTGATATGGAGGGCTATTACTTGGTGAACGCTTCGGATTTGAGTAAGCTGAGTTTGGGGCTGGTGGACGACTGGTGGAACCTGTCGGAGCGCCTTCGAGTGGAAGTGTTTTCTCAAGTGTGGGAGCTGGAAGAGGCTTATCCACGGTTCAACGTTACCATCCAAGGTCAGGAATACTTTGTGATCGATCCCAGCCCTGTTACGTGCCGGTGGGAAGGGGAGCAATCCGTAGAGTGGAGCTTAGACAGGTATCCATCCACAGTGGATGTGGCCCTTGACGGGACAGTCTACACGGTCACTGTGATTAACCGGAGCAGCTCCTGCTGGAACCCTGAAATCCGCTGGAGACGCTACAACCAAATAACATCCGCCGGTGGCGCCGTACTTGAGGTGGAGGATCAATGGCAGTGGAAGCCCGCCCTCCAGGTCTCGATAAATGGGGTGCCGACAGAACTCCAACAGGCCAGCATGAACATATACAAGGAGCACACAGCCTGCGGAGAGATTTACCGTTGGATGCTGACTGACCTCAACGTGCACACAGTTCGGAATATATGGGACTTAGTGGTCGGCATACCGGAGTCGGGGATGTGGGGCTTCAACGCCTTCACTGTGGTTCCGGAGACAGGGGCAGTTGACTTAGACGGTGACTTAACCACCGCAGTCGACCAGTACTTCGTGAGAAGAATACATCAGGGATCCGACTCATGGAACCAAACCGTAGACCGCATGTGGGTAGAGCTGGTTTGGAACCCCAACTCTTCCATGGTCGGCGACGAGATGCACATTGGGGCTTGGATGGGCAAGCTGCGGGTCTCTTGGAGCTTCACGTGGAATGAAACCTACATCTGGTATTATGCCTCTAACTCAAGTGTCGTAAGCGCTGAAACGATGGAGCAGATCAATGCCACTGTAATAGACAGCGAAACCGGGATGCCCAACGCCGGTTACTGGGAGATTGCGCGGATGGCTAGGAACGCCACTTGGGCTGACTTGCTGGATCAGGCTAAGAGGGAAGGATGGGACTGGATACAGGACAACACAAACACTTGGGAGTGGATTTGGTTCGGCGTTCAGCAGGACTACCGGACCAGCTGGATGGAGGCCGGTGTAGCAAAATGGGCGGACATCGGGCTTCGCTACGAGTTCGCTGGGCTTTCCCTTTACAACAACACTGAGCAGACCCACTTCTTCATGCCTGTAAGAGTGGGTAACGTGAGCTTCGTGACCCCTGGGGAGGCCTTTGGAAACACCAATGCCACCGGTAGTATGCTGGTTCCCGGAGACGAGACCGTCACCTTCGGAGTCTCCTACGACGACGTGAACGGAACCCTGTTCCCGTACTACGAGGACAAATCTATGTGGGGCTGGTGGGGTGAGGTTTCCTACGGTGCAGACTTTAGGGTGCCCGACTTCATGAAGAAGCCCACGAAGGCCTTAATCGATGACCTGTCCTTCGCCGTTCACTTCAGCGCCAACGTAACTGCCGACCAAGAGCTGAACAACGAGGCGTCTATGAAGATTGACCAGCGTATAGGAGACTGGTTGCTGGACCACCAGGTGATAGACGGCAGGGCCGAGAATGTCAGCGGTGTAATGGTTCGCTTAAGGGGCAACGAGGTCCTCCTGAACCGAAGCTTGGCCGTCAACCACTACGTGACAGCCTTCACCAGCATAGGTTGGGAGGTTAAGGACGAGAGGGGCACCAGCGTGGACAACAACAACGTCACCGAATCCTCCACCTTCAACGTGGCAGCCAGCCTAGCCGACGCAGAGTTCGCCACGGTGAAGCTGGGAAGCACTTACGACTGGGGTAAGCCCGTAGGAGTGAATGACACCATCCGCACACTGAACGTCACCAGCAAAACCAGTCCCCTCGAAACCTTCAATGCCAGCTACCTCTCAGAGTCGGGAAAATCCTCCACAGGCTTCGACATAACCGCCACCATGTACTTCCTAACCGTGGCATTCCCCAAGTGGGACGGCTACGCAGTCTACAACGACCCCCAAGTCTCCACCTCCGTAAGCAAAGGCGTCGCCGAGGCCCAGCCACCCCCGCCAGGACCGACACCACCAGGACCCCAGCCCGAGGAAGGTGCACCCTTCCCGCTCTGGCCATTGGTCGCCGTGATCACGGCCGGCGCTGTCTTGGTCCCAACCATCCTCTTCATACGGCGGAGGAGAAGGACCGCGACAGCCCCCACCCACTAAAACAAATACAACCCGCGACAGAAACAACAAGTGACCAAATACAAAACATCGGCAGAGGAAACAAGCCCTTTCAGAGGGACAGAAGCGCGACGATCGAAGGCATGGGAAAGGAAAACCTGACGTAAAGGGCAAAGGTCAACATGAAAAGGGAAGCGAAGATCAGGCCGTAATCCGGCCTCCTCATCCTCAGCACATACAGGTTGGTGCGCTTCTCAGTGGCCCCCCAAGCCCGGGACTCCATGGCCTCGGCGAGCTCCAAGCTCCGGCGGATAGCGTTGACAATGAGGGGAATCAGGATGGGAATGTAGTTCCTCACCCTCTTCATGAAGTTTCCCCGCTCCAGCTCCAGTCCCCTGGCCCTTTGGGCGTCCATGATGGTCTGCGCCTCCTCCGCTAGGACGGGGACGAAGCGAACGGCGGTGGTGAAGGCGAAGCAGAGTTCATAAGGCACGCGACTCTGCTCCAGCGCCAGGGAGAGGCGGTCCGGCGAGGTGGTCAGGAAGAATATGGAGAAGGACTCCACCAAGACGATGAAGCGGAGGGTCATGGCGAGGGACCGCTCAAGGAGGAGGAAGTACTCCGAGGCCGTGTCGAGGGGCGGCTCGATGCCGGGAATGGAGCCCGGGGAGAGATACGTGAAGATGAAGTTGGTTGCGAAGATGATGATGGCGAAGAGGGAGGCGCCCCTCATGGATCGAAGCCACTGCCGCTGAACTCCGGCCAGGAACACGAAGGGCACCGGAACGAAGAACAACACGAGGAGGGGCAGAAGCTCGCCGAACATGATCGCCACCGCAAACACCACAAACACGTAGAGAAACTTAACCCGCGGGTCCAACCGGTGAACTGGCGACGAGACCCCCCTGAACCTGAACCCCTCAAACACGCTCACGAGTCCACCCCCAAGAAGTCAGACAGCGCTCTTCTCGCGTCCTGGACGTTGACGACATCCCCCGGCAACCCCAAATCCATAAGCCCCAGAAACACCTGCGTCACTTGAGGAAGCACGATGGAGGCCTTCGTCACGAGTTTTTGGTCCGTGAGAATCTTCCTAGCGTCGCCTTCGGCTATGATGTTCCCTTGGGCCATCAACATCACTCGCGGAGTGCACTCCGCCACAAACTCGATGTCGTGGGTTACCACGACCACCGTCTTTCCTTGGGCGTTCATCTGGACAATAAACTGCTGCAGCCTCTCCTTCTGCCGGTAGTCTTGGCCGATCGTCGGCTCATCGAGGATGATGACCTCCGGGTCCCAGGCGAGAACCGAGGCTAGGGCCACACGTTTCCTCTCCCCCCCGCTTAGCATGAAGGGGGAAACCTGACGGTACTTTTCCAAGTCCAAAAGGTTGAGGGCCCACTTCACCCTCTTCTGGACGGTTCTTTTGCCTAGGCCGAAGTTTCGGAGGGCGAAGGCCACCTCTTCCTCCACCGTCTCGCAGAAGAGCTGATGGTCCGGGTTTTGAAACACGAAGCCAACCTTTTGGGCAAGGTTAGCTACGCTCACCTTTCGGGTGTCAACTCCGTCCACAAGGACTTCTCCCGTCGTCGGCTTCAAAAGCCCGTTGAAGAGCTTCACCAGCGTCGTCTTCCCGGCTCCGTTTTGACCCATGATGGCGACGAACTCCCCCTTCTGAATGGCGAGGGAGACCCCCTTCAGCGCCTCAACGCCGTTCGGGTATGCGAAAGAGACTTCTCTAACCTCGATCAAGCACCAAAGCCTCCCTTAAGAGCTGAGACGCCTCCTTGGAGTTTACCGGAACCGTTCCGGAATGTATCCCCTGCTCCTCCAGAAACCGGTAGAGCATAGTTGCCTTGGGGATTCCGACGCCGATGAGGCGGGCCTCCTCTGAGGAAAAGATTTCCCTCGGTCCGCCGTCCAACACAACCCTTCCCTCATCCATCACGATGACGTGATCAGCGTACTGTGAAGCCAGATCCAGCCGATGCTCCACGAGGATCACCGTAATGCCCAACCTCCTATTCAGCCCGTCAATCACACTGAAGATGGTTTGGGCGCCCAGGGGGTCGAGAAAGGAAGTGGGCTCGTCGAGCACCATGACCTTTGGGTGCATGGCGAGGACGCTGGCGATGGCGACCCTCTGCTGTTGTCCTCCTGAAAGCTCGTGGGGAGTCCTCTCCCGGAGGTCCCCTATCCCAGTCATCTCCAAGGCCCAGTCCACCCGCTTCCTGATCTCACCCCTCGCCACTCCGAGATTTTCGAGGCCAAAGGCCACATCCTTCTCCACAGACAGCGCAAAAAGCTGGTTCTCCGGATTCTGGAAGACAAGGCCCACGTGTTGGGCGAGGTCGCGAATGGGACGGTCAGCCACACTGAGACCCGCAACCACCAGGTCCCCCTCCAGCTTCCCACCGTAAAAGTGAGGGATGAGGCCGTTGAAGCACCGGCACAGAGTTGTCTTCCCACAGCCGCTGGGCCCCGTGAGGAGAGCGAACTCCCCCTCCTCAACGGTCAGGGATACATCCTGCAGGGAAGCCTCAGTCCTGCCAGGGTACGCGTACGTGAGACCCTTCGCTTCAACGACCGCCAACGCTCTCCCATCCGCCGCTATGGGCAGAAAAGTTTTCTCCCACTTAAGAGTAGCTACTCAGAAAAGAGTTATCCGAGGCTCTCCCTCAGAAGCCTAAAACAACGCTCGAGGCATGCCCCCACGTCACCCACCCCGTTGGCCCCCGCCGAAGTAGAGTGTCCTCCCCCCATGCCCTTGAGATACTCGCCAAGGGGCTTGGCCACATCTCGGCCCAAATGCACCCCCGTCTTCTGGTAGAAGTCCTGACACGACCTCAGGCTCACCTGAAGGACACCCCCACGTCGGCCCGCGACCACGGCAACGTGGGCCCCCGACCCAATCAAGGCCCTGGCCGCTGAGGCTTGGTAGGCGCTCACGTGGGAGAAGGCCATCAGCCACTCGTGAACCTTCCTGAGTTTCACGCGTTGACACGCCTTGAGGCGGGCGACCCGCTCCGGGGAATCCATGGGCAAGGAGAGGAGGGAGAGGGCTTCTTGGGCCTTCACCCCGGCGTCGACGAGTTCGGCCACGGCTTTAAACGTGCCAGACTTGGCCAAGACGAAGTGTCTTGTGTCGAAGGCCAACCCGAGGAACACCGCCTGGGCCTCGGTCTCCGTCAACTCGACCCCCATCTCCTTGAAAAATCCGTACACGATCTCGCAGGTGGAGGAGGCCTCCTCGTAGGATACGTACAACGTCGCCAGCCGCTCCGTCTCTGGGTGGCTTGCATGGTGGTCGATGACGATGATGGGGGAGTGGGAGGCCTTGACCGGTTCGCTCCACTCGCCCAGCTGTTGGAGGGTGTTGGTGTCCAGCAGCACTATGAGGTCGGCGTCTTCGATGGAGGGTTGCGCCGTCAGCTTCAGAGGAATCTTTTCTAAAATGGTTTTGGAGAGTCTGCTGGGTCCCTGGGCCGCCGCTGCCTCGACGGTTAGGCTGGGTCGCAGGCGCCTCAGGAGCCCGGAGAATGCGTAGGCGGCGCAGACGGCGTCGGGGTCAGCGTTGTGGTGGCACAGCAGGAGGACCCGTTTGGCGGGGAGCTCGTCGATGAGGGACACTATTCTCCGGATCGACATGCGAGGGCCCTCAGGTGTTTCTCCACGGCCGAGAAGGCCACATCCTTGGCTTCCTCAGCCAAGTTTTTCACATCGCGGTCCTTCACAAGGGGGGAAAGGGCGACCTCCAGCTCCACGTCCACGGTGACGGGCCTAGATCCCGTGATGTCGACGCTCACGCTCAGGTTGGAGACTTGATGGAGGGGGACCCTAGAGAGGATGTGTTCCCTAGCGGCCCTCTCCGCGACCTCGCACAGCTCCTCCACCTGCTCGGGAGTGAGCTCCGGGATGCCTATCTCTTCCAAGGGCCAGCCCCTTAGGTCCGGGGTGAAAGCGGGCGCAGGTCGCGCTGGAGCTTGGTCTGCAGGTCCTTGATCTGGCTCCGGAGGTGCTCCTCCTGTTTGCCCAAGACGCCGATCCTCATGTTAAGAAGTTCCTTCCGCTCGTTCAGTTCCCCCGTCACCTGGGGCCTCTCGGACTTCACGAGGAGGGAGCCCACCGACTTGTAGATGACGGCGGCGTCAGTTAGCTTCTCCAACTCCCCCAGCGCCTGCTCCACCTCGTTGAGCTCCAGCTCCAGCTGCTGCTTCTGAGTCAAGACAGCCTGGAGAGTCTGCTGCCGCTGCTGAAGTCTCAGCAAGCGCTCCTGGACCGGGGGTGGAAGCTTAGAGATATCCTCGCTCATCTCGGTTCACCAACCTTTGATGTCCGTCCCCTGATAATCGTTTCCGATCTCTCCAGCATAATGGTTCCGTGTTACTTAAAGCCTTTCACACTCCCCTTTTTGATTGAAAAGCAGAGTCAAGCTGCAAAGAGAAAAAAGGCGCATGAAGGTGTTACAGCCCAAAAAGTATGGGTTTTGTTAGTTTCAGGGCTAACATTGCGCTAACATTTTGCGGGGGAGATTAAAATGAACCTTGTTATAACCACCTTAAGTTATTAGAAAAATTGAAGTTTTCCTATGGAGTTATAGGTAGTAGAAGGAAAAGATCAGATATTAAAAGGACTTTCTTCTGAGGAGTACCGCATTGTCGTCTAGGTTTTTAACTTTTTCAAGAGGTTTATCTAAATGCCAAGCATTGCTATTCCCTTTCCACCATCCTAAGAACTCAAATTTACCATTCAATTTAATAAGTGTCTTAAATTCTTGTGGAAAAATAAACTTTAAATCTTCCTTGTGAACGAATCTCTTTCTTTTTCCGTTATCATTAACTTCAATCGTTATTTTTTCTGTATAAATCTGGTTAAGTATATTTTTAAAATGGCTTTCGTAAGTCGTTTTTACTGTTATTCCATTTCTTTTCATCGTCCAACTTTGTTTTGCAGCTCTTGTCCAATCTAATCTCTGATTCTGAATAAAATAAAGACCACCTTTATTCAAGGAAGCCGCTACAGAATCTAAATGATTTAAAATTTTCTCATTTGACTCAACACTTAAGGACCCCATCATAATGAAGGCAAAATCTACTTTCTCTTTTATTATAAAATTTGTTATATCTGCTTTTACAGTTTCTACTTTTAGTCCTTCTTCTTTCGCTTTATTTTTTAAGTGTCTCAGCATTTGAGAACTCGAATCTAATCCAATCGCTTCATATCCCCTTCTTGCAATCTCTCTCAATTGTAAACTCGGACCACAAGCTATGTCTAGAAATCTCTTGACTTTTATTTTACTGAATTTTCCGATAATTCTTTCAAAATTATCAACTTGCTCTTTTGGGTCAATGAAACCAAATGCAACTTCATAATATAGGGGTTGCTCGTATACCGTCATGTCTATGATCTCCGTTTTCTGATGATCCTTCAAGACGTTAGTTTTTCATTTCGCACGCATATGATTATTTTGTTGTTAGATTGCACCGGTTTCTATTTGTTTCTTGACAAGCTCGTCCACGAGCTTTAGGAAGGGTTCCACGAGTTCGATGGGCACCTGGGCCCCGGCGGCCACATCATGCCCCCCTCCCCTGCCCGAGAATTTTTCGGCGGCAACACGCAGGACCTCTCCTATGTTGACCTCCTTGCCTGGGGGAAGGTTCGGCGCCCTCGCGGAGACTTTAACCGCGGCCTCCTCGGGGATGGTGGAGAAGGCGACGAGGGGTTTGGGTAGGCTGTTGGAGAGGATGGAGGATATGGCCGGGATGACCTTCTCGTCGATGAAGTCCCCTCCACGGGCCACGTAGATACTATTCAGCTCTTGGATTCGTCCGGGCTCCTCGGTGAGCCAGTTCAGGTACCGGGTGATGGTGCGCCGATACTCCTCCAGCGTCACGTTGGCCTGCTCAAGGGCGGAGCTCCGGTCTCCCATGCAGAGGGCCACGCCGAGGCTGGGTCTGTCCATGCGCCCGGTGGCGTTGAGGAGGGAGGCGAATTCGCGGGCGTCCCTGAGGGGCGTCCACGGTTCCTCGCGGGTCAGAGTGTAGATGCTTCCGATCAGGTTCAAGGCGAGGTTGCCTGAGAAGCCCTTCGAGGTGAGGTATTCGGCGATGGCGGAGAAGAGCCTTTTCTTCTCTTCCTCTGAAAGGTCCCTCAGGGCCCGCCACTTTTCACCTGTCTTCGGCGGGATCTTCAATCCCGTGAGGAGGGCTAGGCTCTTGTCCTCTTCTCCGCTTATGCCAGAGATGAAGGGGTCTGTGGTGCGGGCTAGGGCTTGGTGGATGGGGCGGGTCTCCCTTCCGAAAAAGAGGAGGTCGGTCTCAAGCTCGAGGCAGCCGGCCTTCACAGCGTCCTCCACGATCTGCTCGTTGACACCCCCCAACCTCCGTTGCTCGTACTTGTCCTGCAGGTCCCCAAGGGCTCCTACCACGGCGAGGCAGGCCAAGTCCTTGTTGGCCCCGTCTAAGGCTTCGGCGGCGAGGTACGCCACCCCGGCCCCGCTGAGGTCTCGGGATCCGTCGATGCCGTGGAGGTGGGGGTTCACTTGGGTGAAGGTTTCAGGTTTTTCCCCGATGGGCTGGTGGTGGTCGATGATGACCACAGGTAGGTCGGAGAGGCCCTTCAACAGGTCAAGGTACCCACTTCCGAAGTCGGTGAACACGGTCAGGGGAGGCTTCTCGTCGGCCAGCTCCTTCACCACCCGCTCGTCTATCCACCGTTCAATTCGGATGTGGAAGAAGCCGCCCATTCTGGCCAAGGACTTCCCGATGATGCCCGCCGCCGTCAGTCCGTCCGCATCCAAGTGAGAAACGACGCGGATAACCTCGCCATTCTCCACGCTCTCGGCGAGGAGGCCGGCCGCCTCTGAGGCGCTGCTCCGGAGGGCTTTAATTCGATCTTTATCGACGGCCATGGGGACCCCTAGATGAGGGAGGTGGTCTTCACGTCATACCTCCAGTCCTCTGGCAACACGCCCCTGCGCTTGTAATACCTGACGAGCCGGTGAATCTTAGCCTCGGTGATCTGGAGGGACCTCTGATTGTGAAGGTCCTTCTTGTCCTTCTCGAGATGGGCGTGGAGGTGCGTGGCCTTTTTCAGCAACGCTTCCAAATCCTCTGGGATAGGAGGAGCTGACCCGGCGTCCTTCAGGACCTGGGAGATGGACTTTCCCACAATGGGCTTGACCAGGGGGATGCCGTGCTGGTCGCGAAGGATGGTTCCGATACGGCTGGAATTGTGGCCCTCCTTCCCGAGCTTGACGATGAGGGCCTCCACCTCCTCGGGCTGGTACCGGCACCAGACAGGCGGCCGCTTGCTGACGGGCCGTATGGAGTGGGAACTCCCCTTTTCCCTCTTCGGCAACTTTCGTCCTCCGGGTAATCCCTATGAGGGGACGGGTCTTGGTATATAAGACTTTTTGAGGTCAAAAAGTTTGCCAGTTGTTTCATGAAATAAAACTCGAATAAAGTCTCTCCGGAGGCCAAGTGGATGCGGCCGATCGCTACTTACTGCCCCTGCGGAAGGTGGATACGTACCAGCGGGCGAATTTTCGAAGCGCCTTAGCACGATGGGAGTACCTATTCTTTTCCTGCATAGTCATCTCCGCGAAGGTCCGGCCCCGGCTGCCGGAGGGCTCGAAGACCGGGTCGAAGCCGAAGCCGGAGGAGCCCCGCTCCTTCCAGGTGATCCTCCCCTCCACCCGGCCTTGAAAGCTCCTCAGCACGGCTCCAGGGTCGCAGAAGGCCACCACCGACCGAAAATGGGCGTCCCTCTGGTTCACGCCCCTCATCAACTTGAGAACTCCCTCGGTTCCTAGGGTTCGGTAAACATAGGAGGAATAGGGTCCAGGGAAACCCCCTAGGCCTTCTATGAAGAGGCCCGCGTCCTCCACCATGACGGGCAGGTTGCTCCTCCTCGCCGCTTCCTCGGCGCTGGCCTTGGCGATGTTCTCGGTGTCATCGTCCTGAATCTCGGGCACCTCAACTCGGAGGATGGCGGTAGCGACCCTGTACTCAGCGAGGACCCGACGCGCCTCCTGGAACTTGTGGACGTTGGATGTAACGAAGAAAGCCACCCGCCCCCTCGGGAAAAGGCTCATGGTCGTCAACTCTCAACCCCTTCGCCCTTATCGTCCCCCAACAAGGTCCTACAAGGAACCATCTATGGGCCTTTAAGTCTTTTAGATTTATTGAGGCACTCCACGACCTCCTCGTCCCCGAGGTCGTACCACCTTTGGTAGGCGTCCGCCACCGCGAAGTACAGCTCATCCCTGATGTTTAGGCAGACCACCTCGTCCACGTGGGGAGCGATCAGTTGGATAGAAGCAGGGGGCGCGGTGGGCACGGCCACGATGACTCTCCGAGGTTCCCGTTTCCTAACTGAGATCACGGCGGCGAGCATGGTGTACCCCGATGCCAGGCCGTCGTCCACCAAGATCACAGTCTTTCCCTTCAGGTCTGGAAAGGGCCTATCGCCCCGGAACTTCCGCCTCCTCTCTTTGATGATCTCCACCGTCTGGGCGGCGCACCTACTAATCTCTTCTTGGGTGAGGCCTAGGCCCGCAACCAACGGCTCGTTCAGGACGACGGTTCCGTCGACGGTTACGGCGCCGAAGCCCGCCTCGGGGCTCCATGGAACCTGCAACTTCCTCACCACCATCAGGTCTAAGGGTGCCTTGAGGGCCTCGGCTACGGCGCATCCCACCGGAACCCCGCCCGAGGGTATGGCCAGAACCACCATATCCTCCTTAACTTTTCCCTGAAGTTTCTCCGCAAGCAACCTACCGGCATGGTCCCTATCTTCAAAGACGCCCCTCCTAGACCGAAGAGACCCTTCGTCCACGATCCTGGCGCCTTCCTCTCCTGCTCCTCTCTCCAAACCTGCGGCCTCCAAGTAGCCCCTCACCTAATAACTTCTACCTCTCGGAGATGTAACGGCCCCGCCTCTCTATCTCCCTTATCTTTTCCAGCACCCTCTCCGCCTCCGCGTCTCCCACGGCTTCGGCGTATCCCTCCATGACAGCCCTGAAGCACTCCTTGGCGTGCCGGTAGTGGGTGCTCTGGAGGGCCCGTTTCATGAGGTGGAGGTCGACTCCCCTGGCCTCCAGCTCCTCGGAGAGTTCGCTCAGGCCTAAGTCCATGAGGACCACCCTCTGGTGGGGAGTGAAGATCATGTTCGATGTGGTGAGGTCTCCGTGGACGATCCCGCTGTTGTGGAGGCGGCCGATGAGGTTGCCGATGTGCCGGCAGAGACGGTTCCTTTCTTCGGCGGATAGGTCGTTTAGGATTTGCTTCACCTGTTTGCCCTCGATGAACTCCATGATGATGGTGGCGTCGGCCACGTCGACCATGTAGACAGTGGGGGTTGGAACGCCGGCCTCCTTGGCCCTATGGATGAACTGGGGCTCATGGATGGTTCGTTGAGACTTGATCTCCTCGTCTAACTGGGGAAGGCGGTACCTCTTGGGCAGCCGCCTCTTCATGACCACTCTGCGGCCGTGCCACTCCTCCAGGAACAGGCTTGCCTCGGCGCCCTTCTTGATAAGCACAGTTCAACCCTCCACCCAAGGCACGCGGACCTCTTCCAACCGCCACTTCAGCCTCACGAAGCTCTTCTCCAAGGGAAGCTTAGCGCCGTGGCGGTGGGCGAGAACCCCGGTCCAAGCGATCATGGCCCCGTTGTCCAGAGCGTACTCCTTGGGGACGACGCAGAATCGGGCGTCATGCTCCTCGGCTATCACTTGGAGCATCTGCTGCAGCCTCCTGTTGGCCGCCACGCCGCCCGTCAACAGGACCTCCGGCTTCTCTGTGTGGGCCAGCGCCCTCTCCGTGACCTCGGTCAGCATAGAGAAGGCCACCTCTTGGAGGCTGAAACACATGTCTTCGAGGCGATGTTCTCCGGCGCGAACCGCCTGAACCGCCGCCGTGAGGAGCCCACTGAAGGAGAGGTCCATGCCCTTCACCGTGTACGGAAGGGGAACAAAGGTCTCACCCTCAGCCGCCAAACGTTCCACCACCGCCCCAAAGGGCAACCCCCCTCCCTGGCGGAGACCGGCCTCCCGAGCGAAGACATCCAGGCAGTTTCCAACGGCTATGTCCAAGGTCTCGCCGAAGACGCGGTACCTCCCCGCGTCGAAGGCGGCGACGATGGTGTTCCCCCCGGAAACGTAGAGGGTGACAGGATCCTTCGCCTTGGTCACGAGCTTCCCTATCTCAATGTGTGCAACGCAGTGGTTGACCCCTACCAAGGGAACCCCTAAAAAGGAGGCCAAGGCCCGAGCTGTCGTCGCCCCGGTGCGGAGGCAAGGCCCCAAGCCAGGTCCCTGGGAGAAGGCAACCACACCGACTTCTTTGGGCTTAACCCCCGCCCTCTGAAACGCCTCCCGCAAAACCCTCTCGGCGGCCTCCGCGTGGTGTCTAGCCGCCTCCCGCGGGTGGATGCCCCCCTTCTCGGGCACGTAGGCGCTGATGATGTTGGCGAGGGCCTCCCCTTGGAAGGAAAGAATTCCCACACTGAAATCGTCTGCGGTGCTTTCAATGCCTAGGCAATAGGGCCGGGAAGGCTCAGCGTTACGCGGTGGGGTCAACCCCTTCATGGAAGGCACCTGAAGGAATCTAGATATCTAAAGGGTTTATGTACCTGCTCAGTATACTGACAATTGCTCGTTAAAAACATAGCGCGCCCTCTGAATGCGAGTTTACTTTAGTGCTCTGTAAGATAAAAAAGAGGGAGTGTTGGGAGATGCCTAGAGTGTACTCCAGTCGAACCACATTCGTTCCGGATGCATGTCGTCCTGTTTGTTTGCCATCGCCAGGCGATAGATGAGGACGCTCCACGGAGACGGGTAACTTCCAGGCGCAGACCCTTCAGCGCCGTAAATCATGAATTCATCTTCATCGGCAATGACCACGTCTTCGCGATAGTCACCTACGATATCCAGAGCGTGCGCCCATATTATCTGGTTCGCCCCAGGTGATGTGAACCATTGTGTGGAATACCAATTGTTGAGGAAGAGGCGGTAGCCATCCCATGGAGAATAAAGGATGCCGCCATTGGGAGAGAAAATCTCATCCCTGGCTCTATTGCCATCCCAATCCACGGGGTACCCGTCGAGGACTCGAGTGATCGTTTTGCGGTCGGTTCCGTCTATGTCGAAGATGTGGGTCTTCCCTTTGTAGGCTGTGTCCCAAATACACAACTCATCACCAACATAGGTACTAGTCATCTCACCTACGGCGGTAATCTTCGAATCACCACTGCCCGGGCTACTCCAGTAGAGATTGCCCGACGTGTCGTACAACTTTGCACGCATGTACTCGTGGCATGCCAGGATCTCTAGTCCGCTTCGATCGGGATCCATATTACCGATAAAGCCGCGGTCAATGTGATCATAGAAATAGTCGTATGGTTCCCACTCCGGCGGCGTGATTCTCCAAAGTTTGACCCCATTGTGATCGAATACCCACGTGCCTATGAGTTCATCTTTGCCATCATTGTCGATGTCACCTGTATATGGGAAGTGCGCATAGATCCTCTGTTTCGCGCTATTGTCGCCTGTGGTATCCCAAAGGATGTTCAGCGCATTGTCGTATACCCAAATGTCTCCGTAGGAATTCTTTTCATTCAGGAGGACGATATCCTGAGGTTTAGCAAGCCCCCTGAAGTTCGCCACAGTGACATAAATCCGCCATTCAAGAATGTTATCGTCGCTCGTCGGGTTTGGCATTGAGGTTGTGATGCTACGTTCCACGGTTCCTGTGGCTCCGTCTAAGATCCGCAACTCAACGTAACCGGAGGAGGAAGCGAAGGGTCCAATCACCTCGGTTTTCCCGTCATTGTCTACATCCCAGATGGCATACTTGTAGTGGTAGTCCGTCGGAGGATTCGGGAGCGAAACGGGAGCTGTGTAGTCCCAGAGCAAGGTCACACTAGTTCCACCACTATAGGCAAACGCCTGCATCCGCTTGGAATTGGCATATCTAAGAATGTCAGTATAGATTCCGTCGTTGTTCAGATCGCCAAACTGTATATTGCTCCGGAAGAAATCGTTAGAACCTGCATAACTGGATAAATCAATGTGGCGCAAAAGCACCGGATTCGGAAAGGGTGGTTGTGGTGGGGGTTTTCCAGCATTAACTGCAACGTATCCATAGGTAGAAGTATAGATAAGCGTTATGAGCGCCACCATTGAAACAAGCGCCTTGCCGTGCTTTCCTATTGTTTCCATGTGCTTTTCCCTTCATTTTTTTTGTGGTTTTTCTTTTGATCTCTTTTCTTTTTTTAAGATTTTTGGTGTAGCAATGTCAAACCGCCGCGACGCTGACAAAACATGCGATTAACCATACAATCATCAAATGAAAAACAGAAGAAATAAACCTATTTAACGGGAAGAAGAGGTTAATCGTAATCCTGTCTTAATACCAGCGGACCGAGCCTCACGAAAACCAGAAAAGTGCACGTGCGCCCAATTTTGGCATTAACACCAAAATTGTTTATATTCCACCACCCCACTTTCTTCCCAAAGGTGTAGAAAATGGGAGAGGAGAGAGAGTACCGAGGCCCATTACCGCGGGTTCCCCTTGAGAAGATTGATGAGTACACTTGGCGGATACCCAAGACGTACAAGCCCGGCATGCGCGTGCCAGGCATAGTCCTAGCCGACGAAGACCTTTTGGAGAAGATGAAGACGGACCGAACCCTCTGGCAGTGCTCCAACGTGGCCCACCTCCCCGGCATCTACAAGCACGCCCTCACCCTCCCAGACGGCCACGAGGGCTACGGCTTCCCCATCGGGGGAGTCGCCGCCACGGACTACGAGGAGGGCGTCATCAGCCCCGGGGGAGTCGGCTACGACATCAACTGCGGCGTCCGCCTCCTAACCACCCCCCTCACGGAGCAAGACGTACGACCGAAACTCGCTCAGCTGGCTGACACCATCTTTCGCAACGTGCCCTGCGGGCTGGGTAGCCGCCGCAAGGACTTCAGTGTGACCGTCCACGAGCTGGATCGGCTTACGGCTGAAGGTGTGTCGTGGGTTGTGGATCAGGGCCTGGGCTGGCACGAGGATATCACGCATTGCGAGGAAAAGGGGTGCATGGAAGCCGCCAACCCTGACAAGGTTTCATCGAGGGCCAAGAGTCGGGGAAACACCCAAATCGGCACCCTCGGCAGCGGCAACCACTTCCTCGAAATCCAGAAGGTGGACAAAATTTACAATCCCCAAGTCGCCAAGACCTTCGGCCTCAACCATGAAGGTCAGGTCACCGCCATGATCCACTGCGGCAGCCGCGGCTTCGGACACCAGATATGCTCAGACTATCTCCGCATCATGGAACGGGCCGTCCACAAATACAAGATCACCCTACCCGATCGAGAACTCGCCTGCGCTCCCGGAACCAGCCGCGAGGCCGAAGACTACTATCAAGCCATGGCCTGCGCCGTCAACTTCGCCTTCGCCAACCGCCAAGCCATCACTCACTGGGTGCGACAGAGCTTCGAGCAGGTGCTCAGGAGACCGGCGGAAGAACTCGGCCTGAACCTCGTCTACGATGTCGCCCACAACATCGCAAAGATCGAGGTGCACAAGGTAGACGGCGAAGAGCGGAAGGTTTGGGTCCACAGGAAGGGCGCAACCCGGGCGTTCCCGCCGGGACACACGGACGTGCCCCCTGACTACCGCGGAGTGGGACAGCCCGTCATCATCCCCGGGTCCATGGGGACCAGCTCATGGGTGCTGGTCGGCACGCCCAAGGCCATGGAGGTCTCCTTCGGTTCCACGGCCCACGGAGCCGGGCGCATGATGAGCCGTTCAGCCGCGAAGAGGAGGTTCTGGGGTGAAGACGTGAAGAAGGCTCTGGAAAAGCGGGGGATCGTCATTCGGGCCGCGAGTGCGGTGGTTTTGGCCGAGGAGGCCGACCCAGCTTACAAGAATGTGGATCGAGTGGCGGAGGTAAGCGACGAGGTGGGCATAGCCACGCGGGTCTGTAGGCTAGCCCCTCTGGCTGTAGTGAAAGGTTGATCTCGCTGGCCTCAACCAGGGGCCTTTCCCCCTTCTTGCTTTTAGACCCTTTTCTTGGCAATCCCGTCACAAAGGATATAGAGCACCCTTCAGACATGCTATAAGGATGAGTAAACTTAACTTAATGGTGGGCTGAGGCTGAGAGGGTAGATGTCTGAAGCAACGTTTTCCTTTGTGATAGACACCGATATTACGTCCGCTTATCTCGGCGATCTGCTGGGCTTCATACATCAACACTACATACTTCCCCGCCAAGATCACTTCACCAACATCACAAGAACAACCATCGATCACGTCGACGTTCTCGCCTTCACGGCCATCGAGCCCCAGGGTAGATGGCATATAAATATTGAGGTGAGGGCTGGAAAGCCGATTCTGGTGAGGATGTCTCCCAGTGATGAAACCGTGCCCAGGGAAGCCTTGGATGTGCTTAAGGAGGACCTGATCATCGGGGTTCAGCTTTTTGAGGAACAGGTGAGGAAGACCACGCTGTACTTTGCCTGGGTTGAGGGAGAGGAGGTGGTGCCGGAGAGGGCGCCCTTGATGCGCAGAAAAACACTCCAGAGGATGCTCACTGAGTCCATGATCCTCCTCTTCATCCTCTTCTTCGGTCTCAGCATATTCCTGTTTATGATCTTTGAGGAGTACACACCCCTGGTGCTGGTGGCCCTCCAGTTAATTGTGGTTCTCAATGCGGACAAGCTGATTGCGAGGATGGGGGAGTGGACCATCGGCCCCAAAAAACCCAAGGTTCACCTTCTGCAGTACCACCTTCCCATGGAGGAGTATCGTGAATTTCGCCGAAAATACAAGATTGATCAGTTAATCGAGATGAAGCGGGAGATTTATGAAAGGACGCTGGCAGTTGGAAGGGAGATCGACTGCCAAACTGCTGGGGAGGTGCTTCTCCGCCACGGGTTTGAGTGCAAACCCGAGAACATGTCGACCAAGACGATAAACGTCTATCAGATCGTGAAGAACGCCGCGGAAAAGTTCCGTCTGCCCATTCCCAGGATAGTCGTCTCCAACACCATGCTTCCCAACGCGGCGGCCTCAGGACCGAGCCCAAAACGGGGGGTAGTCCTCGTCACCACGGGCCTCTTCATCCAGCTGGAGGAGGATGAAATCCTGAGCGTTGTGGGGCATGAGCTTAGCCACCTTAAGGGGAGGGACCCCCTCATCCTCTTCGCCTTGATGACCTCCGAGTACCTGCTTCGATGGTACCTTATACTTTCTGGTTCCTTCTTATCCTTCATCTTCTTGTTTCCCTACCTCTCCTTCCTGTACTTTATTGTCGTCATCGGTGGCATCTACTTCATCTACAAGTTCTTCGAGGCGAGGGCCGACCTAGAGTCCTCCATCATAATAGGGCAGCCTCACGTGTTAGCTGAGGCCCTACGAAAGATTGGATTTCGAAAACTCCAGTCTGAGCGGATATCTACATACCGCCTTCAAGATTGGGTTGGGTGGGATCCACACCCTCCAATCTACTTCAGGATCGCCCGACTGGAGAAGCTCCAAGCCCCCGTGGAAGTGAAGCACGTTCTGATCCAGTCTATAAAGGATGTGATAAACGGGTTCCTCGCGGTGCTGCGATGAGAAAACCGTTCTTCTCGCCCAGCGTCAATCAAAAAGAAATATGGGGAAGCATCAACATCAAGATGAAGGTTCAAAAGAGGTTGTTAAGGTGGAGCTCAAGGTCTTTACCTTGAAGACGTGCCCCAAATGTCCGCTGGCCAAGAAGATAGCCCAAGAAGTGGCTGAGACCCTCAGCATCAGGTTCACGGAGGTCGACATGGAAACCCCCGAAGGCCAGATAGAGGGGCTGATGCACCAGATCATGAGCACCCCCAGCATCGCCGTAGACGACGAGGTCATAGCAAGGGGAAAAGTGATTCCCAAGGGAGAGCTGGAGAACGAGATAAGGAAGAGACTAAAAAAGTAAGGTCTTTAGTCACAGTCTTCCCTTTTCAGATGCCACAAAGAATCGAGTTCATATCTTTTTTCAGCTTTCCTATCGTGTCAAGCTTTCTCATCTCACTCTTTATCCCGTCGATGGTCACCGTTGGTGTAGGATCCACGTTTCGCAGGATCGCTAAGTAGATGCTGGTGAGGTCTCCCACGTGAAGCAGGGAGAGCATCTTCGCCAGTTTTCCCTCCCCCCTCGCGTGGACTTCCAAGACCCTTTGAGCCCTATGCAGCGCCAACCGTTTAGTTGCTTCGATTCTGACCCTGATCTCCGGCGGTTCATCTCGCTCCCGGAGGAGGACGACGGAGAACCTTTTTGTGACCGTCTCGGGCGCCTCCCACCCGACGACCTCATTGTGGTTGAGTTCTGGAAAGACGTCGTATCTGCTGGGGATCTTGCTGTTCTCGTTGAACTGCGTCTTCCATCGATGGGCCACGGCCTCGTAATGTCTAAAACCGTAGACCACAGGCACAGTTCCCTCCAGCTCTAGGGCCAGCCTCTTCGCCAGGTTCTTCGCGGTGGGGGTTTGGGGCGACGTTTCTTCGCACAGTTTTTCCAAGACCCGTACGGCTTCTTCCGCCTCCTCCGCCGTTTTCAAGGGCACACCCATCCTCTCCATAAGGATTGGGAGGGAGAGGAAGAGGTAGGGGACGGCTACGCGCGGGGGCACGCCACTCGGTATCCTCAGATGGGGTATGCGTAGTTTCTCTGAGAAGGAAAGTAGGTGGCCCCCGGAGGTCACGGCTACGGTCATGCAGCCCCGGTTAACTGCGTCCAAGAGGGCGCTGAGGGCCTCCTCCGTGTTTCCCGAGTAGCTGACCGCGAAAACTAGGGTGTCCTCGTCTGCGTAGGCCGGCAAGACATAGTCTCTGCAGACTTCCACGGGGATGGGGACCTCGTACCGTAACCAGTCCCTGAGGATCTCTCCCCCTATGGCGGACCCGCCCATGCCCGCTATTAGGACGCATCGGGGTCGCCTGTACCTGATGGTGACGCCCTCAGAAACCCTTACGTCCCTTGGCATCTCGACTTGCTCAGCGCGTCGCACGGCGTCTCTGCAGTGCTTCGGGATCATCATGCAGGCCTTCAGCATGCCGCTCTCGTCGATCCTACCAATATCCTCCAGTCGATCCAGAACGGTGATTTCGCGCATCGTTCACCACCAATAAGAGTAACATCTATTTTTCTATGAAACTTTTAAGGTCATGGGTTGAAAATACTTTAGGTGGTGCGAGGGCATATCAATCGGGCTTGAGAAGCAGGAAGGTTACCCTTTGAAGCGTAGAAGGCTTTCTGTGGCTATACCCGCGTCCCTGGTCTCGGACGTTCCCCACCTGCGGGAGAAGACCCTCAGGGTTGGGCTGGTGGGCCGGGCGGCCTCCATCTTCCGCGTGGACGAAGTCATTGTGTTCCCGGACCTCCCCGAGGTCGACCAGAGGCGAGACACCGACCTCATCGCCACAATCCTCTCCTACATGGAAACCCCCCAATACCTGCGGAGACGCCTCTTCAAGATCAGGCCGGAACTCCGGTACGCGGGCGTCCTCCCGCCCCTGCGCACGCCCCACCACCCCCTTTCGAACCGGATCAGGGATCTGACTGTGGGGGAGCACCGGGAGGGCGTGGTCGTCTCCTCTGCCAAGGGCGGATCCCTCGTGGATGTGGGGGTGGAGGCTCCGGTGCTGGTGCCTGATATTCAGGTTCCCGTCAATCAACGAGTCACGGTGACGATTACGGAGTTCGGGAAACGTCCGAGGGCTGCCTTAGCGAGCCGCGACGAGGTCAAGGGGTACTGGGGCTACCGCGTAACTGTTTCCAGCGTTCCCCTCGGAAAGTTTGTGAAGAGGCGCCCCTTTGATCTGGTCGTGGCGACCTCGCGTCGCGGAGCCCTCATCACGGAACTTGTGGATGAGTTGAAGAGACGATGGAAGGACTCTCGCACCGTGCTGGTGGCCTTCGGCGCGCCGGCCCAGGGGCTACACGAGATTCTGGGCAGAGAGGGTCTCAAGCTGGAGGAGGTGGCGCACTACATAGTCAACACCATTCCGCTTCAGGGGACCGAGACGGTGAGAACCGAGGAAGCCCTGTACGCCTCCTTGGCAATTCTGAACCTGTTCGCTGATGAACAAAATTGCGGTTCATAGCCCGGTTGGGCGAAAATTTCTAAGGACCACCCCCGGAAACAGGAACTTGCGGTAAGGTTGCGGAGCCGAAGGACACAGATATTTAAGTCTACTTGTGGTTCTTATTGATGGATGGTCATGCTTTCCGGAAGGTTTGGTTTGGTTAAAGCGTATCTCAGGGCGGTGAGGGTTGGGAGCTGGATTGGATGGCTCTTTAACTTCGGTTTGGGCAGCATTCTCTTTGCCTTCCCCCCTGTAGGACGTGCCCTTGTAGTTTCTTTCGCCTTCTCCCTCGCCACAGCCAGCATCTTCGTTCTGAATCAGTACTTTGACCGTGAGGCGGATCGGGAGAACGAGGCTAAGGCGGTTTTACCCGTTGCTTCTGGGAGAATAACGCCGCGGGGGTCGCTGGTCTTCTCCTTTTCCTTGGCCTCCTTGTGTTTAACATCTGTGTGGATGGCCGACGCCAGCCTAATCCCGTTGTTCCTAGTCTACCTCGGGCTGGGAATGGCCTATTCAGCCCCCCTTCCCCACTTCAAGACAGTGCCCATCGTGGACTTCGTCGTCTCGGGCATAGGCGCCGGTCTCCTCCCCTTCATCATGGGCTTGGAGGTGTCCCATCAGCTGACGCCCTATCCCTTCGACCTTTCGCATTCGTGGGTGAGGAGGCGCTATTACGACGCGTTGCTGACCGCCACGCCCTTGATGCTCTTCTACTCTGGCAGCCACATCATCCACACCGTCCGGGACTACGAGGCAGACCACAAAAAAGGTCTTCACACCTTCGCCGTAAGGTACGGAAGGAAGAAGGGCGTCAAGCTGGCCGGGTCCATGTTCCTCGCTGCGGTTCTGTCACCCTTCGTATACTTAGCCTTGGGTTTACTCTCCCTCGGATACCTGCCCTGGTACCTGATAATCCTCCCATTTACCGCACCCGTCGCGGTGCTCTACGTGAAGGTGTCAAGGAACCTCTCCACCAGAAGCGTGGCGAGCCTGCAAAAGGTGGCGACAAGGTACGGTCCCCTCGCGTTAGCCACTCTGTGGGTCTACGTCTTCTTGTTGAGAATGTTCCTTTAAAGACGATTAAAACCAGACGTTGTGCGTCAGCGTCGCATGAAATTCACAACATTTATAACTGCACGTTCTTATTGAAAGAGACGAAAACAAACAGAGAAGCGAAAGAAGGAAGTGCGTCGTGGGCCATCGGAAGAAGCACGCCCCAAGGAGGGGTTCTCTCGCCTTCTTGCCTAGGGGACGCGCCGCCAGCGCGGTTGGTGGGGTGCGTTTTTGGCCTGAGGTGGAGGAGGGACCTACGATGCTGGGTTTTACGGGGTACAAGGCGGGTATGACGCGGGTCTTCCTGGTAGAGGATAGGCCGGGTTCTCCGGACTATGGCAAGGAAACCCTCCACTCCACCACCGTGGTCGAGGCTCCCCCCATGTGGGTGTGCGCCCTCCGGGCCTACGTGAGGAACCGGTACGGCCTGCAAGCCTTCACGGAGGCTTGGACCAAAAGTCCCCCCAAAGACCTCGACCGCGCCGTCCTGCTCCCCGAAAAACCGGATCCCGATTCGGGCCTGAAGAAAATGGAGGGGAACCTCGAAAGGATCGTGGAGTTCCGCCTCCTGGCCGCCACCCAGCCCCGCCAGACCGGCGTCCCCAAGAAGAAGCCGGACGTGATGGAGATAAAGGTCGACGGGGGCTCCGTCAAGGAGCAGTTTGAGTACGCCAAGGGCCTATTAGGGAAGATGGTTTCGGCGGCTGACATCTTCAAGGAAGGCCAGTTCGTGGACGTGATCTCCGTAACCAAAGGGAAGGGATTTCAGGGTCCAGTGAAGCGTTGGGGCATCAGGATCATGCCCCGCAAGGCTCGGAAGACGAAGCGGGGTGTGGCCTCCATCGGGCCGTGGCATCCCGCCCGGGTTCTCTACACGGTCCCAAGGCCGGGTCAGATGGGCTACTTCCACAGGACCGAGTATAACAAGCGCGTCCTGAAGATCGGCACCGACGGGAAGGAGATTTCACCGAAGGGCGGATTCCTACGCTACGGCCCCATCCGGGGAACCTACATCCTCCTGGACGGAAGCGTGCCCGGGCCCGCCAAGCGCGCCGTGAGACTGCGATACCCCGCCCGTCCCCCCAAGGAGATCCCGGAGGCCCCGCCGAAGATCACCCACGTATCCCTGGAGTCGCCGCAGGGATAGGCGAGGGACGAAGAGTGGGCAAGGTTTCCGCCAGGGTGTTTGACCTCAAGGGCAAAGCGCGGGGAAGGCTCCGTCTCCCCTCTGTCTTCAAAACCCCCCTGAGGCCCGATGTCATAAGGCGATGCGTCGTCGCCATCCAATCCCACCGATTCCAACCCCAGGGCCGAGACCCCTACGCTGGCAAGCGAACCACGGCGGAATCTCGGGGGGTGGGTCTCGGAATCTCTCGGGTTCCTCGGTTGAAGGGGACTCAGCGGGCGGCCTTAGCCCCTGGCACGGTGGGAGGCCGGGCTGCGCATCCTCCCGTGGCTGAAAAGAGGATTGAGAAGAAGATTCCTCGGAAGGAGGCGCGGCTGGCCCTGCGGTCAGCCATAGCTGCTACGGCGTCTAAGGAAACAGTCTTGTCTCGGGGCCATGTGGTGGACGATGTCCGCGACTTTCCTTTGGTGGTGGTGGACGAGATCCAAGGCCTGAAGAGTACACAGGAGTTTCGGGAGGCGCTCCTTCGGCTCGGGGTATGGTCGGACATCTACAGGGTAAGGGAGAGCCGGAAGGTTCGCGCGGGCAAGGGCAAGGGTAGAGGAAGGAGGTTCAAGCAGGCGGTTGGACCCCTGTTGGTGATCGCCAAGGATGAGGGAGTGGTCAGGGCGGTCCGGAACGTCCCTGGGGTGGATGTGGTCACCGTGGAAGGCCTGAACGCCGAGCTTTTGGCGCCCGGAACCCACCCGGGTAGGCTCACCGTCTGGACGAGGTCCGCTGTCGAGAGGCTGAATGAACTGTTTGGGGGGAGGTAGGCATGGATCCTCACGCGGTTATACGCTACCCGGTTATGACGGAGGTCACGAGCCGCATCCTCGAAACCGAGAACAAGCTAGTCTTCATCGTGGACATGAGGGCCAACAGGGCCGATGTCAAACGGGCTGTGGAGGAGCTCTACGAGGTGAGGGTGAGCAGGGTGAACGTGGCCATCAATCGCAAGGGCGAGAAGAAGGCCTTCGTGAAGCTCCACCCCGACTACAAGGCGGCAGACGTGGCCATCCGCCTCGGCATACTGTAAACCGATTTCAACTCATCTCCTCTAGGCAGACGTGATCCGCCCTTCGAGTTTCCCTAAACCTATATATAACCTGCTTAGCATAGGCATGGGGAACAAATCACGGCATGCGACGCACTAACTAACCTTCGGAGGAGGCGCAACTCGTGGGCAAGAGGATTCGGGTTCAGAGGCGCGGTCGGGGATCCCCCACCTTCCGGGCGTCCACCCACGGGAGGGTAGCTCCGGTTCAGTATCCTATCGGCCTCATGGAGAAGCAGAAGGGGGAGGATGTCCTCCGGGGCCAAGTCGCGAGGATATTCCACGAGTCCGGAAGGGGTTCACCCCTGGCCTTAGTGAGGCTTGAGGCCGGTGAAAGTTACCACACGGTGGTTCCCGAGGGGGTTTTCGAGGGCCAGTCAGTCATGATCGGGGGTGGGGCTCCCGTGGACGTGGGGAACATGCTTCCCCTGGGCAGGATTCCCGAGGGCACCATGATATGCAACGTGGAACTCTCCCCGGGAGACGGGGGCAAGATGGCGCGCTCCTCCGGAGCCTACATAACTGTGGTGGCCCACACGCCCGAAGGAACCATGGTGAAGCTTCCCTCAGGGAAAACCAGGTACCTCAACGACCACTGCTGGGCAACCGTAGGCGTCATCTCAGGCGCAGGCCGCATCGAAAAACCCTTCCTGAAGGCCGGAGCCAAGGCCCACCTGATGCGCGCCAAAGGACACATGTATCCGCGAACTCGGGGCGTGGCCATGGTTGCGGCAGCCCACCCCTACGGGAGCAGCAAGAGGGGCGGCCGCAAGGTGACCACGGTCTCCCACGGCGCCCCTCCAGGACAGAAGGTTGGGTTGATCGGGGCGAGGAGCACCGGCAGAGGAAGAAAGAGAAGAATATAACTGTAAAAAGAGACAGCCGGGCCTAACTCAGGAATGCGGCACTTCAAACCGTTAATTTACCAGTATAATCTAATGGCACGTTATTGTCTCTTAGGTGTTTGTTTTAATCATCAACAGGTGATATGAACGGTGATAAAAAAAGAAAGTGTGAAAGACAGGGTGAACAGGGTGAAACGTCTCATGAGGGAGCTCCGAGTTGAAGGAGAGATCATCTGTCACCCTGTGAGCGGCAGGACGACTGGAGGAGCCGAAAAGGCATTGGGCGTCTCTAGGGAGAAAATATTGAAGTGTCTCCTGTTCAAGTCTGGAGACCGGTTCGTAGCGGCGATAGTGACGGGTGAAAGGCGGGTTGACGTGAGAAAACTGGAGAAGGTCAGCGGACTCAGAAAGCTTAGGTTTGCAAGGGCCGAAGAGGTGAAGCAGTTCACGGGATTCGATGTTGGAGGCGTTCCCCCCTTTGTATTCTACAACCTTTGCCCCGTATTCGTTGACACAAACGTGATGGAAAAGGAGTTTATGGTAGGCGCAGCCGGCACAGAGTATGCAGGAGTAAAGTTTTCTCCAAAAGAGTTAGAAAAGATAGGATACTTCGTTAATTATATAACATAAGATTAGGAAACAATCTGGAGTGTATGCGCACCTTTTCGAAAGGGGGATGCAAGTGACTGAGAGATTGGAGGAAAGTCTACGGAGAGTCCTTTCTTATATGGCCTCCGAAGCTCTGAAAGCAAGAAAGTGTGGGAAAAATGATAGGGCTGAAAGACTGTCCATGGCCTTCAAAATTCTGTCAGAGGAATACGATAGAATTAAGGGTCAAGACGAAGGTGAGAATTAAGGTCAGCCGGCTAAAATTGGGCACAAATGGACTTTAAATAGTGTACTCAAGGACTTAAAAACGGGGGATGAAGACTTTGAGGACGGAAATTTTGCAGCTAATGAAAAAACAGAAGGAGCATCCGAAGATATAGGAGAGAACCCGTTCCAATGGAAAAAATCGTTCAAATATTGGAGGCTGGAAGGTACGCTCCTTCCGGGGCCAACCTGCAACCGTGGATTTACATCGTAGTTACTGACAGCAAGCTCAAGGAAAGGATTAGAGAAGAAGCTGAGAGGATAGAGAGGGACTTCCACAAAAAGGCTTCTAAACAACTCAAAAAGTGGCTTAAAGAACAGAAAATCACTGCAGAAAAGAGCTTTTTAACAGAAGCCCCGGTTCTAGTTGTGGTCGCCGGCTTCGCCAAGGCTCCTTATTGGCTTGAGTCCACATGGATCTCCATCGCCTATATTCTGCTCTCTGCAGAAAGCCGAAACTTAGGAACCCTCACCTACACGCCCTCAGAAACGGCCTTTCTAAAGAAGCTACTGAACATCCCGGACGATTACCACCCAGTCGCCATCTTGCCCCTAGGCCATCCCGCAGAAAGACCGCCTCCCGAAACTCGTCCCCGAAGGCCGTTAGAACAAACAATTTACCTAAACAGATATGGTAACAAGTAACAATTGGCGGACCAAATTTACGAACTGACATCAACGGTGCAAAAATTTTCAGGAGACGGAAGTAATCAAAAATGGAGAGTTATCATAAAGGTAGGAAGGTTTAATAAACCCGGAAGGGCTCAAATGGGGTGAGAGAGGGAGATGCCTAAGGAATACCTCTACCGCGGCCACACGCTCGATGCGCTGCAGAACATGTCGATGGACGAGTTCATCCGCCTGCTCCCCTCCCGGCAGCGCCGAAGCCTGCAGCGGGGCCTCACGGGGGAGCAGAGAAACTTACTTGAGAACATTCGGAGGGCCAAGAAAGACCAGGGCGAAGGGCGGCAGACCGTCATCAAAACCCACGCCCGCGACGCCATCGTCCTCCCTGAGATGGTAGGCCTCACCCTCCTCGTCCACAACGGAAAGGAGTTCGCCCCGGTGGAGATCACCCCGGAGATGATCGGCCACTACTTGGGGGAGTTCGCCATCACCAATAAGGCGGTCAAGCACGGATCACCGGGCATCGGCGCCAGCCGCAGTTCCATGTATGTCCCCCTAAGATAAGGACATTCCACATGATTCCAATCCATTTTCCTGGGTTCCTATACCTGTGACGCCTGCGCGTCTTACGTTCTTCCAAAATTCATCTGTTTAATGACGCGCAACCACGACTGGCACTCTTTCCAAAGTGCGGAAAAGTTCCCTCGTTCTAACGTCAATCTTAACCCCTTTTCCATTGGCATCAAACCGAATGAAATTGTACCGAGCGAAGAATCGGGCAATCATTGAAGCCTTCTCATCCGTTATTCCGAGGACCGCAGCCACCTCGGTTAGATCGTGCCACCTGTCATCCGCACTAAGGAACTCCAAGAAGTCATCCAGGATGTACGACACGTGAAACCCACCCTTTTCGAGGTCTAGTTCCCCAACCATATACGGTTTATGTACCTGCAATCCAGATGGAGATTCCATTAACGCCTATTAAAACTTGTTAACATTGAGAAGTATTCATAGATATTTAGAGTGAAGTTCCGTGTGATGGACCAAGGCAGAGCAGAGTTGACCGCGCACCTCCCCTACGAGGAGTGCAACAGAATACCGAGAAACAGAAACAACCATAAAAGCCCTCGGACGGCCGGGCTGAGGGGGACAAAGTCAAGGCGATCGTAGGCGGCGCACCCATCACAGGCGAGTACGCCGAGAAGGTCGTGCAGACGCGGCTGCAAAGGACGCCGTGGAGGGCGTCAACAACTGTGATGCGTGGATGGGCATGGAGGGGGCCGCTGACCCGCGCCTTCTCTTTTTAATGAGGGATTAATTAAAAAGATATATAAGACACATAACAATCCTAGACGGGGAGGCCTGGCTGCTATGAGCGCCGTCTCCGTTGAAGTGAAGGATGTCCATAAACACTATCTTCTCAAAGGTGAAACCGTTCGCGCCCTTCAGGGCATCGACCTGACGATTCCGCGGGGTGAATACCTCTCCCTTATGGGTCCCTCCGGCTCCGGGAAGACCACCCTCTTCAACATTGTAGGCGGGATCGACAGGCCCACTAAGGGCACAATAATCATCGACGGCATCGATCTCTCCACGATGCGCTCGAAGGAGCTGGCCTGGCTGAGGTGTCGAAAGATCGGGTACATCTTCCAAACCTTCAACCTGATCCCTGTGTTAACCGCCCTCGACAACGTCACCCTGCCCATGATCTTCACGGGGATGCCCCGGGAGGAACGGGAGAAAAAAGCGACCGACCTTCTGGACCTAGTCGGCCTCGGCGACCGCCTCACCCACCGACCCACGGAGCTGAGTGGAGGTCAGCAGCAACGCGTAGCCATCGCTAGGGCCCTAGCCAACGACCCGGCCATCATCCTCGCGGACGAGCCCACGGGAAACCTGGACCTGAACACCGGCTTCGCTATAGTTCAGCTTCTCTACCGCCTAAAGGTGGAGAAGAACACCACGGTGATCTGCGCGACCCACGACCTGAAGATGATCGATGTCAGCGACCGGGTCATCTTCCTCCGAGACGGCCAAGTTGAGCGGACCGAGAAGAAGCGGAGCCTCGTCCTGACCGCCGAGGAGCTTGAGGCGACAAAGCCGAAGCGCAAGAGGGCGAAGATAAAGAGGTGAATGGCCGTGTCTGAGAAGGTTCAGTGCCCGTGTGGAAGGACCATTGAGGGCTCCGGCGACTACAAGGTGCTGTTCCTAAAGAAGGAGTTGCAGGAGATAGACATTTTGTGTCCCAACGACACGTGTTACCTGAGGGAGCTGGGGTACGTCAAGTTTGAATTCCGAGACAAAGAAGCCAAATTCAAGGAGGCCTCGTTCTACCCGCCCTTCGTAACCTGGAACGCGGGGCGACTGGGATCTGATAATGCCGAAAAGAAACTGAAAGACCACCTCAAAGGGCTGGTCACAGACATCATCGATTGGAAAAAGATCTCCGGTGGAGCCACCTAGAAGTCGTTCGAAATCCAAATACGCCTGACTCGTATAAGCGTTTGTTCCCGAAAGACACAAAGTTTAAAGATCAGGTCGTCAAAATGTTTTGGACAACGTCCGTGCCCTTGTCATGTGGGGATGAGCGATGAGCCTTGAATATGTGGTGGAAACCGAGAATCTCGCTAAGTATTATCAGATGGGGCCGGTGACGGTTAAAGCCCTCGACGGGGTGAACGTCAAGATCCGGCGGGGCGAGTATCTCTCCATCATGGGTCCCTCCGGCTCCGGGAAGACCACCCTCTTCAACATGATGGGTGGGATCGACAGGCCCACCCGCGGCAAGATTTACATAGAAGGAATCGACGTGTCAAAGTTAGACGCTTACGAGCTAGCTTGGCTGAGGTGTCGAAAGGTCGGGTACATCTTCCAAACCTTCAACCTGATCCCCGTGTTGACGGCCATCGAGAACGTGACGTTGCCCATGATCTTCGCCGGCGTGGGCCGAGAGGAACGCGAAAGGAGGTCGAGGGAAATCCTCGGGGAGGTGGGGCTGGGGGATAGGCTTCACCACAAGCCAGCCGAACTCAGCGGGGGGCAGCAGCAGAGGGTCGCCGTCGCGCGGGCTCTGGCCAATAGGCCCGTCATAGTGTTGGCCGACGAGCCTACTGGGAACCTTGACCTCGAGACGGGGTTAGAGATCATCAACCTACTTCGAGAACTGAACAAGGCTGAGAACGTCACAATAATCGCGGCGACCCACGACCTGAAGATGCTTGACGTCAGCGACCGGATCGTTTACCTTCGCGACGGCAAGGTAGATCGATATGAAACGAGGGCCGAGGTGTACGTCAGGTAAACAGAATAAAAACTATTGAACTACACCTCGTACCTCAGGGCGTCAGCGGGGTTTAGTCTAGCGGCGCGCCACGCCGGAAGAAAGCCGGCGAACATGCTTATGATCAGTGCCGTGGCGATGGCGATCCCAATCCAGAAGAGGTACGTCGAGACTGACACCAGAAAGATTGCTGGCCAGCCAAGCTGAAGGCCGTTCATTATTATGGCTACCAACCACCCGATAGCCGAGCCGACAAGCCCCCCAAACAAGCCCAGCAACAGTGACTCTAGGAGGAAGATTTCGAGGATGCTCCCGTCGGTTGCTCCGAGGCACTTCATGGTGCCTATCTCCTTGTACCGCTCTGTAACCGCCATCAACATGGAGTTGACGATCCCCACACTGCAGACAAGAAGAGCGATTACAACCATCCAGTACTGATACGCTTGGATGGGCTCTCCGCCAACCTCCGGCTGACTTCCAACAATGGCGCCCGTAGTGGTTAGGTTGACCATAAAGGCTATCCCCAGCATGATGGAGAGCGCCGTTATGAGCGCCCGCGTGAGACGTTTCCTGATGCTCTCAAGACTGAAACGGAACGCCTCACCAATCGGGAATACGATCTCGCGCTTTTCCGTCGATGACACAACTCTTCCCTGCTGAGGGTAAATAGCTTTGATGTTAAATACTTTACTGTTATCCATCTGCACGTCCTAGACCGGCGTGAAGTGTGAAAGCGAGAATTACAGTTGTCCGAAAACTGTGGCAATCCGTGACTTGAACCCTTCGTGGGAGCCGCGGAAGCCTTTTTACGGTTCGAGAGGCCCCAATGGAAGGTCGGCCCTTGCAGCTAAGAACGGGAGACTGTGGACAACACTATGAGAACCGCGGCTGCAGCCAACATTATGGACACGACAGTCACCATAGTTTTTACACCGGTGTACGCTTCCGCACCAATGTATAAGGGGAGATAGACGAGCCAGAGGTAGCCGATGAGCAGAAACACGCAGACGATGGAAAAAACGTGGAAAATGTTTAACCTGGCCGGTTTCATACATCGTCCCCTCAAAGAAGAGGCTCCTTTGCTTATAAGTCTTGTAGACACCCGCGCAACCCAGAAACGCCTAACCCATGATGACTGAAACCAGTAAAAGGTGGGCTTTCCATGAGGCGCTCGTCCTCATCCTCTACTCGGAGTCTGAGGGTGGAGGATCGAGTAAACATCCCTGGATCTCGACTCCAGGGGAAATTCGTGTCCGCACTTCGGGCACTTCACCATGTTGCATTGAACGAGGGATGGACACCCTGAGCACGCGAAGGTTCTGCCGTAGGTGATGTCGAAGGTGAAGCTGCACTGGGGACAGTGTAGTATCCGTTTTGTTTTGGACACGGCGAATCACGTTCGTTTCTCCCTAAGGAGGAACCCGGTATTTTAAAAGTTTTTCTTGAGTGATCTGTTACCCTTGGGTCCTCCGTTAAGGTTCAGGTGCCTTCAATCGACTAGAGGATGTCATGTCTTCCCTGAGGCAAAGGAGATAAATACCCCGTGACGCTTAGGAGGAGTGTTTACGGAAGGCGCTCCATTGAAGACGGGCCACCCGGTTAAGCGTTCTAAGAAGATCTGCATCATCATCCCCACGTACAACGAGAGGGGAAACCTCGAGAGGCTGGTTCCCATGATTCAAGACGTTCTCCACTTCCGTGGACTCGCAGACCTCGCCACCCTGCTGGTGGTGGACGACAACTCGCCGGACAGCACTGGACAGCTTGCTGAGGAGTTGACCGAGGCCTACGACAACGTTCAAGTCTTGCATCGCCCCGCTAAACGGGGTATAGGCTCCGCGTACCGACAGGGCTTTGCCTACGCGCTTCAGCAGCTAGGTTCGGACATTGTCTTCGAGATGGACGCTGATCTGTCCCATGACCCAAAGCACCTTCCGGACTTCCTTTCCAAGGTCGAGGAGGGTTATGACGCGGTGGTGGGAAGCAGGAGGGTCCCCGGCGGCGGGGTCGCCGATTGGAGTTTTAACAGAAATTTGATGAGCACCGTCGCCAACCAGTTGGCGAGGCGGCTCTGCGGCGTAAGGGTCCGCGACTCCACCAGCGGATATCGGGTATTCACCCGCAGGGCTCTTCAGAGGATAGGGTATTCTTCCCTTGAGTCTGAGGGTTACGCCTTCCAAGTTGAAATGCTGTTTAGATGTCAAAGGGAAGGTTTGAAAGTCGCCGAGGTCCCCATAGTTTTCGTGGAGAGGAGGATGGGAGAAACAAAGCTCAGCAGGGCCGAGATGCTGCGGTTTATTTTTACCTGCCTTAAACTCTTCTTTCGAAGGGGCGCAAGTCAAAAGAAATGTACGTCTAATCTTCGCACTGACGAAACAGCTAAACAAACCATCAGTGGCGCCTAGAAGACAAGAGTTAATTAGTCCATCCACCCTAGATTAAAGCCAACACACCCAAAAAGCCTCAAGAGAGCCGACCCACTTGACTTCCCCAAAAAAGATTAGAATCACCAAAATCGAGGACCGACCGAAAGACGCTTGGATCGACCTAGGCCTAAGGCAACTCCGAGAGGGCGAGGTTCGTTTCTATCGGGCCAAGGACCCGCTCACCGGAGAGTGGCTCTTCAAGGTCTGCCCAGACTGGGAACTGGGCAGGGTCACTGTGAAAGCCCTAAAGTGCCCTCCCGGAAAAACCTTCGCCCAACTGGAGGGAAGCTCCATGCTCTTCCAGAGGAGCACCAAAGAAGACCTCCTGTACGACACCATATCCGTAGCGTACGTCAACCAAGATGGCCGGCTCCGCCGAAACCTCGTCCAAAGCCTCGACGAAATCCCCACCCCAATTCGGGAGAGCTTCGAGATCAAACCCTACCAAGAGGCAACAGGCAAGAAAGCACCCGGAAAGAACTGGGTCACCCTCACCAAGGAGGGCGACGAAAAGGCCATGATCACCCTCTTCCTGCTGGAGAGGGCTTGGCCTGTCTCTCCCGTCCCCCTCGAGGGGGGGTTGAACACAGTGAAACTTCTGGCCGTGATCAAGGAACTGGAGAGGGTGAAAGTCGAGGACCTTTATCGAGTGGCGGAACAGCAGCTCGGGATCAGCAAGGGAGAAGTGGAAAGCCTCCTAGCCTACCTAGAGAAGGGAGGGAAGGTGGAGCGGCCGGAGGCGGGTTACGTCAAATCGGCGGGGTAGTTTTAAAGGAGCCTCCCCAGGACGTCCTCGGGTTTAAACTCCTCCCTGGACCTCATCGAAGCCTCCTCTACGTATAGCTGGGCCGCGTACCTCAGGGCCTCCTCGCTCACCGGGATGTAGTCCAGATCGGACCGGAAGTAGTCAAGGAGGGAAGCGGCGCAGGCGAATCGGATGGCACGGTTTTCTAGGCGCGCTGAAAAGGTCACCGTCTCACGGGGAATCTGCTCCAGGATGGCCTCCCTGGCGCGCTTGATCGTTTCATACGCCTGGGGGGTGATCATCACGGGCTTATAGGGAAATCGGTCCCTCACCAGCGGATGCCCCGTCTCGATGGCGTAGACTAGGGTGAGGTGGTCCCGGATCTCTTGGGCGCCGCTCTCGATGTCCATTTCGCCGAAGGCCAGCCTCATCTGGCTCTTCGCGATCTCCACGAACCGCTCCTTGGTCAACCTGTGGAGGCGGCAGAGCATTCGGTCCTCGATGGCGTTGAAGTTGGGGTCTTGGACGGTGGCCGCGTATCCTCTCTCGTACACCGCCACGTTGTAGTTGACGCTGAAGAAGGAGTCGAAGCGGTAGGGGCCGACGACTTCCCGGTGCGTCTCGTACTTCAACTCTCCCCGCTCCATGGCCAGCTTAAGGGGCTCCACCATGCCGGAGTACTTAAACCAGTCGTTAAACTCGGGAACGATGAAGTTGAAGGTTCGCCCCACGTAGGCTTGGCCGATCCTGATGAGGCGGGCCGGCGTCATACCGCCGCAGTAGCGGTTTCTGCCGGGAATCCCGTGGGGAGGGACCTTGGCGTCGGGCTTGCCCAAGATCATATCCCTGGTCGAGAAACTCTTCCCTGTGCCAGGCTCGCCGAAGAGGGCTAGGGACCATCCAGTCCGCATGCCGGTCTTTCCCCGTTGGTGGACGATCTCCGTGTCGGTCAGCCCGTACTGCTGGATGATGTTGAGGAGGCTGTCGAAGTACAGGACGGTCCCGAAGAGGCCTTGAAGGTAATCTGCCAGGTAGGCTATCGAGAAATTCTCTCCAAACTCCACGGTGGCCTCCAGCCGGCTCCTCAGCAAGCTGCCTAGATACTCGTCGAGCTCCCTGTCCATCCTCTCGACCTTTTGGCCCTCCAACCAGACGTAGTCCACCTTCTCCATCTTCGCCGGCTTGACGGTGGGTGGAGCCGTTTTCGGGGCGGGAAGAGGAAGCGGTGCCATTCCCAGCTCCGACCGCACCAAGGGGGAGGTCTCCTCCAGTATTCTCCACTCTCGGTACCGGTCCCCCTGGTAGGAGGTGATGATGACTTTCAGCCGCTCAAGTTCCTCCAGAATGGGGCGGGGATCGATCCCGCGCCTGAGGTTTTTCCCGATTTCCCTCAGACCACAGCTTTCCCCGGTCTCCACCAAGGCGTTTAAAACAGCCGTAGAGTTTTCTCCATACTTCTTCTCTGCCTGACGGACGCTGGTTCGAGTCCTCTCCCAGACCCCCTTGAGGAGCAGGGCCCCATCTTCAAAGGTGTAGTATCTGCCTCGAAACACCGTCCAGTCCCGGGGGGCATGCCCGTCGAAAGCCTCCCTCAGCTGCTCATCGCTTATGTTGGACGCTATCTCCAAGGCCGCCTCGTCCTCGTCCATGTCCCACGGGCTTCTGAGGCGGTCGAAGTATGGGACCTCTAGTTCTCTACCGATTTCCAGCAGGTCGGTTCGGGAAAAGACCCGCTTCAGGAGTAGTTTCCGTTCCAGCAGTTTGTCGTCAACGGTCATCCATGTCCCTTCAGCGAAAGTATATCGGGGGAGTTTTTATAACCCTTTAGAAGCCTCCGGACGGGTGTGCGCGTAGGCGTTCAAGATTAGGCCCTTCTCCTCTGAGCTGATCCAGCCCTCCTCCTCCAGTTCCTCCATGCCCTTGGACAGGTTTTCCCTGAAATCCGGGGCCTCGAGAAGGTTGTTGGAGCGGCCTATGCCACGGATGACCTTTTCGAGGGCTCTGTCCTTCTGCATCCTCTCCACGAAAACTGAAGTGAGCATCTCCTTCAGCGCCTGGGACCGAGGACGCATGAGAAGGTTCATTCTGGATTCGAGGCTGAAGCCCCGCAGGGCCTTCTCGATCTTCTTCAGGACGCCCTCGTAGTCCTCGACCATGGCGGGCGGTTGCAGGTCGTACCTAGCCTTGGCTTCGGTCTCGTATCGAACCAGATAGAAGGGCACACAGATCATGATCGTCGCCGTTAACCCCCAAGGGACCGCCAGCTCTTCAAGTTCAGAGGCGCCAGCCATCTTCTGCTCTATGAGACCCTCGATCTGGCTCATTATGGAGGAGGCCTCTGACCGCAGTTCCCTGATCTCTTCCCGCTTGGCCGCTGTTTCACGGTCCCGAGCGGCCTCGATGTCCGAGATTTTCCCCCTCTCCTGAGAGATCATCCTCTGGTAGCTCTCTCTCAGCTCCTCAACCTTAGCCTCACCCTGTTTTCGGGTGTCTTCAGCAAATCGCCAAAGGGACTGAAGGCTCTTCTCAACCTTAAAAATCTCTTTCCGACACCCCTCTATCCTTCGGTCCCAACGGGAAACCCCCATTTTATCTCCCTTGCGTTTGCGGGCATCCCTCCTCTGCCGATAGCCTTCTTCGTTTTGCTTTAGTTTTTCCAGCTCCCGTTCGTATCGGCCCTTCTTTTTGAGCAACGCCTGCAATTCTTTCTCTGTTGCTTGCATAGTTTTTTGGATCTCTCCGTCTCGCTCCTTTATCAACTGCTCAACCTTCTTTTCTACGGCAGGTTTAATGAGGAGGATTTCGTTCTCACTTCTTTCCCCAGTCTCTTCAATCTCACGGAGAATCTTCTTTTCGTGAAAGCCCATCTCCTCGTCTAGGACGTTTATGGCATATTGCAGACCCTTGATCTCAGATTGCATCTGCTCCCACTGGTCGATCAGTTTTCCGGCTTTCTCCACCGCCATCTTTTCATCGATGCGTGGCGGGATCAAAACGGAGGGGGCGGTCGCATCTTCTCTCGAGGAAAGGGACTGTTTAATGGACTCGAAGATCGCGGGGAGGAGTCCCTCGTCTCCTATCACCGCCTCCACAGGGACCCGATTGGAACTGACAAAATTTTTGAAGGTTTGGGCATGCTCCTTCAGGGCGCCTCGGTATGACCGGCGAACTGACGTGTTCCTCTTCAGGTCTTCGGTGAAAGTCTCCACGTTTGAGGGCTTCATGTGCAGGAGGGTGTAGGATGAAAACCCGAGACCGTCCACTATCAGGGAACCCCCTTCCCAAGGAACAGCCCACAGGGGGTAGCATAACCTCGAAAGAAAGGAAATCCGCTCAGGCGGGCCGCCTAAAATTCCCCCTTTCCTCCGTTTAGCCTCTGCCAAACAGAGGGCCGCGGCAACTTCCATGGCGTACCCGAAGGGCTTCTCTCTGTCAGCGTCCTCAACGGCGTAGGGCAGGACCAAGCTTACGCTTGACATAACCGACCTTCCAGCACACCGGGTAAAAATACCCCTCGAACTCACTTAAACCTATGGCTGTTAGAAGAGGCGTCATCAGCTATTTCTTCTCCAATCGGGGAAACTGGCTTTCCGGACCCCTTTATTCGAGCGCCATGCAATGTCTTTCATTTATGATAAACGAGTTCACATGCGTGATACTGTTGAGATGAAATTTTGTATTTGCCCAGTCCGATATGGTTGTGTCTGTCTGCCTCCTTCGTTGTTTCCATTCTGCTTTTCGAAAGCGATGGTTATTCCTATCGGCTCAAGGTAACCTGAAAGCACTCTACGGATTTGACTAGTCCACCACCAAACTCTTATCCTAACAGTATCTATACGCATCGTATAGAAAAATTTTTAAGCAAGTTAATTGTTTTTACATTTGCTTCAGAGGCAATGGCGTTCTTTGGTAAGGTTGAAACGGCTTTCCAAGGATACGATGGTTCTATACCAAAGATTAGGGCGTTTTGACGAACACTTAGTGAATTTTTATTCTGTAGCGTTCGGCGATCCATACATCTATGACGAGACGTATCTGCTGTATTATGACCGGTTCAGCAAAATACTGCATTTAAGCCTCTTTGAACTTAACGGACGTGAAGAGAAGCTTCAATGCGTCGAAACTGCAAAGAAACTGTTTAGACCTGAAAGAATGGTAATCACTTCGCCAGAAAGGTTACAGGCAGATATCGGAGATTTTCGTTGTGTAAACGAAGATTTTGACAGAGACTACCAAATCTATCTCCCCAAGTTTAATGAAAAAATGGAAGGTAACGCGTATAAACATTTGAGGTATCGAGTTCACAACGCCATAAAGCGAGGTTACTATCTGGAAATTGGAAGGAGAATGACTCCGGCTCATTGCCACATCGTAGCTTGCCACGAGATGGAAAAGAAATGTGATTTGTGGGATAGTCAGCTATACTTAGGCATAAGAGACTACCTGAAACATTTTGCGTCTCCCCTACTTTTCAACGTGTTTTCGGATAAAATGTTAATAGGGTTTGATGTAGTCGACTTTCTAAACGACACAATGACCATACCATTAGGATTCTATCTAGACTATCCGTCGCTAGCAGACTTTATCCTCTTCAAAGAAATCGTCTACGCCAAGGAGAAAGGCTACATGTGGCTTGATTTAGGATGGGCATGCAACTCCGGAGTAGAATTGTTCAAAAGGAAATGGATGGCTGAGCCGAGATTCGAAATTTGGACGCAAGAATACAGAAAGAACAGAGGAGAAAAAGAACCGTCATTTATGCTCAACAACTTGAATTCCTAGTTTGAGGTGCTAATGTTACGTTTGAAGCTTTAGAAGCCCTCGGTCCTGAACACGAATTTTCCATAATTGACGGAAATCTGTATCCATTGGCTATCGTAGACAGGGTAATTAAAGAATTGAATGGACGTATCGCGAATTGCGTCAGATTCAAAAGTTTTACCTTTGGAAAGGAGTTGCAGTCACACGTTGCAGAGTTCAAAGCAAACATGCCCTTCTGTTCGCCGGAGGCCTTCGAGGAAAGCATGCAAATGGCCGTTCTAGAAATTGCTGATTTCCTAGAGAGAAAGCATGATGCGTGGTTGCTTGGCACAGGCATGCATCCTCTGTTACGGCTGGAAGAGGCGAAAGTTTGGACGCATCGAGACCGCAAGGTTTACGAGGCCTTGAGCCGCATTTTCAACTTTTATCAACATGGCTGGTTGAACATTCAAGCTTTTCAACTCAACCTATCTTATGGTAACGAGGAGGAAGCCATAGAGCTTCACAATGCCTTAGCGAATCTTTTACCCTATATTCCAGCCGTATCAGCCTCTTCGCCAGTCTACGAATCTAAAATCAGCGAATACGCTGACAGCCGCCTACATTTCTATCAGATAAATCAGAAGGAAATTTCGTCGATTACCGGCAACATAGTTCCAGAATACGTAAACTCCTTCAAAGAATATCGTCAAATCACCATAAACAAATATACGGAAGAACTGCAAAGATTGAACGCTCCAGAATACCTTCTGAACAAGGAATGGTTGAACTCCCGTGGCGCGGTGTTCCGTTTTGACCGAAAAGCTATAGAAATCCGAATAATGGACGAACAGGAATGCATTAAGGCTGATGTGGCGTTAAGTTGCTTCATAAGAGCCGTTCTGAGAGGAATTTTGTCCCAGAGGGAGCCGTATTTGCCACATTGCGTTTTGATTGAAGACCTAAACTCCATAATTAAGGATGGTTTAGAAGCGAAGGTGCAACATCCAAGGGGCCCCGCAGCCAGAGACGTGTGCAGATACTATTTCCGAACAGCTTTGGAAAATGCTTCAGACGAGGAGAAGACGTACCTACCAATTGTTAAGAAAAGAATTGAGGAAGGCAGCCTTTCAAGTCTTATTCGTAGAGATGTGTTGAAAAAAGCCCAGAAGACAGATTTACTTGAAGCAATCTTAAGCATCTATTCTAAGCTAGCAAAAAATCTAATGGAGAACGAAGTTTATTCTTAGCACTTCAAAAGCTGAAAAAGCGGGGATGAAACCTTCATGGAGTCAAGGCAAGATGACTTTTTCCAGGTATGCAGCAAGTGCAAGTTCTATTGTTGCCAAAATGCAAGACCACCATTAACGCGTAGAAGGAAAAGAATTATAGAAGACTATCTCTCAACTCAAGGCTTAAGAATCGGAAAACCCTTCGGTAAAACCACTTACATCTTCCTAAGAGAAGGAGGTGAGGGGTTCTGTATTTTACTCGACAGGGAAACTGGAAAATGTCTTGTGCACTCGGTAAAGCCGGAAACATGTGTCGCTGGGCCAATCACTTTCGATATAAACCTACAAACCGGCAAGATCGAATGGTTTTTAAAGTCTGCAAACATCTGCCCCCTCGCCGGCATCCTGTATAAAGATGAGGAAGCGATAGAAAGGCATTTGGACTCAGCTAAAAGGGAGTTACAAACGCTTATTCATGAACTTGACCGCGAGGCATTATGCGCCATATTAAAGATTGAAGAGCCTGAAACTTTCAAAATAGGAGAAGATTCATTGAGACCAGAAGTTCTGGAAAAAATCACCAAACATAAAAAGTAACTTTTCCATTTTACGTCCTACAAATAAGTTCTCTCAATCGCAGCCAAAAAGTGATTAATTCCGCCGAAGAAACGGTTCCAAGACTCGGGTTTAAGTTCCCAGTTTTTCATTAACCACACGCGTAGATGCGCACACTACTTTGATCATGTTTTCCTCTTTTAAGATCGGTAACCGCCAAAACTCCTTACTAGGAATAGAAGACGAATAAACAGCAAGATGTTATGTGTGTGCACATCTGCTTTCCATCAGAAGAGGTAAGACAGCGAGTCTTCCACGACTTTTGGGTTTAGCTTTTCGTAGGACTCGGTGCTGCCGACATCGTACCAGAACGCGTCCGTGAGGTAGCCGTAGACCGGTTTGCCAACCTCTATGAGGCGCGGAATCAAGTCCCCCATCAAATCTAGTTCACGCCTCTTCCCTTTCAGGCGCTCCATGTCCCTGAGGGTCTCCCCCCTTAAAACCAACAGTCCCACGCTCACCGGCCTTTTGATCTCAGGCTTCTCCACGAACCCGAGGATCCTACTGTCGTCGTCAAGTTCCGCTAGGCCCACCCTAACGGTGAAGTGGGCGGACAGAGCCACGGTGGCCGAGGCCTTCCTCTCTCGATGGTATCGCAGCAAATCCCTCAGGTCCATGTTAGTGAGGATGTCCCCAAAGTACACAAGTAAGGTATCGTTTAGGTTCACGGCGCCCTGCTTGTAGGCGTTGAGCACGGAGCCCCCCGTTCCTTTCATTCCCGGATCGTCGCGGATGTAGGAGATTCTCACGCCGAACCTAGAGCCGTCGTTGAAGTAGTTCACGATCTGTTCCGCCTTGTAGTCCACCAGAAAAACGAGGTCTTCAACCCCGTGAAACCTGAGGAGCCGGACCACATACTCCAGAAGGGGCTTCTGCTTCGAACCTACGGGGACCATCACCTTTTGGAAGTAGTACGTGATGGGCCTCAGCCTCGTCCCTGCCCCTCCACAGAGAACTAGGCCCTTCGCCTCACTCATGGGAAGCCCCGCGTATTATGAAACGAAGAGAAAGGGGTCAGGTTCCCTTCTTTTTCTTCTCTTCCTTGGGAGCTTCGGCTTCCTCAGCCTTCTCCTCGGCTTCGATCTCCTCGATCGGCTTCGGCGGCGGAGTTGTGGCCATCGTCCAACCGATCCAAGCCCCGATACCCAACACAGCAACGAAAGCAACTAGCACCGGAACCGCAACCAACCAGTATCGAACCCCCGCTGCTGTCGCTGAAGTGATGTTACTAACCAAGCCAGCTACATACTCAGGTGCGAACATTGCAATGATATATCCAACCGCGACGGCCACACAGACCAAGCAGATCAAGGCGCCGATGGCTTGATCCTTACTAACCATGTCATCACCACTTTGTAGCCATGTTTATCTACAACCCTATTATAAGTTTTGTCATTCATAAACCTATGATCCGACAACTTAGCCCCCTGATCCTATGCCCTTGGAGGGGAATCAAACGGTCCCCTCCTCCCATGAGGTTAGATACCTCTTCTGTTCCTCGGTTAGTTCATCTATTTCTACTCCCATCGCCCTCAACTTTAGGCCCGCCACATACCTGTCGATTTCCTCCGGCACCCGATGGACCCTAGGCTCCATCTTCTCCCCTTCCTTCAGGTGTTTGACGCAGAGGGCCTGATTCGCGAAGGACATGTCCATGACCTCGCTGGGGTGCCCTTCCGCCGCGGCGAGGTTCACCAGCCTCCCCTCAGCCAATAAGTAAAGTTTCTTTCCGTTTCGGAGGGCGTATTCCTCTAAATTGGGTCGGATGGTCCTCTTGGAAGCGGAGATGCTCTCTAGGTCGGGGATGCTGATTTCCACGTTGAAGTGGCCGCTGTTGGCGAGGATGGCGCCGTCCTTCATATTGAGCATGTGCTCCTTCCGGATGACGTTGATGTCGCCCGTGGCCGTCACAAAGATGTCGCCCGTCCCCGACGCCTCGCTGATGGGCATCACGCGGAAGCCGTCCATGACCGCCTCCAGCGCCCTTACGGGGTCCACCTCTGCCACGATCACGTTGGCGCCCATGCCCCTAGCCCGAAGGGCCACCCCACGACCACACCACCCGTAACCGCACACCACAAAGCTTTTCCCGGCCAGCAGAACGTTCGTAGCCCGGAGGATCCCGTCCAGGGTGCTCTGGCCCGTGCCGTAACGGTTGTCAAACAGGTACTTCGTGTACGCGTCGTTCACGGCTATGATGGGATACCTGAGGGCCCCCGCCCTCGCCATCGCCCGCAAACGCATAACCCCGGTCGTGGTCTCCTCGGTGCCCCCCTTTACGGCGTCCAGGGCCTCCCTCCTCTTCGTGTGGATTGTGCTCACCAAGTCGGCGCCGTCATCCAACGTGATAAGGGGCGTGTGGTCAATCACCTTATTAACGCACCAGTAGTACTCCTCGGCTGTCTCGCCACGCCACGCGTAAACGCTAACCCCCTCCTCCGCGAGGGCAGCCGCCACCTCATCCTGGGTGGACAGGGGGTTAGACCCGCATAGGGCAACCGTGGCTCCTCCCGCCGTCAGCGTCCTCGCCAGCACCGCGGTCTCCTTCGTAACGTGTAGGCATGCCCCTATGGTGACGCCTTTGAGGGGTTTCTTCCGTTGGAATTGTTGGCTGATTTGGCGGAGAACAGGCATACGCGTGGAGGCCCACTCGATGAGGAGGGTTCCTTGGGGTGCTAGGCTGGCGTCTTTGACCTTGAAGCCCGCCATGGGTATCACTCAGGTTCTTCTTCGTATCTCTTCACTAAAATAGATTGCTCAAACAGAGGTTACGTATTCTTGCTTTTCTTCGGCGAGCCGGTCCAAGAGGTCCTCCTTCGTTTCTTCCGCCATGTCAAGAACCTTCCGGATGTCCACGGTCTTGACCTCTCGGTCTTCCATGACGGGTTTGCCGTCGATCAGCACAGTGTTCACGTCGGAGGCCTTGGCTGCGTAAACGAGGTGGCTGACCTCATTAAACAACGGGCGTAGATGAGGCTTCTTGAAGTCAACTATCACTAGGTCAGCCTTCTTGCCCACTTCAATCGATCCTATTTGGCGGTCCCAACGGAGGGCCTTGGCACCCTCAACCGTCGCCATCCTCAAAACGTGTTCGGCGGGTAACAGTGTGGGGTCCCTGTAGAAACCCTTGTGCAAGAGGGCGGCTACCTTCATGGCCTCAAACATGTCTGCGCTGTTGTTGGAGCAGGAGCTGTCCGTGCCTAAGGCGACGGTCACCCCTGCCTTCACCAGGCCGGGGACGGGGCTGACGCCGGAGGCCAGCTTGAGATTAGAGACCGGGTTATGGGCGACCTTGACCCCCCTTTCCTTAAGGATCGTTATGTCTTTCGGTGTGAGCGCTACGCAATGGGCCGCGATGAGGTCATCCCCCAAAACATCCAGGGTGTCCAGGTACTCCACCACCCCGCCCTTAAAGGACACTCCGAAAGCATGTTTAACCTTTTCAGGCTCGTCAACGGTTTCGGCGAGGTGCATGTGCCGCATAATGGGAGAGTCGGGAGAGCCGTGCTCCTCTTTGAGTTTTTGGGCGATGTCCCTCAGCTCCCCCATGTACTCCGGGTCCACCGTGTAGGGGGCGTGGGGGTCCACGCTCACCCGAATGAGGCCGTTCGCCCTGCCGTGCCAGTCTCGAGCTAGGGCCCTTAACGCCTTTCTGTCCTCGTCCTTCCTCCAAGAGAAGCAGACGTGCCCGACCACGCCTCGGAGCCCGGCCTCGGCGAAGGCTTGGGCCTCGCTTCCTCCCTCTACATAGTGGTACATGGTGTTGACTGTGGTGGTTCCGCCCATGATGGACTCCACAGCCGTGAGAAGCGCGCCCACGTATATGTCTCGGCCCTTCATATGCCTCTCCAGAGGCCATATCCACTTCTCCAGCCACTCTTGAAGGGGAAAGTCGTCGGCGTAGCCCCGCAGGAGGCTCATGGCCGCGTGCTGATGGGTGTTCACCAGCCCCGGGATCACCACCCTTCCTTCAGCGCGGATTTTCTCGTAACCGGGATAACGGTGCCTTAACCTGCGTTTTCCCACATCTACGATGCGGTCACCCTCAACGACGACGAAACCGTCCCGGATGACCCCTTTTGGACCCATGGTTACAACGGTGCCGCCTTCAACCACCAAGTCCACGGTCACGAGCCTCCAGACTTTAGGTTTTCAGGTAGGATGGTATCTGTTTTGGGTTGAACTCCTCGGATTCTAGGACGCTGTTGACGAAGTTGAAGACCATCCGCCTCTTCTCATCCTCCATCTCCGGATAGTAGAGGGGATGCGCTACCACGAGGCCTCTGAAGGCGTAGAAGGGGGCGATCACCTTGAGGATCTCCTCGTCCCCGGTTTTGTCTAGGTACCTGTCGTAGAAGGTCTTCATCAGCTCTTGGAAGGGGTGGATGTAGTCGCCGAACTTCCAGAGGCTCAAGAAGATGTAGTTGATGGTGAGGGCTGAGACATCATCCGCCGGCTCCCCATACATCTCCCGCGCCAGGTCTAAGGCCGTCATGGTGTCGTCTTGGCGGAAGCGGATGTTTCCGAAGGGGTGGTAGTCCCCGTGGATGCGGGAGAGGCGGTGGGTGAGGTGCTTGATCCTGTTGCGCCACTCCACGGCCTTCTGCTCTATTCTCGTCATCTCCTCTTGAGACGTGAAGGTCAACGTGTTCGGGTTGGGGTAGGTGTCGACGACTCCCATGAGCATCTCCCCGTGGCCGATGAGGTCGCGGATGTGCCGCAGGTACAGAAGGTCATTTCTCCTTTTGTCGGCGTGGAGGTTGACGAGGTAGTCGGCAGTGATGAGGCACCGTCTCCTGTCCCTCTCCCTCAAGGATTTTCTTCGGGCTATCTCGAAGAGGTCTTCTATGTAGGGCCTTCCGTCCATCTCGGTCACCTCCTCCACCAAGTTGAAAAACTCAACGGAGTCTCCCACTGAGACCACGCTTCCAGCCTTGGTTATGCATGCCACATCCACGGATCGACAGCAGGTTCCCTTGGGCGCAGTGTTGAAGAGGCAGTGCTGAAGAAGCAAGACCGCCGCGCGGTCACCCAGATAGTCGTGGCTCCAGCCCGTGTCCCCGCGAACCACCCTCATCACGAGGCGTTTTTCGTCTGTGCCGGCCGTGAACCTGAGGAGGAAGCCCGCGTTGTGGAAGCCCTCTCCCAGTTTTCTGAAGTCTAGGAGACTCACGGGCTGACGGTAAAGGCCTGAAAGGTACTTTTCCATCTTTGAATCGTCGACACGAAGCCTCGAAGACCCAACATCAATGATCAAGACCTTTCCTCCCCTTCATTTCCCGCGTAACCTTTACCCCAGTCTTTTATAAACATCTTTGGCCTCAATTGTCCGGTCTTCGCTTCGGTTTCCTTTTCAGGTTTCAGCCATCCATCTCTCTCATAAGCCTCTAAATCTTGGCCCTTCACGTATGGCGGTGGCCAAACCGAAGGGAGATAAGCTCTGAAATCAGCATAGGAAAAAGCTTATATTGCCAGCTAATCAAAAAGAAAGAACGTTTTATGGGAATGAAATAAAATGAAAAAAAGGAGGCTGTTAAGTGACAAAGGAAAAACCCCCGCTTTTCGTTAGGAAAGCGACGGGTCTAGTCAGGGAAATCTCGGTATTGTCGACGATACCTCTGTCTTGGCTCTGCATCGGCGCCGGCATAAACGTGTTTGCCATCCAGAGTTCATTCAATTTTCCGGGCGCTAACGTGCCGCTGGGGTACCTCATCACTGGAATCCTCTACGTGATCTTCACCGCTTGCCTCGGTCTCATGGCTGTAGCTATGCCACGCACTGGTGGCGACTATGTATCCACAAGTCGTGTCTTAGGCCCCTTCTTCGGCATTCTTTCAGTGATTCCAAGGATAATTGGTCTGGCCTTCATAGGTGGGTTATTGTCTGGTCTCACGGGGATATTCATCGGAACAGGCCTAATACAGGCCGGAACCTTAGCCAACAACACAGCGATCACGGACATCGGTAACTCACTCGTTGCCAGTGACATGACCACATTCGTGGTAGGGGTGATAATCGCCGTCGTATCCCTCCTGATACTCTTGACGGGATCGAAGACGTTTTCAGTAGCCATCTGGGTCCTGATGATCGTTCCGCTGGTCGGCAGTTTAGTCGGCATGGGCATGCTCTTAACAAATAATCCAACGACGGCCGCGACTGCGTGGGACAACATGTTCGGTTCGGGTGCTTGGAATGAGATCGTAAACGTAGCGGAGAATAACGGGTGGACTGCTGAAACATACGCGACAATGAACTGGGACAACACTTTCAAGGTTCTTATACCTGCCTATTTCGCCTACGGCGGATCCGAAGCTACCGTCTACTGGGGCGGCGAAGTCAAAGAGCCGAAAAAGAGCATGCTGGTCGGCATGATAGTAGGTCCGTTACTGATGATGATCTTCTACTCACTCTTCGTCTACTCTATATTCGCTTGCTATGGCACGTTTGTCAGTCAGTCCGCATTCGTTATGATGCAATCAGACGTGGCGGCCAAACTAACGATAAATAATCCAAACCTTCCCGTGAACTTCCCGATGTTTGCCTCGGTGCTTCTCCCTCAAACGTGGTTCGTCGTTTTCGTCTCCTTGACATCTGCTCTGTGGCTGTTCGGTGTCGTGGTCTTGGTCATGGGCATGGTTTCCAGGCTGATCTTCGCTATGGCATTCGACCGATTCGTGCCGGAGGTACTCGCGTCAGTCAACGACCGATTCCACAGTCCACACTGGGCCCTTCTACTCTGTTTCGTCTTCTCTCTCGTCGGACTGGGCATATTCATCTACTGGGGCGCCCTCGCAGAGATCATTAACACCACCATCATGTGGTTCTTCTGGTCCATGCTTCTCTGCGTAGCCGCTACGATCTACCCACTAACAAGGCGAGAAATATGGGAGAAAGGATACGCCCATCGCTTGCTCGGGTTCCCGGTGATAAGCATACTTGGCATCATAAGCTTTGCGGCTTATGCGTACGTCAACACCGCAGCCATCTCGGAGGCAAGCTCGAAAGTGTTATACCTTGCCATGGGTACATGGGTCTTCGCTTTAATCTACTACGTGATCTACGCATTGTACAACAGAAGCAAGGGCATCGACGTGGAAGCCGTCTACAGGGAGATCCCTCCAGCATAACCCCCCTCCTCTTTTTTTTAAGGTTAAGATGCTAAATTAGTTACCAAGGGGTCGAAATGGCCACGAAAAGAAAAACACTAGCGGCCAAGAGAGAAGTTGATCTGAAGGCGCTTACGTACTTGGTCACCGTGCTCGACTGCTACCGTATAAACCGATTCGTGGAACTAGACTCAGTGGAAAAAAAGGTTAAAGAGGGGAAATTGGGAAAATTTGGTGGCGAGTGGAAACACATCCGTCGAATCCTGTATAAGATCGGGAATCTGCCTAAATTATCGTCCAACGTAACTAGGTTGGTAAGGATTCGGGATAGAGTAAAACTTGCTGAGGTAATAGCTTTGTACTTCTTTACCTTCGCGTTAGGTGTCCTCGTCCTAACCTATTTTAATGTCTGTCCGAAGTGGCTTGAAAGTACCTTTTCGGTCGTCTACCTTCCCTCCATCGGGATGATGCTTGGAATAAGGCTTCTAGACGCTTTTATTGATCGTAAGATCGCCCTCGAAATTGATAAGCTTGACAGGGAGCACCCCCAAAAATTTAGGTTCGATCGTTTATATCTGAAGAAGACCGCACAGAATCTTATTGACTATATTATAAGCCACCTCAAAAATTCCCATGAAGACCCAGCTAAGTATAAGATCGACCTGTATAACACGGACTACGAGAGAATTGAGATTCTTAAGAGTCCCGGCACATTTAGGAAGCATTATACTGTGATCTGTAAGCTTTAAAGGACATATACAAAATTACACTGAACAAATTCCTGAACATCAGCGTATTACCTCTTCAACCTCTTGATACCACTTCTTTCTTATACCAACTTTAGCGCGCATCTTCCATTTCCAAGACTTGTCTTCCCGCTCTATGGCCTCCAAAATCTCGTTGATCTTTCCCTTCACGTCGGCGCTGTCTTCTTGGTTTAAGACCTTAAAGGTTTGAAGGAAGTCGTCCCTCACTCTCTTTAGGTTCGTCGTAACCGTGTAGTAGAAGCCCCAGTCTTCAGACAGCAACCTTGCAATGTACCTGCAGTTTATGGTCTCGTCGTCACCTTCCCCTACATCGTGAGCCCTCAGGAGGACTATGACGTCTTTAATGTCCTTCAGGTTAATCTTCACGATCTGCATCTTTCCAAGCAACAGATCGGCCAAAGAGACCGTGGGAGAGTCAACCTTGACCCTGTCTCTCAAGTCTATCACGTGGCACATGTCAAGCTCGTCGAAGAAGACGTCTACAACCGGTATCTCAGTACCGTAATAGATGTGCCTCTTGGAACCGTAGATGACCATCAGGGCCTTGTCGTACGTGTAGCCTCTCGCCTCAAAGAAGGCAGGAAGCCTTTTGCGGCATTCTCTTATCGAGATGAAGTCGATGTCTGGAAACTCCGTTTCTTCAAGCCTCCTAAGTTTACTGTGGAGATCAGCGAACTCTGGGCTGTGCATGCGAATGGCGAGGGCGCCCATAATCCTCAAAAGCAACTCTTCCGCTTCTGCTTCTTCCACCAGCCTCTTTGCTTCGCTTATGAATACAGATGGAGGGGAACTTCTTCGTGGGGCCTTCGGAGCGTCACCGGCCTCTTTGCCGACGGGCATGGCTTCACCCTTCAACCTTCCAAGTTGCCTCGATTCCCCTTCTACTGAGGTCGATGATGTAGCCCCTGAGGATTCCCTCCGTGTACTCAGACCCCGGGTTTATGCACAGGGTTCTGCCAATCTTCTCCGACGCGTAGGATTCGTGAATGTGCCCGTGGAGTCCCAGTAAGGGCTGATGTTCCTCTATGAATTCTCTTACGGCTTTGCTTCCGGCGTGTATGAGCTGTTTTTTACCGAAAATCGCGACGGGTTTCAAGTCTTTACCGATCTTAGCACAGATGTCCAACCTGGTGTTGTAGGGTGGGCAGTGAAAGTTGCAGATCAGTCTTTCGCTTCCGTTGGCCCGCCTGAACTCCTCCTCCAACTTCTCCCTGAGCATCTTTTCGGAGCATTCGCGGGGGGAGTCCCAGGGTGTTGGGTTGGACCATTCGCAGGTTATCATCTCATAATCGTAACAGGGATTGCACACTTTGCCTATGGGATACTCCACTCGTTCAGAGTTTTTTATGATGGGGTCTATCACAAACCTGTCGTCGTTCCCCGGGCTCACGTAGACCTTCACTTCTTTGGGCAACTTTTCCTCCAATATTGTCAGCCATCTCTCCAGTTCTTTCACCATCAGCTCGTCGAAGAGTTCGTCCTGCCTTCTCGGGTCATGTTGTAACTTTTCCACTTCTTCCTCCCCGCAGACATAGGGGTAGTAACCGCTAAACCTGACCTTCTTCTCCATCTCCCTGATCTTTTCTTTGTCGTTGGGGAAGTGGAAGTCCCGGCCGAAGACGTGGCAGTAGACGGTTCCGTCCCCTTGCAGTATCAGGGGCACAATGACCTTCCCAGTCAAGTCGCCGCACAACATGAGGATGTCCGCCTTATAGTATTCGTAGGTGTTGATCCACTTCCTCCAGACCTGTTCGCTGCCGTGAACGTCCGTGGCAAAGAAGATCCGCGTCTTTCCGTTTTGAGGCATCCACTTTCCCGCCCCTTTCGTGTCTAAGCATCATAATAAGGTTTTGGGACTCTCTCAGAACGGCATTCGGAACCATGGAAACATTCAAATCTTCATCCGGAGAATATCGTCTGCAAAGAGGGTGTCTGCATGGATTATGTGACTATGGGGGAGTTTGGGAAACTTGACATCAGAGTCGGAAAGGTCGTGAAGGCAGAGAGGATGCCCGGCATGAAGAAGATTCAGAAGGTCGAGGTGGACTTTGGTCAGGGAAACGTTAGGCAGATGATAGCGGGTGGGGCGGAGTTTTATCCACCGGAGTTCTTTGTGGGGCGCATGGTCGTCGCCTTGATAAACCTGGAACCGAAGGAGATCGCAGGCACTAGATCTGAAGGGATGCTCCTCGCCGCCGACCACCAGGGGAAACCCTACTGGCTCACAGTTGAAGGACCGGTCCCAGCCGGCACCAAAGTTCGGTAAACCCGCACTTAACAAGCAGATCCTTTTGGTACCCACGTTGTTTAAAGTGGAATCTTTATAACCGCTGTCTCAAAGTTTTATCGAAAGGTTCACCATAGTTTCTCTGGGGGTGGGTAACCCATCAAGAAGGGAGGGTGGTGTGTCTGGGTGACCGGGCTTCCCGGAAGCGGGAAATCCACCATAGCCCAGGCGCTAGTCGACGAGTTGACGAAGCGAGGAATCCACGCTCAAATCGTCTCCTCTGACATGCTGAGGAAGGTGGTGACCCCAACCCCAAAGTACACAGAGGAGGAGAGGGACATGGTCTACGGCGCCATCGTCTTTGTCGCCGGGCTTCTGACCCGGAACGGTGTCAACGTCGTCATAGACGCTACCGCCAACCGGAGACGATACCGAGATCAAGCCCGGAGGGAAATCGCTAGGTTTATGGAGGCCTATGTCCGGTGTCCTTTGGAGGTCTGTGTCCGCCGGGAGGCTGAGAGGGGGAAATCCTTCTATGCGCCTAGAGGTATCTATAAGAAGGCTGTGAAGGGCGAGAGCGCCACCGTTCCGGGGGTGGGGGTTCCCTATGAGGAGCCGCTGAAACCGGAGGTGGTGGTGGACTCGGACAGGTTGGACCCCCATCAGTGCGCCCGAAAGATTCTGGAGTTTCTATAGTTGCAATATTTTTCTTAATAGCCCTCAATTACCCTTTCTGTGTACTCGACTATTTCCTTACTCTTGACTGGGTTAAGCGACACGGCTCCACCACCCTTATGAGCGAGTAGGTATCTGTCATCGACGAGCATTCTGACAATTCTTCTAACCCGTTTTCCATCTCTTTTCACCCTTTTGGCAAGCCAGTTAACGAGGCTGTCTAGAGGCAAATACTTAGCCCCCCAACAACCCTTTCTCATCAACTTATTCATAATGTCCGCTCTGATCTCCTCATCGCTTAATTCCCGCTTCGACATAAAGTTCACTTACGATACCTTTAGAAGGAAAAGATATAAATACTTTAGCCCCACTTCACTCTGTTGAGAACCATGCCCGAAGAACTCTACACGAGAAGGGAGCACGAATCCATACTCATCAAGACCCTTGGCAACTCACCAAAGCTCAGAATAGTGGACTTTCTCCTAGACAACCCCCTCTTCGACTTCACAAAGAAAGAGGTAATGGAAGCCCTAGGCATGAGTAAACAAACCTTCTACAAGTACTTCCCAGACCTAGAGGAAAACGGCATAGTCACCGTCTCAAGAAGGATAGGAAAGGCTAAACTCTACAAGATAAACCTCGAACACCCACTAGTAACCACGCTCAGAGAGTACGAAAAGAAGATGTCACTGCAAACAGCAGAAAAAGAAAGAGCCAAGATACAAAAACCAATCCCAGCAAAGCTATAGCCCAACCCCCCACGCTAAAAGACACGTGAATACCGCTCAACTATTTAGATACCAAACAACCTTGAGCAGAACCCGGGGATAACTAACCGTCTACTAGACAGTCCTATGATGCGGTTGAGTAGGCTTGCTCATGAATGTCTATAGACCCCCCTCCCTCCAGGTCAGAATATAATAACAAAAAAATCAACCAAAACAAGACAGAGCCAACAGATAAAAAAGCATATAAATCGCCAATCTTCTTTTGAATGGCAAAGCCGGAGGAACAGAAGTGCCGAACTGGGGATACTCAATAACAGGCTTAAACCCAGAAAAAACAGTCAAGGCCAGCGGACGCGAACTCAGAGTATCCCCAAAAGCAGCCAGAGAAGTATGCAACGCAGTAAAGGGAATGAAACTCGAAGAAGCCAGAAACTTCCTAGAACAAGTCATCCAAAAGAAGAAAGCCGTCCCCTACCGCAGAAGCAAAAAGAAAATAGGACACCGAAGAGGACTCCAAAAAGCCTACTCAGGCAGATACCCAGTAAAAGCAGCACAGAAGATCCTGGACGTGATAGAACAGGCGGAAGCCAACGCCGAGTATCGAGGCTTCGACACAGAAGGGCTTCGGGTGATCCACGCGGCAGCCTATCCAGGCAGGAAGATTCGAAAGTACATCCCTCGGGCCTTCGGGCGGACTTCATCCTACTTTGAAACCCTCTGCCACGTGGAAGTGGTTCTGGAGCAGGCGGAGGGGACGTAGGTGTCGGCGGTCAAGCACTTCATAGAGGATTCTGTGAAGAAGGCGGAGATCGACGAGTTCCTCCGGAACGAGCTGGAGAAGGCCGGGTACGGCGGAGTGGACATCACGAAAACCCCTCTAGGCACCCACATGGTGATCTACGCCATGAAGCCAGGGGTGGTCATCGGCAGGGCAGGCGGAACCATCAAGGAACTCACAAGGGTCCTCGAAGAGCAATTTCAAGTGCCAAACCCCCAGATCTCCGTGGCCGAAATCGAGGTTCCAGAGTTCAATGCCCATGTCATGGCGTCTCGCGTCGCCTCAGCCTTGAGCCGAGGGGTTCACTATCGGAGAGCCGGTTTCTGGGCGTTAAACCGCATCATGGAGGCCGGGGCGCTGGGCGCGGAGATAGTCATAAGCGGAAAGCTGCGAACGGATCGAGCTCGATACGAGAAGTTTCACGCGGGTTATCTGGCTAAGAGCGGGGATCCAGCGCTGAAACAGTTGAGAAAAGCCGAGATGCATGTTCAGACGAAACCGGGCATCTTAGGGGTGAAGGTGCGGATAATGCCCCGAGAGGCGAAATTCCCCGATCAAGTGTCGATAGTAGAAGAAAGACCGGCAGAAGAGGAAGAGGAGGAGGGACCGGGGGCGGAGGCGGAGGAATAGCATGCCCATCCTGAGGACGAGGGACATTCGAGAGATGCCCTCAAAGGAACGCGAAAAGAACATCCTTGAGCTAAGGGCTGAACTCGTGAGGTTAAAGACCATGGTGGAGGCGGGTGGGGCGGTTGAAAACCCCGCGCGGATTCGGGAGATCCGAAAAACCATCGCCCGCATCCTCACTGTTGAAGGCGAGGAGGAGCTGAAGCAAAGGGAGGGGAAAGGATGAAGATAACCCCCGACATAATTCAACGGGAGCTCATCGGACTCCACGCTAAGGTGGCGAGGAGCCCTCACCCCAACTACGTGGGCATCAAGGGCAGGGTGATCGATGAGACCCGTAATACTCTGGTTATACTCTACAAGGACAGAAGGAAAAGCATCGTAAAAGAGGCAGCCGTCTTCCACTTCACTATGCCGGACGGGACCACCGTAGAGATCGACGGAAGTATAATCGTAGGGAGGCCTGAAGACCGGGTGAAAAGGCGGATCAGGAGGCGGTGGTGAACGTGGCCCTCTCCCTGAAAAAGCCCAAAAAGACTTGCGGTGACCGAAACTGCCCCTTCCACGGAAAACTATCCATCCGAGGACGGACACTGGAGGGAACCGTCATCAGCGGCAAGATGGAGAAGACCGTCATCGTGCGGCGGGACTACATCCACTACGTGCCGAAGTTCAAACGTTACGAGAGAAGACACAGCCACATACCCGCCCACAACCCCCCCTGCATAAACGCAAAGGAGGGAGATCGGGTGAGGATAGCGGAGTGCCGCCCCCTGAGCAAAACCGTCTCCTTCGCGGTGATGGAAAGGATGGAGGAGAGCCGAGGTGGCAGTCAAGGCTAAGGCGCGAGCCTTCGTAGCCAAGGGAATGGCCGGGCAGAAGCACAAGGTCTCCAAGGGCCTGCCGGCGCGTTCAGTGATCCGATGCGCCGACAACACTGGAGCCAAGGAACTGAGGGTCATTCAGGTGATAGGATACAAGGGAAGATTGAGGCGGGTTCCCGCGGCGGCCGTTGGAGACATAATCGTCGCCACAGTGAAAAGGGGAACCCCCGACATGAGGAAGAAGATTTTTCGAGCAGTCGTGATTCGACAGAGGAAACCCTACCGGCGCGTCAACGGAGACTGGGTCCAGTTTGAGGACAACGCGGCCGTGATCATCACCCCCGAGGGCGAGATGCAGGGCTCAGAGATCAAGGGACCCGTGGCAAAGGAGGCGGCTGAACGGTGGCCCAGGATAGCAAGCGCCTCAAGCATCATTGTGTAGGAGACGCGACGATGAAGACAACCCAGCCGAGGAAACAGCGAAAAAGGCTGTATCAAGCCCCCCTACACGAGAGGCATAGACGCTTCGCCTCACACCTCTCACCCGAGTTGAAGAAGTCCCACAACACCCGAACGGTCCCGGTGAGAAGGGGTGACACCGTCCAGATCATGAGGGGAGACTTCAAGGGATACGAGGGGAAGGTCGCTAAGGTTAACCGAAAAAATTACAGGATAACCGTGGAGGGAGTGACCCGAGAAAAAGTCGACGGAACCTCTGTTTCCGTTCCCATCCACCCCTCCAAGGTCATGATCACCAGCCTAAACCTCGACGACGAGTGGCGTAAGGAGGCGCTGAAGCGAAAAGGCGCCGAGAAGGAAGCGAAGCCACCCGAAGAAGAAAAGCCGAAACCCCCTGAAAGGAAGCGGAAAAGGAGAAAGAGGGAAAGCAAGGCCTCCATGAAGCCGGGAGGAGCATAAAATGGGGAAAAAAGGCGAAAAGAAGCACCTCAAGCGAAAACCGGCGCCAGGGTTTTGGCCCATCCACCGAAAAGAGTTCATCTGGACAGCCAAACCCGAGCCGGGCCCCCACCCGATCTCCCGTTGTATACCCCTCTTGCTCATCGTCCGGGAGATGCTCGGCCTCGCGAAGACACGAAGAGAAGCGAAAAAGATAATTTCCCAGGAGAAGATATGGGTCGACGGCAAAGTTCAGAAGGACGAGCGGTTTCCGGTCGGCCTGATGGACATCATTCTCATCCCCGAGATTGAAAAGGCTTATCGCGTCCTCCCCTCCGCGAATGGGCTGACCCTCCACTCCGTCGGGAAGGAAGAAACGGTGTTTAAGCTCTGCAGGATCGAGGACAAGAACCTCGTCAGGGGCGGCCACGCCCAGCTCAACCTCCACGACGGGAGAAACATCCTAATCGAGGTGAAGGACCCCAAAAAACCTGAAGAAGACGTATACCAAACCCTAGATACGCTGAAGGTAGGCATCCCCACCCAAGAAGTCCTCGGACGCATGAAGTTGGCCGAAGGGGCGCCCGTCATCGCCATCGGGGGGAAGAACGCTGGCAGGCACGGGAAGGTCGTCGCCTTGGAAGAGGGGAAGGGTCAGAAGCGGAGAAGATCAATCGTCACCGTGGAAGATGGAAAGGGAAGGCGTTTCCAGACGACCTTGGACCTCATCTTGGTTATCGGCGACACAGAGCCGTGCATATCCCTGCCGGAGGTAAGCTAATTGTCCAAGGAAGAAGTCCACGAGAAACCGCGGGGAAACCCTATGCTCAAACCGAAAATCGAAAAGGTGACTGTCAACATCTCCGTCGGCAAGTCTGGGGAGCCCCTGGAAAACGCGACGAAGGTCCTTGAAGAGTTGACTGGCCAGAGACCTTGTAGGCGAAGGGCCAAGAAGACCATACGGGACTTCGGCATCAGGAAGGGCGAGCCCACAGCCTGCCTCGTGACCCTCCGAGGAGAGAGAGCGAGGGTCTTCCTGAAAAAGGCTCTTCAAGCCGTCGACAACAGGTTAACGGAGAACCGTTTTGACGAACGAGGCAACTTCTCTTTCGGCATCAGAGAACACATCGAGATTCCCGGCGTCAAGTACGTTCCGGAACTCGGCATACACGGCATGGATGTCTCCATCACCCTAGGCAGGGCCGGATACCGCGTCAAGCGGCGGCGCCGCGCCAAGTCTAAGGTTGGATCAAAACATCTGCTGACGCGTGAAGAGGCAATACGGTTTATTAGAGACGAACTCGGAGTTGAAGTCGCTGGGTGACCCTCGTGGTAAAGCAAAAGCCCAAAAAAGAGCGAAAGTACGGCAAGGGCAGTCGACCGTGTAGACGGTGTGGATCCTACGGCGCGGTGATCCGCCGGTACGGGCTGAACCTGTGCCGTCAGTGCTTCAGAGAGATCGCTAAGGACCTGGGCTTCAGGAAGTATCAGTAGGGAGTTGACCGGCTTGACTATGTTGGACACTCTCTCCAACGGGCTGACCACCATCAAGAACAACGAGCTCCGGAACAAGCTCGAATGCGTCATCGCCCCCGCCTCCAAGCTCTTAGGCCGAGTCCTGAGGGTGATGCAGCTGAACGGGTACATCGGTGAGTTCGAGTTCGTGGACGACGGCCGCTCAGGAAAGTTCCGGGTGCAGCTCCTCGGGCGCATAAACCGGTGCGGAGCCGTGAAACCCCGCTACCCGGTAAAGGTAGATGAGATCGAAAGCTGGGAGAAGCGTTTCCTACCCTCCAGAGACATAGGCCTTCTCGTGGTCTCCACCCCGCTGGGAGTGATCTCCCACCGGGAAGCCAAGGAGAAAAAGGTCGGCGGGCGCCTCCTCGCCTTCATCTATTAGGGGGAGCCGAAGATGCGCGGCCTCGAGGAACTCCAGTCAGTTGAAGTCCCGGAGAACGTGAAGTTGAGGGTGGAGGGAAGAGTCGTCACGGTGGAGGGAGAGAAGGGAACGCTGACGAGAAACTTTTCCCACGCCCCCGTGTCCGTCCAACTGGAGGGCCGCACGGTCAAGGTTCAGACCAGCTGGCCTCGCAAAAGGGAGGAGGCCCTCGTGGGGGTCATACGCTCCCACATCCAGAACATGATTTTAGGCGTCACCAAGGGCTTCACCTACCGGCTGTTCATCCACTATAAGCATTTTCCCATAACCGTTCAGGTGCAGGGCGACAGGGTTCGCATAAGCAACTTCCTCGGAGAGAGGTACTCCCGATACGCAAAGATCGTGGAGGGCGTCACGGTTGAGGTGAAGGGCGACCAGCTGGCCGTCAGGGGGATAGACAAGGAGGCGGTGGCGCAGACTGCGGCGAATATACAGCGGGCTACGAAAATACGGGATTTGTCCCTCCATGGCAGAGCCGGAAGCCCCGGCTTCCTCGACGGAATCTACGTGTTCGAGAAGTCCGTGGGAGAGGGAAAAGGGATGCTTCCCGCGGATAAGAGGCGATTCGCTAGGCAATACTACTTCGAGATGAAGATCTGCAGAGAATGCGGAGCCAGAAACGCGCTGACCGCCACCAACTGCCGACGATGCAGAAGCAAAAACCTGAGAAAAAGGAAAGCCATGAGAGGAGCGTAGGGGCAGGTTGAACAGGGCGAACAAGAAGGAAAAGTCGGAACCACCCTCTAAGGAGCGGGCTCTAAAGGTGAGGAAACGCCTTAAGGGTAAGAAGCCCAATTTCAGGCGTCAGGAAAGCTGGCGCTACAAACGGATAAAAGAAAACTGGAGAAGACCCCGCGGCATAGACAGCAAGATACGGAAAAGGGTGAAGGGATGGCTCCCGTCTCCAGGGACGGGATACCGCGGCCCCAAAGAGGCAAGGGGGCTTCACCCCTCTGGCTACGCGGAGGTCCTAGTTCACAACGTAGACGATGTCGAGAAGGTTGACCCCGAAACCCAGGCCATAAGGATCGGCCGCAAGGTGGGTGGGAGGAAGCGGGTGGACATCTCAGCTAGGGCCAAGGAGAGGGGCATCCACATTCTGAATCCGAGGGAAGAGAGAGGTCCGGAGGAGACGGTCACCTAGCTGAAACGGGAAGGGAACGGGAGAGAGTTGAGCCTCAGGAGCCAACGCCGCCTGGCCGCCGAGATCCTCAAGGTAGGCGAAAACCGAGTCTGGATCGACCCCGAGCGACTGGAAGACGCAGAGGTGGCGATCACCAGAGAGGAGATCAGGAGGCTGATCCACGAGGGCGCCATCCAAGCCCGCTCAGAGAAGGGAGTCAGCCGCGCTCGCGCCCGGGTTTTGAGGGAGAAGAGAAAGAAGGGTTTGAGGAGGGGGCCGGGGAGAAGGAGCGGGTCAGCAGGGGCCAAAGTCTCGAAAAAACAGGCTTGGATGAAGAGGATCCGCGCGTTGCGGAAGAACCTGCGCGAGTTGAAGGCAAACCGAGCGATCACTGAGAGCACCTACCGCCGCCTCTACGGCATGGCGGGCAGCGGGGCCTTCGAGTCAACGGCGGACATGGAGCGTTACATCAAGGCCCGCGGCCTGTGGAGGAAGCGATGATGGCGAGGGGTCCCGGCTATCGCGTCCCCTTCCGCAGGCGGAGGGAGGGAAAAACTGAGTACGGGTTGAGGAAAGGACTAGTCCTCTCCAGGCTACCCCGGCTGGTGGTTCGAGGAACCCTAAAGCACACGACCGTTCAGGTCGTCCAGGCCAAGGCGAAGGGTGACGAGACCGTCGCCTCTGCCCACTCCCGGGAACTGACCAAAACTTACGGTTGGAAGGGAAGTTGCGGGAACATCCCCACGGCCTACCTGACCGGACTCCTGTGCGGCTACAGGGCTGCGGTCGAGGGCGTAAAGAAGGCCGTCTTAGACATGGGGTTGCAGTCACCCTCCCGGGGGGCGCGGGTCTTCGCCGCGTTGAAAGGGGTGGTCGACGCGGGCGTCGCGGTTTCCCACGACGAAGGAGTACTGCCGAACGAATCCAGGGTCCAAGGGCAGCACATCGTCGAGTACGCAAACCGGCTGTCCTCAAACCCAGAGAACTACCAAAAAATGTTTTCTGGATACTTGTCGAAGAAGATGCCCCCTGAAAAGGTCTCCGAACAGTTTTCTCTCACAAAGGAAAAGATAGTTTCAGGATCAGCGGCGAAGCAGAAACGAAAGTAATCACGATTTTGCACGCGTGTCAGCCGACGAAGTGTGATACGAACTGTTAAGATAACACAAGAACTATGACTGTTGATAATTAAGAGTGCATAATTCTTATGATCCATAAGATGGAGTTGAGGGGTGCTTGGTCAAACGTGCTGTTTTGTTCGATTTGGGTGGAACTTTAGTGCAATACTTTGAAAAGTCCGAGTTTCCCGGCATCCTTATGCAAGCCATTACTGAGGTTCAAGGTTATCTCCGCAGAGAAGGCCTACTTAACATATCCTCAGAGTCGATGTGGAGAAAAGTGCAAGAAGAAGACTATGAAGCTAAAGATTACTCTGTCCGACCGTTAGAGGAACGGCTTGCTAGAATCTTCCAACTCGATGCAGCTGTCCGAACTAATGAGCTTTTGATGACTATATGCCGACTTTTTATGAAACCCATATTTGCAAGGGGACAGTGCTATGAAGATTCTTTATCAGTACTCCGGGAACTGAGGTTAAGGAGGTTTAAGACAGGGATTGTTTCTAACACAACTTGGGGCAGTCCAGCCATTTTGTGGCGAGAAGAGATAAAAAGACTAGGCCTAGACAAACTTGTTGACACAGCTGTTTTTTGTAGAGATACGGGATGGCGAAAACCGGCTAGACAAGTATTTCAGCTCACGCTTAGAAATTTACATCTCAATCCCCAAGATTGTGTTTTCGTGGGTGATGATCCCAGGTGGGACTTAATAGGACCTAGAGCTGTTGGGATAAAGGCCGTTCTTATCGACCGCCAAGGAGTGTTTCAAGATGCCGAAGAAGAGCCGATCAAGAACCTCTACGAACTACTTGATAGGCCACAACTCTTGCAGTGATACTCCGTTGCCAACACTAAACCTGAGGAGAAGGTTAAAGCGGGCCTAGAAGTCACCTCAACAGAGGATATCAGTACATAGCGAAGCAGTTTCATAAACGGAGAACCAAGCCTCAGAAGGGCGAGTAAATGCTGGAACTAGCCACCAGACACCTGAAATGACGACCAGCCCACAAAGATTTGAATAGTGCGGCTCGGCTAACTCCAGCAAACTCCTAGAAACAGCGGAAAACAAATAAACATAATTGTACACACCCCATGACATAACCTAAATTAAGGTTCTGAAAGATCGGGCGAGTTGATGCATGTCTTTGAAGGTAGAGTGGAACGGCGGGGTGGCGGTCCAATACGGCGAGACGAGGATCGTCTTTGACCCACAGGTTAATAGCCCCGACGGCTACCCGAACGTTTTCGTCACTCACGCCCACCTTGACCACGCCAAGGGCTTCAACTCCCCGGAACAGGTTAAGTATTCCACCAAAGAAACCTACGACCTTTTCAAGGCTGTTGAGGGAAGGGAAATTAGCAACTGGAATCAAGTTCTTTTCCATCGGAAAGTCAAGATCGACGACCTCGAAATCGAAGCCCTCAACGCGGGCCACATCCTCGGCTCCGCTCAGTACAGGGTTAGCTCCCCTGAAGGCGACCTTGTTTACACCGGCGACCTCAACTTTGTGGATACGTTGACCATGAGGGCTGCCGAGGTTTCTCCCTGCGATGTCCTCGTGATAGAGGCGACTTTTGGGTCGCCGGAGTTCGCCTTTCCCCCGAGGGAGCAGGTTTGTGTGAGGATCGTCCAGTGGGCGGTTAACTCGATTAAACGCAAAAAGTTGCCGGTATTTCAAACTGATTCGATGGGGAACGCTCAGGAACTAGTTAGGATCTTCAACGCCCTGACGACCGTCCCCGTGATAACGCATCAGAGGGTAACCCGAATAAACAGGGTCTACGAGACCCATGGGCATGCCCTAGATTACTTGGACGCCGAATCTGAAGGCGCCGCTGAGTTGATGGCGTCAACCAAGTGCGTCTTCATCGTTCCAAAACGCCTCAGCGCCCTAGAGAAAAAGGGCTTTAACGTCGCCTACGCTTCCGGGTGGGCTTCACACTTGAAGGGGGAAAGAAAGGCGTTCACCCTGAGCGATCACGCGGACTTTCGTCAGCTTCTGAAATTTGTGGAGGAATCCGGGACAAAGTTGGTTCTCACCTGCCACGGAGGGAGGCTCAACGAGACATTTGCCAAGTACGTTAACAAGAGGGTGGATGTAGATGCCCGACCCTTGAGGCTCATACCCACCGTTGTGCCTCTAAACATGGATACTTAGAATAGAGGGCATACGAAGGGGACGTTACGGGCGGTTGGGGGTCATCTTGGAATCCCTCACCTTTACGAGGGCCCGGTAGTATTCGCCTGTCTCGATCTTTTCGCATATGTTTTTGAGCGCCTCGTGGACCTCCCTGAAGTATGCCTTATCTCTCTCCTCCAACCGCCTTTTCTGAACCTCGAGGGCCCTCATCCTCATCCCCAAACCCGCGTCCCTCAGGGAGCGGTGCAATACCCTGTGTTCAACCTTCGCCAACTGTGGGTGGGCTTCATGCGCCAGCCTGATGAGGTCGTCGCCGGTGCTCCTTAAGTTAACTACATCCCAGGAGAGCATGTAACCTTCGTTCTTAGCCAAGATGACCCGCAACTCGACCAAGATATAATTGAGTAAAGGCTTGAACCTCTCCATCTCTGGTTCCACTCCTAAATTATCGCTTCCACGTTTTAAGGGTTCCTCTCTCAGGGCGCCCACATCCAAACCAAGAAGCAGAGAACACTGACAGTTTAAAACTCGCTCAACATCCAAGAAACCTATATAAACCCAAAGCCTTTATCAAGAACCGTTCAAGCGTGGGATGAGAAGGTTGAAAAGACGTCGAGACGTGGCCTCCGCTGAGGAAAGGGTCGAGGGGTGGAAGCCGCGCACAAAGCTGGGGAGGATGATCCTCGAGGGCCAGGTTACCTCCATGGAGGAAGTCTTCATGGAGGGGATGAGGATCCGAGAGCCTGAGATAGCCGATGTCCTTCTTCCAGACCTAGAGGAGGAGGTTCTCGACGTGAACTTGGTGCAGAAGCAGACGGACGCCGGGGAGAAGTCCAGGTTCAAGGCCATAGTGGCTGTGGGAAACCGGGAGGGTTATTTGGGTCTGGGCTCCGGGAAGGCTAGGCAGGTGCGCAACGCCATCGAAAAGGCCGCCAGCGACGCCCGCGTCAACGTCACCCCGGTCCGTCGGGGGTGCGGAAGTTGGGAATGTGCGTGCGAGAGGCCGCACTCCCTCCCCTTTCAGGTTCGGGGTAGGTGCGGCGGGGTGGAGGTGGTGCTTCTTCCGGGGCCCCGCGGCTTAGGTGTGGTGGCAGGTGAGGTGACTAGTGTCATCCTCGGGCTCGCGGGAGTGAAGGACTGTTGGACGAGGAGCTACGGTTCCACCAGGACCATTCCCTCCATCGCCTACGCAGTCTTTAACGCCCTTCAAAGGACGTACCGCATCGTTACTCCGAGGGAATGGGTGGGGTAAGATGGAGAAGGGGGAGAAGTGCCTGGCGGTCATCCGGATTCGGGGGGTCAGCGACATCTTCCGGGAGGTTGACGCCACCATGCGGATGCTCCATCTGACCCGTAACTGCCATGCCACGCTGATTGACGACCGACCTTCCTACCTTGGCATGCTGCAAAAAGCACAGAATTACATGACATGGGGAGAGGTCTCCAAAGACAGCGTGGCGCTTCTCCTCAAGGAGAGGGGCAGGCTCGTGGGCGGTGAAAGGCTGACGGACAAGTACGCCCAGGAAATCGGCTACAAATCCTTGGACGACCTCGCCGAGGCCCTGTATCAGCTGAAGGTTGAGTACCGCTGTCTGCCCCGGGTGAAACCCCTGTTTCGCCTCCACCCGCCGAAGAAGGGGTTCAGGGGAAACGTAAAGAAGAGCTACGCCACCGGTGGGGCCACAGGGTACAGGGGAGAGTCCATCGACGACCTCGTGAGGAGCATGGTCTAGCGTAAAATGAACCGCGTAAGTCGTCAGCCAAAAATTAATTACCTTCGACCATAACTTGAATCATAAACGAAACACCGAAAGGGGAAGGGGATGGCGGGCAGGTTCCTCCGGGCGTTCAAACCCCTCTCGAGGTTTGTGCCCGTGATCCGCCCACCCGAGCGCAGGGTGGGGTTCAACGAGAAACTGCTCTGGACCGGTCTCGCCCTAGCCCTGTATCTCGTGATGGGCGAGGTGCCCCTCTACGGTGTTCCACGCATGGGGGAGGAGATAACGTACCTTCGGGTGATCTTCGCTTCCACGAGGGGCACCCTGATGGAGTTTGGAATCGGCCCTATCGTGACCGCGGGTCTCATCCTGCAGCTCATCGCCGGCGCCAGGATGGTGGAGTTCGACCAGTCCAACCCCGAGGACCGAAGCCTGTTCACGGTCGCCAGCAAAGTCCTCTCCCTCTTCATGATCGCGTTCCAAGCCTCCAGCTACCTCATCAGCGGATTATACACGCCCGAGAACGCAACGGCATCCGTCATCGTCTTCGTGGAACTCTTGGCCGCCGGCATGGTGCTCATGCTCATGGACGAGATGATTCAGAAGGGCTGGGGGATCGGGAGCGGGATCAGCCTCTTCATCCTGGCGGGTGTGGCTCGAGAAATCGCGTGGGACAGCTTGTCCATAGGTCCGTTCGTGGCAGATTTCAAATATTACGGAGCCCTGCCGATGTTTTTCCAGACGATCTTTAACAGGGAGCCTCTGGGAAACGCCTTCATCAGGAGGCACCCAGAAACCGGGGAACCCCTAATGTACCCTGCCATGTTGGGCTTCATAGTGACTATAGCCGTCTTTCTCCTAGTAATCTACCTCCAAGGGGTTAGAGTCGAGCTTCCCGTGGCCCACGCGAGCTACCGCGGTTTTCGCGGCAGATATCCCATCAACCTCCTGTACGTCTCCAACCTGCCCGTGATCTTCGCCTCCGCCCTCTTCGCCAACATATTCATCGTATCTCAACTCCTCTGGTCCAACTTTAACCAGAACAACACAAACTTTTGGCTCAACATCCTCGGCCAATATAAACCGCCGCCCGGGACTGAGCCTGGCACACCCATCCCTATAGGCGGACTCGCATACTATGTGACCTCTCCTCGAAGCATCTCAGGCGTCATCCAGGACCCGTTCCGGGCGCTGATGTTCGTGGTCATCATGGTCTCCTTCTGTGTGGTCTTCTCGCTCACCTGGCTGGAGGTGGGGGGACTGGACCCGAGAACGGTTGCGAAGCAGCTCGTCGACTCGGGAATGCACATCCCCGGATTCAGGAGGTCCCGTCAGCCCATCGAACTGATGCTGAAGCGCTACATCCCCGCCGTCACTATTCTGGGGGGTTTCCTAGTCGGATTGATCACTGCCCTCGCCGACTTCTTCGGCGTCTTCTCCACCGGCACGGGAGTGATCCTAAGCGTCGGAATCCTGTACCAGTATTACCAGCAGCTGATGAGGGAGCGTGTTTCGGAGATGTATCCAGCCGTGCGCCGTCTCTTCGGTGAGTGAGGGATGGAAAGGGCTGTGATCGCCAAAGAGAGACTTAGATACCGTTAGAGTGGTGAAAAACGTTGTCCTTCTGGGAATGGCTGTCCGGGCCCCCCGGCTCTACCATCTTCATCTTAATGGTATCGTTGCTCGTCGCGTTTGCCACGTCCTTGGTGAACCGTCGCCTCACCAACAAGGAGCAACTTGCACAACTTAACGCCCTTCGAAAGGAGGTCGCCGCCTGGACCGCCGACTTCAGCAGTGCGAAACGGACCGGCGACACTAGGCTTATCAAGAAGCTCCAAAAAAGAGAGAAGACCATAAGACAACTCCAATCCAAAGTGGCTTCCATGCAGCTGCAGCAATTTAAGAAATCCTTCATCTTTTTCGGACCCCTCCTTCTCATCTGGTTATGCTTGACGGGCAGAATCCCCTTGCCCTTCCTTTATTCTAAACTGTTATTCGAGACCCCCTTCAGCGGCGGAGGACCCGTGGCCTATCTTCCATGGTTTGGCCCTCCGATTCCCCTCGCCCTTCCAATTTGGTACCTCATCTGTTCCCTCGCGTTCCAAGCCCTCTTTCAACGCTTGTTCGGCCTGACGCCTGGAGGAACCGAATGATGCCTAGGCCCTCCCTGCGGTCGAGGAGCAGGAAACGACGCCAACTCCGGCTGCCCGGGGGAAGCGCAGAAACACATTACAGCCGGAAAAGAAAAGGCCCTCCCAAGTGCTCCATGTGCGGCCGAACCCTCTCCGGGGTCCCGCGCCTGAAACCTTCAAGGCTCCGCAGGCTCCCCGCCACACGAAGGAGGCCCGAACGCCCACACGGCGGCCAACTGTGCCCCACCTGCCTCCGAGGCCTGCTGAAGCAGTCGGCCAGGAGCGGCTAACATGGTCTGGAAAAGGGCTGGTGGTCAAAGGCCCCGCGAGGAACGGGGAGAGAAGCTGGTGGTGTGCGTTTGCGGGATGGCTGGATGTGGGAAGAGTACGGTAGCCAAGAGGCTGGCTAGAAAATATGGTCTCAAGTACCTCTCTGGGGGGAATGTCCTGAAGGCCTTGGCCGCCGACGCGGGGTATAAACCGGGCGGGAGGGGTTGGTGGGAAACCCAGGAGGGGGTGAAGTTTCTGCGGCAAAGGGCTGAGAACCCTGAGTTTGACAGGGGAGTCGATGAGAAGCTGAAAAAGTGGGCGGAGAGGGGAAACGTGGTCCTCGACAGCTGGACCATGCCTTGGCTCTTGAAGGGAGGCTTCAAGGTGTGGCTGGAGGCCTCCCCCGAGGAGAGAGCAAAGAGAATCGCGAATAGAGACGGAGTAAGCCCAGAGGCCGCCCTCCAAGCCCTGAGGGAAAGGGACGAAAGGACCAAAAGTATATACAAGAAACTCTACGGGTTCGACCTCGGGGAGGACTTCTCCCCCTTCCACCTCGTCCTCGACACCGACCAACTGGGAGCCGACGAGGTCTTCCGCGTCCTCTGCCTGACCATAGACCGCCTCTACATCAGACAAGAAAGACCGTAAGCTCCACATCGTTTAGGATGAGAAAATGGCGCACCACTCACCCGAAAAGTTGCTGGTCGAAACCCGGTTTCCCTCACATCGGCCCGAGGAGAAGCAACCAAGGCGGCCACGGTCATAGGAACCCTCACGCCCCCTTTTTAAACCCCGCATCCCTCATCTTCAGTCCTTAACCTTAAATATGCCCTCAGAGCCTTCATTTAGGTCTAGGTGAGTATTATGCGGCCCCAGTGGGACGATTACTTCATGTCCATGGCCTCCCTGGTCTCGGAGAGGTCCACCTGCCTGAGGCTCCAAGTGGGTGCGGTCTTGGTCAAGGACCGGCGCATCCTAGCCACGGGCTACAACGGCGCCCCCAAGGGCTTAACCCACTGCGGTGAACTAGGCTGCCTGAGGGAGGAACTCAAGGTGCCCGAGGGGGAGCGTCACGAGATCTGTCGAGGGGTTCACGCCGAGCAGAACGCCATCATCCAGTGCGCCGTGTTCGGTGCGAGCAGCAGGGGAGCTACCCTCTACACCACCTACTTCCCCTGCAACATCTGCGCCAAGATAATCATTAACGCCGAGATCGCCGAGGTCGTGTACGACGAGGAGTACCCCGACGAACAGGCCAAGAAACTCTTGAAGGAGGCCGGAATCAAACTCCGAAAATGGAAAACGAAAACCCAAAGAAAATCATGACGCCCCTTTCAAACTACGTTCAAAAGCCTTTTTTTTACCTGAAAAATTGCGGTTAGATGCCCGTTTTTCAATGATGCTAGTGCAAAAGTGTCTTTTGGTGTACAGATTTTGACCATTTTCCTCCTCCTTTCTTTTTCCAGGTCCGGCCCTCTTCCGGTTTTGCTACCTTCTTGCCACAGTTTCTCAATAATTCTTTCGTCTTGAGCTTCTTTCGGTCAACGGGGCAATATGCCGGTTGCTGCAACCGCTAGAAAAACCAGGTAGGTCAATATGCGAAATCGGTCGCTTCAATAGCCCGAAGAATCCATTAAGTCAATTTGGAGGTTACTTTCTATTTTCTCTACGACGTAGATTATCCCATAATATGTGATACTCGATATGTATTTTATAGGACAAGACTAATAAAAGAAGTCATTAACTTAGGGTAAATTGAAAGGAATCGAGTTTCGATGATAGAAAAGCAGACGAATTGTGGAGGAAAGAGCGATGAACTTTCCTAAGGAAATCGCAGGAGTCGCCGTTCACGTATGCGAGGCCATTCCTGAAGCCGAAAGGCAGTTGACGGAAAGCGACGAACGGGATGTACTGAATCATATTCTCCGACTTCAACGGCTTTACGGGAGTGAACTTTTTAGCGTGGCAATTGCAGTTTGCCCTGATCCTGGGTACATGGCAGTTGAAGCTCACATACGTCGCGAGAGCGGTTCTGTTGCTGTCCTTTTCACCTTTAGGAGGAGCCACCACAAAGTCTAATCTTAAGATGTTGCCTTCTCCATCTGCACCCTCATGCACTAAATCAACTATAATGCCATATACCCATCATAGTTTTGAGAGGGAGATAATAGTACGCATTTGAGTGCGCCATTCTTCTAGGGTTACAGACTACATTTAATCGCATTTTTCAGCGCAAAAGCCTTTTTAACTTAGCCCTCGAGGTCAGGGGAGCGGAACTCACCCTCAGCCCCTCCCACCGGTGCGCCTGGAACCAGATCAAGAAGGAAGCAGGGCTAGCCATCCGTTTTCCTCGGCTGGAGAAGTGGCGCGACGACAAGGGCCCCGAGGACGCCACTACTGTCCAGGAGCTGGTGGAGATGTACCGAAACCAGCTGAAGAAGGTTTAAACTCCATTATTCCATTGGAGTTATGATAACAGAGTATTTTTCTTGATCTAGAAAGTTCGCAGAGGACAGACGGACCCTGCCACAACAGAACAAGAAAAGTTTAAAGAGGCAATGGGTATGAATTGTCTGAGTGCCGCGGAAGAGATCCCGCCGTCACGCCCCTAAAAGCGTGGTGGAACGGTAGCTCAGACTGGGAGAGCACCCGGCTGAAGGCGTCGCGGCGGACACCGGGCTGTCGCCGGTTCAAGGCGTGGAGGGCTCGCCCCTTCCCGTGGGTTTCCGGCCCGCGGCACCACATCTTTCAATACAGACTAGGTTTGGCTGAACAAAGCAAACTTCAAGCGCACTTTCCCTCACAAGAAGCACACTTTTACTTATGCTTGCCAGCTGGCGAGCAGGGGAGCGGGCCACAACAAAGCTTAAGAGGAAAAATCGATTTCAGAGGGGCTGGAGGTAGGTGAGGATGACCTGCACTGTGGTGGTTTGCGGTTTCTTTGGGGACACGGGCAAGGGTAAGGTCACCTCTTACTTGGCCCTGAAGGACAAGATCGCGGTGGCTGCAAGGGCTGGGGGAGGCACCAACGCGGGTCACACCGTCGTCCACAAGGGGAAGGAGTATAAGTTGAGGATGCTTCCCAGCGCCTTCGTCTACGAGAGGTGCCGATTGCTTATGGGCCCTGGCGTCTTGGTCGACTCTGATGTTCTGCTTCAGGAGGCTCGGTTGACCGGGTCAGAGGGGAGGCTTGGGGTAGACCGTCAGTGCGCCATCATTGAGCCGAGACACATCGAGGCCGACAAGGGGGGGCATCTCGCAAAGGAGATCGGGAGCACGGGCTCCGGCACAGGCCCCTGCAATGCGGAGAGGGCGCTGAGGAAGGTTAGGCTCGCCCGGGACGTACCTCAACTGGAGAAGTTTCTTGCAGATGTCCCCGCTGAAGTGAACGCTGCGATCGACGAGGAGAAAAGGGTCTTGATCGAGGGGACTCAGGGAACCTACCTATCCCTCTACCACGGAACCTACCCCTACTGTACCTCCAAGGATGTGACGGCCTCCGCTGCGTGCTCCGATGTCGGAGTTGGGCCTACAAAGATTGACGATGTCGTGATCGTGTTCAAGGCGTTTGTGACCCGGGTTGGAACGGGCCCCCTTCCGAACGAGCTTTCGTGGGAGGAGTCGGTGAAGAGGGGGTGGGCTGAGGTTGCTACGGTGACAGGGAGGAAGAGGAGAGCCGCGCCCTTCAATTACGAGATGGCGAGAAGAGCGGTTATGCTGAACGGAGCCACACAGGCTGCCGTGACGAAGATTGACGTGCTGTTCCCGGGGTGCAAGGGGGTCACGTCTTATGAGAAGCTCCCTAAGGAGGCGAAGGCATTCATTGAGAAGATCGAGGGAGAAGTCGGGGTTCCGGTGACGCTGATCGGAACCGGCCCGGGCGCCTTGGAGATGGTGGACCGGAGGATTAAAGACTAATCTTTAATTGAACAGCACTTCGGTCAGTTGCATTGAAATCATAAAAAGGGTAAAGTACAGGTTCTCAGGCCTCACCGCTTTTTTTCAAGGGCTCCCTGAGCTTTCAGGATGTAGCCTCGCGCCATCCACGTTTTCCTGTATGCCTCGAAGTCTTCCGCGTCGACCTTTTCTTTAGCCTCCGCCAGCAGCTCCTGAGCTAGGGTGAGGGTTGGACCGACCTCCATCTTTTTAGGGGAATCCTTAGACTTCCGGAGGGAATCTTCAGTTTCCTCCTCGTGTGTGAGGGAGAAGAGGAAGAGGGCGTACTCCGAGTCGGCGGCTGCCTGCCAGACACTTTTCATCAGTGTCATTTCATCCTTCTCCGTAAGGGCTTTCAGCGAGGCTTCGAGGTTCCTTACAGCTGACTCTATGGCCTTCCTGACCCTTTCCTCTATCATTCCCTTATCCCAGGTTTCTGAGTGTTTAGTTTAAAAAGAGCCTTAAGCTTTTGGTTGAGGCAGATGGCTCCCATTTGTCGGCTGGTGGACAGAAACTGAAAATTCCATACTTTATTTTAACCTGTGTTATTCTTTACAGTAATTGAGCCAGCAGAGCAAAATGGAGCCTTCTCTTGCAAACCCACTTTTTTATTTGGCGTATTCAGAGTTCTGTGTGCAAGTCAATTTTTCTGGTTCCGTTCGAAGCCTTTTATCTGCCTTATATGATGAAGTGGTTCGTATTTATGAGAGAAATAAAACTGTTTGAGATGTTTCTCCGCTTACAGCAAGTTTTATCAAATGTCATTAGATTACAGAATATGGGTGTTCACATGCCAGAGTTTCTGGAGGAGTTTGCATCATCATTATCAGTCAAAAAAGAGACGTTGAAGGAAAAGATGTTCAAGGGAACACCGAACCCATTGCAGGATAGTTTTGAAAAACATTTCGGGTCTCATTGGGTCCCATTGAACGACACAAATAAATACTCCTCGAAGACAAGTGAACTTGACATAATGGCTGTTGACTCAAGCGTCTACACTAACCTGTTGTCGACTGGTGGAATCTTTTATATAATTAGGTCTTTGTCTGTCTGTAAGGATCAAGAACAGAAGATTTTGGAAACGGATGCGTTCTTTACCAAAGCCAGTTCTCTCGAATCGCAACTTTTCATTGGAAGGAAAATGGAGATGTTTGAGTTCCAGGTGGCAATTGACGCTCTAAAAAGCGGTTTTAAATGCTGCAACATCCTGATCGATGGATCATTGTATGGGCGAGCCTCGCACGTGCCTATTGAGACAAAAGTCGAAGACCAACGACTTATGCTCTTGCATTATTTTCAGGTTTACCGCGAACTTCTTAATTTATGTAAAGCAGAGAAGATCTTGCTGATGGGTGTAAGTAAAGAAAGCAGATCCACTTTCTATCGTGATTATCTACTTAAGCTCATATTTGACGAAACTTTCAGGAGCTTGGGATCAAGTATCGACGCTGCCGATCTGCATAGGTTGAAGCCAATTTTTACGGAGACATTGGATAATGAACAGTCTGCTCTAAGCAAATTTGCAAAGCTTCACGATAAATACGGAAAAAAACTTGATGTTATCGCTTTGATTCTTGAGGAGCTTATCTCTTCTCGGCCAGACTATCAGCTTATCATGAATTATGCTCAAACGCCCGGATATACTCAACCGTTGCTGCTTGGTCCTTCAGCCAGAGCAGCGAGGAGACTTGAACTATGCTGGAAAAACCCTGCAAGATATGTGCGGGCCCATTTTCCTGTTACAGTTCGCGAGAAGGGAAAGGATTTCGTGGATTGGGCTTCTAATATACTTTTGAACTTTGCTGGTTTTCCTGGGATTGTGTCATTCTATCTTTTGCTTGACGTTAGAGATTCGCCCGTAAGGATTGATTTGCCTTGCTGGGATTATACTTTCGCAAACACTGGCTGGCCTAAACCAGTGGACTTTGAAATTGAAGAGGTTCTAAAAGTGATGGTGACTGGCTGTTGCGGGTTAGATTGTTATAATCTTTGGCTTAAGAACGTGGATGAAAGAGTTAGGCTTAAGAAGCGTGTGGTAGATAATCTATATTTTCCGTTTATGGAAAGATTGTTTGGTGAGAAGATAATTCGAGGAAGGGGGTATAGACGTGTCAAGTACCCTTAAAGAAGTTGGCGTCATAATTGGGGAAGCAAGCTCTAACGAGTTTTACTTCTCTTCAAAACCTGGAGAAATGCCATCGCGCTGGGAGTATCTTTTGACGTATTCTGAAGAAGACATTGACGGAGCACCGAAACAAGTAGAAGTCGTAGCTCAGATCGAGCGTGTAATCTCTGCCAGTCAGGCTTTGACAAAGGAATTGGATTTTGAGATAATTAAGAAAATAATTGAATCAGGTTTGGTTGACAGGAAGGTGTGGGGCAAAGCTCGTGTTCTTGGTTACCTTAGTGATAGTGGTGATTTGCAACAGCCCAAGAAAGCTGTGATGCCTGGTAAACCCGTATATATTGCACCTGCTGGGCTGCTTGAAAAATTCTATTCATATCCTGAGGGTGAGGCTATCAAAGTGGGTGCTTTGATTACGCGTGATGAGGTTCCCGTTAGTTTATCAATTAAGGGATTCAGACGCCATCTTGCGATTATTGCTCAGACAGGTTCTGGTAAAACGTATCTTGCAGGGATCATCGTTGATGAGCTTCTGAAAAAGGGTGGGACAATTATAATGTTGGACCCTCACGCTGACTATGTCTTTCTGTCCAGAAAAACCAATGGAAAAAGACATGAACTTGCGGATAGGATAACCGTTTTTCGGAATCCGTCGAGCACAGGAAGATACACAGAGGCTGAGGTCGGAAATGTTGAACCATACGAAATCTGCTTTTCTGATCTTGATTTGGATGAGATATGTTTGATTTCTGGAATAAGCCAGCACTATAGGAATATCGCTACTGGTTTAGGAAAAGCTTTGGAGCAACTAAAAGCTGATAAGGATGTTTTTCAGCCAGAGGACTTGTTGAAGAAGTTGGAAAATGTGGATAGCTGGAAAACCAGCGATATGGACTCAAAGATTGTTGAAGGTGCAAAGTCTGCTGTGAAGTATCTTGCACGTCTTATTAAGATGAGAGTATTTACGAGCGGAGCAACAAACATTAGTGAAATGCTGAAGCCTATGCGTCTTTCTGTTGTGGATCTTTCAGGTTTGGATGATGATGTTTCAGACTACATTGCTTTTAAGATATTGTCAGATGCGTATGAGAAAGTTGCAAGCGGTGAGTTTGAATACCCTGTTTTTGTGTTTGTAGAGGAAGCTCACAAATTTATCCCGGCAGTAGATTCAACACATTCAGGCAGTGTTGTGAAGAAAATCGCAGCTGAGGGCAGAAAATTCGGCATCTTTCTCGTGTTGATTACGCAACGTCCTTCTAAGATACATTCTGACGCGTTGAGCCAGTGTAACAGTCAGATTATTATGCGGATAACAAATCCTAAAGATCAGGATGCTGTTGCCGCCAGTTCCGAGCGTCTTGGGGAAACTCTTTTGGATGATTTGCCTGGTCTTAACACTGGTGAGGCAGTGATTGTAGGTGAAATGACGCGAGCGCCGATAATGGCGAGAATAAGGAAGCGCACTACACGAGAGGGTGGCAGTGACATAGATATCGTGGGCAAAATGAAGGAGGCAATTGAGAAGGCAAAGGGGGAAACTGTTGAGGGTGAAAGCCAGCGTCTAAGAGAAGAAATGAAAGGATTTATGGATTCAACGGAAGAAGGCAAAAAATAGTATGGTTAGAATCGCACATTTGGCTGATACGCATTTAGGTTACAAGCAGTATAACTTGGAAGAAAGAGAAAAGGACATTTACGATGTTCTTGAGGAAATCGGCGATAAGATACTTGAAGAACATGCAGATATCGTAATTCACAGTGGGGATCTGTTCGATTCTCCAAGACCCACAACCCAGGCATATTACGCTTTGAAAAAGTTGCTGAAAAGGCTTGATGGCAAAGTCAAGTTTTTCGCAGTCCTTGGAGACCACGACAAACCTAAAGCTCGTGGCATGCCACCTCACAAGCTTTTTGATGACCAAATTCAAACACTTGGAGTAACTGGAACTGCAGAACACCAGCAAGTAACCATTGATGGAAAGGAAGTCCTTATTGTTGGCATCTCAAATCTAAGTCGGACCTATCGCCCTGTTCTGGTGGACGAATTAAACAAGCTTGGAAAAGCTGGAATAAAATGCGATTATTCTGTTCTTGTGCTTCATGAGGCTATTGACAAGTTCTTTCCGTTTGAAGAAGCTTGTGAAATTGCATTGACTGAATTGCCTAAAAACTTCAGGTATTACGCTATGGGTCATCTTCATACCAGAATTAAAGCGTCTTATGGGCAAGGTGAATTGACCTATCCTGGCAGCTCGGAAATAATGAGAAGTGACGAAATTGGCGGCTGGAAGAAGCTTGGTAAGGGTTTTTTTATCGTAGACATTAACAATGAGGAGACCAACGTGGCCGACGTTAACCTTGAGCGGATTAGGCCTCAGATAGAGGTTAAACTCAATTTTGCCCGTTTTAAGGATGAGCTTGAAAAACTTGTTGAATGCTTGGGCGATGGTAAGAAGCTTCCGGTTGTTCATGTGCGGGTAGAAGGTAAAGAGATTGATAGACAAGGTGTCCATCAAGTTTTGAGTGATGCTCTGGCAGGGAAAGTGTTGACGTTTAGGCAAGTAATTGTTGAAGAAAGTGAGATGAGGCTGCCTGAGATTAAGCCAGGCTCTTTTCACATTAATCAAGTTCTTAGGGATTATCTCAAGGATGAGAAAGTCGCACAGCTTGCAGTTGAAATGCTGAAGTATCTTAGGCAAGGAGACGTGGACGGAGCAAAAAGCGTAGCTTATGGATACTTTCAGAAACTCAAGGGTGGCGAAGAAGCGTGAAAGCGTGATATTGAACAGAGTTAAGCTGAATGATTTTGTCTCACACAAGGATACACAGTTGGATTTGGGCTACGGTATAAACGTAGTTGTCGGACCTAATGGTGCAGGCAAAACTTCGATTCTTGACGCAATCAGCTTTGCCCTATTCAACGACTGGAGCAATCGGGGAAAAAAAGAGAATCTGATCAATTTAAAGGCAAATAGGTGCAAAGCTACGGTTAAGTTTACTGAAGGAGGGGTCAGGTATTCCGCTGAATGGTTGATGGAGCGAAATAAGTCTGCCAGAGGAAGCTTGTACAACATTCAAAACGGTGACAGAAAGCTATTGGCTCAGGGAGGCGGGAATACCGTAGTTCCCGAAATCGAGAAAATTCTCGGCATAGATAAGAGCATGTTTCTGCAGTCGGTTTATGTGCGTCAAGGCGAAATTGAAGAACTTGTCACGGCAAGACCTGCAGATAGAAAAGAGCGTGTCTCAAGACTTCTTGGCGTAGAAGATCTGCAAAAAGCATGGGAGAACATAAAAGCTCTAATTGATGATTATCATGACTTACAAACAGCTTTGAAAACTGAATTGGATCAAAAATCCATCATAGAAAGCGAGAAGCAGCAACATTTGGCTTCATCTAAAGAATTAGCCAAATCTCTGGAGTCCAAACGTAGAGAACTGCGAGAGATTGAGAACAAAATCAGAAGCCTTAAGGAGATTTTAGATAAACTAAAGGTTGACAAGAAAGAGTTTGACAAATTTGACAAAGAAAAAAACATCCTTCAACAAAGAATCGAGACTGACAAGGAAACGCTGCAGAAGGAAAAAACAGAACTTGACAAAGCAATCAAAGCCGAAGAAAATATAAAGCTACTGGAAACTGATGTGGGCAAACTTCCGATCTTGGAGGAGTACGCACGTAGCCTTTCCCAAAAGCGTGAAAAAGAACTACAGTTGCGTGGGTTTAATGAAAAGTTAGCTAACTTGGATCGTTTAGAAAAGGCTCTACGCGAAAATGAGAAGGATCATGCCCTCTATCGGGAAAAGAAAAGGCTCCTGAATGAGAAGACTAAAGAGCGAAAGAAGTATGAAGGCGCTGATGTTGCATTGAAAAACGCATTGGAGCAGGTGGAGGAGCTTGAAAAGGAAGAGCGTAAGAAAAGTTCTGAATTGAAGAAGCAGCTTGAAAAATACTTTAAGATAATTGGCGAGCAAGTTACAGTTGAAAACATTGAAACTGAACTTGGCATTAAAAAAGAGGAGCTTCAAAAACTTTCAGATCAGCTTGGAGAGAAAGTTAGCGAATGTAATAAAAGAATTGGAATGTTGGAGAGTCGAAAAGATGAGCTGGAAACCAATCTCATCCGATTGAGACCTTCGGAAGGAGAAGAAAAAGCGAAAACATGTCCTACTTGTGAGACAGAATTGTCGTTCGAGCGTCTGACTCAACTAATAGACAAATTCTCATCTGAAAAGAAACAAATTGAAGTCGAATTGCAGAATTCCACAGAGGAGCGTGGCAGATTAGCTCGGGAAAAACAGCAGGTAGATGGAAAACTGGAAAAGATGGCTTCAATTGACTTAGAGCATGTTAAGAGTCTCGCTGAGCAGTTAACAGAGATTGGAAACAAGATTACAGAACAAAAGTCAGAGGTTGAGGGTCTCAAGAATCAGGTTGCGTTGCTTAACGAATTGGATGCAGAAATTACCGGAATTGAGGCTGAAATAGGCGGACTTGAAGAAGCCTACTTAAAGTATGAGGCTGCAGAACGAGAGCTGAAGAAGTTGGCACCTCAGGAGCAAATCGAGGCGGAGATGGTGCCTGTTAAAGAAGCGTTTGAAACTATTCTTCTGTTGTTAAAAGATTCTGTCTTGAAACTTGGTTATGAACCTAAAGAACCAGAAGAAGAGCTGATCCAGCTGAGATTGAAAAAGGAGGAGTATGATAGGAATCTGCCTTTGGCGAAGCGCAAGGCGGAACATGAACAGTATATGGCGAGAATAGAGCAGGAATTGTCGGGTGAGGAACAGAAACTTGCTGAGGTTAATGAGGCAATTAAGAATCTTGGCTATGACGAAGAAAACCATGCAAAGAAGCAAGCTGAATTTGACTCTGAAGCTCAGCATAAATTGGAAGTGAAAGAAGCTATAGCTGGGATAATTGCTCGGAAGAAAATAACGGATGAAGTGGCATCAAAGTGTGAAGAAAAACTGAAGGCTCTTAAGCAGAAAGAGCGGGAAAAGCATGTAGTTGACGATTTTATTAGACTTTTAAATAAGATTAGGACTGCTTACGGGAAAGACGGAGTCCAGAAGATGATTAGGGCGAGAGCAAGACCATTGTTGGAAAGGGCAACGCGGGATTTGTTTGAAAGGTTTAACCTTGCTTATTCTGATATCAAAATTGATGATGATTACAACATTGCTGTCGTTGGACCAGCGGGGCAGCAGGATATTAATCAAATTAGTGGTGGTGAGCGTGTTGCTTTGGCGATTGCGCTTAGGTTGGCTATAGCGCAGGTGTTGTCGGGGAAGGTTGAGACTATCATAATGGATGAGCCTACTACTCATTTGGATGAGGAGAGAAGGAAGGAACTTGTGAATATTTTGAACTCCTTCTTTAGAGAAGGAGGCAGAATTATACCTCAAATGTTGATTATTACGCATCATCGTGAGATTGAGGATGTGGCTGATGTGCTTTATACTGTTAAGAAGGAAGAAGGTTATTCCGTCGTTGAAACTGGGACAACATTGTGAGTGTGTAATCTGCTTTATTTGGTTAAGTCATTTGACAGTGTAGTTGAGTTCTTTTTTGGAAATTCTCCTGGTGCAAGTATGTGGATTCCGCTGGAAGAGGTGGAGACCTACGACCTGACGAGGAGCTTCCATATATTCTTCAGGCAACATAAAGACGAATTGAAGAGACTCTGATTCATGTTCCTCAGTCTTTGACATCTAGTCCTGCAAAAATCTTAAATATGAGTTACGTATATTTTACGTAGGATTCAAACGTTTAATTTACGTAGGATGTAGACGATGAAGTACAGGATCGTGGTTGAACGGCCCTTCGGCAGAATCGAGTTGGAAGCCGAGTCTCTAGAAGAGATTTTAGAGCAGCTGCGGTCCTTTCCCGAGTGGATGACGGTTATCGACCAGTCAATCATCGAACGGGCCCTAGCCCCAGAGCCCAAAGAAGAACTGAGAGGCATCGTAGAGTTCACGGTGGACGGCCCCGCCATCATCGTGCCCCTAGCGAAGTTGACAGCCAAAGAGGCCATTGGCCTGTTGCTATACGCCTCGGGCCCCGATGGCCTAGAGTCGAAGGGGATCAGTCGAATGCTCTCCATGAGCGGCGTGGTCATGGCGGGGTATGCGGCAAGGATGAGTGAAATGAAACGGGAGGGCCTCCTAGTGAAGGAGGGAGACCGATACAGGCTCTCGGTAAGGGGAAGGAGCTGGGTGGAGGACATCATATCTAGGCTTAGGGCGTGAGGAAAATGTCTGTGAAGGAAGAAAAGGAGAAGCCGAGATTGAAGGTCACCGTCAAGTACGGCTCTCTGGAGTCAACGTGCGAGGGCGCGGCGGATGAGGTGCTGAGTTTCGTCCTCCGCTTCGTCCGGGATGTCTACCCAGCCTATGAGATCGTCAGCGGGCTGACCGTCACGGTGGACTTGGAGAAGCTTCTCAGTAGGCTGAAAGGAGTTATCGCCTTCCTTCCAAAGGGTCGGCCCGTGATTCTGAAGTCCACAGGAGGACTGACGGACAGCGACATTATTCTCACTTATCTGGTAGCGGCGTATGCGGCGAACCAGATGGGCATGGCTGACGGTGATAGCCTCTCAATGGCTGATCTGCTGGACAGGATGGGGAAGTCGGCGGGGACTGTGGCGGGCCGTTTGAGTGAGCTTGTTAATGGCATGTGTGTGGATCGGGTGGGTAGGGGGGAGTACAGGGTCACGCCCTACGGCGTTAATAGGTTTATGGAGGCGGTTTTGCCTCTTTTGGAGGGAGCGAAGTGAGTGGTGAAGAGGAGTATTCGGTGACGATCAGCGGCAGGGGTTTCACGGAGACCGTCCGGGGCAGAACAGTTGAGGAGGTTTTTCGGGGCGTCTCAAAGGCCCTCAGCCAACACTTTCCCATGTATGAGTTGGTCTCAGGGCTAATATTCAAGCCGGACTATGAGAGGCTCTTCACTAAACTCAGGGGAACAGTGACCTTCCTCTCCGGAGGAGAGTTCGTCCTTGGCGTGGGCTCCGAGGTCTCAGACCTAGACACTGTTCTGATCTGCCTGACCGCCGCCTACGCGGGCCACGAGTTGAGCCTCGGCGAGAAGGATTCGCTGTCCATAAGCGAAATCCACGACGTGATCCAGGCGTCAGGCCTTCCCTACTCCCGGAAGACGGTGAACAACAGGCTCTCGGACTTGGCCAAAAGAAACATGGCAAAGAGGGTTGGCAGAGGAGAGTACCGGGTCACCGAGCTGGGAGTCAAACACTTCCTAGAACAACTCATACAGGCTAACAAAGAAGAGGGATGAGATGAGCCGAGAAGAAGAGGTGAACGATTGCACTCCTGCAGGAAGGGGTGCGGCGGGTCGCTAGGTCGGGTTCCCGACGTTAGCGATAGACCGCTTAGGGGGTATCTAGCGGATGGTAGCCCACCACACCCAACCTAAAGAAGGGCGGAATTCCCTAATAAGTAATTTGCTGAAGGAGCAGACAACGACCTATCCACGCCTCTGTCTAGCTCTTAGGAACCTGATTCTGGACGAGGTCTCCAAGGATGTGCAAGACGACCTCCTGAAGCTGCCCCAAGTCGTCTCCGAGATCAAGAGGAGGCTCAACATCCACCCCGTCAAACGAAGAACCGGCTACCAAAGGGTGGCAGGCGTCGACGCCGGGAGCCAGCGGGTGCCCCTAGCCTCCAGGTGGTTCGCCGTGATCTCCGCCCTGGTCTATCAGCTGCCGGACGCCGAGAGATATTTCACCAACCCCGAGGCGGTCAGGCTTCCCTACAGCTACTCCAACGAGAGGTTCCATGGGGTTGTCAGCCTCAGGCGGGAAGCCAAGCTCTTCGAGACCGCGGCAAGCTTCCTGAAGAACCGCGGGACCGTGGACTTGGTGCTGGTGGACGGCCCCCTCGTCTTCGGGAACTGGTGGGCGGGCATGGGAGAGGCACGGGACCGGGCCGCCCTCGTCTCCTCCATCAACCTGCTGCTGAGGTTGTGCGCTGAGGAGGGGGTGGCTGTGGCCGGGATTGTGAAGAGGGCGACGGCCCGGTACCTGATTCATCATCTCGGGCTTCGGCGGATCACACCCCTCTCTGATGCCTTTGTCCTCCTTCAGGCGATGAGGCCGGGTGAGAGGACCGAGGTTTTCTCTCCGAGGGAGGCTATGAGGAGGGCCGTGAGGGCGACTCCCTTCATGGACAGGGTTGATCAGCCCATCTACTCCTTCTACATGCGTTCGTCGCCATTTCTCCTCTCGCCACCCATCAGGGTTGACCTTCCCGAGTTCATGGTGGACTCAGTGGACGCCCTTGCCGGCTACTGTTACGCCACGGCCGTAGGGGACGGCATTCCCTTACCCATCGTGAAGGCCGACGAGGAGGCGCGAGTGACCAAAGTCTTCGTAGACGAGGTCTACTCCGAACTGATTCCCCGCTTAGAGAACCGTTTCGAGGCCTCTTCCCTGGCCGCCGCCGTTTGGGGGGAGTACCAATGAGGCTGGGCCACACCTTCAGCGTCTCAGGCGACTACGGCTCCACTTGGATCACCATCGTTCTGGAGAGGGGCTGCGAGGCGGCTAAGGGCGACTTGGCCTATGTGGAGCACCCGAAGAACGGCTTGCCCGTGGTCTACCAGATCACCCAGATCCAATCTCACAAGGAATGGAGGGACTATGAGGAGGCCCTCCTGAAGGAGGGAAACGTCATCAGGGACGAGGAGATGACCACCGTGAGGGCCAAGGCCTACCAGTGGGGTTGGATGGACCAGGGAGTCCTGCGGCCTCTCAGGTATCCCTTAGCCCCCAACACACCCGTGTTCAAGGCTGGTCTCGAGGTGGTGGAGGAGTTCACCAAACCCTCCTCTAAGTGGAAGGTTCTCTTGGGAAGGGACCCAAGCAGCGGCTTGGATGTGGAGCTGGACCTCTACTACCTGATCAGGCAGGGCTGCCTCATATGCGGGGCCGTGGGCACCGGGAAGACCACAACGGCCATCTCGGTGATCGCTAGGGCCGCTCGGGCGGAGCCTCCTGTCAAGTTCTTCATCGTCGACAAGGACGGGGAGTACGGCAGCCTAGAGGCTGTCTTGGAGGAGGATGTGAAGCGGATTCCGTGGCCCCACTTCTTCCGGTCTGACGACCTGTATCCGGAGGACATCATGAGAGAGTTCGGGTGGCAGAAGGGCTGGTGGACATCCAAGATCTTGATGAAGGCCATGGGTTACCTCCGGAACGCTGGGCAACCCATGATCAAGCGGAGCCTCTTGGAGGCCGTGGAGGCGGTCTCTGAGGTGAGCGTCGGCTTCAGCAAGTCTAAAGCTGACTTTGAGGGGTACAAGAGGCAGGCGGTGGAGGCCGTCAGGTTCTCCAGGATGATCCCCAACGAGCACATGGAGGCCCTAGACCCGGTGGACCTGCTACGTCAGCATCGGATAGTTGTCATGGACCTCTCCCAGGGGCCTAACGGGTGGGCAAGGAAGCACGTGGCGTTAACTCAGGTTCTCACCAGAATCTTCTATGAGGCCCTGGAGAACTCCGGCTTCGGCTGCGTAGTGGTCCTGGAGGAGGCCATGTACTACGCGCCTCAGTGGACCCAGTTCAGCATAGGGGACAAGGACAGCCGTGGAAGACTCCTCTCCATCGTCAAGGAGATCGCCACAAATGGGGGCCGGAACGGCATAGGCCTGTGGATCGTGACCCAAAGGCTGGCCACCGTCGACAAGACAATCACCACCCAATGCGCCAACAACATCGTCAGCCACGCCTTGGAGGACATCGACAAGAGAAGGCTCCAAGAGATCGTCGGCGAACAGTTCGTGGCCCTCTTAGGGTCCCTGCCTCAAGGAGAGGCCATAGTCAAGGGAACCGCCCTCAAATGCAGGTTCCCCCTCTGGGTCAAAGTTAAACCAGAACTGAAGCCCGCCTCAGCCAGGGCGTCACCCATGCTAAGATTCCAAACCATGGCCCTGAACGAGAAACACCTAACCCAGAAAATCTTCGCATAACAGCCGAAAACGAAGGCCTACCAGCTTGATAACGTACGGGTCTCTGCGGTCATTCACGCACTCGAAGACCTAGAACTGCCCTCGCCTCTGTTATTCCTCGCCCCGCAGTTTGGTCAGTACCTCTTCTTCTACCCACTTTTCGCCTTTGATTGTGAGCCTCCACTCAGGCCTTGCGGGGTCGGGCTTGAAGATGAGGCCTCGTTTGGTCATCTCGTTGAGGCGGCCGGGAACCATGGCCTTTATGCCGCTGGACTCCAGTAGGCTGGTGATCTGGGCGGCGGTGCGCATCCTCTCCTCGGAGGCGTAGAGGACTAGGCCGACGGCCTCGTAATGGGTGAGCCTCCCCGGTGTGGTGATGATGGGCCCCTCTGTGGTGAACTCGATGATTCCCTCCAGCTGCACTTTCACGGGCGGAACCAACTTAGCGGATACTAGGTCTCCCATTTCACTCATGAACTGGGGAGGCATAGTCTTCAAGGTCTCTAGGACTTCCTGAGGAGTGTCGCCCTCAATGACCACGTCACCGAAGGGAGCCTTAACCCGCACCTGAACCCTTCCCACGTCAACGTCCCCCTCAGCCAAAACGTGAACACCCTTTATTGGGTCTCCACCATTTTAACCTTGTTGATCTTCCAAGGGCATATTTGAAGACTATTAGAATATAGCTACAGTTTATTGTTACCTATCATTCTTTCTTTTCTTTTTTCGTAGGTGTTTAAGGTGACATTTCATCTTGGCATGTGCTTCTTTATCTTTAGGGTCGAAAGCCATTAATCTATCTCGCCTTCCTTTCTAAGTTCTTGGCACGCTTTGTATTGATCTGAATAATAGACTCTACAAATATCCTCACAAGCGCTGTTATTTGTTGCGTAGGTGAAGTTTAGGTTTCTTAAACATTTTTTTGGTGGAGGCCCATACTTTGGTTTTTCTGTTATTGGCGAGATAGGCGGTTTTATTGGCATTTGGGTAGGGGTAACTGCCTCAGGTTTTGGGGTCTGAGTGGAAGGCTTAGGTTCAGGTATAGGCTCACTTTTGATAGGTGTTGTTTGTTGCCTAGTTTGTGTGATCCTGAAGTATTCCAGAAGTCTCTGTTCTAAGGGTCTATCGTTTGGGATTCCTAGCTTATCTAACATTTCATTAACCTTACTCAGTTCCTCATCTTTCGCCTTAACTTCCTTTTCAATAGCCTCTAATTTCTGCTTAAAGTCTGAAGCTACACCACCGTAAATTGTCACAGCATCCATGTTTTTTTTGTAGAGCTCATCAACTTCTTCAGGTCTATATCGTTTGTAGCTCGCATCCAAATATTCTTCATGTCCCATGAAAGCGCCTTCATAAACATCTCTAGGTATACCTCTCTTACTCCATTCAGTAGCACCAAACTTTCTTAGGGTATGAGGGTGGTAAATATGGATTTTTGAGTCAGGGTCTTTTTTCGCTAAGCCACACTTTCTTAATGCTCTTTTCCAAGCTAGTCTAAAGCTAGTTGCGGTTATATCGAAGACAAGAGTTTTACTGTAAGGTTGACCTTTTCCAGCACCGCTCTTTCTGAGGGTATCCTTAACTTTTAGCCATTCAAGAATGTGCTCTTTAGCTTCATAGCTCATTCTAGCTAAACGTGGTATTCCGCCTTTAGTAGTTGATGCTCTGAATCTTGCTTTTGGTGGGTCAGCATCTAAGTCAAGGTCATCCATTCTCAATTTGAGGGTTTCACTTATTCGAGCAGAAGAACTTAACAAAAAAAGCGCTATCGCTTTAGCGTTAAGGGATAAATGACTTAAAATACTACGTATTTCGTCCTTTGTTGGAGTTTTGTCAGCAGTTATCGCTATTGGTCTAGGAATAACTTTTCTTCTTACTAAAGCTCGCCAATCTTGCCTACTAATTTCTTTTCCATGTTCCTCAAAAAAGACTTTAGCACAGGCTACTCTTGTACGTGAAGTTTTTGGCGCATAGTTTTTTGTTCTCATGTAACTAAGCATTTTTTTAATGTCTTCTAAGATATCTCTATTTTCGTTAAGGTAGTGGCTAATCCCTGCATCTATTTTTGTTGAACGTTCCCCTTCATTAAGAAAGTCATTAGGGTAAATGGATTTTAGAAAGGTTATAAGCGCTATTGTATAGAGCTTTTTTGTTCTATCACTTTGGTAGTTTTCATTTAACCATTTAGAAAACACCATTGATTGTTCTTGAGTCTTCTCCCAATTCATATCTAAGGTCACTTTATTCGCACCTTCTCATTAAATTGGTAACTTCTGTCCAAGAAAAAAACTGGTTGTATATGTTATATTTAAGGTTTTTGTGTACATGGTTACAGAATATTGATAATTTGCTAGTATATTGGATGTTTGTTCTTCCAGAATCTTGTTTAGGTAGGGTTTATTGATTAGCCATAAGGTAGTGTGAAAAAAATAGTTAATTATAATGATATGTTTAATTCTTCTCCATGATGCATTTCTAATGCTGATTTCAGCTCGTAACCTTTCGCATTGCTAACCTTGACTCCATAAGTGTCATACATAGCTACTCGTAGGCTCTGGACATCTATCTTGCCATGTTTCAAAAACTTATCTTTTATCTGAAGGCATAGGTTCTCTAATTGTGTTAAGGTTAAAACTCTAGTTTCTTGTCTTTGAGCCAATTCCTTAGCCTGCTCATATCGGGCCTCTTGAACTGATGCCTTCTTGCGTTCATACCTAGCTCTAAAGATATTGCATATTGGCAACTTATCACAGTCTAGGCACGAATCCCTTGCGCATAGGTGCATATCGCTTAAACTATATTCTAATTTGCAGAAGTATTCATGATAAGTTTGGTCACGGAACTGAGAAGGTTTTAATCTGTAAACGGTTGCTCTTCCTCGGTCATATAGAGTTATTTGGTATTGTATGAGTTGTTCTCTTATGATCTTGTCGAGTAAGGTCTTGTTTATGATCGGAATTACTAATGGATGAATTCGGAATCTGAAGGATTCTATAGTTTGAACTAATGCTTTGTTAAGGTCTTTGTACCATTCACGTTTTCCCATAGAATAGCTTGGTTCATCAAACACTATGGGCTTCCCCTGAGGTAACCTTAGAACTAACTCCATAAAATCTGAATATGTGAAAATAACCTGATCTAAAGAAAACCTATCTTTTCCATGCTTGTCTAAGCCTTCCATGACACGACAAATATCAGTAGCCAAATACGACTTTCCTAATCCAGCCTCTCCAGTAACTATGATGTTTGTCGCCATTTTCTTATGAAGACGGTAAGACAACATATTCTGAAAATATGGCGCATAACCTTTAGCTTGATTCTGAAAAACTCTGAATCCATGATAATTTATGACTTCAGAATTCTGAGTCTGACTCTGAGGTTCCATATACGCCGTCTACCTTTTCGATTTTTTCTTCTCGTGAAATTAAGCCTCTACGATCCAGAAGATCAACAATACAATTAAAGAGCCTATAGGGATCTATAATCTCTTCTCTTTCGTATTTTGGCTTACCGACTTTGTGACCGCACCATTCCTTTCTTACGTCAATTTTTCTTTTGATAACTGCTTTGCTCGCTTCAGTACGATAGGAAGGGTCTGATTCCTTCCATGAAGTAGGAATAGAAGCATTAAGGGCTAAAACAGCCTCTCTCACTTCTTGCTCAGACTGTTCCCCCTCGACCTTAACGATTGCTTCATGGAACTTTAGAACCATGTCGCCAAGTATGAAAGGCCAATTAATTTTATCCTTTATGGTCAAACTTGGAAAAGCATTACTTTGACTCATTGCTTTCACCTTTTTTTGCATTATTTTTCTCTTTTTCCTTCATAAAGGCCTTAAAACCTTCATAGAAATCAAGCATCTTTGCTTTCCCTTCTCCATGCAGGACATATTCTACATATTGGGTAGCTATTCTTTTTTCTTCATCGGTAATAGGCTTTGATAAATCGGCCTTTAATATTATGGAATCTTCTAAGTCCTTAAACTTCTTTTTTAAGTCCTCTATTTCCTTTGCTTGTTTCTGAATTATTAGATCGGTTTCGGTTGGTGTTGCTGTTTCTAACCGTAAGAATGGCATAGCCTTCTCCGCATATAATTGCCTATGAAACTCTACATCTTGAGGCCTATAATGGTCATCTACTCCAGCCGTGACAACGTGACCCATCCAAAACTGAACAAACTCAAATCCTGCCTGATTCGCATATTTTCTAAAATATTTCCGCAAATTGTAAAGCCTAACTGTTCTAGGCTTACCTTTTCCTTTCTGGTCAAATTCGACAATACCTTTCTTTTTGAGACTTTCAATAGCACGGCGGAAAAGGTTACTCATGTGTTTACAGTTTACAGGTTGTTCTCCTCTTCTGCCATAACCAGCAAAAATGAAACTTTCATCATTCATGTTGGGTCTAGTTGTGAAATAAGCCTTCAATGCTTTAACTGAATCTTCGCCCATAAACGTGAAGTATGCTCGGTATTTTCCTTTCGTTAAGTCTTGTGGAACATCCACTTTGCATGGTATTCTACCTTCTGAAAAGTCTGGTTCAATGTGTTTCTTTCTTAATTCGCTTAAGGTTTCGGGTCTTAAACCAGTTTGTGCCATCATGGTGTAGAATGCTTTTTCTCTTGGCCTACTCATTTCGATAATGGTTTGAATTTCCTCTTTCGTTATGTCTCTATTATGAAAAACTATGTACCGCCTTATTTGTGGAATAAAACCTAGAGGTAGATCGGAATACTTGAAAAAGGATTTGATAGCTATCTCCGCAGTTGCTGTACTGTTAGGTGTATATTTCTTTGAAAGTTCACTTAACCATGCCTTTATGAGCATGGCATACTTCCGTTTAAAGTCTTTTTCTTCCATGTTATCATAGTCATTTAGAATCTCTTGTGGTTTAGCGTCTAGGAACTCCAAAAAATTGTTAAAATGCCATGTATAGATTTCTTGTGTCCTTTCCGATCCACTATGAGAACTCTTCACGGTTTCTAACCAGACGTTTACTAAATCTATTTCTCTCATTCTTTCGTATTCCTTTTTTTGGTGAAAGTAACTATATTGTTGGCCTCTTATAAAACTATCGGTAAAAGGTAACAATATTTAATACTTATTAGAATATAGGGGGTCTAGCCCTCTATCTGTGCATAAACACTGGAACCGCCTTCAGATCAGGGCGTAGGGGTACGCGAAGCCGCCAGGGTGAAATTTGCCCTGTATGGCTATGCCGTGTCCGCACTCGGGGCACCGCATCTCCTCAGTTAGGCGCCACTTGACGATCTCGAAGCTGAAACGCTTAATCAGCAGAGTGCCGCAGTTGGGGCAGTACGTGTTCTCGTACCGGTGACCCGGGACGTTGCCCACATATACATAGTTCAAGCCGACTTCGCGGGCAGCCTCGCAGGCCTCCTCCAACGTCTTTACCGGAGTGGACGGAAGCTCGGTTAGATGGTAGTTGGGGTGGAATCTGAGGAGGTGGAGGGGCGTGTCCTCGCCTAGGTTTTCCTTCACCCACTTGGCCAGTTCCCGGATGGCCTCTAGGGAATCTCCTATCTTAGGGACGACTAGGTTGGTGACCTCCACATGGATGCGGCGCCTCTTCATCTCCTTGAGGGCTTCGTAGATAGGCTCCACAGAAGGAACGGCCGAGAACTCCCTGTAGAACTTTGGGTCTCCAGCTCCCTTGAAGTCCACGGTGGCAGCGTCGAGGTAGGGGGCTATGGCCTGAACCGCCTCCGGCGTCATGTACCCGTTCGTCACGAAGGTGTTGAAGATTCCCTGTCCGTGGGCCAGCTTGGCCGTGTCGTGGGCGTACTCGAAGAAGACGGTTGGCTCCGTATATGTGTAGCTGATCCCCTGACACCCGTTCTCTTGGGCGGACTTCACAACTCTCTCCGGCGGAAGGTCATACCCCTTGATATCCTTTTCTTGGCTGATCACCCAGTTGTCACAGAACCTGCACCGGAAGTTACAACCCACCGTGGCAATGGACAAGACTAATGAACCCGGGTGAAAGTGCGACAGGGGCTTCTTGCCTATGGGGTCCACCTGAGCGGAACAGGCCTTACCGTAAACCAGAGAGTAGAGCCGCCCACCCTCGTTCCTCCTGACCAGACAGAACCCCAGCGCCCCTTCAGGTACCGTGCACCTCCTCCCACAGAGGTTACACCTCACCCTGTTCTCGGGGAGCTGCTCGTAGAGCATGGCCTCCATCATCGCCACGCCACTTCACTCTCTTTTAGGTAGAAGCTTTCATCATTGAAATTTCGGATATACGGATTTAACCGTTTGGTCTCTGATTAGAGACTGTATGGTGAAGCATGGTTTATCGTGATTGTTATGGGGAACATTTATATATTACTATTTGGTAATAATATTACCGAAAGGTAATGGGAGTCGTAAGCCATGAGTGCGAGGCGCGAACGTGGGGTGTTGAGGCTATTACTGGTGAGGGATAACAACATCCTATTTGAGATACCCCTCTCAATGGAGGGGTGGCCGAAGAATCGTTTGGAGGATGAGCTTGCCTCCTTCGAGGAGGAGTTCGACCGGTTTTCGAGGCTCTTCGACGCCCTTTCCCATCAGACTCGGCTGAGAATGATGAAACGCCTCTTAGAGGACGACGACTTAACCGTGGGCTTCTCAGACTTCATGAAGGACCTCCACCTAAACCCGAAGATCGTGTGGGAGGCAACCAGAAAACTCCGTCAAGGAGGATTCCTGAAGAAGTCTGAGGACGGCAAGTACAGGTGTTCGGAACGGGGACAGGCCGGGTTCCTCATGGTCAGCCTCGCCTTGAGGCGCATGCTCCAAGCCTTAGAGGGGCTTGAAGAACTGTGAGGAGGTGAGAAAGCGTGTCGTATTTTGATGAGGTCTTCCGCGACATGGAGCGTTTCCACAGAAGATTCGTGGATGAGGTGCGCAGAGAGATGGAAGGAGTCGAGGAGGCCATAAGGAGCGGGAAGCTACAGGGCAACTGGGACGTCAAGCCCATTGATGAGCCCGGCGTCAAGGGATACGTCGCCCACGGACGCTTCTGGTCCCGTGAACCGTTGACGGTGCCTAGACAGGCAGTGGATGAGGTTCGGGAGCCGCTGACCGATGTCTTCCAGGACGAGGAGGCGGTGCAAATCTACGTGGAGCTTCCAGGCGTGGAGAAGGACGACGTACAACTCAACGTCACCGAAGGGAAGGCGGAGATCAAGGCGAAGAACTTCTACAAGGTTGTGGACCTGCCGACCAAGGACGTAGACTTCGAGAAGGCCGACGCCAACTACAAGAACGGCGTCCTGCAGGTGCGCATCCCCAAGGTGAAAAAGGCCACCGAGGACGAGGAGAAACGGAAGATAAAGATTGAATGAAGGCTGGTATCATGCCCTTCGAAATCTACAATACGGACTACAACGGCTTCATCAACATCCTCGGCACCGTCCACTTCACAAGACGAAGTCTAGAAGAGGCCCACTACACAGTCAGGGAGACGGGGACGAGGGACCTCGCCATCGAGCTTGACACGAGTCGCTTCAGCATCCTCAACGGTGACTGCAACAGATGCCCAGTACGCGAACCCTGCCCAGCCAAGTGCGAGTTTATCGGGGCCTGCGATGCCTTGGGGAACGTCGACGCCAACATCTGGCTCATCGACATGTCACAGGAAGAGATGAGAAGAAGAGTTAGAGGGCTGATGAACCCTTGGGCTGCGGCCTCTGTCTGGAGGGTGCTGATGGAGGAAAGGAACGTCCTCATGGCCGCTAGGCTGGCATGGATAACCTCTAAGAGAATTGACGAAGGCAAAAAACCCAACGTACTGGCGTTGGTTGGAGCCGCCCACGTCAGGGGCATCAGGGAATTACTCAAGGACCCGGTGACCATCAGAGAAAGCCTTCAAGCCCTCAGCCTCCCCTACTCGCCCCCAACCCTCATCAGAAGAGTCGGTATCAGCGGTGGTCAGCAAGTCCTCAATTAGCGTGTAAAGCCCCCAAGTTCTAGCGACGGGAAGAAAAAACCACTATCCACTTGGGTAATTTCAGTAAAAGGTATTTAGACGGTTAACATTAGGATAATTATTGGATATGGGTGTATGTGCATGTATAGTAGACATAAGGGATATTTATGGAAAATATGTGTAAGCGATAATGGTTAGTGATGTTGTTTCGGTGTTGGCATCGCCTATCTGAATGATTGAGTTGTCAGTGTAATTATAGTCAGTTATGATTCCTCCATCACTTTCCCTCTGCATTGACCATAGAGTCGATTCAAGCTCGGATTTGAAGGGAAATGGCTGATTTAAAACTCTAGAAGCATAGAGTAAGAGAGCAAGTTTATAGGTCGAATAAGTTTTATTAGCTTTTGTAACTGTATCATTTAATCCCTTTCCATCCCACATTTCCTTTGCCTCATTGAAGAGGGCTGTTGCTCCAGTTTCATTTCCCTCCCAGTAGCGAGATAGCGAAGCATATAAGAGCAGGTCCGTATAATTTTCCCAGTCTTCTATTGCTGTTGTGCTATTGGCAATCTCTGTCCCTAGTGAGAGAAAAGGGTGTGGACTTAACTCTTCCAGTGTGTAGTTTTTTAGCGTGTAGAGAATACTAACATTAAAGGGTATGGGAACTGTGTCGCCTATAACTGCCTCATGTTTATAGCTTATTGGCAGTCCATCCTTGTTTCTTGGAAGATTGTAAGTTTCTGCAAGCTCATGTAACCTTATTTTTATGGTATGTGAAATATTGGGATAGTAATTTTCAAGGGCTGCATAAGCCCATAGATTATCGCTCACTAACCAATATCTGTTTGGAAAATAGACTGGCGACTCGCAGCAAAAATTCAGAAATGGGGTATATTGAATAAGCAAAAAATCAACTGCATGTTTCAGTCTCTCATTTAACTTCTTTTCATCTAACCAGCGTCTATACCATAGAAACGATGAACTTACAGCCACTATCAACACTAAAAAAATCAGCATCCACAAAAGCATTTTCTTCCTCAAAGGATACAATTTTCATTCTCCCTCTAATTAAATATAAAGGCATAAGAAATTAATAATAGTTAATCTTTAAACAAGGCTGTTTTGAGCATTTACGTGAGGGACAGGTATGAAAGTTGCAAACCCAAGATTTGTTTGTTACATGGCTATAACAATCTTATTGTCTGCACTTATTCTTCCACTCATGATAACACCTGTCTACTCTGAATCAACTATCAAAGTGGGACTCTATTATTATGTCTGGTACAACGGAGTGAAGCCTTCTGAATCTAGGTCAGGGGATACGCCCGTTATTGGATGGTATAATTCTCAAAATGTCTCGATTATCAGTAAGCACATGGAGTGGTTCGAAGATCTGCATATCGATTTCTTGATTGTAAGTTGGTGGGGAAATAGTTCATTTTCAGAACTGGACGATGCTGAGATTATAGATGTGGCAGCTCAACGGGTCTTCTCTACGGTTAAGGAAAAAGAGTACGATATTAAATTGGCAATTATGGTAGAACCATTTAATCAGTCTAGCGGGCAATATAATTTCACTACGATCTACAACTATGTGAATGATACTTACGTCTCTCCTTATCCTAACATCTATATGAAACTGTATGATAGACCGTTGTTGTTATTCTATAACGAGGATGTAAACATGACTAGGGATGGCGTTATTCCCAAAGACGACCGATTTGAGATACGTATATCGGGTCACCAGTGGTATGCAGATTGGGTTTACTGGAGCGTTAACGTAGAACGTTGGGGTGAAGGAGCACCAGATTACTTAGGACAGACCGAACAGAGGTTGTGTAGGGATGGGGAGATTAATGTTATACCAAGATATGACGATGAACACTTCAGACCTGGCGGGGGTGTGCCTAATCCTATTGACAGAACGTATGCTGGGGGACTTTATGATGAACAGTGGAGCAGAGTTTTAGACTTGGCTATGGAAGGACAGGTGAATATCGTCACGATAACAAGTTGGAATGAATATCCTGAGAGAACTATGATTGAGCCTTCCATTGACGCCACATCCACTTATAAAGAAAATCCATACTTCCTCTTTGACAAAACCAAAACATATATCCTAATGCTAAAACTGCTGGGAAAGTACAATAACCTACTAGCAGATTATCAAAACTTGAACTCAACATATTGTGAACTGCTGAAGGAATTGAACATCATCAAAAATTTAATGTACATCCTTATAGCAACAACAGTGATCCTCATAGCAACAACCATCTATTTTGCAAAAAAGAAAACCTAGATCAATGCTGAGGAAAAAATCACATTATAAAATATATTTGATCTTAGGATGGAGTTTAGGATAATTCACGGTACCGAACTTGGGGGGTCAATGGATTATTCAATTCGCGCTGTATGTTCTTCTCTGTAGTCGGTTACCACTTTGATCTGTCCGCGGAGCATTTTGTCAAGCCGCGAGTCGCCGGTGTCAACCCTTAGGCATTTCAGCCTCCACAACTTGTGCTTCGTTGCGATCACCACTATGTTTTCCATGCCCACCCGCCGGATCACCTCTGGACTCATCTGCTGGTTCCCCCTCCCGAAGATGAAGCCTTGGCCGCCTATGGGGGTGACGATGATCCGGGCGGTTTTGCCCTTGATTCCCTCTAGAATCTCTTTCTCGTTCACGTCCCTAGCTATGAGCTTCCTGTTGCAGAAGAGGTCCACGCCCAGAAGGGTCTTCCTCTCGTCTAGGAGGTCTCCGATGGTGCGGGTGGTAGTTCCCGGGCCGACTATGTAGACCACGTCCGGCTTCATCTCTTCAATGATGTAGATGGCTATGGCCGCCTGGTTGTACATTTCCGCCTTTGTCAAGGGGCTCGAGACCTTTGATCCTTGGATTAAATCCGGCTGGTAGGGGGTCAACAGGTAGCCGTAGAGCCTCGCGGAGACACGACCCTCCCTGAAGGCATCCTCGTCCACGTCCATGACCTCCACCTCCCTGAGGGGCAACTTTTCCCACAGAAACCTAACGGCGATCTCTGCCGCAGCCCTAGGGTCCACTGCAAAGACAGCGCTGTGCATCTTCACCCCCGTAGGAACGCCCAAGACTGGAAGGCTGGTGTCCACGGCGTCCAGCACATCTCGGGCCGTTCCGTCTCCACCGCAGAAGACGAGGAGGTCGGCCCCAGCGTCCCTGATCCTACTGGCAACCTCCTTGGTGTCCTCGGCCGTGGTCTCTTCCATCCTCTCCCCCAAGACGGTGAAGGCGAAGCTGCGGTTTCGGGCCTCATCCTCCCCCATCCTTCCGGCTCCGGTGATGAGCCGAATCCTCCCCTTAACGGACCCTAACTCAGAGAGAAAGGACTCCGCCCTCGCAGGAGCCACAGGCTTTGCTCCGAGGGCTAAGGCCCTCTCCAGCACAACCCGTCCGTCGGTGCCCTTAAGGCCGACTGCCCCTCCCATTCCGGCTATGGGGTTGACGACGAAGCCCACGGTCTTCATGGTGATACTCTACTCTTGCGGCCTGAAACACGGTTTGTTTTGGTGAAGCCTATGCGTTAACTCTCGACTCAGCTTTTCATATCCTTCCCTGGGGTCTTCAATCCCGAGAACCATCTTCTCGAAGGGGCAGATGTCGGTCTTGTCCTCGTTCATGATGTTGTCTACCACCTTCTCGGACGCGTACCTTATCCTATGCTTCTCCAGAACCACCAGCGCCCCCCTGCTCAGAAGCCCGGCGTACACATCTTTAGCCCCGAAATAGCTGATCAGCAGGGCGGCCGCCTTGCCCACGATCCTGTCGACGACGGTGGAGCCCCTCAGCGCCGAGAGCCCCAACCGATCTATGGCATCCAGCAGGGGAGCCATTCCGCCCTTCCCACTCGAGTAGACAGGCTCGCCGTTCTTAAGGACCAGGAGGTTCAGCCCTTGGTTCTCGAGCCTTTTCATGAAGGCCTTCAATTCCCCCGTCATACGCATTGGCCCTTCGCTTTTAATGCCTCCTTCAAGACCTTGATGGCGCAGTACTCGGAGCACATGGAACAGGCTTCTGGACTCCTCAACCGGATTCGACCGCGAACCTCCTTGGCCTTGTCCTGGTCTAGGGCGATCTTCAGCTGCCTTTTCCAGTCGAGGCTGGCCCGGGCCTTGGCCATCTCAAGGTCCTTAGCTGCCGCCTTGGAACCGAGCTTCACGATGTCCACGGCGTGCGCCGCTATCTTGGTGGCTATCACCCCCTCCTTCACGTCCTCCAGGGTGGGTAGACCCAAGTGTTCTGCGGGGGTGAGGTAACAGAGGAAGTCGGCTCCCGCTAGGCCGGCGAGGGCCCCTCCGATGGCTCCTACGATGTGGTCGTATCCGGGCGCTATCTCGGTCACCACGGGGCCCAAGACGTAGAAGGGCGCGCCCTTGCACACAGCCTTTTCCAGCTGGACGTTGGATTCGATGTGATTCAGGGGCAGGTGTCCGGGTCCCTCCACCATGGCCTGCACGTCTGCGGCCCTCGCTCTGTCTACGAGGTCTCCTATGGTAAGGAGTTCCTGGACTTGGGGCCAGTCCGTGGAGTCGAAGATGCATCCGGGTCGGAGGCCGTCTCCGAGGCTCAGGGTGAAGTCGTACTCCCTGGCGAGCTCTAGGAGGTAGTCGTAGTTGGCGTAGAGGGGGTTCTCCTGGTTGTGATGGAGGATCCAGGCCGCGAGGAAAGTTCCCCCCCGGCTCACGATCCCCATCAGGCGGGGATGTTCTGCGATCCTTTGGATGATGCGCTGGGTTACTCCGCAGTGGACGGTCATGAAGTCTGTCCCGTCCTTGGCGTGCCTCTCTATGGTGTTGAAGATGTCGTCCTCGGTCATGTGGACGATGGCGCCCCTCTTTCTGGAGGCTTCGATGGCGGCCTGATAGATGGGGACGGTTCCTAGGGGAACGTTCACGGCCCTCAAGATCAGTCTCCGCGTTTCATCCAGGTTTCCGCCCGTGCTGAGGTCCATGATGGTGTCTGTGCCACACTGGACCGCGACCTTCGCCTTCTCAACCTCTAGGCTCGGGTCACACAGATCAGGAGAAGTGCCTACGTTGGTGTTGACCTTGACGCGCAGCCCCTCACCGATTCCCACAGGCCGGACACCCTCGCGCCGGAGGTTGCGGGTTATGACCAAGGTTCCACGAGCCACTCCGTCGCGGACCTTCTCAGGGGAAACTCCCTCGTCCTCTGCCACTCTCTGCATCTCTTCGGTTAGCTGCCCCAGTTTTGCAGCCTTCATCTGAGAGACCAAGTCCAATCCGTCCTAAGCGTGTTGGTTACGCCGCCCTCCAATTCATGGGTCGACACCCTTGACAGGAGACGCAAATTTAAAAAACATTTCTGTCAAAAACGGTTGGACAAGGCTTTTATATGGAGAGGAGAGTTAAGGATTGATGGTTGGCCGGTGACGCGGTGTGGAACCAAGCAAAAAGCCCCTCAACGTGCTGATGAAGCGCCTCAACACCCACATTTTGGTTACCCTGAAGAACGGCGTGGAGTACAGGGGCACCATGGCCAGGTGCGACGGCTACATGAACATCCTCCTCAACGGCGCCTCGGAGTACGTCCATGATCAGTTGACGGCCAGCTATGGGAGCATCCTCGTTCGGGGAAACAACATCCTCTACGTCACTATTGACGTGCCCCGCGAAAAATAGGCAGACAGCCCAAAAACGTAAAACCGGTTCGTCTGAGCGAATTTGAAAAACATTTATCATCAGTGCGTATATCTCCTTGGTTTCTGCAGTGGATTTATGAAGTGGTAGTCATGGTTTGAGGGTCATGAAAGGTAACATCTCTGTTTTTTCATGGGCGTTTTCGAGCTCCTTTCTCTTAAAGGGGCTTGAAACAGAGCCATCAGGTTTCGTTTTTAAGTCTCTCTAGACTTTGAGAGGGGGGTCATTTTTGTTTTTCACCTTCCTTTTTGGAAAAGGCGTCCGTTTTTCAGTTTTTCTCCCAACACTCTGAGGTCATGTTTAGTAACATTTTAAACTCTCAGTCTTCTCTCTTCTCCAAATGCACAGATTCATCGTTGATAAAACTTTTAAGTCAGGTGTGTTTGCGCTCCAAGGCGCCTTATACACTTAGGGTCAAGGAACAGGGATCGAAAGCCCGGAAGGGAACTGAAAACCTTGGGTTAACGGTTCAGAAGCGGAAAGGTGATAAACCGTTAGATCAGAAGAGTGCTGAACCGAGGCACGAGGAGAGGCGTCACTGCCGAGGGAGGAGGCGCAGGGGGCTCTAACCTGAGGGTCGCCGTGTTTCACATGGGCTTCATGTACAGCGGAGGAGGGGAACGCACCGCGATATATGAAAACATCCTGCTCAAAAATAGAGGATACGACGTAGCGTGCTTCGCCCCCACGGCGAGGCCCCACGCTTGTTACCCGGACCTCATAAAGGGCATCAACCTCAAGGGTTTTTTGCCCAAGGTAAGAGCCCCGCTGCCCCTGCGAGATTTTTTGAGCCTGAGCCTGAGCTCTTTTCTGGTTCCCCTCTACGCCCACAAGTTCGCCGATTTCGACGTAATCCTGTGTCATGGACAGCCAGCCGTGTGGATAGGCTTTTACGTTGCCAAAACCCTGCGGAAACCGTGCCTATGCTATCTGCACCAGCCGGCCCGCTTCCTGCATCCCAGGGAGATCGACCTCAAAGTGGGGTGGAAAACCAAGGGGGACTTCGCCCTGTTGAATGATCTTGTGAGGGTGACAAGGCCCTTCGTGGAGGCTTTGGACCACGTTTCGGTTGTTTCAGCCGACGCCCTCCTCGTCAACAGCGGGTGGACATCGAACCTAGTGGAGAAAATCTACGGCCGAAAGCCCATAGTCTGCCCGCCGGGGGTGGATACGCAAAAGTATAGACCAGCCGTCACCCGAGTTGGGCATGCTTCAAGGAAAAAGACCTTGGGAAAGCCTTACATCCTCTCGACGAACAGACATTACCCCCAAAAGAGGCTGGAATACCTGATCATGATGATGCCGGAGATCCTAAGTGAGTGTGATGTCAACCTCGTCCTCACCGGCGGTTTCACCGGATATACGTCGACGCTGAAGAAGATGGCCGAGGACTTGAAGGTCGGAGACAGGGTGATCTTCACCGGAAGGGTCAGCGAAAACCTGTTGGTTGAACTCTATCAGAACGCGGAGGTCTACGCATATTCGTCCCCTTGCGAAGACTTCGGCCTCGGGCCCATCGAGGCCATGGCCTGCGGCACCCCCGCCGTGGTCTGGGACTACGCCGGTCCAGCCGAGACGGTGGTGGAGGGGTCCACGGGGTTCAGGGCGAGGCCTTACTCTATTGACGACTTTGCCGACAAGGTGTTGCGCCTCTTGAGGGACGAAGACCTCAACCGGAAGATGGGAAAAAACGCCGCAAAATTTGTGAGAAGAAACTATCCCTGGGAGAAGCACATGGAGACCCTCGAATCCGTTTTGAGAACCCTTACGTAGACTGCAGATTTCCGGGGGCCGATCATGAGACGCCCAAGGATGTCAAAGTTCTCCAGCGAGAAGTCTCTGTGATGAGTGGTGCTGGAACATGAGGTATAGAAGGTCCAGGGCGGTGCTTGAAAGGAGGCTCGTGATCTCGAGTTTTCAGGAGTGTGAGGGCATCCTCGACCTGGGATGCGGCGAAGGGGTCTACGTTCCCTACCTGCTGGAGAGGGCTTCGGAGGTTGTCGGACTCGACTTTTCGGTTGGAAGGCTGAAGAAAACCAAGGAGAAGAAGATAGACGTGGTTCTGGCAGACGCCTCCCATCTCCCCTTCAGAGACAACTCCTTCGACATCATCTGGGCCTCCGAGCTTATAGAGCATACGCCGTCTCTGGGGGTCTTCGGTAAGCTTGAAAGGGTGGCGAGGAAGATGGTGGCGGTGACGGTTCCAAACCCGAAGGGGCCCTACTACAGGAGGGACCCCACCCACATCCTCCGCTACGACATATACACTCTCCAAGCCAACCTAAGTCAGAGGCCTTGGAGGTACAAGATCCACGGGCTTGGCCTGTGCCTTCCCTACAGAGTCTTTCCCAATCCTTTGCGAAGGTTGCTGCTTCAATTAACTTGGAACCGCCCCAGCTTAGCCTTCAACCTCCTCATCACCGGAGAGCCTCAAAACGATGAAGCAGAAGGCTCACTTCTTATGCGAAGACCACCCGGTAAACTAGAAACGTAAAGTTTATCGTATTATTTATCGAGATGAAGCTGGTGTTGAACTGTTTCGCGAGGCTTTGATAAAACGCCTCTTCCTCAGGTATGACTGCCATGCTCACGTTTTCCGTTTGAAGCCACCACATACAATCCGCTGGGTCTTCAGGGTGGTACTTTTCACTTAAGATATGCGGTGCGCCTATCCCGTGTTTAACCAGAAAATATGTGAACATCGGTTCGCTTCCGGGAACGAGGACTGTTCCACCCTCATATTTGGCTGCAACAAATGTGGCTAGGGCCTCCGAATCTTGTAATGCTTTTCCGTAAGCGGTGTTGTAATGCATTATCGGAAGCCAGAGCACCAGAAGTGCCAATAGAAGGGAAGCCAGAGTGGCTTTGTCTAAGTGCAACCTTGAGAACCTGGGCGTTTTCGTTTTCAAATAGTGGAAGATTACCACGGAAACCAAGAGTGCAATGAACATGTAGTCCAGCGAGAAGATTCTGTCCACTAGAAATCGGTCGACGTAGCAGGCAGTATAGGCCGTGAACCCAAGCATGAAGGAGATGAAGATGGAGTATCCCAGGAAGAGGGAGTAGACCGGGTAGGCTCTAGGCTTCTTGCGCACCAAGAGGATCAGAGAGCCCGTTGAGACAGAGAACGCGATCATAAACGCATACTTGACCAATGTTTGATGGGATGTAAGACTGACCTTTGCCAGCCACTGGCCGACTGCGGAACCGAAAAAGTTCCAGTAAATCGGGTAGACGGGGTTTCCAGTGTGACCCCAGAGGTGCCAAACATAGGGGAGCATCGCCAACAACCACCCAGAAAGGGCCGGGAAAAAACGCTTGCCGGAGCGCTCAAAAACCAAGTAGAGGGCCAGCAGGCCCATTGCCATCAGCCAGAACTCGGCGCGACACATGGAAGCCAAAGCCAAGAGAACTCCACACTTAAACTCACTCCTTTCATAGTACCACATGCCGAGCAGAAGGAGCATGATGGCCAGGGGCTCCTCCATGCCGCTTGCGTCGGCGACTATCAGGACCGGGTTCACCGCACAGATCAGGGCTGTGGCTGGGGCGACGTTTCCGTTGAAGTACCTTTTGCCGAGGGCGTACAAGAGTATGATCGAGGCGCTCCCGAAAAAGGAGTTCGCCACCCGATATGGGACTATGCTCGCCGTGCCTAACATCACCATCAGGCCTGCCTGCACTAGGGGAGGAAGCACCCCCCAAAAGTACTCCATCCCACCTAGGTCCCACAGGCGAGGGCCACTGTAGATTCCGACCTTCAAGGTGAAGTACGCTATCTGCCAGTGATGATAAGAATCCACGTACCACCCGCAGTTCTCCACACCGCCAGACATGAACAGAAGAAAAAACAACCTCAGAGACAGAGCCAAGAAGAAGATACCAAGAGGCAACCTATACTTGGCGAGGATGAAAATTGGAGCCTTCCGTCCTCTTTCCCGACCCCCCGTTTCAGAAGGAGAAGAAACCGAACTCTTCATGTCCAGATACTCGCCTTGCAAACAATTCTTCTGATTCTGTCACCTTTTGAAAATTTCGTTCTGTTGGTCGAAGATACCAAGTCTCCTACAGACCCCCTTTAGGGGTAGACCGTTCGCAGCCGGAAGAACTTGATATAAGGGTTAACAACCCGTAAAGTTGATGATGCAATTATGACTTCTCTTCATTTTGTGTGGTCTAAGTGAATTGCAGAAAGAGCAGTAGGATGCCCAGGGCCACCATGAACAAGCCGGACAGTAACTTCAAAGTTTTTTTCTCATGTCGTTGCCATTTGCTTAATGAGAAGTTTATTACCCGTTTGTTGAACATGAAGACCAGTATGGCTATTAGGGGAAGAATGAACGCCAAGTTGTAGAGAAGTAAGAAGGTAAAACCTTGAACAAAATCCATTTTGGTTAAGAGAATTCCAATTGCGACGTATATGCCTCCTGTGCATGGAAATTCGAAAAGACCGACCATTAATCCAACTGCGAAAGCGGCGGGAAACGTGAATTTGTGCATCCATCTTCTCATGATGTCCCACTGGGATTGGGAAATGCCTAAACTGAATCCTCTACCGGGCCAGAAATAATCTTTAATGTTGATGATACCTAAGACGATTACGAGCAACGCCCCTACTGTTGCCACTAGATGGGGAGCCCCGGTTATCACTATCGCTTTACGGATGGTTAGTCCTATCGTCAGGTATGCCAAGAACACGGCTGTGATGTAGACCGCACCGACCGAAAGAATGCTTCTCCTCGTTTTTTTGAAGTGCATGAGCAGAAGGGCGATGAAGAAAAATAGAACCGCGAAGGCGCAAGGGTTAACGCCGTCTAACAGTCCACTTCCCACAATCAACAACAGCATCTGACTCAACGGAATGGAAGGGCTCTCTATGCATTCCCCTATGGAATGCTGAATGTTACCGCATTCTGTAATTGGACCGTCTTCAGTCCTTATCTTGTACGCATATTTCCCCCCCAGCTCATCCTTGTAAACGACGATGGTATCGTATTCGTGGGTGTGGTTCGCCAAAAAATCGGTAATAATGTCAACTGGAACATAGCCTTCGAAGAGAAACTTATCATCGAAACTAACGGCAAGGATTCCTCTCATGTTTTCTGGAACACCTAAACTCTGACGTAGATTATCCAAGTCCCCTTGGGCGTTTGAGTCGCTCCCAAGGTCTCTTACCTGAATACCAGTGATACTCATTTCGTTAAGGGCGTCCGTCAGGTCGTTAACATAAATTTCGCAACGAGAACATTCCAAATCTGCAAAAATAACTACATTCATAGTTGAAGTTGCATAAACAACTGTAGAGGTCAGAGCATAAAGTAGGATGGTTAGGATCATAAGTGCCAGTACACGCGCGTGCTTATTTTTCGCCCCAATGAGCGGCATAATGCCACCCTACAATGGAGAGTTAATAGGAGCGTCTCTATTAACGTTACTGTAACCTTTACAGGCAACGCCTACCTCACCGCATTCACAATTGATGGTAAAATCAGGGATGAGCCCTCCATAGAATAGAATATTTGCAGTGACGATCTGAACTCTAACAGAATATTGCCCTTCAGACGGTCTTCTTTGACGGGTGTTTCAGCTTGTTCAGGTTCTCTTAGAGTAAACCTCCACAAACCTTCTAATCGACCTGTCGTAGGTCCTCTCAACCTCGGGCGGGAAAAGGCACCCGGGGAGCTCACCCATCTCCCGGTGTTGACGGATGCACTCGCAACACCGCCCCCTCGTAGAGCAGGGGTAGGTGCACGTACAGTCCCTCAAGTTGACCTCCAAGTTTGGGCACTCTGACACTTCATCCAACCTCCCCATCTTGGGTGGCTCTTCTTTCATATAAACTCTTAGACAGCGGGAACGGCTGAGAAATGGGGACTGTACATCGGTTCATGTTATCTTCTGAAACACTTTATTACTTGGACGGCGCCTAGAAAAGGGGGTGGGGGCCTCTGATGGGCGGAAAAGCGTGGTTGGACATCTCCCTCGTTCAGTGTCCCAAGTGTGGGCGATACTACGCAGAGGCTTCGTGGTACGCCTTGGAGCTGGAGTCTGACATGGAGTGCGGGAGTTGCCACCGGGTCTTCAACGCCAAGAAAAAGGTGAGGGACCGGGTGATGCTGGAATTCAGAATCGACGAGACGGGTAAGATGCTGGAGGCCGAGATAACGGAACATTACCCAACTGGAAGGGAAGAGAGGCAGGTGTGACGGCTTTTTCTAAACACATATAAATTGAGGTGACAAATGATTCTGGTATGGCTAACATGGAGACCATTGAGCGTACAGCTAAAAGAAGGGGTTTTTTCTATCCATCTTCAGAAATTCATAAAACTATAGCTGGATTTTGGAATTACGGCCCCTTAGGAGCGGCTTTAAAGAGAAAAATAGAAGACGCTTGGAGAGCTTACTTCATAAAAGGAGAAGGGTTTTACGAGATAGAAGGCACGAACATAATGCCGGAAGACGTTTTCGTAGCTTCAGGCCATATAAAGGGCTTTGCAGATCCTTTGGTTCAATGCAAAAAATGTAAAAGTCTACATAGAGCCGATAAACTTATCGAAGAAAAGACTGGTATCTTTGTTCCTGAAAGGGCTTCCGCTGAAAAATTTGATAAGATAATCGAAGAGAACAAAATTGGATGTCCAACATGTAATGGCGAATTAACGAATACAAGATACTTTAACATGATGTTTAAACTTGGAGTTGGTCCCACCGAGGATGTAGAAGTTGCATATCTAAGGCCTGAAACATGTCAGGCAATTTTCGTTGATTTCCTCAATGTCTACAGATCTATGAGGGCCAAGTTACCCTTCGGCATTGCACAGATAGGCAGGTCCTTTAGGAACGAGATTTCACCAAGACAAACTTTGTTGAGACAGAGAGAATTTACACAAGCTGAAGCAGAAATCTTCTTCAACCCAGATAAAATTGATTTCCCAAAATTTGAAGAAATAGAAAGTTATGAATTAAATCTTCAAATGCTTAAGGATGAAGAGCCGAGTAAAATTTCTTTGAGTCGGGCTTTGAAGAGTGGTTTAGTGAAAGACAAGTTAATCTTATATTATCTTGCGAAACTTCAACGATTCATCCATAGTTTAGGCATACCATTGGAAGCAATAAGGCTCAGAGAACAAACAGACGAAGAGAGGCCCTTCTATGCTACGTATGCTTTTGATTGCGAAATAAGAACATCCATGGAATGGATAGAAGTTGTTGCAAACCATTATAGAACAGATTATGACCTTAAATCACACATGAAGATAAGCGGTAAAAATCTTAGCGTGATAGATGATGGTGAAAAAATTATTCCTCACGTATGGGAGATTTCTCAAGGCATAGATAGAACCTTATTATGTATTATGCTGCATAGCCATCGTGAAGGTAAGGACAGAGGTTGGGAATGGTTTGCTTTCCCTCCGAAATTAGCTCCGTATACGGTTGGAGTATTTCCGTTGGTTAACAAAGATGGTATAGATGACAAAGCGAAAGAAGTTTATGAAATGTTGAAAAAGGATTTTGACGCGTTTTATGATGGTTCAGGTTCTATTGGAAGGAGATATGCACGTAGTGACGAAGTGGGAACGTTTCTAGCAGTAACGGTAGATTACCACACATTAGACGACCAGACAGTAACCATTAGAAATCGAGATACAACTGAGCAGATTAGAGTAAAAGTAGAAGAAGTAAAAGGCATTGTTAATGAAATGCTAAGCGGAAAAACTTTCGAACATTTCAAAGGGATCGGTACCAATTAAATTACTATTACCAGACCTTCACTTGCGACACGGTGACCCTTCGCGATGTAGCCCGGTATCGGTTGCGCCGGATAGGGACTTCGTAAGGCTCGTGGGCTTCGCTACACTTTTAAGCCTCTTCGACTATTTGGTAATTGAGATTTAGAATCCTCTAGTGGGGCGAGAGCCGTGGTCTTTCCGGTGGAGACCGAGGAGCGGGTGAGGCGGAGAGCCCTCAGCACCTGCCAGGACCACCTGAGGAAGGTGGTGGAGGTCACCCGGAAGGTCACCCAGATGGTGGACAGCTTTGTGAAGGGCGACAGGGACTCCGCCCGGCAGTTCTTCAGCGAGATCATAAAGATGGAGGATGAGGTCGACGTCGCAGGGCGAAGGGTGGCTCGGGAGCTCGCCGACATAGGGGGAATCCTGACGAGTCGGGAAGACTTCCTCCGTTTCACCAACCAAGTCAACGAGATCGCGGACTTCTGCGAGGGCATAGGCTTTCGGCTGTTGGCCATCATGGATAAAAAGTGGAAGGTGCCCCGCGAGATCAAGAAGGGGCTGATGGAACTCTCAGACGGGATGTTCGAGTCGGTCAACAAACTCAGGGAGACCACCATCACCCTGAACTACAGCTCCACAAAGGCGTTGGAGAAGACTCTGGAGGTCGAAGCCGCCGAGCGGGCCGTGGACGACCTCTTCCGGGAGCTGGAGGTGAAGATCCTCAGCAGCGACATGGAGATTCCCGCCCTGCTGCTCCTAAGGGAAGCAGCCCAGCTGTTGGAGGACGCCTCGGACAAGGCTGAGGACGCCTCGGACGCCGCCCGAATACTCGCCTTTGCCATGTAAACGGGAAGGAAGATGCCTGAGAGAACAGAGGCCGAGTTCATCCAAAACTTTTTGGTCGTATGGGACCCGGAGGAAGGCTCTGGGCTCTACCGGCTCGGCTTCTACGGAAAACCCATGGGCATCCCCAAGCCCAAGGAGACGGAGTTCGACGTTCCCCTCATCCTCGACCTCATGGAGGGCCTCTACCTAGTGGAGAAGGGAGCCCTCAGGGTCTCCGAGGGGCCTGAAAGGGTCAAGGTCGGCGTGAGGAAGCTTCGAGGGAGGGCGAGGAAGCTCTACGAGGAGTTTGACCTCAAGTACGCCGTGTACCGGGACCTCCGGGACCACGGTCTCATCGTCACTCCGGGCGTAAAGTACGGGTGCGACTTCGCCGTCTACCAACATGGACCCGGCATTGACCACGCTCCCTACATGGTCTCCGTGAAGAAGGGGAAGGACGAGGTCACCGCCACCGAGATTGTCAAGGCGGGAAGGCTCGCCACCACCGTCAGAAAAAGGTTTATTATAGCCACCCCCGACCCAGAAGCGGAAGAGATACGGTACCTGATCTTCAGGTGGTTCAAGGCGTAACTATCCTCCGGTGGCAACGTGAAACCACCGTTTCTGTGAAAATATGGGTGGCTACTTGATCCTAAAACTCTGCTTGGGATGCCAATTCTGTGAATTTGGGGGATATAGTTTTCTAAATTATGGATTAGTTATTGCCTTGTCACTGTATGTCAGTTAGTTAGTTTACCTGCTCAAAAGCCCTTTTACCCAGTTGAAGAACCGTTCAGCATCTCTTATTGCTTCCTTTGCCTCGCTTTCTTTCATCAACCTTTCCTCATATTCGGCGGCGTTTTTAATTCCGATCAGTCTGCTTAACTGCCCACTTTTGCTTATTATAACATCTTTCGGCAAATTTACTGTTTGTAAAAGGCTGATCGCGTCTTGGTGTCTTTCCCCAGCATGCCTAACGCCAAGCATGAAGACCGTTAGAGAATCGCAAGCGCTTATTCCACAATGAACCGCATTTATCACCGTTGCATTCCATCTTCCATTTATGAAGCATTCTTTCGCTGTTTTCAGGCATTCTTCTGACTTCTTTAAGTAGTTTCTAGATAGAGACTTGTCTACATGTCTGACCCTAGCTGCCATAACTTTCACCTAAAGACTTACCGCAAATAAGAATATGATTTTCTAGCACCTGTTTAATTGGAGGAACACTTCGCTTTCTTCTCAGGTCTTCCTCTACAACAAAGTATGGCGAGATCGAATTTCCAAATTTCTCCACAACCTCCTTTTGAAGTTCTGTGATGATTCCTTCAGTTTTTTCCCTCTCTTGGGTTACAATAAGAATGTCTATGTCGCTTCGCGGCGTCTCTTTTCCTTGCGCAACGCTTCCGAATAACGCTACTGAAATTATCTCTGGAACATCTAACTTCTCCCTCAACATTTTTTTTAATTCCGACAGCGTTTCCTCTTCGGCTTCAAATATTGCTTTCACAATGCTAGCTCCATAGCTATCCGTGTTAAGTTTAAAGGCATAAGCTCTTCCAAAGGTTCTGATAGTTATGATATTCATCTTTTCAAGTTCATCAAGCACCTTCTTGACGCCTGTATGAGAGACCTCCAAAAATTTAGCTAGCTCCCTTGTAGTGAACTCTTTTTCTTTAAATTTCCAAAGGGTTCTAAGCACTTTTATTTTAACCTTCGATCCCAAAAGGTTTTCAAGATAGTCGTGAAATAACATGCTCCTCATGCCTCACCGTAAACTAAAGTTTCCATATGGAAACAAAAGTTTAAATACTTTACTGTACGGCTACAATAACTTCATTTCGCTGGGGAGGTAATCAGGGCTGAAATAGGCTTATGATTGGAGTTCTTTTCAAGGGTGAGGGTAGGTCAAACATTTATAAATGATGAGCGGTTATTTTTCGGGTATGTCTAAGAAGCATCACCTTGAGGAGTTGAAGAAGGAGAGCAAGGAGATAGGGGCGGCGCTGCGTGATCTGGAGAAACAGAAGGGGGAAGTTGACGCAGAGTACTCGAAGATAGTGGACCAAGAGAAGGAGCTCTCCAATCAGCTGTATAAGTGCCGAGACCAGTACGAGTACAACAAGATCGAGATGAGGCTGGATCACGTGTCGAGGACGAGGAGGGAAATAGAATCAAGGAAGGAGGAGGTGGAGAGTAAGCTCCGGGGCTACAGAAGCGAACTCAAAAACATAGAGGAGAAGATAAAGTACCTCACCCCGAGAGCTGCCAAGTTCGTCACCGAGTACGAGAGGAAGTGACCTCGGTCACTCGGAAATAGAAAATAATGATTTGACTTCGGCGTTTTACGCCCACCTCGAGCGGCTACGTTGACATTTGTCTTGTATGATTAGGGGTTCGAAGTGTTAATTCGGGTTACTTTTTGAAGAAGAGCCAGTTTTTCTCGCCCCTGCCTTTGCCTTTGAACCGTACTAGACAGTAGACTCCCTGAAGTTTGTCGCCCTTGACTTCGAAGACCAGCTTGGAGTCGTCCCTCTCCCTCAAGACGTACTCTCCCCTGTCCCAGATCTCTACGGTGCCCGCCCCGTACAGGCCTTCGGGTATGGTTCCCTCAAAGTCCGCGTACTCGACGGGGTGATCCTCCACCTGAACCGCCAGCCTCTTTACGCCCCTCTCTGTAGGAGGCGTCTTAGGAACCGCCCAACTCTTCAGAACCCCGTCCATCTCCAGCCTCAAGTCGTAGTGGAGGTGGGTGGCGTCGTGCCTCTGAATCACGTAGATCCCTCCCTCGCTCCCCTCCCCAGCGTCCTTGGGTTCGGGCGTCTTCCCAAGGTCGCGACATCTTTTAGGTCCCATCTTCCTCCCCCTATTCTTCCATGCAGACCGTGACTTCAGCCCTCCGGTTTTCTGATTCTCTTGGTTATTTCGTCGCCTACCTCGTGGGTTTTGGAGGTTCCACTGAGGTCGGGCGTCAGTGTCCTTCCTACCCTCAGGGTTTCATCCACGGCCCCTTCAATTCGGTTGGCGGCTTCTCGGGCGGATTTGTCGCTGTGCCTGTGGGCCAGCCACTCCATCATCATCCCAGCCGACAGAATGGCGGCCATGGGGTTCGCTACCTTCTTGCCGTAGTGTTTGGGGACGGTGCCGTGGACGGGTCTGAAGAGGCCGTGCCGGTCGCCCACTTCGGCGCTGGGGGCCATTCCCATGCCTCCCTGGAATGAGGCGGTCATGTCGGAGATGATGTCCCCGAACATGTTGGTGGTGACCACTACGTCGTAGTACTCGGGCCGTCGTATGGCCCACTGGGTCCAAGCGTCCACTAGGGCGTAGTCCTTCTCCACGTCCGGGTAGTCCCCGGCCACCTCGTCGTAGACCTCCCTGAAGAGGGCGCAGCTCTTCAGAACCGTGCTCTTGTCCACGCAGGTTACCCTCCGCCTCCTGTCCAGGGGCGCTCCCCTCCCCCTCCTCCTGCAGAGTTCGAAGGCGTGCCTAATCACCCTCTCCGCCCCCCTCCTCGTGACGATCTTCACGTCCACGGCCACCTCCCTCTTCCCAGCCCGCTCGAGGACTCCTCTGATGGGTGTGTAGAGGTCTTCGGTGTTCTCCCTCACGATGATGAAGTCGATGTCCCCCGGCCCTTTCCCGTCCAGGGGGCTCTTAACGTTCTCCCTGAGCTTCACGGGCCTCACGTTGGCATAGAGGTCTAGGTCACGCCTGAGGCGCCTGTGCACGTAGACGAGGTCCTCGAGGCCTTCAACGCCCGGTAGCCCCACCGCACCGTACAGGATTGCGTCAGAGCCTTCGCACGCCGGGTAGGCCTCTGCAGGCCAAGGTTCTCCCGTCCTTTTGTAATACTCAAAACCACACTTAAACTCCAAAAGTTCGAGCTTTAGACCCGGGACAACCTCCTGCGTCGCCTCCAGCGCCTTGATCGCCTCCGGGACAACCTCTCGGCTGATGCCGTCTCCGGGCAGAACAACGATCTTGTACCTTCGAGGCATGGGACCTTCCCCTAGACACCTTGAGTGGAAATTTCTGGGCACAACCTATAAAACCCTTCTCGTTCCAGAATGCCCCCGCGAAGGTTCTAGCGTGCGCCTTCTTCGGTTTCCTCAGCTTCTTAACCGTACCCCTTTGGGCTCTCCCTCTTCCTTCTTAGAACCCTCTCCTAACGCCTTTCCGTCTCGAATTTAACCTTCAAGTTAGATGTCGCGTCTGCATTCTGTTTTCTGGCAGATATTTGCATAATAAGCTGAGGGATGCCTCAGGCTACGTAGACGGTTCTTTCGGGAGAAGCCGGCCCTCTGGGGAGCCTAGATTCGCTGCACTTTTTGCAGCTCTCTTCACAAAGCACGAGATACTCCTTTTCATTTTCCTTCACCGCCTCGGCAGCCTTGGCGCACAATTCGCTCGCCTCCCCGCAGCCCGCCTCGATGCACAACTTCGAGATGAGGCCGCAGCAATTACGAACGTCCTCTACGTTGAGCGCCATCCTGTTAGTGCGGATGAGAAGGCAGAGTTCCCTGGCCAACACGCACGTCCTCACGAACTCAAACCTGTCGAGGGCGCTTTTCCGCGCCCTTTGGCGACTCAGCTCCAATGCCATGCTCGCCACCTCCCCTACCATACAGCCGCCCCCTTATATACTTTGGGAACCCGAAGTCCACGCTGAAGTAGAGGCGTACAACAAGAATGTGCTATATTTGCGTTTGCCAAACAATCAGCTCCTTTCAAACATTCGATGGCTGATGAGGCGTATGTGATTTTGTCTTTGAAAATGTTTCGCCGTCTTGGGGTGGCTGCTGGGTCGTGGGCGGTGATTTTTGCGTCTTCTTTTAGGAGTTGGTTTACGATTGGTGTGGATTGAGCTTCTCAAGCCCAGACATGTCTTATGACGTAGTTGATTTTCTTCTTCTCCAAGTGTTCGGCCAAAGTCTTCAGGCTCTCTAGCGGAACCATCACTACACCCCTTCCAACTTTGTAGCCGCCTATCTTGTGTATAAGTCCGTCATATCTGTACTTGCCCTTGCGTCGTCCTTCCAGTTTTTGGGTGAAGATTACTCTTTCTTTGGTGTTCAGGTTTGCTGTGGTGTAGGTTACGAGGGCGTATGGTTTATGTGTTGGAGTGAGCAGTTTCTCCACATCTTGTTCTGCATAGTATATTTTTCCCTCTCGCAAGGCCGTCTCCAGGAGCGACGAGCTTTTCAGCTCGTCTAGGGTTAAGCCTATGACTTGGAAGAACAGGTCAGTCTTTGCCGTTGTTCTGTATATCTCGCTTAAGCCCCTATCAAGGTCTTTCTTGTCTCTGAAAACTACGAGAAGGTCGACGTCGCTTCCTTCGTCGTAGTCTCCTCTCGAAAAGCTGCCGAAGAGCACGATGCCAATGGTTCCCTCTATTTCCTTTATCTTGTTGGCAACATGTTCTATTTTTTCAAAGATTGATTGCAATTTTTTCTCTCCTGCTTAATTCGGTTAAACATTCTTTTAGGATGACTAGGGCTTGTTTGGCTCTTTCTCCGTTTAGTCCTCCGTATCCTAGGGCGCCGTAGATGCCCCAGAGTTGATCCCAAGCGTCTAGTAGGTCTGGATGATGAGTTTTCAGCCAATTGCGGCGGTTTTTATGCGCAGTTCTTGGGTGTCCGTGGAAGTGCAAGCCTTCCTTGGAAGCACATGCTTCAATCATTTGCTCCAGTGCTCTTAGGCATAGAAGGCCTACATTTGAAAATCTCCTATTTTTCAACTCTTCGGCGGCGCCTTGAAAGTTTTCCTCTGCAACCTTTGCATGATGGAAATAGTCGCCCATAATTTTGTTAATTATTAACAAAACTTATAAACTTTTCGAGAGCATAATCTTAGAATACTTGACGTTTTAGGCTCGGCTGCGTTTGAGTTTCTGCGTGCTCCCATTTTTTTCTAAAAGTTTAAGGAATGTAAGACTTTTGATGTTAGAGGAAGGGTGATACATACGCAGTCTTACGCCGGATTCAACACACTGCCAACAAAATGTTCATGGACTGGTTCCGCCGGTAGGTGTTGGCAGGTCCACGGCGTACTTGGAATAGGTCTGCTACATGTTCAATCAGTCCTCTGCATGATCCACCACGGGATCTGGACAGAGATGAGGGTTGTTGCAGGTTGGTTAAATGACTCTTATTCTGGTAAGTTATAGCTGGATAATTTATTCTGCGACTTTCTTTCTCCTTATCGGGATAGGATGGTGGGGCTGAAGCTTTGGCTGAGGGTTTTCATGTCCTCTTTTACTTTCATTTCTATCCATCTGTAGGTTTTGGCTAAGCCTTCTTCGAGGCTGGTTTGCGGTTGCCAGTTTAACACTTTTTTGACTAGTGTGAGGTCGGCGTTTCTGCCTCTTACGCCTTGTGGGGCTGTTAGGTCGTATTTTTTTGTTATTTTCTTTCCTGATATTTTGATTATCATGTCTGCAAGCTGGTTTATTGTTACTAGTCTGTCTGATCCCATGTTTATGGGTTTATCGTAGTTTGATTCCATGAGCTTTACTGTGCCTTTCACGGCGTCGTCTATGTAGCAGTAGCTCCTTGTTTGTTTTCCGTCTCCCCAAACAGTTATTGTTCCGGGATTGTGGGCTTCTGCTACTTTTCTGCATAGGGCTGCTGGCGATTTTTCTCTTCCGCCGTTGTATGTTCCTTCGGGTCCATAGACGTTGTGGTATCTAACTATGCGAATGTCGAGGCCGTGGTCTCTTTGGTATGCTTCGCACATTTTTTCTGTGAAGAGTTTTTCCCATCCGTAGAAGTTGTCTGGGTCGGCTGGGTAGGCGTCTTCTTCTTTTAAGCCTCTTACATTTGGGTCTTTTTGGCGATATGTTGGGTAAACGCAGGCGGATGAGCTGAATAGGTACCTTTTTACTTTGTTTTGTCTGGTCGCTTCCAGCATGTGAGTGTTTATTAGTATGTTGTCGTGCATTACTTCGGCGCCGACTTCAGTGATGAATTCGATGCCACCCATGTTAGCGGCTAAATTGTAGACTTTGTCCACTCCTTTTGTGGCGGCAAGGCAGTTTTCCCAGACTCGCAAATCCATTTTCAATTTTTCATTGCAATAGTTTCCTTGGATGTAGTCGTCAAACTTTGTGTCAACGACTCTGACGAAGTGTCCTTGTCGATATAGGTGTCTTGCAAGATGACTTCCAATGAAACCGCCTCCGCCAGTTACTAAAATGCGTTCCATCCAATCTACCTCTTAAGGCTTACTCGTTTGTGGATTTTGCATAAAACTTTTTCCTATAATCCTGAATGCTTGTCAAACGTCCAACCTATGTTAGAACTGTGGAAGTGCAATCTTTTTCCATATCGAAAAAGCCTAATGCAATGTGAGTTCTTTTATCAGATCTCTGGTTGCTTGCCTTACTGCTTCTTTGCTGTTTAGTTTTGGTTTCCACCCTAAAGATTTGAGCTCACTAACGTCTAATAACATGTTTTTGACATCTCCTATCCAACCTCTTCCACCTTCGATTCCTCCTGAGAACTTGAGTTTCACATCTTTCAAGCCAATTTCTTTTATTGTTATCTTAGCTATTTCGGTTACGTTGGTTTGTTCTTCTGAACCTATGTTGTATATGGTTACTGGTTCTTCAGCCGATTCATAGGCTTTAATTATTGCGTCTATGCAGTCGTCAATGTAAAGATAAGATTTGGTTTGTGTGCCATTTCCCAGAATTTCGAGTTCTAAAGGATTCGCTTTTAGCTTTCTAATGAAGTCAAGTATAACGCCGTGTGTAGCTCTTGGACCCACTATGTTTGCAGGGCGGATTATGATCCCTCTCTTCTTGAAGCTGTAACAGTATGATGACACTAAGGCTTCGCACGCGAGCTTTGACGCCCCGTAAACGGATATGGGTTTAAGGGGTCCATAATGTTCGGGGGTTGGTATGGTTTTTGCGTCGCCATAGACCGTGGAAGATGATGCGAAGACTATGCTTTCCGCTTTGCTGGTTCTGATCTCCTCTAATAGGGTGTATGTGGCTTCGATGTTCTGTTCATAGCACCTTTTCGGGTCTGCGAGTTCTAGGCGGACCTCTGGATTAGCTGCGAAGTGAAACACTACATCTACTCTTTTAAGGGCCTCTCTAACATCTTCCGGGTTCCGGCAATCGCCCGTGAGGAACCTAAGCCTAATGTCCTCTTGAAAGAAACTTAGATTTTGCTCGCGACCCGAGCTTAAGTTGTCAAGAACGGTCACGTTCCAGTTCTTATTTACTAGCGCTTCTACAAGGTGACTACCTATGAAACCTGCCCCGCCAGTAACCAATATGTCTATGTCAAACCCTCTACGCAGGCTTTTTTAAGTGCATTGAAAGCTGCATGCCTACTGGTACCTTATAAAATTTTTGATCTAACTCTTCAAACTTCCACCATATTCTCGAATTCGGTTTACGCAATTGGGGGAATACAATGTGTAGCAAGAACTGCACGGCCTTTATGAGGTGAGCGTGATAAAAAATATTCTTTACCGAAAATCCCTTTTTCAGAAACATCTCCTTTAAGTCCTCGGCCTTGTAATGCCTCAGATGCCCCACTGATTGATCGTTAAAATAACAATAAATTGCAAATATTGGAAGCATTCTCTGATAGGAATTAGGTACAGTTATGAATAATTCACCTCCTTTTTTCATTATTCTTGATATCTCTTCGATCGCCCGTCTTTCATCCGGTATGTGTTCTAGAACGGCTATTGAAACTATTTTCGATATGGACTCGTTCTTAAAGGGCAAGTGCGTTGCTGAACATACGATGAAATCCTGCAGGTGGGACTTTACGCCTAGAGTGTTCTTGGCGAACTCTTGGGCGGTTTTCATCCCCTCTGGCGAGATGTCAACTCCAATGGATCTTACGTTGTTTCTAGCAACTTCGATAACGGTGTAGCCAGAGCCTCCGACGCCGATGTCAAGGAATATGTCCTCCTGTTTCAAATTTAACGTATGAAAAATTTTCTTAATGTAGCTGATGCGCCAGTTCTCTAGCCAATATTTCTTATAACGGGCATATTCTTCGTCATACAGCGACTTTTGAACTTTAAGATGCACTTTTTGTGTACCTTCATTTTTACTTGTTGCGCGTAACGTAAAGTCAGCCACTTGATCTTTATGTAAAAGCTTTTTTTCGTTCTTCAAGAGTAAACCCCTTAAAAAGCCCAAGCCATATGTGAGATGGGTGAGTATTATTCCTAGAGAAACAAGGAGGGCTAGATTGAGGCGTTTTGCTACAGCCAAGGCCGATAGGAAGACTCCTGCTAAATAGATCCCTGCAATGCCAAATATGAGTGGCCAAGCTTTAGGGTTTAATACCGCGATTGGGAATAAGATGCCTGCGCAGATAATGCTCAAAGAAGGAAGGAAGTAACTTATCCTCCGAGAGTTGCCACCGAATCGCTTAACGAAATACCCTCGATGAATAGCGGCATTCAATACTTGGCGGGCATGCGGGCGAAATAACGGACGCCTGTGGTGAAACACGACAACATCAGGCGCGTAAAGCATTTTCTTGCCACGTTCAGACAGTTTCATGCATATGAAAGTATCCTCGCCTGAGCGGAACGGAACCAAGGTACCGCCGATTTGAAGTAGCGCTTCTCGTCTGACTAGTAAATTTGTCGCTGGCAAGTCGTCAGACAATCTTTCTCGCTTTGCAGAGTATCGGAACGAAGTGAAACCAGCTCCCATTAGGGATGAATACACGAGGCCACTTGCATGTTGCATCATAGAATTATGTGGGGGTGTTAAACCAGGCCCACCAACCGCGACGACCTCGGAATCGCTGAAATAATTAACTGCGTTTCTGAGCCAGTCCGAACGTGGGTAAGTGTCATCACCAACTAGGGCGCATATCTCGCCTGTAGCCGCAGCGATGCCGGTATCATATTTCTCGCCTTGACTAAGTCTATTGGTTAAAATGATTCGAGCCTTTGGGGAATTGAGCTCAAAAGGAATATTCGAAACAATTACTATCTCGTAGTTGTCATAATCGAGCTTCTCACACCCTTTAAGAAGTTCCTGAAGATAACGGGTCCTTTTGTGGTAGAATGGGACAATGATAGATACACGAGGTTGAGGAGACAAGGCCAAGTTACCTGTGGGGTCAGGTGCCTTCGTCAGCGTCGCCCCCAAAGAAAATAGTTGTTAACGCTCTTCCAATCATTCTTCTCCCCTCATAGTCTGATATAAATGCTAATATAACCGCGTCGGTCAAGACTAATCCAACAAGTGGCTCAAGCAGAAGGACCGGGTCTTTGTATCGGAGGAATTTCTTCAGGCCTGACGCGGTTAGTGGCAAAAATAGGTTTGACCAGCATAGCCATCGCAATATTTTTGTTAACGTCTTCCTATCTTGTGGGGAGAACCAAACAAACTTGCGTTTCGAGTATGTAGGCAGGAATATGGATTTCACGTTTCTAGCGCGTTTTCGAATTAGAGTGAGCATGTTGTCAGCGTGGGCGTGTCTTATTCCTACTGGGACGTACGCGAAGCGAGTATGACCTTTCATAGCAAATGTGGTCGGCAGGTCTATGTCGAATATTCTTCTTTCTTCAAGATCTACGTCTTTTAACAGAGTAACGACATCTTTTCGACGATACAAGACGAGGCCGATTGGCGGGGTTCTGCCGGGAGAAAACTCGCATAAGATATAACTATTCTTTTGGGCGACGAAAGTGTCTTCTATTCCCACCGAAAAATGTGCGAGAAGAGGATCTCGTTGAAGCTTATCGTATGAAAGGTATCTTGTGATCGCGGAGTCTTGCTTGGTCACGAGGTGGTGGGTAAAGGATCCTACGATTGTGTTGTCATCGGTTAGGGGATAGATCATGTCCCTAAGCCAATACGGTGAAGTCAACTCATTGTCGTCGTCTAAGTAGAAGAAGATGTCACCGGTAGATCTTTGGAATGCGGTTAACTTTGCTAGCTCAGGATTTCGCACCGGAGTTTCGATGAGTTTCACCGGAAAGCGTCGCGCTATTTGCAAAGTTTGATCCGTCGAACCGCCATCCACAATCGTTACTTCTATTTTCGCGGGATACTTTTGCTTGAAAACGCTACGTAAACACCTGTGTAAGCGGCGTTGTGAGTTCAAGGTGGGAATTCCAATAGAGATGCTCGGCCAATTAGACCCCAATTGTCTTGGAGCGGACATATTTATCGCATCTCAGATCTACTTGCCAAGAATTCTGATGGTCTCGGCCATAGTGTGATCGAAGATCTTGTCCCATAGAAATTCTTGCCCGAGTCTAATTGCGTTCTCCTTGTAAGTCCGTAGGAGAGCTTGATCGCTTAACAAGTGAACAATTGCGTTAGCGAGGTTTTCGACTTTGTAGTCAATAACAATTCCAGCGTGCATATCTGAAACTTCTCGTACCGTTTCAGGCACGTTTGTCACAATCACAGGCAGACCAGCCATGAGGTACTCCCTTATCTTGAAGGGGGCACCGTATGCGGAAATGTTTGTCACCTCCGGAACATAAGGGGCCAGCCCAATGTCACACTGTGTGAGCATTAGCATGGCCTTTTCATGATTTAGCAAATGACCTACAAACTCTATGGTATCTTGCACCTCAAGTTCGTTAGCCAACTTTTTCAAATCATCATAATAGCTACCGGTCCCTATGACTAACAGTTTAACCTTTGGGATCCGTTCTTTAATTAGAGGTAGTACGCGAATCGCAAGTTGCAGACCTTTAGACTTTTCAAGGGTTCCTAGAAAAACGAGGCGGTTATGGGTAATTTGCGGATCTGGGGTCACCGGAGGCCTATTGGCTCCCCCTGGTACTATAATTATTGGGCATCGAGTACCGTAGACTTCGCAATAAGCCTTTTTAATTCTTCTTGAGACCGCCCAGACGAGGTCGCAATGACGCGCCACAACCATGTTCAAGGTGTGGTAAAGAAAGTTGAGCAGCCTGTTAGGAAACCGTCTAGGAGTGTAGTCAATTGCGAATAGTACAACAAATCGAGTAAACCCCATTATCCGAAGGAATATACCACTTAAAGCGTTTAGGGCGTCAGCTCCGATGAAAAGTTGCACACGACGCCTTATCCGTAAAGCAAAGATCACGGTTAGAAGTAGATCCTTGATAAACAGGGCAATTTCTGGTGCACGTATCGGAGGAGTTACGATCCTCTTTACCAACCTGCCTGAGACATATAGCTCGACTGTTGAAGGATGGAAGCGCCTGTGTGCAAAGGGATGCTGGACGAAGATGAAACTTGAGGCACGCTCTCTCAGATATTCAGCCAAAGCGTGAGTATGGCCGTAAGCGAAAGTGTGATGATGAACTTCTATGACGTTTAATCTGGACAAAGCGATTTTCTTCTTCACGTATCTCCACATAGCGCTTTTGCATTCTTCCGAAGCCGAGCCATGACCATTATTACTCCCCCTCCGAACGGTTCAGGTAGCAACCTGTAAGATGTCTTCCATAAAAGCCTTCTGACATCGGCATATGAAAGAAGTCCCATCCGGCGCTTTGCATCTTTAATCATTGCTGGTAACATACATTCGTAATAACCATAAAACGATTTGATCATCTTTATCTTGAAGTTATGCAAGTTAAGGAATGTCATATATGTCCTAATGGTATGGTCAGTCTCGCCGATACTAAATAGGCTACGGTGCCTAACGAAGTAGTCTCCGCTGATAAGAACTAATAATCGTCTGATGATTTTGCTAAGTTTATTAACGGGGCATGAGCCGTTTGGTTCGATAAAAAGTAATTGTCCGCCGTTTCGTAGCCAATACTTTATGTTCTTAAAAACCTGAGAGAGATCAGAAAGATGGTGAAGGCTCATACATGCCACTACGGCGTCGAAGGTTTGCGGCGAAAACAGAGCAGGATTGTTCATGTCCCCGACTTTCGCCTCAAACCGATCTGTCGCCAGTTTATTTGCGAGATTCACCATTTTCGGGGATATATCGATCCCCATAACCTGGATTTCATAATTCCTAGAGGCGAGACGCCGTCCAAACGCCCCTGTCCCGCATCCCAGTTCGAGAACTTCTCCTTCAAGTTTGATACCTGACATAGATAAGGTTTCAAGCAGTTGCTTAAACGCTTTCTCACTCAGTGACTCAAAGTTTTCAGTTCTATCAGCGATCCTATCAAATAGCTCTCTTTCTTCATGCTTGTTTTGCAAGCGCCATCGGGGTCTAGGCGATAAATTGTCGTTCTGATTCAGCCTAGCTGAAGGTTTTTCTTTCATACATTTTCTCTGGTGGCTTGCCGTTTTTAACTCGGTCGACTTTAACCTTTATGCGTCTTTTCCAAAAAGTAACTAGACTGCTGTACGTGACGTAGGAAACACATGTTAAATATACTAAAAATGATACCCTTAAGCCTACATCTAGCATCTTTTGAGGTAAGTATGTTACAGTAAGATTGAAGTCACCTGTTTTATTGATATACCATGCATTAGCATACCCATAGACGGGAAAATGTAGATCCACGGGCTTACTCTCATCTTCGATGTATGCCTCCCATCCCTCGTCATAGCGCTCAAGAAAGGTCAAATAGAAAGGACCTGAAGAACCTTCAACGCCCACAACGTATTTGGTGGGGTTGACTCGTTGCCAGCTGATGTGCAGGGTTAATGCTTCTCTTTGTTCATGGAGGCTGGCGATGAGGTCAGAGATTCCTGATCGAAATGATATCATAGGCTTTTCTTGCATGACCCTCTGAAGTGTAAGTCTTGCTGTCTCAAATTCTGCACTAGGTACTATCAAAACACTGGCGATCGCATTCTCGCCTGAAAAGCTGTCTATTTCAAGAGTATATGATCCTCGCGTCAGATTCCATGCCCTTAGACTCACGCCATCTAAAATGGAAGAATTAAGCACACCCGTATTGCCGCTGGATATAAGCATCCATCGAAAACCAACTTTATCCAAATCAAAGGTGTCGATGCTCACCCTTCCAAGCGAAGTACTAGATGCATCGATTAAATGAAAATCAAGCTGCGATCCTGATCTGCTAACGTAAACTTTCGAAAATATGAAATATGTTCCATCCTCAACTATGCTGAACGGTGTGGAAAGCCTTGCTTGAGGTGAACTCGTCGCTGCGATTCTCTCGAATGATTCTTGGTAGTTCTCATAGACCCAGTACCATAGGTGCACATCCGACCACTCCTTTGCCATTTCTTGTTTGGCATATATACCCGGCTCGATCTTCTGAGCATTTGTGATTAGGGGCATTAACAGGTCCAGTACGTCTTCTTCCTCCTCTAACATTAGAAAATCTGCAAGCTCAACCACTTCCTCGTTATCTTGTTGAGCCGAGAACGCCAGAACCAAATCGTCGAAAGAAATATTATAGGAAGGGTTGGATAGCAATCGAATGACACTCAGATCACCTCCCACAATACCTAGCGAAGTTGTCCCGAAGAAATGTGGAAGGCTCTTAGTGTTCAAAAAGATGGCGACATCCGCGACCTCTTGGACTTTGACCAGCTCTGGCTCTCTCATGATCTTGTTTTTCACATAATCCATTTCTGCAGCAGAATTTCGCTCCCACACAGGAGATGAATAAGTAGTGAACCAGTTGAAGGACGAGAAGTTACTACGATAAATGAGGTATTGTGTATTAAACAGCCCAAGTATTCTCGCAAGAGAAGGCCCTTTTTCTGCATATATTACGAAGTCACTCCAGTACACTTCTCCACCACCGTATTGAGTACCAATATCAGGGTCCCCGAGTCCAATCATGTAAAGAAACCCTGGGTCATTGAAGTTTAACCTAGAAACATCACACGTTAGGGAAGCTCGAAAGGTGCCGTTTACCGCGACACTAACTGTTTGTTTTGTAGGGCTCAAGGCAATGGTTATCTCTTGCCACCTTCCAAATATATTATCCTTGTCAGTCGCTCCTAAGTTGAAGTACGTATATGAAATCAATTTTCCATTATAGTCCCTTAAGATCAAAATCAATTTACCCGAATTGCTCATACCACTGTCTTCCGCAAATTCAACACTAATGAGTGGCCAACCGATGGGGTAGTTGGGACCGTACCAATGGGACGCATTGATAGTTGAAGGACCCTTCCCTTGGTCTATTTGAACCTTCGAAAAAAGATCAAATATACAAGTTCCTTGAAACCACTCAACGGGCTTGACGTAGAATCGTATAACATATAGCTCCGCATTTTCCTCTAATAGAGCGATTGTTGTATTCGCGTATGCACCGAATCGAGAATCCTTATGCCTTATAGCTAGGCTACCCTTTCCCTCGCCATACCCAGTTTGGGTGGTATACAACATCTTGACATCGCTTCCGAAGCTCCATAGTTGCCATGCCTCGTCGTCAGTGCGATTCTTGCCTACCCAAATGGAATCCGTTGAGCAGGTATATGCATCACTATCCGAGCCACCCCATTTCCATGCAATTTCAGCAAGGGTGGGCTCAAATGGTATTGCTTGTGAAGCAGCGGGTGAGAATTTGCGTGGGAAGAGGAGATTTGTGAGCCAGTACTCCGGCACCAGCACTGGCCTTTGCGAATGGCCCATTACCAAGCCCGGTTGTGGAGAGTAAATCCCGTAGAAGTCAGATGTCCACCAAATGTTGGCACCACTTCCTCCACCAATACTGTAAGAACCTGTCGGTACCCAGAGAACTTTAAAGTTGCCGGGTTGTTGTCTTATGAAATCTGTTGCAAAGCTCTCACCAGGAGGCCAAACAATGTTTTGCGGAGGCGAAGAGATAAGGTCGCCCCTCAGACGAGGTTGAATGTATGCAAAAATAAATATGATTAGAAGAACGGCTACAACTATTTTGTGACGGCGCGTCTTATTCTTGTGAATGAGTTCGTCAATTACGTATGCTGATAAAAGAGTATAACATAAAGACGGGATTACAGCCACCTTTGACATGTCACGGAAAACTCCAAGCATCAGGAAGTTGGATTTCACAAGGGTGAAGCCCCAATCAGAGCCCCAAAAGACAATGAAGGGAAGGGAAAGAATAGAAAAGAAGAGTACCTCACGACGCTTCCTGCACAACAAGAGGGCTGAGAACGCTATCACAGGATAAGCAAATGTGGCAAGTAACGAGATTTTCCGCTCCATAATATAGTGTTCATACACAGGATGATAATGTCCCATAAGTCTGATTGAATCGATGAAACTTGTGGGGTGGCTACCAACTGATTGCACCATACCGGCGAGTTCCTGTTGCCAATGGCCAAATAGAACGCCCTGCATCCACCAAAACTGAGTAGCAAACATAATCAAAAAAATTATGCCTAGAGTGCTCAAATGTCTCTTCAAAACTTCGACCCTTCGGTTGCTCACAAGGATCATCCACACAGTATGTGCCAAAAACACTAGGCTGCTTAGGATGATTCCAAAGATTGGATAAACCCCCGTTGAGGCTAAGGAGGCAAGAATACACCATTTCAATTGATTTTTATCTGAGGAAAGGGCCTTGAGGTAAAATAGAAAAGCAACAGGAAAGAGGGCGTATGTGGTTACAATGCTCGCAGGTCCAAGTATCACTAGCCAATCTGCCATTACAGGTAACGACATATAGAAAATGGCGCCAGAGATCCTCGCTAGAAAAGAAAGCTTTAGGTATCTTAGCAAGAAATAAGCTGATACTCCAGAGAAGGCTAAGACCGAAACAAGCATGATCTTTGAGATAGCCTCTCCATTTAAACCAAAAAGAGATTCAAGGTAGAGAAGCGCATCGTAGGGCAAAACCGATAACCCAAGGACGTTCATAGGAAAGCCGGTAAAAGCTGGGTCATACCACCAACTCCAAAGTCTGCGTTTGAACATAAATTTCAGATGACATCTCTCAGGTGGAAAAGGCCAATCAAAACCGGAGATTATTCCGGGAGTGGTGACGATGCGATGAACATATGCAAAGGCTAGCGTCGATATCGCGAAGGCAGACATCAAGTCACACATCCAGGAATGGACAAATTGTCTGCTTTTTTGCAACAAACTTGTAAACCTACGTAGAAAATCTAAAACAAGTCAAAATGAGTTGAAGGCCTCCTAACCTTAATTACCAAGAAATGGGCATGTCGTGGATCTAAACTAGAGAGCATCCTAGAGAACTTCCCTTGGAAGGGCAGGTATCCGGCCCCCGCTATTTCCTCTACTTGGAAACCCTTCATAACAAAAAGATCTGTTAGGCCTCTGTAAGTTAGAACTCGAATATGACCAGAGACCCCTCCTCCCCCTATATCTTTGTATTTCTCAAAAAGAGTTCTATCTAACGGTTCGTCTAGATGCCATGCCAAGGGGTTCCCTAAGCTAAGACCACATATATTAGTGGTAGAGAATGGTTGATAACCCAAGAACAAGGCGAAAACGTTGGGCCAGCTAGCTAGATTTTCTGTGGCTATTACTGCGTATCCTGAAGGCTTAAGCACCCTGAAAACCTCATTAACAAATAGTCTTGTATTCCAAAGATGTTCAATGACTTGGTTTGAAGTTACTACGTCGAAAGTTTTGGATTCTATAGGCCATTTCTGATTCAGATCAGTCTTCTTAATGCGTATCCCTTTATCTACAGCAATTTTCGCTAACTCATCCACAATCTCTATACCATGCGCATCTTCAGTTTGTGTTCTTGCGGCAAACTTAATGGTGTTGCTCCCGTCTCCACACCCTATGTCGAGGAGACTTGCATTGGGGTTGGGCTCTAGCATCTTTATTATGAGATCCACAGCATCATTATGACCGGAAGTAAACCGAGAAGGCGCTAATTTTTTTAGGCCAAAAAATACGGCAATCTTTCGAATGTAATTTTCCTTGCTTTTAGCGGGCATGCGCTGAAGGAGCATGAATATTCGTTTAGCTCCGTTAAACAAAAGATTCGTTAAGTTGCTTTAGCATCATAGAACGGCTTGGTAGACCTCTATCATAGGTGCACGGGTACATGAGTACAAAGTTCTTGCCTTACCCCTCATTCTTTATTTCTTTCTTCTCTTCGCTTCCCATGCCTCAAAAAGGAGATGGATTGCAGAACGACCCCAACCACTAGTGAAAAGTAAGCACCTACCGCTACTTCTTCCGCCCACATAGAATTTCCTAGAACCAGCAGACCCGCACACACCAAAAGGAGCACCTGAAACACGATGATAAACGGGGCTCCGAGATTCTCTCTAAGATATTTCTTAAGTGCCAGAGGAAACTTCGCCTTGGCTCTCATTTTAAATGCCTCTCAGTCAGTTTGCGCGTAGTTATAAATGGCGATTCTACCGCTTCGATGAACTTCCTTAAAGGATGAAGGCACCGTCGGTTGCCCATGCCAGCCGTCTCCATCCGTCCACCAAATCAAATACAATTGGTCATGCCCCCCTTGAAGCGCCTCCTGCGCTGCCTTCCCCGGGCTTCCATACCCGTACGATATCACCCTATCCTCATCCAACACCAAAAGAGCCCATCCATAAAAGGCTGTATGAGCGAGTAGACGCGCATCCCCATGCATGTTGCTTCCAAGCCACCGTAACTCATCGACGGTATCCTGACAATCTCTCAACGGCACCGTATTCTGCAACATGGACGAAGGTACATAATACGGATATAATGCATAATAGGGAAACGGGCTTTCGCTAGGCATGACAACGAAGCCTAGAGTCAGCGCAACTAAGATTAGACCGATAATTAATCGCGTTTTTGCCTTAAGGCATGCGAGAGCCTCCGTTGCGTAAAAGGCGAATGGATACACGAGCATCAAGGTCCAGCGCCACAGTCCAGGAATAAAGGCGTTCGGGCTGATTATTGGAGACAAGATGGCAACTAAACTCCAAAGAACCCACAGCTTAATTGGAAGGTTGTTCAGTCGCCTACTGCCCACAATAACCAATGGCAATAGAGGCAAGTAACAATAAAGGAGAAAACTCAACGTGTTTACCACCATGTCTTGATATGAAGCGAAACCGAACAGTGATAACCATCCCTCAGACTCCCTCGCCGAAAAAACGCCGATCACCGAGTAATTCATCACGTATCTAGCGTAAACGATCAGGAGAAATAGCAATGTTGCCGGTATAGAGGTTAGGGTAAGGCTTCGTGCCTCACCATATCTAAAGTCAAGTAACATGCGCACAATTGTAATGGCGATTATGACAAACATAATCACTGCCACAAAGGGGTGAGCCAAGACCAAAAGACTCATCGCCAACGACAGTAACCCATAATGTTTCCAAAATTTCTTACCATCTTGAAGCAAAATCAACGCCACGAAAAGGAAGACCAACCCAAGCTCATTTTTCAGCATATCCCACGAGACCCTCAACCCCACGAAGTATAGGGTTGCCAAAAGCGCCACCAATAGACTCTTCCGGTTCGACCATGTCATCGCTTTGTAGGCAAAAAAATAGATGGCGAGGGCGAGGAAACCATGTAAGATAGGGGGTATTATCTTAAGCGATAGGGTAAGCGGGACTCCCAGAGATGCCAGTTGCATAAGCACGGTATCAAGTAGGGGCGCCGTTGCCATATACTCCCAGAAACTCACCCCCTCCCTCAACCACCTCAAAATGGTCGGAACGTAATAACCAACGGGATCAAACCCGACTATATATGGACTCATAAGAATTTCCGGAACAGCCCGCACAGCCAGTGGAATAAGAAAAACCAGAAGGGGGAACACTCTCGGCTTAAGCGCTGGCTTAATAATCAAAAACTGGTCTTTCCCTTTCCATTAAATACAAGGATGTTAAGCATATCCATGCCCTTAGCACGCCTACACCTGATTTAATGTGTCTCAAGGCGGATGCCTTCTTGGCAACCGAGGAACGCAAGGATGCCCAACACACAGCCCACGAACACCAGCTTTCAGTCAGGCTGAACGGCAACGGAAAAACCCAACGGAAAAACCACTAGGCGAGGCGAACCCAGCAAGATTACCAAACCTCTCCATACCGCTCACCCATACGTTTTGGTTAGGTGGAGGCGGTAGAAGATGGCTAGGAGGTCCACGACCATCCTCAAAACGTCCCTCACGCAAAGCCTCTCCTCCCCGTGCCTCAGCGTGATCGGAGCCTCAGCAGTCCTGTAGCCCCTCCTATGTGCGTTCACCAAGAGCTCCACATCGAAGGCGTACCTCTTCACCAAGAGCCAGGGAACCACGTCCTCCAGCACTCGCCGCCTAAAAACCTTGAAGCCGCACTGCGTGTCCGAGAGGGGCAACAAAAACATGGCCCTAACAAGCATGTTGAAGCCCCTGCTGAGGACCCTTCGGTACAGCGGATAGATGATGTCCGATTCGGGGTGCCTCTTGGAAGCCACAACGATGTCCGCCTCGCCCAACCTCTGCAGATAACCCGCTAGGTGTTGGGGATGCATTGAAAAATCCGCGTCTAGGTAGACCACGACTTCGCCCGTGCTGTGTTGAAAGCCCTTCTTGATGGCGTAGCCCTTCCCCATGTTGGGATCGTTTCTCACTACCCTAACCTTGGGATTTCTTTTTGCCAAGTTGCCGACGACGCCAAGGGTGTCATCGCTGCTCCCGTCATCAACAACTATCAACTCGTAATCAAGCTCTAAATCAGCCATAACCCGCACAACTTCATCTAAAAGCTCAGGAATAGTTTCCCCTTCATCGTAAGCTGGGATAATCACGCTAACCTTACTCGCCCCAGCAACACGGCCATTTTGACGGGCATTTTCACTCATAAGAATAAACCCCACCTAGTCATTCAGGAGTATTCATCTGCATTATGGCTAAGTATTGCGCAAAGCCAAGATCCCAAACCCACTCCCCAGCATACCTGTTCCCCCAACCTTGGGCTATCTGGCTCACTCTTTGGGCCATTGAGTGGCCCACGGTCCTCATCAGCCTCTTCACGGTGCTCTCCATAGCCAGCTTCAGTTTGATCACTATGGCCGTCACTATCCTGGCCAACGTCGCACTCCGAACCCTGTCCACGCACCTTATGGTGAGATCCACTATGGACCGCTCCTCCCCGCCCAAAAACCTAAACCAGACGCCCCGCCTCAAAGCCCTTCTCCTAGCCTCCACCAGCCTACCGACAGAAATTATGTCCTGAATCACTTGGTCTGCTCCCCCTTCATCCTCTGCCTCAGGATGTACTCGATGCCCTGGCTCCGGTTCCTGAACACCCCCTTCTCCACCTGCCTGTCCACCCACATGATGAGTTCCACATCCAGGGAGACGCTGATCTTGGCCTTGGGCATGGCTTCCACCCGTAATACGCAACTTATACGCAGATCAAGTATGGTACCACCTTTTCACCCTTTAGCCTTAAAAGACTTTCGCAATACTCCGGTACAGCCGCTCCTAGGGAGTTGTTCTGCCGATTCAGTCGTGCCTTCGGGGGAGGGTTAGGATGGCGGTGTCGACCCTCCCTTCCCTTTGAGGGAGCCACTACTTCCACCGAAGAGATTACAGGTTCACTGGCATCCAGTATTTCAATTTCGACGTGCCTGCCGTCCTTGGCATGGTGAAACTTTTCTGATCTCAGCCGTTTTCTCTTGGGGTCTTCTCCACACCCATGATCTTGGGTGACAGCTTTCTGTACGCCAAGATTAGTCCGAGCAGGGCAACCAGCAGGCTGACTGACACCAAAGTGGCTAGTTGGGCGGTTTCCATGGGGTATCCGCCTATGGCCGCGTAACTGTCTATTTTGAGTAGAACCTCTCCCGATTTGTCTAGGCGCAGAGCCTTGGTTCCAGAGAGGCGGTTTCTGACGTACACAGATATCACGTAGTCGCCGCCAATGACACCTTCCAGCGAGACCACCCCCGTCGACCCCGTCTTCAAATCGCTCCCTATCTTTATGCCTCCCCGCTCCACCTGGACTTCGACGCTTGGGAGGGGGCGTCCAAAGTGGTCGACCACCCTGATGGAGAGGTCTAGGTTGAAGAGGCTGCAGTGAATCGTGATGGACGTGCCGTTTTCTGGAATGTTTACGACGGTCTGGTTCAGGACGACCCTTCCGAACTCTTGGGTATAGTTGTATACGCCGACAGGATAGATTCCCGGCGTAACGTTGAAAGAGGCGCTCCCCGCTTCGTTGGTGGCCTTGGACGGTCGCAGGGGTGTCGCGGTGCTCCACTCGTAGATTGCCACTTGAACGTTCGGAAGGGGAAGGCCCTTGGAATCCAGGACGTTGATGGACAGGGCATAGGTTGGGCAGGTTATGTTGACCTCCAGGGAAGCGGTCACATTTTCGATCATGGTTTCGTTGAGCAGGTAACCATAGCGTTTAGCCTTGAGAAGATAGGGGATGTTTGTGAACATATTTATGAAGGATACTTTACCCTCTTTGTTTGCTTCAAGGGTTTCTGAGGTGGAAACTGTTTGGTCTTGCCTCGTATCATAGCTGTAACTTGCGGTTACGTTGGCGAAAGAAACAGGAGTGTCAAAATCATCCCTCACCGCTATTTGTATGCGGGCAAGAGACAAGGTGATGTTCCCCTCAACGAACGGAACGTCTTCCGGAATAACCTTAAGTAAGCCTCCAACCTGCGCATCCTTCCAAAAAGCCTTAAAAGAGTAGCTGCCAGCCTCAAGCAGAAACCTCGCCCTACCCGTTTCATCCGTGGCTCCGCTAACGATGAACCCCCCTGTGGTGGCGTTGTATGCCTCAACGGTTACGCCGGCCACGGTTTCGTCGTCGAGGTTTCGGGCCTGAATCTCGCAGAGAACCCCTGTGACATTGAACTTCTGAGTGTCAGGCGGCTCTTTGACGGTGCCCGGTGTGGTGGCATTGGTTAAGGTTACCGTGTACGTTCCGGGCCTGGCGTCTACCGGAATCTTCCACGAATTGGTCACCACACCATCTGGGCTGGCCGTTAAGTTCTTCGGGTAGCCTCCGACGGATTCTCCTCTAACCTTCAAGTTGACCGTGACGGTTTCGTTGGCTTGGTATCCTGAGCCCCGAATAGAAACGGTCTCCCCTGTTTGGTATTCAGGCTTATCCGTCAGGCCGACCGTGAAGTTTGCGGTTAAAAGCGTCTCATTTACGGTTAAGTAGTAGGTGCCCACGAGATCGGTACCAGCATCCTCGAAATCTCCTGAATAGTTTATTGTTCCAAAACAGAAGCCAGGATAGAGGACGTAGGGAATCGGGAATCGACCGAATTCATCAGTCTTAAAGGTCAGATTGGCGATTTGGGATGCCCTAGCCGGGTCGGTCACGTTAATCTTGAAGGTGTAAGTCGTGTTGGCCGTGGCGCCGAGGGCTCCGGGTTTTATGGTGGTGTTAAGTCCCTCCTGTATCCATTCCGGGTCCGCTTCCACATGATACGAGGTTTCAACCGTGAAGGTTTCGGTGGCGTTGGTCTTCGCCGCAGGATCATTCAGCTTCACATATCGGTCGCCACCCATGGAAGGCCGCACCATAAAGGTCTCATTAACGAGGAAACCAACTGCAGTTCCAGTTTTTACAGAGACTTCTCGTATGCCGTCATGAAAGAAAATCTTGAAGGACCCATTCTCCGTGTCAATCTCCCCTATAAGCCTCGCATACGACCCCACCGTCCCGCTTTTGGGTTCAAGAGAGGTTATTCCAGTAACCTTGAATTCCTGCGTATCATTTACCGGTTTACGGGTGCCCGGCGATGTGGCATTTGTCAGAGTTACAGTGTAATTTCCGAGCGGGGCGTCCATGGGAATCGTCCAGTCGGCCTCTACTACGCCGTTGATCGCCGTCACGTTCTTCGAGTAAAGAGTTTCTCCGGAATAGGTTATGTTGATCCAGACGTGTTCATTGGGCTGAGTGTAATTGGCGCCTCGGATGTGGACGGTTTGGGATCGCTTGTATCTCGTGGCGTTGGTTAGGCCGACCGTGAAGGTTGTGTTGGCCATCGTTTGGTTGACGGTTACGCTGTAGACGCCGGTGTAGTTGGTGTGAGCCCCAAGAAAGTTCCCATAGTACTCCGTGGTATTTTCTCCTGAGCCCGTTGCGTTAGTTGCGATTGCGAGATCCGTGGTGTAGGGCCCGTTTGCTGGGTCGGTGACGTTGATTGTGAACGTGTAGGTGGTGTTTGCCGATCCTCCGTGCATACCTAGGGTTATGGTGGTGTTCAGTCCCTCCCCGGGTATCCGAGTGGGTTCCGCTGACACGTAGTATGTTATTTCAGGGGTTGCGGCGGCCTTTGGCATGGGCAGTCCGATAAGTGACATTATGAGCAGTGTCGCTGTTAGAGTTACCGCGAGATTCCTCCCCAGCCTCATGAGCAACCCTCTAGGATGCGGCTTCTTTCTTAGTGAGGAACATTTTAAGCTTTGTCTTCTTTTCAACTTTGCCTTCCCAACCTTCAGTGTAACCCTTATAAATTTAAGACTGAGGGGCCTCTCAGTACAGGGGCAAACCAAACCTAAGAGGTTGGGGCAACTGAAACATTCTTGCTTGAAGCTGACCTAAAACGAGATCGACCATCAACTGTGAAGGGACACTTAGTATTAAGATTTCATTAACCTGCGGCAGTGGCTGATAGAATGGTCACCAACGAGACACATGACGCACAGAAAAACTGGGGGCACAGGATCAGGAGGCGCGTCAGGACCTTTTCTTTGGCTAGACTCCTAGCCGAGATAACGGCTAGAGCTGGGATCATGGGTAGGGAGTAGCGGAAGTAGGGAGGACCTGTTTCAATGGCGTATTCGGGAGTGATGAAGCAAAAGAAGATTGGGATAACGACTGAGTAGATGAGGAGCAGCTTAGAATCCAAGTCAAAGGGACGCTTTCTAGCCCAAGATATGAGAGGAAATCCGATCAGCAGAAAGGGAATAGGCGCGAAGAGGGGTAGGTTAAACATAAAACGTGAAAGCCAGTTGCTGGGAAAGACTTCGTAGGCCGAGAAATAATGGTGTACCAAGTCTCCGTAGAACTGGGACAGTCGGTAAACCCAGAGGACCAGAGGGAGCAAAGAGGCTGCCATCACTGCAGAAAATCTGGAAAAATTCGCCCAGTTAAATCTCTTCCTTAAAATGAGGAGCCAAACTAGAAGGGTTGCGGACAGAATTGGAACCGCCGTGTATTTGGTCATCGACGCCAGAGCCAAGCCTAGGCCGCTAAACCACAAAAACTTCCGATCCTCCAGCTTTATCCAGCATAAAAAGGACAGTACAACCATGCTCATGAAGGTCATCAGGAGGCTGTCCGGAAAGGTGACCACACTGTAAAGCAGGTAACTCACTGTTGAAACCAAAACAGCTACAGATAATCTTCCCACCTCTGTTCCGTACAGTCTCTTGCACACGTAAAAAAGGAAAACGATGCCGAGGGCGGAGATCAGTAGGGGGGCCATTCGAGGCACCGAACGGAGGACCGCCAGTAGATACCAAAGCAGAGGCGGGTGAGGAATCCACCCCAGCATCGGGTCAAAGGGGTTGAAGGGACTAGAAAGAACATGGTCGGCTAACTCAAGATAAACCCACTCATCCCAGATAGGGCGAACAAGAAGCACACATCCAGCTAAAGCAAAAAACAAGCCAAAAAAAATAAGGTGAAAATAACGGTTAAACAGAGGCCTCATAGCAGCCAGCATCCTCCATAATGACCCTTAGATGACTCTAAACCCTATATCAAATCTTCCCTAAGAAGGCCCTCCTCCACCGTCTCGGCGGCGTATTATTTTAAGCACAGGCCAATTTACCAAGGAGAGGCTGTTCCTTCTCCCTGGCCGAGTGTTAACCGGAGAAATGAAATGGACAAGGAAGCGGTCTTCGAAACGTGTAAGGCAACTTCTCTGTTTGCCGCGTAGGTCGGTGTTGCATCGTTCGGGTCATTGGATGTTTATAGGTAAACGGGTTTGCCGGTTTTGTTGGATTCCAGCACGGCAATGGACATTTCCAAGGCTCTCCTTGCGTCTTGCAGTGTTATCGACGGCCTTTTTCCGTACAGTATTGATTGGATGAAGTGGCGGTCTTGCTGTCGGTGGCCCCACATCTCGGTTCCCTTCACGGGGAAGGACCACCGCTGCTTCTCTTCCGTCTCTCCGTAGAGGATGGCTGTGGTGCCTCCCTCAGCCACCGCCGCGTTGCCCTTTTCGCCGACGACCTCCAGCCTAACCTTCTCCATGGAGGGGACGACGCTGCCGCTGTTCTGGTTGATCACGACGGCTCCATTTCTGAACTTAGTTAGGACCGCCACATTGTAGCCCAAGGTGCCTCCGAACTGAGGTAGGTCTTGGAACCTGACGGCGGCGTATATGGACGTGGGCTCCGAACTCAGAAGCCAGCGGACTAGGTCCAAGGAGAACACTGACATGGTCGGCACCGGCCCACCCTTCTCCCTGTTCCATATCCAAGAACCCGGCTCCCACTGCTTCGCAAGGGCGGCCGCAGGCACAAACTCCACGAAGTAGACGATGACGGGCGCCCCGATCTCGCCCTCGTCGATCAGCTCCTTAACTTTGACGAAGCTCGGCGTGAAGTGGAGGCACAGGCCGGGCATCAGCCTAACACCCGCCTTCTTTTCCGCCTCTATGAGACGGTCCGCCTGCTCCAGCGTCTCGGCTACGGGACACTCAAGAACGGCATGTTTTCCAGCCTTCGCAACCTCTAGGCCTATGGACGCGACGTGGCCGGGCGGAAGGCAGAGGAAGACGACGTCGACCTTAGGGTTTCTGAGCATCTCCCGGTAGTCCGTGTAGTAGACCTCAGCCCCAAACTTCTCGCCGAACTCCTTAGCCTTCTCAGGGCTCCTCGAGGAGACCGCCACGAGTTCAGCCTCAGTGATCTTCCTCAAGGCTGGGAGGTGAACTCTGGTGGCCATGAAGCCGAGGCCGAGAACTCCGACTCCAACTTTGTCCATAACATCCTCCTCCAGACAACGGTACATGGTAACTGTGAAAACGTTATAAAAAACTATTGCCCGCCCCAGCGGCTGGAGAGGACGGGAACCACGAACAAGGGGCGGAAGCCGAAGGGACCCGCTGAATTCCTTTTCGAGGAACCCTTTTTATATCTCTTCCCTTAAAGATGCTCCCCTTGGAGAAGGTTGTCGTGTCTCAAGTGGTAAAGATCGGCGTGTTGAAGGTTGGCTGCATCGGAACCCTTCCCCTCCTCGAGTTTCTTTTGGACGAGAGGGCTGAGAGGGAGGACATCGACGTCAGGGTAGTCGGGTCCGGGGCCAAGCTGGACTCGGAACAATGCCGAGAGGCTGTACGCCTAATGATCCAGCAGAAACCCGACCTCGACATCCTCATCGGTCCTGCTCAACAGACACCCGGTCCCGTGGAGACTAGGAAGATGCTGAAGGAGGCAGGCATACCTACGGTGGTCATCTCCGACGGGCCCACCAAGAAAATCGCAGTGGAACTAGAGGAGGCCGGCCTAGGCTATATCATTGTCCCTGCGGACTCTATGATCGGCGCCCGGCGGGAGCTTCTGGACCCCACTGAGATGGCCCTCTACAACTCGGATGTGCTGAGGGTTCTGGCCGCCACCGGCGTGTTTCACGTCGTCGTGAAGGAGCTGGAAAGAGTCATTCAGGCCCTGAAGAGGGGCGAGAAGCCTAGGTTGCCCCGCGTCATAATCGACAAGGAGATGGCGGTGGAAGCCGCCGGCTTCAAGAACCCCTATGCTAAGGCGAAGGCCATGGCTGCCCACGAAATCTCAAGGCACGTGGCGGAACTCAACGTGGAGGGCTGCTTCACGGTGAAGGAGTGGACAAGGTACGTGCCCCTGACGGCTGCGGGACACGAGATGATGAGGACCGCCGCCAGATTGGCTGACGAGGCTAGGGAACTCGAAAAATCGGGAGACTCCGTCCTGAGGAGGCCCCACTTCAAAGGCGGAACCTTAGGCGAAAAGAAGGCTTTAATGGAAAAACCCAAAAAATGAGCAGGTTAACCCTTTTATCCTCACACATAGAGAGTTAGACCCCTATAGTTTTAATATGCTTCAAATATGCCGGGCTGATTCTGCTCAACAAACTCTTCCTCCGCTAACAAGACACCATGAAGAGATTAAAATTACTAAGGTGACATGCGTTACAAGGTTAAAACAAAAAGGGAGAAAAATTAGGCTGTGCTGTGGGGTTCGGCTCTGGCGGCGGGCACCAGTCTCAGGCCGGTGGATGTGGATCCTTCGACTTTGCTGTTTATGTCGATCAGCAGGTACGTTATCTCGTCGGCGTTGACTCTCACGCCTCCCTTGGTTATCGGCACGTTAAGCATCCCGCTTGCGACGGTGGCCGTGTAGTTCTGGTCGTCAATGGTGACTAGGGCCTCTGTGACGTTGAAACGGATCAGGTTGTACAGGCCGGCTTTAAGGGATGTATCTCCGATGGCCCTACTGACGTTAAGAACCGAGGCCAGGTCGATGCTTCCGCTGACCACGACGGTCTCCCATCCGGACTCGTCGCCCGCGCCTGCCCTGTGGATCATTATTTCGCTGTAGTTGATGTAGACGTTCGTGGCGCCCTGCCACTCGGGAGGGTCGGTCATTAGGACCACCAGCGTCCCGGAAGCGGGAGGGAGGGTGACGGACACGGCGCTTATGATGGCTATGGCGAGCGTCAGCCCCACGGCAGCCCCTGTTATCGTCTTCACCCGGAATCACCTCCTTGGTGCGGTGCCCTTATTGAAGGTCAAACAGGTACTTAATGCAATGTTTTTGAACAGTTAAACAAAATCGTTGAACAGCCCTCCGGGAAACTGTACAACTTTCTGTACACTATGGTCTCTGACGCCACGCCCTGACGGCTTCGTACCACAAGATCCCTGTGCCGAGGACGCCGAAGACCAGTGCAAAGACGCTGGAGAAGCTAACCCGCCCAAACCGCGAGAGGTAAAAGACTAGGAGCGTGGTGAACATGGTGGCGTACAGAGTGTACCTCGGAAGAACCAAGGCTCCAAGCTTAACAAACTGCTTGAGGACACCCACGCTGACCACCCTAATCAGCCGATACTCGCCCCGTTCCTTCTCCACCAAACCTAGGTCCAGAAGCTTCTCCAGGTGATACGCGGCAAGGGTGGGGCTGGAGAAACCTAACGCCCTCTGCGTCTCTCTGGCTCCAACAGCGCCACTCGAAGACTTCAGGAGTTGCCAGTAAACACGAAGCGTGTTGCCCTTCAGTTCGCTGGCAACCTTCTCCTCATCCACTCGCAATACTTCCTAGCCAAAGACTAAAGTGATTTTTGGATGCCAAAAACGCTTATGAACCAAAAATCTAGATTGAGGGTGTGCCCGTTTTCGGTGCAGTTTTCTGCTTTTAGGTCGTCAAACGGGTTCTTCAGCCGCCGGTTTGCTGGTGGTGTTAAGGTATCTGCACGGTTTGTTTCCAAGTTTCGGCGGTGGAGAAGTAGTAGTCCCATTTTTTGGCCAGTTCGATGTACCGTTGCAGGCTCTCAACCTTCAGATGGAAGTGTTGGTTGGTTATGTGGTCATGAATCTCCTCGAGTTCATCCTCCCTCAATTTCCCCTTCAAGTCTTCCACAAGCTTTAGGTCAACAGGTATCTCCACGCCGAACCCCTCAAGGCCCTCCTTGGAGACCGCAGGCCTAATGGTCCACCTTCCTTCCCCGATGATCAGAACCATGTGGAGCGTGAAGGAACCGAACCTTCTGCACCAGACCCCGTTTCCCCCGTAGGGCCATGTCTCTTCCAGCCTCAACACCGAGTCTAGGAACCTGGCAACCTCCAACGACGCTCCTGTTCCCGAACTGCGGGCTTCAATTTCTTTAGGGATAAAAATGTCAGGATGGACCGATTTCAACGCCAGAAGCTTCTCCACCTGTCTGCTTCTGGTCACGTAAATGTAGAAGAGAACCCTCTGATCGTCTGGGGAGGGAGCTCCTTTCCTCACTAGGATGGACTTGAAACTGCGTTTCTCAAAGTCGATGAAGAACGGCGGGACCTCTAACGAGAGCGAGCTGTACCCGAAACGGAAATCAACCCTTTCCGGCACGGCCACTCCCGATTCCCCCCGATTCAGCGATCTGGCATGGCTTCTCCAATGCTTCGGTGAGCCAAGTCAACGGGTTAATAAAAAGTTTTCGATGGAGATCCGTTTTTCTGCGTCTACGGGCCTAATCAGGCGTGGAACAGTCCAACAATGGTCAGAACTGAGCCAGAAAACCTGTTTTGCGCGATAACCGTTTTATTCACTTCAGCCAAAGCACCAATTTCTAACTGGAACTTTGTTCCAGAATTTTTCTTCGCAAAATAGATTCACACGTTTTAAGTGATACTATTGCCACTTACCAACGTTTAATAAGCGCAAGATATGATGGGGTACAGAATCTCCGTAGGGTGGGTGGAAAATGGGTGAACGTTCCTTAAGGGTTTCCCCCCTTCTCTTAGGAGCGGTTCGGCAAGCCCTTGTTGAAGAGGGATTTCGGGATACGCGTTTCCAATTTCGGAGAAGGAACCAGGCTTTTGGGCTGGTTAAGAGGCTTTCCTTCCGGAGGCAGCTGCACGTCCGAGCGTTTCTAGACGGAACCCTGAAAGCCGAGGAGGAGATATGGCGATTTCTGGTGCCCTTCCACCTCCTCCGAAGCCCCAAAATCAAGGTTGCCTACCAAAAACTGATGTCAATTCTTGAAAAACATAGCCTTGCATGCCCTATAAATCGCACCACGTGACTTCCCTACACAAAGTCGGTTATGCTCCTCTGCTCGATTTTTCCCCGGGGCATCTCCTCCTCTTCCCCAAAGATTACCAGTCGTCCGTAAACTCCGTCATAGCCCGGCACAACCCTAATCCTCTCCTCCCTCACCCGAACCACGGCCTCGGCGATCCTCGGGTCAACAACCTCAGCCATCTCCTCCTTGGGCGCGTCCACGAGCACCGCGTACTCACCCCCGAACCTCGAGACGAGGGCGTTGTAGACACTCCACACCCCCTTAGCCCCCGGGTACGCCACGCCCATGACCGAGGAGACGATCTCCGAGAGGGGAAGGAGGTGCATGTAACCAGTCGCCCCCTCTGGCCTGAAGCCTGCCGGCCGATCGGCGAGCTCCTCCACCCGCTGCTCCACCCCCTTGGTTAGCGGCCTGCGGCAGACCGGGCAACGGTTTCCGAGCTTCACGGCCTCCTGAGGTGGGAGGGAAACGTGGCAGTTTCTGTGGCCGGTCCAGTGGTATTTGCCGTAGGCGGGATCGGTTTCGATGGTGAAGAGGAAGCGCCTCGAATCCCTCTCGCGAATGGCTTCCACCACCTCTCGGTACGTCAGCTGCTCCAGCTCGAAGACGTTGGCCTCCCTCCCGATGCGCCACGGCCAGGGGGAGTGGCTGTCGCTGTTGGAGACCAAGGCGTACCTGTCCAGGGAGCTTAGCCTCCAGTTCATGGGCGGGTCCGAGGAGAGGCCTGTCTCCAGGGCGTGGATGCGGCTGGTCATGTCTTGGTAGCAGTCCTCCACCCGGTCGAAGCCGCTGAAGGCCCCGAAGAGGCTGAACCACGGGGTCCAAGCGTGGGAGGGGATCACCACATTTTCGCGGGAGGCCTCCATGATCTCCTCCACGAGCTGCGGCGCAGTCATGTCCAGAATGGGCCTGCCGTCCACGGCGAGGTCGCCGTACTTCGTCAGCCGGTCGTTGATCTGAACCGCCGTTTCAAGGCTCGGCGTCAAGACCACGTGATGGATCTTCCTGACCTGCCCTTCGAATGTGAAGATGGTGGAGACCTCGCCTGTGACCATGCAGCGCACGGGGGATTCCGGATCCGCGGCCGGCCTGTAAAGGTCTGCGCCTGGGACTTCAATCAGGTCTCCCTTGAGTTCATGGAGCCAACGGGGATGCGTGAGGTCCCCTGTGCCCACGAGGTTCAGACCCTTGAGGCGGGCGAAGCGGATGATCTCCTTGATGTTCATCTCTTCGCTGGTGGCGCGGCTGTACCGGCTGTGAATGTGGAGGTCGGCGAAAACCCTCAACGCTTCTTCGGTTCCCCCTTGCCCACGTACTTTTCAAAGACCTTCTCCCAGTCTATTCGGTACATGGCCACCAAGATGAGGACCAACAGGACAGACGTGAAGACAGCCCCCGCCCATCCTCCCTCTCCGAAGAGGGTTACGAGGAATTCATGGAACAGCCCGCCAGCGTAGATCAAGATGTAACACATGAGGAGCTTCCCTATGAAACAGGGGATGAAGGCCTTAACAAAGCTGTACCGCAGGACTCCCAGGGGAATGAAGAGGAGGTCGTCGGGAAGCGGGGTCAGGGCGAAGAGGAAGATGGCGAGGGGGCCGTAGCGGTCGATGATTTTCAAGACGTAGTCCATCCTCCTCCGCCGCTCCTCCTTTATCGCAGCCCGCCCTAGATACCCCAGGCCGTAGCCCAAGAACTCCCCGACGGCGGAGCCCACGGCGCCCACGGCCCCCAGGACCAGCGGGTCCAGCATCCCTCCCCACGTCTTCCATGTGAGAATGACTAGGGTGTAGGGCACGGGCACCACCACCGACATGGCGCCCACGAGGCTGACTAGGAAGACCCCTAGGTACCCGAACTGGACCGCGAGGGACTCCATCCAACCCAAAAGCCGCACGCCCCCGGCGTGGACTTATCGCCCTCCATACTTTAAGCATTTGCCATGGCCAGTCTTCGTCCCGCTTGTCTGGCCGGAATCCGGTGGAAGCTCTTTTTCCGTAACCAAACGGCGATAAATTTATTTTTATTCTGTTCCCTTCTAGTTTAAGCATAACAGGCAATGGTTTGGAGGTGGTACCGTTGGCAATCGAGATGATCTATGTGCTTAACCTGCTGGTTACCCTGGCCATGTTCTTGGTCCTGATCTTCCGGGCTTGGGTGGAACTGAAAAACTATAAGGTCATGTGGAGGGAGCTAGAGTGGAGGAAGAACCGCGAAGTGGCGGGAAAAATTCTAAGGGCGGAAAGGGACCTGTTCGCAGGGGTGGAGGGTGGGGAAGAACTCTACAAACTGCTCTGCGAAATGTTCCAGGTGACGGAAGGTCAGTGAGCCCTCGAACTTGGCTATCCGTCCTCCGTCTTTAATGGCGGCCGTCCCATGTGCCCTTCTGAGAGCCTCTTTCTAGTTCGGTACAGGGCTGTTCTGTGTGGTGCATGTTCTAAACCAAGCATGCCTAGACGTTTCTCGTCCCTTTCAAGGTCTGCCGTGTAGGCTCGCTTAGACTTTCCTTCGATCTCCTGCCAGATCGTGACTACAGTTAAGGCCCTAGCGCCATAAGGCTTACGTCCAACCCCCTTCTAACGGCTGTCCCAAGGTGGAGGAAGCGAGTCTACAGCCCACCTTAACAGGCGGAAAGCCTCTTTACGCTCGACCTGGCGAAGGCTCTCCTACAAAGCCCAATTGAAACGTTTTTTCCGCCTTTTCATACCCAAAACTAAACCCATCCACCAAAATAAACCTTAAGAAGATTTTACGCCAACCATATGACCTAAAATTATATAAACACAAAGTACGTATGATGTATTTGTGGATTTAGTGAGTGTGGTGAGATGAGAATTAGAAGGATCAACATAGGAATCGTTTCTGTGATCGTAGTGTCCTCACTCATGCTAATCTGCTACATGGCATTAGGTCATGCAAGTCTACCAAACACACTTGCCCCAGAAAATGGTCCTGTGACAATTCGTGTACAGACCGATAAGTCCCTGTATACCTTACAAGAGATTGTTGAAGTGAAACTCTATTTAATTAACCATGAGAACGAGACTATAAACTTGACAGGAGGCATCACTATATCTTATTGGTTTATTAACTCAGAAGGTGAAGGCCTCGGCAGAATAAAATCTCAATGGTTAGTCAAAGAATACCCAATAGTGTTGCCTCCCCAAGGTGAAATCCTCTTTGAAACTTATGAATGGTCTCAAAAAATCCCGGTTATCACAGATTCTGGTTACAGCTGGACAGATGCTGGTCCTGGCATTTACACGATAAAGGTGACCGTTAAATCATCAGCTGGAACGTCTAATTCCGAAATCACCATTGAGATAAAAGGGTGATTTCCCCATGAAACACATGGTCAAGCTACTGATTATAACACTTGATAATTGGGGTTCTGCCAAAAGTAACCGCCCTACAAGGATATAAGTTCTTAGATGGACTACATCGGGCTATTTCGCCTGGCCAAATAGTAACTTACAGAATATTTCAGGGTGGGTCTCCAGATATTCCTGATAACTCAGAAATAACTGCGATTCAAGCCACATTCCAAACGTGGGAAGACGATGTTGGATCATATGTTGATTTTACTTTACTTTGCTATCGGTCTTCCGTCTTTAATGGCAGCCGTCCCCCGTTTCACGTCATGGATGGCCTGAACTGCGGCGGCCATGTCCACGTTTCCAGGGTGAAGCATATTAGTCAGAATTATTGTTATTTACCGTCACGATCCCGGTGGAGGTGCAGTGTTTGGTCGTTGAAAGGGCGAAGTGGGGCGGGAACTTCGGTGAGTGGTTCCGCAGCGTGTTGGTGGACGCGGGCGTGATGGATTACCGCTACCCCATCAAGGGTTGTGGAGTCTGGCTGCCCTACGGGTTCAAGGTGCGGAGGAACATCCTCCAGGTCATGCGGGACCTGCTGGACTCCACGGGACATGAGGAGGCGCTGTTTCCCCTCTTGATCCCCGAAACATCCCTGGCCAAGGAGGCCACCCACGTGAGGAGCTTCGAGGGCCAGTGCTTCTGGGTCACTCAAGGAGGCTCCACTCCCCTAGAGGTCAAGCTCGCCCTGAGGCCCACGAGTGAGACCGCCATAGGCCCCATGCTGAGGCTGTGGATTCGCTCCCACGCGGATTTACCCTTGAAGCTCTACCAAGTGGTGAACATCTTCAGGTACGAGACCAGGGCCACGAGGCCCATCCTGAGGATGCGGGAAGTGTCCACCTTCAAGGAGGCCCACACCGCCCACGCCACCCGTGAGGAGGCTGAGGCCCAGGTGAGGGAGGGCATGGAAATCTACAAGAGGTTCTTTGAAGAGATGAGCGTCCCCTACCTCGTCTCCACGAGGCCCGAATGGGACCGGTTCGCGGGCGCCGAGGAGTCCACCGCCTTCGACATGGTTTGCCCCGACGGCAGGAGCCTCCAAATCGGAACCGTGCACAACTTGGGCCAGAACTTTTCCAAGGCCTTCGACATCACCTACGAAACCGAGGATGGAAAGCAGGAGCACATCTGGCAGACCTGCTACGGCATCTCCGGAAGGGCCATCGCCGCAGTCTTGATTTCCCACGGAGACGACCACGGTTTCGTGCTCCCGCCGAGGATAGCCCCTGTGCAGGTCGTGATCGTCCCCATCCCCTACAAGGGAAGGGAGGAAGGGGTCAACAAGACATGTGAAGGTGTAGCCGAAAAATTGAGGGCGGCCAACGTGAGGGTGAAGTTGGACCTGCGAACCGATCTAACCCCGGGGTCCAAGTTCTACTACTGGGAGCTCCGAGGGGTTCCCCTCCGCGTCGAGATCGGGCCGCGAGATGTGGAACAGGACATGGTGACTATCGTCCGAAGGGATACTCTGGAGAGGGAGACTTGCAAGGCAGATGAGATTGCGCCTTTCACTCAGAGGCTCATGGAAAAGATGGCGGGAGAACTGCGGCAGAAGGCTTGGCGTTGGATGAAGAACCGCCTTCACAGGGTTGGAAGTCTAGAGGAGGCGAAGAGGCTGCTGGAGAGAAGGGCGGGGATCGTCGAGGCCCCATGGTGCGGCGGCCGCGACTGCGGCTTGGCCCTGGAGGAGAAGACCAACGCCCGCGTGCTGGGGGTACCCGCGGACGCGAAGGAACAGGCGATAGAAGGGGAGTGCATAAACTGCGGGAAGAAGGCAGTGCATGTCATGAGGGTCGCCGTAGCCTATTGACGGCTAAAGCGGCAGCTTGGCGGCATCTCTCCTCGTCGCCCACCTTTATCAGGGTCACGTGGATCACGGGATTCTCTGTCCGCGGTTATGAGGGAAGGGAACTTAAATAACCGTCAAACCGTAAACTCCTGAAGGGTGGCTTAAAGGGAATAGGCACCCCATCACAGAAAGGAGACGAAGGCCTTGCTGACGAAGCTGAAGCTAAAGGTTCAGGCATGGATGACGGCGGAGGCTCAGTGGGCTCACGGCTTTGGCCTAACCCCTAACCAAGTGAGCGCCGCGGGGATCGTCCTCGCGTTGTGCTCGGGGCTCGCCTACTGGCAGCATATCCGCCATCCGTTTCTCTTGGCGGCGGCTCCCCTCCTCCTCTTGGCCTCGGGTTTTTGCGACGCCTTGGACGGGGCTCTGGCAAGGGCTTACGGAGCGACCACCGTGTTCGGAGGGTTCTTGGACTCTCTGTTGGATCGGTACGCCGACGCCGCGGTCTTCTCCGGCATCATTCTGGGCGGGTTATGTGACCCCTTCTGGGGGCTCGCGGCCCTTACAGGCTCGTTGCTAGTGAGTTACGCCCGGGCGAGGGCGGAGGCTGCGGGGGTGAAGATGGAGACGGTGGGCATAGCTGAGCGGGCGGAGCGCCTCATCCTGTTGGCGACAGCGAGCTTTCTCGGCTTTCTTTGGTCGAAGGCGCTTTGGTGGGGGGTGGTTGTCCTAGCCTTCCTGGCGAATGTGACCGTGCTTCAGCGTACGATCTATTTTTTAAGGCACCACAGTTAAGAAAATCCACGTGGGTCTGACTGTCAGAATCTTCTTCCTAGTCGGCGACGCTGTTTCCGCTCGCTTCTGGCGCGGACCTTCACCACGCCTCGGTGCACCGCGCAGGAGACGCAGTAGAACATTGTCTGCGTCTGACTGGAGATGTAGGCGCCCTTCTGGCGGAGCTCCTTAGCCAACAAGGGGTTCACCAGGGAGACGTGGCGGGTCATTTTCTTGGCCTTGTCCCGGGGCACGAGTTCGCCGCACATGCTGCACTGGACAACGCCGCCTCGCCCCTTGCTGCCTTTGGATCGGCCCCTAGACTTCCGCTTCACCGGCATGATGCTTCCCAACTCTATTCAGTGTCAAACACGTTTATTAACTCTACGCGAATCTATCATGGATGCTACGCTTCCGCGGCGGGAAGAGAGTATGTTCGACCTGGTGACGGTGGGCCACTTCTCCATCGACCTCATCCTCTCGCCAAAGATAGCCGCGCCCAGACCCACCCTAGGCGGTTCCCCCACCTACACTTCCTTGGCAGCGAGGAGACTTGGCGCAAAGGTCTCAGTGGTCTCCAAAGTGGGAGGAGACTTCGGCGAAGAGTACGTCACCTGGCTGAGCGCCCAAGGAGTGGACCTGTCCGGGTTGAAGCGCATCAGAGACGCCCAAACCACCCGCTACCTCTTGAGGTACGAGAAAGGGGGGCGAAGGCTCCAGTTGAAGGGTCGGGCTCCACCCATCGTTCTCGAGGATGTACCGGAGGACCTTGAGGCCAAAGCCGTCCACGTGGCGCCCATAGCAGGCGAGGTGCCGCCGGAGGTGATCGATGGGCTGAGGAGGTCGACGGGCATCCTGTCGCTGGACCCCCAAGGGTTTGTGCGCCGGTTTGACGGGGAAGGAAACGTGACCCTGAAGAGGTGGACGGATCCCCGGGTGCTTGGGCAGATCGACGTGTACAAGTCTTCGACGGACGAGGTTAGGATGGTGACGGGTTTGAAGGACCTCCGGTCGGCCATGGAGAAAATCCACGAGCAGGGGGCGAGAATAGTTTTGGTGACGAGGGGTGTCAAGGGATCTGCCATGCTCTCCGAGGAAGGCTTCTACGACATCCCCGCCTGCAAGCCCCAAGCGGTCCGGGACCCCACTGGAATAGGAGACGCCTTCATCGGGGCCTTCCTGGCGGAGTACGTCCGGGGAAAAGACCCGCGGTGGTGTGCGCGTGTCGGATCCGCCGCCGCGTCCTTTACCATAGAGGGTGTAGGCCCCTCGGTGTTCGGGGGGAGGAGGGAGGTTTACGCGAGGGCTCTGGGACTGCCAAACCTTGAAGGGCTTGGATTCCGGTGAGGGGCTACGTAACCCTTTTATTAGTTTGGTCGAAGATAGTGAGTGGAGGGATGGACGTGGTATCCGCCTGTGTTCTGATTGCTTGTGGTCCCGGGAGGTATCCCGGCGTCGCCGAAAGGATAAGGGGCCTCAAGGGCGTGGTGAGGGCCTTCTCCGCCAGCGGAAGGTGGGACGTAGTCGCCGAGATCGAGGCGGCCAACCTGAAGGGCCTGACTGAGATCGCGCTGAGGATCAACGGGCTGCCCGGCGTCCGGGCCACGGAGACCCTGGTGGAGGCTCCCCTCTGAGGAGGAAGAGGACCGTGTACGCCTGCGTGTTGGTCAGGGCTCTGCCGGGCAAGGTGAGGGCGGCGCTGGAGGGCATCAGGAAGATGGAGAACGTCGTCAGGGCCTTCCCAGTTCTGGGGAGATACGACATCGTCGCGTTCGTGGAAGCCCTCGACTTCAAGGCTGTGAACGAGGCCTCCGAGAGGATCAACGCCGTGAAAGGCGTCAAGAGCACCGAGACCGCCATCGAAGGATAGCGACCTCACCCTCCCCCTTTTTCTCCTGAGCCCACACACAGAAGTTAACGTATACGCTTCAAGTATGCAAGGTGACACCCCGAATCCTACGCTTCAGACGGGACGGGTTCTAAGGGTCGAGGAGGGGGGTAGGGTCTTCAAAGAACAACGTTTATCTTAGCCGAGTGGTCATAGCGGAGTATCCGCAGAGCTTACGAAGGAGAGTGGGAGGGCCTCGGATGGGTCGGGTGGCCAAGGGCGTGAGGTGCAGCGTGGCGGGCTGCGATGCGCAGGCAGTTCGCTCCCTCTCCACCGGGAAGGTGACCGCCGCGGGGCTGGAGGTGACTGGGGGAAGGCGGGCGTACCTCTGCCGAGATCACTACAAGGAGTACAAGAAGGGGACCAAGAAGGAAAAACTGTTGGAGAAGTGGAGGCGCCAAGTCTAAGATTTCAACGCAAGGCCGAAACATAAGCCAAATACACGGTCTGCACCTAATTTTTTTGCCTTATCCTCCACTTCAATGGCGAAGGATGTGGATGCTTCGAGGCAGTAGGGGAGTCTGCTGGTCCATGGGATGTCGGTGTAGGCGTTGGCAGATATGATGTAGCTGCGTAGTAGGCGGGCGATTAGTTTCTTGCGAGCTTGATAAGAGTGAAACATTTTCTATTTTAGGTATACTGGGGTTTGGGTTTTTTAGTATGTGAGCCAGTTCAGGTTTATGTGTGTGAAGTCATAGCCGTCTATGCTGCCGTCGCCGTTAAAGTCAGCATTAGGATTGTACCTCTCGTCCGGGTAGACCATGAGCCAGCATACATTCAACATGGTGAAGTCGTAGCCGTCGCAGTGACCGTCACCGTTAGCGTCGCCTAACCTGCGAACCGTCACGGTGCCGTCATACCATGTGGTTTCTCCGAGGGTTGGGCTGGAGACGTTGACGATTATTGTGTAGGGTATGTACTCTCCGCTTGTGTAGTTGTATGTGCATGGGGTTACGCCGTCGAGGTTCCAAGTGAAGGTTAGCGCCTCCCTGGCTCCTGGGGCCACCTCTACGGTTTGGTTTCCCATGGTGTGACTATCGTAGTAGGCGGTGGCGTTGAAGGTCTCCGGGTTGGCGCTCCGGTTCTGAAGGAACACCGTGACGTTGACCGTCCAGCCGGGGTACGCCGCGGTGGCATTGTAGGGGATCGTGGTCATGCCGTTGATGGGCCACGGAAGCGTAAGGGGATAGCGGTCTCGGTTGTTGGCGTCGATCTCATAAGGTGTGTCGCCTATCCCGTCGCCGCCCGTCTCATTTTGGTAGGGACCGCTGTACAAGTCTGCGCCCGTATAGTTGCTCCAGTAGTTGCCACCGGAAGGGTAGCCGTCATCCCAGGTGTTATTTGACTGATAGTTATAAACCTGATTTGTGTTGTTGATGAAGTTGTTATGATGGATGGAGTTATTGCTGGAAGACTCTAGGTAGATTCCATAATAGTTGTTGGTGGCATTGTTGCCTAAGACTGTGTTATTGCCGGAATAGTCAAGGCAGATGCCCCACCAGAATCCTGTGACCGTGGTGTCTTTGACGGTTACGTTGCTTCTGCCGGATAGGTCGATTCCTGTTTCGGTTCCTGTACTCTTTATGGTGAAGGTGGTCACGGTGGCGTTGTCAGCGGTTATGGTGACGCCGTCTCCGGTTCCGTTAACATCGATGACGGTTGTGTCCCTGTCCTCTCCGAGAAGCGTTAAAGACTTGTTCACAACCACATGTTCGTAGTACGTTCCTGCTTCAACAAAGATTGTGTGTCCACCTAAAGTTTCATTGGCGTTTATGGCTTCTTGAATAGTGGTGTAGTTTAATCCAGTGTTGATGTTATGCACTGGGAAGGTGATGAACTCCATCTCGTGTGTTCCCGACGGGATGTTCACCTGCACCCAGCCTGGGCCTGAGTTGATGTTCGGCAAGGGTGGGTCGCCGTTTAGGGAAACGCCGACGATCCCGGGGTAGTAGAACTTGACGAGGGTGCCGGGAGAGATGATTCTGCCGCCTGCGCCTTCGATGTAAACGGTGACGTCGTTGGATGACTCAAATCCCACGCCCGGCACAGAGCCGATGTCCAGGTACCGTCCCTTTCGCACGAAGGCGGAGGTTGGCGATCCGTCTTCTAGGCGGTGCCATGCTGCGAGGCCTCTGAATGAAAAGCCGTTATACGTGATATTCTCGTTGCCCGAAGACTCTAACGCGATGTCCTCAACGGAGCCTCCCTGGACGATGCTTGTCCCTGAGTAGTTGGGTCCCGAGATCCTTGTCATATTTGCCTTGGCGTGCGTGTCATCATGTGGAAACAGAACCGTGACGATGTTGCGTTTCCCACTGTCGTCCGTGTCGTAGGTTGAGTACAGGTACTTGCCCACAAAAGATTCGTCGCTGTACGCCGCCAGAAGGCCGTCCTTGATGGTCGTCGAGGTTGGGGCCGTGCCGAGGAAGATGCTGAGATAGACGTCGTGGCCGCTGTAGGTGTAGGGCCCGATCTTCCACCTGTATTCGCGATCCGTCGAAACAGTGGTGTAATCGTTGGAATTGGGGTGCAGCGCAACATTTACTTGGGCACTGGAACTGTCGGCATCGACTTCGTCAAAGAGAATCCAGTAGCCGTTGACGCCGTCTTGGGGGTGGATGAACACGAAGTTGCGCTGGTGGTGGCCGTTCGGAAGGGCGTTGCCCGAGTCGCCGCTGGCGTAATCGAAGCTGGATGCGGTGAAGCCCTCGGTGATGCCTGCCCCCTTCTTCGCAACGTGATCGGAGCCGTTGATGAGAACTGTGTTGCTTGATGGGGCATAATTGTTGATGTAGTCCCATGAGAAACCGAGGGCACCCTCGCCCGAAGCGATGTAGCCTGAGTTCCGTAGCACATGCTCACCGTAGGCAGCCAGATGTATAGCATTGACGTCTTTGTGGGCATGTGATGTGGCACTCTTGCAGTTCCACAAGGCTCCTGAAAGATCACGTTCCGAATAACCTGCCTGGATGAACCAAGCTCCTCCGTCCTTGAAGATCCGGCTGGGAGCCCTTTCCGGCTCTGGCCATGGTTGAGTTAGGAAAAGGTAATAGAGCAACCGGCCGCGCGGAGGCGTGCCGTCATTGTTCCATGCCGCGTACTTGTACGCCGTCTCCGAGAATCGGTAGGTGCGATACTGTCCAGGGCCATTTTGTGGTCTGTTTCGGTTCGGAGGGGAATCGCCGAAAGTGTAGCTTAGCCTGAACGGCGTAATCGAATAGCCGTAAAGCCACTCCATAAAAGCCTGCATTGTGTTGTCGGAATAGTAGTTAGGGTCCTCTCCGGTAAATTCAAGGACGTCCATAAAGTGGGCCTTGGCAACCCTTTCATATCCAAACCGTGAGCCAGCGTAATTCGGAGAACTGGAGAAAACGCCATCATCGCTCAACTCAAGCATCACCCGGTTTCGATAGTCGCTCTTGGCTTGATCGATGCGGGCCCGGTCGCCTTTATAGATAGCCCATATTCCCCGTACACCGTACAGGTTCAACTGCCAGGATGTGCTGTGCGAATAGTACCAGTCGGCCACCTGTTGTAGTTCACCCTCGATGTTGGCACGCTGGGTGAGCGTCAGGTCGTTGTACATAATGTCTAAGGCCAGGACAGACTCGAAAAACGCGCTACCCGGAGGCACGGTATGAGAGTGCTGGCTTCCGTCTAACCCGGCCCGCAGGTCGTCCCAATAGTTCACCATGGTGTCGTGAACCTTGCTGATGTACGTGGCTTTGTTGTCCGGATCGAGGATGTACGCCAGGGCCCCGGCGCTGACGATGTCACCCATCCGCTTCGCCTTATCTTCATAACCAGCACCTAGGTCATAGTTAAGGCTCAGCACGTCACTGATGGCCTCGGCCTTCATGTCGCTCCAGGGCGATTGCGACGCGCGGGCTCGGAGGACTGGATAGTCCGATTCCCTCACGAGGAGAAAAGGATGATCTGGGTTAGAAGCAACAGGAGAGGTATAGCACAGCAATGATAGCAACAGAACAGAAACAAAAGCCAATGAAACAACTTTCCTATCCAATCCCTCCTCTCCTCCTCTCCAGATCAATTTCACAGCTTAAGTTAACATCAACCAAGACAAGATCATTTTGCGGCTCGAAACTTATATGGATTATGATAGACAGTTCTATGAACCGAGAATCCCCCGCGGACACACAGGACAGAAACACTTTCTTGCGAGCTTTGTATGAGGGTTGAGTGTTTTAGGTTTTTGTAAAAAATGGTGTTTGTTAGTATGTGAACCAGTTTTTGCCTAGGATCTGGAAGTCTAGGCCCTTTCACGCAGCCGTCGCCGGTGAAGTCCACGTTAGGATCGTAGTTGGGTTCTCCTTGGCAAGTGAACCAAGCCTTGCCTAGCATCTGGAAGTCTAAGCCTTTGCAGTGGCCGTCGCCGTCGGCGTCGCCCCTTCTACGAACCGTCACGGTGCAGCGGTACCATGTGGTTTCGCCGAGGGTTGGGGTGGAGACGTTGACGGTTATTGTGTAGGGTATGTACTGGTCGCTTGTGTAGTTGTATTCGCATGGGGCTATGCCCGTGGTATCCCAGGTGAAAGTTAGGGTCCTCCAGACTCCCGGGACCACCTCGAC